>Ga0302247_1000014_pt1 | contig 255455 bp, 179 predicted proteins | sample AAG_UR_Ile_MG_FD_193529 | JGI IMG/M metagenome (GOLD analysis project Ga0302247, IMG submission 193529) | Enriched activated sludge microbial communities from anaerobic digester in WTTP, New Holstein, Wisconsin, United States - AAG_UR_Ile | ecosystem: Engineered > Bioreactor > Anaerobic >...
GTACAGGTTGGGTTTTACATACTTCGGGGGACAACCCCACCCAATCCATCTGGACCACTCAAAAGTATGCCACAATCAATTTCCCCGCCGCCGACACACTGGGCAATCCGGAGGTGATAGAAAGCTTGTTTGAAGTGATTGCCATAGACAACCGGGGTGATATCACCAAGGCTGATCCTCGCTATAGCAATCCTCCCCGCAGTGAAGCATGGCGCTCATTCAATGCGCAATCCGTGCCTCCTGAATGTATTGTCTCTACCACCAAGGGCAATCCTAATGGCAAAGATGTGGGCTCTGGCTTGCGCCTCATGTTTTCAATGAGGAGTGAAGATCCATTCATTTCTCCTATTCCCTCCAAGTTTAAGTTTGCCATTGTGAAATCGGATCCAACCGGTGTGCATAATAACACCCAGGATATTGTCTGGCATGATACAGCCACCTCTTTGAACGACACCAAGATCGAAGAATTCCTTCTCACCAGGCATACCACTCCTTCCCTGACATACGATTACGATGAAGGGGGCACGGAGCCTCAGACAAAAACCAAAATCTACGCCGTTGCTTTTGACATGGCTGGAGTTGCTTCTGCCGTTCCTGATTCCATATACTTCGCGGTTAAGCCCGGTTTTCGCCCCAAGACAATTACCTACCATCAAAGAATCTACGCTTTGGGCGATCATCACTATATAGATTACGTAGATGGCGAGACTTTAGAGATATTGCCTTTTACCATTATTGGAGGCGTCCAACGCTTTGCCACCTTTTTCTATGTCGATTCCGACAGTACCAACAGCGCGGTGCATAGCCAGAATCTAAAAGTTTGGTTACGCTGGGGCTGGAGCGGTGAATATGGAAAAATCAGTGGGAATGTCATAGAATTCACCAATAATCCTTTCGATAAAAAAATGGATGCTGTCCTGGATGGGGAAACTGGAGAAAACTATTATAGTGAGCTAACCCATTTCCACTTACGCTTGGACGGCCAACCGTACAATTACGCGCCACTGGCGGGGGATGAAACAGCCCATGTTACCGATACCAATGGAGACAGATGGCTGAGAATCCCGATCAACTCTCCCCTTGGGCAAACCCTTGTACTCACTTCACTTCAGCCTGGCACGCACACCTTCCAGGTGCGTTGCGAGGATTTACAGGGCGAGGTTGATCTCCAGCCGGCAGAATTTACCTTTAATGTGGCTCAATATATCCCGCCAGCTTCAAGAAATGGTATCCTGATAATTGACGATGACGAGCATCACAATGCCTATTCTCCGGATGACATTGTCCAAGCCAAGTATGAGTCCATGCTGGCTGATTATACCGGACCGAAGGTGTTCATGAAGAGGCACTATGGTAGTGGTGCTGTACAACCCGGCGAATTCCATACGGACAAGCGCTACCGGCAGCTTTCTCCCTCTGAACTGATGAAATACAAACTGGTGATCTATCATAACGACAATCCCAGCAAAAGCGGAGAACTCAAACTGGAGAACGACGGGATAACTCAGTATCTGATCGATGGAGGAAATATGCTGATATCACATACCAGCCAGCTTTCCGCCGTGTTGACAGCGTTCTCCTCCGTTGCCCAGAGAACATTCCTGCACTACATGAATGTGCCCTATAGAAACGATTCGTCCGTGGTTATTAGCAGCAGTCTGCAAGTGAGGCCATTCTTTCAGGCTGCCATTGGTCAAAATGTCAACTCCGTTCCTTTCCCCGATATCAATCTGCAATTCAACGCCAATGGTGTCGGAGAGCCCAGCTTCAATCAGATTGTCGAGTTGAAGGATGGCCTTTCCGCCGTCACCTATTTCCCCTTGATGGATATGTCTGGCTACGAAAGTTACAAGGCAAACGTCATCTATAGGATGAGGATTAAAAATGTGGGAACACCACCTGACTTCCCTGCCAATGATGATGAATATAACAAATACAATAATAAAGCTGTGGGATTCAGGAAGGTGAACCCCAACGGAGCTCGTTGCTACCTGCTTGGTTTCCCGCTCTCCTACATGCGTGAAGCCGATGCCAGGGCTCTGATGAACAGAGTAATATCGGATTGTTCGCTATAGAGTAATCCTGATTAATAAAAAAAGGCTCTCCATCAAAGGGGAGCCTTTTTCTTTAGGGCGGAAAACCTGGCTCTTATACGGTCATCACCCATTGAACTCTAACTGATGTCCATATGATTCAAAGCCACTTATCTCCCGTACCTGCTTGGGCTTTCGATGAAGTATCGGAGAATGAAGGATAGGCACACAGGCTATAGTTACACTCAAGAGATGACATACCTGCCTGTTTCCTCCCTCATACTTTTATCGCTGACTGATCACTGATTGATCGCTGGGCAATCGCCGCGCCGGAAATTACCTGGCGTTCAACGGGCGGTCAATGGGACATGAAAACAGGAGGGAGCCAGGGCAGCTTGCTATGTTTGCTTCAATTAACATAAATTGCCAACTATCCTGTTTTTCCTTCATAGCTCCGTCCCTTGCTGCTACTGGCTTTGGTGCCATCATCCTTAGGTCATCCCTCATCGGGTTAAGGTTGACCCAAGGAAGACCCATGCCAGAACCCGGGATGCGAATGAGGCTCACCCTCCATATATATAGGTGCTACGATCAGGTCGTGGAAAGGTGAAATGGTGGAATGGTTCCGTGATTTTTGAACCTTATGAGAATTTTTCTAAAAGACTGGATCCCGGGTCAAGAGCGGGATGACACGGTATGTAGTCTGGTGGTTTGTTTTTTGCTCGGGTGCTTGTTTCCAAAAGACTGGATTCTGGCTCGCAAGCCGGGATGACGAGGTATAGGGGTGCCGCGTTACTTTGAGATGCGCTCGCTGATGGTGAAGCGCAGCTTGTATCCCTGTCGGGAGCGCAGGTAGCGTCGATAGATCAGCCGCCAGTCGCGTTTGTCGATGGCTGGAAAGCGGGTGTCGCCCTCAAACTCGGCTCCGATCGTTGTGAGATAGAGGCGGGAAGCGCGATCAAGGAAAAGACGGTAGATCTGAGCTCCGCCAATCACAAAGCAGTCCTCAGAACCGCAAAAAGCAATCAATTCTGACAGGTTCCTTACCACTATGACTCCGGATGGGGAGAAATCTGGATCGCGGCTTAAAACTATATTTTCGCGCCCCACAAGAGGTTTGCTCAACGATAGCCAGGTCTTCCTGCCCATGATCACCTTATGGCCCAGGGTCTGCTTTTTGAACCAGGCAAGGTCTTCCCGTATATTCCAGGGCATGCGTCCGTCCTTGCCGATGATGCCGTTGCGGTCCAGGGCGGCGATGATGAAAAAGCGGGGTTCAATCATAACGCCCGGAGCGGAAGAAGGTGTCTATGGACGGGATATGCGCTTGCTTGGCAGCAGCGAGGTCGCCCTGGAAGATGAGCTGCCCGTTTTCCAGGAAGATGATACGGTCCGCGATACGGTGAATAGAGGCGAGCTCGTGGGTCACGACCACGATAGTCATGTTCAGTTTACGTTTAAGCTCCAACAGCAGTTCATCAAGATGCGAGGAGGTGAGGGGGTCGATACCGGCGGAAGGCTCGTCGCAAAAGAGGATCTTTGGATCCAGCACTATCGCCCTGGCCAAAGCCACACGCTTTTTCATACCTCCGGAAAGTTCGGATGGCATCAGATGCATAACGTCGCCCAGTTTGACCAGGGATAATTTGACGCGGATGATCCGTTCAATGAGGGTAGGGGAGAGGTGTGTATGAAGCTCCAGGGGAATCGCGATGTTTTCAAAGACATTGAGGGAGTTGAGCAGCGCTCCTCCCTGAAAGAGCATTCCCACCTGCTTGAGCACATTCTGAAATCGGTTTTCGTCCATCTCGGTGATCTCTTCCCCCCAGAATTTTACGCTGCCTTTGGAGGGTTCGACAAGGCGGGTGATGGCCTTGAGCATCGTTGTTTTCCCGCAGCCGCTGCTTCCCAAAATCACCGTTAGCTGGCCCGGGAAGATGTCCAGATCGATATCGCTGAGGATCACCTTTTCGCCATATCTGGCTTCCAGGCCGCGCACACTGATGATGGGTTCGTTGTTTTTCATAGATAGAGAAGGCTGAACAGGGAATCGGCAATTACAATGGCAAAGATGGAGGAAACCACAGAGGCAGTGGTGGCCTTGCCTACTCCCTCGGCTCCGCCTGTGGTCTGGAAGCCATAATGGGCGCCGATTATCACGATGAGCCAGGCAAAGACGGTGCTCTTGGTGAAGGTGATGATCAGGTCTTTAAGGGTTAGAATATTGAATGAACGACTTAAAAAGGTACTCACGCTCAGATCCAGGTAACCAAAAGCGATCACCGCCCCACCAATCTCACCGGCGATGATGGCAAGCAACACCAATACGGGCATGACCAGGGTTATGGCATGAAACTTTGGCACCACCACAAAACGCACAGGGTCGAGCGCCATCATGCGCAGGGCGTCCAGTTCTTCCGACACATTCATGCTCGCTATCTCGGAGGCGATGGCGGAACCACTGCGCCCAGCCACCAGGATCGCCGTGATCAAAGGCCCCATCTCGCGTACCATGGTTATGGCCAGAAGGTCGGCAATAAAGATGTTCGCCCCGTAGATGCGCAACTGCACCGCAGCTTGGAGGGACAGGATAAAGCCGATGATGAACGACATCAGAGCGATGATCGGCATGGCGTTGAAGCCCAGAATGAGGCCTTGTTGGACTACTGAATATCTGCGCTGCCCGCTGCGGTCAAAGATGCCGATTATAGACCACCAGACCACTTCCGAAGCAGTTATGATGGCTTTTTTGAAGCCGTCTAAGCGGATTAGCAGGTTCTCGCCGGCACTTTCCAGGAATCCCGGTTTGGGGCGGGGTTCTGGGACGGGGAGATCGAGGGAGCGAAAAGTATCCATCACAGATTGGATCTCGGCTGAGGGAGGATGTATGATCAGGGCTCCTTTCTGGGCGGCTTTCAGGGTCAGCTCTTCCAAAAAGGCCACGCCGGCGCTGTCTATCCCGGTCAGGCCGGAGAGGTCGATATTGAAGCCGTCTTTGCTCTTCAATGCGGTTTCCAACTCTGAATGGAGGGATGGAATATCAGACGCCACCAAAGAGCCTTCGATGCGCAGCAGTCCATCGTGGAAACTGAGTTTAAGCATATCAGTAATAGAGCGAAATGCGCAAAAACGAATCCAAACCGTAAACGATCCAGTCCTGACGAGCCCGCTCATCCTTGCGCTCATAAGCGGCGGTGAGCTTCAGATCCAGAGAGACGTTGCGATAGAGACGGATGTTGAAGCGGCTCTCGCTTTCAAAACGAGGGCGGACGTGGTCGCGGTTCATGGGAATAAAAACCTCAAATGTGGAATTGATGTTCAGGAAGCGCATCAGGTTGAGGGCTGAAAGGATGAGGGTGCTTTCCAGTCCATGGTCATTTTTGTCAGAGCCTTCCATATACATATCATAGTAGAGTGAATCCACTAAAGTTCGTTCCACAAAATTATAGCTGTCGCGATTGAATTCCTGCTGCCAGCCATAGCCGCCACGCAGGCTGAGAGCGACCTTGGGGTTCATTACCCAACGGTAGGTAATGCCCAGGCCTTCCTTGAGATTCATAGGGAAGAAGGGCTGTTTTGTTTTAAGATGGTCAGCATTGGTGAGCACCTGCAGAGTGTCACTTTTGTGGGAAAGGACAAGCAAGTTTTTAGGATCGTCAAATTTGCGGGTCTCGTCAAAAAAGTGGGTTTTCAGATCAAGCCGGCCATAAAAAGAAAAGTCTTTCAGCTTTTCTCTGGCTTCCCAAGGGGTGAAAAGCATAACATTCTTGAGAGAATAGGAATCTGTGCTGATCTGCAGGTCTCTGCCAGTTCCGTGGCTCATACCCAGGTCATAGATACTGCGGGCGGTGTAGTGACTGTAAGGAAAGCTTAGGTCCAGATTGTTTTCCAGTTGGCCGATAATATTCAGGTTGAACTCGGCGTCCTTTTGGTCGTCGCTATTGCGGGTGTTGAGGTTGATGTTGCCGTGAATGGCGCCTTTGTGGACCAGTGGTTTGTCTCTGAAGAGGGGTTCTTCTCCCAGGATTCCCGCTCCAATCATGAAGTTGCCTTCTCCGGAAGGATCTACCACCACGGTAAGGATTTCGTTCTGGCCAGGGTTGATGTTGACCGTGGTGAAGTCCTTGAAGTCGTTCCAGAATCCACCTAATTTAATCATGTAAGTGCCAGGCTTCAGAATCCACACCTTGTCTGGTTGTCCCAGGTCCTCATCGCCAATACTGGTGTCCGAACCATAGAGATAGTAATCGTATTCGTCGGCATCCTTGATCCACAGGTCATAGGGCAAGCGCACCCTGGTCTGGCTCTGGTCCATGATCTTGACCACTAGTTCCGACCACTGCCCGCTCACTACTGTGCGCATGCGGGGTTTGATCTCAGCCGGGATCTGAATCTCCTGGTTTTCGCCGATAGTGATCAGATAGTTTCCGGGTTCGAGAGGCAGTTCCTTGCCGAATTCAGCTTCCAGGCGGTTGACGATATCCCCGTCTTCATTCATTTGTTCCACAGTGTAGCGAATTACAGTGTTTTGATTGGAAAGCAAGGGCAAAAGCAGCTCTCCGCCAGCAGTTTCGGCGGCTGCTTCGGAAGCGGCTGTGTAAACGAAGTTTTGCAGGGGGCTCTGCTTTTCGGGGAGCAGATCAGTCTCTTCGTCCTTGCCTTCCAGAAACAGCCTGCACTTTGCGGCAAAGATATCGGTTTCCTGCATCAGCATCACATTGTAGGTTTGCACCAGATAGACGGTGCTATTGTCCGGCAGCTCTGAATAACGTTCGGGTTTGTAGGAAAGCAGAACGCTCTGCGATTTGGCATCCCGCAACAGGAACTCCAGGCGCAGATGGGCTTTTGGATGGAGTCCTTCTATCTTTTCCACATTGAGAATGTTAATTTGCAGGTAGTAATCAGGAGCAGCCTCAGCGGCGTCGCGGTCCACCCTGCGGAAAATGTTGTAGGCGCGCAAGCGTTGGGCCACCAGATTGGGAATCGCGTCGCTGAGCCTGTTTGCCCAGATGTCGAAAGGCAGATATCTGATCCTTGTAAAGCTGTCCTTCACCACCAGTTGATTGCGTGAATAGGTGCGGTCGATGGTGGCGTCAAGGACTTCGATGTTCTTTGGGAAGGGCTTGGCCAGTCTGAGCTGGTCGTTTTCTGTGGCGGGAAGATAGTCCAAAACATAGTAATTGGTTACCGTTCTGTCCACTTTGTGCAGACATCCACCCAGAAGCAATAAGGCGCTAAAGAGCAGTATCAGGGTGCAATTCAGGCGGGTTTTTAGCTGGTTGCGCTTCATCTGTTACCCCTCAGAATAATGGAAGGCTGGTCGGCGATCTGGCGGGAAAATTCGTTGAGGTTCTCACTCGCTTCCCGCAGAGATTCCAAGATCTCGGTCAAATTGGCTCTGTTGCTGATAAGCAGCCGATCGACGTTGGAGACCATACTTCCCGTTTTGCTGGTTGTCTCGCTCAACTGGCCGATCAGGTTCTGGAGGTCGGCCTCTTTCAGTTGGGCTGATATGTTGTTGATGTTGGCTACTAGGGAATCTAGTTCAGCCGAGGTCAGGACATTGTTGACCCTGTCCAGGGAGCTGTTCAGCTTGCGGCTCATCTCCGCGGCATTGGCTGCCAGGACGCTGAGGCTTTGCAGCGTGGAGGCAAGATCGGTTTCCGTGGCTGCCAGGATAGAGTTCGTTTTTCCAAGGATGCCGGCGAGATTGGCTTGGTTTTCGGGATTGGTCATGGAACTGATGTTGGTGGCTATAACATCGATCTTTTCAGCGATTGTTAGCGCCCTGGTGGAGATATCGTCCAGCGATGAAACTCCCCTGCGAATGAAGCTTTTTGGCTTAAGATCGGCTGCCTGGTTGGTGCCTCCTCTGATCTCCACAGCTTTTACTCCGGTGATTCCAACCCATATGAGGATGGCTTCGCTGTCTGACTTGATGGGGGTGCCTTTATCCAGTCCAACTTTGAGAACCACTTTGGTGACATCGTTAGGCTTGATCTTGATTTCCTCGACCCTGCCAATCGGTATTCCGTTGTAATTGACTGTCCCGCCTACATTGAGCCCACTCACAGAGTAGTTCTCAAACTCGATGAAGTAGATGTCCTGGCGTTGCATCAGATGCCTTCCGGCTACCACAATGAAAAACAGTACAAGGATCGATATGCCTACGCTAAGAAACAGGCCCAACCTGATCTTTGCCGCCTTGGAAACCATCAGCGATCCTCCTATGAGTCCAGATTCAGATGCTGAGTGATCAGCTTGCTCTTGATATATGCCGGTTGACTGGATGTGATACTGACCTCGCCTTCGCAGATCACATCCTCGCCAAAGCTAATATCTCCTGTAACCTTGAAAGACTTGCATCCAGCAAGCGAGGGAACGCCATCTTTGAACCGCTCGAGCAACTGGTCTATCTTGCCGTAATAGCGCTCATCGAGTTCGATCAGTGGAGGAGTGTCCAAGCCACGTTTGAGAACCACCTGGTATTGGTCGTTCAACTCGTAGGCGTCAGACCAGATGGCGAGCAGGTCAGTGTTTTTCTTCACGGGGGCAAAGCGGCTGCGGGGCACCACCAACGCCTTGGAGTTGTTAAAGATATTGATGGCGGCTCCCATGGCTGTTTCCAGTTGATAGACGGGAGTTCCGTCCACCACCTTGGGATTCACTATCAAAGGCAGGATCATGACCCCGTCCTCGGCGATCAGATTCCACTGCAGGGCCTGGAGATCGACCCAAATATTGTTGGTGTTGAAATATTTATAATATTCAATATTCTGGAACTCGTCAAGCTCGTCGGCGGGGCACTGCGCCACTTCGCGCAGCAGAAGCCGTCCGTTCAGGTCTTCGCTCAGATGCCCGCCTTTCCTGTCAGCAGCGGTGCGTTCGCAAACCTCGATCAGGAACTGGATACCTTTTTCCTCCATAAAGGCAGGAATTCCTGTATCCACTGTGGCTCCCAGGTTGTCGGAGTTTGAGATAAAGGCGTAGCGGTAGCCATTTTCTATCATACTGTCCAGCAATCCGGAAGTGTTCAGGGCGGCGTAGATGTCCCCGTGGCCGGGAGGATTCCACATCTTGGCTTCGTTTTCGTTTTCATAGGGCTTCAGATTGTCCTGCCGGATGCGGGGGAATCTGTTCTGCAAAAACGACAGGGGCAGTTTCTGGCGTCCCAGGTCAGGATATCTGTTTAGATAGTTGAGGGTGTCCTCTTCCGTGTTGTAGCTGTTCATAAACATCAACAGCACTTCATAGCCGGAACCTGCCCGCAGGGAAAGCACCTGCCTCGTGATGATATCCAGAAAGTTCATGTTGCCTTTCACGGGAAGCAGGCTTTTGGCCGCGCTGAGGCCCATACTGGTGCCCAATCCTCCATTAAGCTTGATCACCACTATGTTTTTCAGGATACCTTGATTCCTGTATGAGTTGACCTCGTTGTAGTCGATCAGGTTCTCCGGCGATGGGGCTTTGATTTCTGAACCTGGTATCTGGCCGCTGGCGCCGCTTTCAAGCAGCTTATAGTAAGAACCAAAAGTGCGGATCACGCTTTCAGGGATGGAGTGGGCCTTCATCAGTTTGTTGAAGTGGCTAAGCATGCTGCTCATCTGCCTGCCTTGTGCTTGACAAGAGTTTCGCCGACCAGGGCTTCGATCTGCTCGTCATCCATCGGGCTGGGAACAGTAATGTGTCCTTCCGTTGGGTGGGCTTCGTTCCAGGCCTGGACTGTTTGGATAGCGTTGGGATTGCGGGCCCAACCGCGCCTGCCGACTCCTCCCATCACATCCCAGGAAAGGCCTGATCTGACCACTGCGTCAATTCTGGCGCTGCCATCCAGGACGATTCCGTTACCGCCGTTGATGGCGCGGCCAACGCCAACTCCTCCGCCGTTGGAAAGCACCACCAGGGTCATGCCTCTGGCGATGTTTCCGCCAAAGCAATGGGTGGCCATATCTGCCATAACGTTGCTGCCGTCACGGATATTGGCGGTTTCCCTGAAGGGGGAGTCGGTGCCCGATGTGTCGTGATGGTCGCGGCCCAACATCACCGGGCCTATCTTACCTTCCCTCACCAGTTGGTTGAATCTGAGGGCGATATTGACTCTGCCCATCTCGTCAGCGTAGAGGATGCGGGCTTTGGTACCGACTACAAGTTTGTTTTCTTCAGCGTTCACGATCCAATGGTAATTGTCCCTGTCCATCGCGTTGCGGTTGGGATCTATCAATTCTGCAGCGGCTTGGTCTGTGGCTCTCAGGTCTTCGTCTTTTCCACTCAGGCAAACCCAGCGGAAGGGGCCATAACCAAAGTCGAAACAGAGGGGACCCATGATGTCCTCCACATAAGAGGGGAAGATGAACCCTTCGCTGGTGTTGATTCCGTTTCTGGCGATACTGTGTTCGCCGGAATCGAAGACCGATGCCAGGAAGCTGTTTCCATAGTCCCAAAACTTTGAACCTTTCGCGCTGAGGCGGGAGATAACCCTGAAGTGGCGCTGGAGGGATTCATCTACTTTCTTGCGGAAGGCATCGGTGTCGGTCGAAAGCAATTGCCTGCCTTCTTCAAAGCTCAAGCCTGCCGGAGTGTAGCCTCCTTCATAAACGGCATGGCAGGAGGTCTGGTCTGAGAGCAGCTCGGCTTTCAGGTTGTGGGTGTCCACATATTCCAATAGATCGACTATGTTACCATAATACGCAATGGAGACAGGTTTGCCGCTCTTGCGGTATTCCTCGACCCAACGGAAGATTTCCGGGAGGTCGCTGGAAACTTTGCTAACCCAACCCTGGCTGTGCCTGGTTTCGATGCGGCTGTAGTCAACCTCGGCGATGACGCCGATCCCGCCTGCTATTTCCACCGCTTTGGACTGGGCTCCGCTCATGCCGCCCAAGCCGGAAGAGATATACAGGATTCCGCTCAGATCTTTGTTAGCAGGGATGCCAAGGTATTTCCTGCCTGCGTTGAGCAGGGTGATATAGGTTCCATGAACGATTCCCTGAGGGCCGATATACATCCAGCCTCCGGCAGTCATCTGCCCGTAATTGGCAACTCCCAATGCGGTCAGTCGCTTGAACTCCTCCGGATTGTCCCAGTTCCCGATCACCAGACCGTTGGTGGAAATCACGCGCGGAGCCTCGGGACGTGAAGGGAAAAGACCCAGGGGATGGCCGGACTGGACAACCAGAGTCTGTTCTTCCGTCATCACTTCCAGATACTTTTTGATCAGGCGGTATTGCATCCAGTTCTGGCAGACCTGCCCGGTTTCTCCGTAAGTGACAAGCTCATAGGGATAGAGGGCGACATCGAAATCCAGGTTGTTGTCGATCATCACCTGCAACGCTTTTGCGGATGTGATTCCTTTATACCTGTCCAGGGGCAATCCTTTTATCCTTCCCTGGGGACGGTAGCGGTATCCATAAATGCGCCCGTGGTTCAACAGCTCACCCAAAAATTCCGGGGCAAGCTTCGCGTGGAGTTCATGGGGCACATAACGCAATGCGTTCTTGACCGCTAAGGCGATTTCTTTTTTATTTAGATTGAGCCCTCTATGTGGTGCTCTGCGGATATTTGGCTCAAAGACTGGATCAGGGGGCAATATCGGGTCCAGTTTAACTTCAAACATTTTTTTATGGGGCATCTAAAACCTCTCATGCTGTCTCGCTATCTGGCGGTGATTGTTACGGGAATGTCGTTTGTCATATCGATACGTAACAAAGAACCGTCTGATTTGCGGTATTTATCCTTTCTACTATGGATTCCTGGAAAGACTTTTTTGTCAAGTTAAAACTCGATTAGGAGGGTTACCGCCATTCCGGAGGGAGGATTGTTACGCGTGTCAGATGCCATTGCCTAAGCAGTAATACTATATTAAAATGAAAAAGTAAAACGCTCAATTTCCAGTTCTATTTCATACCTTTCTCCTTTGCTGCTGAAGGTTTTGCCTCTATCATCCTTAAGTCATCTTTAACCAAGTTACGGAAGACCTAAAGAAAATATAGAGTTAGATGCCGCTGGCGAGCAAGAGTGGTCTGGCTTTCTTGCAGAGGGGTTGAGTGAATTACTCAATAGGTTGACTACGAATATGTTATCTTCCTGAAGGCTGATATTTTGACAGGGCTTGCATTTTTGTCTTGACTGATTCGACCGTTTGAATGTTTAGAGTCAAATAGTCAGTTACGAATACATATCACGCTTTTCGGTATCAAATTAAAAAGAGGTTGGAGTATGAACAAAGCCGCGAACATGAAGGCCAGAATCCTGGAAACGGCTATAAGCCTATTTTCACACTATAGCTTTGGAAAAACATCCGTGGACGATATCGCCCGGGAAGCACGTATCTCCAAAGGAACTGTCTATTACTATTTCCGCAACAAGGAAGAACTGTTTCTGAGCGCCGTCAATAGAAAAGCCGAAGAGTTTTTCAACATCCTCGATGAACGCCTGCAATCCTGCACTTGCTTCGAGGAAAAACTCACGATGTATTTCAGGTTTCCCATGAGCTTCATATTTACAAATATGCCCATTCTGTTGGAAGGCATGGCTCACATCCCGATGAGCTACCAAGAACGCCTGCATGAAGATAAACGCATTTACCAGAGCAAGATGAGTTCGGTTTTGCTCTCGGTTCTAAACATTGGCAAGGAAGAAGGCCTGATCAACGAAAACGTGGATTTTGACCGCTTGGTGGAGTTGATCAACGACTGGTTCATGCTTTCAGATGTTAACTATTCTTGCCTTGACAAAGAGCGCGTGGTTTCGCGGATCGAACGCGATCATGAGATGATTATTCAGTTAATTTTATATGGCATCATCAAAAGGAGTTGATTGATGAAAAGAATTATCACCTGCTTCCTCGCAACTCTCGTATTGGCGCAAATCGGCGCCATCAGCCTGGAGGAAAGCATCGGCCTTGCCCGCCAAAACAACCGCAAGCTGCTGATGGCCAAGGAAGATGTCCTTATGGCGGATCAAACCTACAACGAAGTGCGAGGCACCCTGTTGCCTCAGTTAAACCTGGTGGGAGGCTACACACTTTCCAAGACCTATCTGCCAGATTCTGCAAAAATCCCCGCGATGAACTTTGCCGCGGGGCTCGATACCCTCGCCACGAGAAACGATTACTACTTGGCTGGAGTGGTTAGCGGCATCTACAATGGCATGTTGCCAAGTTCGCCAATCGATGAGGGTACAATCGCTGCCCAGCTTCAATTTTCCCAAGTCCTGTTCCTCGGCGGAAAGATGGTTAATGGAATCCGCGCCGCTGACCGCTACCGCTCTATCCAAAGACTTCAATATCAACTGGCGGATCAGGATATGGTAGTCACGACAACGCAGCTCTTTTACGCCTGCCTGCTCGCGGACAAGCTGACCGTCGTTCAACAGGAAGCCCTTGACACAGCAAGGCGCCATCTGAGTAGAATGGAAGCGTTCAACGCGGAAGGACAGGTATCGGAATTTGACCTGCTCCGTGCCCGCCTGGAAGTAGCCAAGCTGGAGCCTCAACTGCTGCAGGCTCAGAATAACTACGAGCTCGCGCTTTCCGCTTTCCAAAAACAGATAGGCAGCCCGGACGCCGTGCCCGAAGGCGAATTCCTCCTTCCTCCCCCCTTTCAGCTCAGCCTGGAAGAAGCCGAAGCGCAAGGCCTGAAAAACAGGCTCGAGATCGAATTGGCAGACATCGCCACTGAGGTGGCAAGGATCAAGTGGAACGCGGAAAAGGGAAATTACCTGCCCAATGTCTTTCTGCAGGCCAACGCTTCCCTCTATACCGCCGCCGACGAATTTGCCATCGAAAAGGATGATTTTGGCACCAGTTACAGCATCGGCATCGGCGTGCAGCTTCCGCTTTTCACAGGACTGTCTAACAGCTCGAAACGAAGGAACGCGGAACATGCCTGGCGCAAAGCCAGATTCCAGCAAAACGAGTATGAGGATTTGATCCGCTTACAGATAACACAGGACTATCAGAAACTGCAACACGCTCTGGAAAACTATCGTGTCCAGGAAGAAAACATCCGCCTTGCGGAAAGGAGCCTTTTGCTCGCCCAGGTCAGATACGAGAACCAGGTTGGCATCCAACTGGAGGTTTTTGACGCCCAGACGATGCTTTCCGCCATCAAACTGCAATACTTTCAATCCATCTACGAAGTGATCTCTGCCAACCAAAACCTGCAGCGGTCAATCGGTATCAGTTTATAAAGGGAGATCAAAATGAAAAAGACATACATTATCCTGATCTGCGTAGTTCTGCTCTTCTCAGCCTGCGGGAAAAAGAGCGAAGTTGGCAAGAACATGGAGCAGATCCAGCGCGAACAGGGCATCCCGGTGCGAGTCAGGACAGTTGAAGCCGGGACATTTACCCAGGAACTGAATTACAGCGCAACCCTGGGCGGAAGGGAAGAATCCACCGCCCAAGCCATGGTAAGTGACATCGTGACCTCGATCAAAGCCAAAGTGGGAGACCGCGTTACGGCTGGCCAGATCATCGTCACTTTTCCCCAAAACACTCCCGCGGCGCAGTATGTTCAGGCTTCCGCGGCTTTCAACGCCCAAAAACAGGCCTATGAGCGCATGCAACGCCTTTTTAACCAGGGCGCGATAGCGCGTCAGGACCTGGATAATCTGGAAACCGGTTTCAATGTGGCCAAGGCAAATCTGGAAGCAGCGGAAAAGATGATCAACGTGCGCGCGCCTATCTCGGGTGTTATAACGAAGATCATGGTCAATCCCGCGGAACGCACTTACCCAGGCCAGGACCTTTTCACAGTTTCGTCAACAAACGGTTTCAAAGCCACTCTGATGATCCCTGACACCGATGTCTCCAAGCTGCGCGTGGGCACACCTGCCACGGCCAAATGGATGGATCAGACCCTCAACGGGAAAGTCAGCCAAATCTCCATGGCCCTTGATCCCTACACCAAAGCTGTGCGCGTGGACGTCGTCTTTGGCGGCTACAGCAAAAAGATCAGCTTTGGCTCCGTTGCCCAGATCAGCTTGAAAACCATGACCAAGAGCAATGTCATTGTTGTGGACCGCATCCATATCACCAATGAGAATGACAAGTTTTATGTGTGGTTGAACAAAGATAACCATGCCGTGCGCCGCGAGGTCGAGCTGGGCTTGAACAACAAGCTCCAGCATGAAGTCATATCAGGCTTGGAAGAGGGAGATATCCTGATCACGGAAGGGATCAACCTCTTAACCGAAAACGCGCTCATCCGCGTGGTTGAGTGAGGGACAGGCCATGTTCCTTTCCAATATATCAGTCGAACGCCCGGTGCTCGTCACCATGGCTTTGCTGGTCTTTGTGGTCTTTGGCATCCTGGCTTACTTTGAGATGCCTCTAAACCAGATGCCGGATGTGAAGATGCCCTTTCTGGTCATCCAAACGGTGTATCCCGGCGCCGGACCCAGCGAAGTTGAAACCCAAATCACCAAAAAGATCGAGGATGCCATCGCCACAGTAAGCCAGGTGGACTACACCCAGTCCTATTCGATGGAGAACGCCAGCATCATCATGATGGCCTTCAAGATGGGCAAAGACATCGATATTGCCAATCAAGAGGTCAAGGATCAGGTTGACGCGATAATCCGCGAACTACCAAGCGATGTAGAACGGCCTGTCATCCAAAAAATAAACATCAACGCCTACCCCTTCATGGATATCATCCTCACAGGCAAAATGGACGGCAAGGCGCTCTATCATCTCGCGGACAAGAGGCTCAAAGACCGCTTCGGCCAGATCGAAGGCGTCGCCCAAGTGTCAATCACTGGCGGCAACAAGCGCCAGATAAACGTCGCCCTTAACGATCAGGCTGTTTTTCAGAACAAGATATCCCTGGCCCAACTGATGCAAATCCTCGCCGCCCAGAACATGGATTTGCCTGCAGGGAGCATCAAGAGCGGAACCCAAGAGTACTCCGTGCGTTTTAAGGGGCAATTTGACAGCGTTGACAAGATCGGGGACGCGGACATCCCCACCATGACCGGCATTAAGAAGCTGCGCGACATCGCCACCATCACCGACGGCGCCGAAGACGTCACCTCCCGGGCCATTTATTACAACATACCTGCGCAACGCCTTGAGGAAAACATCGTCCGCATCTCGATAACCAGCGCTTCCGACGGAAACATGGTGGATATTTCCAAGCAACTGAACGAAGAACTGCCCGAAATACAAAAAGAACTGCCCGAGGGAGCCAAACTGGAACTGGTCCGCGACGATTCGGACTTCATCCGTGCCACTGTCAACGACACTTTCACCAATATCTGGATGGGCATAGTCCTGACCGGATTGGTGCTGCTCCTCTTCCTGCACGACCTGCGCTCTACCCTGATAGTGGCGCTGTCCATGCCGATATCTATCGTTTCTTCTTTCATGTTCATGCAGATAGCGGGTTTCAGCTTCAATATGATGACCCTGATAGGCATCTCCACGGCGGTCGGCATCCTGGTTTCCAACTCCGTGGTTGTCATCGAAAACATATTCCGGCACAAGGAAATGGGCAATTCCCGCCGCGAAGCGTCAAAAAAAGGGACTTCCGAGATTGCTATTGCCGTGCTGGCCAGCACGCTAACCAACATCGTGGTCTTTTTGCCACTGGCAACAATGCGTTCCATGGTTGGCAAGTTCCTCGTGGAATTTGCCGTGACGGTGACGATCGCCACACTTTTTTCCCTTGTCACTTCCTTCACCATTACCCCCATGCTGGCTTCATTGATCATTCCTCAAAAAGTCAAGACCAACAAATTCGGGCTTGCCTTTGACCGCTGGTTTGGCAAGTTTGCCCGGGGCTACAAAAAGTTCCTCAGTTATGTGATCGGTTCAAAAAGAACCGCCCGCCTGATGATCGGCGCCACCGTGCTGCTATTGATTGTCAGCTTCGCTCTGGTTCCCATAATTGGCCTGGAACTGTTGCCCGTCATGGATATGGGCAACATCACGGTCAACGTCGAGCTGCCCCAGGGCTACAATCTTGATCAGACCGCGAAGGTTTACGAGGACATCCACCAACGCATCGGCAAACACAAAGAGATCAAGCACATCATAACCAACCTTGGTTCCTCAGGATTCATCGACACCGGTTCAAACATCGCCGCCTCGGACATCAAACTGGTGGACGCCGACGACCGCAAACTCAGTTCCCGCGAGATGGCTGACCTGCTAACCCGTGAACTGGCGGATATCCCCAACGCCCGCATCAAGGTATCAGCCTCCACCTTCATGATGGGCGGCAGTTCCCCGGTCGAGTTTTACCTCCAGGGCATCGACAACGAGCGGTTGGAGCAGCTTAAAACGGAGGTAACGGAGCGAATCAAGGATACACCCGGCCTCATCAACCTGGATACCAGCTCCCGCTCAGGGCGCAGCGAGATAACGGTCGAACCACGCCGCGAACAAATGGCTGCCATCGGTGCCACTGTTTACGATCTCGCCCTGGCCTTGCGCGGAGCAGTGGCCGGAATGGTTTCCACCCATTATCAGGAAGGTGGAGACCAGTATGATATCAATATCTCGCTGGACGATTCAGAACTCTCCACACCTGACCGGGTCGGAAACATCAGCGTGGCCGTGATGGGACAAACCTATTTGCTCTCACAACTTGCCGACATCAGCTTCGCCCCCGCCACCAACAGAATCATCCACCGCGACCGCGCCAAGTCCATCGTCTTCAATGGCGACGTGGCTGAAGGAGCCCGACTGGGAGACGTGATCTCTGGCATCAACGAAAGGCTGGAAGACTACAAGCTGCCAGACGGCTACAAGATTATTTGGGGCGGCGAAGCGGAAGTTCTGGCTTCCACTCTCAAGGATATGGTCCGCACCTTTGCCCTGGCGGTTTTGCTTACTTACATGCTGCTGGCGGCAATTCTGGAAAGCTTTGTGCAGCCTCTGTTTATCATGGCGACTGTGCCCCTGGCCCTGATCGGCGTCATCTTTTCGCTGCTGTTCGCGGGTTTCAGTTTCAACATCATATCCATGCTCTCCATCATTATGCTGGTAGGGATTGTGGTCAACAACGCCATTCTGCTCCTGGATTACGCTAATATTAAGCGCAGACAGGGCGCAACCCCTCGCGACGCCCTGCTCGAAGCTGCCGAAATGAAGCTCAAACCGATAGTGATGAGCACACTGGCGGTGATCATCGGAATGCTGCCCATGGCTCTCGGGATCGGGGCTTCCGGCGTGGAAATGCGCCAATCAATGGGTGTGGTCTCAATTGGCGGCATGGTTGTCTCCTCATTCCTGACTATGATTATCATTCCCGCATTTTATTACTTGACCGTCAGAGCGGATGCCAATAAACGTGGCTCAGAAGTAATTCCGATGGAGGAACGATGAAAAAGTTCAAAACTACTGTCCTGTTATTAGTACTCGCAGCCTTTCTCTCTGTGAGCCTGTTCAGTTGCTACGGCAACTTCACCCTTACCCGTAAACTGTATGAATGGAATGGTTCGCTGGGTGACAAATACATCAACAACATAGTTTTCTGGATACTGCTCTTTATTCCGGCCTATGAATTTACCGTCGTAGCCGATTTCTTTGTGTTAAATACCATAGAATTCTGGACAGATTCAAATCCGTTGGGTATGAGCGAGGGTCAGGAAGTGATTAAATACGCGCAGACAGATGACGCGAGCTTCAAGATCACCATCACCAAAAACAACATCGAGATCGACGAGCTGACCGGCAAGAATGCGGGTCAAAGCGTATTGCTTTCCTTTGATGAGGAATCCCAGGCCTGGTATCTTGTCAATGACGGCAATAACGTTAAGATCGCAACGCTGGACGGCGACAAGATGAACCTCGTCTATCCTTCCGGCAACACCCTGACTGTTGACTTGGCTCAATAATAAACATCCCTGATGTTAAATACGCGGAAAGTTTTGCTTTCCGCGTTGTTTTCATTAGCTTATCCTATAAATAACTACATTAAGGAATGACGACTATGCTTGATAAACAAAAGATTGAAACGATATTGGACAAGATACGCCCCTCCATCCAGTCTGACGGTGGAGATGTGGAACTGGTCAACGTTCGGGAAGATAATGTTGTTGAAGTGCGCCTCAAAGGCGCGTGCAACGGATGCCCCATGGCAACTCTGACTCTAAAGGCAGGTATTGAGCGGATCATCAAAGAAGAGATTCCCGAAGTTGTCGAGGTCATCTCGGTCAAGTAAAGAGATATGTCCACATTTACGAAGACCCTGGCTTAATGCCGGGGTCTTTTTTAGCAACTACATTTCTTTCAATACTCCAATATACCTAATAAAACAGGACCCGGCTTGCTGCCGGGTCCCATAGGATAAGAGGATCATTGTTTTGCTATTTCATCAGCACGGCTTTGCGCGTATAGCTCTTGCCGCCCACGTTCATGCGCACGAAGTAGAGCCCCGTGCCGCAGGCGTTGCCATAGTTGTCTTTGCCATGCCATTGGATTTGATGGTTTCCTGTAAGCTGATTGTTTATCTCCTTGCTGAAGACCAACTGACCGCGGGAGTTGTAAATGCGGAATCTCACATCCGCAGGGCCTTCGTTTTTGCCGATGCTATAGGGTATATAAGCGATCGGATTGAAGGGGTTGGGGAATACCGATTTCAGCTCCGTCACCAGAGGAATTTGGGGAGTGGTGATGCCCTGGATGCTGTATGCGATGCTCACCGGCCCGTTGAAGTTGCTACTGCCATCCATATCGGAGTTTTGCAGCCAGTAGTAATAGGTGCCGTCCTCGTACAGTTCTTTGTCCGTATAGGAATAGACCTGCTGCTGCGAGGTGTTGGTGGCAGCCACGAGCGGGCTGATCACAGCAGCCTGGGCTAAATCATCCTGGGTGTTGCGCAGGATGTAGAAACCCTGCACACCCGTCTCGGATTGGGTTACCCAGGTGAGGTTAACGTTGTTGTCCACGCTGTACGAAGCGGTGAAGGAGGAGAGTTCGACGGGGGTCTGTCCCTGGTAGAAGTCTCCCGCCACAAAATCATCCACCATCAGCCAGAAATCCTGTGATACACACTGGATTGCTATGTACGTGGTTTTATTGGCGCAGACAGCCGGCAATTCATACTCGAACAGGGTCCAGTCCAGACCGACAGTCTGAGGTTGGGTGCTGTTCAGATAGTTTCCGGCAAAGTCTGTGTAGCTGTTTCCTGTTGTGGAATACAGGACATTGAAGTCTTCCGGATAGTAGTTGGTTGCCAGGGATTTTGCAAAGAAGCTGATCCGGGGCGAATCACCAAAGTTCAGGGCGGGCGAGATCAGCCAGTCGTTATTCGGGCCAGGGTTCGCTCTTGCACATCCTGCATATTTGTTTCCACCGTAAGCCATCCAATCACTGCTGGGCGCTGGTGAAAAACTGCTATAATCAGCACATATAAAAGAACCCGTATATGAACCGATTATAGTTACGCCCCCTGATTGAAGGCTGTAAGTTGGATTGTTATCTCCGTCATACTGAGTCCAGGGAGCAAGTGTCCCACTGAGGTGGGTATAGCTTTCAAAGTAGTCCTCATAGACCTCTTGCACCGCAAAGCCGCGCAAAGGCGAGATGGTGTTCACCGCTTTGCCTGTCGATGCTGGCTTCAGGACGCGGACGCAGCTGTCTGCCACCATGTTTCCTTCAGGGTGTGATCTGCCGATCCTGGTGGCATCTGCCAGGGCGGAACCGATATCCGGCAAAGCGTTGCCCGCGGCTCCCTTGGCGGTATTGTCAACAATCTGCAGGCTGGCGGTCTTCTCTCCATAGGGAGTGCTTGCCTGGGGATCGAATTTGACTGTCCAGGACGCTGTCTGGCCATGGATGAGGTTGATGGGATAGGTATTGGTGTCGGTAATGGTGAATTGGCCAGAGTCAACTCCTGTCATAGTAACTGCGCCTGAGTTTATCGTTAGGGTGGAACCGCCGATGTTGCCCACCACAAACTCATGCGGGGTACAGTTGCTGCCTCCTTTGAAGGCCAGTCCATAATTATAGCTGGTGTCGGCAAATCCCATCACAGGAGTGGGCAGGATGCCGGAGATGCTGATGTCATCCACTGCCGCGGGGGGTTGGTTTGCAGTCGAGTTATTGTTCTTCCAGGAGAAGATCAGCAACTGGACGGTATTGGAGACGTTGTTACTCAAAGTGATGGTGGGCGTCTGCCAGGTGGTCCTTCCGTTATAGGGGCCGCCAACGCGGTAGGCTGAGTTGAAAGCCGTACCAGCCGTGGGATAGATTCCCAGATCCAGATTCACCAAAAATACTTCCAGCACATCGTAAGTAGCCTGTCCGTTGGATTTCCAGGCGAAGTTCAACTGGTAGCTGTTTCCGGGAGGGAAATAGATTGGAGCGAAAAGATGGGAAACAGAAGTTGTATTGACATACGTGTTAGCTAACGTCGTGCCATTGGTGATGTAGGCGCTGTAAGAGGCACTATTGTAAGTGGCGTTGGCAATGGTCCAGAAATTGGCCTGATTATCCTGGTCAATGTACCATTCATTGAGGTCGCCGTCCCAGTTTTCCTCGAAGAAGGTGATGCGCTCGGTTCCATCGGCAAAGGTGGTGGCCTGCGCGGTCACGCCGGGGGAATAGGCCACGGCCTTGGCATCGCCCACGGACCAGGCCTTGTAATAATAGGTGGTGTAGGGCGAGCGTCCCGTGTGGCTGTAGCTGGTAAGGGCTCCGTTGTAGAGGACGGTGCCTCCGCCGGGGATGCTGTTTCCGGCTGAATATGAGGTGCCCGCGGTTGGGGTGCCGAAAGTTCCGGTGGCGCTCCATGCCAGCAGCACATTGTCATTGGCGGCGTTTTTGGTCCAGGACAGGTCGATCTGGGTGGTGCTTACCGCGTTGGCGGTGAAAGCGGTGGGATCGTCTATGGTCACCGGACTCAAAGTGTTCAGGGCGGCTTCCATATTTATCAGCCCGTAGCCGGTGTAGCGGTCCCAGCCCACTCCACCATCGACGGTCATGTCCGTGGCGGTGCTGGTGAGGATGCTTCTGATCTGTGCCGGGGTCAGGGTCGGGTTTATCGAGAGCAGCAGAGCTGCGGCGCCGGCGGCATAGGGGCAGGCGCAGGAGGTGCCGCCAAAATAAAAGAGGTAGTTGCCGCTTGACCATCCGGCAGAACCCTGGATGTCCGTAGAGGGAAGTTCGGTGGGGGCCATGATGTCTATGGCCCTCCGGTCATCCTGGGTGGTTGAGCCATAGCAGGAGCCGTAACTAACCACTCCGTCAGAGGAGTTGAAGCTCTTTCTTTCACCGGACGGAGCGGCGGCGCCCACGCTGATCACATATTGGCTGTTGGCGGGATAGCTGATGGCATCCTGGGTCGTAGGTACTGGGTCACTGTAATAGTTGGGGTCGTAGTAGTTGCCGGCGGCGGCGAAAATAACCACTCCCTTGGTATTATATGCGTAGCTCAAGGCTGGATCCATTGCTGAGTTTGAAGTTACTCCATTGATTCCCAAGCTCAGGCTGATAACATCCGCGTTATTGTCCGCGGCGTGGGTAATGGCATTGGCGATGGATGTATCTGTCATGCTACCATTCGCAGCTGCAACTTTTAACGGCATAACGCTACAGCCTCCGGCGCTGCCCACCACGCCAAGGTTGTTGTTGGCCTTGGCAGCCGCGACTCCCGCGCAGAGCGTGCCATGCCCGGCGCCAGTCGCGTCGTCCATGGGGTTGCTGTCGCCGCTGCCGTAATCGTATCCCGCCACCAGAGTGAGGTCAGGATGGCTGGTATCCACCCCGGAGTCGATGATCGCGATCACGATGCTGGAGTTTCCATATCCGTGATTCCAGGCCTCTTCCGCGTGGGTATCGAATCCGGGTGTGCCGACTGTCGGGCCGGTGTAGCCGGAGCCAGGTACCCAGGAAGGGAACTGGCCGGTGTTGTTGTGACCCCAGTTGTAGCCATAATAGGGATCGTTGGGAACGGCTTGCGGGTAAGCAAAGTATTCCAGATCGGCATCCTCGACCTCGGGGTCGGTCAGAAAGTCAGCCAGAGCCGCATGAACATCCGTGCTGCCGTCCAGCATGATGATGAACCAGCGGTCGAAACCCGTGGTCTGTTCCCAGTCCAGGTCATCCACCCTGCGATGGGCGCGCTTGAACTTGTATGCTCCGTTGCGCTGCATGGTCCTGTCCAGGCTGGAAATGCCGAATTTGTTTTTTTCGGTGTTGAGGTCCTGGGGCAGGTCGGCCCTGCCTTTGGCTGAAGGGGTCAATTTGATTTTGATGCGGTCGGTGGCGAAAGCGGGTTGCCCGTCAAGGGATTTCTGGCCACCAGTTGCGGGGGATGCTATCCTCCTGACGCTGGCCTGCAAGCCTGTTTGCGGCCAAACCATAAGCAACAGTCCCATTAGCAGAAGAAAAATGCCCAAGCAAGCTATCTTTTTCATAAAGATCCTCCATCCTGAAGAAATAGTTTTGCTTGTTCTAAATCTGTTTAATTTCAGTAATCTTCTATGGTGAACCAATAACTTTTTTACACGGCGCCCAAGAAAGCCTGGGGCGCAGATGCAGGACTGGAAGCATCCAATTTCATTTTTACCGGCCTTTAAGAAATTTGTCAAGCATGATTTTCGCCAATACTTCTCAGGAAGTAGTGGAAATAGTTCACACAGGCCGTTTATCCTGCCGATTTACCCAGCTTTAAGCGTCTAATCCCGCCTCGAATCTGAGGCTCCTTACTCCTTTTATACCAAGGAGATGGGACAAGATTGCCATGGTTTAAAGCCTTCCGATTTAAGCCTTGTGTAACTTCATCAAAAGGTGACGGTTTTTGATTTCAAATATCGCTTGATCCGCTTTCTGGAATACCTTCTGCAACAATTTGTCCCATAGTCGTGGCATCTCGCCTTTAGTATTGTTGATTACGGAAACATGGTTATCACTATCTGTATCATCAACCTGAAAGTTGTACAAAGCAAAAATGGAACTGTAGGCGTATTTGAATTATACCGCAGGTATGAAAGCTGTCCTGACTCCCTCTTGATCTCATGTCGCATTGATCGCCCGTTGAACGCCAAGTGATTTCCAGCGCAGCGATTGCCCAGCGATCAGTTAGCGATCAATTAGCGATCAAAGTATGGGAGCGGGAACAGGCAGAAATTCCATCCTTATTGACGTCTTTGAATCCGCCTCCCAATATTTCTTTGCTCTATCATTACCTGCAAAACTGTATGGAATAAAGCGATCAGGCTCAGGGGCTTATACTATTTCGCTTGCATTAATAAAACTGGATCACTAATTTCACCATTCTACCATTCCACAGCCTGATCGTAGCACCTATATATTATAGAGGGATGGGCCTCATTTGCAAAACCTGGCTTGCCGGGGGTTTTCCGGTAGTCATCCTTAACCTGGTGAGGGATGACCTAAGGATGATGGCACCAAAGCCAGTCGCAGCAAGGGATGGCGCTATGAAGGATATTGCGGAATGTACAGGTTTATTTATGCGGTTGTCAAGGAATTGGTGCCAGTTACTTTTTGCCTGGGTGCCTGTTTCTAAAAGACTGGATCACGGGTCAGGCGGTTCTCGCAGATATACGCGGATAAAAGGCGCGGATTGGTATTAGTCTATGTTGTTATCATTAGAACGAGAGAAAGATTTCCATGCCTCAAGAAAATGCTTAAAGTCTGTTTCCAGCTTGGGGTCAAAATATATATCCAGCTTGTTAGGGTCAGCGTTTATACTTCTGCTTGCCAGGCCTTCAATTGAGTCCAGCAGATGGTTGAAAAGGCACTGCTCGCCAGCCTTGACTTCCATCTCGAGATGAATGAAAGCCCTGCTTGCAGGCAGAGTATTGTTCAACTCCGTTTACTCCTCCTCAAACTGCAGCTCAACTTCTTCCTCGTAGTTAGGTTCGGGTCCTCTGCTGAGATACAGCCTTACCGATTGTCCCTTTTCCAGCATCTTGTTGGCGGAAGGCGAGCTGCGCACCACCGTGTTCACTGGATAGTTTTCTGAATAGACCGAGTCGGCAACAATGGCTTTGAAACCGCTGTTTCTGAGGCTCATATACGCTTCGGTATAGGTAGCTCCAACCAGGGATGGGACGGGTCTCATCCTGGAACCTATGGAAACCACGACCTGAACCACTCCCTCGGGTTTCAGCTTCTTTCCCGGTTCGGGGAATTGTTCCAGGATGGTATCGATCTTTTTATCCTCCGACCAGACTGAATCCCTCACGATCACATGCAGCCCCAATTGTTTCAGTTCGCTTTTTGCTGCAGAGATGGTGGAACCAACCAGGTTTGGCACCTCAATGTTTTTTGCTCTGCCAAATAGGATGGGAAAGATGATCTGGCTGGTCACGAAAGCGCTCAGGAATATTATACCCAGACCGATGCCTATGATGTAAAGCGCTTTTTTGGACTTTTTCTGTTTCATGTCGGTTCCTAAGTTGATTTGGCCATCCTGGCGGCAAATGCGCCATCGATATTGTGCTTGAAGGGAAGTGTCCGGTAAAAGGATGCGTCCACATAGAGCGGATCAAGATAGGACGCGGCGTCCACCAATGTGAAGTTCTTGTTGCGGGCCAGGAAGTTCTTGATCTGTTCGTCATTCTCGGCGGGGTTCAAGGTGCAGGTAGAATAAACCAGGGTTCCCCCCTTGGCGACGAAATTGGCGGCGTATTCCAGGGCTTTGGCCTGCAGCTTTACCAGTTCGTTCAGATTCTGATGAGCCTGCCAGCGGAGGTCGGCTTTGCGGCCAAATACTCCCCAGCCTGAGCAGGGCGCGTCCACTAAAACCCTGTGGTAAGCGGGCGCAACAGGCCCGTATTTGAAAGCGTCGGTTACGATCTGCTTGATGTTGGTGAGCTGGAGTCGGTCAGCAGCCTGCTTGAGCAGCTTCATTTTGCTTGGCATCTTGTCCACAGCCACGACCTCGCCGGTGTTTCCCATCTTTTCCGCGATGTAGGTGCATTTCCCGCCCGGCGCTGCAAAAAGGTCGAGTATGTTTTCATCGGGTTGGGGATCCAGCAAATCCACCACCATCGCCGAGGAACAGTCCTGAATCGAGAAATATCCTTCCGAAAATGCGACATCATCCAACACATCGGCATTGTCAGTGATGAGCATCTGCGAACCAGCAGGAGCTTTTTCCACAACAATCTCCCGCTTGGCGAAATACTGGATCAGCTTTTCCGGGGTGGTGGCGGTGGCATTGACGCGCAGATGCAGCCTGGGATTCTCATTGTAATAGATGGCCAGGTACTCGGTGTTTTCCTCGCCCCAGATGGATATCCACTTTTCAATCAGTTCGGGAGGATAGGAATGCTCGTAGGCGATCCTGTGGACGGGGTCAGAGGGATATTCGACCTCAGGATTTCGTTGCCAGGCCCTGAGCACCGCGTTGACAAAATCCGCCACCTTGTCTCCCAGGGTGGTTTTCGCCAGTTCCACCGTCTCATTAACCGCCGCATGCGCGGGAATGGAATCCATATACATCAGTTGGTAGAGCCCGATGTATAACATGATCTTGATCTTGATATCGGTGGCTTCGAACTTTTTGTCATCCGTGTAGTGGGAGAGGATAAAGTCGAGTTTAAGGCGCTGCTTGACCACACCTTTGACCAAGGTGTAAAATAGCGGAATGTTGGATGGTTCACCGTGGATCTTGGCCGCCCGCTGTCGCAATACGGCGTCGGAAAACTCCAGATTCTTGAAGACCTTGAGAATTGTTTGATATGCTATGGCGCGGAACATTACTTTGTTTTCTGGTAAAGTCGTTTGATAATTTCTTTGATCAGCTGTTCGCTGCTCATGCTCTTGGCATCCGCCGGCAGCAAACTAAGTTCTCTTCTTATATCGCGCAAATTGAAGCCCAGGGATTCCAGCGCCGTCTCCACCTCCAAAGCGGCTATGCCTTCCATAGCCTTGCCCGTGGAGGGAAGTTCGTCGAGCAGATGAGCAACCCTGCCTTTCAACTCAATCACCAGGCGTTGAGCCGACTTGAGGCCTATCCCGGGCACCCTCCTTAAAAGGGCGGTCTCCTCGTTCTCGATAGCTTTTACAAAAGTCTGTATCGACAAAGTGGATAGAATCGAGAGCGCTATCTTGGGGCCCACTCCGGAAACGCGCACCAACTGCTGGTACAATTCCTTTTCCGGCTTGGTTGCAAAGCCAAACAAGCGCACATCATCCTGACTTATGTGCAGATGGGTATATAGCAGGCAGCTCATGCCCTCGTCGGGCAACGCTTCAAAGGTACTCACCGGGATGCCCAGCTCGAAAGCCATCCCCATATTTGTTTCCACCACCGCCGTCACGGGGTGTTTGCTGACAAGCTTGCCTTGAATATAACTGATCATAATTCGTATTTTATCCTGTGATAATGGCACAGAGCGATTCCCAGGGCGTCATAAGCGTCATCCCTTTTGGGCGCGGATTTGAGGTTAAGCTGTTTGCTCACCATGTAGCGCACCTGCTGTTTGGACGCGTTACCATTACCGACCACGGCTTTTTTTATCTCCCGGGGACTGTATTCCAGCATCTGCAGATTATGCCTGGCTATCGAAAGCAAGATAACTCCCCGGGCGTGGCCCAAGGTAAAGATGCTGCGCACGTGTCTTTGCAAGAACATGCTTTCCACGGTCGCCACATCCGGGTTATACTCGTCCAAAATGGCATCTACCGCGCTATAAAGCATGTTCAGGCGCTTGAGGATATCCTTTTCGCGGGATACGTCAATTACGTCGCAACCGGCAGCGATTATCCGCTTCTTTTGGATCTCAAGCAATCCATAGCCACAGTAGCGGCTGCCGGGATCAATGCCGAGGATCAGCACTATTCCTGGCTGAGAGCCGCCAATATAGAGTCAGATACTTCAAAGTTGGAGTAAACTTTCTGAACGTCGTCCAACTCTTCCAATACCTCGATCAGCTTGAACAGCTTGGGGGCCACATCGTCAGCATTTACGGTGTTTTTCGGAACTCTGGTGAGCTCGGCGTTCTCCACCGGGAACCCCATGTTTTCCATGTTTGCCAGAACGGTATGGAACTCGGTAGGGGCCGTGTATATCTCAAAGAAATCGTCTGTCAGTTCCACATCTTCAGCGCCGGCTTCCAGCGCCTGCATCATGAACTCATCTTCGTCAAGCCCCGCGGCGGGAACTGTGAAGTAACCCTTTTGCTCGAAGTTCCAGGCCACTGATCCCGATTCCGCCAGATTACCGCCGTATTTGGAAAACGCGTGCCTCAGATCAGCCACCGTGCGGTTTTTGTTGTCGGTCATTACATCGACCACGATACCCACGCCATTATGCCCATAGCCTTCGTAGGTAATCTCTTCGTATGCCGCGCCTTCAATTTCGCCGGTGCCTCTTTTGATGGCTCTTTCGATGTTTTCCCTGGGCATATTGGCCGCTTTCGCGGAGAGCACCGCGGTTCTAAGGCGGGGATTCATCTCTGGGTCACCTCCGCCGTTCTTTGCTGCCAGAATTATCTCTTTCACGATGCGGGTAAAAAGCTGCCCTCGTTTGGCGTCAGCCGCGCCTTTTTTGTGTTTGATAGAACTCCACTTATTGTGTCCGGACATATGAACCTCTTTATTGTTGTTTGATCATTGTCTCTATGATGCCAGAATGAATATAATGCTATATAATGTCAAGAAAGAAAAAGGGGGCAGGCTATTCATAGCCTCCCCCAGGAATCTGTCTATTTTCGGGAATGGTTTAGGCTTCCGAATCCTGCCAGGCGGCTATGACTTTGGCCGCTATTTCGTCAGGAACCTTCTCGTAATGCGAGAATTTTTGGGTGAACCTGCCCCTTCCCTGGGTAAATGATTTTAAGGCGGGGAAATACTGATATATCTCCGCCACGGGCATCTGGGCATTCAGATATTGCTTCTTGCCGCGCTGCTCCATCCCCATGATGCGTCCCCTGCGGGTGCTGATGTCGCCCATCACGTCACCCATGTACTCGCTTGGAACAATGATCACCAGGTCGTGGATGGGCTCGAGGAGGATCGGTTTGCATTTCTTGAAGCCTTCCTTGAGCGCCATGGATGAGGCGATCTTGAAAGCCATTTCAGAGCTGTCAACGTCGTGGTAGCTGCCATAATAGACCTCAACGCTCACGTCAACCACCTGATAACCCGCGATAATACCCTTTTCCATGGTCTCCACCAGGCCTTTTTCGATTGCCGGGATGAAGTTAGAAGGGATAACGCCGCCAACAATAGCGTTGATGAACTGGAAACCTTCCCCGCGCTCTGTGGGTTTGATGCGGAAATACACTTCTCCATACTGGCCGCGTCCGCCGGATTGTTTTTTATGGCGGTATTGCGATTCAGCCGAGCCCATGATGGTCTCTTTGTAAGGGATGCGGGGGTCTTTCATTATAGCGTCCACTTTATAGCGGTTTTTCAATTTTTTTAAAACCAGTTGAAGCTGCTGTTCTCCCATGCCGGAGATGACGTTTTCATGCGTTTCCGGATTCAGTTCATAGCGGATGGTTGGGTCTTCGGCGATCACGCGCTGCAAGGACTGGCCGATCTTTTCTTCGTCGGATTGCTGCGCCGCGCGGATCATCTGCCAGTAGGTTGGAGTGGGCAATTCAGGCAGGGGTAGCGACAGCTTGGAACCCACAGATGTGACGCTGTTCAAGGCTTTGGCATATTTCAGCTTCACCAAGGCTCCGATCTCGCCCGCCCTGATCTCCTGGGTGTCGTTCCTTGTTTTGCCAAGCATATAGTACATATTGCCAGCTTTATCCTTGGCATCCTTTTCCGGGATGTAAAACTCCGTGCCGGTCTTGAGGGTTCCGGAGAAGATTCTCAGATAGGCATAGTCGCCCATATTGGGATCGGCGTAGAGTTTGAAAACATAGCCCAAAAGTTCGCCGTCGGCCTTGACCACCATTTCCTTGGGATTGTTGTTTTCCAACACTTGCAGGGGATTAGCGTCCTCCGGAGAAGGAAGGTACTGCGTGACGGCATCCAAAAAGGCCAACACACCAACGCCCGTATGCGCGGAGCAAACGAAAGCAGGACAGATGTCTCCATTGGCCACGGCTTTCTTCAGTCCGCCTATCAATTGGGCGTCATTGAGCTCCATGTTTTCCAAAAAGGCATTCAGAAGTTCCTCGTCAGTTTCGGCAACCGCTTCCATCAGATTCATGCGCGCTTCTTCCACGGCAGACTGCATATCCGCGGGGATCTCGCTTTCGCCGGAGGGGCGCAGGGCTTTTTGGCGGATGATGTCCACCACGCCTTCAAACGCGCCTTCCTTACCGATGGGAATATGGATTGGGGTGGGGTTGAGGCTGGAGTTTTCGCGGATGCTGTCCAGAGTCTTGAGAAAATCGGCATGTTCGTTATCCATGCGGTTGACCACGATCACTTTGCCAACTCTCTTGTGATCGAGCTGTTCGACGGCCAGTTCCATGCCCACTTCAAAGCCTCCGGTCGCGTTGGCGACCACCACCGCGTTCTCCACTGCCGGGATGGCGGCGATCACTTCACCGATAAATTCCGGATTGCCGGGGGTGTCGATGATATTGATCTTATGATCTTTGTGGTTCACGAATCCGAGGCTCAGGTTCAAGGACATGCCTTTGCTGATTTCTTCGGCGTCAAAATCCATGACCGTGTTGCCTTCGTCTATTTTACCCAACCTTGTGGTGGTGTGCGTAAGATAGAAAATTTGCTCTGCCAGGGTGGTCTTTCCGGCACCGCTGGAGCCCATGAAGAGAAGATTGCGTAACTTCTTTAAGTCGTATTCTTTCATTGTGTCCTCATACACTGTATCTCTTATTAATTATGTATAAATCCTATCTGTGTTTGTCATTTATTTGTTCAGAATATACCACTCTTTTTTACTGGCTTCTGTTGTCAATTGCTTTTTCCGCGAGCCTGATTTTCAGGACTTCTATCAAACTGAGTGGATTGGTTTCATCAGCAGATGATTGGCTTGTTCCAAACAACACACTGCTATTCTTGCGCAAATGATTGGAAAGAATGCAAACAAAATAGTGTTACATTCGCCAAATACAACAGCAACCATCCTCATAATCCTTCATAGCTCCGTCCTTTGCTGCGACTGGCTTTGGTGCCATCATCCTTAGGTCATCCCTCACCAGGTTAAGGATGACTGCCGGAAGACCCACGCCGGAGAGGGTGATGCAAATGAGGTCCATCCCTCTATAATATATAGGTGCTACGATCAGGCTGTGGAAAGGTAGATAGGTGAAATGGTGAAAAATGAGATCCAGTTGTAATAATGCAAGCGAAATAGTATTAGCTCCCAATCTAATGTGGCAGGTAAATGGACCATACTGGAAGATAATTCGCTCTATTTCTGATGGATCAGATATCGGCATAAATGCGCAAGTCGGCTTTGGCCACCTTGTTGTCCAGCCAGTCGTCAAACCATTCGGGATCGAGGGTGGATTTGAAGAGCCGTCTGACATCTGCAGGAGAAGCCTTGATACTCTTATCGCGGATCACCCGAATAACCCGGGGGATCAGGATGAGGTCGCCGAGCTCGTGGTATTGCTGTTTGGATTTGCTGTAATAGGCATGCATGACGTTGAAAAAGATACTGTCCACGTTACGCTCGAGCAGCTTGGTCTGATATGTCATGGCAGGGAGCATGAGCTTTTGGGTGGTGGAGGCGTAGCTGCCGTTACCTGCGATGATTTGGCTGGCCTGATGCCTTGCCATATCGGCTCTTTTGCGGAGGGTGAGGGCTTCTGTTAGTTCCTGCTTCACTTCCTCGAGGGGTTTATAGGCTTCGAGGCGGGAGTCGTTCAGGCAGGCGACTATCCAGCAGCGTTGAGCTTTTGAGTAGATGGGTTTGAAGACATAGCCGGGCTTCTTGCCGGGCAGTTCCAGGTTCACTGCTTCCACCACAGACGGGTCGTCCACCCAGGCAGCTTCGGGCTTGATATTTCCGGTGCTAATATAGTTCAGATCAAGTTCTTCCGCGGCGGCGTCTATGCCCAAATCTTTCACCAGTGATCTGAGGTTCTGCGCTTCGGGCAGGGTGAAATTGACGCTGGCATCGGAAGGCAGATAGGGCACCCGGATCGAGGTGAAGCTGCTCATGCTCTTGGTGCGTTTGTCCAGGCGGTAGATGGTCACTCCATACTGATCGCTTAGGGGGCTGAGGTAGCTGCCTTCTTCGACAGCTGAAAAACTGGCGTAGAGATCGGGGTCAAGATCGTTGTTACGGATGTAGCCCGAGTTCTTGAGTGTCAAATCCGGAAAATAGGGGAGACGTTTTGCCACCGCGGCTTCGATGTCTTCTCCCAATACGAGTTCCTGAAACAGCGAATCCGCCAGTTCATAACTGCGGCGGATATCCGTCTTGGAAAACTTGACCGGTACCCTGAAATAGTTCAGGCTGAAGTAGGGCTCAAGCTTATACTGGGGTAAATTCTGTTCATATTCGTAACGCAGCTGCTCTTCAGTGATGACCGGCTGGATGTTTCTGGCATCCAATACCAGCCATTCGATGTCGGCCTTGCTTTGCAGGATGCGTGTACCCAGCTTCTTTTCTTTGGAAGTGAGCAGTAGGTTGTCGATCAACTTATCTTTCAGCTTCATCACCGGGATGTAATAATCACGGTATTGCCTGCGCAATGGCTGAAGATTGTGTGGGGAGTCAAACTCCAGCGATTGCAAATAGACGGCGCGATCAAACTTGCCATTTATGTTGAAGAGGGGGGAGCGCAGGATGTAAACAGGGATATTAGCCCGGAGGGTATCCAATACTTCCTGGCTGGAGGCTGAAATCCCGTATTTTTTGAAGTAATCGTTAAGCACCACGTGTTTGGTGGCATCGGTCCAGGTCTGGCTTTTGAGTGCTTCCTTTTCGATGGCGTCAGGCGCGCGGTTGTTGAGGATCTGAAAGTTGTTGTAGTGCCCGCGGTAGGATTCTATATAATCGCTGTAGAGGATGCGGGTGCCGTTGATCTTGCCGGCCAGGTTTTCCTGATTTACGGCGCAGGCTGTCAAAGCGCCCAGCGAGATTGCGAGGACGAGGATTCTAATAATAGTATTCTTCATAGCTTTTTCTGCCATTCCTTTATTTGTTGCCAGGCTTGGATGGGTGTGATCTCATCCAGGTTCAAATCTTTGATCTCTTCGATGATAGGGTCGGTCTCTGAGGCTTTGTTGGCCAAAACGTCAAATAGTTCGAGCTGGGGTGAGTGCCTGCCCAGTTTTTTGCGCAGGGTGGAGGCAAGACCCTGGGGACTGATCTCGTGCTCTTCAAGGTTTTTCAGGATTTCCTTGGCACGCCTTATCACCCTGTCCGGGATGCCCGCCAGTCTGGCCACTTGGATTCCATAACTTTGGTCTGCTCCGCCGCGTTCGATCTTGCGCAGAAAGATCATCTGGTCGTTGTATTCCTTCACCAGAACGTTGTAGTTTTTTATATCCGGATACAGGTTTTCCATCTCAGTCAGCTCATGGTAATGGGTGGCAAAGAGAGTCAGAGCGTGCTTGGTTTTCTGGATATGTTCAATGATTGACCAGGCCAGACTCAAGCCATCGAAGGTGGAGGTGCCCCTCCCGATCTCATCGAGCAGGATAAGTGACTGGTCTGTGGCGGAGTGAAGGATATTGGCAGTCTCGATCATCTCGACCAGGAATGTGCTTTGTCCCTGGGCAAGGTTGTCCGAGGCGCCAACCCTGGTGAAAACGCGGTCAAAGATGGGCAGGCTCATACGTTGGGCTGGCACGTAGCTGCCGATCTGGGCCATGATCACCAGCAGGCCGATCTGTCGTAGATAGGTTGATTTACCCGCCATGTTGGGCCCGGTGATGATGGCGATCGCCGTATCGGGATGTGCCAGTTCAGTATCGTTGGGAATGAAGTCGCTGCCCTCAATGAGCTGCTCAATCACGGGATGCCTGCCTTCGCTGATGCTCAGTTTGCGCTCAGGATGAAAAGTGGGGCGGCAATAGTTGTTTTGCCAGGCCAGCCAGGCAAGGCTGGCATAGACATCGATGTGGGCGATGGTGTCGCTCAACTTTTGCAGGTTTTCCAGTTCTTTCGCCAGTTGCTGCCTTAGTTCCTTATATAGTTCATACTCCAGGTTTTTGATCTTTTCTTCGGAACTGAGCACTTTGGCTTCAAATTCTTTCAGGCGCGGGGAAATATAGCGCTCGGAGTTGACCAGTGTCTGCTTGGCGATGTAATAATCCGGCACTTTGTTTTTATGGGAGGTGGTCACCTCGAGGTAATAGCCAAAAACTTTATTGTAGCCGATCTTTAGATTCGGTATTCCGGTCTTGCGCCGCTCATCTTCTTCCAGGCTTGCGATCCAGGATTTACCATCATGGATGATCACCAGCAGCTCGTCCAGATCCTTGTTATATCCAGAATTGAAGATACCGCCTTCCGTGATGACGGTGGGTGGATTAGGTTGGATGGCAGCGTCTATGGTGGCTATCAATGCGTCGAAATTGGTCAGGCTTTCGATATAATGGTCCAGCAAGCCGCCACGGAAGGCCTGAAGCTTGTTTCTAAGCTCCACGCTGGCGGCAAGGAAGGATCTGAGGGCTAAAAGCTCGCGGGGATTGATTCTCAGGGCTCCCAAACGGGATACCAGGCGCGAGATATCGCCAATCTCTCTGAGACAACCACGCAAATCCTTCAGATAAGCTGTATTGCTCAAAAGAATCGCAATCATTTCCTGACGCGCCTCTATCTGTGCCTGGTCTAAAAGCGGATGGAGCATCCAGCGTTGCAGAAGCCTGGCTCCCATCGGAGTCTGTGTCTGATCCAGAATCGACAGGAGGCTGCCGTGCCGGGTGCCATAACGGATCGATTTACTCAACTCCAAGTTGCGCCGGGTGATTTCATCCAACTGCATGAAGCTGTCCAAAGAGTAATAACCGAGGGAGGCGATATGCTGCAGGGGAACCTGATAGAGTGATTGCACGTAGGCGAGGGCGGCTCCGGCAGCGGTTGCGCCTAGGGTCTTGTCATGCGCGCCGAAAGCCTCCAGGGAGTGCACGCCAAAGTGTTTTTTAAGCACCTGCGCAGCTTCAGCAGGTTTGAACTGCCAACTGTCAAAAATGGTAATTGTGGGTTGATGCTCCAGCTTCAGTTCCTTGACCGTATGCTCGGCGGCAGTGCCATCCACGATGATCTCGCTTGGCTTCAGGCGTAGCAGTTCATTTGCCAGATCGCTGAAATCAAGCTCAGTGAAAGTAAAATCTCCTGTGGACAGGTCGAGACTCGCCAAGCCTGCCCTGTTCCCAGATTTGGGAAAGTAAACGGAGCTGAGGAAGTTGTTGGCGCTGCCATCGATGAGGGTGTGGTCCAAAACTGTGCCAGGTGTAATGATCTCCACAACCTCACGTTTGACGAGGCCGACCGCTTTTTTAGGGTCTTCCACTTGCTCGCAAATCGCCACCTTGAAACCTGCCTTGATCAGCTTGTCCAGATACTGGTCCAAAGCATGGTAGGGAAAGCCTGCCAGAGGCACCGGATCGGCGCTGTTCTTATCCCGGGTGGTGAGGGTGATGCCCAGGGTCTTTGAGGTTAGGTAGGCATCGTCGAAGAAGGTTTCGTAAAAATCGCCCATCCTGAACAGGATCAGTTTGTCGGGATGCGCTTCCTTGACCTCCTGAAACTGCCTGAGCATAGGTGTCAACTTGGTTTCCCTGGGTTTGCCCGTGTCGCTCATGCTTGTGTCAGAACTGGGTGATAAAGCAATTGATATCCCTATCCAGCAAAGCCTGCCGTATCATCTCAGCTTCGTTCTTGGTCTGATACGGGCCGCTAACTACCACCCAGGGCACAGTCCTGTTATCCTTGTCTTCATAATAGCTGGAAAGCAGGTCCATATCCCTGATACTGGCTGACATCCTGGTGGCATTGCTTTCCTGGCTGAATCTTCCCACTTGCAGGAAGAAGCCCCCGCTGGGTTTGTTATCGAGTTTAAGGGGAAGATTGGTTCCATTATTAACCGGTTTAGTGGCTGCAACTGTTTCGGGTAATTGCAATTCGGTGTAGGGATAGAGGAAACTGAGGTCAACACTGGCGGGATACTTGTCTTTAAGCTCAAAAAGCCTGTCTTCGATCAGAAAGGCGATATGCGACAACCTGTCGATCTCCAGGCCGGTTTTGTAGCTCTCCAGAGCTTCACTGATATTCTTGGCCAGTTGTTGCAAGTATCCCATTTTATAGTGGAAATACTGAACTGCCTTGGGGTACCCATCCAGAGCCTGCAGTTTTTTCAAGCTTGAGATGGCGCTCTGGTATTTGAATTGGTATTGATAGGCTTCGGCGATCAGGAAATAGGCCTCTTCCACCAACTTGCCTCTTGGGGCAAGCCGCAGATAGGTTTCACAATTTGCGATGGCAAGGCTGAAATCGTTGTCCGCTTCGGCGCAGACGGCCAGCCAATAGTAGCGTTCCAGCAGATCTTGCGAGGTGATCTTTTGCAGATAGCTTTTTGCCTTGCTGGCATCCCGTTCCTGCAGATGGAGCTTGGCAAGCTCCAGCATGCTGAGTTGCCCATAGTGGGTGTTGGGGTACTTGCGAGTGCAGTCTTCCAGCAAAGCGGCGGAATCAGTCTTGCTTTTCCTGAGCATGGCATTCAGATAGAGCAGCAGGGAGGATTCTTCCTTGTTTCTCGCTTTGGCGTCCATCAGCCGGGCGCCCAGTTCCTTCAGATTGCCGCTCTGATACAGGGTTTCAAGGCTCCGGAATTCAGCCCTGAATTCAACCGCAAAAAGTGCCAGTGGCATGATCAATAAAGCGATCGCCACGACTATAATGAGTTTCATCAAGTTGCTCAAATCTGTTCCTGTGTCTGACGGGACCAAGCCTTGATCAGTTGCTCATGGAGTTCAGCAGTTCGAGATTTGTCTGGGTGCCCTGCATGCGCTTGCGCAAAGTTTCGATGCCCTGGATGGGGCTGATTGTTTTCAGATACTTGCGCAACACATACATGCGATTGATCTCGTTTTGGGTGAGCAGCAGCTCTTCACGACGGGTTCCGCTTTTCACCAGATCGATGGCGGGGTAGAGGCGCATATCGGAAATGCTGCGATCCAGGACCAGTTCCATATTTCCGGTGCCCTTAAACTCCTCAAAGATCACCTGGTCCATCTTGGAGCCGGTGTCAATCAGGGCTGTGGCGATAATGGTGAGGGATCCCGCCTCTTCGGTGTTACGGGCGGCGCCAAAAAACTTTTTGGGTTTAATCAGGCCGTTGGCGTCAATACCGCCGCTCAACACCTTGCCGCTGGAGGGAGTGATATTGTTGTAAGCCCTGGCCAGGCGGGTGATGCTGTCCAACACGATCACGACATCCTGATTGAGTTCGATCATGCGCTTTGCTTTTTCCAGAACCATTTCGCTGACCGCGGTGTGATTCTTGGGGGATTCGTCGAAAGTGGAACTGATGACCTCGCGGTTCCCGGGTTTGAGTATCTTCTTCATCTCGGTCACTTCCTCAGGGCGTTCATCCACCAACAACACAATCAGGTAAACTTCCGGGTGATTGGTCAGAATGGCGTTGGCGGTGTCCTGCAGCAGAGTGGTCTTTCCCGTGCGCGGGGCTGCCACGATCAAGCCGCGTTGTCCCTTGCCGATTGGGGTAAACAGGTTGATGATGCGGGTGGAATAGTTTTCCGGATCAAATTCCAGATTAAGCCGCTCTGTCGGATAATAAGGGGTGAGGGCGTCGTAGGTACGAAGATCCTGCATCGCGGTGGGGGCCATATAGTTCACGGCCTCGACCCTCAGCAGGGCATAGTATTTTTCCCCTTCCTTAGGAGAGCGCACGGGGCCGGAGATCATGTGCCCGGTTTTGAGTCCGAAGCGCCTGATCTGCGTCTGAGAGACATACACGTCATCGCGGCCGGGCAGGTAATTGTTTTGGGCAAAGCGAAGAAAGCCAAAGCCATCCTCCATTATTTCCAGGCATCCGGTTACAAAGGCAAGGCCTTCCTGAGCCGCCTGGAACTCCAGCAGCTTAAAGACCAGATCGTTGCCTTTCATCTGAGTGTAACCGGCGATCGCATATTTCTTTCCCAGTTTCTGCAGTTGATTCTGTGATAGCTCAAACAGGTTTTCTTCAAATAACATTTTTTATGCTCCTTTATTAATATACATCTTGATGGCCTCAGACCTTCACGCCAACGCACATCATCCGGCTTGGACTGGCGCAGCCGACATTCGCAATACGCTCCATAATCGCCTTGCCTTCATCAATTAGCTTTTCCGTGCCTTCCAAGGTTTCCAGCCGCTTGATGTTTTCCAGACAATTTCTCTTTAGGCCTTCGCAACTGCGCCCGTCTTTGGGGTTGTCCACTGGAATGTAGAAATCTGCCCACTGCATTTTTCTGAGTTTAAGTTTTTTTACAATCGCTTCAATTTCGTGGCGAGTGAAAGTTTTGCTGTGATACACCCCAAAACTGGTGTCGATCGCAGCCAGCCAATGATGCAGCAGGATGTGGGTCTTCTGGGCTTCGCTTTGTTCGCCGTCACGATACATCTCAACGATCAAAAAACGACCGCCGCTTTTGAGTACACGCAGCAGCTCTGCCAACACCAGATCCAGCTTCTCCATATGATGAAGAGCATTGGCAAGGCAAACCAGGTCGAAATTAGCATCGTCAAACTGTAGCTTTTCCAGATCCATGCGGTAGATTTCCACATTGTTCTCTGGAAAGATCTTTTGGGCGTAGTCCACCGAGCGTTCTGAAGCATCGACGCCAATGATCTGGGTGAATGACTTCAAATTCTGCTTGAGTATGTTGATAAAATCACCTTTTCCTGTGGCAGCATCCAGCACCATATCCGCGGAGATCTGATTCAGAATGCCATAAGCATCTTTCATAATGCTATCCCCTCATATATTTGATTGGGATGATTTGATACAAAGGCGAGCTTTCAAAGCTACGCCTGCCATAAAGCATATCTGATGCAATTCTTTTCAGCCTGCTTATTCTCGTCAAGTTATTTAATTACTTTTGTGATTTATCACATGGAATAATCGTTATGAACCAGTTGTAACAATGTCGTTTTCTAAGTAGTTGCCATGATGCAGACACTTTATCTAAAAGGATAAGCGCGTTAGAACACGGACAACAGCCAAATTATATACCGCGTTATCGCGGCCATCGGGATTCCGACTGATCGGTAACGATCCGGCCGGGTGGCTATGAGCCGTGATCCTGTCTCATAAAGCCTCAAAACAAGCACTCAAGCAAAAAGTAACCGGAATCAATTCCTTAACAACCGCATAAATAAACCGATACATTCCGCAAAATCCTTCATAGCTCCCGCCTTTGCTGCTACTGGCTTTGGTGCCATCATCCTTAGGTCATCCCTCACCAGGTTAAGGATGACTGCCGAAAGACCACAGGCAAGCCAGGTTTTGCAAATGAGACCCACCTCCATAATATATAGGTGCTATGAAAAATGGAAAGGTGGATTGGTTAAATGCTGAAAGACAGATCCAATTGTCATAATGCAAGCGAAATAGTATGATTGACGTCCAGGCGAATCTCTGTTTGGCGATCGCCATGCGATCAACGGCGATCAATTAGTCATGAGCATAAGAGGGCGAATCGGGATAAGTAAAATGAAATAATGTTATAGTTTCAAAATCAGTAAGATATGATGAGCGATATAAAGTATCACTTCAACCAAATTGGCGGTCAAAACTTAAAGAACTTGACACCGGCAGGCAGGCTGAAATTTTTTCCTTGTTATCACAACAAGTACAATTGACAGGGGAGTCGTATGATAAAGGTTGATTCACTGGTAAAAGAGTTCAAAAAGAAAGACGGCAGCTCATTCAGAGCTGTTGACGGCGTATCGTTCGAGGCACAGATTGGAGAAATCGTCTGTCTGTTGGGCGTTAACGGAGCAGGCAAGACAACCATCATGCGTATTCTCTCCACTGTGTTCAAGCCGCAATCTGGTTCAGCCCTGATAAACGGCTTTGATGTGGTGACTCAGGGTGACAAGGTGCGCGCCAGCCTTGGTTTCCTGTCTGGCGACACCGGTTTGTACGCCCGTTTGACGCCGCGGGAATTCATCCGCTATTTTGGCAGGCTTTATGGAGTGGAGGATAAAGACATCGAATCTCGCATGTTGGAAATGGCAACCTTGCTGGAGATGCACGACTTTCTGGACAAAAAGATCGAGTTTCTTTCCAGCGGCATGAAGCAAAAGGTATCCATCGTCCGTTCCATCATCCACGACCCGCAGGTAATGATTTTCGACGAGCCCACGGTTGGCTTGGATATACTTAGCGCGCGGCACATAGTATCCTTTATCCGCAGCTGCAAAGACAAAGGAAAGTGTGTGTTGTTTTCCACCCACATCATGCGCGAAGCCGAGCGTCTGGCCGATAAGATCGTGCTGATCCATCGTGGGAAGGTCCTCACCCAGGGCACTCTGGAAGCCTTGCGAGAGGTTTCCGGGATGATCGACCTGGATGATATTTTTGTCTATTATGTAAATCAGACCAACGAAGAGCATGAGGTGCAGGCCCATGAATTTTAAGAAATCGCTGATCGTTTTCCGCAAAGAGCTTTCTGTGCTGCTGAGAGACCGCCGTACTTTATTTACCAACATCATTTTGCCTGTGATCTTGTATCCACTGTTGTTCGTAGGTTTCAGCGCGATCATGAGCAGGCAGGCTGGCGTGATAGAAAAAAGGGGTGCGACCATTGCTTACACCGACAGCCTGAACCAAAGGGATGCAAGGTCGATTGCGATGAGGGACTCGCTGTTGGCAAAGATCAAGTCCCTCGACTATGTGACCCTGATTCCCTGTCCCAAAACTGTGCAACAACTGTATGAGGAAAAGGAAATCCAAGCGGTGATTACTATTTCGGACTCCCTCACCTCAAGCGGCCTCAACACCTACAAGGTCGATGTGCAGCATGATGGATCCAACGAACGTGGGCAGATGATTTTTTCCAAGATCAAGACCGTGGTCAAGGATTTGGAAAAGGAGGTTGTCAAGCAACGCCTGGTGGATGACAGGATCGATCCCGAAATACTATCCCTGGTGGATGTAAACCCACGGGACACCTCTTCCTCACAGAAAAAAATGGGGATGTATCTGGGGATGATGATGCCTTATCTTGTGATCTTGTTGTTGGTGACCGGCGCTTCCACGGTGGCAGCGGATCTGGTAGCCGGAGAAAAGGAAAGGCGTACACTGGAAACGCTGCTGGTATCATCCGCTTCGCGTCAGGAGATAGTCCTGGGGAAATATCTGACCATCATCACCATGTCCATGATAAACGTCATTATCAACCTGATCAGCCTAAGCTTTTCAGTGCGTTACCTTGTAGCTCAGACCGGCCTTGAAACCAGCGGCGTCAAAATGCCGGTGAGCGCTTTCCTGATCCTGCTTGTGGCAATGTTGCCGCTTGCCACTCTGTTTTCAGCGATACTGCTGTCGATTTCCACTTTTTCCCGCAATATGAAGGAGGCCCGCACCTACGAGCAGCCGATCATGATGGTCTCGATGATGCTTGGTATGATAAGCTTCATTCCCTCCATAGAGTTTTCCAACCTGCTGGCCATGGTGCCGGTGATCAATATAGCGTTGCTTTTCAAGGCTGTGATGATAAATGAATACACTCTGGCGCAGCTTTTGATTACGATATTCTCCACAGTGCTGCTGGACGTGGTGGCCATCTGGATTACGGTGAAGCTGTTTGCCACCGAGTCTGTGCTGTTTCGCACAGAAGATGATGCCAGCCTGAAAAGCATGCGCAAGAGCGGGAAGCAGTTCTTTACAGCCCAAAATGGGATAATCTATTTTGCGCTGGCGTTGGGTGCTTTGTATTATCTGGGCGGCAAATGGCAGGGCAAGGATCTCATGAGCGGTTTGCTCAAAACTCAGTTGTTGATCATCCTGCTGCCCGTGTTGGTAACGATCAAGATTTTCAAGCAAAAGCCCCTGGAAGTCCTGAGGCTAAAATTGCCGAAGCTCAAGGTCATCCTGCCGGTACCATTCATAGCTGTGTCTGCCACGGTGCTCGTGTCGATTGTGGCCCAACTCATCAATCTGATCTATCCTTTTCCCCAAGAATATATGGAGCAGCTTGGCGGCTTGTTCAAAATGGATACTCGTCCCTGGGTGCTCTTTCTGGTGGTCGCCCTCACTCCCGGCATCTGCGAAGAAGTGCTGTTCCGGGGTTTTCTGTTCCGCTTCTTCGAACGGTATGGCGGCGCCAAGGCCATTATCATCAGCGCCGCGTTGTTTGCTGTATTCCATCTGGATCCGTTCAGACTGCTGCCTGTGTTTTTACTTGGCATGCTGCTCGGATATCTGACCTACCGATCCAAGAGCCTGATTAGCAGCATGCTTTCGCATACTATAAACAACGCGCTGGCTATCTTTCTTGTCACCTACAGCAGCGAACCCTGGCTCAAGCCATTGATGTATGGAGAAGATGAAATCCGATATTGGCTTGCGATACCCGCCCTGCTGGTGCTGGTCGCTTCGCTCAGATGGTTTCATAGCGTAACAAAATCAGATATGGCGACTTCTTAATCTGTGAGATACCCGGAAGCTGAGGGAAATCTCATACATTCACGCTGAAGGATATCCCGCTTAGAAGAGATTCTATGCTGACAGACAGATACCTGGCGCCGGAGAGGATGTCCCGCCTGAACACTTCCAGATAGGCGGGATCGCCCTCTTTGATCTGTTCGTAAAACAAAGCGAACATCAGAAAGCGGCGGTAATTGAGAAAGGTCTCCAGCCGTGAGTATTCTTCTGGGGGAAGGTCATTTGGCATGGGGGAAAGCTATATGATTCCTGCCAAAACCAGATCGTGCATGTGCAAGATGCCCACCACCTGGCGGGAGTCGTTCAACACAGGCAGCATGGTGATCTTATGCTTTTCCATCTGCCTCAATGCGCTTGCGGCAAGGTCTTCCGGATGGCAGCTTTTGGGATTTCCGGTCATGCAATCTTTGGCGGGATGTGCCAGGAGCCTGTCCTGCTTGAGCTGGATTTGCCTTCTCAGGTCGCCATCAGTTATTATCCCGATAAGCACGGAATCCTCATCCACCACCGCGGTGCAGCCAAGTTTTTTGCTTGTCATAACCAGGATGGTTTCGCTCATGCTTGTATCCTTCCGGACAAGGGGAAGCTCTTTACCAGTGTGCATCAGGTCTTTGACCTTCAATAGAAGCTGTTTGCCGATGCTGCCTCCGGGATGGAACCTGGCAAAGTCAACCAGCGAGAAATTCTTCTTTTTCAGCAGCAGGATAGCCAACGCGTCTCCAACGGCAAGCTCAACCGTGGTGCTGGCAGTGGGCACCATTCCCAGAGCTTCAAAATCGGCGGGGATTGAGCAGTCTAAAACTGTGTCCGCGTTCTGAGCCAGGGGAGAATCCACGTTACCGGTGATGGCGATGATCGGGATGCCCACAAACTTCACATAGGGTATAATGGAAAGCAATTCCTGGGTGTTGCCGCTGTGGGATACCGCCAATAGCAGGTCATGTCGCTGAAGCATGCCCAGATCGCCGTGGATGCCTTCCGCGGCATGCAGGAATATCGATGTGGTGCCGGTACTGGCGAGGGTCGCAGATATCTTACGCGCGATGATGCCCGCTTTGCCCATGCCGGTCACCACGACCTTACCCTGGCAATCGAGCAGAAGCTGAAAGGCTTTGTTCACTTGATCAGGATCAAGTTGCCGGGCGACGCGAAGGATAGCCTCGGCCTCCTTGTTAAGTTCTTCCTGTAGCGATCTAAATACGTCCATCCATGCTCCCGCGTGATAATGCGTTTGACAGGCAGGATTGCCCGGGGTTGGCTACTATTCCAAGCCGAGCTTTTCCAGAGCCGCTTCCAGGCTCATGGAACCCAGGTCTCCCACAGTGTGTTCCCGCAAGGTTACAGTGCCGTTTTCCTCTTCTTTTTTACCCACTATGCACATATAGGGTATCTTTTTCAGTTCTGCGTCCCTGACCTTGTAACCGATCTTTTCGTTACGAGTGTCAACTTCGCAGCGTAAACCTCTCATTTGCAACTGCTCCTCGATCTTGCGGGCATAATCCAACTGTGCTTCAGTGATCGGCAGAATCATCAATTGGACAGGTGCCAGCCACAAAGGCAGATTGCCCCCGTGATATTCAAGCAGAGTGGCAAAGAACCTTTCCACGGAACCCAGTATGGCTCGATGGATCATATAAGGGCGGTGTTGCACGTTGTCTGACCCAATATAGGTCATGTTGAACCGGGTCGGCTCGTTGAAGTCAAACTGGATCGTGGTGCATTGCCAGGCGCGGCCAATGGCGTCTTTGATCTTGATGTCGATCTTGGGGCCGTAAAAAGCTCCGCCTCCTTTATCCACATCGTAGGCAAGCCCCAGTTTTTCCAGAGACCTGCGCAGGCTTTCGGTGGCCACTTCCCAGTCCTTGGGATCTCCAACCGAAGCGTCAGGCTGGGTACTAAGGTAGATGAGAAACTCCTTGAAACCAAAGTGCTTCAACATATCCAGCGCGAATACGATCAGCTTTTCCACCTCGCTGTCCAGTTGTTCCGGTGTGCAGATGATATGCGCGTCATCCTGGGTGAATCCCCTTACCCGCATCAGACCATGCAACACGCCTGAACGCTCATAGCGATAGACGGTTCCCAATTCTCCCAAACGCAGGGGAAGCTCGCGATAGCTGCGCAGGTTGGAGTTGTAGATTGCCATGTGGAAAGGGCAGTTCATTGGCTTTATATAATAGTCCTGGCCTTCGACATCCATGGCGGAATACATGTTTTCCTTGTAAAAGCCCAGATGTCCACTGGTTTCCCACAGACTGGCGCGTCCCACATGGGGGGTATAGACCAGCTTGTAGCCGTGCTTGAGGTGTTCTTCCTTCCAATAGCTCTCGATAAGATGGCGGATCATGGCTCCATTGGGATGCCAGAGCACCAGGCCGGGCCCCACTTCATCATTGATGGAAAAGAGGTCGAGGTCCTTGCCCAGTTTGCGGTGGTCGCGCAAGGCTGCCTGCCTGAGAAACTCCAGATATTCTTCCAACTCTTTCTTACTGGGGAAACTGATGCCATAGATGCGATGCAACATCTTGTTCTTTTCGTCGCCCCGCCAGTAGGCGCCAGAGGTCTTGAGCAGTTTTATGGCTTTGATCTTGCCTGTATCGAGGAGATGTGGCCCCCGGCAGAGATCGATGAAATCTCCCTGCTGGTAGGTGCTGATAACGTCCGTATCCGGAATCTCAGCCAGGATTTCCAGTTTGTAATCTTCGCCCATGTTTTTGAAGATTTCCACCGCTTCCGCCTTGCTGAGTTCTTTGCGCTGATACACAAGATTCTGCTTGCTCAGGAAGACCATCCGTTCTTCGATCTGAGCCAGTTCTTCATCGGTAAAGGGTGTGTCGCGGTCAAAATCGTAGTAAAAACCCTGTTCGATGGCCGGGCCGATGGTAACCTTTACGCTGGGGAAGAGCTGCTTCACGGCCTGGGCCATAAGATGCGAGGTGCTGTGCCAATATACTTCCTTGCCTTGTTCGGACTTGAAAGTATGCAACACCAGCGAACAGTCTTGCACTATCTCGTGATCCAGATCGACCGCCACTCCATCCAATTCGGCAAATATGGAGGCATCAGCCAGTCTGGGGCTGATATCCTGGGCTACCTGCAAAGGCTTGACGGGACTTTCATAGCTCTTGACCGAGCCATCTGGCAATGTGATATTTATACTCATTTTCACTCCAGTAACAATTTGCGATCTTATGCAATCCCCATCGTTGAAGCCATGCTTTTTGTCAAGTCCGGCTTTTCCAACCCGTCATCCATAATGAATTGAAGATCACCAGCAGGGTGACGCCCACATCGGCAATGATGGCTTCCCACAAGCCGCTGATTCCTCCAACCCCCAAGGCCATGACCAAGACCTTTATCGCCAGCGCCAGGGTGATGTTTTGCGCCACAAATCTGCCTGTTTTTTGTGAGATTTGGAATAAGGCGATTAGTTGCCTTGGATGGTCTTGCATCAGGATCACATCTGCGCTTTCCACCGATACCTGGCTGCCGATGCCTCCCATGGCGATACCAACATCCGATCTGGCTATGCTGGGGGCGTCATTCATTCCGTCGCCCACAAAAGCGACCCTGCCAGGGGTATCTTGCATCAGTTGTTCCAGAATCTCCAGCTTCTGGCTGGGCAGCAATTCCGCGTGAAAGCTGTCAAAGCCAAGTTCCTCGCTCACCTTTTTTGCCTTGCTTTTTTTATCTCCCGAAAGCATGACGTTCCGCTTTACGCCAAGCTTCCGCAGTTCCTGAAGGGCCTGCTTTACGCCTTCTTTCAGTTCGTCCCCAAAGCATACGCAACCCAGATAGACATCGTTTTTGGCGGCATGCACGACGCTGGCAGATTCAACTTCCTCCAGGTTCACAAAACCAAAGCTCTGCAAGAATTCCGCCGAGCCAACCATCAGCCTGTCCTTGTCGTAAAGCACCAGAATGCCTCTGCCGGGATACTCCGAGTAGGCGTTGACCAGCCTGCCGTCATAATCCGCAGAGAAGCTCTTTTTGATCGCCTTGGCAAAAGGATGGGAGGAGGTATATTCACTCAGGTAAAGCGTCTTTTCAAGTTCCGGGCGGATTGCCTCGTCCCGCGCGACAATCCTTTCGATGCTCATATCACCCGTGGTCACCGTGCCAGTCTTATCGAAGACGACTGTATCCACTTCCCGCACCGCGTCCAAATACACGCTTCCTTTCAGGATAATCCCCTTTCTCGCGGCAATGCCGATTGCTATATAATAGGTAAGAGGGATGGAGATCACCAGGGCGCAGGGGCAGGATACGATGAGGAAGACCAGAGCGCGTTTGAACCACACGGCAGCGCTAAATCCAGCCAGGGTGGGGATCGCGAAGACCAGCAAGGCCAGTCCCACCACGATAGGCGTATAGTAGCGGGCAAATCTGCTGATGAACTTTTCCCGGGACGATTTTTTGGCGGTGGCGTTGTCGATCAGTTGTAATATTTTTGAAACCGTGCTGTCCGCTTCCAGACTGCTAACCTGGATTTCGAGGAGGCTGTTGTTGTTCATAAAACCAGCATAGACTTGGGAGCCAGGGCTGACAAGATATGGCTCTGTTTCCCCGGTGAGGGTGGAGGTATCAACGGTGCTTTCTCCGCTTGTCACGCTGCCGTCCAGGGGAACACGCTCGCCCGGATACACCAGGATCAGGTCGCCAATCTGTATCTCAGCCAGCCGTTTATCCACGATGTCGCCCCCGCTTTTGAGATGGGCGAGTTCCGGCTTCAGCGAAAGCAAGCCCCGCACCGACCTTCTGGAATGCTCCACCGCCCTGTCTTCCAGCCACTGGCCAATTTGATAGAGAAGCATCACAGCCACCGCTTCCGGAAACTCGCCCAAAATGACGGCGCCGATTGTAGCCAGGGACATCAGGAGCTTTTCTGAAAACACCTGTTTCTTTACAATGGAATGTGCGGCGCCCCTCAATACCCTGTATCCAACTAACAGATATGCTGCAAGGCCCAGCCAGTTTTTCCAGGGCAAAGGCAGGAACTGTGATGCGATGATAACTGCCAGACCAGTGGCGAGGGGAAGCCAGGCGAAAAGCGCTTGTTTCTTCCGCGATAATTCTCCGGCTTCAGAAATCTCCACCGCGGGGTCGATTGAGGCGGCTACGTTGTTCAACATTATCAAGTGATTATCTACTGTTTCCCGATACTCCACCGTCAGTTTTTTCGCCATGAAATCCAGGTTGGCCCTGTTGACGTTGCTTAAAGCCTGGATGCCTGCTTCTATCTTGTTTCCACAATCCGCGCAGCTGAGATTGCTGACCTCATACTCTCTAACTGTCATGAATCGATTTCCTCAATGTGTTCAAGGGCGACATCGAACACCTCGCGCACATGATTGTCGTTCAGGGAGTAATAGATCATGGTGCCATCCCTTCTTTGCTTTGTCAGCCTGTGCAGGCGGAGGATCTTCAATTGGTGGGAGACGGCCGATTGTTCCATTTCGGATAGCCTGGCAAGGTCAGCCACGCACAATTCATATTGGGAAAGGAAGTAAATCAGTTTCAGGCGGGTCGGGTCACCGAATACTTTGAAGAATTCGCCCAAAGACTCTATGGTATCGGAGTCTGGCAGTTCATCCTTAATCCGCTTTAATTCATCTTCCGGTATTGACTTGCAGGCGCACTGTTTGTTCATCTCATCCTCATGTATATGAATATATGTTCATATACTAATCAATACGCGTTCCAAACAAAGGATTTTTTACAAAATCGTGCGCCAGGGGATGAAAATCAAGATTTCATCTTAAAATCTGGTATCTGTAGTCTATCTATCTTGAATATAATGAGATAAGTGATATTATATGAGACGATGGCATAAGCTCTCCGCTAATCCTCCCATATCGCTATCATTTTGTCCAACAACATGATAACCTGTCTTCCTTAGGTTGTCCTTATAAAAGTTAAGGTTGACCTAAGGTAAAGCCAGGCTGATTATCAAGCGCGAAATGAACAAGACCTGAATCGATAGTGTTTGATATATTGCTGCATCCGTAATTTTATTAACTCATTTGTCCCTCATACGCTCATCGCTGGCTGATCGCTGACTGACCGCTGACCAATCGCTGGGCTGGCTTTTAGCGGGAAATCAATGGATTAACGACAAACTATCAAGGTATGAGGGGGGGGAGTGACTGATGGTAAGAAAGAATTCAGGTAAAATATAAGCTGCTATTGGATAAAATATCTTGACCCAAATTGACTCCATCAACTACTGAGCTTATGAAGAAGATCATCCACATCGACATGGACGCCTATTTTGCCGCCCTTGAAATACGGGAAAACCCCGCGCTGGAGGGGAAATGTGTCATTGTGGGCGGTTCACCCAACAGCCGGGGCGTGGTCTCCACCTGTTCCTATGAGGCGCGCAAGTATGGCGTTCACAGCGGGATGAGCTCTCAGCAGGCTTGGAAACTCTGTCCCCGAGGCATCTTCATTCGCCCCAATTTTCAACTCTACCGGAAGGTTTCCGAGCAGATCAGAAGTGTATTTTTCAGCTATACGGAGCTGGTGGAAACGATGTCTTTGGATGAGGCTTATCTGGATGTGACCGATAAAGCCGGCAATCTGGAGGAAGCCACTGAAATCGCCCGGAGCATCAAAAAGGAAATCCTGGCGGCCACCCGGCTTACCTGCTCGGCGGGCGTTTCTTTCAATAAGTTTCTGGCCAAGATAGGTTCCGAACTGAACAAGCCCGACGGCCTGTCTGTCATCAGCCCCCAGAACGCGCAGGAAATCCTGTTCTCGCTTCCCATAGGCAAGTTTTATGGAATTGGCAGGGTTACGGCGGCCAGGATGCAAAAAATGGGAATCAAAAACGGTAAAGAGCTGTTTGATACTGAGTTAAGGAAACTACTTCGCCACTTTGGCAAGTTGGGGCAATACTATTATGATGTGGTGCGGGGGATAGATAACCGTGAGGTGGTTACTGAAACAGACCCCAAGTCCATTAGCTGCGAAAGCACCTTCCCTACGGACATCGGGGACATAGATGAGCTTATTGCCGAACTGAAGGAACTGGTGGAGAGGCTGGTCAACCGCATGACGCTCCACAAGATTCAGGGAAGGAATATAACCCTCAAGATCAAGTATGAGGATTTTGAACTGAACACCCGTTCCTGTCCGCTGCCTGAAACCACCAACGACATCAGTGTCTTGTTTGAATATGCCCAAAAGTTGTTGGTGGCAAACTGGAACGCCCAGCGCAAGATTCGCCTGTTAGGCGTGGGAGTGGGTAAGCTCGATCTGGGCTACAAGAACGGCGACAGCCAGTTGGAAATACCTATCTGACTTTGAGCTGCGGCAGCTTCTGCAAGATGTTGCTGCCCACGATGACGCACAAGCCAAGCAGGGTGGCAGGATGGATGGCTTCTTTCAGTACCAGCGAGATGAAAAGCAGTGAGACGAAAGGCGTCAGGAAGATGAGGTTGGCTATACCCGGAGTGTTGTTTCCGCTTTGCAGGGCCTTCATCCAGAGGATGAATGTCAGCCCCATCTCAAAGATGCCCACGTATATCCCGCCCAGGATTCCGTAAAGCGCGTTGCCGCCATCCGGATTGATCAGCATGCCAAACAGTCTTCCCCCGCTGGCAATGGCGATGATTAGCATTATTATCGTACCCACGGCGAAGTTGTACATCAGCTTGAGTTCCGGATCGCGCCTGTCTTTGAGGTTAATGATCCAATAGCTTGCCCAGATCAGCGAAGTGGACAAGGCCAGCCCAGAGCCGAGTGGATCGCTGAAATCCATGGATAGAGGTTTGCCTTGGGTAGATATTATCAAGACTCCCGCAAAACTCAGTAGCAGCGCCGCCAAATCGCTCCACCTGAACTTTTCTTTGAGGATAATGATAGATAGCATGGAAAGCACTATCGCCCAGGTGTAGTTCAAGACTTGGGCTTCCTGGGCGCGCAGACGGTCATAGGCAATAAACAGGATAAGGTAGTAGGCCAGAGGATTGAGGATGCCGGGCAGCAGAGACTTGGTCAGGTTTTTCCCTAATGAATCGAAGGCGTTTCCTTTATGCTTGATAAGATTCACCAGGACCAGAAAAAGCAAGGCGGTGGCGGATGAGACAAACATCATGCCGATGGGGGTGAGGTGCCTGAGGGTAAGCTTGAACGCTGTGGAAACGGTGGACCAGGCCAAGACGGAGCCCAGGGCATAGAGATAGGCTGTTCTGGTGTTCTGTGTCATCTTCCGCGAAAAGAAAAAGCCTGTCCAAATCTGGGCAGGCTTGTCTCAATCTATTTAGGGTTTATTCCATCCCTTTCAGAATGTTTGAATACTGTTGCATCATGTCTTTATTGTTGGTCATCTGGGCACCCAGGATCAGCCACTGGACGGCTTCTTTGCTGGTTTCGTCATATCTGTGCCATTTGGTGGCGTAGGTGATCAACTCGGTGTAATTCTCGGCTTCCCTCAGCAGAATGACGATTTCCTGATAGTCTTTATCGTCGTCGCGCTGGCTCAACAGTTGTTTGAGGTATTCCAAAGCGGCGGCATTGTCATTCTGTTTATAGGCAATGTATTTGGCGTCGGAAAGAGCGTCAATATTGAGAGGATCGATATTCAGCACCAATTGGTTGTTCACCTTGGCGGCGGCATAATCCTCCATCTCGAACTGGCAGTAGGAAAGGTTCATCAAGTTGTTGACATTGAGGGGTTCCAGTTCTTTGACCTGCTCAAAAAATGTTTTGGCTTTGGCGTAGTCTTTCTGGTTCAGGTAGAAGATGCCAAGCTCTTGCAGTAAGAGAACGTCGTTCGGATCCTTGGCATAGATCTTGAGCAGGATTTCCTCGGCTTTCTCGGGGTCTTCCAGATCCTTTTGATAGATGGTTTTCAGCTTAATCAATGGCTCCACGCGGGAGGAATCCATGGCGGCGACGGCCTCGAAAATCTTCATGGCTTCGGCGGTGTTGCCCTCATCCGCTTGTTTCTCGCCTTCTTTGAAGATGCGGGTCCAGGCGCTGGTTTTCCTTCTTTTCATGTCGCGGATGTCGGCCATGTCGCTTTCTTTTTTCTTTTCAAAGCCTTCCATCACATTGATTGATTTGTCGTAGTACTCATAAGCGGCTTTGTTGAACTCAACCGTTCTGTCCGCAAAACGTTCCCCGTTGTAGAGGCTGATATCGCCCATACGGCGCAGTGCGTGGGCGTAGTCGGGATTGTCTTCCAACACGAGTTTGTAATACTGTTCGGCTTCCTCAACATTTTGACGCGTGTAAGCCTCGTTGGCTGTCATCAGATCGACTCTGGCCTGGGGGCTGAGTTTCTGGCGTGAGGTGGCACAGGCTGTGAGCAGCATAGCCAGGACCATTGTAAAGATTATAAATCGATTCATCTGTGATCTCCTGATTATTTATCACGTTAAAGCTCATAAAAAATATCTTGCCCAATAAGTCAAGGATTTTCCTGTGTATTATGATTTCGCTTTCAATTCATCTGGCGAATGAGTCCGTTTATCTGCTCTTTGTTGAAAAAGCTCTTGACGAAATCACGCGGCGAAGCTCAATGGAGATAAATAACCTTTAATCCGAGCCAGTGAGCCGGAAAGGAGAAGATATGGACTCATTACCTCAATTTGTAGGAAGAAATCTCTATGACTTGGATGACTATTCCGCGGAAGAAATCATGTATATTCTGGAAGCAGCCAGGGGAATGAAAGAGATCAACCTCCGCCAGTACAAAAAAATCCCCACCCTGCGCGGCAAAACTGTCTGCACCCTCTTTGTGGAAAACAGCACCCGCACCCGGATGAGCTTTGAGCTTGCCGCCAGCCGCCTCAGTGCGGACGTGGTCAGCTTCCAGGCCACCGTTTCCTCCCTTCAGAAAGGCGAAAGCCTGCAAGACACGGTCTATACCCTGGACGCGATGGGCATCGACCTCTATTGCATCCGCCACAGCTCTCCCGGAAGCCCGCAACTGGTACACAAATACTCCGGAAAACCCGTGATCAACGGAGGCGACGGCAGGCACGCCCATCCCACGCAGGCCTTGCTGGATATCTTTTCCATCTGGGAAAAGCTGGGCAGTCTGGAAGGCCTCAAGATCACCATCGTGGGAGACATCCTGAACAGCCGTGTGGTGCGCTCCAACCTCATCGGCATGAAGAAGCTGGGGGCGGATGTGACCGTTTGTGGCCCGCGCACTCTGATGCCGGGAGGTATGGAAGAGATCTATGGCTGCCGCGTGGAATACAACCTGCCGGAAGCCCTTAAAGACGCAGATGTGGTGATGGGCCTGCGCATGCAACTGGAACGCATGACCGAAGGCTTGTTCCCCAGCCTGGAAGAATACAGCAAACACTACGTACTCTCCAAAGACACAATAAAATTTGCCAAGAAAGACGCTCTGATAATGCACCCCGGCCCCATGAACCGGGGGGTGGAAATCCTGCCTGAAATCGCAGACAGCGACCATAGCATCATCGTGGAACAGGTTGCCAATGGGGTGGCGGTGCGCATGGCGCTGATGTTCCTCATTCTCGGCGGAAAACTGTAAGGGAGGGAAAAATGACAACACTAATCAAAAACGGAACCGCTTACATCGACAGAGCCTTTGTAAAGAAAGACATTTTGATTGAAGACAAGCTGATTACCCGCATCGAGGACAAGATCAATGAACCGGCGGAAAAGGTGATAGACGCCAAAGGGATGCACGTCTTCCCGGGCTTTGTGGACATCCACGTGCATCTGCGCGACCCCGGCCAGACCTATAAGGAAGATATCGTTTCCGGAACCAGATCTGCGGCCAGAGGCGGCTTCACCTCCCTCTGTGCTATGCCAAACACAGACCCCGTGGTGGACAACATCGCCACTGTGGACTACATCCAGCGCAGGGCAAAGGATCTTGGCTCCGCCAAAGTCTATGTGATTGGCGCAATGACAAAAAAGAGCGAAGGCCTGGAGATCAGCGAGATGGCCACCATGAAGTCAGATGGGATCGTGGCTGTATCGGATGACGGCAAATGCGTGCAAAACGCCAAGCTGATGCTCAATTGCATGCGCTACGCCACCAATTTCGGGTTGCCCCTGATCGTGCACGCGGAAGACTACAACCTGAGCGGCAGCGGCCAGATCCATGCGGGGAAGATAGCGTTAAAGCTCGGTCTCACCGGCATTCCCGCCCTGGCTGAGGAAGTTATCATTTCCCGCGACATCATGCTGGCGGAAAACACAGGTTCCCGCCTTCATATCGCGCATATCAGCACCGCAAAATCCATCGAACTGGTGAGGGAGGCCAAGCAGTTGGGCTTCAATATCACCTGCGAAGTCACGCCCCATCATCTGATCCTCACTGAGGATGCCTGCCTGGGCTTCGACACCAACACCAAGATGAAACCTCCCCTGCGCACCGAATCAGACCGCCTGGCATGCGTGCAAGCCCTCAAGGATGGAATCATAGACTGCATCGCGACAGATCATGCCCCACACGCGGATTTTGAAAAGGTGAGGGAGTTTGACCATGCCCCCTTTGGAGTAATCGGACTGGAAACGGCTTTCCCCGCCCTTTACCACCATCTGGTGAAGCCGGGCCACATATCCCTGGAAAGGATTGTTGACGCCCTAACCATCGTTCCTGCCTCCCTGTTGGATCTTCCCCCCAGCGCGCTCAAGATCGGATATCCTGCCGATATCTGCCTGGTGGATTTGAACCAGGAGACAAGCTTTGAACCTGAAGAAATAGCCTCCAAAAGCAAAAACACCCCCTGGCTGAACCAAAAACTCTCCGGCAAGGTCATCTATACCATATTGGATGGAAGGATCACCTGGGAGGCTATTTGAGCGTCAGCCAGAAAACCCTGCCTGTGTCTGGCGCGGATACTCCTCAACCCGGCTACCGGGTCTTGTGGATAGAGGATCACGAACTGGCTGCCCGCTGCGTTCCCGGAATGTTCTTTGAACTCAAGGCGGACAGGCGCGATCAGGACAACAGGCTTTACAAACCCATCAGCGTATATCAGGTGAGAGAGGGCAGGATAGCTTTCATGGTCAAGGAAGTTGGGGATGGCAGCAAGGCTCTCTGCTTGCTCCAGCCCGGCGATGGCGTCAGGCTGATTGGCCCGCTGGGGAATGCTTTCCCCCTCTTGAATGTCCAAAACATTCTGCTGGTAAGCGGCGGTGTCGGCTATCCGCCCCTGTCCTTTCTCAAAAGCTGCCTGCCTTCCGCGTCCCGTGTCATTCATCTGCATGGCGGAGCCAGCGCCAAAGATGTTTTCCCCTGCGACATCGTTTGCACAGAAGACGGAAGCGCGGGAAGCAAAGGACGGGTAACAGACCTGGTTCCAAGCGTCATCGCGGATAACCGGATCCAGCTTGTTTACAGTTGCGGGCCCCAACCCATGCTCAAGGCTTTGGCGCGGATGGTGGAAGGGATTCCACATTTTGTTTCCCTGGAAGCCTATATGGCCTGTGGGATAGGGGTTTGTTACGGCTGCTCGGTTCCCGTGGGAAATGAATTCAAGAGGGTTTGCAAGGACGGCCCGGTGTTCAACGCGGCTGACATCGCCTGGGAGAAACTGTGAGTAGTAGCAAATCAAAACTGGGTAAGCTGGATTTCGACCCGCCGGTCACCGTGGCTTCCGGAACCTTTGGCACCGAATACTTCGATTTCTTTGACCAACGCTGGCTGGGCGCGTATGTGTGCAAGACCGTCACCTTTGAGCCCAAAGCTGGCAATCCCGTTCCCCGCCTGTATGAGACTGAGGCAGGACTGCTAAACGCGATCGGGCTTCAGAATCCTGGCTTGAAAGGCTTTATCGGCGATGAACTGCCCCGGCTGAGAGACCTGCTTCAGATTCCGCTCATCGTAAGCTTTTCCGGCTCCACTCCCACGGAGTTTTGCCAGATGCTGGAATGCCTGGAAAAGCAGCCTGGGATCGCCGGCTATGAGGTGAACGTATCCTGCCCCAACGTAGAGAAGGAGGGGCTGCCCTTTGGCATCGACCCGGATGTGGTTTTCAATCTCACGCGGGAACTCAGCAAACTGACTGATAAGGAATTGACCGTCAAGCTCAGCCCCAACGTTTCCAGTATCGAGCAAGTCGCACAGGCCGCTGAAGCGGGAGGAGCTACCTCGCTGGCCCTGATCAACACCCTCTGGGGCATGGCCGTGGACTGGCGCACGGGCAAAAGCAGGATAGGGCGCAAGGTCTGTGGTTATAGCGGAATGGGAGTAAAACCGGTTGCCCTGGCGCTCACTTACAAAGCAGCCCAGGCCGTCAAATTACCCATTTTGGCAATGGGTGGGATCCACACCTGGCGGGACGCTCTGGAGTTCTTTTACGCGGGAGCCTCCGTGGTGGCTGTCGGCACCGCGATGTTCAGCAACAGCCAGGCGGTGGTGGAATTGGTGCAGGGACTGAACGGCTATCTCGAGGAACGTAATCTGCGCCTGAAGGACATTATCGGCAAAGTGAGCTGAAGCGGTTTCAGGCAACCCTGATTGGGTGGAATGGTGGAACAAGGAAGTTCAGCGACCACATGTACAAGGTGGCGGCGCTTGCCATAGCGCCGTTTGGGGGATTGCCACCCAGCCCAGATACAAACCCCGCCCGTCCCCATAACCGTGTCATCCCTGGCAAGCCGGGTCCTCGCAAAAGCGCATAGCGGTTTGGTGGGGTGACTTGACCCGGGATCCAGTGACCGAGAGGGAGGCCGTTAAGGTGGAGTTATATTCAAACTATCGAAACACAGGAAGATTGTATGCCATTGACCCTGCTATCTTAAAGGATTGGAGCAGGTAATGTCAATACATCAGTGTATTAGGTGGCCTCCATTCTTGCTCGGCAGATGATGGGTCGGCAATAGCGGGGTTTTAGCTTTACACAAGCTTTACACAAGGCTTGTGTAGAGCTTGGGAGCTTATATTTCAAATGGTTAGCTTAGCTTTACACAAATAAAAGAGTGTCTCTCCCACTTGACGGTTGTTGGGGGTGATTGATGTTGGTGACATACTATCTATTGACTTAACAACTATATATTTATATGTGATACATAATATATTTTAATTCATATTATTATATATTAACTTAACTATATATGTGTGTCTTGCATTAAGGTGCGGCTCTGTTTCTGCTCTTTTACTGATAAGCGGATGGAAACATCATGGCTTCTTGGGAGTGGTATAGAACCATTGGATATTTGTGTAAAGCTAAGCTAAGTGACTGATAACAAAGCCTGCAAGCTTTACACAAACCTTGTGTAAAGCTTGTGTAAAGCTAAACTATAACAACTCTCAACCTATTGTGCTGCAATCACTCAGTTATACACATTGTCCTGTGTAAAGCTAAAGTGATTTTGGATAGGAGGAACCGCGAAATAAGTCGGTTTCCGAACCGCCTTGTTCCACCTTTCTACAGCCATTTCAAAAGACTGGATCCCGGATCAAGTCACCCCACCGGATCGTTGCCGATCCGTCGAGGACCCCGGCTTGCCCTGGATGACACGGTTTGGGGCCGGGCGGGGTGTGTTTCAGGGCTGGGCTGCCGAAGTCTGTTCGGCAGAGGCAACGGAGTTGCCTGTTAGGAAGAGACCTCTGGTCTCTGTGGCAAACGGACTTTGCCACCACGTCACCACGCCACCACCTCCATCGTATCCCACTACACATAGAGGGAAGGCTCCCATACGCTCATCGCTGGATGATCGCTGACTGACCGCTGACCAATCGCCGGGCGGGCGTTTAACCGGTTATCAATGGGTGTTTGGCAAGATATCTGGTTATGAGGGGAAAAGGGGAAGCTATCTGACATCTGGCTCGGGGATATCCGGAAAGCTGATTACAATAGCAATAAACGGATGAACAGGGTTTGGTTAAACGCGGAGTAAAAAGACGGGAACCAACATGCTCGCATTAACTTGGCTTGACAAAAGAGTGGGGCTGATTATTTTGTCATTGTGTTCTTTTATAAGTATATAGGGGGTGACATGGTTTCGACAGGGAACCAGGGTGTGAGTGATGCATGCCGGAGACGCTGTCTGCTCCGTTATCAAGCAGCAAACGCAAATTAACTGCAAACAACAACTACTCTTTAGCTGCATAAGCGGCTAACGTTCAACCTTTCCGAGCCGCCGGGAGAGGATTGGGCGTCGAAACAGTGCGGCTGCTCCGCGAGCGAGCGCTCATAGCTTGCGGCTAAGACCCTGAGCTTGGCTGGCATGGGTCTGATTGTCTTTTACCATGCACAGCCGCGAGCAAAGACAACTAAGCATTGTAGATTCGCTCATGTTCGGTTTTTTGGACGCGGGTTCGATACCCGCCACCTCCACCATTTTCGTTCAGGATGGGATAGCTTTTGTGGGTTTGTTTTCCTGCGTGCTTCGTCTGTAAGGAAGCCTGGACAAATAATCCTTTACAAATCCCAGCCCCTAAAAATATTGGAACAAAATTCATCTGGAGGATGAAATGCCACTAACACCTGAGGCTAAAACAGCTATCATGGCAGAGTTTAAACTCCATGAATCAGACACTGGCTCGCCGGAAGTCCAGGTTGCTCTTCTCACACGCCGGATCAACGACATCACAGTGCATTTGAAAGAGCACAGCAAGGACTTCAGCACGCGGCGTGGCCTGTTGAAACTGATCGGGCAGCGTCGGCGCCTTCTTGATTATCTGAAGCGGAAAGACATCACCCGCTACCGCGAACTGATCAAGGCGCTCAATATCAGAAAGTAAACTACGCCAGGATATTTGAGAGGAGGGGTCGACCGCTACAGGCTGATACCCTCCTTTCAAACTTTATGAACGCGCCGGACAGCCGGCGCACAAACCAATAACTTCTACGGGAGTTTGAGCAATAAGCTCAGAGGGTGGCAGACCCTTTCAGCCTATTGCTTCTTCTCCCGCGGAACAAAAACAGGAGATGAAATGCACAATTTCAACATCATTAAAAGAGAAATAGAGTTTTGCGGACGCAAACTCTATGTGGAAACGGGCAGAATGGCCAAACAGGCCAACGGCAGCGTGTTCATCAGATACGGAGATACCTCAGTTCTGGTGACCGCCACCATGAGCAAGGAAGCAGCCGAGAATCAGGATTTCTTCCCCCTAACAGTTGACTACATCGAAAAGATGTATGCCAGCGGCAAGATCCCGGGTGGCTTCTTCAAACGGGAAGCCAAGCCCACCACCGACGCCACACTGTCCGCCCGTGTGATAGACCGCAGCATCAGGCCGCTTTTCCCAGACGGCTTCAGAAACCAGGTGCATGTGGTGCTCAACGTCCTTTCCTTCGACGGGATAAACGATCCCTCCGCGCTGGGTGTATTCGGCGCTTCGCTGGCCCTGACCATCTCGGACATCCCCTTCAAAGGCCCCATCGCCGGAGTGACGGTCGGTTATATCGACGACCAGATCGTGGTCAACCCCGCCATGGCGGATGTGAATGAAAAATCCAAACTGAACCTTGCCGTGGCAGCATCAGCCACCAGCGTGGTGATGATCGAATCCGCGGCTCAGGAACTGAGCGAAGAGACTATGCTCGACGCTGTGTATGCCGGGCATGAAGAGATCAAGAAACTCTGCGTCCTGCAAAACGACTTTGCCGCGGAAGCCGCCAAGCCCAAGGTCGAAGTGGTTCTGGTTGGCATCCCCGAAGAGATAATGGCCAGGGTGGAAGCCGATTATGGCAAGACTATCGCGGAAGCAGCAGTGATCCTTGGTAAGCAGGAACGGCAGGACGCCTTTGACAACGCCGAAGCCGAAATGTTGGAGAAATATCTGGCTGAAAACGAAGAGGCCTACGAAGAGAATGAGAAATGGTATAAAGCCGCTTATGAAGAGCTTATCCGCCGCTATGTGCGCGACTCCATCCTTAACAAGCACCATCGCGTGGATGGGCGTGGATTGGATGACCTGCGCGACATCACCTGTGAGATAGACGTGCTCCCCATCGTCCACGGCTCGGCTCTCTTTACCCGTGGCGAGACCCAATCCCTGGGCACCCTCACCTTGGGCGGCGGAAGCGACGAACAGGTCATTGACGGCCTGGAAGAGGAATATAAGAAAAGTTTCTATTTACACTATAACTTCCCGCCTTTCAGCGTGGGAGAAGCCGGACGCATGGGCCCGGTCGGACGCCGCGAGCTGGGGCACGGAAACCTGGCTGAAAGAGCCCTCACCGCCGTATTGCCAGATAAGGAAAGCTTCCCCTACACCATGCGCGTCGTGGCAGACACTCTGGAATCGAATGGTTCTTCATCGATGGCTTCCATCTGTAGCGGCTGCCTGGCAATGATGGCTGCCGGCGTTCCAATCAAGGCTCCCGTGGCGGGCATCGCCAACGGCCTGATCATGGAAGGCGACAACTATGTGGTGCTCACCGACATCATGGGCCTGGAAGACCACCTGGGCGACATGGACTTCAAGTGCGCGGGTACCAGGAAAGGCATCACCGCCATGCAGATGGACATCAAGATCGAGGGCATAACCAAAGACATCATGCGCATCGCCCTGAACAAAGCCAACGTGGCACGCAACAAGATATTGGACCTTATGCACGACTGCATCCCGGAACCCAGGGAAGACCTGGCGCCCACAGCTCCGCGCATCGAAGCCTTCAAGGTTCCTGTAGATAAGATAGGAGAGATCATCGGGCCGAGCGGCAAAATGATCAAATCCATCATCGAAGCCTGCCAGGTGGAGATCGACATCCAGGATGACGGAACAGTCCGCATCCTCTCTCCCAATAAAGACTCGATCATGAAAGCCAAGGCCATGGTCAAGGGCATCGCCACCGACCCCGAAGTGGGCGAGGAGTTTGAGGGCCCCGTGACCCGCATCGAGCCTTACGGAGTGTTTGTGAAGATTCTGGGAGGCGTGAAAGAGGGCATGGTGCACGTTTCACAGATGCACACCAGCCGTATCGGGCACCCGGAAGACATGGTCAAGCTGGGCGATATCGTCCATGTGAAGTCCCTGGGAATGGACAAAGGCAAGCTGGCGCTCACCATGAAAGGCGTGCCCGGCAATCCGGAACCCGATCCCAACGCTCCCAAACGTGAAAGGCCTTCAAACCGCAATGACAGGGGAGGCGACCGTGACCGCCGCTCACGAGGCAGAAACGACCGTTTCAATAAAAGATAAGGCTTGACATTATGACCGTAAACCTGGATGGTTAATTATAGCCATTCAGGTTTGGTCTTTTATATTATAAGAGGAAGGATAGCATGGATTACAAGATCGCCGACATCGGGCTGAAAGATTTTGGCCGCAAGGAGATCGAACTCGCCGAAGCGGAGATGCCCGGCCTGATCTCATTGCGCAACAAATACGCGAATAGCAAACCCCTGAAGGGTGCCCGGATCATGGGAAGCCTGCACATGACCATCCAGACCGCGGTGTTGATAGAAACGCTGAAACTGCTTGGGGCGGACGTCAGATGGGCAAGCTGCAACATATTTTCCACCCAGGATCACGCAGCCGCGGCCATCGCCGCATCTGGCACGCCAGTCTTTGCCTGGAAAGGCGAAACCATCGAGGAATACTGGTGGTGCACCTTGCAGGCGCTAAGTTGGCCAAATGGCAAAGGGCCGGACTTGATCGTGGACGATGGCGGCGACGCCACCCTGATGGTACACGAGGGCTACCGCCTGGAAGAGGAAATGGCGCGGCTGGGTAAAAAGCCATCCGCAAATAGCAAATCTGAAGAAATGAGGATCGTGCAAAAGCTTCTGATCTCAGGCTTGGAAAAAGACCCCCAAAAATGGCACAGGATGGTCAAGAAGCTCCGCGGAGTGAGCGAGGAAACCACCACCGGTGTCAACCGACTGTATCAGATGCAAGCGTCAGGCAAGTTGCTTTTCCCTGCGGTCAACGTGAACGATTCGGTCACCAAATCCAAGTTCGACAATCTCTATGGCTGCCGCGAATCACTGGCAGACGGCATCAAACGCGGAACTGACATCATGGTGGCTGGCAAGGTCGTGATGGTCTGCGGATACGGCGATGTGGGTAAGGGCTGCGCGCAGTCGATGCGCGGTTTTGGCGCCCGGGTGATCGTGAGCGAGATCGACCCCATCTGCGCCCTGCAAGCGGCCATGGAAGGCTTTGAAGTCAACACAGTGGACAATGTATTGGATATAGCGGATATCTATGTGACCGCCACCGGAAACTGCGACGTGATCAGGGTTGACCACATGCTCAAGATGAAAGACAACGCGATTGTCTGCAATATCGGCCATTTTGACAATGAGATCCAGGTCAACCGCCTCTATTCGCTGGAAGGCGTGGTGAAAGAGAACATCAAGCCCCAGGTGGACCGCATCAGAATGCCCAATGACAAATCCATCATTCTGCTTTCGGAAGGCCGTTTGGTGAACTTGGGCAACGCCACCGGGCATCCATCCTTTGTGATGAGCTGTTCTTTCACCAATCAGATTATGGCGCAGCTCGACCTGTGGAAAAACAAGCATCAAATCGGGGTGCATACGCTGCCCAAGATCCTCGATGAAGAGGTCGCTCGCCTGCATCTTGAGAAACTGGATGTCAAATTGACCATGCTCACCCGACATCAATCAGAATATATCAACGTCCCCATCAAAGGCCCTTACAAGCCGGAATATTACCGCTATTAACACTTATGGCTACCAACGCGCCTGTATTGATTGACGAACTGTTCGGCGAACTGATAGTTCCAAGCGGGGATGAACGCTGGGCGGTGATTCACACCAAACCACGCTGTGAAAAGAAACTGGCCGATTACGCCATGCGGTCAGGCATCCATTATTATCTTCCCCAAATGGACAGCAAGAGGGTCTATAACAAGCGCACCGTGTCATTCACCAAACCAATGTTTCCCAGCTATCTGTTTTGCGTGCTCGATTTTGCCAAAAAGCAGAAACTGATGATGACGGGCCTGACGGTCGGATTCATCAGAGTTCCCGTTCAGGAAGAGCTTCTGGAAGAGCTGGTCAACATCAGAATGCTGCGTCAACCCAAGGTGGAAATTAAAAACGCGCTCTGGCTGTCCAAGGGGTTGGAAGTGGAAATCGTCCGCGGGCCGCTCAAGGGTGTCACTGGAATCGTGGAAGACCACACCAAACTTCACGAGGTGCGCCTGCAGGTGAATATACTGCGCCAGGCTGTGCTTGTGATGGTCGATCCGGCGAATGTGAAAATCTTGGGAGATTACATCCTGGAAGAGGAAAGTCTGTGAAGATACTGATCACCGGCGGAGCAGGGTTCATCGGTTCACATGTGGCGGATGCCTGTCTGGAAGCCGGGCACGAGGTGCTTGTGGTTGATGACCTTTCCACCGGAAGTCTGGACAACCTCAATCCCAGAGCAAAGTTTTATCAGATCAGCATCTGTGATCCCTCCCTCAGCCAGGTTTTCGAGCGGGAACAGCCTGACATCGTGAATCATCACGCCGCCCAGATAAGCGTGCCCAGATCGATAGAAGCCCCCCTCGCCGATGTGGAAACCAATGTGAAAGGAACGGTGAACCTACTTGAGAACTGTGTAAAGTATAAGGTTAAGAAAGTAGTCTTTATCTCCTCTGGCGGAGCTATTTACGGAGAAGCGGAAGAATACCCGACCTCGGAAGCCTATCCGCCCAAACCTCTGTCCGTATATGCCATCAATAAGCTGGCGGGGGAGAACTACCTCTATTTTTACAACCATCAATATGGCCTGAACTACACTGTTTTGCGCTACGCGAATGTCTATGGGCCGCGCCAGAACGCATCCGGCGAAGCGGGGGTGGTCTCCATCTTTATCAATGCCCTTCTGGCAGGCAAAACGCCCACCATTAATGCCTATCCTGACGCTCCGGAGGGAATGATCCGCGATTACGTGTATGTTATGGATGTCGTGCGCGCCAATCTGCTGGCATTGAACAGGGGCGACAAGGAAATCTTCAATATCGGAACCTGCGTCGAGACCACCACATCCCTTTTATACAAGACAATTCTGTGGCATATGGGCATGGAAATGGAACCCCTGCGCGGGGAAGCCAGACAGGGCGATCTGCGCAGGTCAATGTTGAATTATAGCAAGGCGTTCCAGGAACTGGGATGGAGCCCGATCTTCACCCTGGAACAAGGTATAAAGGAAACTGTGCAATACTATCTGCGAACGAGGAGTGAAAGATGAATCTGGCCATGATAGGCAGCGGTTATGTAGGTTTGGTGAGTGGCACTTGTTTTGCCAATATGGGAAACCACGTCATTTGCGTGGACAACAACCACGAAAAGATCAGACGGCTGAACAACAACGATATACCCATTTACGAGCCTGGCCTCAAAGAGCTGGTGAAGGTAAACCGCGCGGCTGGCAGGCTGAGCTTCACCACAGATCTCAAACATGCCGTGCAAGAGTGTCCGGTGATCTTCATCGCGGTAGGCACCCCTCCCGGGGAAGATGGCTCGGCCGACCTGTCCTATGTGCTACAAGTAGCCGAAGATATCGCCACCCATATGCAGGAGCATAAGATAATAGTAAACAAATCGACTGTTCCGGTGGGAACTGCGGATATGGTAAAGGAAAAGATTGCGGGAATTCTTAACGCCATGGGCAAGAACCTGAGTTTCGATGTGGTCTCCAATCCAGAGTTTTTGAAGGAAGGAGCCGCGATCGAGGACTTCATGAAACCTGACCGGGTGATCATCGGCGCCGATTCCGACAGCGCGGGCGAAGTGATCAGGTCTCTCTACCTGCCCTTTAACCGCAACAACGACAGGGTCATCATGATGGGTGTGCGTTCGGCCGAGATGACCAAGTATGCCGCCAATGCCATGCTCGCCACCAAGATCTCTTTCATGAACGAGCTTTCGCGCCTTTGTGACGCTTTGGGTGTGGATATAGCGGATGTGAGGCAGGGCATAGGATCGGACAGCCGGATTGGCTACAAGTTCATCTATCCCGGTCTGGGATTTGGCGGCTCCTGTTTTCCCAAAGACCTTAAAGCGTTGATCCGCATGCATCGGGAGAATGATCTGCAGCCCAGGTTACTGGAATCTGTGGAGCAGATAAACAGCGAGCAGAAAGCCTTTTTTGTGGAAAAGATTGCCCAGTATTTTGGCCACCAATTGGATGGCCTGTTATTTGCCATTTGGGGACTGGCTTTCAAGCCTCAGACAGACGATATGCGCGAAGCTCCGTCCATCGATGTTATCCGCTCTCTCCGGTCTTCCGGCGCCAAAATCCGTGCCTATGATCCGGTGGCTATCGATGAAGCTCGCAAAATATTTGGGGATGATCCCGGGATCGTGTTTTGTCCGGACGAATATGACGCCTTAGAGGGTGCTTCAGCCATGTTGTTGCTTACGGAATGGCATCAATTCCGCTATCCCGACTTTGCTAAAATCAAAAACAGACTGGCACAGCCGGTGATCTTTGACGGCCGTAACCAATACGACCTGGAACAAATGAAGGAACTGGGCTTCAAATACTTCTCGGTGGGGCGGCCAGCCGTCACTTAAAGTATTCGGCCACCTTTGCCATTTCTGACGGGATGTCTATTTTCTGGGGACATTTGGAAAGGCATGCGCCGCAGTTCACGCATTTATCCGCTCTTGCCTCTTCGGGGATGAACCTCTCGTATTCCCATTTGTGCCTTTCCATTTCGCCGAACATCACCGATTCGTTGTAAGTGCCAAATACGTCGGGGATGCCGACTTTGTGGGGGCAGGGCAGGCAATATCTGCATTCTGTGCAGGGAATGGCTATGCGCCGCAGATACTCTCGCCTGGCTTTCTTATACAGATCGAGTTCCCGCGGGCTAAGGCTGTCAGCTTCGCTGCGCTCCGCGATGGCGATGTTTTCCTCGATCTGCTTTAGACTCCCCATGCCCGACAGCAGGACAGTGCATCCGGGTAGATTCCAGACCCAGCGCAAACCCCTTTCCACGGCAGACCAGGTTTCATTGCTTTTCAACCACACTTTTTCCACTTCCGGCGGGATGGGGGAGACCAGTTTGCCACCTCTGAGGGGTTCCATGGAAATCACACCCATATTCTTTTGCAGGGCAAGCTGATAGCCTCGATATCCGGCCTGATAATGGGTGTCGAGATAGTTGAGCATGAACTGGCAAAAATCCCAGTCGAAGCTTTCCACTATCTTCCTAAAGACCGGATAGCTGTCATGGAATGAAAAGCCAATGTGGCGTATCTTATTTTCGGACTTGATCTTTGAGAGCCAGTCGAGCACTCCAAAGGATTTCATCTTGTCCCACGATTTCTTATTCAAAGCGTGCAACAGATAGTAGTCGATATGATCGGTTTGCAGCCTTTCCAACTGTTTGTTCAGAAACTCATCCATATCGGCGGGCGTCTTGATCAGCCAGCAGGGAAGCTTGGTGGCGATATAGAATCTGCTTCTGTCGGTTTGGGTGATGAACTTACCCAACAGAGGTTCGCTCGCGCCATTGTGGTAGCCCCAGGCGGTGTCAAAATAGTTTATGCCATGCTCAAGGGCATAGTGAAGCATTTGCATGGATTTCTCTTCATCCAGTGAGCCATCTCCGCGGGTGGGAAGCCTCATCAGCCCCAAGCCCAATACTGAAAGGGCGTCCCTGGATTTTGGCATTGTCCTGTATTTCATCATTCCGCTCCCAAAGTGATCTTTTTTGTCATTCAATCAGCTTGCCCGCATCTGTCAAACTCTTTTCCGCATTTTCTTTCGTAGTGATTTCAAGGCTGCCATTTTACCCCGTGAAATGGCGGCACTTTTCCACCTTTCCATTATTCGTAGCACCTATATATTATAGAGGGATGGGCCTCATTTGCATCACCCTCTCCGGCTTTGGTTTTCCAGGGGTCATCCTTAACCTGGTGAGGGATGACCTAAGGATGATGGCTCCAAAGCCAGTAGCAGCAAGGGAGGGCGGTATGAAGGATATTGCGGAATGTTTAGGAATAATTATGCGGTTATCAAGGAAATGATGCCGGTTGTTTTTGTACTTGGCGCTTGTTTCAGGGGAACCTTTTCACTACCTTACCTTTCCACGGATTTTTCAAGAACATGTCAAATGACATATTCCATAAAATAGCTTGATGAAAGCGAAATGATATCAGTAATTCTACCAGTCTGTCCTGTACAATAATCAGTATCTTTTCAAATTCTTTTCAAGCCATATATCGAGCTTGTTTGCCAGGCTTTTGCCAGCCTGTTCTGAATCTGCTCTGACAATCCTCTGACAAGACCGATGGCAAGAATGTCCTTGACACAAAGATGCGATATTAGTTTTGGCTTAAGTCATAAAATCAAAATATAGGAATGGAGGAAAACAATGTCCGCTAATCTCAAATACGGGGCCATTGGCTCTGCTGAAGCCATGGAACTGGAAGAAAAATATGGAGCCCATAACTACCATCCCCTGCCGGTTGTGCTGGCCAAAGGTGAAGGTGTGTTCTTATGGGATCCGGAAGGCAACAGATACTTCGACTTTCTGTCGGCTTATTCTGCCGTAAATCAGGGGCATTGTCACCCCAAAATCATCAAAGCCCTTACCGACCAGGCCCAGGAACTTACTCTCACTTCCCGCGCTTTTTTCAACAACAAACTGGGTCCCTATGAAAAATTTATCACCGAGTACTTCGGCTATGACATGGTGTTGCCCATGAACACCGGAGCGGAAGCGGTGGAAACAGCCATGAAGCTTGCCCGCAAGTGGGCTTATCAGGTAAAGGGAGTGGAAAAGGACAGCGCCATCATCGTGTTTGTGGAAAACAATTTCCATGGCCGCACCCTGGCGATAGTATCAGCTTCCACCGATCCGGATTGCTACGAAGGCTATGGACCCTTTATTCCCGGCATCGCCAAAATTCCCTACAATGACGCGAATGCCTTGAAAACCTACCTTGAAAAGCACGGCAAAAACGTGGCGGCTTTCATCGTTGAGCCGATCCAGGGCGAAGCCGGCGTGTTTGTTCCGGACGATGGCTATTTGAAAGCTTGCTATGAGCTTTGCAAGCAACACAATGTGCTTTTTGTGGCGGATGAGATCCAGACAGGTATTGCCAGAACAGGTAAACTCCTGGCTTGCGACTATGAAAACGTGCGCCCCGACATGCTGATCCTGGGCAAGGCTCTGGCAGGCGGTGTGCTCCCAGTTTCGGCAGTCCTTGCGGATCGCGAAGTCATGCTCACCATCAAGCCGGGACAACACGGCTCAACGTTCGGAGGATTTCCCCTTGCCTGCACAGTAGCCACAGCCGCCCTCCAGGTGGTGAAAGACGAGAACCTGGCCCAAAGAGCTTATGACTTGGGCAAGATATTCCGCGATGAACTGAAGAAAATCGACAACCCAATGCTCAAGCTGGTGAGAGGAAAGGGACTGTTGAACGCCATAGTCGTGGAACCCAAAAACAATTATGAAGCCTGGGATGTCTGCCTGAAACTTAAAGATAAAGGCATCCTCTGCAAACCCACCCACAGACACATAATCCGCCTGGCGCCTCCCTTGGTTATCACAGAAGAACAACTGCTTGAATGCGTCGGCATCATCAAATCCGTCTTTGACGAACTGAAGTAACCATAACTGATATAAAAGGCTGCCTCTTACACGCGAGGGGCAGCCATCTTATCTGATGATATCAGACACTTTCAAAAGCGGGTTTGTGGCCATCATCGGCAAACCCAACACGGGCAAATCGACCCTCATCAACCGCATTATCGGAGAAAACCTCTCCATCACTTCCCCCAAACCCCAAACGACACGCTACTCCATCAAAGGCATTCTCAATCGTCCTGATTGCCAGTTAATCTTCATCGACACTCCGGGCTACCTCAAACCCCGTTATGAGCTGCAACACAGGATGCAAAAGATCTGGCAGGACGCGTTCAAGGATGTGGATCTGGTAGTGTATGTGGCAGATCTTACCAGTTTTCCCACCGATTACGATCTTGAGGTGATGGAACACCTGAGGCGGGTCAGAACACCTCAACTGGCTGTGTTCAACAAGCTGGACAAACTCCCCGCGCCTGATAGAGATCAGTTTTCAAAGCAACTGCCGGATTCGATGGAGCGACACTTCTTCGTTTCGGCTCTGACCGGAGATGGCATCGACGAGCTGGTTGAATCCATTCTGCAATACATTCCCTATCATGAGCCCTACTATCAGGAAGACCAGCTTTCGGATCTGCCCATGCGCTTCTTTGCCCAGGAAATCATCCGGGAAGGCATCTTTAAATTCTTCGAGCAGGAGATTCCCTATTCTGCCGCGGTGTTGGTGGAGAGATACACTGAAGAGTCGGACAGGGTGGTGATCGACGCGGTTATCTGGCTTGAACGGCAAAGCCAGAAACCTATCCTGATCGGAAAGAACGGAGCCAAACTAAAGCAGATCCGCGAATATGGGGAAAAGCAACTGAGCGCCTGGCTGGAACAGCCGGTGCAAATCCATCTGTGGGTGAAAATCAATCCCAAATGGCGCAAGAAAAACACCGCCCTCAGGGAATTGGGTTTCAATTAAGGATGTCCGCTACTCTGAATTCTATTGACAAAATTGCGGAGTAGCCTGGAGAGTGACCTCACCTTGTCCAGAATGGTTTTTTGTATTTAAAAATTGCACTCACTAAGAATGATTTATGCGTCGAGACAATAGCAAAGAAACACTGTTTGCTGTGGATATAGGCAACACCAATATCTCCTGCGGAGTATATCTGGACGGGGAGATGGCTTGGTTTGGGCGTCTGTTCAGTTCCACACAGCGCACCGCGGATGAGTATTATAGCCTACTCTGTCCGCTGCTGGACCGTGTGCCAGGGATGAAGATTTCCCACATCGTCTTTGCGAGCGTGGTGCCCGAACTGACAAAGATTTGGCAACGGCTCTTTCAGAAGTATATCCCTGTCCCTGTGACGCAAATCAACGCCCTGAGCAAGCTGGGACTGAGCTTCCACGTGGCAGACCCTTCCTTCATCGGCGCGGACTTGATCGCCAATGCTTTTGGAGCTTGGAAGAAGTATGGAACCAATTGCATAATTATCGATTTGGGAACGGCCACCAAGGTTCAGTTGGTAAGCGAAACCGGTCAGTTTGAGGGAACAGCGATAGCGCCGGGCTTGAAAACAAGCGCGGAACAGCTCGCGTCCAAAGCAGCCCAGCTTTCCCAGATCGAGATCGCAGCACCTTCCGTGTTGTTTGGAACCAATACCAGAGACTCCATGCTTTCCGGTATTGTCCACGGCCATGCCTTTATGCTTGAAGCCTACATCCGGAAAGTGAAAGAGCAGTATTGCGCGGGCAAAAAGGTGGTTACTGTCATCACCGGTGGTATCGCGGAACTGCTGGTTCCCCTGATCCCTTCGATTGACGTCCTGGATAAGACGCTGACCCTGGACGGCCTGCACTTGGCTTTTCAACAGCTAACTCGCAAGTGAGTATATGCTCAAACGCCTTCTGATCCCGCTCATTCCGTTTATCGTGATCTCCGCGCTCACAGCCAATTCTTTTTATCCCCGACTTTACCTTCCTGGCTATGTACCCCAGGTAGAAAACCAGATGGATGTCTATAAGCTCAACAAGGGTTTGGAGCTATACAAAGACCAGCCCTATCTTATCCAGGGGTTTAAACTTGACCGTAAAGAAAAAGTGGATTTTGAAGCGCAGAAGGTTATCATTTCCACCCAGATAGGCGATTTTAAACTGGTGCCTGACCGGACGGTGTCGTTCGACAGCTACTTCACCAATCTGAAGAAGAAGGCCTTCCGGAAGTCCCTGATCGAAAACTTCAGCAGCAGAACTCAACAAACCGAGGTCACCACTACTGGACTGATTCGGGAATTCGTGTTGGAAATTCCCTCCATTGCAATGCCAAAGGCGGTTCAAAAGGTTCTGGGCTCCTCCCCGCCCAGGCTTAATCTGGATGGAACGCAAAAGATCAGCCTGGAAGCCGGCAGCGTCAAGCGCAAGAATGTTGCCATCTACGAAGCTGACAACTCCAGCCGTTTTGAGGTCAAGATGGAGCAGGAAACCAACCTGCGCCTATCGGGAACCATCGGTGACAAGATATCCGTGAATCTGAAGTATAACAGTAAGATGGATGAGCAGCTCTTTGATCCCAACAACGTGAGCCTGAAATACACCGGGGATGAAGACGAGATCATCAAAAGCATTGAGGCGGGCAACATCACCCTGGCCCTGGCTGGCTCCCGCTACATCAGCTATTCCACTGCCTCGCAGGGACTGTTTGGCGTAACTTCAAAGCTCAAATATGGCAATCTGGACCTTACTCTGATCGCCAGTACGGAAGAAGGTGAGAAAAACAAGCAAAGCTACATCGGAACCAGCCAGGCAGATTCAACGGTGTTCCGCAGCCGTGACTACGCGGCGCGCACCATGTATTACCTCATCGACCCCTATGAGCTGTACGATCTCTATACGGAGGCGGATGCCTCTCCCAACGTGCCTGCTGGCTGGATCAACAACGCGATCAAGACCAATCCCTACGGTCAATGGATGATCAAGCCCGGCTCAGAGTCATTGCTGCCCAAAAATGGTTCCGTGCGGGTTTTTATAGACGATGCCAATGCCACCAATAACGTGGAAGCGGCGGTGGGGGATACCATCTTTATAAGTCCAACGGAGTATTATGTGCCCTATTACGATGAACTAATCGAGGGCACTGACTTCGTAACTGACTATAGCGCGGGAACTATTCAGATCAACCGGGCCATTGACCGCAGAACCACGATCGCGGTAACCTATGTGGATCAGAACAACAATACGGTCCCCGCTGTGGATCCAGATGAGGAGGCCGATGGTGATCTGGATCTAAAGGTTATCCGCCGTCGCAATCAGGAGTATGACCCAACAGATCCCAATAATGTGTGGCATTACCAGATGCGCAATGCCTACAACATGAACAAGACCAACATCAAAAGCGACGGATTCACCCTAAATATCTACACCATTAACGTTGACCTGACCCGCAACTATCTGATCCCGGATTCACTTTCCGCGTCCGGCATCCTTACCTACAACGATTATCTGCGCATGGACAGCAGCGGCGACGGATTGATCAATGGCGACGACAACACCGTGAACCTTGCCACAGGCATTATCCTGATTCCCTTCATCGAACCCTTCAAGCCATTGGGCGATGGAATTATATACACCGACGAAAACGAGAGCATCAGTTATCTGGATATCAGTCTCTACCTCTCTGTGAAGGGCAAGATCGGCCGCGAGGCTGTTGACCTTTCCCAAGGCGGAATTCTCAAAGGCAGCGTAATCGTGAAGGTCAATGGAGTGGAGCAGAAAGAAAATGTGGATTATCTGGTGGATTACGATTTTGGCAGGATCACCTTTTTAACTTCCGCGGGCAAAGACCCTGATGCCAAGATCGAGATTGATTACGAATTCCGCAGTACTTTCAGTGTGGCTAGCAAGTCTTTGGCTGGAGCAAGGGCGGATTGGAATTTCACGGATTACGCCAAGCTGGGCGGCACTTTTATTTACCGCACCGAGAATGTGGCTGACCGGCGTCCCCGCATCGGCAACGAAAATATCCAGATGATGATGGCGGACGTGGATGGCAGCTTTACCGTCAAACCCCGGTTCGTCACCAAGTGGCTGGATGCCCTGCCTTTCCTCAAGACCAGCGCCGAATCCCGCTTCACCCTGTCTGGCGAACTGGCCTTTACCATCCCAAATATCTATGGCGACCCCAAAAAGAAGACCAAGGCCGCCTATATAGATGACATGGAGTCCATCGAAGACTCATACCCCATGGGTGTGACCATCGGTTCCTGGTCGCAAGCAAGCAAGCCCTACAACACCTCTCTGGCCAAAGGAAGGACCATTTGGTACAATCCCAAGAATATCTACAGGGAACAGTTGGAAGATCCAGCCACCCTTACCGATAATGAAAAGAAGGAAACAGTTACTGTATTGGCCTTAAAGGTTTTCCCCAGCAAACTCGGTGTCGAAGGCGGCAACGTTGAAAGCTGGGGCGGGGTGATGAAGTATTTGGGCAACCAATTGGATTTTTCGCAGAAGAAGTATCTGCAGGTTTTGGTGAAAGTTTTGCCCCATCCAGGTTCGCCAGCTCCCAATCCCACCATGCGCATAGATATCGGAGATATCAACGAAGATTTCTATACCGAGTTCGGCGGTTTGGGAGTGCTGAACAGTGAGGACAAAAACTCCGATGGAGTGCTTAGCCTTGAAGAAGATGTGGGACTGGATGGCATTCCCAACGGACAACCCGGAGACGACCCCAACGACGACGCCTCCAACGTGATCGACCAGTATGGCGACTACCCCAAGATCAATGGCACGGAAGGCAACAGGGTTTTGGATACTGAAGACCTGGACAACAACGGCGTGCTCAACACCCTCGACCGTTATTTCAGCTACGCCTTTTCGCTCACTGATTCCTTGTACCTGGAAAGCGTAAACCATGATGGCTGGAGGCTCTACCGAATACCGCTCACCGATCCCAATTCTTATGTGATTGTCAACAACTCTTCCACCTCCACGCCTCCCACGCTGAAGAAGATATCCTATGGGAGGATAATCTTGGAAACGGACGAAACTGCCAAGGTCCTTATCTCCGAAGTTTCCGCCGTGGGAAACAAATGGCAGGATTTTTACGTTCGCTACCCCAACGACCGGATCGTGCCCGATGCGCTAATCAATTCATACAATACATCCTATCTGTCCGGTATAGTAAACAACCAGAAAAACAGCAGCCACTACACATCCCCGGAAGGAACCTATTACATCGAGGACGAACGCGAAACAAGCGAATCAGCCCTCTCTCTGCAGATTCAGAACCTCCAGCCTGGCCATCAGGTCTTGCTGAGGCAAAGACTCTTCGATCCTTACAGCCTGCTTTCCTACAGCAATATAAAATACTATTTCTATCCTGAAGCCAGTGACAACAATCCATTCCATCCGGATTCCGTTGAGGTGATATTCCGTGTGGGAGCGGACAGCCTCAACTATTACCAGGCCAGCCAGAGAGTGGCTGTGATTCCCTATCAGCAGAAGATGCAGCGTGATGATTGGACAGCCCTTAGTATCAACCTGCAGGATCTGACCTCGATGAAGGAAGCCTTCTACGGCGAAACATCCGGCTCGATAACTCTGGACAATACCCGGTACAGCTTCAAGGGAAATCCCACCCTCACTAACGTGCGCGACATCTATTTCGGCATCTACAACCCAGCCGACATCCCATCTCCCACGCCAATGAACGGAACCATCTATTTTAATGACCTAACTGTGACCGACCCCTACGAAGACGTAGGCGTGGCCCGAAGGGTGTCGCTCAACTCCGTATTTGCCGATTTTAGCACCCTGGATGTGGATTATGAGGAAAAGAGCGAGAACTTCAACACCACCATCCAGCGTGGACGTTCCAACACATTCACCAGCCTTAGATCCCTGAACATTAGCAACAAGTATTTCCTGAACAAGTTTTTCCCCGCCTCTTGGGGTCTGGATATGCCTCTGAGCCTGATGCGCACCTACTCGCTTGGCATTCCCAGATTCAGAGCGAATTCAGACCTCCTGCGCGACAACATTGCGGATCCAAACGAAAAGCACCGCGAACGCAATGAAAACCTGGTCTATTCAGCCGATTTTGGTATCAGCCAGCGCACTGCCCCCAAAAACAAGATTCTGGCTTACACCATCTATCGGAGTTCCTTCAGCGGAAGGATAGAGAAGGCTTTCCGGCATGCGCCTACCGCGGCGGACACCACTTTCACCTGGCGCGGAACCTACAATTACAACCTCAGCTTTCCCAGCAACAGCGTCAGCATCCCTTTGTTCAAAAACTACTCGCTGGGATTCTTTCCCACCACCTGGAACAACAGCTTCACCCTCAGCGCCACGGAACCCCAAAGCTGGAACTGGGAGCGCAGGGACAACGTTTACAACTGGCATCCGCGCAGCCAGACCGTGGATACAAAGCTTTTTACATCGGATACCAACATCAACTGGGGTCTCACCTCGGACATTGCTCTCACACTGCGTTTCAACAGCAAGCGTGATCTGATCCAGAAGCAATATCTCAAGAAAATCAACGTCGGCAAGCTCACAGAGTATGTCCAGGATCTGGGGGTGAATTACAATCCTAACTACTTCAGAAAATACTTCAATCTCACCTTGAGCGGGAGCAGCCGGTTCTCGGAAAACCAGCGTAAATACTACCAAAACGTTTCCGGGGTTCAGACCGAGTTCTACCAGAGCGACGGCAACTCCAACCGTACGGTGCGTGCCAACCTCGCCCTTACAAACTCCACCCTACTGAGCGGCTGGGCGGATGCCCTGAAAGCCAGGCACGGCAACAAACAAACTCAAACTAAACCAGACGAATCTGACTCCGGAGACAAACCAGAGGATTTAAAACAAGAAGAACTCAAACAGGAAGAGGAAAACAAGCTCAAGGAAGAGATGCTCCGCAAGCTTGAGAAACAGAAATGGGACGAGGAAGCCAAAAAGCTCGAGGAAGAACGCCAGAGGCTGATCGACGAAGGAGCATCCGAGGAAGAGCTCAGGAAGTGGGAAGAGCTGAATCAACCCCCCAAAGACTATGATCCAAGCAATCTCGATATTAACTGGGGAGACCCCAAATACAAATATGAAGAAGGGTATGATCCTAACAAAGACAAACCAGGCGAAGAAACTACGGGCTCTGGCAAAAAGCCTGATGGCAAAAGTTCCGGTTTTTATCTGCCGGGAGCTTTACTGAGCTATCTGAGCAAGATCAAAAACATTACCCTGTCTTATCAGAACGCCTACAAGATGGGCTACTCACGCAAGGACGACCGCCCTCCCTTCAGCTTCCAGCTTGGCCTGCCTCACACTGTGCCGGATTCATACCTGGATTCTACCGACGACGAAAACACCTTCACCCTGGCCAGCGGGATCATCTTCCATCGACGCTTGGACAGCACCATCAACTATTCCTATTCGCTCAACAAACGCTATTCCACAGCGTCCAACCAATCCAAGGCTGTTACTTTCCCCGATGTGACCCTGTCGCTGATGGAACTGGAAAAGATAGTGGGATTGGGTAAATTTGTGACAAGCTCACGCTTAAACAGCGGATTCCAATATACCATCAGAAGCAGCGGCGACATAGACTGGGAAAAGCCAAAACAGGAAAGCAAAACCATCGCCCTAAATCCGCTTCTCGGCATCACAGGCACCCTGTTCAAAAATCTCAGTGCCAACATCAGCTATACCATCAACTCCAGCGATAACGTTACCGATATGGATACCTATGACATTATCAAAAAGGCGAACAGCAACTCACTGAACGGTAATCTGTCCTACTCCTTCCGCAGCGGCAGAGGCTTCACCATCCCGTTCACAAAAAAGAAAATCCATATTAAAAACGAGCTTACTTCCAGCCTTGCGATCGTGTATGAACGCAACTTTGAAGAAACATTCGGCCGCGAGTCCTCCCAGGTTGACCGCGATGGTACCCGGATATCAATAACCCCCGGCGCCACCTATCAGTTCAACGCGGATATCAGAGGCGGTCTCACCGGAACCTGGGAAAAAACCTCCGACAAGAAAAGGGATACCGGCATGAGGACATTCCGCCTGGGCATCTGGGCAGAGGTGAACCTGTAAGGAAGCCACTTTGCTATAAGTATTGGCAGCCTTTCTTGCCCTATCAAACCATTGTTTTGCCCTCATACTTAGATCTCCATCCAAAGACCAGTTGACGTCCGGCCGAAAATCGGTCCAGCGGGCGGTCAGCGGTCAATGAGCGATTAATTAGCGATCAAGATATGAGGGAGACCCAAGACACCCATGGCAAACAGGAAGGCCTCCCTTATCCTCAAAACCTCCAGACTTTTGTCGATGAGCAAGTTCACTCCATTCAGTTGGATAGAATATTCCCTTTGCCCTCATTTGCAAGAGTGGGCTAAGTCTATATTTTCCGTAGGTCATCCTTAACTTGGTGAGGGATGACCTAAGGATGATGGCACCAAATCCAGTAGCAGCAATGGACGGAGCTATGAAGGAATATGCAGATTATTGACGTTGTATTTGGTGAATGTAACACTATATCGCTTGCTTCCATTCAATATGATGGTGAAAGGGTATAGAGGTCGAACGGTGAAATGGAATCGTCAATTGGAATAGAATCATGGGTGAGACATTTATCTGATAATCCGTGTAATCAGTTATATTATTAACTGCATGATAAACAATAAAATATGAGAATTATACTTGACATATAATATGAGTAATTTTAAAATCGCATTCAGTAGCTTCTGGAAATTCAAATCAAATATTTTGAGGAGTGATCATGAAGAAAAATGCACTATTGCTTGGATTGGGGTTGCTTTGTTTGCTTCTTGGAAGTTGTTCTGAAAATGAACAACCGCCAACTTATGTGTTTCCATTGCAGGTTGGCAATTATTGGGAAATGATCAACACGATCAATTGCTTTAATGAGGATAATGAGTCTACATATATTGACACAATGTATATCTGGATCGATATGGCGATGACCAGTCCCAGCGATGAGGACTGTTACAGGGTGAAATATCGTTACAGCACAACTGATCCAGATTGTTTTTACTATGAATATGTAGTCAACAGACCGGATGGCTTTTATTTACTTGGATGGTCAAATAAAGGTGTGCTGCCACCATTTAAAGGAATGAAAGCAAAATGGAATCCAGGCTTGTTCAGAAGATTCGTGAAAGATGTTGAAAGCAAAGAAACAGTTTGGCTGGACGAACCCAGGATGATAATGCCCAAGTCTTGCAAGGTGGGCACAGAATGGAGCTATCCTGAATCCAGTCATTATCTTCCAATAACATACACCATTGAAGCGAAAATGAACATTAGCACGGGATGTGGAAACATGAACTGCCACACTCGCAAATCAATAGTTGATTTCGATATAGACTGGGAATATTATGATTATTTCTGTAGCAAAGGCTTGGCGAAGCACTATTATGAAGAGGTAGAAGAACTGATAGATGAACATGGTAACCATATTGACAATCAAACTTTAACTTGGGAATTGTTGTTGAAGAAATGCGAACTGAATTGAATTAACTAATCTTTCTTACACGTAAGTGCTTGAAAAATGGTGTGTTGCTTTGGCATAAGCATGATATATCTCATTTGTTTACTAGTGGAATCAGATTCCCAGCAGTTTTGAGGCTTCAAATAAAGCTTTTCCCCCCAGCAAACCCACCGCGGCCTGAATAAGATTGCCGGGCAGATTGGCAAATGCCACAGCTTTGCCGAACTGGGGGATCATCCACTCCACAAGAAAATAGCCGCCCACCATGAGCAGAGTTCCCAACAAGGGGAAGATCAGCGTATAGATGGGCTTTTTGCCATGGCCCAGACCGCAGATGAAGCCTTCCAGGCCTTTGACAATCAGGGTGATGGGAGTATAGATGGGAAAACCGATCAGATCGGCAATGGCAGAACCGATCCCGCCAGCCACAGCGCCGGCTTTACTGCCAGCGTAGAGCGCGCTGAAAACGATCATGACGTCGCCGATGTTAAAGTATCCGCTGGAGGCAAATGGGATGCGCACCAACAGGGTGCACACCGTGACCAGAACTGTTAGTCCAACTAAAAGATACCACTTCATTATTTCTCCCTGGGATGGCAGTGAGCTATCCGGTTGTCGATCAGCTCTCCTTTCAGACGAGCTTCGCTGATGATATGATATAGTAAGGCCAGTGTCGAGGCCAGCATCCTGTTGAATCTGGCCTTGAAGCCCAGCTTGCTTTCCTGTAGCGATGGGATAAGGTTCAGATGTGTCTCTATCTGGGCGTGTGAGCGGAACGCGGCCTGGTAAAGTACCCGTCCGAGCAATAGATACTTGCTGATCGAGATGGGTAGCGGCAGTCGTAAAACATCCTGAAAACTGAGCAAGGAAAGGATATATTGAATGCCCAGGATTGAATTGACCAACATCAGCACCCGTGGCAGTCCAAAGCCCAGCCAGTAAGCCAGATCGCCCCTTTTCCCACTTGCTCCAGGTAATCCTGTGAGGCCAAAAAGCAGATAGACTATGAGCAACATGAAGAAAAAGGGAGCGATGACCTTGATCTCGCTGAGCCAGCCACGCAAACCCCGGCGCAGGCACAGCAACAGAGAAAGCAGGCCAAAACAGAGCAACTGGGCTTGGAAGCGTTCCATCCAGACCACTCCAACCAAAATCAGGAACAGAACCAGCGCCAGACCAGCCAATATCAGCTTAGGCAGGGGACGCAAGCACCCTCCCCAGCCCGGGTTCGAGCAGTTCAAAATCCATACAGATGGAATCCGGCAACTCTTCCTGATGGGAAGTGTAGATCAGGCAGCTGTTGGCAGCTTGCTCTTGTAAACTGTCTGCGATAAAGCCGGTGTGGGGGGATTCGTCCATTAGGACATAGACGGGTCTGGGAGCTTCCCGAAGGCGTTTGAACAAATCGAGCAGCAGGAAATCAATCACGTCTTTTTCACTCGTCAAAAGCTGGCGCGGCTTGCAGAGGGCGGCGTAGGCGCGCACAGCGTCAAGTTGCAGGGACATCTGCTGTTCAAAGTAGAGGTTATAACAGGAAACATTTCCAATCAAGCGGGGCAGTAAGACCCGGCTGAGGAAAGAACTCTTACCGCTGCCATTTAAACCGCGCAGATGATAGCGAAAACCAGTCTGGAATTCAAGCGGGGCTGGCAGTTCAAGGCGGAATCCCGGCCAAATCTGCAAAGTGTCTGCTTCAAGGCGCATCGGGGCTGTCCTCAAGCAAGATCTCCCTCGTCTGACAATACTGCTGCAGCAAAGACTGAATCCTCGCCCTGTTGTTTGCATCCAGTGAATGCCAGAGATCCAAAAAATGGATGTGGGTCGCAGATGAATGAAGCGCAAGCAAACACATGAGCAAGACCTTCTGTCCGCCAGACAGAGTGCTCAGTTCGCTTTCCGGCGACAAGTCCTTGCCGGTATAGGCCATGAATTCGGCACAAACTTTTTCCAGAGTTTGTTTATCAAGATTGTAAAGCATGGCTTCCCCACGTAGACTGCCTGTGGTAACCAAGGGGTATCTGGCGGTGCAGATCAGCCATTGCTTACTGTGTTTGTCTAATAATAATTGCAGCATATATAGATGGCGGAGAGTCAGGGATTCGAACCCTGGGTACCCGTGAGGATACAACGGTTTTCGAGACCGTCCCGTTCAACCGCTCCGGCAACTCTCCCAATCATAATCTTTTAAGGGCGAAAAACTCTTTGAGTAAAGCGGAACACTGGTCTTGCAACAATCCCTTCACCACTGTCGGGTGATGATTGAAGCTCTTGTCCGCCAGCACATTGTATATCGACCCCACTGCTCCCGCCTTGGGGTCGCTGGCACCGAAAACCAAGGTTCCCAGTCTGCTCCAGATCATGGAGCCGGCACACATCAGGCAGGGCTCCAAAGTTACATAAAGAGTATAATCTATCAGATACTTGATTTTGGAGACCAGAATTTTGTCAATGATCAATTTCTCCGCGTGGGCCAGTGGATTGGACAGTTGGCGGGTGCGATTGTGATCTGCCAATATCACCTGGCGGTCTTTCACCAGCACCGCTCCCACCGGTATCTCGTCTTCGGAAGCTGCTTTCCTGGCCTGAAGCAGGGCAAGCTCCATCCAGTGTTCGTGTTCAGAAATACAGTTCGTCATGCGTGCCTAAAATTGCAGGTTGAGGCTCACAGAGGTTTTCCAATCCAGCGACTGTAGGTCTTCGCCCACCGGATTGAGGGAAAACTCTACCAAAGAATTATTATTGAAACGCCAGGCCGCTCCCAGCAACAGCCCATACTCCACCCAGGTTCCCCAAGAGAATTGAGGCTGGATGATGTAATAGAGGCTTTCTATGTCATGCTTGAAGAGCAGGGAGGCTTGGTGGCGCTGATTGCGAAAATCGATCTCATAGACTTGGATATTGCTGTTAAAGTCAGCATATTCGTTAATCTCGAAAGAGTAAGTCAGATTGGCCAGCCAGGCATTTTGCCCCTGATTTCGGTAAGGAAGCTGCATCCAGCGGAGATCGGAGGAGCGGGCAATGTAAGGAAAGCTGTCAAAAAGCAGGTCATATTTAAGCAGCAGCTGTCTATAGAAGCTCTTCTTGGGTAGATAGATATACCTGATGTAATCCGCCCTGATCAGATAGTCCTGGCTAAATACCAACCTGTCACCAAAAAGTATAGAGCAGCGGGGGCTGTAGCCTAGGCTGTTGGTTTGCTTGTTATTCGCGGAGAGCAGGGCTTTCATATAGATATCATCGATGACATTCCAACTGAGGCTGTTGCTCAGTTTGATGCGGTCGTGCCAGTAATGGGTGTTGGCAAGCCTCAGTCTGATATTGCGAAGGTCGTTATCCCAGCGGTGGGAATCGTCAGGATAGATGGAGCGTTGAAGGTCGAGGGTGGCTCCAGCGGAGAGGGAATCACCGGGGCTGTATTCCCAATACAGGGTGGAGCTGAGGCCGCGGGCTTCGGTATGGCGGCTATTTTCGCTATATACAAAGTCCTTGATATCATAGCCATGTCTGATTGTATTCTGCCATTTGAGAGCAGGCCAGGGATTGAGATCGAGAGCCAGCAGGGCTTGGTTACTGTAGTCGGCATTGTCTCGCACTTTGTTCGCGGAAAAACCTGTTGTCCGGCGCTGATGTGTTTCCTGGACCCGAAGCTGAAAGTTGTCCGAAGGGCTGTATTGCGCCACTCCCAGATAATTGAGATTACGGCGATTCTGGCTGTCGTAGAGGGAGTAAAAGCCACGGATGCCATCACTCTTCAACACGTAAAGGCTGTCCAGCCGGGAACTGAGTGCAAAGCGGTTGCTTATGGAGAGGTCATTGCCCGGATAGTCCAGATGCGCGCTCAGAGTTGCTTCCCGCATATACTCCCAATCCAGATGCTTCTGGTTCAGGGACAAGCTCAGGCCACTCTGGGTTCCCCAGACAGCTCCGTTATACATCATCAAGCCCAGAGCTTCATAGCCTTGGCTGTCGAGCTTGTTGTGGAGGGCGTAACGGTCGTCCTCGCGCCTGGAGTAGCCTTTGATGCCTGCCTCCAGATGCAGGCTGTCCACAGGATCGGCGCCCAGGACATAACCCATAAACCCGGTCCTGTTTTCGTAAGGATGGTACTCTGGCACGAGGTCGTTGGCATCATAGTGGTAATTGAAACCAGATAAAAAAGTATGCTCAAAGAGAGAGCGCTCCAGGGAAAAACTAAGTTCGAGGTTGGAGCTGCGAATCTTCTGGTTGAAGTTGACGCGTTTTTCGCTTTGAGCATAGCCCTTTATCTGGAGCAGTGAAGCCCGAATGGGGGTGAGGCTGTATTGGACGTTGTTTTCGACCACACTGGAGGTGTTGCTGTCCATCAGATAGAAATCCACAGCGTTTGCCTGAGCCAGCAGTAAACCACCGGCGAGGCTAAAGATTATCACTAAGCAGGATAAATTCTTCTTCACTGAGAGTTTCGCCTCTGCGATTCAAGTCGATGCCAGTTTTAAGCTGCAATGCTTCCAGACTGTCTCTGTCTGCAAGAGAGGAGAGATTGTTGCGCAGGGTCTTGCGCCGGTGGGAAAATCCCAACTTCACCAATAGCAGATATTTGTTGGTGTCTTTGATGATCGGAGGTACTACTCTGGGACTTAGGGAAATGACCGCCGAATCTACCTTGGGAACTGGGGTAAAGCAGGATCTGCCGACTTCAAACAGGATCTGGGTGTCAAACAAACGCTTCAGCCTGAGGGTCATCGCACTGTACTGTTTGTTGCCCGGGGAGGCGCAAATGCGTTCTGCCACTTCTTTCTGCACCATCAATACAATACGGGAAAAATACTGGTGATGGAGTTCCAGCAAGCCCAGCAGGGGAGAGGTGATCTGATAAGGAATATTGGCTACCAGTTTGATTGGTGTGTTATATTGTGCAAGCAGCTGAGGCCAGTTCTGTTTTAGGATATCGTCCCTGATTAGTTCCAGGGCGGAACCGAACTCTTTGCGAAGGGGTTCTTCCAGTCTGCGATCGAGCTCGAAAGCTGTTAGAGAGCAATCCGCAGCAAGCAATTCTCGTGTGAGGATACCTTTCCCTGGACCTATTTCCCAGACCTGATCACCGGGGGAAACTTGGGCGGAGCTGACAATTCTGGCGGCAATAGCGCGGTCGGTGAGGAAGTTTTGCCCCAGAGACTTCAGCGCTTGCATAAGTAACTACCAGCTAAAAATGAAAAAGGAGTTCAGATTACCCGATGTCCTGAATTGGTCAACAGGGGCAATCTGAACTCCGCCAGCTCCGCGGTACTCAGCCTTAGGCGCTAAGTCGCTCAGCGGCTATGTTTTTGCAGTATTTGCAAACTTTATGGGTGATTTCCCCAACCTTGACTTCATGGGTCACTTTCACGCCGGTCCTGTGGCATACGGGACACTCTCCACGTCCGCGGCTGGGCAGGTTTTTAATACCTTTGCCTCGATGATTCTTAGCCATTCTATTCTCCTTGATGGACTTTATCGACAAGGATTCTCATTAAGAAAATCCATATTAATCCAAAATTATGGAAAGGCACTTTACGTCAACTGATATTTGACCAGCATTCAGCGGATCAGTGGGAAATCATCCTCCAGGGTAAGGATAAAAGCGGTGAGCAATTTAACCGTGGAATCCAGATCCTTAAGCGAGATTACTTCGTTGGGAGAATGCATATAACGGTTGGGGATACCAATCACAGCTGTGGCTGATCCAGAGTTCAGGGCATGGATTGCATCCGCGTCAGTGCCTGTGCGTCCTGGCGCAATTTCCAATTGATAAGGGATCTTATGCTTGTCCGCAATCTGCCTCAGCTTCTCATTGATAGCGGGATGCAACGCCGCGCCAAGGCTGATGGTGGGTCCTTTGCCCAGAGATACTTCACCGTAGGCGCGGTTGTCCACTCCCGGCATATCCGTGGCAAAGGTGACATCCACAACAATGGCTATGTCTGGCTGGATCTGATGCGCGCTGGTACGGGCTCCACGCATCGTGGTCTCTTCACCCACGGAGGAGACGGCATAGTAGTTTACCACGGGTTTCTTTTTGTGCAGTTCGCGCAGGACGGCCGCAGCCACATAAACCCCCACCTTATTGTCGGTGGCTTTGGATACCACCAGGTCGTCTGAAAGCATTTCAAACTCGCTGTGATAGGTGATGACGTCTCCAATCGACACTTTAGCCAGCGCTTCTTCTTTACTGTTTGCGCCGATATCGATCCAAAGGTCCTCCATCTTGATTTTGGGACTTTCCCCATCTCCCCGCATCATATGGATAGGTTTCCTGCCGACGATACCTCTGACGATTTCGCCTTTGTGATAGATATCAAGGCGAAGGCCGGGCAACAGGTTGACATCGAATCCGCCCAGGCCTTTCACATACAGGTAGCCCTGCGCATCGATGTGGTTGACGATCAGCCCGATCTCGTCAGCGTGGCCGACCACCATCACCTTCAGTTTCCCGCTTCCCTTTTTGAGGGCGATCAGGTTTCCGTTGCGGTCGCTTTTGATCTCATCTGCAAAGGGTTCCAGATAGTCGCGCACCACCTTTTGGGCTGGTTCTTCGAAGCCGGAGGGGCTGGGGGCAGCCATCAGGTCTTTGAGAAATTGCAGGTTTTTTGCGTTTGGCATCTCAGTCACCTAACAGTTATTGGCCATTTCGTCGGCAAAGGGATTGATGGTTTTCTTTTTAATTGGCTGCTCATGAGGTATAAGGCAGAGAAACTTCAGGGTTGTGGTGCCTGTGTTTTTGTAAGCATGAACCATGCCCGGATCAACATAGATGGTATCTCCGGGACCGAAGGGCAGGTCTCCCTCTTCCGTTTGCAGCACTCCCTCGCCTTCCACGATGAAGTTTTCATGTTCCCATTCGTGCGAATGATAAGGGGTGTGCCCTCCCGGGGCCACTTCAAAGAGGCGCATGGCAAAATTTGGCGCGCCATCTTTCTGGCCTATGAGCCATCTGATCTGAGCGCCTTCCGCTCCTTCAGTGTAAACTGGTTCGAGATCGACTTTGCTGTAATGGACTAATTTCATTCAAACCTCCTAAAGCTCATCTGAAATTGTATAGTAGTCTTTCTTCACATATAATAAACGGGAATCCCGCTCACGCTATCTAAATTCCGGATATCCGGTGCAGAGCAGATCGTCTCCAATCCTGCTGAACTTTACATCACGCAGGTTGATGGCTGACTCAAGCGTGGGAAGGGGCAATTCCCGCAGAACAGATAGGGAACCTCCAATCAACTTGGGCGCGTAAAAGATCTGGCACTTGTCCACCAATTTCTCCGCAAAGAAGGCGGAGGCAAGGCTGCTGCCACATTCCAACAGCACACAATAGCATCCAAGCTGGTGCAGGACTTGCAGTGCCGCCAGCAGGTTCAGCTTGTCCTCCTGGGCTGGGATGGGGTAGAGGCGGACACCCAGAGCTGCGAGCTTTTTCCCTTTGGCTGAAAGCTCCATTCCCGGAACGCAGAAGAGCAGCACTTGGGATGCTGCTTCGCAGTTGAACAACCTGGCATGGAGCGGAATCTCCAGAAAAGCATCCAAGACCGCTCTAAGAGGTTGTTTGGCAGGATTGGGCAGCCTCACGTTCAAACACGGATCGTCCTTGACCACGGTGGTGCTGCCGGTGAGCACCACATCAGCTTCCTGACGCAGTTTATGAACCAGTCTGCGGGAGCGTTCGCCGCTTATCCAGCGCGATGATCCATCTTCCGCGGCGTATCTACCATCCAGGGATAGCGCCGCTTTCCAGATCACAAATGGTCTATGCTTTTGGACACGGCAGAGATGGTATTCCAATTGACGGCTGATCTCATGTTCCATAATGCCACTATACACCTCAATACCTGCCTCTTTCAACATCGCGAACCCCTGCCCGCTTACCAGTGGATTGGGATCCCGGATACCCGCGAAAACCCTGGAAATACCTGCATCTATGATCGCCTGGGCGCAGGGAGATGTCTTGCCATAATGACTGCAGGGTTCCAGGGTTACATAGAGGTCTGCGCCTTTGGCTTGGTCTCCAGCTATTTTCAAGGCATGCACCTCTGCGTGGTCGCCGCCGTAGGATTGAGTCCAACCCGTGGCCACCACCTTTCCCTTTTTCACGATCACCGCTCCCACAAAGGGATTGGGTGAACACTTGCCGCGGGCTTTCTCTGCAGCTTTGTATGCTTGCTTCATGAAGTAAAGAACTTCATCTCTATCTCTGGTAACGTTCAAGGTTTTTCCTTGCCAGTTCATAATTGGGGGCAATCTTCAGGATGGCGTTCCAGATCTCCACAGCGCGTTCCGTATTGCCCAAACCTGCTTCGCAGGCGGCCAGATTGTTTTGCACGTCAAGATCGTCTGGCTTCTCATCGTTCAGCAGTCTAAGCCAGTCCAGGGCTTCTGCCAGTTCGCCAGACCCCAGATACAGGGCTGCCAAAGCGTGGGCGGCAGAATGGAAATGGTTGTCCAAAGCCAAAGCGACAAGCAGGTCTGCACGTGATTTTTGCGGGTCGTTGCCCAATTGCCAGTACAGGCCGCGATAGTAATATAGGTCAGCGCAATCAGGATACAGGGGCAGATTTTGGGAAATCAGTTGCCAGGCAGTGTCTTTATTGCCCTGGCCAAGGGCTGTGGCTATGGAGTGAAAGAGCTTGTTTTGGGCGTAGTAAAGCTGGGGACTGCCGTTCAGGTTTTGGCGAATCTGCCATATACCTCTATTGGCGGCCAGAATGACGGTCCAGTCGTATTTTTGATTGATTTCCAACGCGACCATGGCGCTCACTCCATCATCACCCGCGCCCGCATGCAGGATCTGCCATTTTTTTGCCTTCCGCAGGCTAGGAATTTGTGAAATGATGGCCTCATATCCGGAGGCTAATTCAGATTGTTCCAAGTCGTTGGCTGTATATTGCCTGAGCTGGTTCCAATCGTGGGCGATTACCGCTTCCATCCAGCTTGAAACAACACTCTCAGGTGTCTGCGGTTCTCCCTGGCCATCGTGTTTTAGATTGAGTTTGTCCATCAGGTAGTCGATGGGAAAGTTGGCGGGATACTGGAATTTGCCCAGCCAGCTTAGCATTTTGGAGCTGGACAGAGTGGCTTGTGAGGCTGGAGTATCACCGTCAAGCTGCGGATTGGGCAAAAAACACCATAGGTCGATAAAGCGTTTCACGGCTTGCACATATTCAGTGTTGGAGTCCGCCCGGAATGCGGGGAAGGGGCTGTCGCTATCTATGTTGCTTTTCACGGCATAGGGGCAATCCGGGCAATTCTGGTCCACTCTCAGGCTGTTACAGCACATCCAGCCGATGTTTTTGCCTCTCAGACGGGGACAGGGGCGCACGGCTCTCTCGGAGCGGCACTTTTTACATGGTTCTTTCTTGAGCAGCATATTAACTCATCAGGATAGGAGGCATGTTTCTTTTAAAAGCGGAGCGGCTTATCATCCGTTCTACCTTGTCGTAAAGCTCCCGGGGATGGCTCAGCCTGGCAGGGGCCTGCACGTCTATGTCCGATTCTAGCAGTTCATACAATATCTCGTCAAGTTCCTGATAGCGCATACCCAGGTCAGCTTCATCAGACTGTCCCTCCCACAAGTCAGCGCTGGGAACCTTGTTAACGATTGTTTCCGGAATGTCCATGAGTCTGGCAAGCTGCCAAACCTCGGTTTTATAAAGATGCCCGATGGGCTCCAAGGCGCAGGCGGAGTCCCCAAACTGAGTAAAATAGCCCACCATCAGTTCCGTCTTGTTGCTGGTTCCCAAAACCAAAGCCTGCAATTTGGAGGAAAGGTCGAAGAGCACGCACATCCTGGTGCGTGCCATCCAATTGCCTCTGCGCAAAGCCGTGGCAGATGGCTCAAAAGTGTCAAAATATGCGTCGGTCATCGCGGTAATATCCCGCACCTGATATTCGATCCCTAATTGCTTTGCCAGGGTAACCGCGTCATCCAGGGAATCAGGATGGCTGTTTTTATAGGGCATCATTACCGCGATCACATTTTCTTTGTCTATGGCTTTCGCTGCCAGGGCGGCCGCAACAGCGGAATCAACTCCACCGCTCAGACCCAGGATAAGTTTGTGCCAACCGCTGTTTGACAGATAGTCGCGAATAAAATCAATGATTCTATCGATTTCGGCAAGCCAATCGATTTTACGCATTTTCTCTCCTAATTTAGTATAGAGACAGCAAATCCCATTGGCAATTCAGGTCAAGCGATTAATTTTGAATTTCTTTCAAACTGGGTTGATAAGCTAATCTTATAGCAAGCAGTTACCGGTAATGATGAATATTTATATCCATTTTCCATGATAGGAATAGATCCCATTGCCCCCGTTTGCACGAGTGAGCTAAGTCTATATTTTCCTTAGGTCATCCTTAACTTGGTTAGGGATGACCTAAGGATGATGGCAGCAAAGCCTGTAGCAGCAAAGGACGGAGCTATGAAGGATTATGCAGAATATTGCCGTTATTATTGGTGAATGTAATACCATATTGCTTGTGATCATTACGTTTGGAGGTGAAAAAGTTGAGAGGTGGAACGGGAAAATGGAGTCGTCAACTGGAGAAGGAACACAGGTTGAGAAAGACTATTCGATAATCCGTTTCAGAATCTATTGCTGGTTAATCAACAAAGCTTGGTGTTGGATATCCATCAGGTACCTTAGAGTGAAGCCAAAAGCCCTACCCTTGTCTGGTAGATTGCCAAAACCACGGTGGATGGTGTTAAACAGGTTGTCAATTCTGGCAACAAGGCTGAGATTTTTGGTAATTGGCGTTTGAAAGCGTAATCCCAGGTCAATAACCGCGGGAAGCTTTTTCTGATTTGCATCCTTTTGTAAGTAAAGCTGTTCTAAAGACACTTCAAGCGAGCTGGCGCCGAAGCTTTTGGATACCTGTGTTTTTGCCATAAGCAGCGGAGAATGTGCTTTTCTTACGTAATAAGAACCGGGCAGGTTTGCTATGTTGAGCTGCAGATTCTGTTCGACAACCCAGGCGCCTGTCACAGCTTTAAGCTCCAGGGTGCTGATATTTTGCAGCAGATCCGCAGCTTTGACCAGCGTATAGACAGAATCCCTGGAAAGGGCTGGTTGCGGTTCATTGTAGATGTAGCAAAGTTTATGGGACAGGCCCATCCGTTTCAGAAACTGGTTTGCCGGCCAGACCCGCCATGCTTGGATGTTCAGGTTCAATGGGATCAGGCTGAGATAGTCTTGTCCGCTCCTTGTTGTATAAGGAAAATCATTTCCCAAAGAAAGCCCGGCTTGAGAACTTAGGGAACTGCTGTTCGAGATTTCAAGCCACATATCGGGCTTAAAAACAAAACGTTGATGATAATCGAATACAGGCAATAGATGAACAAAATCGGTCATTAAGCCCAGATCAAGCTCCGGAGCGTGGGCTCCAGCAATAGGCAGGCGCAATGCCGTTGCCAGGCCAAGAGAATTCCCCTTTAGCAGTAAGGAGTTACTCAGTTGGAGCGCAGAGAGTTCCATTTTGTGATGATTGCTTAGCCGGATATCAGTATCGCTGTGTTTATTGCTGCCCAGATGCTGGTTCCAAACATCAAGAGCCAGAGATGTACTTGCCTGGCTGATTGTAACGGAGCCCAGATTCACTTTATAATCGTGATTGCTGATCTGCAAACAAAAGTCGTTTAACCGTAGGCTGTCCTGCTTGGATTTCTGCCAGCCAAGATCGGATACCAGCAGCAGATCCTTTCCTGCCATTACCTGGCTGGTAGCCTTGTAGGTTTGATGGCTGCAATTCTTTCCTGGTATCGATGCCTCCCCCAGCAGGCTGATGAGGGGAACCCGTCGGTGGGGTTCCCACAGGGAAATCCTGGTGAAGGAGGAGAATGAACTATCCATCCCAAAGGTAACAAACCCCGGCTTAGTGGCGGCATTCTCGATAACGGGTGCTTTGTGCCTGAGATCAAACTCCCGGGGTACCAAAACATGCAAAGAATCTGCCGGGATTTCCCGGGGGAAGATCAGTTGCTTTTTGTGCAGGGGTGCCCGCAAGATGGAGTCAGATTCTATCTCCACGGTGGGTAAAACCTGTGGTTGGCTAAACAACATTGCTGGTACGAAATAAATGATGGCTGTGACAAGCAGAAGCAAGCAAGGAAATGATTTGAGTCTTATCTTTCCAGTCATTGTTCCTCAGCCAGCATGATGTCGATGGATTGCAACTGTTCTTGTTTAAGTGTGTCACGCAACTCAGCCAGGCTCAAAACTGCTTCCTGTCTCGCACCGGTCTTGATCAGACACAGGATGTAATAGAAATATGAGTTTTGTACGAGGTCGGGATAATCGGCATGGATCAGTCTAACCTTGCGAAAAGAGCTCAGGGCAGAAGCAAAATCCCCATTTTCATAGGCGATGCGACCCAGGGTAAACTCCGCTTGAGCCCTCAACCAGGGATCGATCTGGGTATCCAGAATCTGGTTCGCTTCCGCTTGAGCGGCAGGATGATTCTTTTGGAACAACAGGTGATTAATGCGATGCAACCTGGCCTGGGGATGTGATTCAAGATAGGCGTTGCCCAGGTCCCATAGCTCCTCAAAACGGAGATAATCCATTTTCGCGCTCAAATCGAGCATCTTCAGCCACAGAGCAGCTTCGCTCTGTTGTTCCCAAGCCTGTAAATATCTTTGCATAGCCAGTTCGCCATTACCGGTCAGGGAAGCCAGATCAGCCCATTTCAAGAGGCTTTCCCTATTTGTTGAGGAGGCTTGAATCATGCCCAATAACGAATCTGCCTGGGCATAACGATCAAGTTCGATAAGCGATTGAGCCATCATCAACTCAAGGTCTTGCCGGCGTGGGTCCTGAAGGCCAAGGCTGTCTCTCAACCTGGCAGCTTCCTGCAACAGATCATCCCAAAGCTGGGAGTTGGCATAGAGTTTTACCAACAGGTATTCGATCTCAAACTTCAGATAATCGCTGTGTACCATCTCAAGCATGGCGGATATCTGACCAACATCATCGGGAGCGCCTGATCTTCTGGCTGCCAGTTCCAGACCGGTGAACACCTCGTTCAGCAGGGCAAGTTCTTCCTCATTGAAAGAGCTGGCTCTGGAAAAGCGCCGCAGGATGTTCAAATAATCCGTTAAAGCCGACTCGTAGTTTCCCAGATTATACTGAGTGTTAGCGATCTCTGTCATTACCTGCAAAAACAGCCCGGAAGCGGGGAAAGCGTCCAGAAAGCTCTCATAGAGATCCAATGCTCGTTTCCACTCTTTTCCCTGAGCGGCGGATTTGGCTGCCTGGTATAGGTAGATGTCGGCATTAAGACTGTCCCGCGAAAGCTGGTAAAAAATCTCGGAAGCCTCCTGAAAGCGTTTCAGGTAAAACAGCGTGTAGGCTTGGTAAGAGATGGCCTCTGTCTTCTGAAAGTTCGATACTGCCATCGTTTCAGCCTTCCGGTAGATTTTCAGGGCTTCAGGGTACTTCTTTTCGCTGAAGCGGATACCTGCCTGTAAAACGGTAGAATCGAAACTTGTCAGGGAATCAGGGATGGCTTGCAATAAATGCTCGGCTTCAGCATAGCGATCCTGAAAAAAGTAGGTTTGAGCAAGACGCTGCAATACAACGGGGTAGTTTTTGTCAGAAAGCGCGATCGTCTCATAGTATTCAGCAGCCTCTTCGTATTGGGATGCGAAAAAGCGTATCTCTGCCAGATAAAATCTTGCCTCATCCCGCAACGGCGAATCCGGGTGTTCCTGTAACAGGCTGGAGAAATACTGGTCAGCGAGCTTATATTCATTTCTGATAAAGTGGATCAGACCCATGCGGTAGAGTGCTTTGTCTCTTGCTTTTCCTGAGACAAAGCGATTCAAATATTGGTTTGCTGTCTCTTGGGACAGGGAAAACTCATCAAGGTAGAAATATGCCTCACTAAGCAGATATGTGTTGGCAGCAGCTATATCGGCTGGCAGGTCAAAATCATCAGCTTGCAGGAAGGAGCGCACAGCCTCCAGATAGTTCTTGCTTTGGAAATGAAAGAATCCCAAAATATGATGCTGCACACCGTCCTGGACGCTGCCCGATGAGATATAACTCTGCAACTGCATGATGGCTGATTGCGGGTTACGCTCATAGAGTATCTTCAGGCGCTCCAGATAGGCATAATAGCCCAGATCAGGCTCCGGTGAATGGAGCAGGTTTTTAAACAAAGAATCCGCAGCCAGGGTTTCGCCCCGCCAGTTTAGCACTATGGCCAGGTAGTAGCTGTAATAATCTGAGGCTGATACTATGCTTCCCAACAGCGAGTCTGCCAGCGGGAAGTTTCCCTGTTCCAAGGATTCTCGCACTTTCAACAGCACCGCGTCTGGGCTGGAAGTATTTGCCAAGGCATAATGGGAGTCCCAGAATTCATCAAACTCGATATAATCACCCTTGTTGAGCAGGTATTGCATCCAGGCAAGGTTGTATGCCTCCCTGTCCCTGGCTTGTTCTTGCAAGGCAGTAAGCAGCGCAGCGGCTTCCTTTTCCTTATCCTGCTTCAATAGCACAAGAAAGTAGTCGTATCTGCCTTCCACTGGGTCCAGCTCAAGGGAAGAGGCAAGTTCCTGCTCTGCAGAGCGGTAATGCCCCTGCAGAGCCAGAATCCTGCCGCGCCAAAGATGAGCACGCTGTCGGTAATAGTCTTGATCTGTGCTTTTCTCCAAGCGTTCCAACTGTCGCAATGAGGTACTCAGATCACCTCTGTAATAAAGAGCTATGGAGTAATTCAGATGGATGTCGGCCAGGATGTCCGGATGCAGCGCTTGTTCTAACAGAGTGGGGTAGAGTTCGAGGCAGAGCTGGTAGTCTCCCTGCTTGAGCGCAATATTTCCGCGCAGATAATCCAGATACGCACTGTAAACTGAATTCGGATACTGGCTGCGGAAACTGTCGATTTCTACCTTTGCTTCTTGCAGATAGCTTCCCTCGCGGTTGTATAGCGCCAGGATGTAGTCAAAGTTTTCCTGCTCGCGAATACTTTGGGCAGATATCTGGCTGGACACGCATGCCATAAACACGATCAAGGTGCTGATAAGGATTAGAGATTTATGCATTGTTTCCTTTCTCGGTTGTTTCAATCTGTGTGAATAAATCATTTGAATGGTATGATGATGAACACCGTGGTTCCTTCGCCTTCCTTGCTTTTGACCAGTATTTCCCCATTATGTAGTTCAGCAATGCGTTTGGAGGTGGCCAGACCCAAACCCAGACCGCTGCTCCGATACTCGACAGTTCCGCTTTTGTGGGCATAGATCTCGTTGAGTTCGTAGAACTTGCGGAAAATGTTCTTCATCTGGAACTGGGGTATCCCGATACCGTTGTCTTGCACGTAGATCACCAGGCTTTCCTTGTTGTCAATCTTCTCCTGAGGGAAAGCCGAACGCCTCGCTCCGATCACCACATTGCCAAAATCGTTGGTAAAGCGGATAGCATTGAGCACGACATTGTATATCATGCGATGCAGGGCTTCCCAATTGGCTTTCACCGCGGGTAGATCCTTTTCCAGTTCAACCCTGATCTGCATTCTGCGACTGCGGGAAAGAATCTGCACTTCCTGATGGATTAGATCCAGTATCTCGCCAATCTTGACAGGCGCTTTGCTGAGCGATTTGGCAAGGTTATACTGGTTCATCGTGGTGATGTCGTTGACGCTCATGATCAAGCGCTTGACCGAGTTATCCACCTTGTTTACGATCTCGGTGTGTTCTTCTTCATCGGCATAGAGGCTGCGCTTCAGGCGAGACACGTAGCCTTGCAGGGATGTGAGTGGGGTGTTAAGTTCATGCGAAACGATAGCCATAAACTCATCTTTGAGCTGTTCAAAAGCGTTTAATTCGGAGCTTTGCTGCAACAAATACTCATATTGTTTGGCGTTCTTTATTGCTATTGTAATCTGTTTTATCAACAGAGCGAGGATTTCATCGTTCAGATACATCTCACGGGTGCTGTCTCCCAGATTGTCCAAGTAGAGAAATCCCGTCGAAGTTGTATCCACTATGATTGGGCAGCAGAAAATCGTATGTATGGCATAGTCCTGCACGCTGACCGAATTCTTGAACCGGTTGTCAAGGGCGGCGTTGTAAGTTACCACAGGTTCTAAATGTGTCTGGCAAAGGCTGAGGGCTGTGCTACTTACTCCAGAGAAAGTGGAAAGTAGCTGTTTGTTCTGATCCATTTGCACCTGAAACAGGTTGTTGCCTTCACTGTCTTTTTTGATTAGAAACCCCCGGGTGGCGTTGGTAAAATCTATTGCTTTGGATACTATTTCATTTTCCAGTTGGCTGATTTCAACATACTTCATCAGATCATGAGAGATTTGCATCAACTGGTTCATCTTCTCCATGCGCTGGGTAATTTCCATATAATCCCAAGTGCGGATCATCAGTGCTGTCAACTGTGTTTTGATGTTTCTGGCGATGGTGAGCTCCCTGGAGTTGAACTCCATCTCGCCCGCGTCGTTCAACACCAGATAACCGATCTTTTTGCTCCCGGAAATCAGGGGGATGATGAGATAGTGTTGCTCCAGATAGTCGAACACTGCCAGGTTGTTTGTCTCAAAAGCACGTTCGATATGAGCTGAGAACTCAGGGGGCAACATCTGCTCCTCGTCGCAATTGTAACACTGGAAGGCATAATAATTCTCGATTTTATCCGAATAGACCATCAAGCGGAACTGCCAAGGCGAAAGAACCTGATTTATGCCTTTCTCGATGAGAAACTTTATGCGCTGTACACTGTTGATGTTGGCGATATTGAGCAGCAGGTCGTCCCACTTGCCCCGTAGGTCTTTTCTTCGGGATTTCACTGGCACAAGGGAAAACTTGCCAACCATCTTAAGGTTATACATATTAAGGTTCAGATAGTTCTTCTGATCGTCCTCAGCGATATCAGCTGAGATTTGCCTCAAATATTCACAGTACTCAGCAAAGATTTTCTGAGCCTGGCTTTCGGCCCCCATTGCCAGCAAAGTCTGGATCTTCATCTGCAAAAGTTCCACCACCAACTGATAATAGCTGTAATCCCGGCAAAGCTTTAGCTGTATCTCAATCCTGCGCAGAATGTTCCGCAAGGGGATATCCGGATCCACCAGTTCAAGCTTGAGGGCAAGAATATCCAACTGCTGATCCCAATAACGATATTGATGTTCTTTGATCAAGGGACGGGCCAGATCGATCAACTCCCGTGCTTTTGAATATTCCTGCAGACCATAATGGCAGACCACCTGCAACACATTAAACACGGCTATTGCATAGTTGTTGTTGATCTCTCCCGCGTATTGCGTCGCATATTTCAACTCTTTCAGGGCAGTTTCGTAATCCTTTTCGGAGATTGCCAGAAGGCTGAGGACGTTGTGATAAAACTCCTGTTCGTGGATGTGCTGATAGTTGATATGGACATTATTGCTCATCAGCCTTCTGAGCTTTTTGGCGTTACCCATTTCGCTCAAATAATAGAAATAGGTCTTCACCAAAGGATTAATCTCGCGGATGTAACCCTCTATCAGCTTGGGTTCGTGCTTCTTAATAAATCTGTAATAGTGACCAAAACCAATGATCTTGCTTTTGGCCAGAGCAAGATTGCGGTTGATAACATCCAAATACTTTTTCGTTTTTACAGATTTGAACAGTTTTTGAGCCTCCAACAGCTTGGCTTCGGCTTCCTCAAATTCTCCCATCTTGATTTTGGCCTCACCCTGGTTCAGCAATGCCAGAGCATGATTGAGCACCTGGCCAAGTGACTTGGAGTATTCAAGCGCGGTTTCAGAATACTTGCCGGCGATCACTGTGATACCCTGCTTGAGATACAGGTCGGATATATTGTTGTAAATCAGTCCCAGGAATCTCTTGATATTGTGGCTTTTCCAGATATTGAGGGCAATGCCAAAATGTTCGTCAGCCTCAACGATATTTTTCTGAGTGCTGTAAAACACTCCCAGATTGTTGTGCATGGATGCCATCAGGATCATTATCCGGTTGTCTTGAAACGGGGGCAAAGTAGATAAGAAGTCTTCTATTATCTTGATGGACTTGCTGATATCGCCAATTGTTGAATAATAAACTGCAAGTCTATCTGTATAACTAATTTTAAGGTCGAGGGTTAGTTCTCTTGGATCAATGGGTTTCAACACCTCAAGGATTCGTTTGGGTTCAGTCCGAGAATAAACCTGTGCCAGATACAAGGCGGAAAGTACCTGTTGTCTGCCCGTCACAGCCAGCTTTTGCGCCTTCTCAAAGTGCCGGAGTGCTGCTTTCACATCCTCTTCCAACAATTTAACGGTACCCAGAACAATATGTTTTTCGAACAGCTCAGGTATCTTGCGCTGGTTTTCCACCAGCAGGTTCGCCTCTCTGAAGAAACCTGTGGTCTCGGTTTTATCCAGGAATTTGTTCAGGTCTTGGATCAGGTCAACAGTGCTAACCCCCAGGCTTGTATTGATATCTATCCTGAGCACGTTCAAAATAGCCCAATAAGCGCTTTCCTGGTTGTTGTCCTCATCCATCAGCTTGTAATATTGCAGATAGTAAGCTCGCTCTGCTGCCAAGTCACCCGCGATATTGGCGTTTTTAATGACCCCCTCGCATATAATGGAGTCTGTTATCTGTTTGTCCTGAAAATAGTTGAGTACTCCTTTGGAAACAAAGACCTGTAACTTGGTCGCGCATTCGTTAAAGAACCGTTCTTTGGCTTCGGGAAAAGTAAAATAGTAGTTTTTATCCCTTTTCTCCAAAATCTCATTGAACACGCCGTCGTTAAGCAGTCCATACAGTTCCGCACTGTCGATCTTGAGTAGCTTGGCCATCAGTTCCCGCGAGAGTGGAGTTTGCACCACCGCCAGTTTTTGCAAATGAGCATAGTTGCTGGCAGTAAGATGGCTCATGCGAGAATACACCGAATGGAGCAGCCGGCTGGGCAAGGTATATTCGTCCAGATCTGCAGGAAAAACCAATTCCCGATCATAGTATATCAATTTCCGCAAGGTTAGATCGATGAGAATCTCGCGGATAAAATACGGATTGCCCACAGAACGTTTATAGACGGCATCGCAAAATGCTTCCGGAACCTCTGTGTTCATCAGGCGGCGGATATAAGCACGCGATTCCTTTGGATTGAAAAGCGGCAGGTTTATCACAACTGTGTGGTTTATCTGTTTCACCCTGTTAAAGTCGTTGCAGCTCAGCAATACCATGATGCGGTTGTCAACAATCCTTTCTGCCAGATAATTAAGAAAATCAACAGTAAAGCGGTGTACATGCTGAAAATTGCGTACGATGAAAATCACCGGCTTGCGTTTGGAAAACTCGATCAGCAGATCACGGGCAAAGCCAAAATCCGCTTGCAGTTCCTCTTTACTTTGGGATATCCCCTTTGCTTCCTGCTCTGAGTTAAACAGATATTTGCGGAACTTATCCGAAATCTTGCCCAGTTCCTTGTTCTTCTTTATATCCTGCTCTGTTTGCGATTGCAGGTATTCTTTAATTAGAGCAAAGAACGCGTCATGGTCGGTGCGCGTGCAGGTGTAGTCGAAGATAAAGTATGAACCGCTCAGGATGTGATAGCGGAACAGCGAGAGGATGTTATCCTTGCCCAGTCCCTCGCCTCCCACCAGCGAGATCACCTTGCCGTTGCCCCCTTCCACAAGGGGAAGATGGTCCAATAGCTGGTGAGCGTAGTCTTCTCTAACCATGTAACTGTTGAATTGCAGGGAATTGACCAGAGACCATGATATCGAGAACTCGTAGTTTTTGGAGGCGGTACGGTTTATATAGTCTATCACCTCCTCGCTGCTGCGGAAACGGTTTTCAGGATTGCGCTCAAGCAGACGCAGGCAGAGCTTTTCCAGAGGCAGGGGAATGTCGGGATTTAGTTCTGAAGGAAAGATGGGGATGAAATACTGCTGGCTGCCGCTGCGTAAGGCGTTTATCTGATCCAGGGAAAAGGGAAAGCTGCCAGTCATTAGGCGGTAGATCACCACACCCAGCGAGTAAAAATCGGAGGCGAAACCCACCGGCTTGCCCAAATACACTTCCGGCGCGACATAAGGTAGTGTCCCCGATACATATTGGCTGTCTTTGTCGAGATAAAACTTAGAAAAACCATAGTCTATTACCTTAACTTCTATACTATTACCACTCATACTATAAAGTATATTCTCAAGTTTTATGTCCTTATGGATTATTTTCTGAGTGTGTAATGCATTCAAAGCGTAACAAACCTGAACCACGATCTGATACAGGGTGTCCACCTTGTTTTTGCTGAAGCGGAAGTTGTTCAGCGTGCTCCCTTCAAAGAAGTCGCTGATAACGTAGATGTGATCGTTAACATGTCCAAAGTCTATAACATGGTTCAGGTTGGGGTGTTCGATCTTGGTGATATGATGCATGTCTTCTGCGCTGAATAGGGAATAGATGTCTTCTGAAGGCAGGTATTGGAACAGTTTGAGAGTGTATAAATTGCCGCTACGGATATCCCTCACTTTATAGACGTTGGCCCAAGAGCCGGATCCCAAAGTATCGATCACTTCATATCTATGGTCTATGAACATCCTATATCTCCAATTTAATGGTAGTTTACCTTATTTCTCAAGGATAAGCGGGTGTCAACTTAAAAAACAGCTCTCTTGCAAACTATGCGGATAAAATGGAGTTATTGGCGGATATTTGGTTTATCCATACACTGACGGTAAAAATGAGATATTTGGTCGTTCCCGCCCTCATACATTGATCGCTGATTGACCGCTTATTGATCGCTGAGCAATCGCCGCGCAGGAAATCATCCGGCGTTCAATGGGCGGTCAATGGGACATGAGATCAGGAGGGAGTTTAGACAGCTTTTAATACTTGCGTTCCAGAACATAATATGCCAAAATACCCGTTTTTCCTTCATAGCTTCCTCCCTTGCTGCTACTGGATTTGGAGCCATCATCCTTAGGTCATCCCTCACCGGGTTAAGGATGACCCCAGGAAGATATAGACTTAGCTGAAGTTTGCAAACGAGAGTATAATACCTCACAGTAGAAGGGTACGAAAACATTAGTCCATTGCCTTGGTTGCTTTCCAGCGCTTGTGTACCCAAAACCACTGCTCCGGGTGTTTATGGATATAGCGCTCAATCACTGAGTTGACCTCGCTCAGGAGTCTCAGGTAGTTTTGCTCGTTATCTTCCCAATCCGGATGGTATATTGGTGGCTCGAAACAGAAGTTAATCGTTCCGTCCGGTTCCCTCACCGCGAATCCGGGAACGATGGGCACCTTGTAATGTAATGATAGTTTGGCTACACCAATATGGTGGGAGGCTGGAAAGCCCAAAAAATCCAGGATATGTCCCCTGTGGCCGGCGTTCTGGTCTGCCAGTATCGCCAGCATTTCGTTTTTGCGGAAGGTGGAGATGATGTCCCTCAACCCGCTGCGAGAGTCAATTATGCCTAATCCATGCTGGCTGCGGATGGCGTTGTTGAATCTGTCAAACAGCTCATTATGTTGCTTTTTCACCACAACAGAAAGCGGAATGCCAAACTCAGGCAACACCCTCGCAGCTTCCCAGTTACCATAGTGGGCGGTGGCCAGAATCGCTCCCTTACCGAGGGCGAAAGCCTGCTCGGCATACTCTTTTCCGCTTAGCTTGCAACGCGCCAGAAGCTTTTTGTTTGGTAACAGATAGATTTCCGCCACCGTCAGGCCCATGTTGTGGTAGAGCTTGCGTAAAAGCTTTTTGACTTCACTTGAACTGAGCTGAGGATAGACCTTGGAGATTTGCCTGTGTGCCACTTCTCTGCGCACACCCCCAAGGTAACCAATAAGGTAAAAGAGCGAGGTTACAAATTTTTTACCCACTGGGTAGGGCAAGAGGCGCAAGAGACTCAGCAAAATCCTCAGTAATGTGTATTCAGTGATATTGACTAAACGGTTTCTTTTCAATCTGATCCGTCTTTATCGCTATGCTTATGATTTGAGCAGGTCGATCTTGTTTTGGATGACTGTTTTGGCCACCACGCCAATCGAATTGTCCTTAAGCTCTCCATCCTTAAAGAAAAGCAGGGTGGGGATGCTCATCACGCCATACTTTCCCGCTATTTCCGGATGCGCGTCAACATTCAACTTGCAGACCTTGATGTCTGGATTCTCCCTGGCGATTTCCTCGATGACGGGGCTAAGCATACTGCAGGGACCACACCAGTCCGCCCAAAAATCCACCATCACGGTACCTTTGGATACAGTTTCAATGAAATTAGTATTGTTTAACTCTATTGTCATGGTTCGACTCCAAGTGTTTATTGATATTCTAATCCAAGCGGCGATTCTTGGCAAATGCCTTTACAGAAATGTCCCAAACAGCCTACCTGAATTAGCAGTCTTGTCTATAGACTGCCAAAAAAGGGCTTGACAGTTTGCCTCACGCATTTAGATTATCTTTCAGAATATTAGAAAACATTAAAGGAGAGATTCAACATGCCAACTAAAAAGACCGAAAAAGGCAGTTTAAGCATCCATACAGAGAACATCTTTCCCATTATCAAGAAATGGCTTTATTCCCAGCATGACATATTTTTACGGGAACTGATCTCCAACGCTGTGGACGCCATCAATAAAAGAAAATATGCCGATCCCAACTTCAAGGAAGAGGAGATGAAAATCGAGGTCAAACTCGATGCCAAGAAAAAGACCCTGGAAGTGATTGACACCGGCATCGGTATGACGGCTGACGAAATTCGGAAGTACATAAACCAGATCGCTTTCTCCGGCGCGGAGGAATTCGTCAACAAGTTCAAAGATGTCCAGGCCAACATCATCGGCCATTTCGGATTGGGCTTTTATTCCTCTTTCATGGTGGCGGACAAGGTTACCATCGATTCCCTCTCCTTGACAGAAGGCAGCGAGCCCGCTTTCTGGGAGTGCGATGGAAGCATCGAATACTCCATGAAGGCGGGTAAGCGCAAGGAAGTGGGGACCACCGTTACGGTCCATTTCAGCGAAGAAGCCAAAGACTATACCGAGCCTGCCAAGATTCGAGAAATTCTGGAACGCTATTGCAATTTCATGGCCTGGCCAATCATGTTTGAAGACAAGCAGGTCAACCAGAAAGAGGCACTCTGGAACAGAAAACCCAATGACGTTAAGCCAGAGGAATACATCGAGTTTTATAAAAACGTATTCCATGACTATCAGGATCCCGTCTTCTGGATTCACCTCAACGCCGATTTTCCCGTCAATCTGCGTGGGATACTTTATTTTCCCAAGCTGCGTAACGAGCCGGAGTTCTTCCGTGGAGAGGTGAAACTTTATTGCAACAACGTATTCGTGGCGGACAATCTGGAGGATTTGATCCCAGAATTTCTGCTTTTACTCAAAGGAGGGATCGATATTCCGGACATCCCTCTCAACGTTTCCCGCAGCTTTTTGCAAAACGACGCCCAGGTTCGCAAAATCAGTAAATATATTGTGAAAAAGGTAGCAGACCGCTTTACAGAAACATTCAAAAGTGACCGTAAAAAGTATGAGGAATACTGGGAGGACATCAATACATTCATCAAGTTTGGATTGCTCAAGGATGAAGATTTCTTCGACGCCATGAAAGACCTGGTGATCTTCAAAAGCGCCAGCGGAGACTATCTCACGGTGGAGGAATATAAGACCCGCAACCAGTCCGCGGAAGGTAAGACCCGTATCTGGTACGCCGCCAGCGAAAATGCACAGGTCAGCTATCTGAACCTGATGAAGGAGCAGGGTATAGAGGTGATTTTCCAGAATTCACCCTTGGACACCCATCTCTACCAGCAGTTGGAAGCCAAACTGGAAAATGTAGAATTCGTCAGGATCGACAGCGAGGTTAATGACCTTCTGGTTGATTCTGCCGTGCCAGCCGAGAGCCAGTCGGATAAGCTGGCTGAAATATTCTATCGCGCTCTGGGGCAGAAAGTGGAAGCTTCCTTCAGCAAGGAAAGCTACGCCGAATACCTCAAAAAGCATCCCCAGGCAGTCAATCTGCTGGCTCCCTACATTATCCAACAGGAAGAGCGCAGCATCATAAAACCTTATGAGATACCTCTCAAAGTGCGCGATGAACTTGGCTCGGAGGCGATGAAAGACCTCTTTGAACACGTTTATACGGAGCTAAAGGTGGAGGTAAAGAGCCTCAAATCGTCCGAGATCCCCTCCATGATTGTTTTCAGCGAATACATGAGGCGCTGGCACGATATGGATATGTTCTCCCGCAACGTGGGCGGTGACTTGCTCAAACATCATACTCTGGTGGTGAATCAGGAAAATCCCACCATCAAAAAGATAGTCGAGCTCGACGCGCAAGGCAAAACGGAAGAGGTAAACACCCTCTGTTCCTATATCCACGACCTTTCCTTGCTGGAACAGAAACCCTTCAACGGCCAGGAACTAAAGGAATTCATCGCCAAGGCGAACAAGATTCTCAACTATCTGTAATTAAATCCGGCAACTTTGCCACAAATCAGGCTCCGGGACCAAGCAAATGCTTGATCACGGAGCTTATCTAATTTGCATACAAATCTAAAGGACATTGTACATTAACCTGTAATTCACGTCCATCGCTAACCCCATAATTGGCGTGGAATTCAAACAACTCTCTATCCTAGGCGATAAACACAAAAAACTTGACAAATAGCGCAGATGATAAACAGTAAAAATACATCGACTCTCTTAGGTGCGTCCCATGAAAATAAAAAGGCTGATGTTATGAAAAAGCATCTTTACGTTGTGATTCTGCTTGTTAGCGCTATCGCGTTGAGTTTCGCGCAAGAAGCAAGTATTCCCGAGTATATGCTGGCTATTGAAACCGCATCTGATGAAGAAGTGGAACCTGAAGTGACGCGGCTTGCTTACAATCCGTCATTTACCAAGGGGAAAGCTGATGCCGAGTTGCTTCACCCGTCATCTGGATACTTCCTTGGGGGTGTCGCATCAGGATTGTTGTTTGGGCTTTTAGGAACTGCTGTGATTGGATTTGCCGCTGGAGGAGATACTCCTGATTACATTCCTGACGATGTAGATACAAAAGGTTATATGGATGGATATTTCAAGAAAGCGAAATCTAAAAACAGAAGCGCAGCCTGGATGGGAGGATTGATTGGGACTGCTATCAGAACAGGGGCTTTTGTGGTAATAGCCTACGGCGATCAACGCGACTGATGTATTATTCCGGCAGAAACTATAGCGCGGTGCCGAAAAGCCTTTTTACGTTCACAACCTTCCGAGAGAACCTCGAGTCCGGGATGGGGTAATTGGCTTGTGTGGAAGCGTGGGGGCTATGTCAGGTTCAGTTGGAAAACAGGGAAACGAAGGCTGGTAAACCTGCCAGATTGAGAAGCCACTCACCCGCCAAAGCCCAGATAACGGCGGCGGCGGCAATAAAATTTCCAAAAGCGAAAGGGGTGTTCTTGCGGACAAAGGCCAGGAAATATATGATTCCCATAAGGCAGGCCAGAATCACAATGAAAGGTATGTTGAGCATGCCAAAATAGGCAGCCACCCCGGGGAACAGGACAACATCGCCCCCGCCCAATCCTTCTTTGCGGAATATCTTTTCCCAGGCAAGGGCAAGCAGATATAAAAACGCGAAGGTCAGTACAGATGCCAGAAGGGAATCCGGGAAACTTACAAAAGTATCGGGCACCAAAGCCCAGAGCCATCCAGAGGCGATTAGGGGCAGCGTAAGGGCAAGGGGAATGATCTTGTGGTAGACATCGATGAAGAAGATGGGAATCAAGAAGCACACCATCGTGGCAAACTTGAAGAACAGCGGACTCAACCCATACACTGCATACAGGGCGAGAAATATCAAGGGGGTGATGATCTCAACCAAGAGGTGGTGCCAGTGAAACCGCGCTCCGCAATACTTGCATTTGCCCTTCAGGGCCAGGTAGCTGATTATCGGGATATTCAGCCAGAAAGGAATCTTTTTCCCGCAGGAGTTACAATGCGACCCCGGCCTCACCAAAGACGCTTTGCGAGGAAGGCGGTCGATGACAACATTCAGGAAACTGCCAAGGGAAGCACCAAGGACAATAATCAGGACAACATCGACAACCAACACAGGCAAGTTACCTGTCGAGCCACGCGTTGTCGTTTCCCAGCCAAGGGTATCCGCGCTTGAATTCCACAGAAACGCGGAAGCTATCCGAAGGCCGGTAATTGAGCTTGAATTCCGGAATAACCTTGCTTTGATTGTCGGAGTTGAACTTGAACCCGCCCGCGGTGGAGCCGTAATTAACAAAGTTCAGATCCAAGGCAAGGTCGAGCTTGGGGCTCAGCTCATACTTGAGGTGGTTGGTGTAGTTAGAAAGATAATAGCCATAGCCAGCGCTGGAACTGCCAGCCATGAAACTCATCGAGTGGTTCATGGAAAGCCGGCTGGCATCAAAGAGGGGGCTTCTCGAGGCGGTCTGCCAAGGATTGAGATTCGGTCTGGGCAGGTCTATCTGAGCGGTCAAAGGAATCACTGCCATGATCCCAATAGCCAGTAGCATAGCTGTCTTTTTCATTGTCGTCTCCATATTAAGAGTGTACATCTATATATTAAGCCAGCCAGCCTTGATGTCAACACTCGAACAGCTGTGACACGGCGCCGGCTGAGTTTTGCTTACTGTGGCATATTTTCCTGGTACATATTTTGCAGAAGGTCAACCATGCTATAGTTGATCTTCCCTTCCAAAGATCTGAAAAGGGCCTCAACCTGAGCTATCTCGCCATACTCCTGGGCGTAGGCAATTGCCAGGCTGCCCAAGCCTGTGTCATTGGGATAGCGCTGCATGATCATGGCCAGGTATCGGGGAGCAAGCTCTCTTCTATTACCCAAGATATAACGCAGGACATAGCCTTGATAGATATCGATGGCGCGTTCATGGGGAAAGATATTCTTTTCGATGAACGCATCAAGTTTTGCCAATTGGTTGGTGTCCGCATAGTAGCGTATGTAGTAGTCAGCCATCCTCAGTTCGGTGTCCACATATCTTCTTGCTTCTGCGGCGTACTTTTCAGCTTTGGCATAATCTCCCTGCTTGGTATAATAAACTGCCGCACGGACAAAGCCGGAACCGTAGTTCATGATCAAACGCTTCATGTTATCGTCTTTATAAACCCGGGGGTCATGGATCGAGCGATACTGGTAAACCTGTTCTATGTTTGTCAGCAGACGGTCAATATCTATCTGTTCGCCATCCAAATCCTTAGTGTGAACAAGCCTGTTGACCATTCCTTCATTGCGAAGATAGTCGTCGAACCCGATGTAACTTTCGCAGGTAACGGCAAAATAGATGGGACGCTTGCCGAAATTGTCTCTGATAAGCTGTATCACCGCAAGGTCTGAAACGCGGTAGTAGGGTTCCGCGCGGCGGAATCTTGGTGTTTCGGCAAAGAAGACAGAGAAATTCTGTTCACCTGCTGGATCGCCAGCGCTGAAATTGACTGTAGTGTTCAGCAAGGCAGGCTGCAGATTGTCAATTTGCTCATCAGTCCAGCTGAACAGCACTCCCTCGCGATCCCTAAGTTGCTTGATATACCAGGGTGTGTTCAATAGCGATAGATTGGCCACGGTCACATCCTTGCGAATCCCTTTCAGCTCTTTGTTCTTAAACTCCATTGCCTTAGCTATGGCGGCTTGGGAATCTGAAGTGGGGAAGGTGCCAACCGCGGGCGTGATGTGTTCCTTGGAATATGGGTCCTCCACAGCCTGAGCGTACCAGATTGGGAAGGTATCGTTATCACCATTGGTGAAGATGATGGCATCTTTTTCCAGCGAATTGAGGAAGTTAAGACCATAATCCAGGGCGATGAACTCCCTGGAACGGTCATGGACACGGTATTGAGATACCATATTGAAGACAGGCAGCAACAACAGGATAACGACCAGAGCATAGCGCAGGGACTTTTTCCTGAAAAGGTACAGCAAAGCCAGGGAACCGATGCCCAGCCATATCGCCCACATGTTGTAGCCGACCACAAAGAAGTAATCGCGGTCCCTGACCTCGCCAGAAGACAAGTTCATCACAAAGACCATCAGCAATGTGGTACAGAAAAATATCGAGAGAAAATAGAAGAAGCTGTGTTTGTTCTTCCGGGCATGGAAAATCGCGCCAAAGAAACCGGTGACGGCGATGAAAATGTTAGCTATGGCCGCAACCGCCGCGGCAGGTATCTTGAACCATCTTGCCAGAGTTTCCGCATTGAACCATTGCCAGCCGAAATAGCGTAAAAAATGATAGCCAAGCTGATGGGTGATCAGGTTTCCCCTGCGCTCAAACATGGAGGTGACGCCGTATTGCTTTCTCAGTACATAATCTTGGAACATCTGGATGGTGCTGGGGTGCCCTTCGTTGATGAAAGGCCTATCCGCAGCACGCACCATGAGGTAGAGATGCGAAGAGAGGCCAGCTATTACAAGGAGTATCCCGATTATCCAGACCCGCTTGTCGAAAACATCGTACAGCTCGATAAATAGCAGGATAAAGGTCATCAGGGCGAATCCCCATTTATCGAAGTCATCGATACCCATGCCTTTGCCAATCAAGCCGGCAATATAATAAGCAAGTATCAGCGCCACACCGTAGCCAATGAATTTGAGCCAGAAGTTATCTTTGCGAATGCCGGACAGGAACAATGGATACACCACGATAAACAGAACCGCAGGAGCAATCTGCAATGAGGTTTGGTGCACGCAGAAGCCCAGAAAGAAAAGGTAAACTATCAGCAGCAGGATGTTTTGATAGTGAAAGTCTCTGGCTCTTTGCACCCAATACAGGGTCAGCCAGATAATGATATTGATGAAGAACACCAGTCCGGAATAGACTTCAGCCTCAACAGCATTCATCCAGAAAGTGAAAGAAAATGCGGTGTAGAGAGCCGCGACCACACCCGCAAAAATAGCTTCCCAATATCTGATCTTTAGCATACTGGTAAGCTGGACAGTGATGAGGTAGGTGAACATAACAGCCAGGGCTGACATCAGACCCGACATGAAAGCAGCTATCATGGCATGTGAGAAAATCCCTCCGAACATGGCAATGAGAGCCCTACCTAGAATTATATAGAAGGGGTTTCCCGGAGGGTGGGGTACGCCCAGGATGCTGGTGCAGGTGGCATACTCGCCGGAATCCCAGAAAGACAGCGTGCGGGCTTGGGTGAGCATATAGACAATCAGAGTTACGGCAAACACGGCTATTGCGACCCAAATATTCAGACGTTTGGGAACGAGCTGCTGGGGCCGTATATCCGCGTCGTTAAAATCGCGGATGCTGCCGCGCGCAGTGGTTTCGGGAACCTTGTAAGGAGTTTTCTCGCGTGGACTTGATCCGCTTTTCTGCAACTGTTGTTTTATTCTTTTCAAATCTCGTTTGGTTTTAGCCATGTTGTAACTCCATATAGGTTAGTCTTTGAGACCTGTTCTCGCGTAGCTGGCAATGATCTGTTTTTGAGCCAGGAAAAATAGAATCAGGATCGGAACAATGCTGAATGTCGAAGCTGCCATCAGAAGGGTTGTCTGCGTGGAAGCCTCCTGGTTGAAATAGCTCAAACCGACCTGCAGGACACGCAGTTCGGGACGGTCTGTCATAACCAGGGGCCACATAAAGCTATTCCAGCTGCCGATCAGCGAAAAAATGGACGCAGTAGCAATAATCGGTTTTGAGAGAGGCAGGATGATCCGCCACAACATGCCGAAAGTACTGCAACCGTCGATTGACGCGGCATCGAACAACTCTTGGGGCAGGGATTTGAAATGCTGGCGAAACAGGAAGATGGTGAAGATGTTTACACACCAGGGTACGATCAAAGCGTTGTAGGTGTCCAGCCAATTTATCTTATCCAGAAGTATATAGGAGGAGATAAGATAGATAGGTTCAGGCACCATCATCATGCTTAAAAACAGGTAGAAAAAGAAGTCCCTGCCCTTGAATTCCATTCGGGCAAAGGCGTAGGCTGCCAACACAGATGTGATCATCGCCCCTATTAGGGTCATGAACGAAACGTAAATGGTGTTGGCAAAGTATGTGGCAAAGGGAACCTTGCGGAATGCTGTGACGAAATTTTCGAAGTGCAGGCTGGGTTTCTTTTTAATCAATTCAATCTGGTTTGAAGGCACGGCAAGGTATTCTCGGACTATGTTGGCATCCTTGTCCAATACGTGAATGATGCTGCTGTCCGCTTTGGTGGTAACCAGGATTATTCTTTGCTGTTCTTTTCCTTTATTCCAGACGTAGTATTCTTCCTTGGGAATGAACACAGATTCGTTTTTATTGAATTCAGACTGGGTCATCAGTGCAGTGGACAACATCCAGATGAACGGCACAATCATGGTCAAACCAAAGACAGTGAGCAGAAAGTAGATCAGGATCATTCTCAGCTTTTCGTTCATTCTGTGCCTCCTAATAGTTCACGTGTTTTTCCAGGCGACGCTGAAGCAGGGTCAATCCCAGAATGATCACAAAGAGCACCAAAGCTACCGCGCTGGCGTAATCCATATCCAGCAGGTCAAAGCCCTTTTCATAGATGTAATAGACTATCAACTTGGTAGTGTTGAGAGGGCCGCCCTTGTCGGTCATAAGATAGACTTGCGCGAAGGCCTGGAAACTGACGATGGTTGTCATCAACAGCACATAGAAGGTGGTTGGGGAAATCAGGGGTATGGTTATCTTCCAGAACTGCTTGGATTTTGTGGCGCCATCTATCTCCGCCGCTTCGTAGTAAGCCTTGGAAATATTTTGCAATCCAGCGAGGTAGATGATAGTGTTATATCCCAATCCTTTCCAAACGGTCATGATAATAATACTGAAGAGCGCCAGAGAAGGGCCTCCCATCCAAGCGGGAATTTCTATTCCGAAACTTGAAAAGAGGATGGTGAAGATACCCTTGGGTTCCGCCAGCCAGAGCTGAGGTTCGAGACCAATCCACTCCAAAAAGTTATTGGCCAGGCCTGCTTGTTCGGAAAAGATTATCTTCCAGACAATGGAGACCGCAACCAGTGAAGTGACGAAAGGCATGAAATAAATGATACGGAAGAAGCTTTTGAGCCACTTGATTTGATTGAGCATGACCGCAAAGAACAAGGGGAAGACAATGCTCATGGGTACCACAAAAAGAATCAGCCACATCGTGTTGAGCATCGATTGCCAGAACACCTGATCCTTGAGTATCTCAGCGTAATTAGCCAGGCCGATAAACACGCCGTTCCCCTTGATGTCCAGATCGAAAAAACTGAGCCCGAAAGACATCAGTATGGGCAGCAACCTGAACATTACCAACAGCACCAACGCCGGTAATAAATACAGGTAGGGCGAAATCTTCCATTTGGTCTTCATAACACCACCTTCTATTGGGGTTGCTTATGTTTAGGATTTTATTCTTATATATTCAGCAATACCAGCTTTGAATATCTCCATGGCTTTGACAAGCTCGTCATTATTGATTATATATGCCAGCCGGATCTCATTTTTGCCCAGGCCTGGAGTCGCATAAAAACCCTCGGCAGGGGCTCCCATGACCGTTTCTCCATTGACCTGGAATTCATCCAGCAGCCAGATCACAAAGTCTTCCGCATCATCAATCGGCAACTTTGCCAACACATAAAAAGCCCCTACCGGACGCTTGCAGACTACTCCCGGTATCTCCATCAAGGCGGAGTAAACCACATCTCTGCGAGCTTGGTATTCGTCTATTATTTCCTTGAAATACTCATCCCCAAGTTTTGTGCAGGCCTGGGCGGCCAATTGGTCAACAGTGGGAGGGCATAAGCGTGCTTGGGCGAACTTGAGCGTCGCGTCCATGAGTTCTTTGTTTCGCGAAACTATGCAGCCGATGCGCGCACCACAAGCGCTGTATCGCTTAGAAACGCTATCCACCATGATCGCGTGCTCTTCAATTCCTTCCACGCTCAGGATGCTGGTGTGGGTTTGCCCGTCGTAAATGAATTCCCTGTAAACCTCGTCTGAGATAATGTAGAGACCATGCTTCTTGGCAATCTCCGCCAATCTGTGGATCTCGTCTTTGCCATAGACCGTTCCTGTGGGATTTCCAGGATTGCAGATCATGATAGCCTTGGTTTTTGCGCTGATTTTTTCTTCAATCATAGAGGTGGAAGGAAGCTGAAATCCGTTCTCAGCATGTGTTGTGATTGGCACGATATTGATTCCCGCCATTGTGGCAAAACCGTTGTAGTTGGTATAAAAAGGTTCGGGAACGATAATCTCATCCCCAGCACCGCAGACAACCATCATGGCAAAAGTAACTGCTTCTGAACCTGCTGTGGTCACGATGATATCGCTTTCTTTCAAAGCTATGCCGTTCTTGAGATAGTATTGAACAAGGCCTTGCCTGTATATGTCGAGCCCTTGGGAAGGACCATAGGCTAAAACCTTGTCAGAAAAATTGTGATAGGCTTCAAGCATGGGTTGAGGGGTGGGGATATCTGGTTGTCCGATATTCAGATGGTATACTTTTATGCCTCTCTTCTTGGCCGCTATAGCGTGAGGCATAAGTTTTCTGATGGGGGAGGCCTGTATTTCCAAGGCACGGGATGATAGCTTCATGTTATCCTCATATTAATGTTGTTTTTTCCAGTTTATAAATTGACCTGCGTTTGGCAAGTAAAATCTTTAGATTGCAGCCAAGGCATCAGATAGAGTCATGACTCTCAGGCCTTTTTGGTGCACAAAATCCAAAATGGCCTCAAACACAGATATAGGGCAATTCATATGGCTGGAGGGTGTTTCTATCTGGTGAAAACCAATGACAATGAGCGCTTCTTTGTTTGCTATGCCTTGTTCGATCCGGGATTTAATTGTATCGACTGACCAATCAGCCTGGTATGATGAGTATCCAATTGAATATCTGTCTATTGGCGCTTGCATGGCAAAGTCGGAGCTACAACGGATGTAATTGTAGTAATTCATTATAATGCTGTAATACGCTTGGGGGCAAGCTCCCTTGGGCAGAGCAAAGCCTCTGGGGTTCAGCCAATGATTCACCAGATTATTATAATCTTCCCCAATCTCCCGGCTGGCTTCATCATATGTCAAATCAACCAAATCTTGGTGCAGCAAGCCATGTCCACCAGTTTCCCATCCATAAACAAATTCCAGCTTTTGGACCTGATCCCAGCTGAGAGATCTTTCCCGACCCAACAATCCACTATTGACAAAATTGGTGGCTTTCCATCCATATTCTGCCAAAGCGGGGAGCGCATACTCGTAGATACTGCTGTGCTGATCATCGAAAGTAAAACATATTATTGGACCCGCATTCACCTCCGGCAAAAGCAAACCACAAGAACCTGCCAACAGGTTAAAAAGTAAAATAAAGAGAACTCTGTATACCTGTCTCAAAGCACTTTTGCCCTGCATCGGGGATAAGATTGTTGACATACAAACCAACGCTATTGTGGCCATCAAAAAGATACTTGGCAAGAAACCCTATCCTAAGTACCTCACTGTTATCAATGAGTTGCCAACGGGTGTTAGGGATTAATTCCAAGGAACCAAGCCTGGTGATAAAACCGTTTTCCAGAGTAGTGCTGGACAATGGCGCATGCTTTTGTTGTTGTCTTTCCGCGGCACAAACGAATCCCACATATCTGCCTAATTCAACCTGTAGCTCAGCGTTGGCAAAGTATTCATTCCTGGCAGGATGTTTATTATACTTTAGCACATGGTTGCCAGCTATCCCAGTTTGCATCCTGATGCGCTTGTCCTTATAAAAGGCAAATACAGAAGGCGTTATCCTGGGTCCATCCCAATGCACATCCTTGACACTGGCATCTGTTCTAAATCCAAACCCAAACCCAGAACCTGTATATTGAATCCCCAGATAAGACATGGCCAAGTTGTGAGGATTGCCACCCAAGCCAAGAAAGGTGGAAATCCTATCCTGATTGTATCTGCCCTCAATGCCGTTGAAGCGGGTCTGCATGTACATATATCGATTGTATTTGGCATCGGAAACATAGAGCTGTGAAAAGAAACTACCCTCTCCTATGCCTTGAAATGCCGACTTTCCTGTGATCGACCAGTTATCCAAATGGTATTTAAGTTCGATATTCTCCAGCAGCATTGGCTGATCTGTAAATTCCGCCTGGTTGCTCAGCGTGAAACTGAATTCAAGGTCTCTGTATCTTAGACTATCGACTCCGAGCGTGATGATATATTTATCGTTCCAATTGTGTTTCCTGCTGTTTCTGCTGGGATACCAATCGAGGTGCCCATCGGATGAAAAGCCTGCAATAAAAGGAATATTCAAGGCCATTACGACCTTACATGAGAAAAGCATAAAGACAACAAACAGTAATTTGACGGCCAAACCTGTATTAATTCCCTTCACAGGGCAAAGCTTGGGTGCAGACAGCCTTCTGATGTTTCCAATATCGCTCTCGCTGATTATTCTAGCAGAAAATATCAATTTCAAGTTAGTTGAACAAATTGCCTGTAATGAATCACACTATTTGCCAATACCTGTTCTTAGTATTGAACGCACATCCATGATTATAGGCTTTATATCTAAGGTTTTTCCGCTGATCAACCATTGGGTGAAAGTGAAATCCATTGTACCCAGAACCATGTAACAAAGCGTGTCGATGTTAACTTTTTTAATCCTGCCATTTTCCATGGCTTCCGAAAATAAACGTTCCAGATAACTTAAATAGTAGTGCATGGGATTGTATGTGGGATTGCGTTTGTAAAAACTCTCGCTTTGTCTGAGTTCCACTACCATAAAGCGCGCCACATGTGGTTTACTCTGGATCAGTTCGCTGTGCTTTAGAAAGAAGGTCTCCAACTTGTCGATGGGATCTGTGATGTCCGCACTTGCGGCCTCGATCTGTTGGATTTCATCTTCTATCATTTTTCTCAAGCATTGGAGCAGGAGATCGTCCTTGTTCTTAAAATAGTTATATAAGGTCCCGATACCCACTTTTGCATGTATTGAGACATCGGACATGGTCGTATTCACATAGCCTTTTTGGGCGAACACTTTTACAGCGGCAGTCAGAATCTTGTTGCGGTAGTCCTTTGGCATCACGGATTTTTTTCGCGGTCGTGGATAAAGCTCCATTTATTGACTCCTTTCCAAAACAAATATATTACTTATAACATTGGATTGACGTTCTGTGTATCTTGTCAAGCCTTTAATTCCCCCAACACCTAAATACAATACGTGACCAGCCATTATAACACTTGTATTAAGATAAATCCCTTTTGGCCAATATAAGTTGTATCCACCGTCATTCATCTTGTTTGCTCATATCAATACGCTGAAAGTGTTTACGGATTTTCCCTGCCGTGGTTTTACCTATGCCCTTGATTGAGCAAAGCTCTTCAATTGAAGATTTACGGATGTTTTCCACTGAACCAAGTGCTTTTAGCAGGACAAACTTGGTCTGCTCTCCAATGCCGGCTATATCCTCAAGCTCACTTACAAGAGTTCTTTTGGAGCGTCGCGAGCGGTGGAAATTAATCGCGAACCGATGTGCCTCGTCTCGCATGGTTGTGAGTAATCTCAAGGAGGAGGAAGATCTGGAGAGGATTATCGATTCGCTTGCTTCGGTGGTGAAGATCTCTTCCGCCCTTTTTGCGAGGGAAATGACCGGAATAGCTTTATAACTCGAGTTCTCCAAAATCGCAGCAGAGGCAGCCAACTGACCTTTTCCTCCATCAATCACAAAGAGATCGGGAAGCATATCCGTATCTTTCTCTACTTCCTGCAGATATCTGCTCATCGTTTCCTGAAGTGCGGCGTAGTCATTTTGGGTGTCGATCTGCCTGATAATGAAGTGCCTGTAATATTTCTTTTTGGGTTTAGCGTTTTCAAAGAAAACTGCCGAAGAAACTGTGTCTGTGCCCTGAATAGTGGAGATATCCATACACACGATCTTTCGCGGGAGCTTGGGAAGACCCAGTTTCTCTTTCAAGTCCTGGATCGGAAACACTGTACGGTTTGCTTTTCTCAGATGTGCCAGCTTCTTCTCTTCGACAAGGTTGAAAGCATTGCGCTTGGCCATTGCCAGGAGTTTTGTCTTATCACCTCTTTGAGGGGTGCTAAGCTTGTGATCAAGCCAGGCGTTGAGTTCCTCCATGGAGGCAGGCTCAAAAGGCAAAATGATCTCGTCGGGCAACTCATCTCTATCGGAGTAGTAAAGCTTGAGAAATGCTTCAAGGATCTCATCCAGGGATTGCCCCTGAGTGTTGATCAGAGGATAGCTTTCCTGGTTTACCACCGCTCCACTCAGAATACGTAAAACCACACAGATGGTTACATTTTCTTCCTGGTAAATACCGATAACATCCGCGTTGTGCTTTTCTGTGGAATACACAATCTGTCTTCTGTGAATCTTTTCAATCGCATTAATCCTGTCCCTGACGGCAGCAGCTTTTTCAAACTGCAGGCTTTCCGAGAGGCTGTTCATTTCAGCGCGAAGTTCGTCCAACACTTCTTCATGTTTGCCAGAGAAAAAATCTATCTGCCTTTTTACCACCCTCATATACTCTTGGTGGTCAACCGCCCCTACGCAAGGGGCCAGGCATTTCCCCAATTGATGGTTTATACAGGACTTCTTGAATTTGGGAGGGCCAAAGGGGATTTTGCGGGTGCAATTGCGGATGGGAAAAATCCATTCAAAGTTACGCAAGGTAATACGTAAGGACTTGGCATCTGTGTAGGGCCCAAAGTACTTTGCGCCGTCTTTGATGACTTCCCGGGTAATGAAAATTCGTGGATAGGGGTCTTGAACAGTTATCTTGACAAAGGGATAACGCTTATCATCTTTTAACAGGATGTTGTATTTGGGCTTATGCCGTTTGACCAGGGTTGATTCAAGTATGAAGGCGTCACTCTCGGATGGTGTTATAATGTAGTCGAGATCATTTATATACCTCAACAGGTGATTGGTTTTGATGTCTTTGGCTGTACTGCTCCAATATGACCTCACCCTGTGCTTGAGTGACTTTGCCTTGCCCACATACAGCACGGCATCCTCAGCGTCTTTCCAAATATAGATGCCTGGCTGATCAGGCAGCAGTCTGAGTTTGCCTTCTACTTTCGGCGGAATTTCTTCCATAAACTCAGCGTCGCCTCATGAAGATAGTCCAGCTTAACGACCATACCCAATCCATAGAATATTAAGAGGGACAGTATAACAATTATCGCATCCCTGATTATGATCTGGATCAAGCCAGCATCAGGAAAGGCGAGTTTTATTCCTATGCAAATCAAATATAGGATACCGCAAATCAGGACACTCTTGAGAATATTTGGCAGAATTCCTTCGAAGCTCAGCTTGGGCATACTTTTCCGGATAAGGATCAGGAGCGCAAAGAAGTTCACCATGGCTGTGATCGTGGTGGCAAAAGCCAGTCCTCTGTGTTGCATGAACTGCATGAAGATGAAGTTCAGCACGATGTTCAAGCCCACCATCCAGGCCGCGATCTTAACGGGTGTTTTGGTGTCTTTATTGGCATAGAACAAAGGTGTCAGGGTCTGGTTCAGGCTGAAAAAGATCAAGCCCAAAGAATAATAGAAAAGAGCCTGCTCCGTCATGATGCTGGCCCTTTCATCGAAAGCGCCTCTTTGGAACAGAATCCGCACCATGTCCCCGCCCAGGGCAAGTATCAGTGTTGTTACAGGCAGGATGGCGTAAGCAAGTGATACTGAGGCAAAGCGCAGTGTTTTTTTTAATTCTTCATAGTCGCCCAAGGTAACCAGTCTTGAGTAGGTGGGCAATAAAGCCATTCCTGTAGATATGGCAAACACACCCAGTGGGAGATGAAAAAGTCTGTTGGCATACTCCAGTGCCGAGATACTACCCACTACTAGGAAAGACGCCATAAGGCTGTCGGCAATCAGATTGATCTCCCGGATGCCAACCCCGATCAATGAAGGAATAAAGCGTGTCCAGAGCGATCTGATGGCTTTACCGTGAAAGTTTAGCAATATCCTGAATGTATATCCGATCTTTTTCAGATAGGGGAAATTGACCACTGTCTGCAACATTCCCCCGCCAAAGACACCTACGGCCGCCCATTTAACCAGAGCCACACCCTCCACGCCCAGCATTTTGGGAAGAATCATGCTGAGGATCATGCCAACGTTGAGCAGGGCAGAGGACAAACCTGTCATGAAGAAGTAGTCATGGGAGTTCAAAATGGCGATCATGGTCGAGGAGAGGCCAATCCAGAGCAGGTAGGGCATCATAATTCTGGTCAGGATTACTGCCAGTTTGTAGGTCTGGGGAGGAAGTCCGGCAAAGATCACTTTCACTATCCAGGGCGCGAACACTATCCCCAAAACAGTCAGAATCAATAGAAAAGCAGAGAGAATGGACAGCACCTGCAAGGCAAAGGTGAACTGGGAACGTTGATCTTCTTTGATGCCAATTTCGTTGTATATGGGAATAAATGAAGCCGACAGGGCGCCTTCGCCAAACAGACTGCGAAGCAAGTTGGGAATACGGTATCCCACTACGAACGCGTCATTAAGATATGAAGCGCCAAAACAGAAAGCCATCAACTGGTCTCGTATCAGGCCCAAAACCCTGCTTATCATGATGGCAAACGACATCACGCTTATGTTGCGGGCCAGTTTCTTTTGTGACATCCTATCAATCAGCGAAAGACTTTACATAGTTGCAGGTATAGGTTGATCAATATCAGGCTGGTGTTAACGTTTCCATTGACCTTGCGTTGCAGATCCTCCATACGCAACAGGAACCTCCATATCCGGTCGGAAAGCAGAACCGCGTCTTTCTCCGCGATTGACTCAGCCATGTTATGCAATGAATCCAGTTTATCGACATTTGAGATTTGTTCCGGAGCTTCACCGATAAGGTTCAGGTCACCAATATACAGGCAGATATACTTGATAAGCTCTATCATCATCTCGGCGCTAAAGCGGGTCTTTGTGTTATATATCGATTGATAGAAGCTGTAATCCTTTCCAGCGGCTGCCATCTGGAGGATCTCAAAGGCCAGTTCACGCAAATCAGACGCTTCGTCCTCTATCAGTTTTACCGCGTTTTTCACGTTGCCTTCCGCAATGCGGGAGGCGATACGGGCGTTTTCCGGACTGGCATGGAACTTGTCCACCAAAATACTTTCCATCACGCGGGGAGAGACTGGCGCAAAATAAATTGGCTGGCAACGTGAAATGATAGTTGGCAGCAACATCGAAAGCCGGTTGGTGGTCAGAATTATTACGGTGGAAGGCGGTGGCTCTTCAAGAGTTTTTAGAAACGAGTTGGCGGTTGGGTGATTCATCTCATCCGCGTCTTCAATGATGCAGACTCTGTATTTTGCTTCAAAGATAGAGAAATCCAGCTTTTTGTTCAGCATCGTGATGGCGTCGCGTCTGATTTCTATCGAGCGTTTGAAAAAGAAGTATTTCCAGGGAGTCTCTATTTTATTGCGGATGTATGCCATATATTGCTGTTGATCCTCACTCTTATTGATCTCGCCATCCACGGTTATATTCATGTTGGGAGTGGGGAAGAGGTAGATAAAATCAGGATGATCAAAAGCCAGAAACTTGCGGCAGGAATTACAAACGCCACAAGGCTTGAATTCGCTCTCGGACAGACAGTTCAACGCCATGCCAAAATACAGGGCAGTGGTGAATTTGCCCACGCCATCGATGCCGTGAAACAAATACGCCTGGCTCACCCTTTCACTGGCAATTGCCTGTTGCAGGAACTGAAGGGCGCGATCCTGTCCCTTGATTTCTCTAAACATCGTCAACTCTACTGGATTAGGAAGGGCTTTTTAACCGAATGTGATCTTTCCCCGTCCCGCTTCTTCGCTGGTGCTGCGTTCAAATATCTGGTTCACATAGGGACTTTCAAATTCCTCGGCAAGGATGTCGTAGATCACTACATCATGATATTTGCCAGCAATATAAACGTATTTGCGCCTGACGCCAACCTTGGTGAATCCCACTTTTTCATAGCAGCGGATGGCGCGTTTGTTGAAGTCGAAAACTTCAAGGCTGATGTTGTTCAGGTTCAGCACGTTGAATCCATAGTCCAGGATCAGGTTCGTGGCCTCGGTGCCGATGCCACGGTTCCAGTATGTCTTGTCGCCAATGAAAATGCCAAACCACGAATGCCGATGCACGCTGCTGATCCCCATCAGGCTGCAGTTGCCCACGGCTTTGTTGATCTCCCTTTCCACGATCGCGAAAGTAAAGCTTTCCTTCATCAGTTGCTGCAATGATTCGCGTTCCTTGTCCAAGTCGATGATGACCTTGGAAAACGGCATGAAGAGCCCCATCTCCATGTCGTTCACCCATTCGGTGTAGCGTTCCACGTCATCCAAAGAGATAGGCGAAAGGTAGCACTTTTCGCCAATCAGCTTTTTGTAATATTTCATTTGTATCTCCCGCTCCCCGCTGTGCGGGGTTTGATTTTCTAAGGAAATTAACTTGCCCAGAATAACATTTGCGCGGGGCTTATCTGTCAAGCGAAATCGGTCTGCTCTCAATTTCAGCACGCCCTCGCGCGCGCGAGTGAGCTAAGTCTATATTTTCCGTGGGTCTTCCTTAACTCGATGAGGGATGACCTAAGGATGATGGCTCCAAAGCCTGTAGCAGCAAGGGACGGAGCTATGAAGTAAAAACGGAATAGTAAGCGTATTAAGTTCATTGGCGCAAGTATATCAAGGGGGATTTCCTCACGTTCTCCTCATTCCCTGACGATGTATTGAACGCCCATTGATGTCCGAACGATAAACGGCTGGGCGATTGGTCAGCGATCAATTAGTGATCAGTGAGTCATGAGCGTATGAGGGCCATCCAAATCCGCGTAAATGGGTATAGCTGTATGAAAGGACTAATTACGCCTGAAGCATCGTACAAGAATGATAGAGCTGTTTAAAACTGGAAATAGATAAAAGGCTGAACCTCAGAGGATTTGAACTGGTACAAGATCCAGATGATGATCGCCAATAAAATGGATTGAACAAGTATGGGGGACTTGCTCAGTATTTTTTCACATAATGTTTTGCATTGCTTCGGCAGCCAATGGAGCAGGTATCCCAAAGCTATCAGAGCAGCCACAATCCTGTATTGAGAAATCCAGATAATAAAGCGCCCAGCGTTGAACTGGTTAAAGATCAGCGAGATCATTTGCCAGGCGCTGGAAAAACTTTGGCTCCGAAAGAAGATCCACGCGAAGGAAACGAAGTTGAAAGTAAGTAAAACGCCAAGCAGCTTCAAGAAATTCTGGACATATTGGTTGGATACTCTCTGCAACAGCTTGAGTCTGATAAAAAACTTATCGATCGCCAGGGCAACGCCATGTATTCCTCCCCAAAACACAAAATTCCAGGAAGCTCCATGCCATAAACCGCCCAACAGCATGGTCAAAAGTAAATTGATATAAGTTCGGACTTTCCCCTTGCGGTTACCTCCCAAAGGTATGTAAAGATAATCCCTCAACCATGAGCTGAGCGATATATGCCACCTTCGCCAGAAGTCCGTGATCGAAGTGGCGCGGTAGGGGCTGTTAAAGTTTGCCGGAAGATGAAATCCCATCAGTGTTGCCAGACCAATCGCGATATCTGAGTAGCCGCTGAAATCGCAATAGATCTGCAAGCCATAGCCATACACGGCCAATAGGTTCTCGACTCCGGAGAAAAGGGCGGGATTATCAAACACGCGATCAACGAAATTCAGGCTGATATAATCCGCAATCACCCCTTTCTTGATCAATCCGGCAAAGATCAAGACCAGGGCTTGGGCGATCCTGTCCTTATCGAGCGACAAGCGCGCGTTGATCTGGGGTATAAATTGCGACGCCCGCAGGATAGGGCCAGCTACCAGTTGCGGAAAGAACGACACGAAAAACGCGAAATCGGCAAAACTGCGGATGGGTTCCAACTTCCCAAAATAGATGTCCAGAGTGTAACTCATGGTCTGGAAAGTGAAAAACGATATCCCAACCGGCAGGAAAATATCCATGGCGGGAATCGAGCCACCTGTTATCTGGTTTATGGTGTCAATAATGAAGTTTGTGTATTTGTACCACCCAAGCGAACCAAGGTTCCAGGCAATGCTTAGCCAGATCAGTCTTTTTTTCGCGGCCTTGCTGTTTGCTTTGGCAATCCAGGATCCGATAACAAAGTTGATGCCCGCGGTAAGCAGCAGCAACAGGAGAAACTCACCACTGGTCTTGTAATAGAAATAGAGGGAAAACAGCAGCAGGTACCAGGTTCTAATCCTGATCCTGGAGACGACCAGGGGGTAAAACAGCATCAACACTATAAAGAAGCCAAGGAAAAAAGAACTGTTGAAAATCAATGGATTTGCGGGATCATACAACAGCTGACGTAAAAATGCCGTCCAGTTCATTCATCCGCTCCCGCGTAGCTCGTGTAAGCGCGCATCAGCGCCTGATAAAGCAGCTTGCCTTGCAGCATGTAACCCTGGGGACTGAAATGGATCATGTCTTTGGAGGCCAATCCTTCCGATCTCCATTTGGAGATGGACTTTTTGCCACCCATTACGGCGCTCAGATCCCACCAGGCATAATCATGTTTTTCCGCCCAAGACTCTATCTCAAAACCGACCTTTTCCAGATCGGCGTTGTGCTTGCCTCTTTTGTTGCTGTCCGGAGGCAGGGTAAACAGAATTACCGCATCCTCCTGGATGGCGCTCAAATGATCCATAAAAGCCGCTATCTCCCCTTTGAAACGTTTTGCGTTGTAGGTTCCCTGTGCGTCGTTGGTGCCCAATGAGATGATTATCAGATCCGGAGAAAGCTCTTTGCAGCGGTTGAAGATCAAAGTGTTCTTAAGCAGGTTTTGAAACGATCCGCCGTTGACCCCTGTGAATTGATAATTCAGGGTGCCTTGTTGCCCAGAATCCCCCGCTTCAAAATATTCTTTAAGAGAAGAGCGCACCGTTGTCGCCAAAAATCCTGATTTAATATGGGAATCGCCTATTTGATAGATCGTCACCTGATCCCGCAGCCCGCTTCGCAGTTCCATAAGTTTCAGCAGGAAACCCGACAGGCGTTTATCCCAATTATGAATTGTATTTATATCTGTTTTTATAAAGCTGAAGCCTTTTAAGTATTCTTCGCTGTCGAGCAGAGTGTAGTAGCTTTGGATAAATTCGTCGAGTTTGTCCACCTCGATAGGAAATTCCTCCACCTGTTCAATCTCCGTTGTAAGGTCGATAGGAAGTCTGTCCTGGGCGGAAAGCAGGCACAGGCTGAAGCAAACAAAACTGGTTACGAGCTTGCGAAACACGTTATTGAGATTGACCTGTGGTAATCACTTTGAAAAGCAACTCCGCAACCTTGTCCGCGCCTGCCTTGGTAAAATGGGTGTAATCGCGGTTTGCCAAAGCCGGTTTGGCTTTCACCAATCCTTGCATGGAGTTGTATCCACCCAAGGCCTCATAGAGGTTCCAGAATCCGCATCCTGTCTCCCGGGCTGCTTCTCCCTGAGCTTCAACAAGAACAGGGATGTCCCCGGAAGTAACCATCACACCGTTTTGTTTTACGCTCCGGTCGTGGGCGCTGACCAGCAGGATGGGCACTCCGGGAAGTGCGGATTGGATGTGGCGCACGGTTTTGATCATGCCTCGCCGGTAATTGCTATAATCACGAATATTGGGACTTGATACGTTTTCGCCATATTGGAGGATAATCAGGTCATAATCCAGGGCCGCGTTGAAATCTTTCAATGTCTCTTTGGATATTCTCTGGAAATAGAGGCCAGAATATCCCCGAACCGCAAGATTGTCAACATACGCGCCAGTCGCGTCATCAAAGCTGACGCCATAAAGGTGGATGGGATCAAGGGGATTGAATTCCAGACGAATCTTGCTGATTTCAGAGCCGCTGCCCAAATCCAGGATACTGACGCCGGTGGAAGGTCTCAGCTGATAGCGTTGTGGACGGCCTCCATCGCGGATAACGTTCACGTAAGAGCCTTCGGAAGCATGGCTGTAAAAGAGGCGGATACGCCTGAACGTCTGAGCCCCACCTTTGAATTTTGTCCCTGAATATTCCACCCAGGCTGGTCCATCAACGTAGAATCTCTTTTTTACCTTTTCTTGTGTTTGCTTGGGCGCGGCGTCAGCACTGTCTGCGGTCGCAGTATCGACGAATACGCTATCGTCAACCGGAGAAGGGGAAGCTTTCTCGACAATGGTTTCCGCATAATAGTAGTTTCTGGGTATAAAGGTATAACCTATCATGCCCAATGAAGAATTGCCGCTTTTTCCCGTCATAAAGGATTGGGTTTCCCAATTCCGTGAAAAACGATGGCGGATGGTAGTGCGGAATTCGCTGACAATTGAAGTGATGGGGGCCAATCCTATTCCAGAGCCTCCATATCGCTGTTGCAGTTGATAGCGCAGCGTACCCGAGATCAGGTCACCCTCGATTATCGAGTCTCCAAAGTAAGCGATCCTGATACTGCCAGTCTGTTTTTGGGAGTATCCTCTCAACTTGTCAATAAACCCAGAAATAGGTGTCAATTCGTTGGCCACCGGTGGAACGTTTTCAACGGGCTTTTGTTGTAGGTTCTGAGAGTTTGGTGCTTCTTCAGCGAGCTTTCCGGGTAAATTCATTTTTTTGATGGGGAACAGCTCGTTATCCGAGGCGGGGATTAAGTTTGCCAAGACAAACAAAACCAATACCGCCACAACAAGGATAATGATAGGGCGCCAGAAAGGGGGAATCATTTGTTCAGCAGTATCACCTTGGCACTTTTGAGTCCGGCTTTGATCAGATAAACACCTGGAGAGCATTTTACAGAAGTGGCATCTCGTCCATCCCAATAGAAGCTGTTTATGCCGTCAACGCTTCTGTTGGGAGCAAGTTCACGGATCAACTGTCCCCGTATGTTATACACGCTAACCTTATCGATCCCTTTACTTTCAATCGTCATGGATTGGCTGCTTGGATTGGGATAGCAGCGAAGCGGTTTATGGACTGTTGCGTTTTGATCTTCAACATTTGTAGCCAGGGCGTCATATAAAGCCACAAACCCATCCTGGTTGGTATTTGAACCGCTGTTGATCACATGGTTGCCAAACCTCACGACGCCGCTAAACCAGCCTGTCACGACGAATCTATCCAAGGGAAGGCGTTTTACACTGTTTCCAATATCAACATTCTCACCTCCAAAGGATACAGGCGGATACACGCTGTTGTAGATAACAACATCTGAAAGACCATTGGAGTTAAGAGTGTGGTTACCAATCTCGATTTGCTCCTCGAAGCTGAATAGCATAGTTAAAGGATTGCGGTTATCAACTGCCCGTCCTTTGTCAGAACCTGGCCCTCCATAGTGTTGCACTTCCGTCCAGGAACCGTCAGAACTGAACTTTGCCACATAAATATCATCAGATTCGTTTACGCTGTTAATAACAGTGTCGCCAATAATTCCAGTGCCCGTTACGCGTCCAATGACCACACCGTCGTGAGACACCAAATCCACCCAGGAAATACCGATATTGATTGCGCCTGTGTTATATGAGGGAAGCACCCATTCGATGTTTCCCATTGGATCGTACTTGGCAACAAACATACCCGACGCGTCAGTAAGCACTCCATCAAAATCACTGCCAGGACTTGCATGTCCAGTTACATACGCGCAACCATTGGCACTGACATCCACCTTGTAACCATATTCAACCCCGGCAGTGCCTGCCTGTCTTGCCCAGAGAGGGTTGCCATTGGGATCGGTCTTCAGCAGGAAGATGTCGCTGCCTCCAAAACTGGTGATGGATATGTTGTTGCCAAAGTCTATGGTTCCTCCAAACCAGCCAGTAACATAGCAATTTCCTTCCAGGTCAACAGATATTCCATAACCAAGATCCGTAAGTGGGCCTCCGAAGGAGCGAAACCAAAGGAGTTCTCCATCCGAAGACAATTTCCCCATATATCCTTCCCACCCTCCATTGCTCTGGTATTGATTGCCTTCAATCGTCATAGACCCAGAATAGAATCCCGAAAAGCAGCAATTCCCGGCGGCATCAGTTGCTATCGAAAGGCACACGTCCTGCTCGGAAGATCCACAAGTCCAGATCCACTGAAACATGCCAAGGCTGTTGTACTTGATGATGTAGGAATCAGACTCACCTGAGGCTGGATACACAGATCCAGCTACGACTAATGAATCGGTAAAATCTCCACATACATAGATATCACCAGATAATGTGTTTACATCCATATCCCAGGCGGATTCCATACCCTGACCGCCAAAACTGGTCGCCCATTGCCATGATCCTCCTGCCAAGGGATATGCAGACATTAAAAGGACGCAGATAATCCATAATAAAGTATAGTTTCTCATAATCGATACCAGATTTATCAGGACAGAAATTTGACAAGCGAAAAAATGAAATGAGTTGACAGGATTGGCATACAGAATTTCTTGACCAGTGCCAGGCGCAGTGCAGCGGTTGCTTGTGAACCATGTCAGATCAGGAATGAAGCAGCATTAAGCAATGTCAATCGCGTGACGCTGTTAGCCTGGCTTTTATCTGATTTGGCCTGAATAATGCATGTCATGACAGTTTAGGGTATATCGAACCACGAGGATTTATATGAAACGCATCTTCTTAATAACAATTTGCGCAATCCTGACTGTATCAGGATTCAGTTATCCAGTCATCATTCAAAGCTGGCGCCTGAATGAGGATGTCAAGGCTTTGAATATGGCAGGGATCAGCGTGGACTATGTGAATCGCCAAAGCGGCAACATCATTGCATACGTTAGAAATGATAGTGAATTCTCACAGATCCAGGCTTTGGGATTGGCACCGCAGAAGCTGCCCGATACTGCCAGGGAGAACGCACAACGGCTTCATTCCTCCCCTAAAAACGGCTCTCCGAAGGACGAATATTTTTCGATCGATCAGTATAACCAGTTTATGGTTTCCACCGCCAATAGTTATCCCAATATCTGCCAGCTTGTTCAGGTAGGCAGTTCAACGCAGAACCGGCCTCTGTATTTTTTGAAGATCACAGACAATCCAACTATCCAGGAAGCAGAACCGGAGTTTCGCTATATTTCATCAATTCATGGCGATGAAGTGGTGGGCTACGACATGTGTATTCGTCTGATCCAGTTGCTGACTTCGGAGTATGGGATCAATGATCGGATCACAAACCTGGTCAACAACACTGAGATCTGGATCTGCCCCATGATGAATCCGGATGGCTTTGTGTTGGGACAACGCTATAACGCCGCTGGAATTGACCTGAACAGAAATTTTCCCATGCCAAGCGGTAATCAACACCCGGATGGCAATCCCACAGCCATCGAAAACACTGCCATCATGAACCATGCAACTTCAAACAGTTTTGTCCTTTCAGCGAACTTCCATGGGGGAGCCCTGGTGGCAAATTACCCGTGGGACTATACCTATACTTTGACACCGGACAATGATATCCTGATTCAGGCAGCCCTGACATATAGTTCCCACAATTCTTCCATGTATAACAGCTACGAATTCCCTCAGGGAATCACTAATGGCGCTCAATGGTATGTAATCACGGGGTCGATGCAAGACTGGTTCTATGGCTTTACAGACTGCATGGATATTACCATGGAGATCGGTCTAAACAAATGGCCGCCAGCTAATCAGTTGCCGGGATTCTGGAACCTGAACCAGGAATCGATGCTGTCATATATGGAGTTTGTGCACAAAGGAGTGAGCGGATTGGTTACATCTTCATCCGGCGCTCCACTTTCCGCCAGGATAAGCGTTAGCGGTAACGCAAGGCAGATAAACACCGACCCGGATGTGGGAGACTATCACCGCATTCTGTTACCGGGCACCTACCAGCTTACTGTATCATCACACGGCTATGAAAGCCAAACAAGGCAAATCACTGTTCCCCCCAGTGGATCGGTGGTTGAGAACTTTACTCTCCTGCCCGCGGTACAGGTCATGTATAATGGACAGGTGAGAGACTATCAGGGCAATCCCGTTCCCGCCGCGACTCTGACCATTAGCACCGAACCACCACTTGAGGTCATCACCGACCAGCAAGGCCTCTTTAGTGCGCAAATCTTCACTGGCAGCTATGATGTAAAGATCAACGCTCCGGGGCATGGAATCTATCAACTGACGATCCTGGCTGAGTCAAGCCCGGGGCAAATGGGTAATTATCGGAACATCTTTGTGTTACAGAACCCTGTTTTTGCTGACGATTTTGAGCAGGGGCTGGGTAATTGGACTGTTACAGGCAATTGGGGTATTGTGTTTGAAGATGGCAGCATGGTGCTCACCGATTCGCCCAACGGCAACTATGGCAACAATCAAAACCGTATAGCCCGCCTTACGAATCCTGTTTCGCTTGCCACTGTCAGCAATCCCCGCCTTCATTTTCGTTGCAAATACTTTCTTGAGGATGGATACGATTTCGTTTATGTTGAGGGCTCAAATACTGGCACAACCTGGACTCAGTTGGGCAGTTTTACCGGCACGCAAAGCAGTTGGATAGATTCAAGTTACGATCTGGCATCTTTCGCTGGCAACAACTTCTACCTGCGTTTCAGAATCTCTTCCGATTATTACGTAAATGCCGACGGAATCTATATCGACGACGTGCGGATCATGGGTGTTGATAGCTCCAACCTGAGTTATGGGGATGTTACTGCAGATGGTGTTGTCAACATCACCGATGTCAGGGCGATTCTGGATTATGCCGTTGGCCTCGATCCTTTGACAGATATAGACCCCAGGCCCTGGACTGCTCCCAGGCTTGATTGCGCCGATCTGGATAACGACAATGATGTCGATGCTTTTGATGCCTATCTGCTGTGTAAGTATCTCTATGAGGCAGCCTATTTACTACCCGTGCAGTCAGGCATCCCCGAAACTCCCGCTGATCCAGGCATCAGCGCTCACTTTGATCAGTATCTGGTCGTTGACTTAGCCGATTCAGAGTTCCTCTGTTCCCTGGAGCTTTCGACCAGCCCTGTTGATATTCTGCACATATATCACAACGGAGCAGCATTTAACCGTCCATTCGCCCAGTCTTTCAACCCTGAGACAGAGACTTACGGCTTCGCAGGCTATAATACCCAGTCTGAGTCTCTGTTCATCGAATTGGAGGAGAATCCCCAGAGCTTTACTCTGCAATATTCATTGAATGGTGTCCCTGGTTCCATTTTTATCAACACCGGCAACGCTGGAGACGATCCTTCCACTCCAGCCTTATCATTTGGATTGGAACAGAACTATCCCAATCCTTTCAATCCCGCGACAGAGATAAGGTTTTCACTGCAAACTGCGGACAGAGCTGTTCTGAATATATACAATGTCAAAGGACAACTGGTTAAAACAATGATCGACGCCCGGCTTGCAGCAGGTAGGCATTCGGTAGTCTGGGATGGCAGGGATGCCAGCGGACAACCTGTGGGAAGCGGAGTATATTTTGCCAGGCTCACTTCTTCCACAAAATCGGCAACCCGCAAGATGGTTCTTTTGAAGTGAGGCACGCCATGATAAGGATTTTGCAGACCTTTTGCCTTGCCATTGTTGTTATTGCTTTGCTTGGCTGTCACAAAGAAGCCCCCAAGGACGAACCTGTCGGAAATATCGAGTTTCGCGAAGATGGCAAGCTAAGAATTGAATCTCCCCAGGGTCTGGCGAAAGGCAATTTCTCCATTGAGATCGCTGAAACGGAAAACGCTCTTCACCAAGGCCTCAAGTATCGGGAAAACATGAATGACGACCAGGGGATGCTATTCGTTTTTGATGGGAAAGTCCCCTATGGCTTTTGGATGCAAGACACATATATGCCCTTGGACATGCTCTTTATTGACGAATCCGGGGTCATCTTCCAAATTGAGGAAAACACCATACCCTTCAGCGAAGAGAGAATAGAAAGCATGGCTGTCAACAAATACACGTTGGAACTTAAAGCGGGGATGGTGGATAAACATGGCATCGAGCCAGGTGATAGAATCGTCTGGAGCAGGAACAAATGAGACATCTATATAGTGTAATCATAATCATAACCTTATTATTAATAATAGGATGCAGGGATAATATTAAACAAGACTATCATAATGATGCCGCTGAAGAACATAGTATCAATACGTTAGAGGAGACACCAGCATCTGAAGAAATTGAACAGCCGTCAGATAAATACTCCGAATTGCCTCTGAGCAAGTTCAGCTATTCATGGGATAATGGGGAAGAAATCCCACCAATCGTAATTATTATAGATGACTTTGGCAATTTCGCGGGCGAGCTGTTGGACGATTTTGCCAGTTTACCCAAAGAAGTGGTTTTTGCGGTATTGCCCGATCTTCCACATACCCAGAAAGCCGGAGCAGTTGCGTCTGCTCATGGACACGAAGTTCTCATCCACACGCCCATGCAAGCTGTATCGAATACCAGCGCGACTGGAGCAAGGTATATCAAGAAAAATGCTTCCGCGGAAGAGATCATGACCACTCTGGCTGATTTCCATGCTCAACTTCCCATGGCAATGGGAGCCAACAACCATACCGGCAGCGCGGTTACCGCCGATCGGGAAGCCATGACTGCTGTCCTTAACTATTTGGACTCCAAGGGTCTGATCTTCATCGACAGCGCTACCACGGGTGAAAGCGTGGTGCCCTCTCTGGCCAAAACACTTGGCTATCCCGCATTGAAACGTGATATTTTCCTTGATGTTCCTGATAATACGGACGCGACTCTGGCCAGCAAGATCTCATCCCTTGGCAAATACAAGGGGCGCAGAGAACCGGTTATAATCATTACCCATTGCCATAGCAGAGCCAAACTGGATGCCCTGCGTAAGTTTATAACGCAAGTTGAAGGGATGGGTCTGAAATTGACGACCCTGAAAAAGGCTCAGGCTCTTGCCTCCTGAATTATTTTTTGTGCTGTAGAACATAATATTTTCTATTTCCATTTTACCTTTCCACGACCTGGTCCTAGCACCTATATATTATGAAGGGATGGTCCTCATTTGCATCACCCTCTCCAGCCTGGGTCTTCCTGGGATCATCCTTAACCCGGTGAGAGATGACCTAAGGATGATGGCACCAAATGCAGGAGCAGCAAGGGCGGGAGCTATGAAGCAATATGCGGAATGTTATGGGGATTATTCTGAATGGGAAAACATCGGAGTCGCTTGTTTATCCTTTGCCAGTCGAGGATCTGATGCCTTTATCGGCTTGGCTCTTTTTTGGGAATCAACTGAGAGAGGTTACTTGCCGCGAGGCTGACAACAATAATCGCTACACTGATTAGCTGGCCGACGCTTAAGAACTCATTCAGAATAAGATAGGCCAGCAAAGATGCCAACGCTGGTTTTAGGAAAAAGTAAAACGAAGCCCGGGACGCAGCGATATGCTTCATTCCTTCAAAGTAGAGTAAATAGGCAATACCGGTTATCACCACACCCAGCCAAGCCATAAACAGGAGGTTTGAGCTGTTTGGCTCGAAGAGGACGGGTTTTCCTATCAACAGGTTGATGCATATGAGCACAATCCCGCCAATTATAAAGGAAAGCGAGTTTGTGATGAGATTTCCATATCTGACCACCGCGCTTTTCGTCAGCACCGAGTATAAACCAAAAGTAACGGAGGCGATCACAGCCAGCAAGATGCTCAGCGGGAGATTGCGATACTCTGTGCTTCCAAAGTTTTGTTCGGTGAGGATGATCATAATGAGGCCAAAAATCCCCAGCAGTAAAAAGACGAACTGCAGCAGATTCAATCCTTCTTTCAATATCAATCTGGCAAAGAGGGTGACAAACAGGGGATTCATGGCTACGATAACAGCCGAGAGAGAGGCCTTGCCATAGAATATCGATAATTGCAAAAGCAGCATACTGGCACAGACGTTGATTATTCCCAGCGCGCCGATGTGCAGTATGCTGCCAATGCCTAATTCTGGTTTATTTATCAGGAGTTGCCTGATCGCGAATGGCAACATTGCCAGGCCGCCGATCACAAACCGCCAGGCAGTGAGCGTGTAGGGGTCTATCCCCGCTCCCACCAGCTTTCCTGTGATCTCCAGGCTGGACCATATTACAATCGCGATCAGGCAGAATAAGTGACTTCTGAGTTTCAAGTTACTTCATCAGGACCATTTTTTTAGTGCTGGTATAGGAACCTGATTTGAGTCTGAATAAATATACTCCATTAGCAACTGAGCGGCCATTGTCATCAGTTCCGTTCCAGGTTATGCTGTTCATACCCTTGGCAGGATTGTCCAGAGTGAAGCTTTTCACAAGCTGGCCTTTCTGGTTGTAAATAGTGACCTGCGCCGGGGTTGATTTCTCAAGGGTGAATCTGATCGTCGTGCTGGGATTGAACGGATTGGGGTAGTTTCCAAGCAGTTGGTTCTTCAGAGGGGCGTTGAGTTCGTCGTCAACACTCACAAAACCCAGATCAGATTGCATCCTGGCAAAGACCTGCGGGGTTTGGTTATACTGACTGACGATAGCCGCAATGGTCATGTTTCCGGATGGGATAGGTTGGCCGATGTAATCCGCTTCGTATATGACAGTGCGGAATACAATGGTTCCAGCATTGTCTTCCAGGGTGTAATTTGTGCCGCTGGCAAAGTTACCTGTTTCCACAAAGTGTGCGTTTTCGAAGCGGACCAAACGTGCCTGGTACTGCTCTACGTTGGCATTGACCATGGCTGTGGTTACTTCAGGAATGTTCAGGGGGTTGCCAGTTGAGCTGGGGGGGCCTGGATTCACGGTGGGAACAAGTTCCAGCATGTTGTTGTAGCGGACGATCGTACCGGTAAGCCCTTGTATTCCATCCCTGATGTTGTAGTTGCTGGTAATGATCCCGGATGGGTCATCGATCATAATGCCGGCGTCTGCATCCTGCAGCCATTTCTGGTTGCGGAAGTTTTGTTTTGCGGTCAGGACGACTTCGCCGCTTACTCTGTAAACAGTTCCGTCTCCAGGTGTTTGCTGGCGTAGTTGGGTCAAGTTTTGCACCTCAACCGCGAAGGAGTAGGTGGCAGTCGCTATGTAGCTGGGATCCATTCCCGCCGCGTAAGCTTTGGCCTTGATCGTGGTATTGGAGCTCACCTGAATGGGAGCCGTATAGACTGTAGAGCTTTCGGTGGGGTCGTTTCCATTGGTTGTATAGCGGATAGTGGCACCGGGTGTGGTTGTGGAAATCGTTACAGAAATAGGTTGGCTGTAGGCTCCGGCAGGAGGATTGAAGGTAGGTGTGGCCACCTGGTCGCCGCCTCCTGGTTCATAGGTATGAGTTCCCAGATCAGCTGTGTAATCCATATCGTGGACCAGCCATTCTGAATCATCCATATTCGTACCGGCGCTGGAAGCCCAATCGATATTACCTTGGGTGACGGCAGGTTTGCGGATCAGAGTATGGTTGAAGGTGGCTCCTTCAACTCCTGCCACAGGCCAGGCGGTGCCAGGGTTTTCCTGGTAAACGCCAATGATGTCGATAAGGGTTTCCCCGTGGAACAAACCCAGACAGTCGTTGCCGTTAAAATAGGTCACCGTGTGGGTGATATCGGCAACGTCGAGGATATCCGCGCTTGCTCCTGCGTTTGCGATCACGTAAACTGCGCCATTGGGCAGGCTGCCGGACAAGGTCACGCTGTTGGTGGATGACCATTCGTTGCCATTGGAAGCAAGTCTAACGGTATATTGTGAAAGGTCTGCAGTTGTTCCGGTGGGATTGAATATCTCGATGGCCTTGTTGTTTGAACTGCCTTCGAGGTATTCGGAGAAGAACAAGTCCTGCTGTTGGGTAGAGAAATTATACACCGCGGTGGCAATGGAACTGGGGTCAAGATCGGCGGCGTAAGCCCTGGCTTTGATAGTAGTGTTTTCGCTAATTGGGATCGGTGTAGAGTAGAGGGCGGAAGTCTCGGTGGGATCCGATCCGTTGGTTGTATAGCGGATAGTTGCACCTGCGGTGGCGCAGGAAATGGTTACATTGATCGGATTCACATAGGTTCCGGCTGGAGGGTTGAAACTGGGGGTGGCCACCTGTGTTGCGCCGCCGGGATTGAAGTCGCTCAACATGCGGGCAGTGATTTGGCTGGTGGTGTTATACTGGGTCACGATGGCCAGCAGGTCAAAATCTCCGGTGTGCATAGGGCTTCCTATATAATCCGCGTCATAGAATCCGGTGTTGAATACCATAGTGCCTGTGGCATCCTGAATGTTATAGCTCTGGCCAGTTGCGTAGTTGCCAGTTGGGGAAGTGAAATGCACGCCGTTGATTCTCACCAGCCTGCCTTGATGAGTCTCCAGATCTGCGTTTATTTGAGCAATTGTAAGTTCCGGAGTTGGAATCGCGTTTCCAGTGGAAGAGGCCGGAGGAGTGTTTACCGTGGGCCAGAACTGTAGCATTTGTGTGGTATATCTGCTCAGGGTGCCTGTGATGCCAGTGATGCCATCGCCAATGTTATATGTAGTGGTAATGATTCCTGGGTAATCGTCAACCAGAATGCCGCCTGTGGCGTCCTGGATATACTTCTGATGTCTCCAGTTTTGTTGGAATGTGAGGATCACCTCATTAGGAATGTGATATACAGTTGTTCCATCCGCGTTGGCTGCGCGAAGTGCGGCTATATTCTGGATCATGGTGGGGAAGGTGTAAGTTGCCGACGCCACATACGAAGGATCCATGCCCGCAGCATAGGCACGTGCTTTGATGGTGGTGGTGGAACTCACGGAAATCGGTGCAGTATAAAGGGTGGATGTCTCTGTGGGTTCACTTCCATTGGTTGTGTAGCGAATGCTCGCCCCAGCCGTGGTGCTGCTGATGGAGACGCTTATAGTCCCACTGTAAACACCAGCCGGGGGATTGAAGGTTGGTGTGGCAGCGTGGTTTCCGCCTCCTGGATTGAAGGTGTGCATGCCCAGGTTGGCTACATAATCCTGCTCGTGGACGATCCATTCGGAGTTGTCTGCATTGGTTCCGGCTGAACTGGTCCAGTCTGTGTTACCCTGTGTGACTTCAGGTTTTCTGATCAGGGTGTGATTGAGTGTCGCTCCAGTAACGCCCGCCACATCCCAGGCTGTACCGGGATTGTTCATATAGATGCCGATGATATCGATCATTGTATCTCCCTGGAAAAGCCCCAGGCAGTCATTGCCATTGAAATATGTTACAGTATGGGTAAGGTCTGCAACACCGAGTATCGTGGCATTGGCTGAAGAGTTGGCGATCACAAATACATCGTTGTTTGCAAGGGTGCCGCTCAGTGTTACGCTATTTGTCGAGGACCATTCATTGCCGTTTGATCCGAGTTTAACGCTATACTGGGACAGGTCAACCGCGGCTCCTGTGCCATTGAAAATTTCGATTGCTTTGTTGTTGGAGGAGCCCTCCACATATTCGGAGAAAAAGAGTGTCTGAGCCTGGGCAAACATCATGGCGATGAAGCCAAGCAAGAACACTGTTCCAAGCACTTTTTTGATCATGTTGTTACCTCACTTTTTCTAATAAATAAACCGCACAATATAGGAACGAACCAGCCAGCAGCACGCTATCAGAACGGTCTAATATGCCGCCATGGCCGGGAATAAGATTTGAACTGTCTTTCACGCCACAATAGCGCTTGAGCATACTTTCTGCCAGGTCACCGATTTGTCCAACTACCCCTGCTGCGAAAGCGCAAAGCAAAAGCAACGCAAGATCATCGAACAACCCGACATAGTATAATATAATTACAATTATCACAGGTACAATAGCCCCAGTCAGGAATCCTTCCAAAGACTTATTGGGACTCATTTTAAAGATTCCCCGTTTCCTGCCCCATGCTGTTCCGATAAAATAGGCTGTGGAGTCGGTGATCCAGATGAGCAGAATCAAGAGAAGCAAGAGATAAGAGTCTTGCTGCTCTATACCAAGCCTGACGATCATGGCGGGGATAACGGCAGTGTACAGGGCACCAAAAAAGGCCAGTGCCAGTCTGGGAATACTGTCCTTTTCACACCACCAGATAACTCCATCGGATATAGCGATCAGGAACAGCGCGAACACAACCGTCAGCATGGCTGAGGGATAAAATACTATGCACAAATATGCAGCTATTGAAACAGGCAACCAATGCCAACCGATTTTGTGGTGAGCCTGCCTAAGCATTGCTATGTATTCATGAGTGCATAGCAGGCTTACCAGTGTGAATACAGCTATCAGCCAGTATCCTCCCAGATACATGGCCCCCAGGACAATGGGGATGAAAACGACCGATACTGCCACTCGTTTTTGGAGTTCTGTCATGGCAGCTATACCCCTCCAAATCTACGGTTGCGATCCTGGTAATCAAGCAGAGCCTTGAGCATTTCGGTTTTACCGAAATCCGGCCACAGTGTTTTTGTGATATAGATTTCGGAATAAGCGCTTTGCCATAGCAGGAAGTTTGACAATCGTTTTTCACCACTGGTACGGATTATCAGATCCGGATCAGGCTGCCCGGCAGTGTAGAGATAACTGGAAAAGCTCTCAGGAGTGAGTTTTTCGATCAGGTACTCCTTTTGCTTTGCGTCTTGAACCAATTTCCGGATTCCTTCCACAATTTCCAGCCTACCTCCATAATTGAAGGCAATGTTGACATACATACCTGTATTCTTTTCTGTCATGGCTGCCAATTTGTGAATATCTATAAGATACTGAGGGTCAAGCTTGATGTCGCTGCCAATGAAGCCAACCCTGATATTCTGTTTATTAAGCTCGGGAATCTCTTTCAGCAGTTGTTCCTTGAGCATTTTCAGCAATTCTCTAACTTCATCCTCAGGTCTGTTCCAGTTTTCTGTGGAAAAAGCGTAAAATGTGAGATACTTCAACTGGAGCTCCACTCCCAGTTCCACTACCTGCCTGATCGATTTTGCCCCTGCACGGTGTCCATAGATCCGGGGTCTGCGCCTTTGCGCTGCCCAACGTCCGTTACCGTCCATGATGATTCCCACATGTAATGGTAGTTTTGCAGTGTCAAGCTCGGGGATTAAATCCTTGTAGTTCATTTGCTGACGTTTTTAAACTTAGCCTGTTCTTTCAACCAGGCATAGATAAAGCCATCCAGATCGCCATCCATGACTCTGTCCACCGTGCCCACCTCATGGTTGGTACGATGGTCTTTCACCATCTGATAGGGTTGGAATACGTAGGATCGGATCTGATTACCCCACCCAATGTCTGTCTTGCTGGATTCTTCCTTCTTCTTCTCGGCATCCCTCTGCTCTTCATAATACTGGTACAGACGGGATTTGAGGATGTTCATGGCTTTTTCCCTGTTCTGGATCTGGGAGCGCTCATTTTGGCAACTGACCACAATTCCTGTGGGCTGATGGGTGATACGGACGGCTGAATCTGTGGTGTTCACATGCTGGCCACCGGCTCCGCTGGAACGGTAAGTGTCTATCTTCAGGTCTTTGGCATCGATCTCAACTTCGATGTCATTGTCAAACTCAGGATACACATACACAGAAGCGAAAGAGGTCTGCCTTTTTCCTTGAGCGTTGAAAGGAGATATCCTCACCAATCTGTGGATTCCTACCTCAGCCTTCAGCATCCCGTAGGCAAAATTGCCGCCCACTTCAACTGTTACGCTTTTGATGCCAGCCTCTTCTCCGGGCAGCATGTCAATAATATTGAAAGAGTAATTATTCCGTTCAGCCCAGCGTGAATACATGCGCAAGAGCATCTCTGCCCAATCCTGGGCTTCAGTACCTCCAGCGCCCGCGTGGATACTGAAAACAGCGTCGTTGCGGTCATACTTGCCATTCAGATAGCACTCAATCTCCGCTTTTTCTATGAACTGGCGCTGATTTTCCAGAGATTTGATGGCTTCACCGAAAAGATCTTCGTTAAAGTCCTCTTCCAAGAAAGAGATGTAGGTCTGCAGTTCATCTCTGAGGTTATCAAGGGTGTTGATGTGTTCTATCTGTTCATTGACCAGACTCAGCTGCTTGGTAATCTTTTTTGCTTCCGTCTGGTCTGTCCAAAAATCCGGACTATTAACTTGCAGCTCCAGACGAGATGCTATTTCTTCCTGTTTATCCCGATCAAAGTAACCTCCTGATCTCACCGATTTGTAAGATCATAGCCGAGGCTTCTTTTTTGTAATCAATGAATTCCATGCTTTACACCTAACTCAAAAATCTTCCACTTATTTCCAATTATCATGGCTGCCCCAATTTGTCAATGCCAATATTTTTCATTGACAGGATAGGGATGTATTCGAGTCATGATCATACTATTGAATACATTGCCGTAACAGAAATTCGGGAATTAACATACAATTTTACTTCTGAGGTTTTATCAATGGAATTATTAGGATTACCGATATTATGGTTTGTTGCTCCCCTTGGAGCTTGCATGGCCTTGATCTTCGCGATGGTATTCTTCTATCAAGTAAAGAGCGCAAATCCAGGCAACAGCAAGATGATAGAGATTGCAACCTACGTGCGCGAGGGTGCGCGTGCCTATCTAAAACAACAATACAAGGGTGTCATTCTGTTTTTTATCGGGGCATTCATAGTTTTTCTGATAATGGCCTTGGGTCTAAAAGTGTTACACTGGTTGGTGCCCTTCGCTTTTCTAACGGGGGGATTTTTTAGCGGATTAGCTGGCTACATCGGCATGAACATGGCTACCCTGGCTTCCAACCGCACAGCGCAAGCTTGTTCGGAAAGTCTGAATAAAGGTTTGAAGATAGCCTTTAGGGGTGGAGCTGTGATGGGGCTAACAGTGGTTGGCCTGGCTTTGATCGACATCTCCATCTGGTTTTTCATGCTAAACCAGCTTCATTTTGAGTTGCATCAGATAACCGTTATCATGCTCAGTTTTGGCATGGGAGCATCGACCCAGGCCCTCTTCGCCCGTCTGGGCGGCGGCATTTTTACCAAAGCTGCTGATGTAGGTGCTGACCTGGTGGGAAAAGTGGAAGCCGAAATACCAGAAGACGACGTGCGCAATCCCGCCACCATAGCTGACAATGTGGGCGACAATGTTGGCGATGTTGCAGGTATGGGAGCGGACCTTTACGAAAGCTATGCGGGATCGATTTTGGCAACCGCTGCCCTGGGGATGAGCGCGATCACCGCTCTAGGACCCAAGTTTACTGGCATGGCACTAAATTTCGTTATTGCGCCCATGGTTTTGGCGGGAATCGGTGCCCTGCTTTCCATCATCGGCGTCTTTATGGTGAGTACCAAGGAAGAAGCTGACACAAAAGACTTGATGTTTGCCCTCAACAAAAGCGTGTATGGAAGCTCTATTTTGATAGCCATCGTAGCATTTTTTGTTACCAAGCACCTGCTTCCCCCAGAATATTATTTTGGAGTTTTTATCTCAACCGTAATCGGCTTAGCTTGCGGAATTCTGATTGGCTTGTTCACCGAGCATGACACCTCCCACAGTTACCTTCCCACCAGAACTATTGCCTCGCAAGGCAACTATGGCCCAGCTACAGTTATTTTGGAAGGATTAGCTGTAGGTATGAGATCTACTGCGGCTCCAGTGATCACCATAGTTGTCGGTATTCTGGGCGCGTTTATTTGCTCTCATGGATTTCAATCCATAGAAATGGGCTTGTACGGAATAGGTTTTGGCGCTGTTGGCATGCTCGCCACTCTGGGTGTCACACTGGCTATGGATGCCTTTGGGCCGATAGCCGATAATGCCGGTGGAAATGCGCAAATGGCAAACCTGCCCGACAATGTGCGCCAGATCACAGACAATTTGGATAGTGTTGGTAACACCACAGCCGCCACCGGAAAGGGTTTCGCGATAGGTTCAGCGGCTCTCACAGCCATGGCATTGTTGGCAGCATATCTGGAAGAGGTGCGAACCGGTTTGATGCTTTGGGGCAACAGAAAAGGAATGGCTACACTGCTAAAGATTAATTACGGCGAAGGTCTGGTTAAGACTGTGCAGGTCAGCAAAGCTACGGTGGCAGATTTTATTAGTTTCTACGAAGTGCATGTTTTGAATCCCAAGTTCCTTTTGGGTGTTTTCATCGGCGCGATGGTAACCTTTGTGTTTTCCGCGCTAACCATCAAAGCTGTTGGTAAAGCCGCGGGAAAGATGGTTGAAGAGGTTCGCCGCCAGTTCAGAGAGATACCCGGAATTCTGCTTGGAACAGCCAAACCCGAATACGCCGAATGCGTAAAGATCGCCACGATCGGGGCTCAGCAACAGATGTTGTTGCCCGCGCTGGTTGGAATCCTGACCCCTGTTGTAACAGGTTTAATCCTAGGTGTTGCTGGAGTGTTGGGGACACTGGTTGGAGCCCTGGTCTGCGGTTTTGTGCTGGCCATCATGATGAACAACGCGGGCGGAGCCTGGGACAACGCCAAGAAATATGTGGAAACTGGCGAACATGGAGGAAAGTCATCCCCTGCACACAAAGCTACTGTCGTTGGCGACACGGTTGGAGACCCCTTCAAAGATACGGCGGGTCCCTGCATAAATATCCTCATCAAGCTTATGAGCATGGTTTCGATCGTGTTCGCAGGGCTTATAGTCGCATCCCCGCTTAAAGTAGAGACAATTCAACCTCCCTTCACAACTTTGAAAATAGAGACATCTCAACAAAACGAACTTGTCTTCATCGACAAAGACTGCCTGGACAAGCATGCGTGCGAAAACTGTCCTGCAATGCTTGAAGAATGCGCGGAAAATACCAGACAGGATAAACAACAGCCTTTGCCCATTGGTGGAGAGACACCTGACGCGCAAACCAGTCCTTAACCTGGAAGTTATTTTCCAGCGCTGATCTGAAAGAAAGACTTGAAGTAGATTGACAACAAGTGGCGGAAATACACCGCCACTTGTTTTTGGCATGATGGGAAACTATCGTGTGCCAGTTCCGACACAAAAAAATGAATTGACAGGATTTGATCCAACCAAGAATATTGATACATTATAGATATCAAGGGAGTCACGATGAAAAGACTTGCACTTCTCTTAATACTGACAGTTTTCACCCTGCTGTCAGCCCAAGTTGCCAAGGATGTTTTGCTGAATGAAGATTTCGACTCGGGCACATTCCCTCCCGCGGGCTGGACAATCAGCTCCAATGCTTCCAACTGGAGCGCTTACGCAAACAACAATGCGGGAGGCACAGCTCCCGAATTGAGATTTAGCTGGTCCCCCCAGTTCAGCGGCTCATCTTATTTTATCTCTCCCAGTTTCGACACCACGGGACACACCACCCTCTATCTCAATTTCAAGCAGATGGTCGATCACTACGATTCGCCTTTCACCGTGGGAGTGGCATCCAGGTCGAACAACGGCGCCTGGAACACGGTCTGGAGCATCACTCCGGATGAAAGTGTTGGCCCCGAAACCAGGATGCTCACAATTAACAATGCTGATGTAGGCTCCAACAACTTCCAGTTCGCTTTCTTCTTCAGTGGTAGCTCCTACAATATAAACTATTGGTTTATAGACGATGTCGTCCTCAAAACCCCTTTCCAGTTTGACCTTGCAGTCCTGAGCACCAATCTTGAACCCCAGGTATCTTGCGGAACCCCTTTGATTCCATCTTGCACCATAGTCAATCTTGGTACTGCCACTCTCATGGCGACTGTTTCGCTCGATATATTTCATGGAGATATCCTGGATGTCTCTTATCCAGACCACTATTCGGCTTCCATATCTCTTGGGGAGACTCAGGAAGTCAGTTTCCCCAGCTTTACACCTGCGGACAATGAGCTCTACAGGTTTGTCTTCTACATTTCTTCCCTGGAAGATGTGATCGACGCCGATCCGGAAAACAACCATCTCACCTACATGGTTAATACCTGGACCCGTGACAAACAGATGGTATTGCTTGAAATTGGTACTGGCGGCTGGTGCCAGTATTGCCCCGGAGCGGCGATGGGCGCCGATGACCTTGTCGCCGGTGGTTACAATGTTGCAGTTATCGAAAATCACAACGGCGATCCTTATGCCAACGTCACCTCCAATGCCCGCAACGATTATTATTCCGTAGCTGGTTTTCCCACAGCCATAATTGACGGAGTGTTGAAGATGGTGGGGGGTAGCAACAGCTCAAGCATGCTTCAATACTATCTTCCTCTCTATCAGCAGAGAAATGCCATCAAAGCCCCGCTGGACCTCCATATCTTTGGCGAAGCAACCCGTGAAGGCTACCTTATTACACTCAGAGTGGATAAATACGGACGGATCGCTTCACCCAACCTTGCCTTACATCTGGCTTTGACCGAATCCAATATCAACTACTCCTGGCAGGGGCAGACCCACCTGAACTTCGTGAACAGGATGATGTATCCCGACTACAATGGAACCATCATCGATCTGGTTGAGGCGCCCTTGGGTTCCACTGATTACTTGATCGCCGTAGATAAAGAGGCCAGTTGGGTGGCTGCCAATTGCGAGCTTGTGGCTTTTATTCAAAATCTTGATACCAAAGAGATCATACAAGGCAACAAAGTCGCGCTCAACTCTCTCACGCCAGTTTCAAATGACGATCCCGGGGCGGTTCCTGCCGTCACGACCTTGGAAAGTATTTCTCCCAATCCCTTCAGGGAATCCGCCAGGATCAAATACTGCCTCAAAGACAACGCCAAAGTTGAAATATCCGTCTATAACATCAAGGGGCAGCTTGTGAAAAACCTTGTTTCAGATACCCTGCCTTCAGGCCAGCATTTCCTGGACTGGAACGGAATGGATAACAACGGCCAGTCCCTGGCCAGCGGAACCTATTTGGTGAGAATGAAAAGCGGCTCCACAGTCTGCACCCGCAAGATCATGCTTATCAAGTAAGGCTCGCGTTTGCAAGTTGAGGTTAAGTCTATATCTTCCTTAGGTCAACCTTATAATTTATAAGGATGACCTAAGGAGGATGGTTGCAAAACCTGTAGCGGCAAAGGAGAGCGGTATGAAACAACATCGGGAAAGCAAGCCTTTTATGCTCTTTAATGCGAGTTTGAAGCTGAGATTATTACTCCCGCATAACCCCAATCAACACCATTCAACCAACTAACTTCAATGGAGCCTCATTCAACATTTAGCCCTCGTATGCTCATCGCTCATTGATGACTGATTGATCGCTGACCAATCGCTGGACTGATTTTCGATGGGACGTCAATAGGGCTTAAGCAGGGTATCAAGCCATGAGAGCGATAAAGAAAAAAGCCCGGATTCACCATAATGTTTATCCAGGCTTTGTAATGGAGTGGAGCTAAATGGGGGACTCGAACCCCCGACCTGCTGATTACGAATCAGCTGCTCTACCAACTGAGCTAATTTAGCGTCATTCTCGAATCAATTTGATATCAACAGGCTGTTCCAGAGTGTCGATAAAGGTGTGTCGGTGGGTTCTGGTATATTCGCTGTCAGAATGTGTCGCATAACTATTGCCTACCAACAGAGTGAGGTTCGGCGTAGTGGTCAGGGTCAGGTTGACAGTGCTGCTTTTAGTAAAATTACGGGGATACCAGCATTGATCGGCTTTCAACATGGAACTAAGTTTCTGCTGATCATCCAATCTGAACGCCGGCATGGGTGTAAAATACCAGACTGTGAAATGGGGTGTATCTGGAAAAAGATCATAATTCTTCAGATAGATGCCATAAAAACGGACCGGGCTCGTATCATACAACAGTGAAGAATCCGGTAGAGCTGGCTCAAAGAAGGAGGGATCCAGATTCTGGACAAAATAGTGGTTTTCAAACTGCCCCGATACTGTGACAGACTGGATGAAGGTATTCTCCTCCAAAAAAAAGCCATAGTAAGCCATTGGATCAAGCTCCGCCTTGGGGATGGCAAACTCCGCTTTGGTGTAGAGCCTGCCCAACTCCGAAGAATAATATGAATCCAGAGTATAAAACTCCGCTTCCAGAAGCTTAAAACGCATCGCAACAGCGCCGTCTTCAGCAAATAGCCCTGCTGCAAGCAACAGCAACATCAGACATATAGCACTTAGTCTGCGCATAATAAACTCCTCTTTTCATATATTATTCAGTTCCAGTTTGAAGGCAAGGTCATTTTAGTCAAGGACTTTCTTGGCGCATAATCCGCCTGAAGCTGGCTATGGAGGCTTTCACAGATTAAAATCATTGTTCACAGAAATATAATACAAACATAACTTATCGGCAAGGACATTATTTTCCTTGACGTAAGCAAGGCAGCCGAAAATTTGAAAATAAAACAATAAATCTATATGAATATAGGAGTAAGAAATGCAACGCAGAGTCATTATCATGGGCGCGGCCGGCCGCGACTTCCACAATTTCAACGTTTTCTTCCGTGATAACGCGGACTATCATGTCGTAGCTTTTACCGCCACCCAGATTCCTGGAATCGATGACAAGAAATATCCCGCGGAGCTTGCAGGAAGCTTGTATCCCCAGGGTATTGAAATCCACCCCGAATCAGAGCTTAAAGAGCTGATCCAAAAGCATAATGTGGACCTGGTGGTTTTTGCCTATAGCGACCAACACCACGAAGTGCTTATGAACAAGGCTTCATTGGTCAACGCCGCGGGAGCCGATTTCATGCTCATGGGCACCAAAAACACCATGATCAAGACCTCCAAGCCACTGGTCACCATCTGCGCAGTGCGTACCGGCTGCGGTAAATCGCAGACCACCCGTACGGTTGTGAAAGCCCTCAAAGCCAAAGGGCTAAAGGTGGTATCCATCCGCCATCCCATGCCGTACGGCGATCTGGTGAAGCAAAAAATGCAACGCTTTGCCGAACTGAAAGACCTTGAGCTTCACAAATGCACCATTGAAGAGATGGAGGAGTATGAGCCTCATATCCAGATGGGCAGCGTGATCTACGCCGGCGTTGATTATGAAGCGATCATCCGCGAAGCCGAAAAAGAAGCCGATGTCATTGTCTGGGACGGCGGAAACAACGATATTCCTTTCTATTGCTCAGACAAGCAGCTTAACATCGTGGTGGTGGATCCTCACCGTCCCGGGGATGAGATTTCCTACTATCCTGGCGAGACCAACATGCATCTGGCCGACGTGATCGTGATCAACAAGATCGACAGCGCCGACCTTGACGACATCAACGAGATTCGCGCCAATATTCGCATGATCAACAAGAACGCCAAGGTGATCGACGCGGCTTCACCGCTCACGGTTGATTTCCCCGAGATGATTTCCGATAAGAGGGTATTGGTTGTTGAAGATGGTCCCACCCTCACCCACGGCGATATGACCTATGGAGCTGGTGTAATCGCAGCAGAAAAGTATGGCTGCGGCGAACTGGTCGATCCCCGCGAATGGGCTGTCGGCGAAATACAGGAGACATTTGAAAAGTATCCTGACATTGGCACTGTACTCCCCGCCATGGGCTACAGCGACCAACAGATCAAAGATCTGGAGCACACTATCAACTCCACCGATTGCGATTCCGTGGTCATTGCCACGCCAATCGATCTTCGCCGTGTGATCAAGATCAAGCATCCTGCCTGCCAGGTTAGCTACGATCTGCAAGAGATCGGCAGACCCACAATCGAGGATGTCCTGAAGGATTTCTAATCAGCCAATAGACTTGCTGGAAACGGGCAGATGAACACACATCTGCCCGCCGGCTTTTAAGGATGTAAAGGATTAACTGATATGAAGAAGACAGCAGTATTGGCTTTGGGTGGCAACGCCATCATCAAAGCGGGCGAGAAAGGTACCATTACCCAGCAGTTTGCCAATACCAGAGACTCTCTGGGCGGGATTGTGGAACTGATCAGCCAGGGCTACAGGCTTGCAATTACGCATGGAAACGGTCCCCAGGTGGGGAATATGCTTAGACAGCAGGAAGCGGGTGAGAAAGAAGGCCTGGCTCCCCTGCCTCTGGGTGTGTTGAACGCTGCCACGGAAGGGACAATGGGCTACATGATCGAACAAAGCCTGCAAAACAAACTCCATTTGCATGGCATCGACAAGCAGGTTATCACCCTGATATCCCAGGTTGTGGTTGACCGTAACGACCCCAGTATGCTCAACCCAACTAAATATGTAGGCAGCACCTATTATAGCGCAGAACAGGCGGAGGAACTGAAAAAGACCCTGGGCTGGACTATGAGGGAAGACTCCGGAAAAGGATTCCGGCGCGTTGTTCCGTCTCCCTTGCCTCAAAAGATTATTCCCGCAGATACGATCAAGGAACTGGTAAAACGAGGTGAAATCGTTATCGCTGTGGGTGGAGGCGGGATTCCCATCTATGTGGAAGACGACGGTACCTACGAAGGCGTTGACGCGGTAATCGACAAAGACTTTGCCAGCGCTCTTTTGGCAATAAACATTGAGGCAGACTTATTTGTGATCCTGACGGGAGTGGATAAAGTTGCTGTGGATTATGGCAAAGAAAGCCAAAGGGATCTGGATCTTATGACTGTGGCAGAGGCAAAGCGATATTACGAAGAAAAGCAGTTTCCTGCCGGAAGCATGGGCCCTAAGATCAAGGCCGCGATCGACTTTATCGAAAGGGGCGGCAAGGAAGTTCTGATCACCTCAATAGACAGGATTGTGGAAGCTTTCGCGGGGAAAACCGGAACCCGCATCGTTCCCTGATCTTGCATTGATTTCAAAAGAAAAGCCGGGCAGTGAAACCCGGCTTTTTGCTTATCTTGCCGAAAAAATCAGCACCATTGCTCCACAAGTTTGGGGAGAATTTCTCCCGCTTTACCCTGGTGAAATTCGTCTATGTAGTCGCTGTTGGCCACTGGGTCCAGATTAACAGCCATAGTGGAAGCCCCGAAGTATTTGGCAGTCATCACGAAACCCGCAGCGGGATAAACATTTCCGCTTGTCCCTATGATCATTAAAACATCACAGTTTCGCAACTTGCCCTCAATTTCAGGCAGGTGATAGGGTACTTCTCCAAACCAGACGATATACGGCCTGAGCATCGATCCGCATTTGGAACAGATGGGCAGATCAGGATCAAGGTCAATCTCTGCCGTGCGGTATATTGTCCGACATTTAGTACAGTAGCATTCAAACAAAGAACCATGCATTTCCAATACTCCCGTGCTGCCTGCCTTGGTATGAAGGCCATCCACATTCTGGGTGATCAGACAGAAGTTTTTGTCCAGAAATCTTTCCAGTTTCACCAAGGCGGCATGACCTGCGTTGGGTTGCGCGTCAATCGCCTCTCTGTAACGGATTTTATAGAATCTCCAGACCAGTTTGGGGTCTCTGGCAAAGCCTTCCGGGGTGGCTACATCTTCCACCCTTTGATCCTCCCACAAACCACCGGTATCGCGAAAGGTGCGCAAGCCCGATTCTGCGCTGATGCCTGCTCCAGTCAGAATCACCAGCCGGGTATCTTTTGTAATCTTAATCATGTTATCGCTACTCCAGCTACTTGAGCATTATCATTTTTTTGGTTTTGCTTTTGCCGCCGCTGCTCAGCCTGTAAAAATAGACTCCGTTGCCGACAGGATTCTTCGCATCATCCAAGCCGTTCCAGACCAGGCTATGTTGTCCCGCCGCCATGACTGAATCAAGCAGGGTTCGCACTTTCTGGCCTTTGATGTTAAAGATCTCCAGCTTGGCCGCCGCAGAACCTGGCAGGGAAAAGCGGATGGTGGTTTCAGGATTGAAAGGATTGGGGTAATTCCCCTGCAGGGTGAAACAGGGTGTGGGGACACCTGGCTCATCGATGCCGAGCGGATCGGATTCCACTCTCACGTCGTCTATATACCAGCCTTCTCCAGTCACGTATCCGTCGGAGCCAAACAGGAAGCGGAACTTGGCTGTGCCGCTATAGTTTGAGAGATCGAACTCCGCGCCAGTCCAGTCAAAGCTTCCTGAGTAAACTGGAGTATTGGCAGGGTAGGGCGAGGCGCTGTTATTATAGATCCTACGCGGATATCCGCCCACAGGTGCGATTGATGTCCATTCACCATTGTTTACTGAAATCTGTACAGTTCCGCCATCCCAGGCGAATTGGGGATTATTGTGAGTTTCAGCATCCATCCAATGATTGAAGAGCAGGCGGCTGTTTTTGCCCAGGCTGAAGGTAGGGCTTTCCAAAGCGCCATACGCGCTGCTGGAATAGTTAGAAGTACCGTTTCCGCCAAACTTCATCGAATAATTACCATTGGATGTGCAATTTCTGGCGTCGCTGCGATGCCACTGGTCGATAAAACCTTGGGAGGGAGCAAAGGAAGACCAGCCCATCATATCGGGTTCAAAGTTGTAATTGAGCATGCCCAGATAGAGTGTGAAATTCCCTTCCAAGTCGTTGCCATTTTCCGCGCTGAGGATATAGCCGATATCAACAGATGTGTTGAGAGGCGCGCCGGAAGAAATCTGAACATCGAACACACTTTCAAAGTTCATGTAACTATCCGTTCCGATGGGGGAAAGGTTGACCTCGAAGGCAGACAGGGTCACCCAGGGATTATCGCAGAACAGCAGCAGCATGGGGGTGTAAGCGTTGCCTGAGCCGCCGTTGTGAATCAACAGGTTCAGCGTGGGATTGTCACCCGGAAGAATCAAATTGTTGGTGTTGATGAACTGGTATGAATCGATGCTGAGCACGGGGGAATTCAGCACCAGGTTCACCGGCGTCGTGGCTGAATATCCATCGAAATTTACTACGAAAGCTATGTTTGCCACCTGATGATCGTTGTAGTTTCCGATAATCCTGATACTGAAGAAACCGCTGATCAAAGAGGTCTCGGCCGTGGCCAGGGGATCGAAACTGTAGCTGCCGCTCAGAACCTCGATGTTGGGGGAGTTGCTGACCAGGGTGACCGTTCCGGGGTTGCTTTGGTTGACAAGTCCCACGTTTTCGATGGTAACATCAAGATTTACCACCTCTCCGGTATGATACAGGTTGTCCTGATCGAGAAACTGAACGTTGGACGCCACGATGTAGGGCATTTCGGTGGCTTGCACCGTTATCTGAGAGTGGTAACCAATATAATTTGGGGCGTTTACATACAAGTCGTAATTTCCAGGTATGAGCGGCTCCATCAGAGAGATGTTGACCAAGCCACCTGTATCCGCCTGGCACTCAAAGATAATTGTGTCACCGTTTTTCAGTCTCAGATTGGCCAATGGCGCGTTGGTCAGCACTTGATAGTTGTTCAAGCCCACAGTCCAGTAGGAAGGAAGTTGAACGGACAACTGGGTTGGTGTGTCTGTCCAGACAGACATGGCCGGATCGCCAAAGAGATTGGTCTCATAGGTAACCCAATACATTACAGGGGAATTCTGGATGTAGGGAATATTGTCGATCTTGCTATCCATCAGGGCGACGCCGAGGGCATTGATATCTTCGCCAAAGAGAGCGTCGATGTATTGCCGGTGAAAGTACTGGGAAGGGCCGTCTGTGGAACCTTGCATGCCCCAACCATAGCGCGAGTGGGAGATCATAGCCGCCGCACCGTTGTTGATACTGGTAAACTTTTCTGTGATGCAGTCTGAAGTATAGTAGCCGGGAGTGGTTTCGCGGTTGTCAAAAGCACCTGCGTAGCAGCCTTGGGTGAAAATCACCGAGAAGTTATGATTGATGCCATTGTTGGTGAGCGAGCTGTTTGTCACGTTGTTATTGTTAAAGCGCATGCAATAGGTGGTGGCTGAGTGTCCCAGGTGATTAATGAGGTTGGACCCATTATTAATCAGGGGACGCAGTTGGTTTATGGTCCAGGCATCCGCGTAGCCATAGGTTCTGTCATACAAAGTGGTGATATTCCAATCCGTATCAACACCCACCGTGGTGAATCCATGGGCGCTGCTTCCGCCGATCATTTCATCCATATAATCGCCACCCCAGGTGGGTCCTTCCCATAGCCATTCGCCCACAAACAGCACGGATTTAGCCTCAGAGATTACAGGCTCATTCTGATACTTGCTGGTTTTGTTGATGAAACTGGCGATTTCCTCGTCTGAATTGTAACAGAAGCGGCCTACAGCCACATCCGGGACAAGGTCAGCCTCGAAGTATTCACCCCAATAGCTGTCCCCATCGTCGTTCCAGGTGCCATCGAGGCTACCGTAATACATATCGGCGGGGATGTCGGCATCCACCTGTTCACCCTGAGAGAAGTTCACATAGAAACCCCGGTGGGGGATAACGTCCGTATCTCCAGCCAGGAGTACATAGCGCAATGAGTTTTGCGTGTAAAAGCTGATGATAAAGTTGCGTATCTTTTCCTGCAGGTCTATGCCCGTGAATTGGCTGGCTATTTCCTGGACGGGTTTCATATAAACGCTGTAACCCTTGGCGTTGTAGAAGTCTTTCAAAGGCTGCCACTGGGTCTGTTTGGCAGCATCGTATATGATGAGGTATTCGAAACCCTCGGTGCGTTCCAGATAGCGAGGTAAGCGGTCGGTGTTGTCAACGGAATTCGTAAGCCTTTTATAGGTGAAGGCGTCTTCCTTCTTCAACAGCAGGGATTCGCTGGCACGTGAAGAGTATGATGTGACGACAGTCACAGAAACTGTTTGGTAGAATTTGAGTAATCCTTCCTGGGGATAGTATTCAAATGGACAGAAAGCCGTGAAATTGATGGGGTGTCCACAGAGAAACTGGGTGTTAGCTCCATTGTTGTCTTGAACGGGATATGCCTGGGCGCTGCCATAAATAGCCTGATCCGCTGTCACGGGCTGAGGCAGGTCGATCTGTGATAAAGGGTATTGGGGCTGCAAGTGGATGATGGGTTTATCCAACTGATAGGTGCTTGGATTCATTTTCTTGATTTGGATGGCCACCGCTTCTTCGCCACTTGGCAGGAGCAGCTTTGATCCGATCCAGGGCAGGTTGGGGGCTCCGGGTTCACCCAAGGCCTGGCCGCCATCGAGCTTGACCACATAGTTGTCACCCTGGACTTTTAAATTTGGCATGGGTAGATTGTACACATGCGTCAAATCTGCAGTTAGGGACGCGATTCCTAACACTATCGACAGGAGAAGGATCACTCTTTTCATTTAGACCTACTATCTTAATTTGAATATTACTTACCTTATAATGCAAAGATCGTTCCAAGTGATGGTTTTCTTATGAGCTTCATAAGACAATATACCACGATTTGCCCCATTGAGCAAACTGCAAACGCAATACATCACCCTTCCACCCTGCATTGTTCCTTGTTTATTCATAATAATATTTGCAACAATCCTCAAATTACGTCATAGCTCCGTCCTTTGCTGCTACAAGCTTTGATGCCATCATCCTTAGGTCATCCCTCACCAGGTTAAGGATGACCCCACGAAGACCCCAGTTTGAGCAGGGGATGCAAATGGGAGTCGAGCGCGTATAACGTGCTACCTGACAACGGATATGAAGAAAGACAGATCGAATAGCTCGCTATGATATCCGAAAGACGGTTGTGGGTCGCACACGTCAAATTGACTTGATATGATCCTAAAACTCACGATGGAAAGTAAGGAGTTATGGTAAATGGCAAAAACTGGGCTTGACACGATTTGCTTGTCATTGCATAATGGATATCAAATGGGAGATAGAAATGCACCGACTATTATTGCTTATGTTTCTTTGGCTTGCAATTATCAAAGCAGGTAAAGCTGAATCATGCGAGGAATAACCAATGCCCTTAAAGGCTAAAAGAAATGACAGCGTGGCTTTGGGGAAAGCCAGTCCATATCACTAATGCAGATGAACTGGGCTGAGGAAACACAGAGCATGAGATCATCGATCTTGACCATGAATAGAATGTATCCCGAAGGCTGCAATCGGGCGATTAATTTTAGGATCGGAGAATGTTTTCCCTTGACAGAAACAGCCCTGCTTAAAGTTTGTAAACTTACTTTGAACATAGAACAGCGCCGGGGGCGTAGTTCAGTTTGGTTAGAACGTCTGCCTGTCACGCAGAAGGCCGCGAGTTCGAGTCTCGTCGCTCCCGCCATAAATTGGACGTCAGGATTGGCGTCCTTTTTTCATTTGAGTTACTAAGCACTATGGCTGCCATCATCTTTGGTCTATATAATTTGATATTGGAAACAGCATTTTTGCTATTCTATCCGCTAATCTGGTTGATTTGCCTGGGGAAGCATTACACAGATTCCCTCAAACCCCAGGGCAGCAACAGCGAGGGGGGAATATTGCTGCATGCCGCTTCAGTGGGTGAGGTCAACGCCGTCAAACCATTGCTGGTGTCTCTGAAGCAGAAGTATCCGGATAAAAAGATTGTAATCACCACAAACACGGTTACAGGTTTAAAAGCGGCAAAGGCGATACACCCACAATCATTTCTGGCAGTGATGGATATCAGGCATTTGCGGAGAAAGCAACTTGCGATAGTAAATCCCAGTTTGATCATTATCATGGAGACCGAGATTTGGCCCAATCTCTTGCATGAAGCAGCACGCCAAAACATCGCTGTGGTCTTTGTGAACGCGCGCTTGTCGGAAAAGTCATTGCAAAACTATGCGCGGATAAAACGGATGCTCAGATACCTGCAAAAACCCATTCGCTGCATTATCAGCCAATCAGATGCCGACAGTGGAAGATTCAAGGGTATTTTTGCTGTGCCAGTGCATACAGCGGGTAATCTGAAATTCGCTCTCAAATTGCCTGAGTATGATTTTGCATCGACAAGGCGGCGCTTGGGTTTTGCGGAGAAGGACTTCATTATCTGCTTTGGCAGCAGCAGACCGGGGGAAGAGGGGATGCTCAAAGCTATCCTGCCCGAGCTGCAATCTAAAATTGAGCGGTTGAAATTCATCATTGCGCCCCGCCACCCCAAGAGAACAAATGAAGTGGCCGCAGTCTTTCCGGAAGCAACCCTGTACACACAGGTCGATAATAATGGTAGCGGGGGTGGCGATGTCTTGATAGTAGATACCATAGGGCATTTAAACGAATGTTACTCTGTTTGCGACATTGCCATCGTGGGTGGTTCGTTCTTCAATTTCGGCGGCCATAATCCCTTGGAGCCAGCCTATTATGGAAAGCCAATAATCATTGGCGAGTATAATCAATCTTGCCGCGAATCAGTAAAAGCATTGGCCGGAGAATCCGCTATTCTGGTTTCCAACGAATCAGAGTTAGCGGACAATATCATAGATTTACACGGAAATCCGGAAAAGCGTTTAAGCATGGGACGCAGAGCACAGAAATGCCTGGAAAGATACGCGGAAGCTTTAAACAGGCACATGGAGTTGTTGGAAAGATGGATCAGCTAAGAGAAGCAATGTTCTACCGCAAAGTGGGGGAGAGCGGGGTGGTTTGCGATCTCTGCCCACATCACTGTAACCTTAAAACAGGACAATCTGGTAAATGCAGAGGGAGAGAAAGCCAGGGTGGCAAGTTGATTGCCGTCAACTATGGAAAGCACATGGGTCTGGGAGTTGATCCCATCGAGAAAAAACCCCTGTATCACTTTCGACCCGGTTCTAAGATTATCTCCCTGGGAGCAAACTCCTGTAACCTGAGTTGCTTCTTCTGCCAGAATTATGGAACCAGCCAGTTCAAGTGCAACACCGAACACTTGAGTCCCCAAGATTTGTATGGAGTGGTTCAGCAATTCAGTAAACAGCAAGCAATGCAAGTTGCGTTTACATACACTGAGCCCTTTACCTGGTTTGAGTACATTTACGATTTTACCGGCATGGCTTCCGATGTGGATGTTGTTCTGGTCACCAACGGATATGTGAATAGCGAACCTTTACAGTGTTTGTTACCAAGGATTAAAGCGATGAACATCGACTTGAAATCCATACAGCCACAATTCTATAAAGACAATTGCGGAGGCCAGCTCGAGCCAGTAATGGATACCATTCGTGCCGCTTACAGTACCGGTGTGCATCTTGAGATCACCAATCTTCTGGTTCCAGGCTTGAATGACACCGACCACGATATCAGTCTCTTGGCTGAATTTGTCGCATCTGTAAACAGGGATATTCCCTTGCACATCAGCGCCTACCATCCCGCATACAAGTCTGATATCGAGGCGACGAGGGCAAAGGATGTTATCCACGCTTGTGAAATAGCGTCGCGAACATTATCCCATGTATATGCGGGCAACATCATGGCAAGTAGTTATTCGGCAACCAATTGCCCTCGTTGTGGGAAGGAAGTGATCTCATCGTATAGAAACAAATCCTGGATCACTCCAACAGGAAAATGTCCAAACTGTGATTTTCAGATCTATGGTGTGTTCTGATGCTGAAATTGATCCGGGAAAACCTGAGCCTGGCTGATGTGATGCTTTTTATCATCATTGTGATCGTTGTCGTTTTGACATCCTACGGGATGGTACAGAAAAGGGAAAACCGCAGAGTCTATATCATCAAAGAAAACCGCTATTGGGCGGATTATCCGCTTTCGCAAGACCGGACAATTGTGATTGACGAACACAACACACTGCAGATCAATAACGGAAAAGTGAGAATGTTGAAAGCTGATTGTCCAGACCAACGCTGCGTAAAACAAGGTGCCAGCGATTTGTTGCCGATAATCTGTCTGCCTAACCACTTGGTGGTGGAGATCAGATCCACAAACCAGAAAAGAACATTGATTATCCAGTAAGAGTTTGATAGATGCTTAGATTTGCCATTTATACTTCCAACCATGGATTTGGCCACGCAACAAGGATGACAGCTCTGGCAGAGGAATTGAACAGATTTGGCGTGTTCGTCCATCTGCGCAGCGACAGGCCAAAACACTTGTTTGGCAACCTGAATCGGAATCTATCCTCGGTTGAGGATGTGAGCTTGGATTTTGGGGTTCGCCAGTATCCCAATCTGGACTGCGATATAAAGAGAACGAAAAGCGAACTGTTCCAGCTAATGAGTGAGCGGGCAGAGATTCTGGACAGAGAAACTGACTTTATACGCCAGGAAAAGATAGATCTGATCATTGCTGATATCCCTTGGCTGGCGATCGAGGTTGGCACTTATTCCCGGATTCCTGTCTTTGCTATTTCCAACTTTGATTGGCTGTTCATTTATTCTGATTTATTAGCCGAACATCCAGAAACAAGACCCCTGTTAAATAGTATTTACGGACTTTACCAGCGAGCCGATCACGCTTTCAGACTTCCTTTCAGTTCAAGCAAAAGCATGGGAGCATTCCGCAAGTGTGAAAAAGTGGGGCTGTTGGCAAGAAAGAAGGATTCATACAGGGATTTGCGCGCTGATTTTGGCATCAGTCAGGACACTCCCATGTTGACTTGCGCGTTTGGAGGTGATGCCAAATATAACTTCGGTATTGATAAACTTTGCGCCTCATTTCCAGGAGTTGTTGTTTCCAAGCATCCTGATAAAGTGGCTGAAAACCATGTAGCGATCGCCGCGGAAACGGATATGCTGGACTTTATCCAAACCAGTGATATACTGCTTACGAAACCCGGTTACAGCAGCTTTGCTGAGGCGGTTCAGTTCGGAACCACCCTGCTCTACCATCCCAGAAAAGGGTATCCTGAAGATGTAATATTAATTGATGGACTTAAACACTACCCGAATAAATACCAGCTGGATGCTTTCCCAAACTCCATCAGTGAGTGGAAACAGGTCTTTAATAAGGTTTTTAATCAACGAAAGACAGCCAGAAAGGTAAGGAACTGCAACAGTCAAATAGCTGCTAAAGTGATTCAGCGCTATATCGATCTCAGATACCGAGGGTCAAAGCTGATCTCGGTTTTTGATACTGGATCCAATAATTTAAATTATCTGCTTCAGCAACAGGACAGCGGGAAGATAATACACAGCGCCCAGATCAGCACCGGTTTGGGAAAGAACCATAAAGTATTAGCTGATGGCAGTATCTCTGTTCCATCGTCATCTCTGAGTGCCTATAAACAATCTCTTAATCGTTTTTTAGTTTACGATAAAAACATCGATTCAGAGAAATATGTTTTGGCAACAGGCATACATCGTAACTTAAAGGAACAGGACAAGATACGGGAATTCTTTGAAAAAAAATGGAAGATGCCATACCAAGTTATAAGCGCATCCGATGAGCTTGAGTTGGCATGGCTTGCGGCTACGAACAGTTTGGCTTGTTCTGCTCATACACTTGTTATAGATATAGGTGGGTTCAGCACAGAATTGATTCATGTAGATGAACGAAGTGAATCTGTGCAATATAGTCTGCCGGTGGGATTGCTGACTTTAAGGTCATATCTATCACAGCATAGTGACTTGGAGGATTATCTAAATATGAATTTGTCAGCAGTGCCTGAGTTTAATGCTGATCAGTTAGTACTAATAGGCTTGACAGGGATATTCTTAGTGAAAGCCATAAAAAGAATCCGGCAATACGATCCCCAATACTTAAATAGTATTAAAGTTAGTCGATCAGAACTGGAACAGTTCTTTGAAGACCTGATATCCGGAAACGCAACAGATGTGACTGAGTTTATTGTTGAGCCTGACTCATTGGATATTCTGAAAATCAGCGCAAGATACATCATTCTTCTGCTGGACAGATTTCGCAGCCAGGAATTATTGACATGTTATTATGGTATTTCCGCAGGACTTATCCATATGAAACCAAAAAGACGAATACAACTGGGAAAATGAAAGGAACCTTCTTTATAGAAACTTATGGCTGCCAGATGAATGTATCTGATAGCGAACTGGTGACTTCAATACTTATCAATGCAGGTTGGGAACCTGCTGAAAGCATAGATGATGCCGACCTATTGCTTTTTAACACATGTTCTGTCAGGCAACATGCGGAAGACAGGGTGTTGGGGCGTATAGCAAACGAAATGTCGAGAAAACAAGACAAACCCAATCTCAAGATAGGAATCCTGGGATGCATGGCTCAGAGAATGGGGAAGAGGCTAAAGGAAATCGAAAGCGGTGTTGACTATGTGGTGGGGGTTGACCAATATCATCTATTGCCATCCATGCTCGAGGAAGAGATTCCTCTGAACGTTTCATTTGATTACACGCAAATATATCCGGACATTCCACCTGCTCATTCCAATAAAACAAACGCCTTCATAACCATAATGCGGGGCTGTAACAATTATTGCACATATTGCATAGTTCCATATGTCCGGGGACGTGAAAGAAGCGTACCAATGAACGACATATTAACTGAAGCAAGGAAGTGCGTGGAACAAGGCTTACGTGAGATAACACTTCTCGGTCAGAATGTTAACTCATATGAATATAGTAAGATCAAATTTCCAGAATTGTTGAACGAGATGTGCAAGATTGATGGATTGTATAGGCTCAGATTTGTTACTTCACATCCCAAGGACCTTTCAGATCAGCTTATTGAAGTGATGGCCAGACAGCCTAAGATATGCAATCATATTCATTTGCCACTTCAAAGTGGTGATAATTCTGTGCTCCTTGCCATGAACCGTAAATATACAATTGAACACTACACCAACCTGATTGACAAATTGCGTAACGCAATTCCTGACATAGCGATAACCACAGATCTTATTGCTGGTTTTCCTGGGGAGAATGAAACTTGTTTTGCGAATACTCTCACTGCAATGCAGAACATTCTATTTGATTATGCCTTTTGTTTTAAGTATAGTGAGAGATCAGGAACAAAGGCCGCGGAGTATACTAACCAGATTCCTGAGAGCGTTAGGTTGAAGCGCTTGCAAACTATGATTGACTTACAAAGAGACATTACTCTGCAGAAATTTCGAAATCAAATCGGGAATACCGTGGAAGTATATGTCGAGAATATTAGCAGAAAGTCATCTCAGCAAGTTTCAGGCAAAACCAGAGATTACAAAATTGCTGTTTTGCCTGGCAGTCAATCGGATATCGGTACACTTAGAAGCGCTACTGTCAAAGACGCAACATCAGGCACCCTGATATGTGGATAATCGCCTAATGAAGCTTATTGATAAGACATGTTATGTAAACTTTCATGGGAATATGTTATCTTTATGTGGTATATGCGGATATCATCCCCTCTCCCATTTATAAATTGAGGTAGTTAAACTATGCGAAGCATGACAGGATTCGGCAAGGCTCGGGTAAGAGAAAACAATATAGAAGTCGATATTGATATAAAGTCTATCAATGGTAGGTTTTTGGATTTACGTATCTACTTGCCACGAGAATTGAACTATTTTGAGCATATAGTTCGCAAACAGTGTTCCGAACGACTCTCCCGTGGCACGGTAGATGTCAGGATTACTGTCACAGATCACAGGGAACCAAATATAAAACTGAATCCAACCAAGTTAATTAAATATCATGAGATCGTACAACAAGCTAATGAAGTGCTTGGTATTTCTGGTGAAATCGACATGAGTTTTTTGTTGAATGAACCTGGAATAATTGAAATTGATGGCAGGCCTGAAGATGATCAAGAACTTAATGAATTACTGGACAGAGCTTTGAGCACAGCTCTTGACTCTATAATAGAATCGCAAAGGAAGGAAGCTATAAGTATTCGAGATATATTGGAAAAATCATGTAGGTTGATCCAAACACAATTGACACTGGTTGAAGCAGAAATTCAACCATATAAGGAAGAACTTTTTAGCTCCATGAAAGCGCGGACAACAGAGTTACTCGGATCCTTTACAACCGAGAATCTTGAACAGAGGCTGTTTCAAGAGATCGCCCTGTACATCGATAAATACGATATACACGAAGAAATAACGCGTTTACGAAGCCATATTAATACTCTATTGGAATCCCTAAAACGAACTGATGAGATAGGCAAGAACCTGAACTTCATTCTTCAAGAAATGCAAAGGGAAGCCAACACTTTGGGATCAAAGTTTTCAACCGCCAAATCATTTACCTTTATTCTATCCATCAAAGAGGAAATAGAAAAGTGCCGGGAGATAGTTCAAAATGTCGCCTGAACCTCTTCTAACCTGGCGATCATGGCCGTTTGTTGAACGCTTGTGGACGTCGGTCCTTTTATGTGCATTCCTTGTTTTCCTGGCAGTATATCTTTGGATTCTCGCGGTCCAGCAATGGCAGATGCCTTATTTCTATTTTTTGGGTATGGCATTGATTTTGGGCAACCTTCTCCCCTACTTCATTCCCACAACCTACTACCTATATGAATATGAGATCGTGATACATTATTCTCTGATAAAAATTACCAGGCGCTATACAGACTTTGGCTGCTTCTATGCAGATAAGCGTGGCATCATGCTGAGCACCTTTAAATTACCTCGCAGGCTAGATAGATTTAGAGGACAATCGCTACGTTTCTCAAAAGACCAATCTGAAAAAGAAGCGTTGATTGAAATACTTACCAGAAAGATTGGTAAACAATATTAGGGAGTTTGCTTGGGAATTAAAGACATCCAGGAAAGATTGTTAACACTTCTTGTCGATAGCGGTAATAAGGGATTGTCTTATAATGAGATTGTGGGACAGTTGAATTTGGTTAGAAAGGAAAAGTCCCTTTTGTCCGAAGCATTACAAGGCTTCGTAGAATGCGGTAAACTGGAGAAACGCAATCGCAAATACAGACTGATCGATACCAATTTGAAAGATAAACCTAAAAACACTGCAACTTCAAAATCAGGTTTGATAGAAGGCCTATTTGATGCTACGCCGCTATCCAGAAATCAGTCATTTGCCTTTGTTCGCACAGAGCAGGGTGATTTTTTCATCGGCGCAGAAGATACGTTAAATGCCTATCATGATGATTTAGTGAGCGTCGAGCCTCACTATCGAAATGGCAAGGCGAATTACGCGCATGTAAGGCGTATCATCAAAAGAGCCAATGAAACCCTGGCTGGCGACATACGAATTGCCAACGGTAAAACCTACTTTCTCTGTACAAATCCCAAAATCCACAACTGGTTTGAAGTTAGTGATCTAAATTCAGCCACTGACGGCAACAAAGTGGTTTTGCAGGTAACAAACTGGGGCAATCCCCTTTCCGGTAAAATGCCTGTGGGTAAAGTTATTGAAGTGCTTGGACTGTCTGGAGACCCACAGGTGGAGTTGATGGGGGTCATACGCCAGTACAAGCTTCCTTTGGAATTTCCCGATTCTGTCCTCTCTGAAACTGAATCTTTTTCCGATCAGATCAGCGCAGAAGAGCTGAGGTCCAGAAAAGACTTTCGTGACCTGTTCACTTTCACGATTGATCCAATATCAGCAAAGGATTTTGATGATGCGATTTCTTTGGAAAAGCTGAAGAATGGCTGGCGTTTATACGTGCATATAGCTGATGTTGCGCACTATGTCAAAATGTCGGGATCGGTGTTTGCAGAAGCGGTAAAACGTGGGAACAGCTTCTACTTTCCAAAAAAAGTAATTCCCATGCTGCCAGAGCGACTTTCGAACAAGATATGCAGTCTGAGGCCTTGGGAAGATAAACTGACACTCACAGTTATAACGGATTTTAATACCGGTGGTAAGATCACCAAACAGCAGCTGGTTGAAAGCGTGATATGCAGTGATCAGCGCCTCAGCTATGAAGAAGTGGACGCTTTTTTTGAGGGCAATAATAGTGATTTATCAGAGCAGCTACAACAGTCTTTGAACAATGCGAGGGAACTGTCTGCGCTCCTAACTGACATTAGGCTTCGCAATGGATATATATTCTTCGACCTTCCAGAGCTGGAATATGAGTATGATAATGAAGGCTTTATCAAGAGACTTACTCTGGCTGATGAGACAGAATCTCACAAGATCATCGAGAACTTCATGCTGGTAGCCAACGAGTTTATTGCAAAAAAATTGTCAGAGCTCTCCCCCACTACCCTATACAGGATACATGAAGACCCGGATCCAACCAAGCTGCAGAAGGTGGTGGAACTGCTATCTCATTATGGTATTAGCTTCTACCAAAGGGATTCTCTGAATGCCTCTATCCAGTATCTCTTGTATTCGATGCCTGGTCCTGACTATCATAAGGTCTTTGACAGGATTATTCTGCGCAGTCTCAAGAAAGCAAAGTACTCAACAGAGCATATTAGACACTTTGGCTTGGGTATGGAAGACTACACTCACTTTACCAGCCCAATCCGCAGGCTTTGCGATCTGGTGATCCATCATCTGTGCAAAATCCATATCCTGCACAGCAGCAAAGAAAAGATATCACCCACCCAATTGAAACGTTTCGCATCCATTGCCACAGAACAGGAACTACAGGCGGATCAGGCTGAGCGTGATATTGAACGTATCTATAGCCTTGCATACATGAAAGGTCATATCGGCGAATCATTCAGCGGGATGGTGATTTCGGCCAAATCCACAGGGCTGATAATACATTTAAATGAAATTCCGGTCAACGCTATTCTTCAAACCGCTCGACTCCATGGTAGAGGCTGGCAGTATCTGGAAAAAGAAATGAGATATGTAAACACATATACTAATGATTATTATCAACTACTTGATAAAGTACTTGTTAATATCATCGATGTTAGTGACGATATATATGCGGAACTACGAGATTCAAGTGATGCTCACATACATGTTTTCCAAAACCCAACCCATAAAAAAATGGGATTGTCTAAGACAGCATCAAACCTGAAAAAAGGAAGCGTCAAGAGAATAGCTATTGACGATAAGCGCGCTCGTAGAAAAATAGGCCAAGCAAAGCGTAAGCAGAGAGGAGAAAAATGAAAAGGCCGATTGGCATATTTGATTCAGGTGTGGGTGGACTGACTGTTTTCAAAGCAATCAGAGCAGCCTTTCCTGAAGAAGATCTGCTGTACTTTGGCGACACTGCCAGGGTTCCATATGGGCCAAAGTCTCACAACACCATTATCGAATACTCGATCCAAAACGCGCGCTTTCTCCTTCAAAAAGGCATCAAGATACTTATTGTAGCCTGTAATACATCTGCCGCCGTGTCTTTGGATGAACTCTGCCACCTAACAAACATCCCCATAATAGGCGTGATCACACCAGGCGCTGAGGAAGCTGTGCGTAGCACAAGGAATAAACGCATTGGTGTAATCGGTACTGAAGGAACCGTCAGATCCGAAGCTTATACAAGGGCAATTAGCAAGCTGATGCCGGATGCGGTGGTGTTTTCTAAAGCTTGCCCGCTCTTCGTTCCCTTGGTTGAGGAAGGCTGGACTGATCACCCAGTTGCAAAAGCGGTCGTGCATGAATACCTGCACGAATTGCAACAAATGGATATTGATACACTCGTTCTTGGTTGCACACATTATCCTCTGCTGAGAGATCTGATATCCCAGGTCATGGGGAATCAAGTAACTCTGGTGGACAGCGCGGAAGCTATCACGGCATATTTGAAAGCTCTCTTACCGGCAAACTGCGTTGGAAAGACGGGCAAAGACATTTTTTATGTAAGTGACAATGAGGACAAATTTGAACAGATTGCCAAACGCATCCTTGATAAGGATATCGCTCAATTGCGTCGCGTGCGTCTGTTTGAAAGCTGGTTTGAATAAATAATAATAAATACGAGGTAAATACTATGAATCCCCTTATTTTAACAGCAGCTATAACTGGTGCGGAAACGACCAGAACAGATCAGCCGAATCTCCCCATCACTCCAGAAGAACAGGCAGCGGAAGCAAAGGCTTGCTATAAAGCCGGTGCCAGAGTGATACATCTCCACGTGCGGGATAACGATGGTAATCCGACCCAAAGCATGAAGCGGTTTCAAGATTCCATTGAGGCAATCCGTGCTGCTGAACCGGAGTTAATCATTCAGATAAGCACCGGCGGTGCTGTTGGAGAAGCTTTTGAAAAGCGTTTGGCCCCCTTGAGCCTGCACCCTGATATGGGCACTTTGAACGCGGGCACTCTCAATTTTGGAAATGACATCTTTATCAATCACCCCGCAGACATTGTTAAACTGGCTGAGGCGTTCAAACAGTACAATGTGGTTCCAGAGGTGGAGGTTTACGAGTCTGGGATGATCGATTATATTGGCAGGCTGGTAAAAAAAGGCATCATTACCCATACTCCTCTGCATGTCCAATTTGTTCTTGGCGTTCCGGGAGGGATGAGTGGTACACCTAAGAATGTGCTTTATATGAAGGAGCACCTCGCGGAAATCATCCCAGGAGCCACCTGGGCTGTGGCGGGGATTGGCAGATATCATATCCAGGCTTCTCTCACGGCAATGGTGAGTGGAGGACACATCCGAGCAGGATTTGAAGACAACATATTCTACCACAAGGGAGTATTGGCAGATTCAAACGCCCAATTAATCGCACGCCTGGCCCGTATAGCTGAAGAAATTGGAAGGCCTTTGGCAACACCTGATCAGACCCGGAAGATCTTGGGTTTGTAGGTAAAAAAATGAAGTTAAGCGACAACGCCCTAATAGTACTCGAAAAAAGATATTTCCGTAAAGACGACGATGGCAACACGATAGAAGATTGGAAGTCCATGATCAAACGTGTAGCCAGCAATATCGCGGGGCACGATAAGCTAAAGACCAAAAAGTACTTCAAGCTGCTTGACAGCGGTTACTTTTTGCCAAACTCACCCACCCTGATGAATGCTGGCAATGATCTGCAACAGCTGTCAGCTTGCTTTGTGCTACCTATAGAAGACAGCATGGAAAGCATCTTTGAGACGGTCAAGAACGCAGCCTTAATCCATAAAAGTGGTGGAGGCACGGGTTTTTCTTTTAGCAGACTGCGCGAAGCCAATGCCCGGGTTCGTTCCACGAATGGTGTTTCCAGTGGCCCGCTTTCATTTTTGAAAGTCTTCAACGCCGCCACAGATGCTGTCAAACAAGGGGGAACACGCCGCGGCGCCAACATGGCCATCCTGAATGTCGATCATCCACAGATACTGGAATTCATCACCTGCAAAGAAGATACAAATGAACTTACCAATTTCAATCTGAGTGTAGGCATCACCGAAACATTTATGCAGGCAGTTAATCAGGATGCCGAGTACAATCTGATCTCTCCCAAAACGAAAGAAACGAAAGGCAAACTCAGAGCGCGTGACGTTTTCAACCTCATAGTCGAAATGGCACACAAAAATGGCGAGCCAGGAATAGTCTTTCTGGACCGCATAAACGAGGCCAATCCTACCCCCCACATAGGTCGGATCGAATCCACAAATCCTTGCGGGGAGCAGCCTTTGCTACCCAATGAAGCCTGTAACCTGGGCTCCATTAACCTCTCGCTCATGATTAAACAGGGTGCTATTGACTGGGATAGGCTGAGGGAAGTTGTGCGCAATAGCGTGGACTTTTTGGATGACGTGATCAATTGCTCCAAGTTTCCTCTGGCCCAGATCGACGAGATGGTAAAGGCAAACCGCAAAATCGGTCTAGGGGTTATGGGTTGGGCTGATATGCTGTATCAACTTGAAATTCCTTATGCAAGTGATGAAGCTGTTGAATTGGCTGAATCTGTGATGGAGTTCATAGATTATGAATCCAAACTACGTTCTGTGGAGCTTGCTAAAAGCCAGGGCAGCTTTCCCAACTTCAAGGGGAGTATATACAGCAAGGGTACTCTCAAACGATCTCCCAAAAATGCTGATTGGAACACATTAATTGCCGACATCAAGCGTCATGGTATCCGCAACGCTACTCATACCACGATAGCGCCGACAGGCACCATCAGTATGATCCTGGATACTTCAAGCGGGATTGAGCCCCAGTTCTCTTTGGTTTTCCGGAAACACGTCATGGATGGCGAAAAGCTGCTCTATGTGAACAAATGGTTCAAAGCCAAACTGGAACAGGCGGGACTTCTTGATGAAGAACTACTGCGGGAGATATCGGAATCAGGTTCAATTGCTCATAATGAGCGCATACCTGCCGAGATTCGCAAAATCTTTCAGACTGCCCATGATATCAGCCCCGAGTGGCATATCAGAATGCAGGCTGCCTTCCAGAAATACACTGATAATGCCGTTAGCAAGACCATTAATTTCCCCAATTCTGCCACAGTTGAAGATGTTAGAACAGCCTACGAGCTTTCCTACCTGCTGGGATGCAAAGGAGTGACAGTGTATCGTGACGGGAGCAGGGAAGATCAAGTGTTGAGCACCGGATCTGGTATTGGTAAGCAAGGGGGCGATGCCGAGCGTAAAGTTGCTCCGCGCAACAGACCCGAGATCACCCATGGCATCACCCAACGCATGGAAACAGGTTGCGGTCACATGTATGTAACCATCAATACAGATGAGCACGGAGCCTGCGAGGTTTTTCTGCAAATGGGAAAAGTAGGCGGTTGCGCCTCTGCTCAGTTGGAAGCTCTGGCTCGTCTTTGTTCGCTTGCCTTAAGATCGGATATCAAGGTTGAGGCTATCATCAGACAGCTTAAAGGAATTCGTTGCCAGTCACCAATGTGGCGCAAGGGTAAGATGATAACTTCCTGTGGAGACGCAGTGGGGCAAGCCTTGGAAGCATTTCTGGCCGCCCATACCAACGGTGATATCAAAGCGATCAGTGTATCCCCGGCGTATCCGAATATAAACAATACCCATACAGTCTCAGGCACCTCCATAGCCCTCTGTCCCGATTGTGGCTCATCAATTGAGCATGCTGAGGGTTGTCTGATCTGTCCGGCCTGCGGTTGGTCAAAATGTTAAATCTGAAATGTAGGAGCCCCTATGCGTTGTAAAAAATGCAACAGCACTCTTGCCCCCCACGACCTGTGGTGTTCAAGCTGTGGACGGCAAACACCTGCTGTGACGAGCGACCTGTCTGCCCTGGCGAGCCTTGCCAGAACCTGGAAAAGCTTCAAACAATACAAAGGCGGTAACGTCCCCGCGGCTGCCTTTTCCATTATCCTCGGAATCATCCCGGTAGCCGTGCTGATGGTTATCTTCCACAGCTTTGGCCTGCTTGATCTGGCTGAGATCACCAATACTCCCAAACTCCTGTTGAATTTGCTGACGGTATCGCTTTCCACTAGTGTGTTTATCCCCTTCATTCTCATGCCGTTTCAGCCTGTAACAAAAACTGACAATTACACAATAGGCTTTGCGGATATGGAGAAGGCAATGTCGGCTTATCCCCGTTATCTGCTCTTCAGCTTGTTCTCTGCCTTGTACTTTGTAGTTATCTATCTGATTTGCTTTGGCTTCCCCCAGTTTGGCAGTGACCCAATTCTACGCTTGGTGTGGATCGTGTTGATCAATTACTACCTTGCTCTTGTCCTGCCCGTTCCTGTGTTGATGGAACGCAAACAGCTCAGCTTTTGGGCGGCATTCCGGGTTTCTTACAAGTATTTCCACGTTGTGCGCTGGAATATCTACCTGCTTGCCCTTGTGCTCATCGTCCTGAACCTGGTCGGTTTTATGTTAATACTTGTTCCCCTTGTCATTACCGTTCCACTCAGTTGGTATGCCATCAGGGATTACACCGATCTGCTTTTGGATTTTGAAATTATCCGGCCTCAGCCCTAAGGTATTGCAATGATGACCAGAAAAGAGATTAGCTCGCTGTTGATCCTGCTGCTGGTGATATCCTATGGATTTTATAAATATGTCACCCGCTCCTACTCGGATATCCGCACCAATCAGGATTTGCTGAATACCTCGGTAACCATTGAAGCAAGCTCAAAAAGCAAGGGTATCGGCGCTCAGATCGACTCGGTTTTCTCATATATGAGGACTCTCGAGAAAAAATTCGACGACTATGACCCGGAATCATGGATCAGCAAGGTCAACTCAAACTCCGGAAGATCATATCCCATGGATCCAGACGCCTATGAGTTACTCACCATTGCTGACAGCCTCTATCGCTTGACAGAGGGCAGATTCGATATCACCATCAAACCCCTGTTTGACCTGTGGGGATTCAGCGACAGCACCCATGTTTACACTGATTCGCTGCCCTGGACTCCACCTGATTCCCTTGTTATTAAAGACATGTTGCATAGAGTTGGCTTCAACCGTGTGCGCTACAACAAAGACAGAATCATTTTGCCAGCAGGCATGAAGATCACCTTTGGAGCTCTGGCTAAAGGGTATATCCTGGACAAAGCCCGTGAATACATGCAGCGCCATCGCTTTCTCAGTGGTCAGATCGATTGCCTGAGCAGTATGACCTTCTTTGGTAAAAAGATAGCCCAGGTGGTGCATATCCAGCATCCCAGGCCAAAGGACAAGAGCACAATCGGTAACTTCAAGATCAAAAATGGCTCCCTCAGCACCTCTGGAGACTATCAGTTATACTTTGAATACCAGGGACAGCGCTATAACCATATCCTTGATCCTTTTACCGGCTATCCTGTCAAAGACATGTATTCGGTAACGGTGATCCATCCTTCCGCCGCTTGGTCGGATGGTCTCTCCACCGCGCTCTTCGTGCTGCCGCCCGAGCAGGCTGTGGAAAAGCTGAAAAACTTTGCAGAAGCGAATGCCGTGATCTATTACAACAATGCGGGCGAGACAGTTTCGCTCAAAACCTCAGGCATGAAAGACCTGGATTGGCACGAAGAATGACAGACCTCCCCGATATCCAGTCTCAAGACGATGGCAGAGCGGTGATTATCGACAAGGTGGGAGTGAAGGGTATCCGCTATCCTGTCATTGTGGATGACCGCGCCAACGGAGTACAGAACACGATTGCCGAGCTCGACATCTATGTGGAGTTGGATCATCGCAAGCGCGGGGCGCACATGTCACGGTTCCTGGAGGTTTTGAACCGCTTTCACCATGAGAATATAATATCTCAGTTGGAAAAGTTTCTGGCAGAGCTCAAAGTATGCCAGAAAGCCAAAGCTGCCTATGTGGACATGCGGTTTACCTACTTTATGAAGAAGCTAGCGCCTGTCTCCAAGATAGCATCTCTCATGGATTATCAGTGCTTCTTCAGCGCGAGCCTGAAGGATGAATTCCGTTTCTGGATCGGTGTCACCGTTCCCGTCACCACTCTTTGCCCCTGCTCCAAGGAGATTTCCAGCCAGGGCGCCCACAATCAGCGCTCACTGGTTACCATCAGGGTCAGATACACTGGCTTCATCTGGCTTGAAGAGCTAATCGCAATTGCCGAAGCCGCAGGCAGTTGCCCCATATATCCACTGCTGAAAAGAAGTGACGAAAAGTATGTGACCGAAATGGCTTATGCCAATCCAAAATTTGTTGAAGATATAGTTCGTGACATCACTCAGACCTTGGAGGCAGACACCAGAGTTGCGGAATTCTATGTCGAATCGAACAGCTTCGAGTCCATCCACAACCACAATGCATACGCCATGGTCTATCATGGCCCGCACCCGGAATTTTAAAGTCTATCCATCCCCCTGATAAAGATGCACTCACGCGCCCAAGCAAAAACCCTGGAAAACGGTCTGAAAGTGATTGTCCACGAGGATCATTCCAATCCTTTGCTCTGTCTCCAGCTTTACATCAGAATAGGCAGTATCTGGGAGCGGAAAGGCGAAGAGGGATATTCCCACTTCATTGAACATCTGGTCTTCAAATCCACCCACAACTTTGGTTACAACGAGATTTCCAGAACCATCAACGAACTGGGCGGTTCCATCAACGCTTACACCGATTTCGACAGTACCTGCATCTATATCATCCTGCCTGCTGAATATCTGGACCAGGGACTGCACATTTTGGCAGAGTTGGCCTTCTCCCCCACCTTCACCACTGAAGACGTTGCCTTGGAGAAGGATATCATCTGCGAAGAAATTCGTCAGACAAAAAGTGATCCGGAACTCGACTTCTTTGAATATGTCCAGGGAAGCTGTTTTATCGACAACCCGCAATCCCGCCCTGTGCTTGGCTCTCTGGCTTCGGTGAAAGCTGCCACGCAGAAAAAGTTGAAAGCTTTCCATGCCCGCCACTATACCCCGCAAAACTCATTTCTGGTGTTGGCTGGAGATCTGGACACAGCGCAAACGATGGAAAAGGTGCAGGCATACTGGTCTCAATGGATCAGTTCCCAGGCCGTTTCCAAACCAGATTACAGCCGCTTCCGGGAACCTGAACCTGTTCCTGCCCCTTCTTTTTGCCGCAAGAACCGTATGGAGTTATTGGCCTTTGCTTTGCCGGAACTTTGCAGCTCTCATCCCCAATGCGACGCTTTGCAGATCGCGTTGCGCTGCCTGGCGTATGGCAATTATTCCAGGCTCTACAAGCGGCTTGTGGAGAAAGAGAAAATAGCCTCCTCGGTCAAGGTGGAATCGATCTCTGGCAGCCTGAGCGGATACGCTCCGGTGGTAATCTCCAGCGTCAATTCCAAACATATCCTCAGAATCTCCGAGATCTTCGCCCAGGAATACCAATCCATCCTGCGGGATGAACTGGACGACAAGGAGATCTACCTGGCCAAGCGCGATATTATCAACGGTTGGCGCTATGGATTTCAAGGTGTGGAAAACATTGCCAGCATGATCGGTACCGACGAATTGATGGGCAGCTATGAAACGATCTACGATTACGACCAGCGCGTCATGGCGATAACCCGGGCTGAGATTCTGGCAGCCGTACACGGCTATTGGCATCCTTCCCGCCTGATTGTTTTTCATCAAGGTCCCAAGCCTCACCTGATTAACATTTCTGAATTTCTCCGCCCTTCCTTGCAACAAGAAAACCAAGTTATGGCTTGGGAAGCTCCTCAAGGCATCCCCCACTGCCCGGTATCACAGCTTTCCAGCCCGCCTTTGACAGAGTTCAGACCGGGATACTTCAGCGCCAGATTGTCCAATGGGCTCAGTTTCATCTATCATTACCTTCCTGATCTGACCGTGTGCGGCTACGCACTTTCCACAAATATATCCCAGCTTTCGGAAACTTCAACGCAGAGGGGACTTAATTTCTTCTGCTCAACCGCCATGCTCCATGCCACGCAAAAGCACAACTTCAACCAGCTAATTGATCTGTCACGCGATATCGGATTCAATGTGCGAACTGAAAATCCCTTGGACAGCACCATCTTCAGAGGCAAGTGCTTTCCCCAGGATCTGGAGACCGCTGTCTCGGTGTTGGCGGAGATAATCTGCGAGCCAGCTTTTGATTCCGATTACATAAGGGTTTGCAAGATGTCTGCCCTGGACATTCTTCGCCGCGAAAAGCAAAATCCATCCAGCAAGGCGTATCAGTCTTGGTTCAAGATGTTGTTTGGGGATAGAAGCCCCTATGACAAATGCACTGGAGAACCATCCGATATCCGCAGGATAGGCAAAACCGCCCTCAGTGGCTGGCATGCGGAAAAATACTGCTCTTCCCGCAGTAGTATTGGACTGGTGGGCAGTGTCGATCCGGATAGGGTCTGGGCGCTTATCGACCATTATTTTTCAGCGTATCCCACGGGAAACCATGAACTTGAAACACCGCCTGCCCTCCAGCCTTCCTCAACCAAACGGCTCGCCATCCAGCGCACTGGGATGGGGCAGGCGATCATAAATCTGGGTGGCTTTGCCCCGCCTGCCTCAAACAGGCTGCACACCACCGCCTTCCATGTATTGGCCCAGATCATGGGTGGAGATATGGATTCACGCTTCTTTAATATCCTGCGCGAGAAACACGGCCTGGCCTATCAGACCGGATTCGACTTTAGCTCTGTAAACGAACTTGGCTTCTGGAACGCCTACGCCTATTGTGATCCACACGACTACCGCGCTTGCCTGGGCTTGCTGCGGGAGATCCTTGACCAGGTGGCAAACGAAGGTGTGAGTGAAAGCGAGCTTCAGCTTGCCAAAAACTACCTCTGCGGGATGCATCGCATCGAAATGGAGAATGTCTCGGTCCAGGCTGCCATGATTTCCAACCTTGATGTGTTAGGCTATGAACCTGAGTTCTTTCTGGATCGGGAACAGCGCATCCACGCCGTGCGGATGGAAACCGTCAAAGAGCTTGCCTCGCTTTGGCTTTGCGAAGATAACCAATACACCCATATTCTCCTATGATAGCGTTTGGAATCGACATCGGCTCTCGCAACACCAAGCTGGTTGTTTTGGATAGCGTTACCCGCGCCCTACTTTTCTCCGGCTGGCAGGGCACGGACGTCTCCCCCATGCTAACCGTTCAAGCCCTGATCGACAAAGCCCGTCAGGAATGCGGCATTGGCATGCCTGATCGCATAGGATGCACCGGTTATGGAAGAAAGCTCTTCGACCAGCCTTGCAGGATTCTCTCTGAGATTTCCTGCCATGCCGCCGGAGTGGGTTACTTTCATCCTGATTGCCGTTCTGTGATCGATATAGGCGGACAGGATTCCAAAATCATTACCCTCAGGGAATCCGGAAAAGTAGAGGATTTTGCCATGAACGACAAGTGCGCGGCGGGCACGGGCAGATTTCTGGAACTCACAGCCCTGCGCCTTGATTGCGGGATTGACAGGCTATCAGATCTGGCGCGGGAGGCGGATGCGGTTCTCTCCATCTCTTCCACCTGCGTGGTGTTCGCGGAGTCTGAAATAATCGGCCTCATCTCCCGGGGAGAAAAGCCTGCCAATATCGCCCGCGCCGTGCACGTATCAATCGCCAAGCGCATCCGTGCCCAGATCGGCGCCCTGGAAATGCGCCCCCCCGTCTATTTTACCGGAGGCGTGGCAATGAATGCCGATCTGGCCCTGTGTCTGAGCGAGCAACTGCAGCAGGAAGTCCATGTGAGCCTGCAACCGGAAATCACCGGAGCCTTGGGCGCTGCGCTGATTGCCGCCGAATCGTGAAATCTGGAGCTTGAATGAAAGCCGACTACCATCTGCACACAGAATACAGCTACGACAGCCGGATGAAGGCCAAGGAACTGGTGGATAAAGCCCTGGCCCTGAACTATGATTTGATAGCCGTCACCGAACATCTTGACCTCCTGCCCAATGAATTGCTGGTTTACGGGCTTCCTGCCTTCAAAAAGTATTGCCAGGGCATGCAAGCTTTGAAAGAACGCCTGGCAGATACACCCCTGAAGCTCCTGTGCGGGATAGAAGTGGGCGACTACAACAGGGTCCGTCCCTTTGCCGACTGCCTTTTGGAGCAATTGGACCTGGATTTGGTAATGGGCGCGGTCCATTTTTTAAACGACTTCACCAATGTCGCCGTGCCTCTGAAAGCACCCCTTACCCCTTCCGAAATAGTCTCTTACTATCGCCTTAACCTGGACTTGGTGCAACATTGCAAGATCGATGTCATCGCCCATCTGGGCGTCTATAAACGCTACTATGAGGATATGCCGGATGAGAGCTTCTGCCGGGACATCCTCAAGGATATCTTTCAAACCATGGTGGAGCGCGGCATCGCCCTGGAAATCAATTTCTCCTCTCTGCGCAAACCTTACGCGAGGATATTGCCGGAAGAATGGCAGATCGAGCTATATATGGACTGCGGAGGCTCCCTGTTCACCCTGGGTTCGGATTCCCATCTGCTGGAACACTTTGACCTCAATTACGACAAGCTGCCCCAGTGGCTTTTCGATGGCTCGCTGCAGTTTCCGCGGTTTTGAGTCCGATATTTGCGTGGCGGTCTTTCACTCTCAGGATATCATTCTATCACCTTTTCACCGTCTTTTAGAAGGAAAGCACCAACCTGTATGCCAGCAAGTCAGGATAGGCAGGATGAGACAGATTTTTGTGATTGACAGAATTAATGTGATATAAATATAAGAAATACTACTCTGCGAGGCTAATGGTTTATCATGAAAGACGTTTTAAAAGACATACGGTACAAGTTGGAGAACCATTTGTATCAATGTGAGGAGCATATCCGTTTATCGCTGGTAACACGTATACTTTATGAGCTTGGATGGGATATATGGAACCCAATCGAGGTTAATACTGAGTACAAGCCAGTCCCATCAGAAGATGCTACAAAAGTAGACATCGCCTTGTTTCAAACGAAATACATCCCGACTGCATACATCGAGATTAAACAGCATGGAAAACTGGATAGAGAGATCTCGAAAATTGAAAAACAGCTCAGGGACTATTGTAGAGATAATACTGCCCTATTTGCAATTATGACTGATGGGCAGAAATGGCGTTTCTACTATTCTCAAACTGGTGGTGAATTCTCACAGAAGTGCTTCAAAGCCTTGGATATTCGGGATGATGACCTTGATGAATTAGTAGAGGCGTTTAGGTTATTTCTTGGTAAGGAATCCATAGAATCGGGCGAAGCCAAGAAAGAAGCTGAAGATTATTTGCAACTAAATCAGAAACAAAGAGCGATTGAAGACGCTGTCCCGATTGCAAAAAAAATTGTTCATGAACCACCATTCCCGAGATTAACTGAAGTAATTGTTAGCGTTGTAGCTCAAAACGGTATAACGATATCCGAGTCTGAAGCAGAGGATTATCTTCTTGAAAACAGCTCAAGAATTAGGACTATGCCAGTTGAGACAGAGAAGACAGCCTCAAATACTAATATTAATGATATCAAACCGACATCATACAATCTTAATGAAGCTCTACAGCCTTTAGATTTCTCCAAGAAAAAACCTGTAAGCGTTTTTGTGATAGATAAGTGGTATCCTGTTCAATCTTGGCAACAAGTTAAGGAATTTACATACAAAATAATTCTAGATAAAATCATAAATGCAAACTTACCAAAGACATGCCAAGTATCACGTGATCCTGGATATTTCCCACGCAGACCTAAGAAAATTGGAAATACAGGCTATTATTACGATGGTAACCATGGCTCAGAAGCGATTGTACACCAATGCAGAAAAGCTATGGAAGCAGCAGGCTATGATCCCAACACCCAATGGGGCTACGAAATATGAAATGAATGAAAGTATAATAGCGTTACATCCGGAATATAATACTGCAACCATCTCCATAATCCTTCATAGCTCCGTCCCTTGCTGCTCCTGCATTTGCTGCCATCATCCTTAGGTCATCCCTCACCGGGTTAAGGATGACCTACGGAAAATATAGACTTAGCCCACTCTTGCAAATGAGGGCAAAGGGAATATTCTTTCCAACTGAATGGAGTGAACCTGCTCATCGATAACAGCCTGGAGGTTCTGAGGGCAAAGGAGCGAGGCCTTCCTGTTTGCCTTGGGTGTCTTGGGTCCCCCTCATATCTTGATCGCTCATTGACCGCTGACCGCCCGCTGGACCGATTTTCGGCCGGACGTCAACTGGTCTTTGGATGGAGATCTCAGCATGAGGGAGAAACAATGTTTTGATAGGGTAAGGCAGGCTGGTGCAACTTCTATTAAACCAAATAATGCAGTAGGTTTTTCTAAGTCCCGTTTTTAGGACTGAATTTGAACTGATCTTTTTGGTGTTCTAAGCCACACCAGACACACTTGATTCAGCTCATGCCAACACCTCCCTCTCAAATGCATTGCAGTAGAAAGTGAGCCAAATGGAAGATACCTGGCTTGAGAACTTCTGATCCCTGGTCTTCGCCAACAAAACTAAGCGCCTGCTTGAGTACGCGTTATCACTTGGTTACAGAGACCTTTACGTGTAGAAAAGATTAGGTAGCCAGTGTGTTGCTATAACCCACCGATGATTCAGCAGCAGACAGTTGCTGTTGATAGAATCAGTCAGGTTTGCCCTCTGTAAAAACCACTTCGTAGGTTGTGTACCACGTATGGCATGGTGTCTCAGGAAGTGTGTAAGGAAAAAAGGCGTCCAGAAAGGAACGCCAAAAGAATGGTGGCGAAACCCAGAATCGAACTGGGGACACACGGCTTTTCAGGCCGCTGCTCTACCTGCTGAGCTATCTCGCCACCTATTAGAGTGCATGAACTTTCGGGAGGCTTATTCTGTCAAGATATTATTCAGGCTGAACCTTGTTGTATAATAGCGTAGAAAGGCATCTCTGACAGGAAGGGTTCATTTTCTGGAAAACCAAAAAGGATCAATGTCATAGCCCACATTCAAATAGAGTTTCGGTTTGCTGTTATGCCTCCAGGATGCCAACAGGCGAATCGGTGCCGCAATTGTGTTCAAGCCTAATTCTGCATAGAAGCAGCACTCCAGATCACTGTAATGCTTCCAGATACCTCCCTTTTGCAGGTCAAGCCCCTGTAACCCAGTCTGTAGGTAAACATTCTTGTAGGGACTGATTACAGTACCCAATGTAAAATATGAATACTGGGGTGAGCTTTTTTCATAGCGTTCGTAGCCACTGTAGCCATGCGAACCGCTGAAATAGAAGGGATCGCCATAATCCTCCTCCGCTGTGCCAAAATAACTTCCACAACTGAAACCCAGCCTGAGAGAGGCATAGGATGTGATTGGCGAATAAACATTGAAGTCACTTTCCAAGCGGCTGTAGATCTTATGGCTGATGGAAGACCAGCGGGCAAAGTTGCATTTGGCAAAAGCCATCGTTCCCCGCATGGGAAAGTAGAAGTCGTCCAAGCTCTCATGATACGCTTTAATGCCTAATCCTGAAACCAGATAGAGCAGACTGTCCGGAGCAACGGTCGATACATCGCGGTATTGTTTGGTTCTGTAAGTATAGAAAAATCCTTCCGCAATGGCGATATCCCTGGCAAACAGACCCACACCCGGGGTGAAACCGAATTCCAAGGATTTGACGCTGGATTGTTTGTCTCCGTTGTCATCGTAGAAATAGAGCCGATGCTCGCTCAGGTAGGGAAATAGCCGGAAATATGCCCCCCAAAGGTCACCAAAGTTTTTTACAACATCCAGGTTCACTTCAGTGCGCCCACCCAAGGTGAGGCCTGTCTGCAGCTTGGAATTTTTCAGCAGCATGTTGTTAAGCTGCAGCACAGCCCCCACATTCAGTTTTTCCTCTGTGGTGTAGCTGGTATTGAACAGCAGATGCTTTCTTGGACTCTCTTGTTGGTGGATGATCAGCCTGTAGCCCTTCTCTGTCTTTTTCAATACTGGATAAAATACTTTAAAAATCTGGGAATTCCAGGCCGTCTCGCTTGCTGCGATCAACTCGTCAACAGAGTACTTCTCGTTTCTTTCCAGACCAAGATAATCCCTTACTTTGGCAGTGCTTACATGCTGGTTGCCACGGCTTTCCACGTAAACAATCTTATAAATGTTTTCAAAATGACGTTCTGGTGGTTTGTTAAACACATATCCCTCAGAAACAAGAGCTTGCTTAAAGCTGAGAATCTGGTCAAGATGCTCTCTGGCATACGCCTCGCCAAAGTCTATGATCTTTCTGATTTTTTTAAAGTCAGTGGAAGAATACTCCTCCATCAAGGGATCGATCAACAGGTCGCAATAGTTCCGCCCCTCATCCAGATTTTGGGTAATGCCGATGTTGATGGTCTGATCTATCACATCCACCAGATCGACCAACTGCTCTCTTGTCCTGAGGGCTGAATTGACCTTGATACCCAACACCCTATCCACGCCAGATTCTCTCAAGATGGGGGCAGGCAGGTTCTGAGATATCCCTCCATCGATATAGAGGCGCGGCTCCACAGCGAGTGGTTCGATCAGGCTGGGTACGGATATGGAAGCTCTGATCGCCTGCATCAGGGACCCCTCCCGGAAAACAACCGGTTCCCCAGTCACCAAATCTGTGGCTATGCAGACAAAGGGGATGGGGAAAGACTCAAAATCCGGGTATTCGGCAGCCGCAAGAAACATCCTGGCAAGCTCTAAGTTTAGCTTGTTACTGGCGTAGATCCCAGACGGCAGACGCGGAGACCAGCGGTCGTCCATCTCCAAAACGAGATTGCCATAGGGTGCCCAGCGTTTTTCCCCTATGTAGAGGTCGTGGCGCTTGAAACGGACTTTGAGGATTTCTGATACATCGATATTCACCAGGATGTTTTCAATATCCTGAGCAGAGTAACCCAGAGCGTACAAACCGCCTATCAGCGCCCCCATGCTGGTTCCGGAGATGTAATCGGGATAGATGCCGTTCTCCTCCAAGACCTTCAAAATCCCGATCTGGGCAAATCCCCGCGCTCCTCCCCCACTCAGGGCATACCCGAGTTTATTTGCATCAAGCTTGGGCACAGCCAAAAGCAGGAAAACAAACAGAGTAATTAGATAAGCCGGTTTAACAAATCTAATTCTATTCGCTTGTATCTCCCGGATCGACATAAATGGTGTCCGCCTGAGCTGTTTGCTGTCTGGTGGCTGGCTTATAGGCAAATTCAATTTTGCCAAAAACGGCGCTTGCTTCGATGGAAACCCTTCCTTTGGGATAGACCTGTGTAGAATCGGGCTTGCGGGGCACTTCCACCGAACCAAACACCGAAGTGGATTCAAAATCAAACTCAATATCTTCTGGCAATAACACGTAGGCGGAGCCAAAAACAGCCGTCAGTTCCAAAGGTCTTGAATCAACGCTGATACCCGTGAGATCGATAGTTTGCGAGGAAAACACCACAGAGTGTTCTGTGCTGCCTGTGGTGTACACCCCAGATCTTGTTGAGCGCGTGCGTATGCTGCATGAACCTCCAACCAGAAGCCTGACGCCAAACAGGATAATGACAATGGCGATAAACATCTTCACCAGAGGCAGGTTCACTCCAACCTGTTTCAGAATTATCGAAAGGCCAAGCAGGACGATTAATATCCCCCAAAAGGCAGGTCCAAACAGGAAATTCATTTTCATCTCCTTCTCCTTAATTTATTGTTAGAGCCTGTTCCCAGGCATTCATGAGGCTATGAACAGGCAGATCGATATGATCGTTGACCTTGAAGGCGCCACTGTCTTTTACCACTCCCAGCAACGATACAGGTGTGTCGTGCAGAGCGCATAAAGCTTCAATCTCATTCTGTTTATCCTGATTAAAACTGACAACTATCCTGCCTCCGGATTCTCCAAAGTATTCGCAACTTGGGCGACATCCAAGCTCAAAATCAAGCTCCACGCCCAGGGGATCAGTCTTGAAACACGATTCAGCCACGGCCACAAGCAAGCCTCCCTCGGATACATCGTGTGCGGAGTTGATCAATCCCTTTTCCTGTAATAATAATATGAGATTTATAAGCCGTTTTTCCTTGTCTAAGTCTATTTTTGGAACCTGGCCGGAGACGAGACCATGCATTGTTTGCAGATATTGCGATGCCCCGGTTGAACAACAGGGCTTACCCAGTAAGGCAATCAGGTCTCCTGTCTGTTTAAAGAATTGGTTGTTAATCCGTCTTGCATCCTCGATCAAGCCCAACATACCGATTACGGGGGTTGGCCAAACCGCAGCCTTGGGGCTTTCATTGTAGAAAGAGACATTGCCACCGGTGACAGGAGTCTCCAAAGCAACGCAGGCGGCAGACATGCCACGTATAGCCTCGGCAAAGGTCCAATACACTTCCGGTTTGTATGGGTTGCCAAAGTTCAGGCAGTTGGTGATAGCCACAGGTCTGGCACCGCTGCAAGCCACATTCCTGGCTGCCTCGACCACTGCCGCTTTTGTGCCCTCAAAAGGATCAAGATAACAATGGCGGGCGTTGCAGTCTGTTGCCAGGGCGATGGCTTTTTCCGTGCCTTCGATCTTGACTACAGCGGCGTCACTGCCTGGCTCCACTATCGTGCCAACCAGCACCATGTGGTCATACTGGCGATATACCTCCCGCTTGGAAGCTATATTGGGTTCAGCCATTAGCTTGAGCAAGGCTTCCTGATAGGAGTCTGGTTCGGGCAAGGACGCGGGATCGAACTGCTTTGCTTTGCCTATATATTCAGGGATTTTCGTTTCCCTGGTATAGACCGGCGCAGAACCTCCCAAGACCAGTGTCTCGGCCGGTATCTCCGCAAGGACTTCGCCATCCATGCGCACGCGGAGCATTTTATCCTCGGTCACCCGACCGATGATAGCGGCATCCAGATCCCATTTATGAAAGATGGACTGGATCAAATCAAAATTCTGCGGTTCCACAATCAAAAGCATGCGTTCCTGTGATTCCGAGAGCATGATCTCATAGGGGGTAATGCCCGCTTCCCGTTGGGGAACCTTTTCAATATCGAGTTCAATTCCCACTCCACCCTTGCCAGCCATTTCAGAACTTGAGCAGGTAAGGCCGGCCGCGCCCATATCCTGGATGCCCACGACAAGCCCAGCATGTATCACTTCCAAAGTGGCTTCCAACAAGAGTTTCTCATAAAAAGGATCACCCACCTGGACAGCCGTTCGCATGGAGGCAGATTCATCGCTTAGATCGACTGAAGCGAAGGTGGCGCCGTGGATTCCGTCTCTGCCTGTCTTTGCTCCCACATAAACCACCAGGTTGCCAACTCCTTTGGCGGCGGATTTAGCGATCTGATCATGTTTCAATACACCCACAGCCATTGCGTTTACCAGGGGATTGCCCTCATAGGAGGCGTCAAAAAACACTTCCCCGCCAACTGTGGGAACTCCGAAGCAATTGCCGTAATCCGCGATTCCCCTCACCACTTCTTTGATCAGATGCCTGACCTGGGGATTATTGGGGTCTCCAAAGCGCAGGGAGTTCAGCGCGGCAATCGGCCTCGCACCCATCGTAAAGATATCGCGCAGAATCCCACCCACTCCTGTGGCGGCGCCATGATAGGGTTCCAACGCCGAGGGATGGTTGTGGCTTTCGATCTTGAAGCAGATAGCCAGACCGTTGCCGATATCCACCACGCCTGCATTTTCCTCGCCGGCCTTGGCAAGCATGAATTTTCCTTCTTTGGGAAGCGTCTTGAGCAGCCGGATGGAATTTTTATAGCTTGCATGCTCACTCCACATAACACTGAAGATACCCAGTTCCACATAGCTGGGCTCCCGGCCCAGGATCTTGAGGATCATATCGTATTCTTCCGCAGACAAATTGTGTTCGGCAATGAGTTCTGGTGTAATTGGTATTGTTTGCATAGTCCTTTAGTTACTGAACGTTAGTTCCCTTTTTTTGATCTTTTCGATCAGGCGTTTGATGCGGTCTTCGATCATGGCGAAGGTTTTTCGATAGTTGTTAAACTCTGATCCATAGGGGTCGGCAATGTCTCCCGTTTCCCCCACGATTTCGTTGAGAGTGAAAATCTTGCGTGCAGCTTCCGGTTGTTGTTTGATCATATAATCGCGTTGCCGTTCTTCCATGGTCAGGATCAATCTGCACCCATTGACCATTTGCGCCGTGACCTGCTTGGAAACGTGATCCCGCGCCTCTTCAATGCCCATGTCCAGCAACAGTTGCTTGGAACTTTCCGAGATGGGATGGCCGCCTTCGATCAGACCGCAGGAATCTCCGGCATAGCTAAGCTCTTCTTGTAATACATAATGGTTGAACAGCTTTTCCGCGATGGGGCTGCGACAGATATTGGCCGTGCACACAAAAAGTATGGTGGGTTTTTCGAAGGCTTTTTTGACCTCGTAAAAGGGAATCGACTTTTCCCGCAGGCACTTGAGCTCATCCAGCCCGCTCTGATTCTTTTCTTCGTGGCTGTCCACATATTCCACGATCGTTGATGCCTGCCATTCTTTGTCATAGATATCGGGAGAGGGTATGACCCCATAATCGAACCAGTCCCCAAAAATGCCGATTATCCTTTTCAGATCAGACTCCGGTGGCAGACTGGCGATATTGATGCTGGTGCTGATCATAGGTTCATCAAGCTGTTCCAAAAAGTAGCGCAACAGAGCATCATGAGGCACCCTGAAAGCCACTTTGCCATCCACTTCCACATGCTCAAACCTTGGATCGCCACATTTGAAGACAACGGTCAGATTTCCTGGCCAATATTGCTCCAACAGGGGATGCAAGCGTTCAGGGATATAGATACTGTGCACCTTAAACCAATCTATGTGAGGCAGCAGCACGATCAGTCCCTTATTATCGCTACGCTGTTTCTGCTTCAGAATGCGCTGTATGGCATCCATTGAAGACAGACGGCAGCCAATGCCGAACATTCCCCCCGTGTAGTGCAGAATCGTTTTGTCTGCAAAGTTTTCTTTGCGAAAGGTCCTGTCCAGCTTGCGAACTGACGGATTCTTAATCAATATCATCGCGTGTTCCTCAGATTCTATTCAAGATATGAAAGGGGGTTGACCGCTTTGCCATCCTTGCGCAATTCAAAGTGCAATGACGGCTGGGATGCCGAGCCTGTAGCTCCGGATTTGGCAATTTGCTGGCCTTTTTTCACACTGGCACCTTTGCTGACCAATAGCTCATTATTGTAGGCGTAAACCGTAAAGAACCCGTTTTTGTGGTCAATGATCACCAGTTTCCCTTGACCGCCGTAACTGCCCGAAAAAACCACCTCCCCTTTGTCGGCGGCAACCACCGGCGTCCATTCCGGAGCGGCTATCTCTATGCCATTGCAGACCACGGAAGTGCCATAGGAGCGGGTTTCCTCGCCAAACTGCCTGATAATCCTGCCTTTCAGAGGCCAGGCTATTGTTCTGGCGCTGAATTTGTAGGATGCCGGTTCTCTGTCATCTGTTCTGGATGTCAGTCTGCTGATCAAAGACTCGAGCTCGGCCGCGTCCTTTCTCAGGCGTGCTATCTGATCGCGCATCTTCTTCTGTTCCCTGTCCAGCTTTTTATTCTCACTTTCCAGGTTTCTTACGTCGCGATCGAGTCTTTGGATTGTTGTGGCTTTGCTTCGCACATCCTGCAACACAAGCTTGTGTTCGGTGCTTTTCCGCTCTTTTTCGATAGTCAGGTTTCCTTGAACTACGCCCAGATTATCCAGCTTGTTTCTGGTCTGGGTACTCATCAGCGCCAGATAATGCTGATCGCGATGTCGCAATTTGTTTGTTCTGCTGGCCAGGTCACGCCGGATCAGCGCGGAAAGTTGAATGTTTTGCAGGCTGTTCAGATCCCTGATCTGCTCCTCGACCGTGCGTAATTCGCTGGATACCAGGTTCAGCATGTCTCTTTTTTCTTTTTCCTGACGTTGAGAAACCTTCAGTTCCGCGTCGGTCTTCTTTTTTGTGCTTTGCGCGCTTTGTATGCGTGACTGATTCTGGGTTTTCTTTTTCTCACTCTGCTGCACCTTTTTCTCCGCAGACTGGAGATCTTTCTTCAGTTTGTCGAGCTGCTTCATCTTGTCGCTCAACTCATCCGCGTTCAGCGTGAGCGCAAACAACAAGGCCAGAATTATGGTAATAAATCTATTGTTCATATCGATGCACCTGAATTTCTTCTAATTTACCATATTGAAAACACGCCCCTCCATGTCAATGCAATTCTGTGTTAAGATGCAATATCATTGGATAATTTACAACATGGAGAGAGCTTGGGATGGATTACAGTTTTGATTCACCCGCGGCCGCACCGGGCAAAGAAAGACCAGTACTGGTATCCATAAGCCGTTTTAAATCTGAGCAGCTAAACCCATCGATTCAGATTCAGATGGCCCTCATACGCTCATAACTCATTGATCGCTAATTGATCGCTGACCGATCGCCCAGCCGTTTATCGCTCGGACGTCAATGGGCGTTCAATTCAACGTCAGGGTATGAGGGGAACATGAGAAAATCTTCTAAATATATTTGGGAAATTGCCTTGGAAAGGTGGAAAGGTTCCCCCGAAACAAGCACCTGAGTCTAAAAACAATCGGCATCATTTACTTGACAATCGCATAAATAATCCTATATAATCCGCAAAATGCTTCATAGCTCCGTCCTTTGCTGCTACTGGCTTTGGTGCCATCATCCTTAGGTCATCCCTCACCGGGTTAAGGATGACCCCAGGAAGATATAGACTTAGCCTCAATATGCAAACGCGGGGGAGATATAAAAGCCATCCCCGAAAGGATGGCTTCATTTCTAAGTGATTGAATCATATTATCTTTTTCTGGTGAGCTTCTGAACGGCTTTCTTCTCTTCAACTGCGGCCACCTTGTAGGTATCAACCACCAGGCCGGAGGCGAGGAAAATGGAACCCAGGGTTCCAACGATGATGCCCAGGGAAATTGCCAGGGCAAAGTCGTGCAACACCGCTCCACCAAAGAAATAGAGCGAAAGCGCGGTGATAAGAGTTGTGCCAGCTGTGAGAATTGTTCTGCTCAGGGTTGTGTTGATGGCGCGGTTGAACACTTCCTTCACAGGGTCTTTGCGGTAGATCTTGAGATCTTCGCGGATGCGGTCGAAGACCACTATCGTATCGTTGATACAATAACCCACTATGGTCAGCAGGGCAGCGATGATCTGCATGGTTACTTCTTTTCCGGTCAGCGCGAACACGCCCAGGACAAAGACAACGTCGAAAGCAAGGGCCAGGATGGCCATCAAGCCGAAGGTGAATTCGAAGCGGATCCAGATATATATGATCATCAGAATCAGGGCGATAACCACCGCCAGGATCGAGTTGGCCCTCATTTCGGAACCGGCCTTTTGACCCACAGTGTTCACTTCCAGGATCACTTCGCTTTCGATGTCTCTGCCAGCGGTGTATTCCTGCAGTTCTCTGCCCACTATTTCCGCAAGCTCGGCTTTGGTTTCTTCCAAATCCTTTGTTGATTTCATCTTTAGCTGGAAAATGGAATTGCTTTCCGGGCCCACATACTGAATTTCAGCGTCATCAAATCCATTTTCGCTCATAACGGAGCGCAGTTTATCTATGGCCAGAGGCTTTACGTTCGGGCTTTTTGGATTCATATTAAGTGTGGCGGCGATTCCGCCTGTAAAGTCGATACTCCAGTTCAAGCCTTTGAAAACCAGTCCGCCGACCGATATCAGCAACATAATAATGGCAATCACATAGGCGATCTTGCGGTTTTTGATGAACTGGAAGTTTGCGTTTTTGAATAATCTCATCTTGAACCCCCTCAGATACTCAAAGTTTTCTTATCTCCGCTCAACATGGTCTTTTCCATGATGTAGCGGACAAAGACGATGGCGCAGAAAATAGAGCCGATGACGCCAATCGTAAGGGTGAGGGCAAATCCTCTCACGGCTCCCGTTCCAAACTGATAGAGCACGAAAGCGGCGATCAGGGTGGTGATTTGGGAGTCCCAAATGGTCACCGAAGCCCTGTCAAAGCCAGTTGCCACCGCGGAGCGCGGAGTTTTACCGGCATCCAGTTCTTCGCGGATTCTTTCAAAGATCAGCACGTTGGCGTCAACCGCCATACCAATGGTCAGAACAATTCCCGCAATTCCAGGCAGCGTAAGTGTGCCTCCAAAAAGGGTCATGGCCGCCAGGATAAATCCGACGTTGAAGACCAATACGAAGTCCGCGATCAGGCCGGAAAGTTTATAGTAAAAGAGCATGATCAAAATCACAATGCTGATACCAATCAATCCCGCCCGCAGTCCTTTCTTGATGCTGTCCGCGCCCAGGCTGGCGCCTACCGCCGAGGTCGATTCCACAATCAGGGGGGCTTTCAGGCTGCCCTGATCGAGCAGGATTGCCAGAGAGCGGGCTTCCTCGCGGGTAAAGATACCGGTGATAATGGCCTTGCCATCGGGAATGCGGTCTTGGATATTCGGAGCGGAATATACCAGGCTATCCACCACTATGGCAAGCTGTTTGCCAGTGTTGTCGGCGGTCACACGTTCAAAGAGCCGGGCGCCGGTGCGGTTAAATTCCAATGAGATATAGGGTTTATTGGCTGTTTGCGGATTAGGGTCTTGTGAGGAGCCAATCATCATCTTGGCTTTTTCCAAATCCGACCCTGAAACCTGAACCGCGGATTTGAGCACATAAAGCTGCCGGTTATCCACCGCTTCCTTAACATTCCTTCCGGTGCTGCCAAAGGCAAATTCGTAACCCTTGGGAACCAGTGACGCGAAGAGTGAATCGGCAAAAAGTTTCTGCAGGACGGGCACATCGTTTTTGCTGACGGAAAAGGTGTTGTCTGCCGAAACCAGCAAGCGTTTGAACATGCCGTTCTGAGAAGCCAGGGAATCCGCTTCGATGCCACGTTTTTTAAGCTCGGCGTTTTCCTTGCGTTCCAACTCTACAAGCTCGGGAAACATGGAAGGATTGGTCTTAATGATGTCATCGATCTGGGTGACCACAGACTGAGCTTCATCGGCTGTGGCGACCAGCTTAAAGTTCAGCATGGCGGTTCTTTTGACCAAGTCTTCAGCCCCAGTGCGGTCTTTCGCGCCTGGAAGCTGAACCACGATCCGGTCTTCGCCGATCTTCTGAATGCTGGGCTCAGCAACACCAAACTGGTCGATACGATTGCGGATGATCTCGATGTTGCTATCGACGGCATCGGGAATCTCTGCGGGCGACAAACCTTTGGTGTCCAGCCCCAATACGATCTGAATGCCTCCCCTGAGGTCCAATCCCAGATTCAGCTTTTTCTTGATTGGCCAGTTGGTCACACTATCTGGAACGAACAGGGGAGAAAGGAATATTAACGTACCCAATACAAATATGAGTATGAGCACCGGACTTAGCCAGGAGTACTTTTTCATTGGCTTATGCTCCCTATTTCATGAATTTATAACGATTTTTGACGTATTTGGGCCACTCAAATGAGAATGCTCTTGACGTCAAGTGAATTATTGCCTGAGCTTTAAAGTTGGCATTAGCGGATAACGAAGTCCGCCTGCAAATCGCAGACCTTTTTGACTGACTATTTATCCTGCTTGAAGCCCACAGGTTTGTTTTCTGTAACTCCCTGCACTTTGATTTCGCCGAATTGGTTTTCAAAACCTTCGATGTTCTTTTGCAGGATTTGCAAAAGCTGCTTCGCGTGCTGGGGCGTGCAGACAACCCGGGTATAGATTCTGGCATCTGGAATGCCGGGCAGGATGCGGCCGAAGTCTATGACGAACTCGGAGGGTGAGTTTGTGATCATGAAGAAATTGGCGTAGGTGCCTTCTCCGACCTTTTCGTCGATCTTGATGTTTAGTTGTTGCTGTGGTTGAGGTTGAGCCATTGGTATTCTCCTTTATTCTGGAATAATTTGCTTTGCTGGGATTATATTTCCTGCAGCTTGAATTTTGTCCAATAAAAAAGCGAAATGCTGCGAGCCAAGGCACATTTCCCGGTTTCCCAGGATAAGCAACCGCTCTTGAGCCCTGCTGAGTGCCACGTTGAGTTTCCGATCCACCGATCCATCCGGGGAAAGTGACATCAGGCTGCTTAACGAGCTGTTATCATGGATCGGAAGGGTTAGAATCATATTCTTTCTTTCAGAGCCCTGAAAGCGTTCCACAGTGTCCACAGTAATCGCCTTCTGCTTTTCTTTCAGCTCCTGGAAAATGGCGTGGATCATCGCCCTGTATGGAGCCACGATCCCTATATCTGTGGAGTAATCCTGTATTATAGCCTCTTTCTGAAAAAGATCCAGTAAGTGGCAAACAAGCTTAACTTGAAATGCATCATAGTAGGGCGTGGTTGTGCGAGGGCAATCGATCCAGATTACGCGGGAAGCCAGGAGCACGTTGCTGTGGGGGGGCAGGATTTCCTTTTGTTGGGGCAAACTGGATATCAACCTGCCCTGATAGTAGTGCTGGATCAAAGCGGCAATATCTTCGTGCATGCGAAAGTGATGCCTTAACATGGAGTTGGCATGCTGCCATCCATTCCGCGTACACACCCGCGTCAGACGTTCCAGCAACGACTGGCTGTAGTTGTCATAGCAAAGGTCCTTCAGACGGGGATGGGAAAACCGAAATCCATGGTCAGACATGGCTGTGATCGGCGGCAACTGATTCTGGTCTCCGATCAAGATGGTTTTTTTCACTTTTGACACAATGCCCAGAATACTGTTTTCCACAATCTGCGAGGCTTCGTCAACTATCAACTGGTCAAAACTGACCAGCCGCAACATATCAGGCAGCCAGCCAGCACAACTGGATACGGTTGCCACCCATATCCTGTTGTCGCGCAGGATTGCATGAATCTGCCGGTAGTCCTTTCCGCTTATTATATTGCCCAGCAGTTCTTCATCCACTTCTTGCGAATTACCAGTGCGTATGTAAGGTATATCAGCTTTTTTCAGGCATCCGCAGATTTCATCGACAGCCCTGTTGGTGAAGCTCAGGATCAGGATCCTGTCGTCGTTGAACTGATATTGGCGAGCGATATACTTCTTCAGCAAACCCGAGGTCTTTCCCGTGCCAGGCGGCCCCTGGACAATATGGTATTCGCGGGAAGCACACAAACGATCAACCGTGGAATCCAGGTTTTCATCCGGCTTTTCTAAATTCTTGTCAGTTTGCGGTTCACGTAATCCCAGCCACAGCTCCCTGGTGGAAGGAAGGCTTTGCAGAAAGCTGAACAAAGACGACAGGGGAGAATAAAGTGATGCTTCCATAATATCGTGTTCCAAGGACCAGGTGCACTCATGGAGATGTTCGGGGGGCAATCTAAGTCCGCCGCGGATGGACACCTCCACTGTGTCGTCGTTGAAATCGCTTATCTGGCCCCGTATAATCTGCTGCTTTTGAATGGGAAGATTGTTTTTGTAGAGCACAACCACATCCCCCACCCGGAAGTTGGATATATAGTCATCTTTCGGGGTCACAAAACGAATCACGTTGAAATCCGCGGAATCAACTTCCAGAGGACTCAGCAGTCTATATCTCTGCCGTTTTTGCTCTGCCCCCATCTTCCATAAGGCGTTGTGGCCATATACGGATTCGCTGCTCAATCCGCCAATCTTGACTTGCCATATTTCCCGTACCGCGAGCCTGCATTGCTCCAAAAACCATTCACGTTCATAGTCTTCAAGCGACTTCAAAGTGCTGACGATTAGCTTTATACTGTCAACGATATAAGGCGGATAAGCTGTTGTATCTGCTGTGGGCAGCCAGTTGAAATAAATCGAAGGATCTTCCGCCAGCCTGTGCATGATACCAACGATCCTGTTTCGGCAAAGCAGCAGCTCCTGCTCCAATTGAATCGTGTTGGATACGCTCCGGAGCTTGTTTTCTTCCGCCGCCGAATAGAAGATGCCGCTGGTACCCCTTGATGAGTTATCGAAACAGTTTCTGATTATCATATTGTAGGCTATGACCTGCATCTGATGTTCTTTGTAAACGTCAAAACGAGGCGCTTTCCCGCTCTTGAGCTCCACAATATGCGGAATTCCTTTCAGGAACCAGAGGATATCCAACCGGCCTTGCAATCCGTAATCCGGATTTATAAAGGATGGCTCCAGTTGCAGGGGATTAGCCTGGACCATTTTGGCAAACTCTTGTATCTGGGGCAGATGGTTGATGCGGATGTTATTGTAGATTTCCAGGGCGGAAGTTTCACCCAAGCTTACCATCTGGATTGCCTGACGGGCCAAACCACTCCTGAACAACTGCTCATACTCTTGATTTGGGTCTATGATCAGTTCATCCAGTATGTTGTTTAACATGGTACCCTGAGCTATGCTGCTTTTGGATGCCTCCCTGAACAGTTGTTTGACAATGAACAACTCCGGATGGGAGTCCTCTTGGGTAAAACAACTGGCAATGGCTGTGGCATCAAGTAAAAAATCCGGCTCCAGTATCACCATAGTGGAGGGGTTGCTCTGCAATTGGTCCTGTCTGCCCCGCACTTCACTGAGGTCGATACAGTTTAGGCTGCAATACTTCCACAGCGATTTGCTCAAAAGACTCCACCGTCTGCCTGGTTCAGCTCTGTCATTGAGGATGACGTCGTACTCCATCCCTTCTTCAGTACTCACTTTGAGCTGAATACCACAGTTTACGCCTTCTTTCCTAAGCAGTTTCCAGGAAGTAACCACGCAGCCAAAGCTAAGCTTCTTGCTGGGTTTGAAGGAGGGAAATGGTTTGGCATTGGTATTATTAAGATAAAGCTCTATTTCGGGATCACATTGCTCGGGATTCAACCACTTCAACAAGGCGTAGAGTGCGTGAATGGATGAAGTAAAAGACTCTACGCGTGGTATGAAGTCATCCTCATGAGCCGCTTTATTACACAGAATCCGTATCTGGTTTACCTGCTGCCCGAGATCCTTCGGCACTTTCAGAATAGAGTTTACATACTGGATCCGCGCGAAGAGACCGGAGAAGCTTGTTTTACTGTCCGCGCTGAGAGCTTTGTAAATTGCCTCAAGCAGTTGGCGAACATATAGCAGATTGGTCTTTAGATCAGTTTCCGCCTGGACTATTTCCCTAAGACGCTGGAGCAGTGCCTGTGTTTCGGTGTTCTCCAAAAGGGTCATCAGTTACGTTTCTTTATTAAGGACGAATGGAATAGGATTGAGGAATCTGAGAGACACCTGCTTCATTCATGATCTTCTTTGGTATCGCTATTGGCGAAAAATGCTTGAATGAACTCATTGACATTGAAATCTTCCAGATCATCGATGCCTTCCCCAACTCCTATCATACGGACCGGAAGTTGCAGTTTATGCTTCAGACTGAAGATGATGCCTCCTTTCGAAGTTCCATCGTACTTACTGAGCACTATGCCAGAAAGCTGGATAGCCTGATCAAAACTCACAGCTTGTGAAATTGCGTTTTGGCCTGTCGTGGCATCTACAACAAGCAGGGTCTGATGGGGAGCTTCGGGAAGGAGTTTTTTGATAGTCCGGTCAATCTTGCTCAGCTCTTTCATGAGATTGTCCTTGGTATGCTGACGCCCGGCTGTGTCTATCAAAACCACGTCATAGGACCTGGCGATGGCAGCGGCAATACCGTCGTAGATTACAGAGGCAGGATCAGCATCCTGTTGGGATTTGATCAGGGTTGCGCCAGCCCTGTCTGCCCAGATGGAAAGCTGTTCGATGGCTGCCGCCCGGAAAGTGTCACCCGCTATGATCATCACCGACTCTCCCGCCTTGATCAGGCGATGGGCAATTTTGCCTATACTGGTGGTTTTTCCAACTCCGTTTACACCTACAAACACGATAACGTAAGGCCTGCGGTTGATTTCGTCGTAGATACTGATGGTATCGTTATAATCATTGAGCAGAATCTCCTGCATGATTCCCTGCAACGCATCCAGCACCTGGTCTGGATCGACAATCTTTTCTTCCCTGATGCACGTAGCCAGCGATTCCATGATCTGATCCGTCATTTCAACGCCGGTGTCGCATTTCAAAAGCACTTCTTCGATCTGCTCCATCAACTCGTCGTCAACTTTGCCCCGCAAATGCACCGTCTCGGCTATCTTACCCAAAAAACCACTTTTTGTCCGGGCAAGCTTTTTACGCAAACTACTCACTATATTAAGCATTTTAGCTCCAGATAAATTAATTCATGTAATGTGCAACATGTCTGTTCACTTTTACTATTGACATCCATGCGCCTGCCATAAAATGGCATAATGGCTATCAGTCAACTAAAAAAACATTCAGAGGAATTGATGCATACAAGACACTTTCGTCCAGTGATGCTATTGGCGATTCTTATACCCTTCCTAATTACGAGCATTGGGTATTACCTGATGTTTGCCAATACAGGCACTAAATCACAAAACGTTGCGGAGTCCTATTACGATGCCCCGGACTCGATCTTCGCTTACAAAATGATAGATGAACTCGATTCCAGTAGTCAAGAACCGGAAAAGGGATTCGGGATTGGAGAGATTTCACTCTATCTGTCTATACTTTTGGGATGCGTGGCATTTTTTTGGTTTTATCTACGCTCCAGCCTGGTCTGGGTGGCGGTTATTGCGATACCCATACTCTTTTCACTTTGGGCGGCAATTACACTGGGCATCAGTATTATTCCGTTCTATTTAGTGTCCTTATTGTTTGCCGTCTTGTTCGCCCTTTTGGTCCGCTATCTCTTTTTCTGGCCCCCTATCCTGCGCTTCAGGATGGTTCTTTGTTCGATAGTCGGAGCAGCTTTGCTTACTCTATACTACCGGGGCATTTTTTTGGTTACAAGCCAGGAATGTGTTCCGTCCTGGTGGTCAAGTGTGGCGACAAACTCGTTGATAGCGATGATTTTTATCACCTTTGGATTGTCCATGGCAGATCTTATTATTCTGCGTAAGGAAATATCTGAAGCAAACAAGGAAAAAAGACGCAGAGCTCTGGCTGACGAAGACGATAACAATGCTGACTGACCGAGATTTCTTCCTTCTGGAGCACAGCGATGATCTGCTGGACTATCGGGCAATATTCGGTAACGACAATCCAGTGTATATTGAAATAGGCTGTGGCAAGGGCGAGTTTATTTCCCAGTATTCCATGCTCCATCCCGAGTGGAATTTCCTGGGTTTTGAAGGCAGGGAAAAACGTATCCGCAATATACTGAAAAAAGTATCGCCAGCTAACAACCCCAATGTGCGCTTGTTGTGCCTGATGATCGACAGCAACATCGCTCAAGTGCTTCCACCACAGTCCATTCAAGGTGCTTTCATACAGCATCCCGATCCCTGGCCTAAAAAAAGACATCATAAGCGACGGCTTATACAACAGGATTTCCTTAACGCCCTGGCGTCGATACTAATGCCCGATGCCCAGTTGCATATCTCCACCGATCATGAAGAATACGCAAACTGGATCGCAGAGGAGTTTCTTAAGAACGCCAATTTCCTTTCTTTGCACGATCAGCCGATCCAGAAAACTCCCAGTCTGGCAGACCATGTCACCACTTGGTATGAAAAGGATCAGCGCCGACAAGGTTTCGAACCCAACTTCATGTTGTATAAAAGAATCTAAGGCAAGTTGTGAATAAGTTCAACGGAGATATTTCCGTATCCAATATCATTAAACGCCTGATCAGAGCTCCGGAGACTGATGACTGCGAGTATCAGCAGCACATCGAAAGCCTGAATAAGATTGGCAACGCTCTGTCCACGGATGTTGATTTAACCAATGTTTTTGACCTGATCCTAAGCATGGCAATCAACTACACAAATGCGGATGGAGCAACGATCTATATGGTTTCAAAAGATGGCAAGAAGCTTGATTTCAAGCTGATTTACAACAAGAGCCTGGGCATCGGGCAGCTTGACCGTCAGCAAGACAATGAATGGCCGTCAATCCCACTTTACAATCCTGATGGCAGCCCAAGAACGGACAGCCTGGAAGCTTATGTGTTTCACAACAAAATAACACTGGATCTGGACGATGTCTATGAATCTGCAAACCAATACAAAAACGGGGTTGTGATCTCTGATATATCGCATGGTTACCGCTGTAAATCGATGCTCACAATACCCTTGTTGGATCATGAAAATAATGTATTGGGGCTGATCCAGGTGATCAACGCCATCGATGCGGATGGCATGATTGTTTCCTTTGACGATAGGGACAAAGAGTTGCTGAAGTCATTGGCCTCACAGGCAGCGCTTGCGGTGTCCCACAGAAATCTGCTGGAAGGGATGGAAACCCTTTTAATGCAGTTTATGCGGGTGATTGCCACAGCCATCGAGCGTAAATCAACCTATTCATCCCGTCATATATCCAGAGTGGTGAAGCTCACTGAAATGCTGGCCCAAGAGATAAACAAGGCGTAAAGCGGTGTGTATAAAGATATTTCCTTTACTGCTGATCAGTTGCGTGAACTCTCTATGGCGGCTTTGACCCATGACCTCGGTAAAATAGTAACCCCCAAATACATTATCGATAAGAGCACTCGTTTATTTGGTGTTTTAGACAAAATCGACCTGGTCCAACTTCGTTTTTCACACATGAAGCTGTTGTGCCGCTTATTGAAAAAAAGCATGAACACAGAGGATTTCGCTGATTTTATCCAAGCCAGCTTTGGCACCCAGGTTCCTGTGAAAGGATTAGAGAATTGGCTGGATAAGCAGTTTGAATGGTTGCGGCAGATTAACGAAACTGAGGAATATCTTTCGGAAGAAGTGTTGGACAGGGTGCAAACACTGGCTGATATCCACATCACGTATGATGGTGAAGAATACTATCTGCTAAGCCCGGATGAAAAGCTTAACCTCAAAGTGCGGCAAGGCACCCTGAATCCGGAAGAAAGAAAGCTGATGCGGGAGCATGTCTGGATCACTTTGGAACTGCTTTCTCAGCTTAGCTTTCCCAAAAAGTATCAAAATGTAGCGAACATAGCAGCCTCGCACCACGAGAATTTGCTGGGCACCGGTTATCCGCGTGGATTGAAAGCTGAGCAGTTGTCAATACAGTCTCGCATCCTGGCCATGGCAGATATATTTGAGGCTATCACTGCTTCTGATCGCCCCTATAAAACTCCTCACACCCTGTCTGAGTCTCTGATTATACTTGCCAAAGCCGTTCGCAAGGGCAAACTGGATGGCGATCTGATGGATATCTTTCTGGACTCCGGTTTGTATATGGTGTATGCCAGAGACTCACTTGAAGCAGAATTGATTGACAATATAGACGTTAACCAGATCAAGAACATCTATCACATCTGAATGAGTAAGTTAACTCATATAATTGATAATAAATTATGGCTTGCTCCACTGGCTGGTTTTACAGATCAGGCATTCAGGCAACTTTGCAAAGCCAACGGCGCAGACGTTCTGGTAAGCGAGATGGTAAGCGCTGACGGGCTGATCCGGGACTCGCTTAAGACAGTTCAATATATAAAGTTTTCCGAATCCGAAAGGCCTTTGGGTATTCAGATCTTTGGCTCGGATCCAGTGGTGATGGCCAGGGCGGCGGAGTTCTGCCTTCAATACAAACCTGATTTTATCGATCTGAATATGGGATGTCCGGTGAAGAAAGTGGTGAAGCGTGGGGCTGGATCAGCGTTGATGAAAGACCCCCAACGTGCTGCGGCAATAGTAAAGGAAGTTAAAGCCGCTCTTGCAGGACTTGTGCCTTTGGGAGCCAAGATTCGCAGCGGATGGGACTCTCGCTCTGTCAACTACCTGGAAATGGGACTCAGCTTGCAGGAGGCGGGTGTCGATTTTCTTTGCCTGCATCCACGCACTCAGACTCAAATGTTTTCCGGCCAAGCAGATTGGGAGCATATCCTCAACCTCAAACAAAAGCTGAGCATTCCTTTGATTGGAAACGGAGATATCAAGTCTCCCGAAGATGCGGCGCGAATGTACTCTACCACGGGCTGCGACTCTGTTATGATCGGAAGAGGCGCTTTGGGAAGGCCTTGGATCTTCAACCAGATTCGTGAGTTGTCACTTACAGGGGATTATTCTCCAGTCACCAAAACCCAGATGCTGGAAACCATCTTTAGCCAGATCGACCTTGCCCTTGCCTATAAACCAGAAAGAGTAGTCACCAAAGAACTGCGCTCCCAGCTTTGCCATTACACCAAGGGATTGCCCGGCGGCGCGGATTTGAGGCAAAAGATCAATCACGCGGAAAACACTACTGTCATAAAGGAATTGCTCATCCAGAGCGAAGTTTTTCGGATCTAATACCAATTCGCTTTCATCAAGCTATTATTTGCATTTTTACGAAACAAGTCCCACCAGACACCAAAGCCGCGTCATCACGTGCAATCGGGGTCCCCGCCGAAGCGTGTAGCGGTTTGGTAGGGTAACCTTACCCGTGATCCAGTCTTCTGGAAACAACCACCCAGCCTAAAAACAACCGGTATCAATTCCTTGACAACTGCATAAATAACCCTATATAATCCGCAATATCCTTCATACCGCCCTCCTTTGCTGCTACTGGCTTTGGAGCCATCATCCTTAGGTCATCCTTATAAATTATAAGGTTGACCCCAGGAAGACCCACGCCAGAGAGGGGGATTCAAATGAGGCCCATCCCCCCTCATAATATATAGGTGCTACGATAGGTGGAAAGGTTCTCTGGAACAAGCACCAGCAAGCTACACACTGCGTCATCCCGGACAGACGAGGCCCTCGGGGGTGACTTGAGCCACGATCCAGTCTTTGAAAATGAGAGCCCATTGTAATAACGTAAACGAAATAGTATAAACCTCATATTTATCCACCTATGAGATGTTCTATCGATTCCACTATCCTCTGAGGCGAGATATCCAGCATGCACCTGAAGTGCTTTAGGGGACAACGTTCCAAGCCGTGCAAAGAACATGGCTGACAGGGCAGATTGGCACACAGTATTTTGGCAGATTCGTTCAAAGGCGCAAAACCCAGTTTGGGATGGGTGCCTCCAAAGATCGCTATCTGTTTCCTCCCCAAAGCCGCTGCCATGTGCATGGGGCCTGTGTCGCCGCTAATCACCAGATCGGTCTGCGCCACCACCTGTGCCAATTCCGCAAATCCAAACCTGCCACAAAGATTGTGTGATGCGGAAAACTCCCGCGCCAGTATGCTGGCGGGTTCTCTGTCCCGATTGTCGCCCAGCAGCCAGACCTGATATCTGTCGCCCAGAATAGACAACAGCTCCCGATACAGATGGATTGGATACGTCTTTGTCGGATGCGCGGCACCCACAAATATAACGATAAGCTTTTTACCATCCATCCTCTCTGGCAAACCCTCACAGGAGGATTCGCGGAAGCTCAGTTTGGGATGCAGCAATGGTTTTTGCCTATAGGACGTGTTGTTAAACAATTTATCCAGAGCGGAATAGTACAAACGGACGGTGGATTCAATGGCAGTATCAGTTGTCTTGTTTACAATGGATTTCCTCAACCGCCTTTGTTTGCTATAGGTGGCTTTTCTGCGGGCAGGGACGATACATCTGATCAGCCAGGTGGAAAACTTTCCGTGCAGATCGATCAGGATATCGTATTGATCCTTGAGTAGCGATAGATGCCAGCCAAGCGTTTTGCTATAAGGCACAAAGACCATTTCATCATCCAGCATCCGCACCAAATCCGCGTACTGGCTCTTGCTGCAGTAGTGGATTTGCGCCTGAGGATACAACAGCCTCAATTCTGCCACAACGGACTGAGTGAGGATGATATCTCCCATCGAACTCAGCCTGAGCAGAAGTATCTTCATTGGACAGATTGGGCTATGATTTCAGGCAGGTCCTTGATAATGGCTGGTATCTGCGTTCTATCCTTGCCTCCTGCCATCGCGGAATCAGCCCTTCCTCCGCCCTTTCCTCCCATGCGGGAAGCAACCGCTGAAACGATTTTACCGGCATGATACTTTGACAGCAGGCTCTGCCCCACAATTGCCAGAATCGATACCTTGTCTTCCGTGGGACTGAAAATCACAGCTATCGTATCGTTGTATTTGCTTTTCAGGTAGTCGCCCAATTCTCTCAGCCTGGCAGGGTCAGAATTGACCTCAGCCGCCAACAAGCGAAAGCCTTCAAGCTGCTTTGCAGATTGCATCAGTTTTTCCGCTTCATTGCCGCTGTCCAGGGCCTCCAATTGTTTGATCTTCGCTTCCTGTTCATGAAGCTGGGTAAGCAAGGCTTCCACTTTACTTTCCAGCATTTTTTCCGGAACGTGCAGTTTTTCAGACAAGCGCATCTGTGAATCCTGGAGAGCCAGGACAAACTCTTCTGCAGCAGTGCCGGTTACCGCCTCGATCCTGCGAATGCCCGCAGCCGAAGAGCTTTCGGATATTATCTTGAAAAGGCCGATCTCACCTGTGGCGTGGACGTGGGTGCCGCCGCAGAGCTCTTGGGAAAACCCTTGCACGTTAACCACCCTCACCTGTTCAGAGTATTTCTCGCCAAATAAAGCGATGGCTCCTTCAGCCCTGGCCTCGGCGATTGGTTTGATAGCAATTCTGACCGGGCGGTTTTCACGCACGGTCTGGTTGACGATGTTCTCGATGGCGGTGACCTGATTTCTATTCAGTCCTTTCACATGGGTGAAATCAAAACGCAGATGATGGGGGCTCACCAGCGAACCCTTTTGCTGCACATGCTCACCCAATACGGAACGCAGGGCTTTGTGCAGCAGATGTGTGGCGGTGTGATTACGGGCTGTGTCCTTCCGGCGGGAAACGTCGATCTCGGCAATCACCGGACGCGGCAAGACCTGTCCGCGGGTTATTGTTCCGATATGGACAAAGAAATCCCCGCTCTTGACCACGTTACTCACTTCCATCTCAAAGTCGTCATTGTGGATCTTTCCGGTATCTCCCACCTGTCCGCCAGACTCAGCGTAGAACGGGGTCTGGTTAAGTTGCAGATGAAGTTGTCCGTCATCGGCAATCAGATAGCGTTGGATGCGGCATTCGGCGCGCTGCTGGTCATAACCGATAAACTCACTCGGAGTAGAAGGTTCCAACTCTACCCAATCGGAATTGACCACGTCGAGGGCAAATTTGGAGCTTTCCCTGGCTTTTTTGCGCTGAAGCTCCATCTCTTCCTCAAAGCCTTTGGTATCCACACGCAAATGCTTTTCTTCCGCCAGAAGCAATGTCAGGTCAAGAGGGAAGCCATAGGTATCGTAGAGCGCGAAAGCCTCTTTTCCGGGGATAAGATCGCCCTCCAGGCGGGCGCAGATTTCGTCAAAGCGTTGCAAACCCGTATCAAGGGTGTGGTTGAACCGCTCTTCCTCAGACTGGATCACCATCTTGATATATGCTTCCTTACCTGACAGCTCCAAAAAATGGTGGCCCATGATCTCCGTCACGGTCTCCACCAGATGAAACATGAAAGGCTCGGCAAAGCCCAGGAGCCTGCCATGCCGGGCGGCCCGGCGCAATATCCTGCGCAACACGTAACCCCTGCCTTCGTTTGAGGGGAATCCTCCGTCGGCAAGGGCAAAACAGAGGCAGCGGATGTGGTCAGCTATCACCCGGTGGGAGACACCCGTTTCCGGATCATACTCTTTGCCGCTCAACTGCGAGATCTTGTCTATGATAGGCATAAACAGGTCGGTCTCATAGTTGCTGCTCTTGTTTTGCAGCACCTGAGCGACTCTTTCCAGGCCAGCCCCGGTATCCACATACTTGTGTTTCAGGGGTGTCAGCGAACGGTCTTTTTCCCGGTTGTACTGGATGAAAACCAGGTTCCAAAGCTCGATGTAGCGTCCGCAATCTCCGTTCACCGCACAGACGTGCCCTTCCTCGCCTTTTTGGCTGCAGAAAGCTTCGCCCCTGTCAATATGGATTTCACTGCATGGCCCGCAAGGCCCGGTCTCCCCCATTTCCCAAAAATTGTCTTTGTCGCCGTGATAAGAAATACGCTCCGGATCGATATCCGTCTGTTTTTTCCACAGTTCATAGGCTTCCTGGTCGGAGTCGTGGACAGTGGCATATAGCTTGTCTTTGGGTAGCTTCCAGACTTCGGTGAGCAGTTCCCATGCCCATTCTATGGCCTCTTTTTTGTAATAATCCCCAAAAGACCAATTGCCCAACATTTCAAAGAAGGTGTGATGGTAACCGTCTTTTCCGACCTCTTCCAGATCGTTGTGTTTGCCGCCCGCGCGGATGCATTTCTGGCTGTTGACTGCCCGTGGCACGGATGGCTCATGCAAGCCGAGGAAGATGTTTTTAAACTGGTTCATTCCCGCGTTGGTAAACAGCAGGGTTGGATCCCCCTCCGGAACCACCGGCGAGGAAGCTATAAATGTATGGCCTCTGGCCTGGAAAAAGTCCAGAAAACTCTGACGGATATCTTTGCTGCTATACACTGATTCAGTCCTTGTTCCCTTCTACGGCCTCGAAGTTTTCCATAATCCAATTCTCCGCGCTCCATGCCGCCACTGCACCATCGCTGGTGGCCGTAACCACCTGGCGCAGTACCGTGTGGCGGATATCTCCCGCGGCATAGATGCCGGGCAGGTTTGTGTGCATGTTATCATCTGTAATTACAAATCCCGAGCCATCAAGCTTGAGCATTGATTCAAACAGTTCATTATTGGGCAGTATGCCGACATAGATGAAGACACCGTCCACATCCACGAAACTGGCTTTTTCTGTTTTGCGGTTGAACAACTCCAGTTTCTCTATCTTTTTTTCACCCTTGATTGAGAGAACCACTGTATCCCAGATGAATTCGACCTTGGGATTCCTGAAAGCCCGCTCCTGGATGATCTTTTGCGCGCGCAGCTCATCCCTTCTGTGGATGATATACACCTTACTGGCAAAGCGGGTCAGGAACAACGCTTCCTGCACTGCGGAATCCCCGCCGCCGACCACAGCCACAACCTTGTCACGGTAGAGGGCTCCATCGCAGGTGGCGCAATAGGACACACCCCGGCCTGTGAATTCGTCTTCGCCGGGAACATCCAGTTTGCGCGGATGGGCGCCTGTGCAGATGATCAGGCTTTTAGCACGATATTTGTTGTCACTGGTTTCCACGATTTTGTAAAGCCCGTCCATGGCGATGGAGGTCACCTCTTCATCTATGAATTGCGCCTTGAAACGCTCTGCTTGTTTTCTCATGCGGTCGGTGAGGTCAAAGCCGGAAAGCGGCTCTTCAAAGCCAGGATAATTTTCCACTTCATCGGTCACGTTGATCTGTCCGCCGACCAGCGCCTTTTCTATCACCGCGGTCTTCAAGCCACCTCTGGCGCTATAAATTGCCGCGCTAAGGCCAGCCGGCCCGCCTCCGATTATCACCACGTCATAATTCATTGGTACCTCAAACAGGATAATTTTTCTATGAATGACTCTTCTTTTGGAAAGCCTGTCCACGTCAAGCAATTTGTAAGTGGCGCATGCCCTTTCTGAAAACCCATGCGGCGGATATCACGCTCCATTAACCTGGCGAGTTTGAGTTTATAAAGTCGTTCAAACAAACAAGCCCGGGTTAGCCCAGGCTTGTTTTTAACAACATTTGCTTCTACTTCATCAGCAGCATTTTACCGCTGATTGATTTTCCACCTGACACCAAGCGGGCGAAATAAAGGCCGGAAGCTACAGTTCGGCCATTGGAGTCCTTTCCCTGCCAGACAATTTGATAGTTTCCTTTGCTCTTGTACTCACTCACCAGAGTGTTTACCAACTGACCTTTAACGTTGTAGATGCTGACGTTTACATTTCCACCGGCGGGAATGCTGTAGCTGATTGTGGTGCTGGGGTTGAAGGGATTGGGATAGTTTGCCAGTTGCAGGGCGTTCGCGGGGGGATTGATCACATCTTCATTTCCGGTATGGCCTTGGGATTCGAAACAGCCGATATCGATCCCGGACCCATAAACCCGGTTGAAACCAAAAGCGTCATATTCAGGAATAACGTAGCCAGCGGGCAAGATCGCGGAATCCATTGTCCCGGCGTCTATGGCTGGCGAGAAACCATTTACAGCATCGGCATACAGATAATAAGAACACGGCAGGGCTGGATCACTGCCGCTGAACAGAGGATCTGTGCCGACAAGGTTGTTTACACCCCATTCCAAAGGCTGGTTGTCAAACGTTCTGTAGATGTTGTCGTTTTTTGTAAAAAGACAGTTTTCAATGGTGCTGTTGCTAAAAGCCCAAATGTCACAGGGAGCACTGTTATTACTAAATATGGTGTTTACAATTCTATTTGTTTCCGAGCCACTGGACAATAGAACTCCATACGTCCCAACGTTATTAGCGAAAGTGGTGTTTGTAATGTTAAGGACAGTCATACCCGTAAACCTATAATCTCTCGCCCCACCATAAGTGTGATTATAGGCAAACAGGCAATTATCAATATCCACTATCCCACCAAATTCGTTACCCTCCATGCTCCAGCCCATTATTCGAAAGTTCGCCCATCCGTCCACAGAATAGTGTGTATTGTTCACGAACTTGCTGTTGCGGATCGTCAGTTTCTCTGTAACATCAATGTCAAAAGCCCCGCCTTCCTGATCGTTTTCTTCCGGTAGTCCCAGGGTCTGGTTATCGGTCATAACGATGTTGTCCAGAGTGATTATGCGTCCGGCTATCCTCAAACCGAAATCTGAGCAGGTGCTGCAGTTGTTGCGCATGGTCAGATTACGCATGATGTATGTACTCTCGCCCAACCCGAAAAAGACCATGGCATGCTCCACCGTGCTGTTTTCGATGCAGACATTCTCGATCAGGGAATCAAACACGTCCCAGGAAAAAATGGCGCTGGAGTTAACCGTGGTGATGGAAAGGTCCCTCAGGGTCATGCCGTATCTGCTTATGCCCATGGTTACCGCCCCCGTGCTGTAAAGCAGGTTTGAGCCATAAATGCGGGTCTGCTCTTCGGACGCGCCCTTTAATATGCAGTGATCCTTGATGGCGATGGAGATGTAATCGCCGCCAATGATGTTGTGGTGCTCGCCGGGCATCAGGTGCACCGTATTGGGGTTTTGGGGATTGGAGGCTATGCGCTGCATGGCCAGCGAGGGCGTTTTGAGGGGGGAAGCGGGGCTCAGGCCGTCGTTGCCGTCATCTCCGCCGGGGCTTACATAAAGATCCGCGTCCAGGGGCTGCAGATAAGCTTCCTGGATATCAAAGGTGCTGTAAGGGCTGTTAAGATCGCGGTAATCAAAATAATCCGCATAGTACTTCTCCCATTGCGGGACCGTGAACTTTTTCAGATACACGTCCATTGTCACCGCGTGTGTATAGTGCCAATGGATGTCCATGCCCCAAGGCGCGTAATTGTTGTAGATACTGCATCGATCAGTCGGATTGAAAACAATTCCGGGTCCGCCATGATACGGATGGCTGCCAATACACATGCCCCCGCCCAAGTATGTGGCATAATTGTTGTATATGTTGACTCCAGATAAAACCACTGTGTTGGGAGCACTTACTGTAATACCTCCTCCGCCAGCGGCATGGTTTCCATATATCTCTAAGTGCGTAAGTGTCACAGAGTTGTTGCGTAATATCAGGATTCCTCCCCCGCTAACCTGATATGCAACCTGACCAGACCAAAAATCATATCCCTTACCACCAGTGATGGAGAATCCTCTTATGGTGCAGTTGACGGCATTCTCATAAATGAGGATAGTTGATGTGTCGCCATTGCTGCCATCGATGATCGTATTGCTGATGTAGCTGGTATCCGCCGTTGTGTATTCAAAGGAAGCCAATGTGACGTTGCTTTTTCCGCTTAAATCGATGTTTTCCATATACCTGCCGGGATGAACCAATACAAGGTCCCCGCTTACCGCGTCATCTATGGCTGCCTGAATGGAGCTATAGGCTTGAGTCCCATCCAGGGATACGTGGCGGGTGATACCGAACACAGCCACGGGTAGCAAGGCTAATGATATTAGCAGGCGCAGTTTCATAAGGTCTCCTTTTACCAGTATGGCAACTTACTATACGATTATTGCTTATCATGCTTTCAGTGTCAAGCACTATTTTCAAAACGGCCTTGCAAGTTCAATCTGATGCCCGACTGAATAAGTCTGGCGACTTGTTTTATTCTTTAACATATTGCCTGTCGGGTTGACTACTCCATTCCTCCGCGGCCTTTTCCAAAAGACTGGATCCCGGCTCAAGTCACCCCACCAAACCACTGCGCGCTTTGGCGGGGACCCCGACAGGCCGGGATGACACGGAATGTAGTCTGTTGGGCGTATGTTTCGTGTCTGGCTGGTCCTTCTGATCGGCGCTATGCAAGCGCCGGTACAGTACAGGCGGTCGCCGAACCTCCTTGCTCCACCATTTCACCTTTTCACCTTTCCACATAATAATCATAACCTTCTCCATAATCCTTCATACCGCTCTCCTGCGCTGCGACTGGCTTTGATGCCATCATCCTTAGGTCATCCTTATAAATTATAAGGTTGACCCCAGGAAGACCCACGCCGGAGAGGGTGATGCAAATGAGGCCTATCCCTCTATAATATATAGGTGCTACGATAGGTGGAAAGGTGTTTTTGAGGTGGAAAGGTGGAAAGGTGGAATGGTGGAAAGGTTCCCTTGAATCAAGTCCACCAGGTAATATACTGTGTCATCCCGGGCAAGCGCATGCTTGACCCGGGATCCAGTCTTTTGGAATTGACCGTGGAAAAGTGAAATGGTGGAATGGGAACCACTGTTGTAATAATCCAGGCTAAACAGTTTCACCCACGCCCCTCATACGCTCATCGCTAATTGATCGCTAACTGATCGCTGACCAATCGCCGGGTTGTCTATCGATCAGGCATCAGCGGGAGGTCAGGAAGAGATTAAAGTATCAGGGACACAGAGCAGGTATCTGCATGAGCTGTTATCAGTTGCGATATACCTATCTGGCCTTCCACCGGCATTCGCAAATCTTCAAAAACGAAAAGGCTCATTGATTAAGCGAGGCATTTTCAGCACTTTGTTCTTGACTTTTTTGGAGCTATCCAGAGACTGTAAAAATGCGCAAAATGTTTAGTTTTGCCCTCCGCATGGACAAGCTAAGCATTTGCGCGGCAAATACTAACTAACATATAGAAAGATAAAGGAGCACCATTATGGAAAACATGATGTTACTGGGCGACGAAGCCTTGGCACAGGGCGCTCTGGATGCTGGAATCTCTGGATTCTACGGTTATCCGGGCACACCTTCCACCGAGATCATCGAATACGCCCAGCGCAGCAAACAAGCTGAAGCTAACAACGTCCACCGCACCTGGTCTTCCAATGAAAAGACCGCGCTGGAAACAGCCATCGGAATGAGTTACACCGGAAAACGGGCGCTGGTGACAATGAAACACGTGGGTCTGAACGTCGCGGCAGACCCCTTTATGAACTCAGCCTTCACAGGCGCGAACGGCGGCCTGCTGGTTGTGGTCGCGGATGACCCCAGCATGCACTCATCGCAGAACGAGCAGGATTCCCGTTTTTACGGCAAGTTTGCCATGATCCCGGTATTGGAGCCTTCCAACCAACAGGAATGCTACGACATGGCCTTTCACGGCTTCGAGCTTTCCGAAAAATACAAGGTTCCTGTATTGATCCGTTTGACGACCCGCCTTTCGCATTCCCGGGCAGGCGTGAAAACCAGGCAGGCATTGCCGCAGAACCAGATGAAGAAACCGGATGACCTGTTTCAGTTCATGCTGCTCCCAGCCGTGGCGCGCAAAAAATACAAACACCTGATCGAACTGCAAAAGGACTTCGAGCAGGAATCCAAAAGCAGCCCATTCAATTCGTGCGACTTTAGCGGAAGCGACAAATCCCTGGGCATTGTGGCCACCGGCCTGGCCTACAACTATCTGCGCGAAGCGTATCAGGGCAAGCCGATACCCCACCCCGTGGTCAAGATTTGCCAGTATCCCCTGCCTGTTAAGGAATTGCGCGAGCTCTATGACAGTTGCGACAGCCTGCTGGTGCTGGAAGAGGGCATGCCTCTGGTGGAGGATATGCTCAAAGGCCTGGCGTGGAAAGGCAGCAAGCCGATCAAGGGAAGGCTGGACGGCAGCATCCCGAGGGATGGAGAACTCAATCCCAACAAGGTCACCCAGGCTTTGGGCCTGCCCGACACCATGGGCCAACCCATCCCTGAAGTGGTCAGCCCCCGTCCGCCTGCTTTGTGCGTGGGATGCCCCCATGCCGACAGCTTCCTGGCCCTGAGCGAAGCCCTCAAGGAATACGGAAGGGGACACGTTTTCAGCGACATCGGCTGCTACACCCTTGGCTTCATGCCCCCCTACAACGCCATCAATTCCTGCGTGGACATGGGAGCCAGCATCACCATGGCCAAAGGCGCCTCGGACGCCGGCCTGTATCCCGCCGTCGCCGTGATCGGGGACTCCACCTTCTCCCACTCTGGCATGACCGGCCTCCTGGATTGCATCTACGAAAACGCCAATGTCGTGATCGTGATTTTGGACAACTCCACCACAGGCATGACCGGAGGACAGGACTACACCGCCTTCGGCAAACTGGAAGACATCTGCGCCGGCCTGGGCGTGGCCAGAGAACACATCAGGGTATTCAAGCCCCTCAAAGCCAACTGGGACGAAATGATAGCCGTCTATAAAGAAGAGCTGGCCTACGAGGGAGTATCTGTGATCATCCCCCGGCGTGAATGCATACAAACGCTGAAAAAGAAAAACAAAATGGAGATACCATCATGAAGAAAGATATAATCCTGGGCGGTGTGGGCGGACAAGGCATCCTGACCATCGCGACGATTATTGGCGCGGCAGCCCTCAAACGCGGCTGGAATCTCAAGCAGGCCGAGGTGCACGGCATGAGCCAGCGGGGCGGGGACGTGCAATCCCATTTGCGCCTTTCCGACAGCCCGATCTGGAGCGACCTGATCCCCTTTGGCCAGGCGGACATGATCCTGGCCGTGGAACCGATGGAAGCTTTGCGCTATCTGCCCTATCTGGCTTCCGACGGTTGGCTGATCGCGAACAAAACTCCCTTCAAGAACATCCCCACCTATCCCGATGAGGAAAAGATCTACGCGGAGATAAAGAAACATACCAACCATGTGTTGATTGACGCGGACGCCATCGCCAAAGAGGTGAAGGCCAACCGGGCTATGAACATCGTTGTCCTGGGCGCGGCGGTCAAGCATCTGGGATTTACCGCGCAAGAGATCGAAGAAGCAATCAAAACCATCTTTGCCAGCAAGGGTGATCTGATCATCGAAGCAAACCTGCGAGCCCTGAAGGCTGGCATCGAAGCGTAAACAAATATGGGAGCGCCTCTTTGGGGAGACGCTCCCCCACTCTTTGCCAGAGATCTGAAGAGAGATACGAATGGAAGCAGGCAGGAAACCAGTCATTAGCACCTTGCTGATTTCGCTTGGGGTGTTGTCGCTCATGCCGCAGATTGTGTTTGCGGATTTGAGATATGACACTATCGAGGATTTTGAAAGCGGCTCTGTGAACCTGGTATCCTGGGAAGATGAAGACCTGAGCCCCAATTCCTGGCAATTGACCAGTTCGGACACCCACAACGGAAGTGCCTGGTCCCTTCACCTCTATGGCAACACTTGGAAACAACAATTTATAAACCCGGTGTTGGTGGATTCGGGAGCGGTATTCCAGGTCGCCGCCAAAACCGCCAACGGCGCTAAAATCCAGGGTATCGGTTTCAGCGACGGCATTAATGAGCTTTTTTACTCGTTCTCTGGTTCGCGCATCCTGGATCTCGAAACCTGGGTTCCGGTCTATCAGGGAGCTTTTTCGCATGGCGTCTGGAACCTCTATCAACTGCCTATTGCCAGCGACTGGTATTCCTTTTTCGATTATCTGCCCCGGATCAATTCATTGATCTATGTCAACGACCTGGATGGCGTAAGCAGCAGGAGCTTCTATCTGGATACCATTATAGATATCAGTTCGGATCTGGCTGTGGCTCCCACGGTATCGGTGTCCCACCAGATCAGCTTTCAGGGCAGAAACAGCTCGGGAAAACGCATTGTGGGAGTGCAGTTCTACAGCAGCGTGACAGACCCCGACAGCAACAGTTTTACCTATTCCTGGGATTTCGGCGACAGCCTGTCCAGCGCCGAAGCCAATCCCTACCACATTTACACAGTCACCGACAACCATCCCTACCGGACGACTTTGAGAGTGACCGACAATACAGGCAAGTGGGGCCTGGCATCGTGTCTGGTCGATGTGGATCAGGGGCCGGACACCCTGCCATTGCGGATGAATTTTGTCGGTGACATTATGCTGGAGCGCAGATATGAATCCGGGGACGGCATTATACCCAACCAGGGAGTCAACGCCATCTTTACCCCTACCCTTGACCTGCTTGGCAACGCGGCCGACATCACAGTTGCAAACCTGGAAGTGGTGCTCACAAACCAGGGCAACCGCCATCCCACCAAAAGCGTGGCTTACCGGGGCAACCCCGCCAATATCAGCGGCCTGGTTTACGCGGGAATAGACAAGGTTTCCCTTGCCAACAACCATACCCTGGATTATGGTTTGGAAGGGCTTAACCAGATGACAGGCCTGCTGGAACAGAATGGAATCGCCTTCAGCGGCGCCGGAGCTAACTCCTATGAGGCCTACACCCCGTCTTTTATTAACCGCAATGGCCTCAACATAGCCTTTTTGGCAAGCAGCGACCGCACCGGGCAATATAACAACGCCCAACCCTATCTGCAGGCTGGTTACAATAAGTTCGGCTTTGCCTACATGACCCCTTATTATATGCTGCAACAACTGGCCGCGGTGGAGGGTGTGGCAGATTTGAAAGTGATGGAACTGCATGGAGGCAGCGAGTATTCCCTGGCTCCGGGCAGCGGTTATGACAAGGGTAATCCATTTGCGGGGGATGTGGAAGATGAGGACTATCAGCTCAAAACAGACGTTCCTCATATGTGGGATGTGGCAGTCCGGCACTTTGCCATAGATTCGGGTGCTGATCTGGTAATAGTTCACCATCCGCACATCATACAGGGTTTGGAAATCTATCAGGGGAAACTGATAGCCCATTCTTTGGGTAATTTTGCCTTTGACCTGGAATATCCAGAGACCATGCCCTCCATGATCCTCTATGTGGACGCGGATAGGGAAGGCTTTTCAAACTATACTGTAAAACCGGTGTTTATCGACAGCTACATCCCCAAGCCCGCCACAGGCCAGTTGGGAAGCCATATCCTGGATTATCTGGCCATGCGCAGCAGCCAAATGAATACAAAATTGATGGTGGATCATCAGGACATGTCTGCCAGAGTGTTGGTCTCAAACACTGATGCAAACGTCACGAGCCATCATTACGTTTACAATCAGCATCTCTATCCACAGTCAGAATCCATGAATCTCACCCCACCTTTCAAACTGCCCCGTTACGGCAGCATTCGGTCGCTTGACTCGGTGAGTCCGGTCTCTGACTCGCAGGCACGTTTTGGCGCCGAGACTGTCTGGTATGGCAATTTTGAAGATGAGGGCTGCACTTTGTGGGATGTGGATGAGTTTGCCTACCAAGGCGCTTTTGACGGTCTGCGCAGCGCGTTGCTTTCCCCAGCGGCGGGCAACACCAAAACCGCCACCATCAAGAAACGCTGCAAGTGGTATGACAACACCAAAAGCTTTACCCTGCATGGCTGGATCAAGACAGTGAACGCCTCGAGCGCGAACATCATGATCCGTTATTACAATGCCCGCGATGGATACATGGTTGGCTCTGAATACATCAGCGCAGATATAAGCGGCAATACAGATTGGACATGGTATCAGAAAGAACTGAGCATCCCCGCCAATGCCTGGTATTACGATATTCGCCTTACCTGCACCAATTCTGGAACAGGAACCACCCAGGCCATGTTTGACAACGTTGGCCTGATTGAATGGACGCCGTGGGCGCCACAGACTGAACTTGGTGACATCATTTGCCCCAACAATTATTACTGGATACAGCTTAAAACAGGCGAAAACCCCAAATCCATAAATGTGAGGCTGACGGAACAGAAACTTAACCCCGCCAGCTCCGCCAGAACCCATACTCCGCCCGTGACACCTGGCCTTTCCAGTTACCCCAATCCGTTCAAGACTGACACCCACATCACATTTAATGTAGCAAAAAGCTCCAAAACCAGCCTGGCGATCTATAATATCCGTGGGCAGTTGGTTCAGAGACTTGCCCAAGGACAGCTTCCGGAAGGAAAACACGTCTATACCTGGAATGCCCGCAATGCCCAGGGCCAACGTGTAGCTTCCGGTGTTTACTTCGTCAGACTGGAACAGGGAACCAGGCGGGAAACCCGCAAGATAGTGCTGATACATTAGGTTTGCGGGCAATTGGATGGAGTGATTTGATAATGACAGATGAACTGATAGTATTTAGTGTTTTCGAGATTACCAGCCACCTCAAGCAGGTCATCGAAACGCAGATAGAGCCTCTGTATATCAGGGGCGAGGTCAGCAACTACACCCGTCACAGCTCGGGGCACCTCTATTTCAATCTCAAGGACGACAACTCCACCTTGCGCTGTACCTTTTTCCGCTACGCCAACCTGACACTGGATTTTGAGCCGGAAAACGGTATGGAGGTTATCTGCTTTGGAAAGCTGACCGTGTATGAAAAAGGGGGCACCTACAGCCTGAACGTGCAATCCATGAGCCTGGCAGGCAAGGGAGAGCTGGCCCTCCGCTTTGAGCTTTTGAAGAAGAAACTGCAGGAGGAAGGCCTTTTCGATCCGGCAGCCAAACAAACCCTTCCCCGTTACCCGAGGAGAATCGGGATCGTTACTTCTCCCACCGGAGCTGCTTTGCAGGATATCCGCAATGTGTTCTCAAGGCGTTTCCCCGTGGAGGTTGACGTTTTCCCCGCCCAAGTTCAGGGAACCGGCGCTCCCGCTCAGCTTATAGCGGGCATAAAATACTTCAACCAGGCCAAGGATGTGGATCTGATTATCCTTACCCGGGGAGGCGGCTCGCAGGAAGACCTTTTTTGCTTCAATGATGAAAAGCTTGCCCGGGAAATATTCGCCTCACGGCTGCCTGTAATCTCGGCCGTCGGACACGAGATAGATTTTACCATTGCGGACTTTGTGGCTGACCTGCGCGCACCCACTCCATCCGCCGCTGCCGAGATAGCTGTCCCCGACAAGGCTGACCTGCTGGCCTATCTTGCTTCGCTTGAGTCGCGCATGAAGATTATGGCCTCCGGCAAAGTTGACCGCTGCAAGAGCATTTTAGGAGAAAGCAAATTGGCCCTTGCCCGCTTGAATCCGGAAAGACGGTGGCTGAATATGAATCAGAGAGTGGATATGGCAAATCTGGCGCTGCTCCAGATACAGTCATCCCTGAAAAGCAAGCTGCATCAGTTGGAATTGCGAAAAAGCATGGCGGAGAACAAACTGAAAAGCCACCACGCTCAATACAAGCTCATAACAAGCCAACGCCTGAAAGAGATACAAATGTCCCTGGGATACGCCATCTCCCTGGCAATGCTTGAAAACAAAAACCGCCTTGAACAGCTTAGATTACGCCTGGAAGGCTATTCCCCGCATAGATTTCTCGACCGGGGCTGCTGCTTTGTCTCCAAGGATGGCAAACCCGTTTCTTCTGTGGAGCAAATCAGTCCTGAAGATATACTGAAACTTCTGTTCAAAGACGGTTCTTCAGATGTTAAAGTAACAAATGTCCATCCCCGTGGTCTTGCTGATGTCTCAAAATAGTATCAGAATCCTTTTGCTGATGGTGGCTTGTCTCGGTTTGGCCTGCCTGCTTCAGGCAGAGATCAGGGCGATTTGGGTTCTTCCCTGGAGCACGAATACGCCTCAAAAGATAGACAAGTTCATCGCCGATGCCGCTTGCGCCCGGCAAACCGATATCATGATCGAGGTGCGCTATCGCTCTGACGCACTTTATCAGACCAACAGAACCCCAGATCCTTACCCCAATCCGGAGCCTCCAAGCTATATCCTGAATGGTTCGGACTTCGACCCTTTGGCATACGCTCTGGAGGAAGCCCATAAAAATAACCTGCGCTTGCATGCCTGGATTGTTGTTTTCAATGCTACTCCCACGGACTCGCTCAGAATCCGGCAAAACTATATCTACACCCAACATCCGGACTGGATAACCTATAACAGCAAAAACAAACGCCAGCGATCTACCTCTCAATTTGGCTTATTTGTAGATCCCGGCATACCCCAGGTGCAGGATTACTTGCTGAATGTGATCGGCGACATCGTTTGCGGATATCCGGAACTTGATGGGGTTCATCTGGATTACATCAGGTATCCGGAAGCCGATCTGGGCTATCATCCAATATCAGTGCAACGTTACCGGGAGGAAGCAGATAATTCCTCCATGAGCTTCAACCAGTGGAGACAGCTTCAGGTTACAAGCTTTGTGCAGCGCACCAGAGACTTGTTGGATACCCTGGCTCCCAATATCATCCTGAGCGCGGCAGTCATGGCGGATTACGCCAATGCCATAAACCTTTACGCCCAGGACTGGCTGGACTGGCTGAAACGGGGTTACATCGATTACGCGTTCCCCATGGCTTACAGCCTCGACATAGGCGAGTTTGACAGACAGCTGAGGCAGATGGAAGCCATGCATCTAAATGACCGGATTGTGGTTGGGCTGCGTGCCTGGAAAAATGGGAACAAATCTCTTTTACCGGGGAAAGACAACTCGTCTTACAATATAAACGAACTCGCAGCCCGCATCGAGAAAGTCAGGTCAAAGGGCTTTGGCGGAATTTCCCTGTTCAGTTATGATGGTTTGTCCATTGATAGGGCGTTGGATGTTCTGGCTGATATGTCATATACCGATCAGACGGTCGCTCGTCTCGACAACAAGCTGTTGCGTTCAACCGCGTCAGAACTGTATTCCGCTGGAGAAGATATCAGGGTTGTGGGAGTCAACCACGGATACCTGTTGTATCCCAAGGTGAGAGAATCAGGCACATGGATCCTGGAGCTTCGTGACGCTTCGCTAAACACAATCTATACCCGGGAGTCATTCTATCATCAAGGGGTGAGTTCTGACCATTGGAATGGGGTTTTGTCAGACGGGAAGCTGATCGCTCCGGGGCTTTACGCCGTGAGCCTCCATCACGGGCAAGACAGGTTTGAGATTCTGACGCCCGTAACTTTTGAGGAGCTTTCCAATTGAGCTACCAGCGCAGCAAACAAGCCGGGATTCTCACCACCGCCGAGTTTATCCGCTTTGGATTCAAGTCTTTGGTGGGAATTATCCTGGCCCGCATTCTGACTCCCGCGGAACTGGGTTCATACCGTCAACTCTTTCTAATCTACACAACCTTTTCCACCCTCCTGCTGCTGGGAATACCTCAAAGCGTGATGGTCTTGTTGCCCAAGCTCCGCCATATCGATTCCAAACGCGAATACATAAGCAAAGTAGTAAACCTGATCACGATTCTGGCTTTTGTATTCAGCTTGGCAATATTTGCTTTCAGGCATCTGATCGCCGACAAATTCCACAATCCCGGCATGAGCAATTTGCTGGTGCTTTTCGCGGTGTATCCCCTGTTCATGTTTATCACCCAGATCTATTCGGCGCTGATGCTGGGTCTGAAGCAACCTCAAAAAACAGCCTGGTTCACCATTTTCAGCGTTATCACGGATACCATTCTGATCCTGGGCCTAGCTATCCTGACCAAGAACCTTGCTTATACCGTTTTGGGAGTGATGCTTTCTGCTTTTTCGCAATGGTGCTTCGCCCATTACAATCTCGTCTATTACAAAACCAAGGTAGGTTTTGACCTGGAGTTTCTGCGCGACCTGCTCCAATACTCCCTCCCCCTGGGGCTTTCATCCATTATTGGAATGCTGTCTATCCAACTGGATAAGTTTGTCATTTCCGGTTTCTTCCGACCTGCTGATTTTGCCGTATTTTCGATTGGCGCCATGGAGCTGCCCTTTGTCTCCATCCTTTCCAATTCCGTGAATTCTATCCTGCTGCCCCATATCAGTTCAGATACTGACAATCTGGCTACCACCTATCGGGCTGCGGTGCGGAAAAACGCCCTTATCGTTTTGCCTTTGTGCGTCATCTTCTTTATCCTGGCCAAGCCCTTGATCACTCTTTTATACACCAGCCAATATGAGGCATCCGTTCCAATTTTCAGGGTATATCTGCTGATTCTCCCTTTGCGCATAGCAACTTTCGGCATTATCTTCATGGCCTTGGGTAAAACCAAGTATATAATGTATAATGCAATCCTGACCCTCTTGCTCAACCTGGTTCTGAATCTTATCCTGGTCAGGCAGATAGGCATGATCGGCGCGGCCCTGGCAACTGTTTTGGTGACTTGGATCTCAGCAGGCGTGTATCTTTATTGGATCAAACACAAACTGAGTCTCTCCCTGGCAGCCCTGTTCCCCTGCACGGCGATTTTGCGAACGGCTTTGGCAGCGGTTATTGCCGGGGCGTTTGCCTATTTCACCATACAGGCAAACCCTGGTTATCTGTTCTCAGCCTTGAGCTTGCTTGTCTTTATTGTTTCTTATGTGATTTTCGGATACCTGCTGAAGGCCATATTGCCCTATGATTTTCAACTGCTCAAAGAGCTGCTCCTCAATACCCTGCGCAAGACCAAGATAATTGCCTGAAATGGATACCTTCCCAATGGCCAAACCGAATCCCCGCAAGATACTGTATATCTCATATCATTTTCCCCCTCTGGGCGGCATTGCTTCCATCAGGGCTCAAAAGAACGTGGTCTATCTGAGCAAGGCTGGTTATGACATCCATGTTCTGACGGTTTCGCCTGCTTTGATCCATTATCAGAAAGACCCCGGGCTTTTGACAGGAATACCGGAGTCCATCAAGGTTAATCGCTCATTTTGTCCCGATGTCAATTGGTTGTTTAAAGCTCTGTATGGATTGAAGTGTTCGCGACTGGTCACCTTTCTGCGCCAGAACATTTTTATCCCCGATCCCGAAGCGCTGTGGCTCCCTTTTGCCAAGGCCTCGTTGAGGCGGCTCCTGCGAGGACAGACGCCTTTCTCCGCGGCGGTGATATCCTCCGGCCCACCATCTTCCCTGTTTCTTGGCCTGTATTTGAAACGCAGGTATCATATACCCTTTATCATCGACTTTCGCGACGAATGGACCAACAATCCCGAACGCTTGAACATCAAGTTTTCCCGTAGAACCCAAAAGCTCGAAATTAAGCAGGAACTCAAAGTTCTAAAAGAGTGTTCGGGAGTGGCTTACCTTACCGAAGCCATGCAAGGCAACTTCCTGTCCAGATATCCCTTCCTCTCGGAAGTCCCATCCGCCATAATTCCCAATGGCTTCGATCCGGCGGACTTTCCCGTTCCGGCTTCCCGAAAGAAGGGCAACGTATTTCATCTGGCATATTTTGGCAGCTTTTATGACCGCCGCCAACCCGACTCACTGTGGTCTGCAATCTCTTTGCTGTTGAAATCAGAAGCGATTCCACCCCATAAGATTCGCGTGGATATCTTTGGCAAGAACACCAAGTCCTTTGTTTTGGGAAAATTCCAATCCGATCCGCGCATCAGAAGCCTTGTCAACTTTCATGGCTTTGTCTCCCAAAAACAGGCCTTGAGCGAAATGCTTGCCGCGGATGCCCTGCTGCTCTACATCCCCTCGGGGCAAAACACCGATTCCGTCTTTACCGGAAAAATCTTTGAATACCTTGGCTCAGGCAAACCGATACTGGCTATCGTTCCCCCGCAGGGAATAGCCGCTCAAACTGTCTTGCGGGCCAAAACCGGCTTGGTGGCTGATTATATGGATATCCCGGGCATCGCTGCCAACCTGAAAAAGTTCTATGATATGTGGGAAACAGATTCTCTGGAGGAACTTGCCCCGGATACAGACTATGTGGCCACCTTCACCAGGGAAAAACTCGCTGCCAAACTTGCAGGACTGATCGACCGGGTCGTTTCATGCAAATCTACTGACGCGGAAGTCCCGCAATGATAAAAGTCCTGATGCTTCCCTCCTGGTACCGCTACAAGCGGAATCCCTCCGCTGGGATTTTTATCCTCAATCAGGCCAAGGCCCTTGCCAGAACAGGGGAAGCGGATGTCACTCTCCTCAACTGGGGACAGAACCAGTTCCAGCTAAGGATTCGCGATCCCTTGCACTCCTTGGGCGCACTGAAGGGACGCGTTTTCTCCAGGCGGGACACCCGGATATTGGAGACTGGACTCACCGAACTGTGTATCCCCCACCTCACCTGGACAAGCCGTTTTCTTAAGGGCAACATCGAGAGACTGGCGAACAAGGTCAATCTCGACTTCACGCCTGATATTATTCATGCCCATGTCGCTTTTCCGGCCGGATATCTGGCTATGCTGCTTTCCCAGAAGCTGGGTGTGCCCTATGTTATCACGGAGCACAGCGGCCCTTTCCCTTTCCCGGAGTTTGTTAGTACCCAGGGCGTCTCCCCCTTGGTCCTCGAACCACTGCGCAATGCGACCAGAATTGTTTCGGTGAGCAGTTTTCTCCGGCAGGAAATCAAAAGCAAAACCGGCCTGGATTCTCTTGTCATACCCAATTCTCTTGATACCTGTTTGTTCAAGCCTGGCGACCCCGCCCCTTCAGATGGTAAGTTCAGGCTATTTTGCCTCTCCGGTTTGAATGTGGAAAAGGGTGCCACCGACCTCCTGCAAGCCTTGAAGATCGCCTCCCAAATGAACACGGATTTTCATCTCAACTGGGGTGGAAAAGGCAAGCTGCAAAACGACATGCCACGGTTGCTGGAACAATACGGACTGGAAGGCAGGGTAACGCTTTTGGGTGGGCTGAAACCCGAAAGCACTGTCAGCTACTATCAAGGCTGCGATTGCTTTGTGATGCCAAGCCGTCTGGAATCGTTTAGCATGGTGGTTTTGGAGGCAATGGCTTGCGGAAAGCCCATCATCGCTACCAATTGCGGCGGGCCACGGGACCTGCTCTGTAATGAGTGCGGCATCCTGGTGCCAAAGCAGAATCCCCTCGCTCTGGCCAAGGCGATATCACGTATGAGCCAGAAGTATAGCGAGTATTCGCAAGAAAAGATCAGGCAACGATGTTTGGAAAACTATTCCCACGAAGTTGTCGGCGAACGCCTTATCGAACTTTACCTTCAGGTATTAAGTCGCTTGCCGTAGCACCTTATATAATGGGAATACAAGTAGTCCGATGGCCTCTGGTGCTGCTTTTTCCCGCGTGCGTCAGGCTTGGCTAAGTCTATATCTTTCTGGGGTCATCCTTAACCCGGTGAGGGATGACCTAAGGATGATGGCACCAAACGCTGTAGCAGCAAAGGACGGAGCTATGAAGGATTATGAGGATGGTTGCTGTTGTATTTGGCGAATGTAACACTATTTTGCTTGCATTCTTTTCAATCACGGATCTTTTATGACTCGTCATATATATATATCTGTATAAAAAAGCAAAGGGATGGAATCCATCCCTTTGCTACGTTGTGGGGTATATCTTTTGCGTCACTTGATGAGCATCATTTTACGGGTGGAAATATAGTTGCCCGCTTCAAGTCTGAACAGGTACACGCCTGAAGCTACGGTTCTGTTGCGGGAGTCAGTCCCGTTCCAGATCAGATGGTGGTGTCCGGCAGCCAATTCGCCGCTGGCGAGGGTCTTCACCAGTTGTCCGCGCAGGTTATACACACTCAGCTTCACATGGGAGTTTTTCGCCAGGTCGAAAGAGATCGTGGTACTCGGATTGAATGGGTTGGGATAGTTCTGCAGCAACCGTGTGACCAGAGCAGGGGTTTCCGGATCCTCACCCTCGGTGATGGGAAATGAGAATTCGATGGGTCCCGTTGGCAAGCTGGTGCCAACCGAATAGACGGTTACAATATAATAAGAATAGGAACCCACTTTATCCAGCGCTTCCACATATTCAGTATTGGTGTACATTCCCATCTGTTCATAGCGTCCTGAGTTCAGCCTGCGATACACTTCATAGCCGTTGATAGGATATTGCGTCTCTTGGGGTGCATTCCAGATGATTCTCAGTGTGTCCCGCAACACGCTCCATCCATGAGAGACGGCGGGAGCCAGCCAATCCAGATCGAAGTTGTGGTTCAACACCGGGGAGGTGACGCTCAAATCCACAGGATAGACAGTTTCAGCCTTGTATCCAGGCGCGGAAGCTTCCACACTGTGGAGTCCCGTGGGTAAGTAGAGGGCGTACTGGCCGCTGTTATCAGGTTGGGTTGTAAAGCCATCGGCGTTTTTGATCTTCACCAGGCTCAGGTCGAGCTCACTATTTGGGCTTGCCACCACGCCGCTGATCTCGCCGGCAAAGGGAAAATAGCCAGTGGTCTGAACGTCGTCGATGTACCAGCCCCGAGCCTGCACAGAGGAATCCGAGGCAAAAGTCCAGCGGAATTTCACATTCTGGTTTTGATAAGCGCTAAGATCGTATCTGGATTGAACCCAGCCCTGGCTAACGCCAGAGAATCCGGGCCCGTTGAGAGCGGAGACATTGGAGTGCGAGTAACCTTCCAGCGGAGTGAGCAGAGTCCAGGTTCCGCCGTTGTTTGTGGATATTTTCACATTGCCGCCGTCGTAGTTGTTTTCCATATTGTACCAGTGCCAGAATTCCAGGATGAAGTTCGCTCCAATAAAGACATCGGGCGAGCTGAGTGTCCAATTGGCGTTGTTGGAATACTGGGCATTGATGACGGTGCCCCAAACCTTGCTTCCGGAGTGTGATCCGGCAATATTATCCTCACCCCACTGCCAGGTATTGTTAGTAGGGGAAGGCATGAAACCACCATCACTGCTCTCGAAGTCGTTCATCATGCCTGTGGTGCCAACGCTGAGCAACAATTGCTCATTATGCGCGGGGATCTGGTCGCCCAGATAAGTGAGATAAAAGGTGATGTTGTTGCCAACGATCACATTGCTGGTGAGGCTTACATTATACACAACCTGCGAGGTACTCCGGGCAGGTATCTGGTTGATCAGTTGCTGGGGGTTGGCGATGAAAACATCTTCGCTGAGGCTCATGATATTGCTGGTGAGGTTGTAGATGGCAACATCTGACGTGTTTTCATAGTTCACCACCATCTTGAAGGTTTCGCCGGGTTCAGCAAGGCCATTACAGTTACCCTGGACATCGTTGATGAACACCGAGGCCATGCTCAGTTGCGCGCGGAAAACCTGAACGCTTTGTTGATAGGTCCAGCTGTTACCTTCAATTTCTACATAAAATTGGATCGGGATGGATATGCCGTCAGGGCAGTCCAGGCTAAGTGTAACAGCGATGGGCTCGATGTTGACCGCTGAACCGCTGCCACAGATATCAGGATAGCTGCTTGAGGGGTTGGATATTGTAATGTAGGGGCTCAGGGTGGAAGCAGTCACGGTCACTGAGGTCGCGGTATCCATGCCAAGGTTGTTTAGTTTGAGACCCAGATTTGCGCTTTCTCCCGGTTCCAACACATTGTCGGCGTTGGCATCGTTAACAATCAGCTCGCCCACCACCAAGTGTGGAGTCTGATAAAGCATGGGCACAGTGGTGATCAGGAGGGCCTTGTTGTGGCCCAGTGGTTGCGCCGCCAGGGGATATTGATTGTTATAGGTGTACTCCAGCCCTCTTTTGTTGGTGTGGTCGCGAATACCCACGGTAGCGTAGTTACCATGTCTAGGCGTATATCCACCGCTGCTTCCCACATCCACATTGTTGAACACTTTATACTGGATTTTGATCTTGCCATCGTCCATACTGGTTGGATGATAGACCGGATCATAAAAGATCACTTGGAAAGTCTCTTCGGAAGTTCGGTTGTAGCCATTTTTCAAGTTTTGGTATTGAATAATAAAGAGATGGTTTAAGGAATCGTAATAGCGATAGATGCCACCTCCTCCAGTGATAATCAAATCATCCCAAAACGGCGCTATCATAGGGGAAGGACCCTGCCCTCCCGGCATCCGGCCGTTGCGGAATTCGCCATCCTCGGTGACTCCCATGGCAATGAAACCGTTCACGCAAACCGTGATCTGATTGTATTGCACGCCATAGAAGGTGAAGGGGAAGGGTAGATCCACCACCTCCAGGACATCGCTGCCTACCTGGTCTCCCTCATCTCCTGAGATTCCGGAGTCGTTAAGCCCAGTGATCAGGGTTCCGCTGCCTCCCAGGCTGGGCACGATTTCAATCCATTCATAGCTTGGGCAATCAGGATAATTGACATCCGATACATCATAGATAAAGTAGCCATATTCATCAGGGCCAAGCGGTGTGTTCTGCGCTACCGTTCCGATGGGAATGTTGAAATAGGCATGCTGCTCAAATCCACTCGCGTTAAATAGGCGTAGCCTGAAGGGAACAGTCATCCCGGGAATCAGCTGAGGTCGTGCAAAAAGACCGAAACCATCCACAGAGGGAACAGTCATCCCGGCGGGGAAGCTTCCAAACCAGGAAAGGGAATCGGTCACCTGAACCAGATCGTTGAGCGACTTCAGTTCTCCATATATATCCTGCAGGCCAAACACCGAGCTGTTGATGACGCTGATATTCAAAACTCCGTTCTCCGAGGAATCCAATACATTGTTCCCTCCAGCATTGATACTGTAGTCAGCCACACTCAGATTGCCGTTGAATGCGCCAAGGTGGAAGATCACCTGATAATCTGTCCCCAAGTCGTCCTCCAGATCCAGAGTGAGCCTGAAATCGTGAAAAGAGGGAATGTTTTCCGCCACCGTGAACAGGAAAGGAGTGGTATTTGTGTTGATAGATTCCGGAGCTGTGCTTGGGTAGGAGCTTTGTCCGTTCACAATGGTGATATAGGGGTCAGCAGTGCTCAGTTGGCTGGTAATCCCGGTGATGGTCTGAGCGGTGGTATTCTTCACCATCACGTTGAGGGCGATAGTTTCGCCTCCGTTGATGAAAGAATCCGAGTTGCCCTGAGAGCCTGAGCTGCCATCGTCCGCCGTGAACTTATCGAAGTAAACCAGAGCTCCCTGCATGTCCATTTCTATATACTGTTGAGCAGGCTTATAGTCATGTTTAGATGCAGTTACCAAGATCTGGGAATTCACAAAGTTGGGTATGTTCAGAGTAACAACGCCTTGGGCATCGGTGAAACCCTTGGCAACAACGTTGCCGTAACCGTCGTTATATAAGGTAACGCTCACGTTTTCCAGTGGCGAGCCGTTGTCATCTGTGACAGTTATATCGACCAGCGAGGTGCCAACGGGAACCGAGGCCGGAGCAGAAATATTGAGGTTGCCGGGAATCCCGATGAAAGTCTCCACGGTAGGATCACCCATCAGGTTGCACCAATGAGCGAAATAGTTTGTCTGATTGGCGTGGGAAGCGCCATAGATATTCCAAATATAGAGGCGGCCATTGAGCAGAGCCTCGCCCATGGTGCGCATATTGTAAAGGAAGATTCCGTCAAATATACCAGTGCACAAAGCGTTGTTGAACATGGTATGTGTTCCGCTTGTTGCCATGCCGATCGCGGTGAGGGCTCCCTTGGGTTGGGCTTCTGTGCCCAGACGGATAAAATCTTCGGAGGTGCTGGTATAGTTGAAAGAGCCTGTGCTGCAAGTCAGGATCACCGCGTGAGGTAAACGAGGGCCATTACTGAGGCTATTGGAAGGACTCCAACCACTCATATTGATCCAGCCGCGGTAATTGAAAAAACTCACGCCTTGGTTGATTCCCGAGTTGATCGTTCCGCTGAATCCTCCAGTGTAGTTCTCAATGTAGCTGTAGTCCGGATTCACTTTTTTGGACATCTCGCGAATGTATTTATTATTGTAGATCGTGGAGATGCCCGATTGGTAGGTATCACCTATAAGCAATATCCGGTTGAGCCATGCGGCGGCGTCCGGGGCTGTGTTGATGTTCTTTTCGTAAGCGTAGATCTTACTGAAGATGGTGGCCAATTGCGAAAGATTCTCCGCGGAAATCCTGCCGATCATTACATCGCCCAGCAGGTCGTTTCCTGCCAGATGGGTGTATGGATAGTCTCCGGCTCCATTGTAGCTACTCATGTTTTCCATCCAGGTTGGAATGGCATAGCTGCCAGTGGTGTCGCCTAATAGTATAATGTAGTCGGGGCGGGTGGAAACGTTGTTGTATTGGTTCTGAATGTAGTTTTTAATGTTGGTGTTGGATGGGCCGGTAACCTGGGTGCTGACCACATTCACATCAAAGCCTTTTTGGCGTTTCCAAGCCACAAACTCATTTAGCTTAGCCAGGAAGATAGAATCCGAGTTATTGCCGTAAATCAGCAGGATCCTGGCTTGGGCAGGCGCTACAACCAGTTCCCTGTATTCTGCAAAGTTGCTTATCTGGGCTTCATAGATATTTCTGAATGAATAGCTGTAAGTTGTATAATCCGGCAATTCATTAAGGCCGGGTTCGTCATTGAAACTGAGATCGACCTGCAGGTCGTGATATATGAGCAGTTGTCGGTTCTGATGATCATAGCGATAGGGATAGGCATTGATCTGAACAACCCGGAAATCTCTGAGAATTGATGGTTCTGAAACCTGGACCAACTGGGAGGGGTAGATGCCGTCATCACCTGCAAAGATACCGGAAGCGATCAACTGATCTTCCTGTTCGTAAAGCATAGGATTCTGCAAAGGAACGCTCTCCACACTGCCATAAGTGAAGTTGAAAGCAACTCCGCCTTGGGGAGGGATGGCAATCAGCGTGCTGATGATGGGAAGTTGGGGTTGTCCGGCGTCGGCGGTTGAGCAGGTGTTTTCAACAGAAATATCTTTCACAGCTTTGCCGGCTTGGATAAGCTCCTGTATCATCGGTTGTGGAGTTGACAGCGAGAGGCTAATCTGCCGCTGGTCAGATCTCATAACGGAAAAACGGGGCTCAGCATTTTCGTTGCTGGCATACAGAACGCCAGCAAACAGCATCAGAGTGCAAAGAATGATTAAAGTGAATTGTTTCATACAGTTTCCTTTATGCCATAAGCCAAAAAACCTGAAGCAGGCTTCAGGTTTTTGTGTTTGGTTATTGTAACAATCAATGGATTTCATAAATCAGCAGCCCCTGATCACGAGCCGCGACTACAAGTTTATCGCCAACGAACCTGGCGTTATTGGTGTAGCCAATGGTGTTCAACTGCTGGACCAGGAAGAAACTTTTGGGATTCGTTATGTCGAAAATATATACACCACCGCTGCCGGAACTAACCGCAGCGAGATTGCCGGAAATATCGATGGAATTTGCATATCCCGTAGTGTCAAAACCGCCCACTCTCACAGGCGCAGCGGGATTGGAAACATCCACCACGTTGAGTCCTGCCTGGCGGCTTGCTATGAAGGCGTAGTTGCCTTCAACCTTTACCTTGAGGGCTTCTCCGGGAACAGCAAGCTCTCCCAGTAACTGGAGGGTAGCTCTGTCGTAGATAAGTAATCCGCGCTGTTCGCAGGCAATATATACTTTATCTGTGGTAAGGAAAAAACCGGAAGCTGTGGCGGGGGTGAGTATTCTGAATTGGTTTTCGCTGTAATGGTTCCCATCGTAACGGTCATACTTGAACCCATCCCCAGAGCTGTAGCCAACCGCCATCAGGAAGTTGTCGCTGGGCGTATCCAGGGGAAAGCTGTCCATAGCCCTGATACCTCCAGTGCCTCCGATAATGTTAAACTTGTAAACAAGTGTATCAGGGTCGGAGATATCCAGTATCGTTATCCTGTCTGTTGCTGTGATTTCATTTATGAACAAGCGGTTAAACTGAGGTAAGGCGGTAATTTTCTTGATCCTGCCCAGGGTGGTCATGGAACCATCTTCCGCGAACAGGTTTGTAAACCATTTCTGGTTATAGTTGTTTCTGTTGATGACCGCTATCCCCCCTTGATCCAGAGCAACGTAGATGCTGCTGTCATCATGGCTGAGATCCAGCGGATTACCCACAACGGGAATCTGCTTTACAAGGGTCACCGCTTCGTCAGGCTGATACTCGGTGTTGCGCCTGGCGCAGGCAGCCAAAAGCAGTATCGCCACCATAATCATCAGGATAGCTATCTTCCTGGGCATTGAGTTTCCTCCACATATAATCATTAATGGAATACAAACAACACTTCCAAGTGTTGTTCCAGATTGTAATGCAAGAAGCGTTCCGAATTTATAAATCTGTTTAGTGTGGTGATTCTTTCTGACGTTTCAATCATGCGGATAGTTTGTTGTTGATCAGTTAACAGGTTTTTTCAAATAAGCTTTTTTGGGATGGGCACACAAGTTTAAGTTAAAATCACAAGACGGCATACCTCCTGTTTCCTCCCTCATACATTGATCGCTGATTGATCACTAACTGAACGCTGAGCGATCGCCGCGCTGGAAATTACCTGGCGTTCAACAGGCGGTCAATGGGACATGAGATCAGGAGGGAGTCGGGGCAGCTTGAACTACTTGCGGCAAATAACATAAAAGGCTTATTATCCTGTTTTTCCTTCATAGCTCCGTCCCTTGCTGCTACTGGCTTTGGAGCCATCATCCTTAGGTCATCCCTCATCGGGTTAAGGATGACCTAAGGAAGACATAGTCTTAGTCTTCTCACGCGCGCGAGGACAAACAACAGGGCCTCGCCCTCTGAGGCGTTAATACCGCCTGCGTGCAACAACAAACATGTTCTTGCGTGAAGTTAAATCAGGTTTTCGCTTGACAATCTGAGGGGCAAAATCCATAAGGGATTATTCAAGTCAAGCTTGTAATATGATCCGGGAGATGACAATATGTTCAGTTTTTCTAAGAAAACCTACCTAATAGCCTCTTTGCTGCTTGCGCTATTATTGAGCGCTTGCGGCCAAAATGTGAAACTCTACAGAAAAGCAGAGAAAGAATATAAACAGGGGCTCTACGAGGAATCTCTGCGCTCAAACACAGAATCCCTGAAACTGAAGCGAACCCACGTAAAAGCCCAGGAGCTATTAAAAAAGAACTTCAGCGGCATTTTAGCCTCCCGGGAAAACAAGATAGAGTCTCTCAAAAGAACCGGCAGCCCTGATGTCTGGGATAAGTTGGTAACTGAATACACTGAATTGATATCGCTGCAAAAACTGGTGGAGCCGTTCAATCCTCTTTACAATCCCAAGACCGGAATGCCCTACGACTTCCAGCTTAAAGACTACAGCAAGGATTTGGCCGCCAGCAAAGAAAACGCGGCTGAATACCACTATTCCAAAGCCATGGCTATGATTCAAAAGGGAACTATGCCAGACACCCAAAAGGAAGCCGTGAAGGAGCTTATGGCAGCCCAAAGCTTTGTTCCCAACTACAAAGACAGCACAGCTCGTCTGGGAGAAGCGAGGAAACTCGCAGTAAAGAGGATCGCCATCCTTACCTTCGATGATAAAACCGGCACTGACAATAGATATGGCGGTATCTTCGACATGTTGACCGAGAGCATCATCGGCAAGCTGGTACAGGATAAAGAAGCGGGTGAATTCATGAAAATTGTGACCCGCAGCCAGATAGAGCAGGTTTTGGCTGAACGGCAGCTAAGCGCTCCGGCAGAAACAGACGCCGCTTACGCGTCAAATATTGGCAGTATGTTGGGAGCGCACGAGATCATGACGGGCAAGATCCTGCAGATCAATTACATCGCTCCCCAGACAATTCATCAGGACTTGAAAGAAACAGACAAGATCACAACTAAACAAAAGGTGGTCGATGAAAAAGGAAAAAAGAAAAAGCAAGATATAACCACAGAGATCTCTTGCGAATACACTAAGTTCACCAAGACAGCCGAGGTACAGATCATAGCCTCTTTTTCACTGGTAGAGGTATCCACAGGTAGGGTTAAACTGCAGGACACGGTTAAGGCGGAATTTCCCTGGTCTGACATCTGGGCCAGATTTAAAAGTGGCGATGAAAAAGCATTGACACCCGCCACCCAGGCTCTGATCAAAAAAACCGAACCTATGCCTCCCTCGGAAATTGAAATGGTGAACACTGCCCTGATGTCGCTGAGCGATTCCATTGTGGACAAAGTGCGAAACTACGTGAAGTAGTAAAAGTATTGACAGGCTGAGCCCTTTGAAAATTAAGTATTAAAATATATAAGACACTGGAGTAGTTAATGAAAAACATCCTGGTTCTCGGAGCTGCTGGTCAGATTGGATCAGAGCTTGTACCCTATCTCAGAAAGATTTACAATCCATCTTCCGTCGTTGCGGCATATCGCAGCACTCCCCTGACCGATGAGATCATGCAAGGCGGTCCCTGCGAAAAAATGGACGCCATGGAAGCCGAAAAGATGTATGCGGTGGTTAAGAAATACAATATCGACACCATCATTAACCTGGTTGCCGTGCTGTCTGCCAAGGGAGAAGCTAATCCTCCCCTGGCGTGGAAGATAAATATGGACAGCATGTTGAACACCCTCGAGATCATGAAGGAAGTCAAGGGAGCGGTTTTCACACCCTCATCGATTGGCGCTTTCGGACCCACGACCCCAATGGATAACACCCCTCAAGATACTCTGATGCGCCCCACCACTGTATATGGAATCTCCAAGGTCGCAGCGGAGTTGCTGGGCGATTATTACCATATTAAGTTCGGAGTCGATACCCGTGGACTGCGTTATCCTGGTATTATTTCAAATGTAACTCTGCCCGGCGGCGGAACAACTGACTATGCTGTGGAAATCTACTATGAAGCTGTTAAAAACCACCGCTATACCTGCAATCTGGGCGCCGGAACCTTCTTGGATATGATGTATATGCCTGATGCCCTGAGAGCCTTGGTGGAACTAATGGAGGCTGATCCTTCCAAACTTAAACACCGAAATTGTTTCAACGTATCGGCCATGAGTTTCGACCCTGAAATGATCGCTGCCGCCATCCGTGTGCACATGCCTGACTTCAAGATGGAATATCAGGTGGATCCTGTGAAGCAAGCCATCGCGAACAGCTGGCCTAATTCCATGGACCATAGCGCCGCCCAGGAGGAATGGGGCTGGAAGCCAGAATATGACTTGAAATCCATGACAGCTGATATGCTCAATATCCTTAGCAAAAGACTTTTGGGCTAATGCTAAGAGTTGCTGTAGCCGGCGTCGGACACCTGGGTCAATTTCACGCGGAGAAATTTACCTCCATCGACAATGTGAAGTTGACTGGTGTTTATGATATTGACACGGCCAGAGCCAGGCAAATCGCCAATAAGCTTGGTGTAAAAAGATTTAAGAGCTACGAAGCTCTCTTGGAAGAGGTGGACGCCGTTGATATTGCAAGCACCACCACAGCCCATTACGAATTGGCAAAACAGGCGTTGGAGGCGGGAAAACACGTCTTCATAGAAAAACCGATCACTTCAGAACTATGGCAGGCAGAAGAACTGGTAGCCCTTGCTAAGAATAAGGGACTAAAGATCCAGGTTGGCCACATCGAGCGCTTCAACCCGGTTATCCTGAGGGTGGAAGAAAGCATCAAGGATCCCGTGTTTATCGAGTCTCACCGGATTTCCATGTTCCAAAGGCGCGGCACCGACGTGCCTGTTGTCTTGGATCTGATGATCCACGATATTGATTTGATCCTGGACTTTGTGCGTGGGGACGTGAGCGATATCCGTGCCAGCGGCGTGGGAATCCTCACCCCCAGCATCGACATTGCCAACGCGCGCCTGGAATTCGACAACGGGGCCATCGCCAACGTTACATCTTCAAGGGCTTCTCTCAAACAAGAGCGCAAGATCAGGTTCTTCCAAAGGGATGCATATTTCTCTCTGGATTTCAAAGCCAAGCACGTTACCGTGGTTAAAAAAAGCGCTAATATCATGAAGTATTTGCCTCAAATCCTGATGGGAAATACCGACATCAAAGCCGAAAATCTGGTGGATGTGCAAAATATCGACCTGACAGACAGCCCCAAGGACGCGTTGACCCTTGAGTTGGAATCGTTCGCGGCGGCAGTGATCGACAATACCCCTCCACTGGTGGATGGAGAAGCCGGGCTCAGAGCGCTAAAAGTTGCGCTTGATATCATGCAACACATCAAAAAACAGCCCAGGACTCACATATAGAAAGCGTAAGTCATTGACTCTTACAACAAGGACAGTTGAATGAAACTAATATTTGTAAAAGACGTTGCTGCCCATCTTGGCGAAGAGGTCACCCTCCGCGGATGGGTGCGCAACATCAGGCACAGCGGGAAGCTGCTCTTCATTATCCTGCGTGATGGAACTGGTGAACTCCAGTGCGTAGCTTTCCAACCGGAACTTGGCGAGGAAATGTTTGATGCTGCCAAACGACTGACCATGGAATCCTCGCTTATCGTAACTGGCATTCCAAAACCCCATCAGAAACTGGCGGGCACTTTTGAGCTATCCGTGAAAAGCGTTAAACCGATCCAGATCGCTGAAGAGTATCCGATCGGGAAAAAAGAACATGGACCCGATTTCCTGCTCTCAAACCGCCATCTCTGGATTCGCTCACCCAAACAGTGGGCTGTGCTTCGCATCCGCCATACAGTATATTATGCGATCTGTGACTGGTTGAACAAGAACGACTTTATCCGTTTTGATTCACCCATCCTCACGCCAAACGCCTGCGAAGGCAGCACCACCCTCTTTGAGCTTGAATATTTCGATGAGGGCAAGGCTTATCTTTCCCAATCCGGACAACTATATCTTGAAACCGGTATCATGAGCCTGGGACGTGTCTATGATTTCGGACCCGTATTCAGGGCAGAGCGCTCCAAAACGCGCAAGCATCTAACCGAGTTCTGGATGATGGATGCAGAAGCCGCTTTCGTGGAGCACGCTGAGAGTATGCAGATTCAGGAAGATTTAATCCGTTACGTGATCCGCGATGTGCTTGCCAAGTGCGATACCGAACTAACGATCCTGGAACGTGACAAAGCTGCTTTGGCTGCTGCCGACGCGCCTTTTAAGATAATGACCCATCGCGAAGCTGTAGATTATCTGCGCTCCAAAGGTTCCGAAATTACTCACGGCAGTGACCTGGGAGCGGCTGACGAGGTTCTGCTGACCGAGGGTTCCCCGGTTCCTATCTTCATCGAAAAGTGGCCCAAAGAGATCAAGGCTTTTTATATGAAGCGGGATCCCGACAACCCGGATCTCGTATTGGGAAGTGATTTGATCGCCCCGGATGGCTTTGGCGAGATCATTGGCGGTTCCCAGCGTGAAGACGACCATGATTTGCTTCTGGAGCGCATGAAAGCCGAAAAGATGCCCCTGGAAGACTACCAGTGGTTTCTCGACCTGCGCAAATACGGCTCTGTCCCCCACAGTGGCTTTGGCGTAGGTCTCGAACGCTTGGTGGCATGGATGAGCGGTACCTATCACATACGCGAGACAATACCATTCCCGAGGATGATCTATCGAATCTATCCCTGACCTTGGCGGAGGATTGGAAACAGTCCTCCCTTTGTTGATTTTCAAATAAAATAACATAGAGGTATCTCATGCATTACCCAAGCGCATTTTCGCCGGTAACAAACAAAATGAAATCGTCTCTGATCAGAGAACTGGTGGCTTCCACCAAAAATATCCCCGATCTGATCTCATTCGCAGGCGGCTTTCCCGCTCCCGCAACCTTTCCCAAGGAAGAGCTTGCCAAGATATTCCAGGAAGTGGTTTCCACCGAAGGTTCTGATGTCTTACAGTATGGCGCCAGCGAAGGCGACAGTATCCTCAAACGCGAACTGCTAAAATGGGAGGGATTGGAGCTTGATCCCGGACAGATGTTGACAACAGTGGGCGCCACCAATGGGCTGTATCTCTACGGACGCGCTCTGATCGAACCGGGCGACGTAGTTTTGTGCGAGGCTCCCACATTTTTGGGAACCCTGGTGGTGTTTGACGCTTTAGAGGCAGAAATCCACAGCATCCCCATCGACGACGAGGGAATCCAAATGGAATTGCTGCAAGCCAAAGTGGAAGAACTTCGCCGCGCCAACAAAAGAATCAAGTTTATCTATGTGATACCTGATTTCCACAATCCCGGCGGCATCAGCTATTCCCTGGAAAGAAGGCGTGAACTGCTGGCGTATTGCATTGATCAAAACATCGCCATCGTGGAAGACAATCCATATTCCAGGCTTCGCTTTAGCGGTGAAGCGTTGCCCACTTTCTTTCGTCTTGCCCAACAGGAATTCAATGGTTCGGATGTGGCGACGGAGGTTGTTTCTTTCTCCAAGATACTGGGACCGGGGCTTCGCGTAGGCTACGTAAAAGGCAACCGCGAACTCATCTCCAAAATGGTATCCTGGCAACAAAAAGTGAATATCACGCCGGATTGCGTGTCGCAAAGGGTTGTCAGCCGCTTTCTTGAGAAAGGCCTTATGAATCCACATATTGCCAGGATCTGCGACCACTATCGGCCCTATTTGAACCAGATGCTCCAACAACTGCAGCTTAATATGCCCGATTCCGTAACATGGACAAAACCAGAGGGCGGTATCTTCCTCTGGCTGACCTTGCCCGAGGGAATGAACGCGGATGAGTTGTTTGTCAAGGCGCGGGATAAAAAGGTGTCTTTCATACCAGGATCAAAGTTTTATCCCGAGGGACAGGAGAAGTTCAATACCCTGCGCCTGAACTATACTTTCTCGACCATGGAGCAGATTGAGACAGGCGTGCAAAGACTTGCTTCCCTGATCAAGTGAAGCCTATACCAAATCCTTGAACCTGTTTAATCTGCTGCCCTGAAGTAATACAATTTCGCTTGTATAATTACTCATGGATCACCATTTCACCTATCCACCTTTCCACGGCGTGATCGTAGCACCTATATATATGGAGGGGGGATGGTCCTCATTTGCAAAACCTGGCTTGCCTGTGGTCTTCCGGCAGTCATCCTTAACCTGGTGAGGGATGACCTAAGGATGATGGCACCAAAGCCAGTCGCAGCAAAGGCGGGAGCTATGAAGGATATTGCGGAATGTATCGGTTTATTTATGCGGTTGTCAAGGAATCGATGCCGGTTACTTTTTGACTGGGTGCCTATTTTATACTGTTTAGCTTGCATTATTACAACTTGCAGGATTTACAGGACTGGTTCTGGTAATGTAAATCACTTCAAGGTCTGCAGTGAAGCCATGTAACAGCATTTGGATAACAAGCGATGACTTTCCACTACTACTGCCCGGAGCATGCTCACATTTGCATTGACACAAACCGGCAGGTAAAAATCTTTGACTAATGACAAACTCATACTGGAGATAACAATGAGCGACCAGTTACAAGATCTGTTGAAACGAGTCTATGAAGAGGGGGTTTCTAAGGCTCAAAGTGAAGCCGACGAAATAAAGCAAAGTGCCCAGGCTCAGGCTTCAGAAATAATCCAAAACGCAAAAAACGAGGCAGAGAAGATAATCGCCGAGGCTCAGAAAAACGCGGCGGAATTGGGCTCAAACACTGAATCTGATCTCAAGATGGCTGCCCAACACACGATAAGCGCGGTAAAACAGAAACTCACTGACGTTTTTTTGAGCAATGCTTTTGACCAACCCCTGAAAGAAAGCCTTGGTGAAGTCAAATTCGTACAGCAGATAATAATGGAGATTGTTTCCACTTGGAAGGAATCCGGCGGGAAAATCACCATCTCAAAAAGCATGGAAGGGAAACTGGACGAATTCTTCCTTAAATCCATTAAATCTGATACCGCCAAGGGATTGAACATCGACTTTTCTCCCCAGATGAAAAGCGGCTTCTCCATCTCCCCCGCCGACGGCAGCTATAAACTGAGCTTCACGGATGAGGATTTTGCCAACCTGTTCAAATCCTATCTCCGTCCCCGCAGCAACCAGTTGTTGTTCAAATAAACAAACAGGCATGCGCAACCAATACTACTATTTTGTGACCGGACTGCCGGCTCTGAATATCGACGATAACAAGGTCCAGATAAACACCAGCGACTTCCTGATACATGCTCACCAACACCTGAGCGCCGGAGATTTCAGGCTGCTGACCTTGCTCTGTTTGCCGGAAGATTCTGACCTCCTGTTGCGGATCATCTATGGCAGCGTAAATGAAAACTTCCCGCCAGACGAATGTTCGCTTACATTCTGGCAGAACTATGTGGAATTGATGAAAAAGAAGGCAGCTGATCCCGGTGTGGCACTTCCCAAAGAATATCGTGCCTATCCCGATATCTTTCATGCCACTGTATTGGAGATATTTCAAGCTGAAGAAATGCCTTCCTATTTGGATTCCCAACACAAGCTGCTGGAAACAGTATATGATTACTGCTCAAGCCTGCCGAATAAGTTTCTGAAACACTGGTTTGAACTCAACCGGGATATCCGGAACATTCTTACCGCAATCAACGGACGCGAGCATAATATCCCCTTTGCTAAATACCTGGTTGGAACGGGTGGCTTGGTTGCCAAACTGGCGCAGAGCCATGCCGCGGATTTTGGCCTGGGTAAGGAATATGAACTCTTTGAGAGTGTTTACAGGATTTGGGAACAAAACAATATCCTCTACCGGGAACGGGGTTACGATATCCTCCGCTGGAAATGGATCGATAACCAGAACTTTTTCAATTACTTTAATATTGACCGCATCCTGGGATATTATGCCCAGTTGCGGATTCTTGAACGCTGGCAGGGTATGGAACCAACCCTGGGAAAAGAAGTGTTCCATGACACCATGGACAACCTTGTGAACAGCTTCAAGTTCCCCGAACAATTCAATGTAAAATCGATTATTAAGAAATAGAAGGTAGCCAATATGACCAAAGGCACTGTTTACGGGATAATCAGCAACCTGGTGCATGTCAAGGTGGATGGGCCGGTCTCACAGAACGAGATCTGCTACATCGACCTAAATGGCGTGAAACTAATGGCTGAGGTTATCAAAGTTACAGGTGATATCGCTTACACCCAGGTCTTCGAAAGCACCAGGGGACTTACAACGGGGTGCCCGGTAGAGTTTACCGAAAGAATGCTGGAAGTGAAGTTGGGGCCGGGAATGCTCTCCAAAAACTATGATGGTTTGCAGGACGACTTGAATGAGATGTCCGGTTTGTTTCTCACTCGCGGTGAATATACCGATCCTCTGGACGAGAACAGCATCTGGAGCTTCACACCTCTGGTCAAGGCCGGAGACTCGGTTAGCGCTGGCGACTGGCTGGGTTCAGTGCAGGAAAACTGGATCAATCATAAGATCATGGTTCCCTTCCGCCTGGAAGGCAAATACACAGTCAAAACCATTGCTGTTGCCGGAGATTATAAGATCAGCGACACTATCGCGGTTCTAACTGATTCCGAAGGCAACGAGCAAGTAGTCACCATGGTCCAATACTGGCCTGTAAAGCTCCCCATCCGGGCTTACGCCTCCAAACCAAGACCCTTCAAGATGATGGAGACTGGCGTGCGCACCATCGATACCCTGAATCCGATTGCCGAGGGCGGCACAGGCTTTACACCCGGTCCTTTCGGAACAGGAAAGACCGTGCTGCAACACAGCATCTCTCAAAATGCCGAAGCCGACCTGATCATCGTGGCAGCCTGCGGAGAGCGCGCCAATGAAGTTGTGGAGCTGTTTTCAGAGTTTCCCAAACTTGATGATCCCCGCACAGGCCGCAAGCTGATCGAGCGCACTATTATTATCTGCAACACCTCAAATATGCCGGTTGCCGCTCGCGAGGCTTCTGTTTATACAGCCATGTCGATAGCTGAATACTACCGTTCCATGGGCTTGAAAGTGCTTTTGCTGGCAGACTCTACTTCGCGCTGGGCTCAGGCTTTGCGTGAAATGAGCAACCGCATGGAAGAGCTGCCCGGACCGGACGCCTTCCCCATGGACCTGCCCGCGATCATTTCCAACTTCTATTCCCGTGCCGGTTACGTGTATCTGAACAATGGATCAGCCGGATCAATAACCTTCATCGGCGCAGTTTCTCCTTCCGGCGGAAACCTGAAAGAACCGGTCACCGAAGCTACAAAAAAGACAGCGCGTTGCTTCTATTCCCTTTCTCAGGATAGGGCCGACAGCAAACGCTACCCTGCAGTGGATCCCATCGATTCCTATTCCAAGTATCTGGAGTATGAAGAAGTGCAGGATTATCTCAACAATAACATTGCTCCCGGATGGGTCAACAGTGTGCTTGCAGCCAAAGACCTGCTTCTGAGAGGCAAGGAAGCCAAAGACCAGATCAACATCCTGGGCGATGACGGCGTTCCGTTGGACTATCACTCCAGCTTCTGGAAAAGCGAATTGGTGGACAGAATTATCCTGGTGCAGGACGGTTTTGACGATGTGGATAAATCCACACCTATGAAACGGCAGGCCTACATGCTGAATCTGGTTTTGAAGGTATGCGACACTGATCTGTCCTTCGAATCTTACGAAGAGCTTCAGCCTTACTATACAAAACTGATCAACACGCTGGGACAGATGAATTATCAGCCCTTCCAGAGTGATGACTTCCGCAAGTATGAAGCCCAACTGGATACGATACTTGATGAAAGGAGAGTTAAATAATGGCCGGCAAAGCTTTTCAGAAGATATACACCAAACTGAGTCAGATCACCAAAGCCACTTGCACTGTAAACGCGACAGGTGTTGGCAACGAGGAACTGGCCACGGTCGGTGGCCGTATGGCCCAGGTTGTCAAGATCATGGGCAATTCTGTAACGCTGCAAATCTTCTCTGGTACTGAAGGTATCGGGACAGATGCCGAAGTGATTTTCTTTGGCAAACCGCCCACCCTAAAAGTCAGCGACCAACTAGCGGGAAGATTCTTTAATGCTTATGGCAATCCCATCGACGGCGGTCCTGAAATTGAAGGGGAAGAAGTGGAAATTGGCGGCCCCTCTGTGAACCCGGTGCGGCGCAAAGAACCTTCCGAGCTCATAGCCACGGGAATTGCAGGTATCGACCTCAACAACACCCTGGTTACCGGACAGAAGATTCCCTTCTTTGCTGATCCTGACCAACCCTACAACCAGGTGATGGCCACCGTGGCACTGCGTACCAAGGCCGACAAGATCATCCTTGGTGGAATGGGGCTTTCCAATGACGATTACCTCTTCTACAAAAATTCCTTTGAAAACGCTGGCGTGATCGACAAAATCATTTCCTTTGTCAACACCACTGACGACCCTCCGGTGGAACGCCTGCTGGTGCCGGACATGGCCCTCACTGCGGCTGAATACTTTGCCATCCAAAAAAACGAATCGGTGCTGGTGCTGCTCACAGATCTTACTTTGTATTGCGATGCTCTGAGTATCGTTTCCAACCGTATGGATCAAATTCCCTCCAAAGACTCAATGCCCGGCTCGCTTTACTCTGATCTGGCCAAGATTTATGAGAAAGCCGTGCAGTTTCCCGAAGGAGGATCAATCACCATCATCGCGGTCACCACTATCTCAGGTGGCGACATCACTCACGCCATTCCGGATAATACAGGATACATCACGGAAGGACAGCTTTACTTGCGCCGCGATACCGACATCGGCAAGGTCATCATCGATCCCGCCAGATCCCTTTCCAGGCTCAAAACCAAGGTTATGGGCAAACGCACGAGGGAAGATCACCCGCAGGTTATGTCTGCGTCCGTGCGCCTGAATTCTGACGCTGCCAATGCCAAGACCAAGATGGAAAACGGCTTCGATCTTTCCGACTATGATGTTCGCACCCTTGCTTTTGCCAGAGACTATGCTGAACAGATCCTGGCGATCGATGTCAACATCGGCACCGATGAAATGCTGGATACGACCTGGGCCCTCTTCAAGAAGCACTTTAAAAAGGAAGAAGTGGGCATCAAAGACGAATTCATGGAACTACACTGGAAATAGGGATGATCAGCAAGTTTCAATACAATAAAATATCCCAACTCCATCTGGAAGAACAGCTAAAGGTAAGGCTAAGAGCGCTTCCAACCTTGAAAAACAAGGAGTCTGCCCTGCGGTTGGAGGTTAAAAAAGCCAGGTATAAAGCCATTGAGCTCGATCAAAGGATCCAGGCCGGCATCAATGAGCTTGACCAGTTCATGAAGCTTTGGGTGGAGTTTGACCCATCTCTGGTACAGGTTCATAATGTTGAGATTCTCACCCGCAAGATAGCGGGAGTGCAAATCCCGGTTATGGGAGACATTGATTTTGAGATTCGGGATTACGACCTGTTCAGTGCCCCATCGTGGTATCTGGATGGCATCGGGATGGTCAAGGAACTGGCAACGCTCCAAATCGAGAGGGAGTTTTTCATCCGCAAGATGCACATTCTGGAAAGGGTTCGAAAGAAAACCACGCAAAAGGTTAACCTCTACGAAAAGGTGCAGATTCCCACTTTCGAGACCTCGATCCTCAAGATCAAGCGCTTCCTGGAAGATGAGGAAAACCTGTCCAAAGCAGCCCAGAAGATCCTGAAAGAGCGTTTGTCAAAGGAGGAATACGCATGATTGAAAAAATGCGCAAGTATTCCTTTGTCCTCTATCACTTGGACTACAACGAGTTTTTGAAAGAACTGCAGAAACTGGGTATGGTGCATCTTATCAAGACCACCGATATCCAAACCGAATCCCTGAGCAAAAACCTTGAATTGATCAAGGAATACTCAGAGAATCTGAAGTATTTGACCAAGTTAGGTTCCGATGCGGCCAAAGTCTCGGTCAATATACCTGCCATAGCCTTGTATAATAAAATCGAAGCCGCCAGGGAAGAGAAAGAAGCCTTGAACCGTAAGGCTGAGATACTCAGTAAACAAGTAAAAGACCTTGCCCCCTGGGGTCATTTCGATTACAAGTTGGTGGACTCTATAGCCGCGAAAGGCATCAAGGTTGAATTCCGCACCTGCCTCAAGAACCACTTCAAGCAAGATTGGCTGGAGGATTACAGCATCCGGGTAATCAACGAAGTGGGAGGTATCACATACTTTGTCCTCTTTTACGAGGGAGACAGGCCAGCCATCGATGCCGACGTGTTCAGTTTTCACCATCATACCCTGCAAGAATTGGAATCTCAATTGGAAGAGGTCAACGGCCAGATTGCCTCAATAGACGAATACCTGCATGGAATAGCTCCGACTGCCATTGAGATGTTTACCCAGGAAATGAGCGACCTAAGCAGAGTCTGCGAATATGAGGAAGCCACCTTGCAGGGCGTAAGCGAAGCCGATGATCATCTGCGGGTGCTGAGCGGCTGGATTCCCGTCCGCAAGGAACCTGAGTTGCAGGCATTCCTGCAAGATAATGGTGTCATACACTTTGCTTCCGATGCCCGGGGTGAGGATAATCCCCCTGTCAGTCTTAGAAACAACTGGTTTGCCAGACTCTTTGAACCGATTGGCAAAATGTATATGTTACCCTTTTACGACGATCTTGATCTCACCCCCTTCTTCGCACCGTTCTTTATGCTATTCTATGGCTTCTGCAATGCCGATATGGCCTATGGGGTTGTGGTTGTCTTATTGGGCTTGTTTCTGCGTTATAAAATAAAAAATCCCGCCATGAAGAGTATAATGATGCTGGTTGTCATCTTTGGCATAGCATCCATCATCATGGGCTGGGTCATGGGTACCGCCCTTGGTTTCGACCTCAAAGAAACCTTCATGAATCCCAGTATCCTGATCAGAAACAATGACCAGATATTCAATTTCGCGCTGCTACTGGGAGCCATCCAGATTCTCTTTGGGGTTATGGTAAACGCTTTCAAGCAAGCCCGTCAAGGGGGATTCCGCTACTTCCTTGCTCCCTTGGGAACATTCCTTTTTATATTGTCGCTATCGGTGCTGGGAGCAGGTTTACTCAAAGTGGATGTTTCCAAGGTCCAGCCTTACGTCAAATATCCCCTGATAGTCGGCTTGCTTCTGATGATGCTCTTCAACGACCCGCAAAAGAACATCCTGATGAACATCCTGGGTGGTTTATGGGTTCTCTATGGCGTTATCACAGGCTTTTTTGGGGACATCCTCTCCTACATCCGTCTGTTCGCGTTGGGAGTCTCCAGCGGCATACTCGGATTTGTGATCAATTCCATCGGTCAGCAGTTTCTTTCCATTAAAATCGTTGGACCGGTGATCTTTATTGTATTCATGCTGGTAGGTCATGCTTTGAATATAGCTTTGGGAGCGTTAAGCGGTTTTGTCCATCCGCTCAGGTTGACCTTTGTCGAGTTTTTCAATAATGCCGGCTTCAATGGTCCCGGCATGGAATATAAACCCTTTGGATATAAGAAATAACAACACCTGGAGGTTACATGCCTTACATTCTTTTAACAGCCGGTACTGACGTGATGCAGACTATTCCCGGCGGAAATGCCGCCTATATCATTGCGTGGATCGGTATCTTCTTGATGGTGGCTCTTTCCGGCATCGGTTCTGCTTGGGGAACGGTGATCGGCGGAAGCGCGACAATCGCGGCCATGAAAAAAAGGGACGATATCTTCGCCAACTGCATGATCCTTTCCGCGCTGCCAGGCACGCAGGGTCTTTATGGATTTGGCGCCTTTTTCATCCTGAAAGATTTTATCACGCCGGATATGACCATGATCACTGCTGCCGCAATATTAGGTGCTGGGTTGATTTCCGGACTCACCAATCTGATTTCTGCCTATTGGCAGGCACGCATTGTGGCAAACGGCATTGAAAGCATAGGTAACGGAAACAATGTGTTTTCCAATACACTGATTCTGGCCGTTTATCCTGAGCTGTACGCGATCATTGCTTTTGCAGCCTGTTTCCTGATCAGCGGCGCGCTGTAGAATTCTCAAAATCGCATAATATTGGGCAGGGGATTGACAAACCCTCTGCCCTCTTTATTCATAGTCAAGTTCGACAGTGCCAATTTGCAATATGTTGTTATGCTATTAGTACAAAGTGACGATTTGACTTTGGCACAACACTGCCAATGAATCATCGGTTGATATCTGTGTTTACATGATTATAGATTGTGGGATGCCAACTCCCACAGCAGAGAATATCTTATACAGTTTCCATATTGTGACATCATATAAGGCCTTTGCATAATTCCAGGCAAACGACTTCCCAGAATGGATTCATGGCTGTTATCCACATTTTTCTTGGTAATTTCCGACACAAACCCTGAAAACGCCCAGATATCCACCTTTATTTTGCTCTCTTTTCAGCCCTTTTTCTTCCTTATCGAATCCAATTCATATTGAAAGCCAGACACCTTACCTGCAGGTAGAATGTTGTCTTAAGAAGACCGATGTATCTTCTCCGGCCCAACCATAGCTTTGTTTCAGTGAGCCAAAGGTTCTTTCCACCACATAGCGCCGCTTGGCGATTCTTTTGTTGCGTTCGATAGCTTGCCTGTTCTCCGGTTCGTTGCGCTTTCTCTTGTGCATGATCTGATCGTTCAACTTACGCTGCTTCAGAAGCTCCTTGTTCTTTTCACTGTGATAACCCTTGTCCGCGCAAACCGTGTCGCCATCTGACAATGGCGATTTATCAAGCAAAGCAGGAAACATCACCGTATCATGGACATTGGCCGGGGTGACGCTCAGACCTTCGACAATACCATTGGAGTCAACCAGGGCATGGGCTGTAACCAAGGTGGCGTCAACCATCTTGCCGTGTTTGACCTCCAAACCCAAATCATGAAGTTCGTCCATGATGCCCTGATAGATACTGTCAAACAATCCAGATTCGGCAAAGCGGTTACGCCAGCGGCAGATCGTGGAATGATCCGGCTTGCTCTCGGTGATGCTAAACTGGCAGACAGGATTTTCTATATTCTATGCCATTTGATGTTCTCATCCAACTGAATAAGAAAGTGTTCAAGCTTGGCCAGGCTGTTCTGAATCTCGTAATCGGTCAGGGTCATTTTGTCTGTTCTCATGCTAAACTCCATCGTTGTGATAGAGTGTCTATATATAGCTAACAATTTTGTCAATAATCAGTTACATCTTTATAGCCTATCTTTTTATGGCGTTCGTTTCATTGCTTGGAGTTAACTTCAGAGACTCATATGCAAAGGTCTTACGAGGTGTTTTTGTCAAGGCATTATTATAACCTATTATAATGTGCCCCTATGTGTTAGATAACCAGGTAAGATTAGACACTGAAATGTATCCAGTTTGACTACCAACCCAACAGTTGCTACTATTCCATCTCCTTTTATGCTGATTATCGTGTCTGGGTTGGCGATTAAATGCAGGTAGATGATATCTCGCTGATCGTGACAACGGTCATGCGGTTGAGGTTGAGTGTGGTTCATGGTTGACAGAAAAGGTATTACTATTATCCTGATCATCATGCAAACCGACTGACATAAATAGCAAAGGAGTATTGATGGATAAGACCAACATCGATATAGCAGTACAGAATCTTAGCAAGAGCTTCCAAGCGGTGAAAGCCGTTAATGATATAAGTTTTGAAGTAAGAACCGGCGAGCTTTTTGGCTTTTTGGGACCCAATGGAGCGGGTAAAACCACCACGATCAAGATGTTGACAGGGCTTGCCAAGCCAGATTCCGGCTCTATCAAAACCGCAGGCATAGACTGCACCAGGAATCCCAAAGCTGCACAGCATTTGATCGGGGTTGTTCCAGACGAGAGTAATCTGTATCCGGAGCTGACGGGTTATCAAAACTTGTGTTTCTGTGCTTCATTGTATGGCATTGGCAAGGTAGAGCGAGAGCAGGAAGCCAGAAGATTACTGGCAGCTTTTAATCTCAACGAGGCAGCCAACCGAAAATTCGGTGGCTATTCCAAAGGGATGAAGCGTAAGCTCACCATAGCAGCAGGCATTATCCACAAACCTCGGGTCCTCTTTCTCGATGAACCAACCACGGGAATTGATGTAGCAAGTGCAAGAGCTTTAAGAGTTATGATCGAAGAGCTGCATAAGCAAGGCACCACGATTCTTCTAACCACCCATTATATAGAGGAGGCACAACGGCTTTGCGATCGCATCGCTTTTATCGTTTCTGGAAAGATCGTGGTTGTGGACACAGTTCACAATCTCTTGAAACATAACGAGGGGAAACACTATCTTCATGTAACTCATAAAGGCAAAAACCCAGACATTGCCGAGAGACTAAATGCCAAGTTTGGCACTATGAGTTTTTCTTTTTTGAAATATAACACATTTCGGGTGGAGTCATCAGAACCCATCAACATAACTCCCATTGTAATGTGTTTGGAGGAATGGGGCGTTGATGTTACTGAAGCAAAACGTATCACTCCCAGTCTGGAGGATGTTTTCGTTAGAATTACCGGTTTAGAAGCTGATACTATGCGAAAAGACAAAGAGAAACAAGGGGGATCAAAATGAAAAAGTGGATAGCCTTTTGGAATATTCTACTAAAAGATATGCGTACCTATTATCTGAAACCGCCCAATATCAGTTGGGGCATCATCTTTCCTTTGGCTTGGACGGGAATGTTTCTCATCCGTTCCGGGAGCGGATTGGATAGCATCCCTGCCTTGCTGCCGGGTTTAATGGCAATCTCGATTCTGTTTGGCACCACTTCCATGCTGGCGGTCACGGTCACCTTCGAGAAAAAGAACAGTTCTTTCGACCGCTTGCTGCTGGCTCCGATCTCATTTGACCTTCTAATGTTTGCCAAGACTAGCGGCGCGATCTTGTTTGGGATAGTCAATGCGATGATCCCGATCCTCATGGCTTCGTTCATCGCAGATATCTATGTTTCCAGTTGGCCTTTGCTGATCCTTGCTGTCTTCCTGATCGCAGTGGTTTCCACTTTTCTGGGTTTGCTCATTGCCGTGGCCGTAAGTGAGGTCTTCGAAGCTCAAACCTTTTCCAATTTCTTCCGTTTTCCGATGATCTTCCTTTGCGGCTTGTTTTTGCCTGTTTCCAAACTGCCTGTTCTCATCAGACCTCTATCCTATGCTTTGCCTTTAACATACGGCGTGGACATCATGCGGGGCTTGATAAGGGGCGAAAACTTCATGTCCATTCCCATGTCGTTTGCTGTGCTGACCGCTTTTTGTATCCTCATCTTCAGCCTGAGCAAACACTTCATCAAAAAACGCTGGATATCATAACCTTTAGGAGTTAACATGAATCATGCTTACGTAACACTCATCATCATAGTCTTGGTTTCACTAAGCTCCGTCCTGTTAGCCATTGAAACTGGAAAACCTATCATTAATGTCTTTTACAAGAACAGGGAGCCATCTCAAAATGCTCTGGTAAAGATCAATGAAGCACTGGATAGATTTCGTGACTTGTATGATATCCGATACCACGATATCGAAGATGAAGCTAACCTTGAATTAATCCATAGTTTTGGGCTTCCCTCTACGCATTTCCCTGTCGCAGTGGTTATCGACGGAAAATTCACAGTTCAAATTGGTGATAGAATTGCCTCATTTGTGCATTTCCCCGATTTTATGTATGGCATCGGCAGGCATGAGGGTAACTGGTCTATCTCCGATCTGGACGCAGCCCTTCAAGACAATTCCCTGCTGCTTGAAGAAAACATCCTGCCTGAACTGGAGGACGACGAAACTGAAGGAGAGTGCGAATAACATATTAATGTGGACCTAAATCACCTTACATTAGACTACTTTCAGAAAACAACCAAATACGTCAGCGGAACAATTCTGCTCACACTGCGAGACTTTCTAACTGGTCAATTTCGTTGAGATTCAGCCAGTTCCGAAGCCAGTCTGAAATTAGTCCATATTTGACACAAAGCTGTCAGACACTGGCCCAAAGAAGTCCAAAGCAACTGTTACATCTTTCCGAAAACAGTCCTAAGCATCTCTGCAACTAATAAAGGCTAATACTTCTTTGTCTCAGTGATGGCAATATGACATTTGGGGTGTCACTTTATAACGACCCTGTTTCTATCCGCTCGAATTGAACTTAAGTCTTTTGTTTACTCACCTGCCGATGGCTCCCCTTTGCAACTGCTACTCAACATAGGCTCAACCTGGGGTCATCCTTAACTTCGCAACCGCATACCTAAGGATGATACCCCCAAATCCAGTAGCAGCAAAGGAGGGCGGTATGAAGCAATATGAGGATGGTTGATGGCAATATCAGGAGGGAATAAATAACCCGATGGCAATAAAGCGAAGGCTGCCATTGAATCTCAGCCCTATATAATGCAGTTGTTCTTTCCAGGTTTTCCCATGTTTCGTGACCGATGGCCACAAAAATGTGGGGGAACAGGCTCTCAGCGGAGTATATTGAACAGGAAAAGGAGAGACAATGCGATTTGGATATATGCTGCTGATAGCGACCCTGCTGCTTGGAATGGTTTTGGGTGCCTGTTCGGTGAATAGTATGCGTGAAGAGTCACGGGAAATATTGTGGACTCTGTTCATTTCCCCAAAAGATCCCTGGGCGGGCGATGGTTGGCAAAACCTGGTGCTGAGCTGGAACGGGGAGGAAAACGACTATCCGGATCCGGACTCAGTTTACATCCAATTCGGAGATCGTTCCTACTGGCTGGAAAACTGGGGTAGCCACTGGTTTGGACGTGCCAATCTGACCCCTGGGATGAACTATGAGTTTTGGATTGTAGCAGACGGAAACTTGTTGACTCACGCCTCCTTACAAACAGTTATGGAAGCCAGAGCGGATTTCCCTGCGGACTTTTCGCCACATAGCGAGGCTACCCTGTTTTGGGATCTGGAGGGAGACAATCAGGGACAGGTGCTCAGATTGAGCGCGGAAAACGAGGAAGGGACGAGGGATGAGTATGTGCTGGCGCTTGATCCCGGGGAGCGGGGATTCACGATTCCAGCCAACGCGGTGCGTGATCTGGGCTGGCAGGCAAGTTACAGCCTGGAGTTGACCCAGATGAACCAGTTGATCAGCAACCGGGTGTTAATCCAGTCCTCCCAAACCTTGGGCTGCAACTATCCTCTGGAGTGAAAAGGCTCAGGAATCCCGATGCCACAATCCGGTCTCAAAGGAACTGAGAGACTGGCGCAGGGCTGATTCCGCGATGGCAAAATCCGTTTTGGAATGCACCCAGATCTGCTGCTTGTAGCGCACTTTGATACGCGAGAAGGGAAGCGGAAAACGGAAGCGGTCCCAGGAATTGAACACCCACTCACGGTTCACATCCACAGCGACGGGAATGATTGGAATGCGTGCCAGCAGAGCCAATTCAAACAAGCCTGGATGAACGGTTTCGGCTGGTCCTTTAGGACCGTCCGGGGTGATGGCCAAGCTGTGGTCTTGCGCCAGGCGCAGCATCTGCCTGAGCGCCAGTGAGCCTCCCCGGGTGCTCGAACCGCGCACTGTGTGATAGCCCAGGCGGTTCAGGGGTCCGGCGATCAGCTCTCCATCCCGCGAGGAGGAAACAAGCACCACGGGGTTGGTATCCACTCGTTGCAGGGTCATCAGCAACAGGTTGCGGTGCCAAAAGATATACACGCAGGGGTAGTCGTTGGGTGGTTGAGCCTTGACGTCGAAGCGGATGCTCAGGCGCAGCAAGCGCAATAACCATGCCCCCAGACGGGCTTCCAATTTGAACAGCAGCTTAGACTTCAATTCCCAACAAATTCTTTACAAGGCTCAGCATTTGCTGGCTGGTGCGCTTCTCCGCCAAAATGGTGCGCAGGCGTGAAAGCTGTTGTTTGATTTCAGCCAGGCGGGCGGGATCGTCCAGGATGCCCAGAACGGCATCTTTCACCGCTTCAGGGGTGAGTCCGGACTGGATAAGCTCAGGCAGGATGTCATCATCCAAAATGATGTTGGGCAGCCCGATGTGCTTCACGCGGATAAAATGCTTACCCAGTTGATAGGAAATGGGTGACGCTTTGTAACAGATCACCAGCGGGGTTCCAATGAAGGCGGTCTCCAGGGTGGCGGTGCCGGAGGTGCTCACGATAAAATCGCAGTATTTCATCATCTCGTAGTGATAACCGTCGATGATGCAGGAACGTTGTAGGCTGGAGCTGTGCAAAAGGTCCATATAGAGAAAGTGGTTCACCGTGCGGGCTTTGGAAAAGAGAAACTCGAAGCGGTCGGGATCGAAAAGCCGGGCGGCTTCCAAAAAAACAGGGAGCATGCGCCTGATCTCCACATCGCGGCTGCCGGGCAAGAAGCCCAGCCATTGCTTGGCAGGATCCAGTCCATAGAAAACCGCGAACTCCTCCCGGGAAAGTTCGAAGCTAACCTCTTCCGCAATGGGGTGTCCCACGTAGGTGGCGGACACATTGTGGATATCCAGCAGTTCCTTTTCGAAGGGTAGAATGCATGCCACATGTTTGACGCTGGCACGCAGTTTGTGCACCCTTTCGTGCTTCCAGGCCCAAAACTGGGGACAGATGAAGTAGAGCACGGGAACGCGCAGTTCATCGGCCAGGGCAGCAATCCGCAGGTTTAGGCCGGGATAATCAACCAGGATGGCCAGATCTGGGCGCTCATCCTTGAGCAGCCTTTTGACCCGATTCTGCACCTTGAGGAAAAAGCCCAGATGCCGCAGCACCTCCACAAAACCCATCACATTGAAACGGGCGAATGGGAAGAGGGATTCAAGGCCTTCCGCCTGCATGCGCGTGCCTCCGATGCCGATATGTTGCAGTCCGGGAAGCTCAGCGTTGAGCGCGCGCATCACCAGGCTGGCATGCAGGTCTCCGGATGCTTCGCCCACCAGCCAGAAGATCTTTTTGCCTTCCATCTCAGGTCACTACCAGCAGTCCCAGTAGGGTGAGCGCGGTCACCGCGGCAGCGGCAATCAGCACACCAATGAATATCCACAACAACGAGCTCCAGAAGGGCAGCTTGAAAAGCTTGGCGACCAAAGCGCCTGTCCAGCCGCCGGTTCCAGGCAAAGGAATGCCTACAAAGATAGCGAGGCCCAGTTCCTGATAGCGTTCCACCACCGCGCTGCGTTTGTTGGCTCGTTCGGTGATCCAGTCTGTGAAGCGGACTCCCCAGCGGAACACACGCAGTCGGTCAAAGAACCAATCGATGAATAGCAGGATGAAGGGGATGGGCAGCATGTTGCCCAGGATGGAAAGCAACACAGCTTGGGGCCAGGGCATCCCGAGTACGGCCATTGCCACCGGGATGGCACCGCGCAGTTCGACGATGGGCAGCATCGAGATGAAGATCACGATGAGCCAGGGTTGGATGCCCCTGTCTTTGAGGTTTTGGGCGGTGCGCTCACCGAAGGACGTAGCGCAGAGCTGGCCGGCGCAGAGTAGCAGGACTAACGCGAGCAGCAGGGCTTTAATTCCGATATTCAAATTCACTCCAGAACTACTGTATTAATCTTGTGAAGTCCTTTTAAGAAGGGCTGGATTTTTGGCAAGGGAAATCAGCTTGGGGAATAAATGGAACTATGGAAAGAATGAAGTTTATTGCAATGTCGATTATTTATGGAGGAAAGCAGGTCTAATCCCTGGCAGGAGGGTAAAACTGTTCCAGAACCTGCAGGCTTTTCAGCTTGAGGGGATAGTTGAAGTGGGCAAAGAAGAAATCGGCGAAAAGCTGGTTAAGCTCTTTCACCTCCTCTCTTAATGGGCGCAATTCGTCAAGATGGTTGCCTATTGAGGGCAACAGGCGCAGCAGCTTTGAGCTTGCCGATGAGAGGCGATCACGAGAATCGCTGTTTTCAGAGGTTGCCAAACAGTTGTGGCAGAACAAGGCCCCTGTGCCGCGATCCCAGGCGGCAATGCTTTCTTCCGTGGCTTGGCAAAGGCTGCAAGCCAGGGGATCAAAGGGAGTGCCAAAAAAGTTGAACACCCTTAGTAAAAATCTCCACCAGAGCAGGATGGCGCTGCCTTTGCGAGTCTGTAAAAAATCCAGATATGAATCAAGCAACGCGTAATAGACAGGGCTTTCATCAGTTGGGATAATAAGGCTGGAAAGTAGTTCCAAAGCGCAATCGGCGGCAGCCCAATGTTGAGGGCTGGCAGAAAGGTCGCGTTCTTTAACAGATGAGATTTCTCCCAGTAGATAGAGCCCTGACTCTGTGGGCGGATACAGATTCAACTCGTACTCTCCCAAGGCCATTAGCTGATTTCGGGTCTGGGCTCGGCGGATGCCTTTGGCCAACACCGATACGGCTCCCAAGTCGCGGGTGAAGAAACGGAGGATCAGGCTGCTCTCACTGTATTCGCTCAGCCTGGCAAGGCAGCCAAGACTGCGGACACGCTGTTTCACAAGCCCAGCTCCGCCCTTACCGCGCGCAAATCTTTGGGTTGTGAGAATACTGTGCTGTGCTTGCTGTATGTCACATAGCCGGGAGCGCTGCGGCGGGGTTTGCGCACAAAGCGTATTTGGGTGTAGTCCACAGGCACATTGGCGGAAAACTTGGCCTTGCTGTACCAGGCCGCCAAACTGCAACAGAGTGAGGTCAGTGTATCATCGGGAGTGCTTTTTTTGAAACAACGCAGCAGCACGTGGGCTCCCCGGTAAATGCGGGTGTGAAACCACCAATCATGGGGCTGGGCCAATTGAGTCGTAACATAGTCGTTTTCCGTCGCCTTGCGGCCGATCACGATCTCAAATTCCTCATTGACACGCAGACGCAACAGACGATCAAGCAAAGCAAGCTTTTTGCCAAGAGAGGCTGTACCGTTTTTACCGGGAAGCTCGGTGAAGCTGCCCTCTTCCACTCTGGCGATGATGTTTTGCAGGTGTTCAAGCTCCTTGCGGGTGGCAGCAAGGTTGGAGGCGATGATTTCGGATCCCCTTTTGGCTTTCTGGTATTTCTTGAGATAATACTGCAAATTCTGATGGGGGCTACGTTCCGCCTGCAGGGGAATCTCGATCTCCGCCAGATCGGGATCAAAGTAGTTCACTGCCTTCAGGCTTGTCTGGCCTGTTTTGAGCGCAGAGAGATTGTGTTTGATGGTCTCGGCGCAAATCCTCCAGTGTTCCTGCCTGCTCGCGTCCTCCAGTTCAGCTTCCTGCTTGGCGAGTTTGGAGGCAGCTTTGCTTAGTTCGCGGTTCCAGGCTCCAAGTAGTCGTTTTTTGTACTCCTGTTCCATCCTCTCCTGTAAAACATGGGTGAAATACGCCTGGAAATAGGCGTTGAAGCTCGGACAGATGAGGGTTTCGCCAGTAGCCAGACTGGTCAGGCTCAGGGGCAGGGAAAGTTCCTGTTCACGTGGCCGGAACGATGTCTGAGGGGGTTGATAGGGCAAACGGGGCAGTATCTGGCGCTGTGGGTTATCCGCATAGCCATATTTATTGAGGGCGTCCACGATCATCAGTTCCCGTTCCTGACGTGCCAGGATCAGGTTCGGATGTGGAGGGGCCAGTTCAGCAACCAGTTGCCAGAGGCTATCCTCTCCATAAATATCCGACTGCTGGAAGCAGAAACGGATGATCCTGTCAGCGGGGTCGATGGAAATCGAAGACAGCTCCGCGTGGGTGAGTTGGTTCCAGACCTTCTCGCCGGAAGGGCTGTCCGGTTTGCTGGGTTCGAAGAACGGAAAGGCATCCTCGCGGCTGATCACCAGGGCCAAATCCTCTTTTTCCTTGAAGCGGAGGCGCAGGCCGGGAGAACCGATCCAGACGCTTTCCACCCGCAGCTTCCGGGTGGAAGCTTCCAAACACCATGCTTTAAGAAGAGAATAATGCATAAGAGGCCGTTTTCTTTTGGTCTTGACAGGATCATGGCCTGTCTGATCTTTGTACCATGCAATAAATTGCACGCAAGGAGTCAAGCATGAAAACAAGTTCATGGATAATACTGGTGATTTTAGCCATAGCCGCGATCATTTTTGGCGCGATGTGGGTGAATTCTGCCAATAAAGCCAAGACCCTGATGAAGAGCAACGAGGAGCTGCAAGCGCTGTATGAAAGCTCCACCTCCACCCTGAACGAGATCCAGAGCAGTCTGGACTCCATGGATGCTGATCTGTTTGGCAGCATCGGTGTAGTGGGCGAAGCTCCGGGAAGCACACCGGAAGAACGCAGATCACAACTGATGAGCACCATCACCAAGATGCGCTCTCAGATCGAAGCCGACAAGAAGAGGATTGCCAGTCTGGAATCGCAACTGGCGAACAGTAAAAACCAACTGGCAAGCATCCAAAACATCGTAAACAAATTAAAAGCTTCTGTGGCCGACAAAGAGAAGATCGTGGCTGAACTGGAAGGCAGACTGGGAGAAATGAGCGCCACCCTGGACAGCGAACGACAGCTATCCCAGGCCGAGATAGCAAAACGTGAAAGCCTGATCAAGGACAAGGAAGGCGTCATTTCCAACCAGACCTATGAAAGCAACAGGCAATTCTATGCTGTTGGTACCCGCAAGGAACTGATCAACAAAGGCATCATCAACCGCAAGGGCGGAATACTGGGTATCGGCAGAGTGTCTGTGGTGACCAAGGAAATCGATACCAGCAAATTTACGGAGTTTAACCTGTTGGATCAGCAGACCATCAGCTTCCCCGTTACTAAAAAGGGTTACGCTGTGCTCTCCAACCATGTTGCTGCATCCTACAAGGTGGAAAAAGTGGGTGACGAATATGTGCTGACAGTCACCGATACAGACCACTTCCGCAAACAAAAGTTCCTGGTCATAGAATTGTTGTAATACTTCATCAGAAATGATATAGGCCGCCTTACATGAGGCGGCTTTTTCATTCCCGGTTTTCGGATACAAAGACCGGGGGGCCTTTTATCATTTGCATGGGAGCCTTGTAAATAAGCTTCATGGTGTCTTTCTCGTTTTGCTTTGAGGGGTCGCGCTTGCGGGCCATCATCCTTAGGTCATCCTTATAAAAGTTAAGGTTGACCTCAGGAAGCCCCCAGGTAAACCGGACTATGCAAATGAGGCCCAATCTCCCCCATATATATAGGTGCTACGCCAGGCAAGATACTACGGCAGATGGGGTTGATTGTTTGGTATCCGGGCTGATATAGGTGTGCTTGTTGCTATGCTGGACGCCTGCCCTTGTTTACTGTGTGGAATCAGATTCCCAGCAATTTTGAGGCTTTGAACAAAGTCCCCCCCCCAGTAAACCACCGCGGCCTGAATAAGATTGCCGGGCAGAATGAATAAATTCATTCATTGATTAACAAGCTGAACGTAAGATATAGGAAAACACATAAGCCCTAACTTAGATTCTATTGTTCCATCTATTTGTCAGACAGACAGATAAAAGATGTGCAAGATAGAACTTGACAGCTTGGTGTCAATTTAATTAACAGTTCATTTGTAAAGCAAGGACAGGATAGGTGAAAAAATGACGGATAACTTATATCAGTTGATGCGCGGTTTTGTTTTGGAACGCTTCGCGATCGGCAAGGTCTTGGGCGTGGTTCGGGACAGTTCTGACAGTCACCTGATAGAGATCATCGGCAAATCCGGAGCGGGCAAATCATATCTGGTGGAGCCTCTTGTGGAGGGGCTGAAAAAGAGTTTTAAACAGGTGCGTTTTTTCTCTCCCCATCCGATGCAATACAATCAGTTTGGACAGGTGCTCAAGCTACTGGCAGACATCCCCGGCAAGAAGTTGGATGAGCTTCTGGAAGTGCATAGGCAGAGCTTTGACACGGGTCGCAAATATGACCTGTTCAACTTCATCACAGAGCAACTCAACAAGCTGAAGCTGCTTCAACCGGTGGCACTGGTGATCGATAATGGAGACGTTCTGGACCAGTACACGCGAGATTTCCTGCAGTATCTGGTGCAATACGCGGAAGACAGCGGCATCCAGATTCTGGTATTATCCCAGAAGCGGCTGTTCAGCTTTTCCAGTGTGGAGTTGGTTCCCACCTTCAATGTGGACGATCTGCAAAAACTACTGCACCAAGCTTTTCCGGAAGCAGATTTGGATTTTGTTAAAGAAAGCGAAATCCTGCAAAAGATCAGTGACGGTAACCTGATGATCGTGGAAAAGATCCTCTCCCAGATGGCAGCCAGCAAGCCCAAGGCGGTGTTTGACCTGAGCCCGTTCCTGGACAAGTCGTTTGACCCCGTAATAATCTATCAGGAAGAGCTTGCTTCTCTAAGCACCTCGCAACTGGAACTGCTGATCGCCATGTTTGTGTTGGATTCCGAATGGTCGCTTGAACTTGGTAAAGAGTTGGGCTTGGGCAAAACACTGAAAAAAGACCTGGAAATGTTACAAAAGCGGGGTTTGGTGTGTGAATTGGAAGATAGCTATGTGTTGCAGAAGAAACGCTATCTGCATCAGTGGATGAGGCAAAATCCTGATCTGTATCCGCCAGCGCTGATCCAAAAGCTGACAGAGCTGCTCGCTTCGCGTAAACAACAAACCCAGACGCTGATCCAGCTCCTGTTGCTCAATAAGAAATACAACGCCAAGGCGGTGGCTGAAGTCACCAGCCAACTGGAAATCCTCAACGACAGCGAAAACTTGCTCCAACTCTATGAACAGCAGCTCAAGCATACGAAAAAAGCCACCCTTCTGCTTGACCTGCGGAAAAAAATGGGCAACACTCTGGCTATTCTCAACCGTAAAGATGAGGCAGTGGACCATTTCCGCGAATGTCTCCACATCTGTACTGAAAATAACCTCCCGGCGGAAGAGACAGTTTATCTGCTGGCCAACAACCTTTATCAGGTCAATTCCATCGCATTCGCTCTGGAGATCATCAAAAAATACTCTCCAGAAGGGATGGATCCATATTGGAAAGTGAAGATCCAACTGCTGAAAGCGGAAATCCTCACGGAATCGGAAGAGTTTACGGAAGCGCTAAGGGTGTTGGATCAATGCGTGAAGCTTTACTCGGCAATCCCGGATGCCAAACAGCGCCAACTGGTGCAAGGTGAGGCAAAAAAAATCAAGGGCAAAATCCATTATTACGTGAATGCGTATGACGAATCGCAGGCTTCTTTCTCTGAGGCTGAGACGCTCTATGAGCTGGCGAATGACCATCGAGGCCTGGCGGCAATTTATAACAACCAGGCCGTACTCTACATGTTCCAGGGTGATTGGGAAAAAAGTGAGCAGCTCTTTCTGCGCAGCCTCAAGCTGGAAAAGGAAAACTACAATCTGAACGGCATTTCTGTGTGTTACAACAATCTGGGCAGTCTGATGGATGACAAGGGCGACACCCAACGCTCTATCTACTATCTGGAAGAAGCCCTCAAGCTGCAAAAGATGCTCAACGAGCCTTACAATATCACCAATATCTACAACAACATCGGCGTCACCTTGATGGACCACAACGAGTTCGCCAAAGCTGAAGACGCGCTCAAGAAATCGCTGCAGACAGCCCAGGATTTCGGCTTCTTCCGCAATATGGTGGCCTCTCTGAACAACCTGGGCGCGCTCTATTTCAAGAAAGGCGACTGGAACCAATCGATAGACCTATATGAGCAGGCCATCCAAAAAAGCGAGGAGAACAACTTTACAGAGGGGATGTTGCGCTCATTTACAAACTTAGGCGAAGTGTATGAGAAACAAGGTGAACTGAACCTGGCTTACGACCTCTGTTTCAAAGGATTGGAGCTGCTTCCGCTGGTTTCCGACGACTATATCAAGGCTGAGCTCTACGGCAATCTGGGCAGCGTACTCACTAAACTCCACAAGTTCAAAGAAGCATATCCCTATCTGGTGGACAGCCTGGACTATTTCAAGTCCATTAATTCTTGGGACAAGATCATCGAAGGATTCCAGAAACAGGCGGAATACTTTATCCTCACCCGCAACCACGATAGCGCAGACTACTATATCGGCCAGGCGCTCAAGATGGCGGTCGAGCACAACCAGACCTTCGAGATCGGTAAAGCACACTATTTGCGGGCACTGTTGGAACGCAAGAACCTGGAAGCTGCCAAACAGCATCTCTACAAAGCAATCGAGCTGTTTGTTGAGACTGCTAACAACTATGAGCTTTCGCTGGCAAACTACGAACTGGCTGAGGTGCTCTTCGAGCTGCGCGAGTGGGAAAACGCCCTGCAAATCCTCAAGAACAACAAGCGGATCATCCAGGAATATGGTTCCATCAAACTTTTGGAAAGAAACGATATCCTGACGCAGAAGATTACCCGCGAGTATTCCGCTGAAATGAAGGATGTGAAGTTTGAAGAAAACCTGCTCAACCAATTCTACGAGATCACCCAGAAACTTAACACGATCTCAGATCTGGATGTACTGATCGAGCAATCGCTTGCCAGCCTGGTGGAAATATCTGAGGCGGACGGCGGCATCCTCTGTCTGCATAGCCATGGTACGGTTCCGGACTCATGGGACTATAAAATCTACAATAACTTTTCTCCCGACGACAAAGCCTATGACGACTTTATGGGCATCTGCGCGCAGATTTATCAGGCCAATGAGCTGAAAGATTACAAGCAACCACATTTCGCTCCCACCTACAACAACATCCTCGTGATCCCGCTCTCCATCCGCAAAGACGTTCTGGGTGTGGTGTTGCTCTTCTGTAAAAGCGGAACGCACTATTTTTCGGAGCGCATCATCAACCTGCTTAACGCGCTGAGCAACCAGGTGATCGTGATCATAGAAAACATCCGCTCAGCGAACATGGAAAAGACCCATGCCATCATCCGCGAGCAACTAAGCGAAAAGAACATCTATTCCAACATTATCGGCAAAAGCCCGAACATGCTCAAGATTTTCGATGTGATCGACAAAGTGAAAGACACGCCAACAACTGTACTCTTGGAAGGTCCCAGCGGAACGGGCAAGGAGCTGATCGCCAGAGCCTTGCATTACAGCAGCAACCGGCGCAACAAAGCATTTGTAGCGCAGTATTGCGGCGCGCTACCAGAAACTCTGTTGGAAAGCGAGCTTTTCGGCCATGTGAAAGGATCATTCACGGGAGCCGCCTATGACAAGAAAGGGCTGTTTGAGATCGCGGACGGAGGCACCTTCTTTCTGGACGAGATTGCGGATATCAGCCAGAGCACACAGGCTAAGCTGCTCAGATTCTTGCAGGAAGGCGAGATCAAGCGGGTGGGCGCCACCAAGACCGGAAAGGTGAACGTCAGAGTGGTCTGCGCTACCAACGTACCGCTCTATGACAAGGTCCAATCCGGAGAATTCCGTCTGGATCTCTACTACCGGCTCAACGTAATCCGCATCGAAGTGCCTCCTCTAAAAGACCGCACTGGTGACGTTCCGCTTTTAGCCATTCACTTTTTGGACAAATATAACAAGCGCATGGAAAAGAACATACTCGGCATCTCCGATGACGCAATGAAGACCCTGGAGCAATATGAGTGGCCGGGCAATGTGCGCCAGTTGGAAAACGAGATAGAACGTGCGGTGACGCTGGTGGAGGATGGAACTTTCATCAAGAGTTCCGATTTTTCGGATCAGGTGTGTCGCTTTATGGAAAACAAGAAGACGATCAGCCTCCTGTCCACCAAGAAGACGCTCAAAGAAGCGCTGGAAGACCTGGAGCGCAAAATGATAGCAGAAACGATGGAACGGCTGGATTGGAATCAAAGCCACGCCGCACGGGAACTGGGCATCTCGCGCCAGGGGCTGATCCAGAAACTCAAGCGCTACAACCTCTACAAAGAAGAATCTGGCGAATAGGGAGGTATTGGGGCTTGGAAGCTAACAAAGGGTTCCGCAACAACCTGGATTTTTGCGCCATCGACATCGAAAGCACAGGGCTTAAACCGGAACAGGCTGAGATCATTGAATTAGCAGCAATCCGTTTCCGCAGCGGCGAGGAAGTGGCACGCTTCAACACCTTGGTGAAGCCAAGACGGAACTTGCCAAAGTTCATAGAATATCTCACAAATATTTCACCCCAGGACTTGAAAGAAGCTCCATCACCAAAGAAAGCTCTGAAGGACTTTATGGACTTTGTGGGAGAGGATATTCTGGTGGGGCACAACGTGGGCTTTGACCTGAGCTTTATCAACCACCATTGGGCTTTGCATGGTGGCATCGCTCTGGCTAACCGGAGCTGGGACACTGCCGAAATCTCGCGGGTGTGGTTACCTTACACCTCAGACCATAAACTGGCCACGTTGGTAAAACATTTTGGCATCAAACTGGAAAACGCTCATCGGGCAGACGCAGACGCCACCGCCACAGGAGAGCTTTTGATTAGGCTGAGCGAGCACATCCTCTCCCACTTTCCCCTTTTGGTGAACGCCCGCCTGCTTGATTTGAGTAAACAGGCCAGGTTGGATGATTCGCTCTACAGCTATATCTACAAGTTGGTGGAATATCAACGTCGTTTCGCACTCTCTGGTCCCAAGCCGAAACCGCCCCAGGCAATGAAGCCCAACGTGTTGGAACATCATAGCAATGGCGATCCGCGGTTGGGTATAGAGGAAGTTTTCTCGGAACAGGGATTGTTTTCCCAGAAGTTCCCAAAATTCGAGTTTAGAGCGGGACAACTGGAAATGGCGAGGGAGGTGGATGAAAGCTTCCGCGCCCAAAGGCATTTGGCTGTTGAGGCCGGCACGGGAGTAGGAAAGTCCTTTGCCTATCTGATGCCCGCCATAGCATTTGCGGAACAACAAAAAGCCCGGGTGGTGGTATCAACCAATACCAAGAACCTCCAGGAACAGCTTTTTTTCAAGGATTTACCACAGTTACGCGATATGTTGCCCCTGCCTTTCAAAGCCACGCTGGTGAAGGGGCGCGAGAACTATGTGTGCGAAAGGCGCTGGCAGGAAATGATGATGGAGCAGACCCGCGGTATCAGCCCTTATGAAGCCCACGCACTGCTCTACCTTTTCATCTGGAAATACCTTACCAAATCCGGCGACGTATCCGAAAACTCATCTTTTGACCGCAGCCGCTTCAACATCGCCTGGCGTAAGCTGTGTTCGGATCGGTTTGCCTGCATGGGTCGCAAATGCCCACACAGCAAAAACTGTTACGTGATGAGTCTTCGCAAGCATATCGAGACCTCAAGTATCGTAGTGGCCAACCATTCACTGCTCCTGGCAGACCTGCGCATGGAAAACAGCACCTTGGGCGAATATAAATATCTGGTGATAGACGAGGCGCACAATCTGACCTCCACCGCGGTGCGTCTCTTGGGATTTGAATTCAGCTTCGCGGATGTAAGTAATCTGATCAACCAGATATCCTCAGCGCAAAAACGGCGCGGCGTAGGCCTGATGTCACAGCTGGAGGGTGCCCTTGGCAAAAGCCTTGTTCCCCAGGCGGGCAAGGAACATCTGGAAGCTCTGATCCGAAATATAAGCGAAAAAAGCAACAACCTGCGCAAGACTGTCACGGCAGTCTTTACGGAAGCAGCCACACGCTGTTCAGCCTCAGATAGTTATGGCAAGCTGCGCATAAAGGACCCGGATGATCAACCCCTGCTTTTCGATCTGCTTGGCGATCTGGCCAGCGGCTGGAAAGCATTCGTAAAAGATCTGAAGGCAGCCTCCAATGTGCTGTCATCCTTCAACAGCAAGCTTTTTCCCAACTATGAAATCCTCAGTGAGAGCATGGCCTCGCTGTTATTGAGGGTTTCCGAGATGGAGGGCACCATTCTTACCCTTCAGTATCCGGACTTGGAAAACAACGCCCTGTGGATTGAAAACAGCCTGCGCACTGACAGTAAAAACCCAGCATCCTCGCTCTGTTATGCCCCCATCGATGTCTCCACCAATCTCAACGAGCTGCTCTACGAAACCGTGCCCAGTATCATCTTCACTTCCGCTACCCTTGCGCTGAGAGGATCGTTCAAATACTTCTTTTCCCAAAGTGGACTGAGTCTGGTGCCACAGGACAAGATAAAGGCCTGCATAGTTGATTCGCCCTTCGACTATGAAAACCAGGCCAGCCTGATGGTTAGCAGCTTTTTGCCAGAACCAAAGGACATGTTCTTTATCAACCAGGCCATCGGTTGCTTGGATCAGATTGTGGAAGCCACAGACGTGGGCACCATGATCCTCTTTACCAGCTATAAAGACCTAAACAGCGTCTATGACCACATCAGCGAGAAACTATATCACAGCAAACGCCCCTTCTTTGCGCAGGGAATGGTGGGCAGCCGAAGCTCGATCCTGGAAGAATTCAAATCCCACACCAACGCTGTGCTCTTGGGCACAAACTCTTTCTGGGAAGGGGTGGATATCCAGGGCGATTCGCTCTCGCTGCTAATCCTCTTCAAGTTACCCTTCCAGGTGCCATCCGAACCCGTCGTGGAAGCTTTGATCGACAAGCTTGACCGCGAGAAGAAGGATTCTTTCATGCATTTCATGCTTCCCAACGCTCTGCTCAAGCTACGCCAGGGTTTCGGACGCCTGATCCGCAGCCGGAAGGACCGGGGTGTGGTGTTGATTATGGATTCACGTGTTTCCAAAAAACATTACGGCATATATTTCAAGCAGGTACTCCCCGCCAAATGTCTGGAAATGCGCAGTGAACTTGATCTGATCAGCGCTATCACACGCTTTTTCAACCGTACCAAACAGGAAAGATATGATGAGAAAACTGATAACTAATAGATTTGCTGACCTGGTGGACAGCCAGGTCATCCGCTTTGACGAACCGCTGAAAGAGCACAGCAGCTTCAAGATTGGGGGTCCTGCCGAAGTGTTTTGCCAGCCCCAAAGTTACTCCCAATTAATTGATTTGCTCGCTTTCGCGCTGGAACATGCCCTACCCTACTTTATTTTGGGCAAGGGATCCAATCTGCTCATCAGCGATGCTGGGCTGGACTCTCTTGTGATCCACACGGGCAGACTTGACAGCATCGAAAACGATGAAAACTACCTCAGCGCAAGGTGTGGAGCAAGTTTGAAAGACCTCTGCATCAAAGCCATGGAGCTTGGTCTGTCTGGATTGGAATTTGCCTCCGGGATTCCCGGATCGGTGGGCGGAGCAGTATTTATGAACGCTGGAGCCTATGATGGCGAGATCAAGGATGTATTGTACTGCAGCAATTGCCTCGTTCCCAGTCTGGATAGATTACGCTCCAAGACTCCGATCCTTCATCTGAAGGCCGCCGAACACCAGTTTTCCTATCGGCGCAGTGTCCTGCAGGATTTGGGATACATCCACCTCAACAGCGTATTCAAACTAACTCCCGACGATCCCGACAAGATCAAACAACGCATGGATGCGTTAAACAAGCAGCGCTGGGACAAACAACCTATGGATCTGCCCAGCGCCGGTTCGGTCTTCAAAAGGCCGGTCGGGCACTTCGCGGGGAAATTGGTGGAGGATTGCGGTCTGCGGGGCTTCCAGATTGGCGGAGCGGCTGTCTCCAATAAGCATTGCGGGTTCATAGTAAATCTGGGCGGCGCGACCGCAGCAGATGTTATGGCTGTGATCAGGCACGTGCAAACCACCGTGTTTGAGCGCTTCGGAGTGCGCTTGGAGACTGAGATTCGCCTCGTCGGCAAGTTATGAACCTCAAGAGATCGCAGTTCTGGCTGCCGGCACTGTTCCTGTTGGCTCTGCTTGCTCTCTGGCAGTTCCTGGCTGCGAGGGTAGTGGTTTCCTTCTGGGTTTTGCCTTCTCCCCTGGATGTGCTCAAGGTCTTTATCGAGTATCCCAACCTGATCTGGAACCATCTCAAACCCACGTTGTGGGAAAGCGTCGCCGGGCTGGCATTAGCCACCGTTATCGGCGTCATCACTGCTTTGCTGATGCACGGCTCCAAGTTGTTCAAGCAAATCTTCTACCCCTATCTCATCGTGTCCCAGACAGTTCCAATTATAGCTGTGGCTCCTCTGATCATCCTCTGGTTTGGCTATGGCATTTCCGCCAAGATCTTTGTGGTGGTGCTGGTCTGCTTCTTCCCTATTGCTTTGGGTCTGTTCGATGGTCTGAGGCAGGTTTCCATCGAGCAGGTGAGGCTGCTCCAGTCGATGGGCGCCAGCCAGTGGAAGATATACCGCCTCCTGCGCATCCCCGCAGCGCTACCGAACTTCTTCACCGGTCTGAAGCTGGGAGCCACTTACAGTGTGATGGGAGCCGTCTTTGGAGAATGGCTGGGTGGCAACGCGGGATTGGGAATCTATCTGACCAGAGCCACCAAATCGTTCCGCACTGCGCATGTGTTTGCTGCCATCATCACGATCGTTTTGCTCTCACTGCTTCTTTTTGGAGTGGTGTATCTGCTCGACCGCCTGATCCTGGCCTGGCAGTATAAAAAGATGGATGAATACGAGGATATGTAGATCGACTACCATTTCCAGGGCAGCAGGTAGTCCTTGATCTCCTCGTTGTAGTAGCGGTCTGTCATGGTGGCGATGAAGTCGCGCACTTGCTCGGCGGGAGAGAATTGCTCCAGATAATCTGAATGCTTGTGATCCAGGAAATGCTTGAACACCTTGGATGAACGGTTGTCCTCTTTGATATCCCGCAGATATTTTTCAAACATGATTCCCATTGTGCGGTGGATAATGCGGTTGGATTTTTTAACCTCTTCATCGGTGTAAATATACTTGTAGTTGAACTTCTTGAGCTCCAGCAGATAGTGGCTAGTCTCCTCATCGAATGCGATCCAATCCTGGTCAAAACTGTTCACAATCACGCTTTTAATCAGTGTTTCTATGATCTGGCTGTTGGTATTGCCAAGTTTGGCAGTCACGTCTTGGGGTAGGTCTTCCCGCTTTAGTATGTTGAAGCGGATAGCGTCCTCTATATCCTGGCCGATGTACGCGATGGTGTCGGTGATGCGGACTACGCATCCCTCCAGGGTCGCGGGCATCCAGTCCATATTTCTGCCCGCTTTCTTTTCGCGGATGTATTCGTCGATACGCTTTTCGGTCTTATCCTTCTCAGGCATGAGCAGTGTGTTGTGAACTTCGCCATCGTGGGATATGATGCCGTCACGCACTGGAAATGTGAGGTTGAGTCCCCTTCCCTTGCGTGAAATGTGGTCCACGATATGCAGGGATTCAATGTTGTGGTGAAACTGGCCAATTCCATGTTCCACGCAGGCTTTGGAAAGCGCCACTTCACCGTCGTGCCCAAAGGGAGCATGACCCAGGTCGTGTCCCAAGGCTATAGCTTCGATCAACTCTGTATTGAGGCCAAGGTATTTCCCGATGGTGCGTGAGATCTGCGACACATAGGCGATGTGCAGATTACGGTTGGTCATTTCCTCATCGATCAGGTTTGTGAATGAGAATACCTGTGTCTTGCCATGGTAGCGGCGGTAGGAACCGCTGTAGAGGATACGATCGCGGTCCACGGCGAATTTTGTGCGCATCTCATCCGCGACTTCATCTTTCTTGCGTATCGCGTCTGTATCCCGGTAAGCCCGGGGACCCAGGCTGCATTGAGATTTCTTCTTTATTTTCTCATAAATCTGGTTAAGTTTGTTTTGCATTGTTACTCCATCCGCCCTCTTTTATACATTCTAAAGCGATTGTCTCCAAACACAAGTCTAATTTGTCTTTGTCTGGTGAAACATCTGGGTGATTTCATAATCATTTCGCTTCAACATCTTCCTCATATCCAGACAGTTATCTGCTGGCTTGATGATGTCCGGTTGATTATCTGTCTGACGATTGCTCAGCGGTCAATGAGCGGTCAGTCAGTGATCAACGTATGAGGGGATTATGGCAACCAAGCCATGCTCTTTCTGTTTTGACGGATACAAAAGAACGAGGCGTTGGCGATGGCGGCGACCTACTCTCCCACACAGTTGCCCATGCAGTACCATCGGCGCGAGCAGGCTTAACTTCTGTGTTCGGGATGGGAACAGGTGTTGCCCCGCTGCTATAACCACCATCGCCAACGC
>Ga0302247_1000034_pt1 | contig 155678 bp, 113 predicted proteins | sample AAG_UR_Ile_MG_FD_193529 | JGI IMG/M metagenome (GOLD analysis project Ga0302247, IMG submission 193529) | Enriched activated sludge microbial communities from anaerobic digester in WTTP, New Holstein, Wisconsin, United States - AAG_UR_Ile | ecosystem: Engineered > Bioreactor > Anaerobic >...
AGAATTGATTGAAATTGACACAGAAACATTAATGGAAAAACTATTCTCTGATAATCAAGGTTTTATAAAATTGTCAAATTACAAAGCCCTATTGCAGGCAGGGTAAACAGAGCTTGCGAAAGTTAAGTGAGTAATCATATTTATTAATCTGTCTGACCTGAAGGTAGTATTTATCAAATCAGCAAAACGATTAATAAAGTTTTGCTGGAACTCCTGATTTATAAGTAGGTTTCGTAGTAAAAAAGTTGACCAGTCAGGGTTTGGCCAACTTGTACCACCTATAGCGGTTGCGAATTCAAGTGTGTTATGAGTGTATGCATCAGCGCCACCAGAAATTCCAAAAACAAAATCAGTATCATACATCAGCCATCTCCATCTTCCATCATGTCCTTTAGGAGCTTGAGGTTGATATTCATTGGTTCTTAAACGCCAATACTTAATATTATTCCCTGGCCAGTCAGTATTCCTGCCGAAAATTTCTGCTATCTGATAATCCATAAAATTTTCTATATCCATTTGGGTGGTAATGTACTGATAATGTACAGGATCAGCCATTGAATTGTTTTTTATGTAATTTCGCATTGAGTTGTAGTGAACAGCGTTCCCCTCAACAGGAGTTCCATTAATTTCAAGTAGGTCAATGTTTTCGGGATTTATTCCATACACACGTGCCAGGTAATGCTTGTCAAATCTTTCCCGAATATTGTGAATTCCCCAGTAGATTCCGTTAATGAAAAGTATTGATGGTTCATAATCCTGAGTATCAAAATTCAGATGTTTTACACAAGATTGATAAAAAGCATCTCTGAACAGTGTTTGGTTATAATCATTCCCTGAGTTTCTTAATAAAATTCTTTTAAAAGAATTGTCTTGATTGTCACCAAAAAAAGGATAGTTAAAATACTCAGAACCATAACCTGATCTGGCATATAGCCGTAAAGATTTTACTGGGGCAGTTTTTGTTGATTTACCATGCAATCGTAATCCCAATCTTAATGATAAGGCAGTTATTTCTTCCTGAGCAGGAATTAATTCAAAATGTGCTGGATACTCCCATTCAACACCTTTTCGGCTATAATTACCAGGCGAATGTATACTGGCAGTTATATTCGGATTATTTATTCTCCAGTTATCAAAATCCATACCTGCAACATATATTCCATTATAATAATCGAATAAAGCATCTTCCTGTATGCTTATTGATATTACAGGAAGTGTGTATGGATTCTCTCCTGAGTTGAAAAGAAAATATGTGTTTGTATTTATAACACTGGCAATAGCACCCGATTTAAATGCTCTGGCTCTTACCGGAATTCCTTTTTTTTGCTTGGTTGAAGGGAAATATGTGGGATTGAAATGCCAGGTGCTTGATATTTGTGATATTTTCTCCTGCTCTTCAGAACGATCGTAAATAGGTATCACGCTATTATAAAGATATGATTGATAAGCATTTGATAAGAATGGTCCAAATGGTTGCCCTGGCTCCTGAGGATAACTATTTTTAAATTCATAGTTGCATCCTGGAAAACAAGTTGTATCTGGTATTGAACCATCAAGAGTATAAACAATGGTAACCTCCGGATCGTTATGGGTAATATTTAATTCAAAGGGCTCGTTGTAAAATCCTCCCATATGAGAAAAAATTGGTGGCTCTAATACTTCATTGAATGTTTGGGTATGATTTGGAAGACCAGGAGTAGGCACATTAAAAAAGAACCATGTTCCTATGCCATCAGGGCTTCGCCCATACGAAATATCTGATGGGAGAGGCATGGAAAGAAGCTCATCAACCAGAACACCGTTAGGATCAGTTAATATTATTTCTTCGCCATCAGCACTTATGCCATAATTGGTATGAAGTTGGTGAGCAGGATCTGTTCTGTTTTTGCTTGAAGCAAATATCAGAAGGAATTCACCGGGCTGAATTAATATTTCTGGAAAAACCCATTTATACGGTTTGTTATAACTATCGGAAAGCCCATAACCGTAAAGATTAACAGGCTCAGTCCCGTAATTATACAATTCAATCCAGTCTTCATAATCACCATCTTCGTCGGCGATTGTTGAAGCATTTGAGGCCATTACTTCGTTAATAGCAATGCTCTGCGCTTCTATATCAGTAACAAATAGGGAGAGAATTGAAAAAATAAATAATTTAATTAAGGCTTTCATAGCTGAGATGTTTGAATTAATAAGGGAATTAGGCTTTAGCTATAAATTTTATCTGTTTTACAGTTGACAATAAATTTTAGATTCTTCGTGAGCATGACGACCATTCCTGATAAAATTCCAGGGATCAATTGAGAGAATTGGTTGGTTATAAGTGAAATTCTGTTCATTCAATACTTTGAATAATATGTCGTTGTTTAATAAATTGGCGCTTAGTGCCTTTATACAATGTGAACATCCATTTTGGTGGTACTGATATTCATCACCTTTCTTTTTTAAGACAACAGCGCTGGTTCCTGAAAATTCAATAAAAGATCTTTTGTCTATTACTTTTGCATTAGAATATTTAATAGCTAAGGCAAAATCCCTGAAATAATTCTTTCCATAAAAATCTTCTTTATCCAGTATTGCATAATAATCTGTGCCCGGAGAGTTCATTAATGATTCTGAGAATGCTTCCTTATTATCAATTATGAATTTAACCTGAAATTTGGAGGATGCACCAGGGATATCCAGGCATTCATCCAAAGTATTCTTATCAGTAATAAAAATAAGCGCATTAGGTTTATATACTTGCTTATTCATTAATGAAATAATATATAATGCATCTTCTCTGAAATTAATTTTACATAAAGTTGAAAATAAAACCATTTTGTTTTCAGGCAGAGTTAAACCAATTTTTTCGAAAATACTGGTGGTACGATGCCTGTATGTATGATTTTCCATTACTGTCCTTATTCCGTTCAATGATTGTTTCCACCAGAATATCTCATCATTCAGCAATCTTTCAATGTGTTTCTTGGTATCTTCTTCAGATTCAGCAAATAATACTGTATTTTCACCAAGCAGGTTCAGGATACCTTCTGAATATGTGCTTATAACAGGGGTGCCGCAAGCAAGCAGTTCAAATACACGACGTGAAAACATAGTAGGAGAATACCTGACGGAATTTATATTTAAAAATACTTTGTATTGTTTATAAGCCCTTATCATATCATGGTATTCAAGTTTGCCTCTGATGTAGGGTTTGTAGGCTTCAGGGAATTCATACATATATCTGTCATGCCCTCTTGCTCCGTAATTTCTATCAAATATATCAAGTCCGAAACCCATTGCAGGCTTTAGAATCATTTCCATATCGAGGATACGTTCAGCATATTTAGCACTATACCATGTACCTGCAAAACATACTTTTCCAGTTCTTTCATTTGATCCGATAGGATTATGTGTTTTTTCCTGAGCAGCAAAGGGTAGGGGATAAATTTTAGTATGACCCGTTTTATTCTGATATTTTGGAATACAATCCTGGTCAGTTGTGAAAATAAAATCAAAATAGCGGGCATCATCAATAAAATGATCAAAATGTACAGGGTCTTCCTTATTCCAGAAAATGGTCGGGACGCCTTTGGCTTTATATGCTTCTACCATTGTTTTTAACCCCTTCTTTTTCAAATCTCCTATTTTCCCTATATAAAACCTCCAGGCTGAATTATTGCCTCTCCATGCCGATTCACAAAAAAATGCATCAATAGAATATTTATTAATAATATGCTCCCAATTATCGGGATAGGGACTGATGATATTAAATTCCGGCTTGAAACATGAAAACGTAAAAGTGTCGAAAATGCAGGCAAGAGTTGCTTTGTTTTTGTCGTTTGACGAATCATCACTAAGAAAGGACATCTCAATAACCTCGTCCGCTTTGCTATTTTGAGAATTATGTATTTTATATTTTTTTCCGCTTATTATTCTCAAAATCCTTTTAAAAAAATTAATAAATGCAAGTACAGTGCTGACAATCACATCTCCAATACGCCAGCGCCATGAATTGAGTAGTGCATTTCGCTCAGCTTCAATTTGTTGCTGATGAATTTTTTCAATTCTTTCAAGTTTTTTAATATATTCTTTTCTGAATTTATCTACAATAGCTTCATGGTCTTCCTTTGAAAGAAGTCTTTCTTTTTCAATATCTTTATTCAGAAATTCAGTTTGATCAGAACTATTCACTATAGCAATTAAAAGGATTACAAAGTAGGGTTGTCATTAATGAAGCGACGAATAATCTTTAATTCGTTTTTTAATTTTTTTTCTATTATATTTATCTCAGATTCTTCAAGTCCGTAGTTATCGGGCTTAATATAGGATTTACTTATTGGCTTTAAAAGGTTTTCATGAAATTTTACTTTTGATTGCAGCATTTCATCAATAAAGCTTTTCTTTTGATGAAAATTTAACATTCCCGGTTCAAAATCGTACCCTAATCTTTTAATCAATATTTTTGTATTATTCTCAGGATCTGCTACAAAAGATGAGTAATTAACAAAAATGATATTTGGGTGTCCGTTGTATTCAACAATAGAATCACTCACACATTTTATACGGCGGTAATAGTCATTAATTGCAATTTTTGTATCTCTGCCGAAAAAGTTTACTCTTTTTAATGAACCGTAAATTGACAAAGGTTCTCTTATTAATAGTATTATTAGGGCTTTTGGATATAATTCAAGGATTCTGTCAATTTTAAATAAGTAAGATGGATTTTTATCTCCCCATTGGGCTTGTTGTTTATCTGTTTTATCCAGGAATAATTGATAGATACCGGATACGAATTTAGCATATTCTTTAGTAAATGATTGTTCAATATATTGTGATAATATGTTTTTATCAATTTCCCAGTCTGCGAATTTTTTATCACTTAGCAAACTGTTTAATATAATTGTTTTCTTATCATTTAATGTCGAATGAAATAACGGATCAAGATAGTGTAAAAACTGGCTTTCAGGAGGAATACATATCCTTGAATGTGATGATAAAATCATTCTAAAGAGAGTATTTCCAGACCTTTGAACACCAACAATAAAAATAGGCTGCATTTATATTTAAGATTAAAAGTTAAGATTAGCAATCTTGAGTTTTTGTTGAAGTTATTTTTGGTTCGATTTCAATATTAGCAATACCGCCCACAGATTTGTTAGATTTCAATACTTTGAATACTAATGCATCTACTAATCTGTTTAATGTATGCTTTTCACTATTAATATCTGTTGCAACTCCTGCATTAGTGTAGTAAGTTCCTGTTAGAAGATTACATGTAAAATGCCATTCAATTTTGTATGTTTCTCCTCTTTTTATAGATTTTAATACTTTATTGAAACCTTTTGATCCTGCCCCAGTGATTGTTAGACCTTTTTCATTTTTTATTCTCATTCCAAAACGAATTTCTGTAGCTTCAATATTAAACTTAACCTTATAGCTGTAAATATATTTTTCACCTGTTATCAGAACATTTACTTTTTCGCCTTCCGGAGTAAGAATACATACATCGGTTATGTCAACATCTTCATTTCGGTATTCTACTGTGCTTTTGGGTATTAATCCGGGAATAAAATATGCTTTTTGCTTAATGATTTCTGCAGCCTGAGCCTGTACTTCCTTGTTTTGTTCCTTAAACTCAACAGGCATCTCTTCTTCATTTTTAGGTTTCTTCCCTTTTTGTTTACTTCGTTCTATCTCTTCATAAGTTGCTGCTTTCAATTCCTCGTTTTTATTCAGAGCGATAATTTCTTTTCGTATCTGTGGCATATTTCCTTTTTTCGAGAACAGATACCTCTCATATTGAGTCGTTACCAGTTTTGCCGGACCTTCCAGTATTAACTCACCTCTGTCAAGCATTACAGCGCGGTTGCATAACTGATTTATAGTAGGAATGCTGTGACTGACTAATAAAATTGTTTTTCCTCCTTTAAAGAATTCCTCCATTCTGGCATAGCATTTTCTGCGAAAAAGCTCATCACCTACTGCCAAAATTTCATCTAAGATAAGAATACTTGGTTCTACATTTATAGCTACAGCAAATGCAAGGCGTGCACGCATCCCGCTTGAATAGGTTTTCAGGGGCTGATAAACAAAATCGCCAATATCTGCAAAGTCCAGGATCTCATTTAGCTTTTCTTTAATCTTTTCTTCATCAAATCCAAGTATGGTAGCATAAAAGAAAACATTTTCAATACCGGTAAGCTCGGGATTGAAACCTGAACCGAGTTCAAGCAGGGAAGTAACTTTACCTTTAACAAAAAAGTCACCTTTTGAAGGTGTGAGAACTTTTGAGAGGACCTTTAGCAAGGTGCTTTTACCACTTCCGTTCTGCCCTACAATGCCGAGAACTTCACCTTTACGAACTTGAATATTAATATTCCTTAGCGCATAGAATTCCTTGTGATAACGCTTACGACGCGGATGCAGGGATTCTTTGAGCCTGTCTTTTGGATTGTTATATAATTTATAAATCTTGCTAAGGTTGGTTGTTGAAATTACTATGTCGTTATTTGAGGTCATTTTAAAAGGCTCAGTTAAGTTTAATTCACAGGCAGTCAGTGATAGGAAGCCAGTTTTCTGAAAAATTTGTTTTAATCAATATTGGTTGTGATTTTATCTTTTGAACAGTCAGATTTCAGAATAATACCGATTGGAAAAATATAACAGAACAATTATCGCTCCGCTCAATTGTTCTGAATATTTTAACCACCGGCATAATTTACAAAACAGCTTGGACTATCTTGTAAATACAATTCGTATAACCTGCTTACATTTAATTATCCTTAGTTAGATTCTTGGCATAGTTTTACAATACATCAGCAAAATGAGGTTTAAGGCGCTGAAAAATTATTGCTCCTGATACAAAAAGTACCGCTGTCAATGCCCAGAAATAAATGGTAAGATTAACATTCTCAAAAAACCATTTCTGGTTGATAAATGTTTCCCTGTATCCGTTTGTAATATAAAAAACAGGATTAAGATCAACTACCAAACGCATTTTCCCTGTAACCGAGGCATGAGGCCAGAAAATCGGTGTTGTCCAGAAAAGTAGAGTCAGTAATACAGTTATTATTTTTTGTACGTCGCGGACAAAAATCAGTATAGAAGAAGTAAGCCAGCCTAATCCGGTTAAAAACAATATTGCACCTATCAGGTAATATGGCAGTTGAAGCCAGTAAATAGTAGGATAAAAGCCATATCCTACAGAAAATATCATCAGTATTAATACCATGAACAGATGTATTATCAATGCTGTGATAATTGTTATAAATGGTATTATACCCACTCTGAAGTGCATTTGCTTTATTAAGAAAGCAAACGACAATAAAGATGTTGATGAATTGTTGATGCCTTCGTTAATAAAAAACCATGGAATAATACCTGCCATAAGCCAGAAAAGAAACGGTGCTCCGTCTCTTGCTTCCCCACCTCTTAGTCCTATTGAAAACACAAACCAGAGAGATAATATATACGCTGCAGGTTGCAAAAAAGCCCACGGTAATCCCAGATATGAGCCTAAATATTTCTTCTGAAAATCCCTGATCACCAGCTTTTTAATAATATACTTTTGTTGGTAAATGGTTTTCAGGAAATATAGAAAAGCTTTTATATTATGTAGCATCTTGTTTGAAATTCAGTTTAAGTAAAGCGAATCCTTTGCCTGCAATTTATTGATTTATTTTACAGGTTTAAGGCAGGAAATATCCCTTTGTCTTTAAGATATTCAATTATTCGTCCGGGGTTTTTGCCATTTTCCTGTGAGGTGAAGACAAAATCAGGATTTAAAGGTTTATCATAAGGTGCATCAAAGCCGGGTAATTTTGAAGATAATCCCTGCTCAACGCGGTTATAAAGTTCAGGTTTGTTTTGTCTGCAATATTCAAGACCTGCATCCATAAAAACGAGATGAAAACGTTCAGCTCCAATGATATCAGCAACCTGTCGGCGGATATCTTCGCTGGGTGAAATGAATGAACAGATCACAATTATCCCCTGGTCGTTCAATAAATGGCACATATGTGCCACACGTCTGAGGTGTTCGGCACGGTCGGCAGCCGAAAAGTCAAGCTCACGCGAGATCCCCGAACGCACGGTACTTCCCTCAAGTAAAACTACAGTTGCTCCCAGATCGAAAAGTGTTTTTTCAAGCGTAAATGCCAGTTCATTTTTTCCACTGCCATGAAGTCCTGTTATCCAGATAGTTGTGCCTTTCTGTTTATATCTGTTAATGTATTCATCAGTATTGATCAAACCCTGTCCGCGCGAAATACGCTCCTTATCCATATCAGTAATGCGTGATTGAATTTCGTCAGGGTTCATACGTTCAATTATCATTCCAACTGCTGAAGTGTTGTTTGTGATTGGATCAATAAGAATGAATGAGCCTGTCTGACGGTTTTTGATATAAAGATCAAACATCAAAGGTCTTGCAGTAGTAAAAACCACCCTGCCGATTTCGTTAAGCGCAAGATGACCAACCTGCTTTTTCTCTAATGTGTTGACATCAACACGGTAGCGGACAGTGTCAATACGGGCTTTATTGGTACTGGTACTGTGCTTCAGGTAATATTGTTTTTGAATATCCATAGGTTCTTCATCCATCCACACTACCATAGCTTCGAACTGACGCTGTATTTTGGGCAGATTATCAGGGTGCACCAGCATTTCTCCTCTTGAAATATCAATTTCATCATCGAGGGTAATAGTAATACACTGCGGAGGGAATGCAAGTTCAGGATTGCCATTATAGGTTACAATTTCCTTTACTGTTGATAACTTCCTTGAAGGCAAAGCCATTATTTTGTCGCCTTTTCTGATTATTCCAGAGGCAAGTTTTCCGGAAAACCCTCTGAATTTATTATCAGGTCTGAGTACATACTGGACAGGAAATCTAAGGTCGTTAAAGTTTCTGTCAGAACCGATATGTACGGTTTCAAGGAACTCAATAAGTGATTTACCATTATACCATGGCATTTTTGAACTTTTTTTAACCACATTACACCCATGAAGCGCTGAAAGCGGGATGAAATCAACATCCGGAATATTTAGTCTTGAAACAAATCCACGGTAGTCGTTGCATATATTTTCAAACACCTCTTCGCTGTAATTCACCAGATCCATTTTATTTACTGCCAGCACCACATGTTTAATACCAAGCAACGAAACAATATAGGTGTGTCGGCGGGTTTGTGTGATAACTCCTTTGGTGGCGTCAATTAAAATAATGGCAAGATTTGCTGTACTTGCACCGGTAGCCATGTTACGTGTATATTGCTCATGTCCGGGAGTATCGGCTATAATAAACTTACGCTTATTGGTACTGAAATAACGATAAGCCACATCAATTGTTATTCCCTGTTCACGCTCGGCTTTTAAACCATCAAGCAACAAGGCATAATCAGTAAATTCTCCGGCATGTCCTATTCGTTTACTATCATGTTCAAGAACTGAAAGATGGTCTTCGTAAACTTTTTTGCTGTCGAATAACAGACGACCTATGAGAGTTGATTTCCCATCGTCAACACTTCCGGCAGTAAGTAATCGTAATAGGTCTTTTTTCTGATCCTGATCGAGAAATTGGTTTATATCAAGCATATTCAAAGGTGAGATAATATGGCACTGTTTTGATTGTGTATCTGTTTAACAGTAAATTAGAAAAGTTAGCACTTCTAAATATCAGATGGTTTTTGTAAGATTCAATAAAAATATATCAGATCGTATTAGGTTCTCAGTAGCTGTGCTAAATTATTTGTTGTCCGGTTTCTTTTGATTATTTTTATATACCTGTTGTTTAAATAACATCCGTACCGGATCATACTAAAAATATCCTTCTCTCTTTTTTTGCTCCATGCTTGCTTCCTGGTCGAAGTCAATAACACGGGTAGTGCGTTCCGATTTGGTTGTAAGCATCATTTCTTCAACGATTTTCTCAATTGTATCTGCATCTGATTCAATGGCACCCGTAAGCGGATAGCAACCAAGTGTACGAAAACGAACTCTTTTCATTTTTGCCTTTGCTGCAAGTTCTTTTGGCATACGATCGTCGTCAACAAGTATGATAGCCCCGTTATATTCAACCACAGGGCGCTCTTTGGCATAATATAGAGGTACTATAGGAATTTTTTCCAGTCGTATGTATTGCCAGATATCAAGTTCAGTCCAGTTACTTAGGGGGAATACCCTTATAGATTCACCCTGATGAACTTTTGCGTTGTATATATCCCAAAGTTCAGGACGTTGATTTTTGGGATCCCACTGATGAAAGCGATCACGGAATGAAAATATTCTTTCTTTGGCACGGCTTTTTTCTTCATCGCGGCGGGCTCCCCCGAATGCAGCATCAAAGCCATACTTTGTCAGTCCTTCAAGTAATGCCTCGGTTTTCATAATATCAGTATGAACCTTGCTGCCGTGTGTAAAAGGTCCTATTCCGATTTCAAAGCCTCTTTTATTGTAATGAACGATCAGGTCCCAGTTATTTTCTTTAGCATAATGATCTCTGAACTCGATCATCTCACGAAATTTCCATTTGCTGTCAATATGCATGAGTGGAAAAGGTACCTTACCGGGATAAAATGCTTTTTCAGCCAGGCGAACCATCACCGATGAATCTTTTCCTATGGAATAGAGCATTACCGGATTTTCGAACTCAGCGGCTACTTCTCTTATTATATGAATACTTTCAGCCTCAAGTTCTTTAAGGTTTGTTAATGTAAATGACATAGGCATAGTTTGTTGAGGCAATGGTGTTTTTGTAAATTAATCTAAAGGGGTTTGGTATGTTATAATTGGCAGAATATGATCCATGCAGATCTTAACAGATTCCTCAATGCTAAGTTGGTCGCTTTTTATCTCAATATCAGGATTCACAGGTGCTTCGAAAGGGCTGTCAATGCCTGTGAAATCCTTGATTTTCCCTTCCCTTGCTTTTTTATACAATCCTTTGGTGTCGCGACTCTCGCAAACAGCAAGAGATGCATTCACATATACTTCAATAATATTTTCCCGTCCAATGATTTCGTATGCAATTTCTCTGATCTTTTGGGTAGGGCTTATAAAACTGTTAATACAGATGATGCCGCAATTAAGGAAAAGCTTTGACACTTCAGCAATGCGCCGGATATTCTCAAATCTGTCATCCTGAGTGAATCCAAGATTATTATTGATCCCGGTTCTTACATTATCGCCATCAAGTATTTGTGTAAGAAAAAGCCGGCGGTTAAGTTCAGTTTCAATTCCCCGGGCAAGAGTGGTTTTCCCCGATCCGCTCAGCCCGCTAATCCAGATAACACGTGCATGTTGCTTTAATAGTTTTTCTTTATCATCTCTGCCAAGTATCTGGTCGAAAGTTGAAAATATATTTCTTTCTGACTGATTATTATTCATTTGGGTTCAGATTGTTCAGTTCCAGTTTGTTTCTGCCCGCTATAAACCAAGGGTTAAGCAGGTTTTCTTTATTATAGACAAAGGGTTCCTTATCGTTTCCGGCTAATTGTAAATAGGCACCTGATGCTAAAACGACTGCATGACCTGCTGCAATATCCCATTCATAGGTAGGTGCAAACCGAGGATAGTAATCAGCTTCACCTTCAGCAATCATACATAATTTTAAAGAACTGCCTTTAGTTAAAATTCTTGCATCAGGATATTTTCTTTTCAAACCCTCAATAAATGCAGATGTTTCATTGTTTTGGTGAGATCGGCTAGCAACAATACCTATTGTATTATGCTGCTTATCAGGCAATTTTATAGCTCTTGAGATTAATGAAGCAGTATTTATATCATTGATCTGCGTAGCCTGTTCCAGCCGAAAAGCTCCCATATTCAGCTCTCCGGTATAAAGGATGTCTTTTACCGGTACATATACAATTCCGAATACCGGGAGATTATTTTCGATCAGAGCTATATTCACAGTAAATTCACCGTTACGCTTTATAAATTCTTTAGTTCCATCCAAAGGATCAACCAACCAGAATTTTTTCCACATTTTCCGTTCAGCAAACGGAATGTTGTCGCTTTCTTCGCTGAGAACCGGAATATTTAAAGGCAGCAGATGCTCCAAAATAATATTGTGGGCTATCATATCGGCACGGGTAACCGGCGAATTGTCAGACTTGAATTCAATGTCAAAATCAGTGCTGTTATATACTTCAAGGATAGCTTTTCCGGCTTCTAAAGCGGCTTTTATGGCTGTGTCAGCGAATTCCTTCCTTAAGCTGTTCATTTTCTGTTAATTATAAAGCCTGATGTCATACTGGTAAATTAAACCCAATACCGCTACTATCATATACATTAATGACAGCGGAAGCCCAAAACGAGTGAAATCGCGAAACTTATATCCTCCGGGACCAAAAACCATTAAATTAGTCTGATAACCAATGGGAGTTAAAAAGGCAGTGGCACCGGCAAAAGCAACTACCAATGCAAATGGTTTGGCATTAACTCCAAGTTCAACAGCCATGCTTATTGCAACAGGAAAAGCAATAGCCACTGCTGCAGGGTTTGCAAGAATTGAAGTTAGAAGATTGGTTATTAGAAATATTCCCAGCATAACGCCGACAATTCCAAATGGTTTAAAAGCTTTAAATGCGATTTCAGCAAAACTTGATGCAACTCCTGATTTTAGCATTGCAGTACCAAGAGAAAGAGAAAGTGCCAGAATAATTATCAGGTTGAAATCAATGCTTTTTGCTGCGTCTTTTGGTGAAACCATCTTAAGTCCCAGTACCAAAAGTAGTAATAGAAGCAGAACTGTGAAAAGTTTCACGAAACCCAATGCTGACAATATTATAGCAGCAATAATGCCGCCTAAAAGAATTACCTGTTTATAAAGTTTTTGTTTTTTATATTCCTGTAGGCGACTGATCACGTAGAAGTCCTGAGTATCTTTTGTAAGTGGAACAAAATCTTCACCGGTTAGGAGTAATAATACGTCTCCGGCATAAAGTTTTACTTCACCAAGCTTGCCTGACACTCTTTCGCCATTTCTGTGAATAGCAATAATAGCAGCATCGTAACGACTTCTGAAATTAATGGATTTGGCAGTTTTTGATACCAAAGTAGAGTTATAAGATATAACAGCTTCGATTATTGCAGTTTGCGATTTTTTAATATACATGCCTATCTGTGCCAGTTGCAATCCGCTGTGTGATTCAACCATTTCAGTGATTGATTCGGTTTCTCCGGCAAAAAGCAGTATGTCATTTTCGCGTAATATTGTTGATGCACTTACGGGTTTTATTGTACGATCGTTACGTATGATCTCTACCAGGAATAATCCTTTTAAATTTCGCAAGCCTGCTTCTTCAACTGTTTTGCCATGATATTCAGCACCATTTGCTATCCTGACTTCAGCAATGTACTCACGGCTCTGAAGCTCAAAGCTGTGGATATTATCATTCCTATCGGGTAATAATTTATCGCCAAACAGTATCATATATGCAATGCCAAGTACGGCCATAATACCGCCGACAAAGGTGAAATCAAAAATATTTAGTGGCTCAATATTAGCAGCTATTTTTTGATCGTTAACCATACCAGCCACCAGAAGATTTGTAGAGGTGCCGATTAATGTTACACAACCTCCAAGAATTGCAGCATACGACAGGGGAATAAGCAGTTTTGAAGGGGCTACTCCGTTCTTTTTTGACCATGCCCTGACGTATGGTAGCATTATGGCAACTACAGGGGTGTTATTCAGAATGGTTGAAAACCCTGTAACCATGACAAGAAGACGAAACTTGAATTTTTTATAAGACTTTGTATTTGCTATAGTTTTAAGAAATATTCCGTCAAGTACTCCGGTTTTTCGTATAATATCGGCAATAAGGATTAAAAAAACTACTATTGCAATCTGTTCATTAGCAAAACCTGCAAGTATTTCAGAAGGAGTGAGAACTCTGAAAACTCCTAAAACGGAAATTCCTATTGAAAAAGTAAATCCTGGTCCAATCCAGTTAAAGTAAAGAGACAGGATTATGAAAAAAATAACCGCTATTACCAGAATACCTTCAAACGTAAACAAATTGGCTTTTTTGTCGGTTGATTATGTCTAAAGTCTGAAAATGAGGACAAGTAAAGTCCATCTTCAACAATTATTACTGCTTTAACTTCAGCTTGTGCCGGTTACAGCTTCGCCTTGTCACTCCCATAAAATATGGTTATAACACTGCAAAAATAGAAAAAAAAACCACGTTTTATTATTTAAAGTTATTTACAATCCTTATCAATTAAGTTAATAAAAGTATTTTTCTAATTTTGTAAAGCTGATTTTAACATAGAATTAAAAAAACAGAAAGCTCAGAATGTCTAAGGCGGTGGGCTTTACCATGATTAATCATGTTGAACGTAAAGATATTCATTTGCTTCTGTGAGTTTGTTAATATTTGCACTGTTTAATGATATTTTCAGCTAAGATTATGTTTTAATAAAGATCAACACTGTAAAACAATGAGAATAACGATCCTTTTTTTGATAATTACAGCAATAATATTTTCACTTGCTTCGTGTGAAGATCGGAAAACCGAGTTTATCACCCAACGTATTCAGTATGATGTTCTTATAAAAAGTCCGGATGCTGATATGGATTGGTGGGTTCAAAATATTGAGGGGTTGTCACGTGAAACTCTGATTAAGGATTTGATTGAAGCTGCATTACAGGGTAAGGTTCAGACTTATGACCCTTTTTCATTATCCCTGAATACAGCGGAACAGATAAAGAATATTGGTGCGCGGTACGAAACAGTTAGGATGCAAAGGGGTGTGGAACCGTATGAGTTTTATGATACTTTGATCCTGAAGAGTTTAAGCATTCATGACATTACCAAGATCAGATTTCTTGAGGAGTGGACGTTGACCAGAAAGGGAATGAAAATTGATAAAAATATTCTAGGCATTGCGCTTGTTGCTGAAAACTACAGCGAATCAGGAATTTTGCGTGGCTATATGCCTTTATTCTGGATATTTTATAATGATGATTATCCTAAAAAACTTAAAGGTACAATTGAATAGTCCATACGGTTCTGATAAAAACAATGATGGTTTAACAATTCAAAACGGCACTGATAGTTTTGCTTTTTACTGATAAAATCAATAATGGGTAACAAATTTGACAATGAATATATAAGCAGGCACAGTATGCCTGAACCCGAAATCTTACAACAGCTTTACAGAGAAACCTGGCTTAAGGTGTATGCTCCTCAGATGATTGCTGGGCAGGAGCAGGGCAATCTGCTTCGAATGGTAAGCCATATGATACGTCCCAAATATATACTTGAAATAGGCACTTTTACCGGTTATTCAGCAATATGTTTATCGTATGGATTATTGGAAAATGGTAAGTTACATACTGTTGAATTGAACAGAGAACTTGATGAAATTGCTGGCAGATATTTTCTATTGTCTGGCTTTTCTGACAGAATTGTTCAGCATTTTGGAGATGCCCGGAATATAATTCCCGGTTTTGATATTATTTTCGATCTGGTATACATTGATGCTGCCAAGGAATTATATATTGATTTTTATGAGCTTAGTCTTCAAAAGCTTAGAAAAGGTGGATTTATTCTTGCTGACAATGTGTTGTGGTATGGAAAAGTTTCAAATCCAAAAGTAAAAAATGATAAAGACACTGCAGCAATAAGAAAATTCAACGATTATATAAGTCAGGATGAACGTGTGGAAAATATCATATTGCCATTCAGGGATGGTATAATGCTGATTCGAAAAAAGTAATGTTTGCGGTACAAAGAAGGGTTTTGTCCTAGATGGTATCAGATTTTCTAATGACTTCAATAGTGAAATTGGCTACCAATGCCGCCAATGCACCTAATGCAGCCAGTACCGGAGCAACAAGCACTCCTACAACACCCACAGTAACAGGTATTTCCATGAAAACCCGTCCGTTATCATCTTTAATTATGATGCGGCTTACATTACCTTCATGAATTATTTTTTTGATTGTCTGGAGAAGTTCTTCCCCCTTTACTCTGAATTCGCTCTTTTCCATAGTTGTGATATTTTGATATTTACAAACGCTTATTACTCGTTATAATTATCCAACCGGTATTATTTTGCAACTCAGTGTTTTGTTTCACATCCGGATGCCTTTTTTAAAAAAATACCCGGCAGACATTTGATGCTACCGGGTTTTTATCTTCATATCAGAGCTTGTGATTATTTCAGATTGTTAAAACATTAATCAACAAAACTAATCCAGCCGAATTTATCTTCTTCATCACCAAACTGGATGCCTGTCAGTCGTTTATATAGTTTGGTCGAAATTGGGCCGGCTTTGCCATCTTTGCAGTAGCTATAAGTTGTTCCGGTTTCCCTGTCAACTATTTTTCCTATTGGAGAAATAACTGCTGCAGTTCCACAGGCACCTACTTCATCAAAAGTAGCCAGTTCTTCAACAGCAACAGGTCTGCGTTCTACTTCAAGACCCATATCAGCAGCTAATTCCATAAGACTCTTATTAGTTATGGAAGGCAAAATGGTTTCAGACAATGGTGTTATATATTTATTGCCTTTAATTCCAAAGAAATTTGCCGGTCCGGCTTCATCAATGTATTTCTTTTCTTTTGAGTCAATAAATAATACCGATGCAAAACCTTCAGTAGAAGCACGTACGCCGGCACGCAGACTGGCTGCATAATTACCACCCACCTTGTATTGTCCGGTACCTTTTGGTGCTGTACGGTCGTAATCTCTTGCAATCTGAATGCTAACAGGATTAAAGCCTTCTTTGAAATATGGACCTACGGGTGTTACAAATACCATGAACAAATATTCATCAGCAGGTTGTACACCTACTTTGGCGCCAGAGCCGATAAGCAGGGGTCTGATATAAAGCGATGCACCTGTTCCGTGAGGTGGAACATATTTCTTGTTGAGTTGAACAACCTTGAAAATTGCTTCTTTGAACAGTTCAATAGGTGGTTCTTTCATCATAATGCCATAGGCAGAGCTTTGCATACGCTTTGCATTTTCATCCCAGCGGAATAAACGAATGCGACCGTCAAGTCCTTTGTATGCCTTCATGCCTTCAAAAGCTTCCTGACCATAGTGTAAAGCGGTGGCTGCCATGTGAATACTGATATACTCAGAGGACGCGATTTCAAGCTGCCCCCATTCGCCATTGCGATAATAAGCCCGAACGTTGTAATCGGTTTTTTGATAACCAAAGGGTAACTTTCCCCATTCAAAATTTACCATAATATAGATTTTTTAGAGTTGTGTATAATTAGAAATCGAGTAGGCTAAATTATAACTATTTAATGAATTAAAAGGAATTAAACGAAATATTATTTTTTGAACTGCTTCGCTTATGTTTAAGTATTCCATAAACTGATACGGATTATACATTGACAATCAATTGAATGTGATTGTGTGTAAAACTTTTAACTAATTTTTAAGGATATATCTTTCGGTATGAAAAGTGTTCAGATATGTTCAGAAAATTAATATGAGCATACAGATTGCTGAAAAATCAATTCGGTTATGGTAAATATATCTTCCGGACACTATTCATATCTTATAGCTTTAACCGGCGATATAGCAGAAATAATGACTGACGGTATTACAAGTGCCATTATGGTAATTAACAAAGTGGCAATATTCAGAACAAGAAGATAAAAGAAATTTATCTGGATAGGAACAACTGATACATAATATGACTCTTGCGAAAGTTTTATTATGCCGGAATATTTCTGGACAAATGCCAGCGAGAGCCCGATTAGGTTGCCCCAGAAAATCCCTTTCAAAGCAATATTGGAGGCTATGATCAGGAATATTTTTCGAATATTCCAGGTTTTATAACCAAGAGCTTTCAGCAAGCCAATAGTATTGGTTCTTTCAAGGATCAGTATGAGTAATGCTGATATCATTGTAATAATGGCTACCAGGATCATAAGTGTTAATATTATTATTACATTCATATCCTGTAGTTTGAGCCAGTCAAATATTTGAGGATAAATCTCCTTTATGGTTTGTGCATTGGTGTCGTAAGGGATAAATTTATAAACCTCATTAGCAACCTGATCAAGATTTTTAAGATCGTTTACCAGAATTTCAAATCCTGCAACCTGATTTGATTCCCATGAGTTTAGTTTTTGGATTTGACCGATATCACATAATACAAACATTTTGTCAAAATCTTCAAGTCCTGTTTCATATATTCCTTTAATGGTGAATCGTCGCGCACGGATAAGATCATCAATGATGAAGTACATGCGAACATCATTTCCGGTTTCGAGTTTCAGCAGGCTTGCAAGCTTCTTCGAAATTAAAATATCGTTTGAAATAGCTGTATCAGATAGTTGAAGGATAGAACCGTTTATCATTTTCTCCTTGAAAAAATCCCAGTCAAAATCTCTTCCAATACCTTTCAGCACCACACCCTGAATATCATTTTCTGTTTTGATAATCCCGGGCTTATTGCCGAAAATCTGCATATGCTTCACACCGGGAATACTTTTGAGCTGCTTTAACAAAGCCGGATCCTGCTCAATGGGTATCACTTCATACGAATAGTTGTTATCAAAATTACTGACTTGAATATGCCCCCCGAAACCAATGACCTTACTGCTTATTTCATGTTTAAAGCCTATGATAATCGCTATTGCTAGGATCATAACAATTAAACCAAGAGCTACTGCAATAATGGCAATTCTGATAATTGGATCAGAAAAATTGCCTGTATTTCTTTTAATTAATCGTCGTGCTATGAAAAAATCGGGATTCAAGGCAGAATTTTTGTTATTTTGCAAACCTACATAAATTTAAATACCCGATTAATATATCGAATATTATTATGAAACGAAATTTTATGCTCATTCTTGCTGTGCTGTTGATGAATGGATGTTTAGCATCGCATCACGAAGGTAGTTACGACAGTATGCTGAAGACCGGAGCTGAACGTACAGAATCTTACATGCCACTGCTAACGGGTAAAAGCGTAGCACTTGTGGTAAATCATACTTCGCTGGTTGGCGATGTTCATTTACTGGATAGTTTAATAGCTCTTAAAATAAATGTTGTTAAAATATTTTCTCCTGAGCATGGTTTCAGGGGCGATGCTGATGCCGGTTCTTTTATTTCAGGTGGTTATGATCAAAAAACAGGTGTTGAAGTAGTGTCGTTATATGGTAAGAAAAAAAAGCCCACACCTGAAGATTTGAAGGATGTTGAGCTGGTGGTGTTTGATATCCAGGATGTGGGAGTGAGATTTTATACCTATCTAAGCACAATGACCCTGGTTATGGAAGCTTGTGCTGAGAATTCCATCCCTTTTATGGTTTTTGATCGTCCGAACCCTAATGGTTTTTATACTGATGGTCCTGTGCTGGAGCCGGGTTATAGTTCTTTTGTCGGGATGCATCCTGTTCCGGTGGTTCATGGGATGACAGCCGGCGAATATGCAAAAATGGTAAATGAGGAAGGCTGGCTGACTAATAATGTTAAATGTGAATTACTGGTGATTCCTGTACTGAATTATACACATCAGACTTTGTATGATTTGCCTGTAAAACCATCTCCAAATCTGGCTGATATGACTTCAATATATCTTTATCCCTCATTATGTTATTTTGAGGGAACTATTATGAGCGTGGGAAGAGGTACTGAAATGGCATTCAGGCTCACAGGTCATCCTGATTACAAAGCCGGAGATATTACTTTTACACCTGTTAGTAAACCCGGAGCTTCAGTTAATCCTCCTTTTAAAGATCAGCAATGCCATGGTTTTGATTATAGCAACCTGGCTGACAGTATATTGCTGAATAAACGGATCTATCTTCAGCCACTTATTCAGGCATGGAAGTATTTTAATGGAAAAAAAGAGTTTTTTAACAACTATTTCAATAACCTGGCAGGCAATTCCACTTTAAGAAAACAGATAGAAGCCGGACTGACAGAAAAAGAAATCAGGGCAAGCTGGCAACCGGGTCTTGAGGATTTTAGAGAAATAAGGAAAAAATATTTGCTATATGATGCAGAATGATGTAATTTTCAGGGATTCAAATTATTAAAATCCCTGCTGCATTTCCATATCATCATCCATTCCGTTGTTGTTGTTACGCTCGCGCTGTCGCTGATAATTATTCCAGCGGTACGACAGGCCTATCCACAACATTCTGGATTGCATTTTTCGTTCGCTTACAGTGTTGAATCCAATTCCATATGTCTCGGCACTAAATTTTCGGGTATTAAAAACATCGCTCAATCTTAGACTGAATGTAGCCTTGCGATCCAGAAAATCTGTCCTCCACGCTATATCGGCTGAATACATTTCTTTCATCTTACCCTGAGCCATTATAGTTGGTGCAGAATAATTTCCGGACACCTGAAGTGTGGAACTCTTTAAAATTGTAAACTGAGCATTCATCCTGGTATTCCATGTATAATCCTCTGATCTTTCAATTTTATAGTCAGAACTTTCATAAGCATTGATCACCTGATTGAAATATGAGAAATTGGCATTCAGCCTTATTGATTTGTTTACTTCGTACGCTCCGATTAGTTCAATACCAATTGATCTGCCATCGGTGATGTTATCCCATGTATTCCATGTTATTCCATCACCATATAAACGGCTTACACGCTGTATCATATCCGTAGTTCTGCGGTAAAACACTGAACTTGTAAAACTGTTACGATTTTTTGAAAGTACATACGAAATATCCCATGAACCGGTAAACTCAGGAGTAAGCTCAGGATTTCCTGTCCTTATATTTAATGAGTCGGAAAAATCTTTATAAGGATTCAGCGACCAGTGTCTTGGACGACTTACACGCCTGCTGTAGCTGAGTTGGATATCCTGATTATTGGCAAAATTATAAACCAGATGTACACTGGGATAAGCTGTTACATAATCGTTACGGAAAGTTTCATTGCTAAGGATCTGCTTGCCGTTGGTAACCGATGCTTCGCCACGCAAACCTGCCTGATACTTGAATTTGCCTCTCATTCCCGCATAGATCCCGTAAATGGCATGAATGTTTTCATCCATTTCAAAATAATTTGAAAGATTATCGTCCTGTATCCAGTTCATGTTATCAGAGTTCCACCAATCGTAATTGTAGCGCATGTTCAGGAACTTTATATTACTTGACAAACCACCTTCAAACCTGGAGTTTTCATCAATGGGTCTGACATAATTTAAACGGAAAGTGCCTTCCTTATTGGTATTTCGTGATCGCGACTGCTGCCTGACGGCGAAGAGTGAAGAAATTATATCTTCCTGATTTATTTCCTCAATACGGCGCATCGCATTGTTATTGATTATCAGATCAGCGGTGAGTTCTTCGCCCTGACGTTTGGTGGTCAACCGGTACGAGAGATTGTAATTGAAAGATTTCATTGTGCGTTCCGATTCTGAACCCCTGTTAAATTGTCTCAACAATGTGTTATCTTCGGAATATGTTTTATTATAAAACATACCATTATCGTTATTTAAGAAATTCCGATAACGAACTGATGCTGAGAACGTATTATAGCGGTTGGGCATATAATCAAATCCAAGGCTTCCAAGATGCATACGCATATTCATATTGTGCTGTCCATCCTGGTTGAGCAGAGTAGTCATTTCGTTATACGTAGTGGTTCGTTCCATCAAGCTTTTACTTTCAAAATTGCTTAATCTGTTATCGTAGCTGGCAGAATAATTGAATTTTTCAGCTCTGTAATTCAAATTAATACCACTGCTGAAACGGTCAGGGGGACTGTAATTGGCTTGTATCATACCATTCAGCCCTTCAAGACTTCTTCTTTTTAGCACTATATTTATAATTCCTGATGTTCCGTCAGGGTCGTAACGGACTGAGGGATTGGTTATTACTTCTATGCGCTCGATAGTATTGGCAGGAATCTGCTGGAGGATATCAGAACTGCTAAGGTCCTGTAAACCTGTTGGTCTGCCGTCAATCAGAATAAGAACATTACTGCTGCCCCTAAGTTTTACATTACCTTCAATATCAACTGTTACTGAAGGTATATTCTGCATAATTTCAACAGCAGTGCCGCCAATTCCGGTAAGATCCTTGTCAACAGTTATTACTCTTTTGTCAAGATTTGCGAGCATCATATCTCGTTCGGCGGTTATTTCCACACCTTGTAATGACGTAGCAGTAGGACTGAGTTTTATCTCTCCCAGATCAATTACAGGATTGCGTGGGTTAAATGTTAAATCGGAAATGGTTTTTGACTCAAAGCCAATAAATTGAAAAACAGCATAATATCTTCCCGCTGGTATTTTTTCAAGTACAAAGTTGCCTTTAGGTCCACTTATAGTACCATTGACCATTACTGAGTCCTTTTGCCTGAAAAGAATAACATTGCCATATTCTATGGCATGAGACTGATAAGCCTCAATCAGTTTTCCGCGAAGGGTCCCGATATTCACATCTGCCCCCATTGGGGCGCCTGCCGGCCGTTGTTGTGCCATTATTTCAGGCATAGTAAAAATGAGAGTTCCGAGTAAAAGGAGGTTGATGAAAAATTTGATTTTCATAAATTGTGATAAAAATAAATGGATAACTTAACTTCCGACAGGCGAATTTCATTTTACTGAAATTGGTTTTGCCGGAAATTAGACAATGCTGTATAACAAAACTTGCGACAGGAATGTTTACTTTCTTCCGGGATATACTTTAAGAGCTTCAGCCAGGCAATGCATAGCTGCTTTTAAATCTTCAACTTTCAGTACATAACTTATTCTCACTTCATCAAGTCCTGCTCCTGGTGTAGAATAGAACCCTGTTGCAGGTGCAAGCATGACCGTTTTTTTATCAGTCTCAAATTCTTCAAGCAACCATTGACAGAATTTATCGGCATTATCAATAGGCAGACGAGCTGTTGCGTAAAAAGCACCACGTGGTTTAGGACAAAAAGCGCCGGGCATGTTGTTTATGCTTTCTACAACTATATTACGACGGGCATGATATTCATCAAGAACATCCTTGAAGTATTCATCGGGAGTATCAATTGCTGCCTCTGCTGCAACCTGACCAAGGGTAGGCGGACTTAAACGTGCCTGCGCAAATTTCATTGCAGTACGCATTACTTCCTTGTTCTTTGAGATCATACATCCAACACGAATACCACATGCGCTATAACGCTTTGATACACTGTCAATTAAGATTACATGCTGATCCAAGCCATCCAGATGCATTATGGAAGTATGTTGTTCGCCATCGTAGCAGAATTCTCTGTAAACTTCATCCACTATAAGATACAGGTCGTGCTTGATAACAATGTCGCGCAACACTTTTAATTCTTCAATATTATAAAGATATCCGGTTGGATTGTTTGGATTACAAATAAGTATGGCTTTGGTTTTTGGTGTAATAGCTTTTTCGAATTCTGAAATGGGAGGAAGGGCAAAACCGGTTTCAATACTTGATGAAATAGGTTTTACAACAACTCCTGAGTTGATGGCAAATCCATTGTAATTAGCATAAAAAGGCTCTGGAATAATGACTTCTTCGCCCGGGTCCAAACAGGTTTGAAGTGTAAAAAGCAATGTTTCAGAAGCTCCGGAACCTACAATTATTTCGTCGGGCGTAATATTAATACCTACTTTTTTGTAATATTCAGTTAGTTTTTTTCTGTATGAAAGAATGCCGGCTGAATGGCTGTATTCAATAACTTTAAGATTGAAATTTTTGATTGCATCAAGGGCTACTTTTGGAGTTTCTATATCAGGTTGCCCAATATTAAGATGATAAACTTTAATACCGCGGCTTTTTGTAGCATCGGCATAAGGAACGAGTTTACGGATGGGTGATTCGGGCATCATGCGCCCTTTGGCTGAGATCTTTGGCATAATCTGGTGTTTATATGAAAGTTAGTACTATATTTATTGTTGCGGCAAAGGTAGAGTTTTTTATAATCCAAACCACACCGCCATCGCTTTTTCTGTTATAATGGCTTTCTCAGTTATTATTTATTGAGCTTGCGAAAGTTAAATAAGATATAAATTGAATTGAAATAAGACTGCTACACTTCCTGATGCTCATCTTTTTAGTACTTTTGCAGTTTCGATAAAATACTGATACTATCATAATATGTTCGACGAAGAGGACGATTTTGATTTTTTTGAGATTTACCAACTGGTTTCCCGGTTTGAAGAAATGATGGATAAGGATGCTTATCATTTTTTCGACGTTGGTGATATCGAGGATATTATTGATTATTATTTCCAGGAAAACAATACGGTTCGTGCAAAACAGGCCATTAACTTTGCTATGGATCATTATTCGGATTCTACCGGGATAATGCTGCGTAAAGCATATTTGATGATTTCTGAAAATAAGCTGAATCAGGCTATACGCATAATTAATGAAATAGAAAGCATTGAGCCTGATAATACCGATGTTTTTATGGCAAAAGGCCTTATATTCAGCCAGAAGAAAATGCCTGAAAAAGCTGATGTTGAATTTGATAAAGCAATTAAAGATGCTAAGTATCCTGCTGAAACCTGTTTAGATATTGGCTTTGAGTTTGAAAATCAGAATAACTTTGAATTTGCAATTAAGTATTTTAAAAAGGCTCTGAGCTATAAACCAGAAGAAGATATACCTATTTATGAGTTGGCTTTTTGTTTTGAATCTTTGAACCAGTACGATGAGGCAATACAGTTTTATACTGAGTTTCTTGATAAAAACCCTTACTCGCTTGCGGCATGGTTTAATCTCGGCCTGATGTACAATGCCGTGGAACTTTATGAAAAAGCCATTGAGGCTTATGATTTTGTTATTGCTATTGATGAAACATTTGCTTCTTCATATTTTAACAAGGCAAATTCATATGCAAATATGGGTATGTACCGCGAAGCCATTAATTTTTATCGTCAGACTTTTCTTTACGAAGAACCTGAAGCAGTCACCTATTTTTATATTGGTGAATGTTATCAGAAATTGGATAAACATACCGATGCAGTAAAATCTTTTTTGAAATCTATTGAGTTTGACCCGGTATTTGCCGATGCCTGGCTTGAGATGGGTGTGTCGTATGATCAGATTGATAATCAGCATGATGCCATTCGTAGTGTTGAAAAAGCTATTTCAATTGAGCAGGATAATATGGATTATATCTATGTGTTGGCAGGCATACTGGCAAAAACAAATCGTATTAAGGATGCTGAAAAAGCATTTAAAAAGGTAATTAGCAGTAGTTCAGTAACTCCTGACGTTTATCTGGATTATGCCAGAATGGTTGAAGAAAACCGAAGTATAAACGAAGCTATAAAGATCCTCCATGAAGCAGAATTAAAGTTTCGTGACAATCCTTTGCTGATATTTCGCCTTTCGGCTTATAATTTTATTTCTGGTATGAAAAAAGAAGCGCTCCTGTTGTTCGAGAAGGCTTTGCATCTGGATTATGACAAATATACGGAGGTTATTCCATATGCTCCAAAGATGCTCGAGGATTCTGAAGTAATAAATATCCTGGAAAATGTTGGTAACGAGATTCAGAAGAAGCCCCGAAAACGCAATTAGGTAATTTTTATGAAGGAATATTTTATTATTATGCTGAAAGGCATCGGGATGGGTACAGCCAATGTTATACCAGGTGTATCCGGTGGTACAATTGCTTTGATAACTGGTATTTTTGAACGACTTATTAACTCCATAAAATCGTTCGATTTTAAAACGCTCAGGCTTTTATTTAAAGGGCAGTTCAGAGAGTTTGCCAAACACACTGATTTATATTTTCTTGCTTCGGTTGGTGTTGGAGTTTTAATTGCAATATTTAGTCTGGCTCGCCTGTTTGAGTATTTGTTCAAATATCATTCAATATATGTCTGGTCATATTTCTTTGGTTTGATATTGGCTTCGGTATATTTTATCGGGATTACAATAAAGAACTGGAATACGTATGGAATAATCAGTTTTCTGATTGGAACCGCAATAGCTGTTTCGCTTTCATTTCTAAGCCCTGCCGAAGGAAATGAAAACTTTTTCTACCTTATTCTTTGTGGGGTCGTAGGCGTATGCAGCATGATACTTCCGGGAATTTCCGGTTCATTTGTCCTTGTTCTTATGGGTAATTACCAGTTAATATTTATTGAAGCCGTAAATCAGTTGCGGATTGATATCTTATTTCCTGTAGCCATTGGCATTGTAGTTGGATTAATAGGTTTTTCACATTTTTTATCATGGGTTTTCCGGCGTTTTCGTTATCAAACCATAGCTTTGCTAACCGGATTTATTTTGGGTTCGCTTATAATTATCTGGCCATGGAAAGATAAAATATTTGTTACTGACGCTTTTGGCGAGGTTATAATGAAAAAAGGGATGCCTGTGGTTGAAAGATATAAGCCGGTTTTGCCTGACAGCTTTTCGGGTGAGGTTATGCTTGCCGTGGTATTCATTATTCTTGGAATTTTGAGTATTTGGCTGATTGAATGGGCAGCAAAAAAGAAATCAGTTTAGTTTATTGTTGTGAATCGTCTTTTTGGTCTTATAGGTTATCCGTTGGGACATTCCTGGTCCAAATCATATTTTGATAAAAAATTTCTGGCAGAAAAAATTCAGAATGCTGAATATCAGTTGTTTCCTGTCAATGATCTAAGTCTTTTAAAAACCCTGCCTGAGGTTTATCCGTCACTGCAAGGCTTAAATGTTACCATACCTTATAAAATAAACATTCTTCCTTATCTGGATTTTATTGATCCTGTTGCCGAACAGGTTAATGCAGTGAATGTTGTAAAAATTATCCGAACCGGTTCTAAGATAAGTTTGCATGGCTACAACAGTGATGTTGTTGGGTTTGAACGTTCAATAAAACCTTTTCTGAAATCTCATCACAGGTCAGCTCTTATTTTGGGCACCGGAGGAGCTTCAAAGGCTGCTGCATGGGTGTTCTCAAAACTTGGTATTTCATATTATTATGTCTCCCGAAATCCATCGGAGCGGTTTCAGATAGGATATGAAGAGTTGGATAATGAAATAATTGAAAAACACACGATAATTGTTAATGCTACTCCATTAGGTATGGCTCATGATATTCATGCAAAGCCTCAGTTGCCTTATCATTTTATTAGCGACCGTCACCTCATGTTCGATATGGTTTATAATCCTCCTGAAACTGCATTTCTTGGATCGGGCAGAAAACATGGTGCCACTATAATTAATGGACTGGAAATGCTGCATATACAGGCAGAAGAATCCTGGTTGATCTGGAATGATCTGCCTTTTGTCTGATCCTTACAATTCTTGTTTATTAGGGTGTTGAAACTGATACAGGAAGGATTTTGCCATTAAAGAATTTATGTCCATCAATTAGAAACCTACTGACAAATTCTGCCATTGTATTGCTTTTAAGAGCAGCATCAAATCCGGGAAATGCCATTGAAAACATTTCGGTTTGCACACTTCCAAATGCAAGGCAATTCACACTAATCTTTTTTTCTTTCAATTCTTCGGCAAGACATTCGGTGAGAGTGGCTATGGCACTTTTACTGGCGCTATAAAGCGCTAAACCGGGGAATTTTGCGCTTCCCTGTACACCTCCCATGCTTCCGGCGTTAACTATATGAGCCCCTTCATTCATTAAAGGAAGCAAATCTCTGATGAGTCGGAATGGCGCCTCCAAATTGGTTTTAATTACAGTATTGAAATCCTCTGTATCACAGGCTGCAAATGGTTTGTTTACAATTGCACCGGCATTGTTGAAAAGGCAGTCAATTCTGAAATCAAGTTCTTTAATGAAAGGTAATAGATTGTTGTCAATACTGCCGTTCACAATATCAAAGCTATAGGGTATTATTTCAGAAATCAGAGGATTAGTTTCTTCTGCCAGTTTATTTAGCCATTGTACATTCCTTGATATTGCAAGAATCCGTGTGTCATTGGCTTTGCTTAGCTGTTTTACGGTTTCGAACCCTATTCCTTTTCCGGCGCCGGTAATTATAAAATTCATGTTAAATGTATTGTTTAATTGATTCAGAATTTGATCTATTCAGGAGCTATCTTGATTCTATGCCCTATGTTTCATTATCTGTTATAAAGTTTCAATTGTGTTTTTTCATAAACGGAGCTACTGCACGATCGTAGATACCCTGAATAAAAGCTATTGACATTCCATAGTTAGTTACGGGTATTCCTGCGTCAATTGCAGGTTTAAGCCTGTTAATCACCTGTTTGCGTGTTATCACACATCCTCCACACTGAATAACCATTGCATAATCATGTATGTCCCGCGGCAGTGCTGAAAGACCTGCAACTACCTCATATTCTATTTTATTTCCTGTGAAGTTATTAAGCCAGTTTGGTATTTTAACCCTTCCAATATCCTCGCATGAAACATGATGAGTGCATGATTCCAGAATCAGTACCCGATCGCCTTCTTTGAGTTTTGCAAGATGAGGAGTTCCTTTGAGGTAATTTTCAAAGTCACCTTTCTGACGAGCCAGCAATACGCTAAAGCTGGTAAACGGGATGTCTTCAGGTACTTCTGCATCAGCACTTTTAAATATCTGGCTATCGGTTATTACCAATACAGGCTTTGGGTTCATGCGTTTAATGAATTCTCCAACCCCATGTTCTTTTGTTACAACAGCAATACCGTCATGATCGAGAATATCGCGTATAACCTGAACCTGAGGAAGTATCAGTCTGCCTTCAGGGGCTGCAATATCAATGGGAGTGATAAGCAATACAACATCAGCAGGAGAAATAAGATCGCCTACAATTGATTTAATACGCAATGCCGATTCAGGCATGAGCCTTCTGATAATGTCAACCAACTCATTAATCTGCTGGATGTTTGCGTTATGAGTGCTGAAATCAATTACTTCGGTCTGGAATTTATGGCTTATTTCCTGAATAAACTTAGGATTTGCAGCTTCAATATCTGATTTATTATGCAAAACAAAGAAAATGACATCGTTTTCAACGAATCTCTTTACAAGGTCGTCTTCAAACTCATTCCATTGATTACCCGAAACCAATAAAATAGCAAGATCTAGATTACCCAATATCTGATGTGATCGCGAAATTCTTTTGCTCCCAAGTTCCCCGGCATCATCAATTCCTGCGGTATCAATCATGATCACAGGTCCAAGCCCTGAAATTTCAATTGATTTTTTTACCGGATCAGTAGTTGTACCCGCAATGTCGCTGACAATGGCAACTTCCTGACCTGCAAGCATATTTATCAGAGAGCTTTTACCATTATTGCGCTTGCCGAAAATCCCAATATGAGGTTTGCTTTCTTTTCCTTTTGCCATAATTTATTCAAAGAAATGATTTGTTCTTTATTCTGTTTTGAAAATTTGAAATGTTTTGCCTGGTCGGTCTAAAATCCGGATAAAAGACAAAAGTAGTTTTTTTATCCCAATCTGCTTTCTGTAACTCTTTTCAATTCATGATTATTACAGAGATCTGACTAACTATTGAATTTTTTTTAAAAAAAACTCATTGATTGAACTATTGTTCCTGTCTTTTGCAAGATAACAGCAATTTTTAATGTAAAGTTTCGTTTAGTCAGAACTAAGAATTAGTTTTACTTTTTAATTATGTTAAATAATTCACTTTATTAAGCTATAAATCAACGAGCTGATGTTTTACTCTGTTTTACTTCTTGTGGTAGGTCTGGTATTGCTCATTAAGGGTGCTGACTGGCTTGTTGATGGTGCTTCGGCACTTGCTAAAAGGTATAATGTATCTGATCTGGCCATTGGTCTTACAGTTGTGGCTTTTGGTACTTCAGCTCCTGAACTCGTAGTTAATATAGTTGCTGCTATTGATGGTTATCAGGGTATAGCTTTTGGTAATGTCATCGGAAGTAATAATTTTAATTTGTTTTTAATACTCGGTATTTCCGGATTGATACTTCCTTTGTCAGTTCAGAAAAGTACAGTATGGAAGGAAATACCATTTTCATTACTTGCTGCTTTACTGCTGCTTTTTATGGTAAATGTCACAGGTAAGGGATATCTTTCCCGTTTCGAGGGATTTATCTTTTTTGCCTTTTTTGTAGCTTTTTTATATTATATTTTTACTCAGTTGCGAACCGTAAAAGTGAGCATTGAACTGAAGAAAAAGCAAGTAACCGGCTACATCCTGTTTTTATTAATTGCCGGAGGTTTAGCAGCGCTTATTGTCGGTGGAAAACTTGTGGTTGATAGTGCGATTAAGATTGCTACAACTATGGGTATTAGCCAGGAAATAATTGGACTTACCATTGTTGCAGCCGGTACTTCATTGCCGGAACTTGCCACTTCAGTGGTTGCAGCTATAAAAAAGAATGCTGATATTGCTGTAGGAAATATCATAGGATCCAATATTTTTAATATTCTTCTGATCCTTGCAGTTAGTGCAACAATAAGGCCACTCAATTATGAGATGTTTTTTAACAGGGATCTGATGTTTTTATGCTTTGGAACTGTCTTTCTTTTTATAGCCATGTTTACAGGTAAGCGTAGAACCCTCGACAGGTGGGAAGCCGGAATTTTATTAGTTAGTTATATAGCTTTTAGTTATTACAGACTGCTAAGTTCGTAATTATTCAGACCATAATATAATTGAACCGGGGTTTCATAAAAAACGCTTATAAAATTAGCACAAACTAATTATGTGAATATAATAGCCGGAATTTTAATGGACTTTGAACTGAAAGCATTGTTGATCCTGTATTGCCTTAATTATGTGGTTTGTCCGTAAAGCCTTGGATCTCAAAAACCATGTTTGAATATGTTTCACTTGAAAAAGCGAATTGTTTGTTTTAAAAAACAGCCTATGCACTATTTCTTAATCACTTTATAGTTTCATGTTTCATTGTATCTTCTGATTTCTCCTCTTTTGTCTATTTACACTTTCGTATGATGGATCATTTAATATCTTTATTCATTTCGTGTGGTTTACTTGAACATTTTAGTATTTTTGCCGGAACCTAATATCATTATTCACATTAAAAAAATATAGTTATGAAAAGTACTGCTTTTCTGAAATTTCATGAAGCGCTTGGAGCTAAATTGATTCCTTTTGCCGGTTATAATATGCCCGTTCAGTATGAAGGCATAAATGTTGAACATGAAACTGTCCGTAAAGGCGTTGGCGTATTCGATGTTTCTCATATGGGTGAGATATGGGTTAAAGGTCCTAAAGCTCTTGATCTTTTGCAATGGGTTACTTCAAATGATGTTTCAAAACTTACTGATGGCAAGATTCAGTACACATATTTCCCAAACAATCAGGGAGGTATAGTTGATGATTTACTTGTTTACCGTTTTAATGCCGAGACTTATCTTTTAGTGGTAAATGCCTCGAATATTGAAAAAGACTGGAACTGGATTAATGCAAACAATAAATTTGGAGCTGAGTTGTATAATGCTTCTGATGAGTTTTCATTACTTGCTATTCAGGGGCCCAAAGCTATTGAAGTTGTTCAGAAACTTACACCGGACACTATTACAGACATGGAGTATTATACGTTTAAAAAAGTCACGCTGGCAGGAGTGAAAGATGTGATTCTTTCAATTACTGGATATACTGGTGCTGGTGGTTGCGAGATTTATTTCGATAATAAAGATGCTGGCAAGATTTGGAATGCTGTTTTTGAAGCCGGAAAAGAAGAAGGTATAAAACCCATTGGGCTTGCTGCCCGCGACACTCTTCGCCTTGAAATGGGATTCTGTCTTTATGGTAATGATATTAATGAAACAAGTTCACCAATAGAAGCCGGTTTGAGCTGGATAACAAAATTCACTGATTATAAGGATTTTATTAATAAAGCTTCTTTACTTGAACAAAAAAAACAGGGTACTCCCCGGAAATTGGTCGGGTTTGAAATAATTGATAATGGAATACCACGTCAGCATTATGAAATAGCTGATAACCAGGGAAATATTATGGGCGTAGTAACTTCAGGAACTATGTCACCATCACTGAAAGTTGGTATTGGAATGGGTTATGTCAAAACCGAATTTTCAAAACCGGATACCGAAATAAATATTATTATCAGAAATAAACCGGTAAGGGCTAAAGTTGTTAAATTGCCATTTTACAAGGCTTGATTTCTTTCTGTAAACATTTTTTTTGATTATGAAGCAGCGGATAATTGAGGTATGTCCTGCTCTTTCTATGTTTCAGTATTTCGGGACTGATCGCGCTCAGGTTATTGTGGTGGTTGATGTGCTAAGAGCAAGTACAACCATCTGTACCGCTTTTGATTATGGAGCTGAAAAAGTTATCCCGGTGGCTGCTGTTGAGGAAGCTGTAGATTATCACAATAAAGGATATTTTGTGGCTGGCGAGAGAGGAGGGATTAAACTTGATTTTGCTGATGCTGGTAATTCTCCATTCGAAATGATGACAGATGAAATTAAAGGGAAAACTGTTGTGTTAACTACCACTAATGGTACACAGGCAATACAAATGGCCTGCGGAAAGAATCTTACTGTTATCGGCGCATTCATTAATCTTACGATATTGAAAAACTGGCTCTTGCAAAGGTCTGAAGATGTTTTGGTGCTTTGTGCCGGATGGGAAAATCTTATTGGATTGGAAGATGTGATTTTTGCAGGTGCATTAGCTGAATCATTGACTCAAGAAGTGAATTTTTTAATGAACAGCGATGAAACATTTATGGCTTATGACTTATGGCAGCTTGCTAAATATGACATCCAGGCTTATATTTCAAAATTCTCGCATACAAAACGACTTGTTTCAATAGGGCAGGACGAATCAATAGAGTATTGTTTTAAAATTGGGGTATCAGGGTCTTTGCCTTACTGGAATAATGGAGCACTTCAAAAATTTATTTTTTGAAAGCACTTAATGTTTTGTTAGAATTACCTGGTTATTAAAAATATTAGATAAATGTTGTTGTAGCTCTTTCTTTGATTTCAACCTTGATTTTGCATTCTTTAAATAATAAAATTCTCTAAAATACTGGATTTTTAAATCCACTTTTGTAGTTTTGCCATTCTGAAGGCTTGATCTATTAAAGATTTGTTGGTTTTGAAAGAGCATATTCTCAAAAATCAACAGGCTTAATTTATTAATAATGGACATTTATTTGGTTTTATAAAATGTTGCTTACGATTTATTACCAATGGCTTTGGGATTACGAAGCAAAAGATGAAGTAAAACTGAATTAGCGTCCTTGAAAATTCAGGATCATGAAAAAAACCATTAAAAAACAGAATAAAACTGCTTCACAAAGGTCTGAAGTTAAGCTTATTGAGATATTATTTGGGATAATCATTCTCTTATATATTATTGTTCCTACTTTTACTCCTAATTTAATGGCGCTTGATACCAACACGCCGAAATTTGCTGCCACGGCTTTACTGAATCTGGTAGTATTTGGGGGTCTTGTTGCAAGCGGATATCTGAAAAACAATAAGATTTTTGTCAGTAGCTTCTTTATACAAAAGATCGGGATAGCCTACTCTTTGTTTCTCGTGGTTTCTCTGCTATCGTTTACACAATCAGTAAATCTGCTGGAATCTGTGCTGCAGTTTTGCAAAGTCTTTACAGTTTTTGCGGCGGTTTTCAATCTCTCGGTCATTTTAATGTATAATATAAGGCTGGCAAAGATTATTATTTATGTGATGGTGGGTTTGCTGGTCTTTGACGCAGTTTCGGTTTTTTATAATATCAATAAATTTATTGAGGGCACAGTCAAGGCAATTACTGACATCAAAACAGTGTATTCAAATAAAAATATCCTTGCATCATCAATTTATGTTAAACTGCCGTTTGCGATCTGGCTACTGGTGTTTGAAAAACGTTATCTGAAAGCGCTTGGATGGATTGCACTTGCTTTTGGTATTACTGCTACCTTTTTTATGGCTACCCGTGCCTTTTATCTTGGTCTTGCATTATTGTCACTTGTGTTTATTGCTTATACGTTAATTGTGTTTTTCAGAAAGAGACAAAGATCGGCTTTATGGTTGCTGGGTAATTATGTTAGTGCGCTTTTAGTTGCCTATCTTTCATTTACTTTCATACAACAAAACTTCTATCCGAAAACAAGAACATATAGTCGTCATACTAAGGGAGTTGTCCAACAGGTATCAACACTTAAAGATCCTAAAACAGCAAGTTCATTGCGATTGGATGCGTGGCGATGGTCGTTTGATCTTATAAAAGAAAAACCGCTACTTGGAGTGGGAAGTGGTAACTGGAAAGTAGTGATCTTAAAACATGAGAATCAGAAGAATGCCGGATTTATATATTTGTATAAAACCCATAACGATTTTATTGAAACTGCCACAGAGACAGGCATTATTGGAGGCTTACTGTTTTTGTCAATTTTTATTTTCATTATCTGGAATTTTCTTCGAAACTATATAAAGCGCAGGGAGGATGATGATTCACTTACACCTTATTTTTTTCTTGCTGCCGCTGGTATAATTTTTTATAGTGTAGATGCTTTCTTTAATTTCCCTGCCGACCGTCCGGAAATCCTGGCTCTATTTATCATCTTTGTGTCTGTTGGCATAGCTTCGGCTTATCATCAGAAAGCTTCTGCCAGCGCAGATGATGCTCAAACTGTGACAAATAACAAAATACCAGGCTTGATCCAGATATTGGTTTTTCCATTAGTTTTTGCGCTTTTAGCAGCTTCAACCTATATTTTATATGTTAATTTTATCTCTTGTAAGAACCAGCGAATTGTTTATCAGGAGATTATGCGTGGTAAATTCAAAGAGAAATCTGATAAGATTATAGCCGGTTTTCCATTCATTCCTAATGTAAGCATCTGGGGTGAATCAATTGGTACACTTAAGGCAAGATATCTGATAAATGATGAGAAATACCCGGAGGCAATTGATGTTCTCCGAGATGATATGTCAAGTCCCTGGGATGCCAGGCGAGAATTTTTTATGGCTATGGCGTTCGAAAAAATGGAACAATATGATAGCGCGCTCTTATACTCAGAAGCAGCAGCTTTACTAAAACCTAATTATTTTAGAAATATACATCTGGCTGCAACATTGCTTGACAAAAAAGGTGATTCTTTGCAGGCGGGAGCTTATTACGATAAATATCTTGAAAAAAATAAGAAAGATAAACAAGCCTATATATTGGCCAGCAATCATTACATTAAGCATCATCAGCTTAAAAAGGCAAAAGAGATAATTGAAGATGGGATTAAGTATTACAAGAAAGATACTCTTATCCAAAAGCAACAGCGATATCTTGACCAAAAACTAAACCTTGAGCCATATATACATATTTATAATCAGGGAGCAAAACATTTTCAGGCAAAACGATACGCTCCGGCAATTAAATCTTTTGATGAATTTCTTGAAAAAGTTCCGGATTATGTTAGCGCTTACCAGCTAAGAGCTTTTTCTTATTTTTATCTTAAGGAATATGAAAAGAGCATGGCTGATGCTAACAAAGCACTGGAACTTGATCAGAAAAATTCATCACTGATCAACCTTAGAGGTGTTTGTTACCGAAATTTGAAAAGACATGATGAGGCTTGCAGTGATTTTAAGAAAGCAATGGAAATGGGGAATGATAGCGGCAAGACTAATTATGAGAATTTCTGTATGAAAAAAACAGAGTAGGGCGGAGTGTGATTTAGCGAATAATAAACTTCACAGTGATTTAATCACAAAATGATTTTGTGATCCACGCATATATTTTTCTGAAAATTTGTTTTCAGGCTTGGCGAACCATAAAAAAAGGCTACTGTGTTCAGTAGCCTTTTCCATGATAAAAAATACTTTCAAAGTCCTATTCAGCAGCAGGTTCCTCTGTTTCGGCAGGAGGTTCCTCTGTTTCGGCAGGAGGTTTCTCTGTTTCGGCAGGAGGTTTCTCTGTTTCGGCAGGAGTTTCTTCTGTTTCGGCAGGAGTTTCACTCTGTTCTGCCTGTTCTTCTTCTGCAAGAGCTGCTTCAGCTTCTTCCTGCAATTTAGCAGCTTCCTTTTCTGCTTGTTTAGCAAGTTTTTTGGCAATTTCAGCAGAACGCTCTTCATTTAGTTTACTTTCCTGTTCTTTAATTTTCTTCAGTTCTTCCTTTTGCTGCAGTTCACGCTCACTGATCTTTCTTCTGATCTTGGTTTCTTTTTCTTCGAGCCATGCTGAAAATCTTTCTTCAACCTGTTCAGGAGTCAAAGCACCTTTTTTTACTCCATTAAGTAAGTGTAATTTGTACAGTACTCCTTTGTACGAAAAAATGGCGCGAACGGTATCAGTAGGTTGTGCACCTGTTTGCAGCCAGTACAGTGCGCGGTCGAAATCCAGGTCAATGTCAGCAGGTTTTGTCAGAGGATTGTAAACGCCAATCTTCTCAATAAATCTTCCATCACGTGGTGCCCGACCATCTGCAATTACAATATGGTAGAACGGACGACCTTTTCTACCATGACGCTGTAATCTAATCTTTGTTGGCATAAATAAAAATGTTTAATTATAAATTCTTTAAAATGAGCCTGCAAAGAAACGACTATTTTCTGAATCTGCAATACCCGAACTTACTATTACTGATATTAAACATGTATTTATAGAGCAAGACTAAATTTTTTTCATAAAAATATTTAAAAACGAAAATAAATAGGGCTGTTAGGAGCTTTGAAAGCCAGTTGTTATTGTCAATAAAAAGCTATTTGTTAATTTCGCCGCATGAAAATTAAAGAATCATTTTTACGTGCTCTGATTATAATACTGGGCTTTTTGATCATCCCGGGTGTTCAAAGCCAGCAAAATGAAAAATTTATTCTTAATGGTACAATTTCAGGATTGATTGAGAAAAATATTGTTTTCATACGGCTTAATGGACATAAGGAGATAAAGGTTAAAGAGTTACAAACTGATAAATATGGCTCGTTTACAATTTCCCTTGATGAAATGCTGCCAATAGGGCAATACCGCCTTAGAATAGATCCGGGCAAACAAAGCAAACTTCTTGATTTTCTTATTACTGACAATAATCTCAGTTTTACTACTGATATTGATTTTATTATTGATAGCATCCATTTTGAAAATTCAGAGATCAATGCAGCATGGTATAATTATTTCAGGACCAAGGAAAATTTTGAAAGCAGGCTTTCAATTCTTGAACATCTGATGGGTATTTATCCGAAAGATGAGCGTTTTTATCCTGAAATAATAAAGGAATTCAATTTATTACAGGGAGAGCGTGATATTGCCATCAATAAAATTAGTTCAGAGTTTTCAGGAACTTTGCTTGAAGCATACATCAGAGCAGATCAACCTCCGCATGTAAACCCTTTCATTTCATCAGAAGAGCGTGGGGACCTTTTCAGGAGGAGTTTTTTTAAAAACATTGATTTTACTGATACTATGCTGTTGAGAACAGATATTTTTCCCGGCAAAGTTCTGTCATATATCATGCTTTACAGGAACCCTCAGCTTAATCAGGAACAGCAGGCACTTGAGTTTATTCGTGCTACCGATAATTTCTTACCATTGGCCATGGTGCAACCTGTGGTTTACAATTATCTGCTTGAATACACTATCAGTGGATTTGAACAGATTGGGCTTGAAAAGGTACTTCAGCATATTGCCGAACATTATCAGGTGGACGAAACCTGTGTCTCAGATCAGGGGGCGGGCGAGCTGCAGCGAAGAATTGAAGGTTATCGGAAACTTGCGCCTGGCAATAAAGCACCTGATATAAATACAAAGGATATAAATAATAATGATTTTAAGCTTGATAAATCTAAATCTGAGCACATCCTCATAGTTTTCTGGGCGAGCTGGTGTCCGCATTGTAATGTTATTCTTCCCGAGATTAAAAAACTCGCTGATCAGTTAAATGCCGGATATAGTAAAAATCCAAAGCTACAGGTAGTTTCTGTTTCTATTGATCATGAAAAAGAGGATTATCAGGAATTCTTAAAGGAAAACGGGATGGATGATAAAGCGCTTAAAAATTACTGGATAAATATTTGTGATTATAAGGCATGGGATGGCAAAATCGCAAATGATTATTACCTGTATGCCACTCCTACAATGGTTTTGTTAGGGAAGGACGGGACAATTACAGTTAAACCGTCAAATATTCAGGAACTTAAAAAGAGTCTTGGACTATAGTAAACCGCTACTATAATGATAGAATTTCTTTCAGCGGATTAGATGTTATCTTTCTGTGAAATTTTTGATACAAAGAAGGCAGAATTTCTGCGATTTATTCAATGTCCAACAATTCAACTTCAAATATCAGTACCGAATGTGGAGGAATTATGCCTGCTTCCCTGCTGCCATATCCAAGTTCAGAAGGAATGAAAAACTTGAATTTGCTTCCCATTGGCATTAGCTGTATGCCTTCAGTCCATCCGGGAATAAGACGTGAGAGTTCAAACGTTGCCGGCTTGCCTCTGTCGTACGATGAATCGAAAACAGTACCGTTCAACAGAGTGCCTTTGTAGTGAACTGTTACCTTATTTGATGCCAGGGGTTTATCGCCATCTCCCAATTCTAGTATCTGGTATTGCAGCCCACTTTCAGTAGTTACCACACCTTCAGCAGATTTGTTTTCTTCAAGAAACTTTTTTCCCGTTTCCATATTTTCAGAATATCGTGCGGCATTTTCTTCTTCTCTTTTAGCCTGCATTTCAGAACCATATTTCATCATGATGGCTTCAGCCTGTTCGCGTGTAAAAATAGTGTCATGTCCATTCCAGGCATCAGTAAAACCCTTGTTAAATGTTTCAGCATTTAAATCCATACCATTATTTTTCAAAGTAAATGCAACATCAGTTCCTATTATATAACTGATGCTGTCGAGTTTGGTTTTTAATTCAAATGCTGGTTTTGCGGGTTCATTATCTTGTTTTTTACCAGACTTCTGGGCAAATACATTTAAACTAATTGATAAAGAAGCTATCAGACTAATGATGATGATCTTTTTCATAACTTTTCTTTTTGGATTTAAAAATGGAAGTGCAAAGGTGCAAATAAAAATCATACCTGCGTAATTAAAAATGATGTTCAGAGTCTCTGCTATGGAAAGTTTCTGCTATGAGAGCTGACAATCAAAATATCATGGCTATTTTTATATTTTTGCGTTTTATGCTTTTTTAAGAAAACCAAAAAAGACTAAATCGTGTTTTTACAACATAATGCAGAAATATTATTTTTATGCAATCGAACTGGCAGGAACGAACACAATTAATGCTTGGTGATGTCGGATTGGCAAGATTGAATAACGCCCATGTACTTGTTGCCGGGCTTGGAGGTGTGGGTGCAGTTGTTGCTGAGATGCTTTGCAGGGCAGGTATTGGCACACTCACCATTGCCGATGCTGATAAAATTCAGTCCAGTAATCGGAATAGGCAGATACTTGCGCTGAGCAGTAATGAAGGAATTGACAAAACCAGGGTTATGTCTGCCAGACTGTTGGATATTAATCCGGATTTACATCTTAATGTTTTTAATCATTATCTTAAAGATCAGTCTATTATAGATTTACTTTCCCAACCTTTTGATTATGTGGTAGATGCTATTGATACTCTTTCTCCTAAATTGTATTTTGTTTATTATGCACTTATGAATAAACATAAACTGGTTAGCAGCATGGGAGCAGGTGGAAAGCTGGAACCATCATTGGTGAAAATTGGCGATATATCAGAGAGTTATCAGTGTAAACTGGCTTTCGATCTGCGAAAACGTTTAAGACGGAAAGGGATTACCAATGGGTTTAAAGTTGTTTTTTCGTCAGAACCTGTTCCTGATCATACAATAATAAGAGATGAGTCTGAAAAAAATAAAAAATCAAATGTTGGAACTATTTCGTACATGCCTCCCATTTTTGGTTGTTATTGTGCATCGGTTGTTATTAGAGATTTGATAAATGATGATAACTACGCCTCAAATTTATAAAAAAGGTGTTTTTTCATGCTTTTCAGTCAAAAAAACATTAAAAATGTTAACAGAAAGTAAAAAAAATGACATGTCACTGTTGTTTTTATAAAATTTGATTGTATATTTGCGCCCTGAAACTAAAAATTGATCACCATTAAAATAATAGGAGGGATTCTATAGACACATTTCTACGCTTCTTTAACTAACATAAAATAAGGAGGGTTTATATGAATACCCAGCATGTTAGCGATCAGGAGCTAATAAGCAGATATCTGGATGGTGATCATTCCAGCATCGAACAATTGATCAGCAGGCATCAGAGCCGCGTGTTTGCATACATACTTATGGTTGTAAAAGACAAACACCTGGCTGATGATATTTTTCAGGATGCCTTTATAAAAGTAATCAACACACTAAGATCAGGTTCTTACAAGGAAGAAGGTAAGTTTATTCAGTGGGTGATGCGTATTGCCCATAACCTGATTATTGACCATTACCGTAAGGCAAAACGTATACCCGTTGTTGAAAACAAAAATGAGGATTTTGATATTTTTAGCACTTTAAGACTTACTGATGACTCAATTGAAGACAGGATCATCATTGATCAGATTCATGAAGATGTCCGCAAGTTGATTGAATATCTGCCACCCGAACAAAAAGAAGTTCTTGTCATGCGGCATTATTCAGGTATGAGTTTTAAGGATATTGCTGAGCATACTGATGTAAGTATCAATACTGCTCTGGGACGTATGCGTTATGCACTTATCAATTTGCGCAAGCTGATTGATAAAAAAGATATTGTTCTTACTTTGTGAAGAACTTTTTTTTAGATTAGATGTAATAAGTAGAGGTTTGTTTCCGTTTGCTGATTATTATTAAATTAATCAGTGATGCATGAAACAAACTTTTACTCTTTCTCCATCTTTTTCTAAAACTTTCTCAACAAAAAAAGCCTCTGAAGCCAGTACACAGCAAGGCGATAATGAAAACAATGCTCCTTGCTGGGTATTGAAAAATATTCTGGCATATTCAGCAGCGCTGTTTGTTGTAAAGACTAAGAACACAGGCAATTGTTATTTGATCCTGAATTAATAGAATACAGGAATCAATACCCTGTTAAAAACTGTAACCGGAACATAATTGCTGATTTTTATTATTAGCTCAAACCTCAAAGACTAATGAGCAAACTTACCAGGAAAGAACGCTTTCATTTGGTTCTTGACTATTTTCAAAAAAATCAGCCTGTTGCTGAAACGGAGCTGCATTATGTAAATCCTTATGAACTCATTGTGGCTGTTATTCTTTCAGCTCAATGTACTGATAAGAGGGTAAATATTATTACACCTGAATTTTTTAAATTGTTTCCCGATACTGAAGCTTTGAGTAAAGCTTCGCAGGAAGAGGTTTTTGAAGTAATAAAAAGCTGTTCGTATCCAAACAATAAAGCCAAAAACCTTATAGGTATGGCTAAAATGTTGCTTGAACATTTTAATGGCATTGTACCTGATGATGTTGATGAATTGCAAAAGCTTCCGGGTGTAGGCAGAAAAACTGCTAATGTATTAGCTTCAGTAATTTATAATAAACCTGCTCTTGCTGTAGATACTCACGTTTTCAGGGTCGCTGCGCGCCTTGGTCTGACTTCTAATGCTAAGACCCCGCTTGAAGCTGAAAAACAACTGGTGAAATATATTCCTGAACATCTTATACCTATTGCTCATCATTGGCTTATTTTGCATGGCAGATATATTTGCATTGCACGTAAACCTAAATGCGAAATCTGCCCACTGGCTGATTTTTGTCTGTATAATGAAAAGAACAATAAATCGGGGAAAGTAACTGAGAAACAAAAAGGCAAAAAGAGCGTTTAGTCATTATTAATAAAACATAAACAAAATTTTATGATAACACTTAAACCAGGCGATAAAGCTCCGGCATTTGAAGCTACTGATCAGTTTGGAAATATTGTCAATCTGAATGATTTCAAAGGTTCAAAATTGGTTCTTTATTTCTATCCTAAGGACAATACACCCGGATGTACAGCTCAGGCATGTAATCTGCGTGACAATTACAGCGAATTGCTTCAGAAAGGATACAAAATAGTAGGCGTAAGCACGGATAGTTTAAAATCTCACGAAAAGTTTTCTGAGAAATACAGTCTTCCGTTCCCAATATTACCCGATACTGAAAGAAAGATCGTAACTGACTATGGTGTATGGGGACCTAAAAAAATGATGGGCAGGGTATATGATGGAACTCACCGTACGACGTTCCTGATTGATGAGAATGGTGTGATTGAGAAAATATTTACTAAGGTTGATACTAAAAACCATACAGAACAAATACTTTCAAATTAGTATTCTGCTTACAGAGTTTGATAAAAATGATTCAGCGGAGTTTTTTCATTGTGTTCCTAAATCAATTTGCTTGTCCGGCGTTACTGAAAATCCCTTTAATCTGGTGTTTTGATAAAATAATCCTTATTTAATATAAACTGAATGGAAATAGTCAGGACCATACCAGAAACGAAGGCCATACTTGAGAAAATAAAAGCTGAGGGAAAAACCATTGGTTTTGTTCCAACAATGGGAGCTTTGCATGTCGGGCATATTTCATTGCAGGAGTGTTCGTACAAGGAAAATGATTTTACTGTTTGCAGTATTTTTGTTAATCCCATCCAGTTTAACAATGCTGAAGATCTTGAAAAATATCCACGAACTGAGGAGCGGGATATTGAAATGCTTGAAAAAGCCGGTTGCCACCTGGTTTTTATCCCTTCAGTGAATGAAATGTATGTTGAAAAAGAAGAAACGGTTTATGATTTTGGTCATCTTGATAAAATTCTTGAAGGTGAATTCAGACCGGGGCATTTCAACGGAGTGGCAATTGTTGTGAAAAAATTGTTTGATATTGTTTTGCCAAACAAGGCTTATTTTGGAGAGAAAGATTATCAGCAACTGGCTATTGTTAAGCAATTGGTAAGAATGCATGATATTCCCGTTGAGATCGTGCCTTGTCCTACAATGCGTGATCTTTCAGGTTTGGCAATGAGTTCAAGAAATGAAAGACTGAGCCTGGAAGAAAAAGAAATTGCTACGGTTTTATACCGGACTTTGAAACAGACAGTAGAAAAAGCTTTTGAATTAACTCCTGAGGAATGTGAAAATTGGGCTATTCAGCAAATTAATTCTGCTCCGGGAATGAGTGTTGAATACTTCAGTATTGTTGACGCTGAAACTATGCTTCCTGTTAAAAAATGGAATGAAGGCAAGCAGGTAGTTGCATGTGTGGCAGCATTTATTGGAGGAGTTCGTTTGATAGATAATATGATGATATTTTCATAATTTTGCGTCATGATTCAAATTGAGATTTTAAAATCGAAAATACATCGCGCAACAGTTACCGATTCTAACTTGCAATATATTGGTAGCTTAACCATTGATGAAGATTTGATGGATGCTGCTGATCTCATTGAATATGAAAAGGTTAATGTGCTCAACACCAATAATGGTGAACGTTTTGAGACTTATGTCATTAAAGGCAGGCGGGAATCAGGTGATATTATTGTAAATGGTGCTGCTGCACGTAAAGTACAACCCGGCGACATAATTATAATTGTTGCTTACGCTATTGTTCCTGCATCCGAAGCTCCAAAATTAAAACCTGTTATTGTTTTTCCAAATGACATGAATAAACTTCAATAGGCTTTGAAAAAGAAAATCCTGGCAGTTTTAAAGTATGTGCTTTTCCTATCAGTAGGATTAGCTTTATTATATCTTGCCCTTAGAGGACTTGATCTTAATCTTATTATCGAAGAATTTAAGAACGCAAAATATGCATGGATACTGCTATCGCTGATTCCGGGTTTTATAGCTCTTGTAAGTCGTTCAATCCGCTGGGGTATTCTTATAAGTGAACTTGGTTATAATATTAAACCCACTGCAACTTTCCATGCAACAATCATGGGGTATTTTGCAAATATCATTTTTCCCAGGCTTGGTGAAGTAGCACGCTGTACTGCATTAAGTCGTAGTCAGAACATACCTTTCAACAGTCTTTTTGGAACTGTTATTGCCGAAAGAATTTTTGATCTATTAAGCCTTGTAGTTATCGCTTTTATTGTAGTAATTGCACAGTTTGGCTTTTTACGCGAGTTTCTTGAAACATTGATATGGACTCCGTTAACTTCAAAAATACCTTCAAGCTTCTGGCTGATTGCAGTTCTTGGAATAAGCGTATTATTAGCTGTTTTGCTCTTTTATATTTTAATCAGGTTCAGTATGCCATATATCAGGAAATTTACTTTTTACCGTAAGATAAAAGATCTGTTTATAGGTTTTATGGCAGGAATAAAAAGTATTATGAATCTTCGACGTAAGAAAGCTTTCATAGTTCACACACTGATTATTTGGGGAATGTATTTTTTGATGTCGTATATACCATTCAGGGCATTTCAGGCTACCGAGCATCTTACCCTTATTGATGGAACTACTTTATTGATGATGGGTACCATTGGATTTGTAATTCCAGTGCCGGCAGGAATTGGAGCCTATCATTATATTGTTACTAAAACATTAACCGAACTTTTTGGTATAGTATCAGAATCAGCAGCGTCGTTTGCAGTGCTTACTCATGCAAGCCAGTTAATTTTAATCATTTTTATTGCGATTTTTTCGTTTGCATATTTTTTAACCAGAAAAAACAAGCCACTTAATGTTAAAATCAGAAATCATTCAGAAAAAGATATTGACACCTGAACAACTTGAAAGACATCTTGCCTTTTGGAGATTTAAAAACAAAAAGATAGTTTTTACAAATGGCTGTTTTGATTTTATTCATCTCGGACATATTGATTACCTGATGAAAGCCGCTGATTATGGTGATATAATGCTTATTGGGCTGAATAGTGATGAATCAGTTCGCAGGCTTAAAGGAAAAGACAGACCTGTGAATAATGAACATGCAAGAGCTATGCTACTGGCATCTTTATCATTTGTTACAGGAGTGATAGTTTTTAGTGAGGATACGCCCTATGAACTTATTCGTACTGTGAAACCCGATGTTCTTGTTAAGGGAAATGATTATAAGATTGAAGAGATAGCAGGGCATGATATTGTGCTTGAAAAAGGCGGACAGGTAATCACTGTTGATCTGTTGCCGGGATATAGTACAACAGCTTTTATTGAGAAATTGAAAAAAATAGAAGGATAAAAGTTCTATTTTTACAGCCTGAAATGAATTTGAAAGATTTATAACGAAACTTTCAAATCACAAACTAAATTCATGTCCAAAACACGAACAGCTTTTTTTTGTCAGAATTGTGGCGCCCAGTCATCTAAATGGATGGGACGTTGTAATTCGTGTGGTGAATGGAATACCTATGTGGAAGAGGTAATTCAGCGTGATGATAATCAGCCAGCATGGCAAAAAAGAGATGAAATAAAAGCGGCAGGAAAACCTATATCAATTGTTGAAATTCAGCCTGAGGCACAAAATAGGATTAATACTCAAAATGTTGAGTTCAATCGTGTTCTGGGTGGAGGTATGGTTCCGGGTTCGCTTGTTCTGGTAGGAGGGGAGCCCGGGATTGGAAAATCAACACTTATGCTGCAGATAGCACTAAATATGGATAATACAAAAGTGTTGTATGTGTCAGGAGAGGAAAGTCAGCAGCAAATCATGATGAGAGCTCAACGCATTGGAATGAATAATCCGTTTTGCTATGTTTACAATGAAACTTCGGTACAAAATCTGGCAGTTTATCTTTCTGAATTTCAGCCCCAGTTATTGATCGTTGATTCAATTCAAACCCTTGTTACAGATCTTATCTCTTCCGGTGCAGGCAGTATATCGCAGGTTCGCGAATGTACTGTATATCTGCAGAAATATGCAAAGCTGACCAATACACCTGTAGTGCTCATAGGCCATATTACCAAAGATGGAATGCTTGCTGGTCCTAAAGTATTGGAGCATATTGTTGATACAGTGTTGCAGTTTGAAGGCGATCGCCATTATGGGTACAGAATACTGCGCTCGATGAAGAACCGGTTTGGATCTACTTCAGAACTTGGTATTTACGAAATGACAAATAAAGGTTTGCGTGAAGTAAATAATCCGTCAGAAATATTATTATCGCAACGTGATGAATCAATCAGCGGTATTGCAATTACTGCTACAATTGAAGGAATGAGGCAAATGCTTGTAGAGATCCAGGCTTTGGTGAGTACAGCAGTTTATGGAACACCTCAGCGATCAACTACAGGCTTTGATCAGAGGCGGCTAAATATGTTGCTGGCAGTTCTGGAAAAAAGACTTGGATTTCATCTTGGTTCGAAAGATGTTTTCCTAAATATTGCCGGAGGGCTACGTGTGGATGATCCTGCAATTGATCTTGCTGTGATAGCTTCAGTATTATCATCGGTTTACGATAAACCTTTGAACCAAAAGATGTGTTTTGCCGGAGAAGTAGGCCTTTCAGGTGAAATACGCTCAGTTAACAGACTGGAACAGCGTATAGCTGAAGCTGAAAAACTTGGATTTGAGAAAATATTTATTTCAAGATACAACCTCAAAGGCATTGATATTAAAAAACTGAAAATTGAAATTGTACCAGTGGCAAAAGTGAGTGAGCTGAGAAGTTTTCTGTTTTAATCTAACATTGAATAATGTTTAAAAAGCTTATTATAACGCTATTTACTGTATTTATCTGGTTTCATTCTGTTTCTCAGGACACTATACGTGTCATGGTAAGCAATCTGTTATATTATGGGCAACATACTGGTTTCTGTAACGAACACAATAATCACCCTGATGATAAGGATTCCTATTTACGCATAATATTACAACACGATCTTCCGGATTTATTTGTTGTGAATGAGATGAGCAGAAACTCTTATTATCATCAGCGCATCATTGATTCGGTTTTTGCCAGGATTAGCGACAGGGTTTATGCCCGGGCTTTGAGTGAGTATATTTCAAACTCTAACATCATGAATATGATGTATTACAATACTTCAAGACTGGTGCTACATTCCCAGCATATTATAGCTTCGATAGTCAGAGATATCAATCTTTATACCTTGTATTATAAATCACCTGATCTTTTAAATGGAGATACTGCTTTTATAAATTGTATTGCTGTTCATCTTAAGGCAGGAAGTACAGTCAGTGATGAACAAACTCGCCGGAATCAGATCAATGATGTTACAGCCTGGTTGAAAATTAACAGTAAGTCCGGAAATTTCCTAATTATGGGTGATTTTAATTTTTATACTGTAGATGAACTTGCTATGCAGGCTTTGTTGTTCAACCCCGATTTTGATTTCCGTTTTTATGATCCTGTTGATCAATTAGGTAATTGGCATGAAAATCCATTTTTTGCATCTTATCATACACAATCCACGCATCGTAACAGTGGCTGTCATGTGGGCGGCGGACTTGATGACAGATTTGATTTTATTCTTGCCTCAATAGATGTTTTAGAGGGTAATAATATGGTGCAATATGTTGAAGATAGCTACAGAACAATGGGTCAGGATGGATTGCATTTTAATAAAGCCCTTACCGACCCTCCTGAAAATGCAACAGTTCCGCCGGATGTATTAATGGCACTCTATAATAATTCTGACCATTTGCCGGTATTGCTTAGCCTGGCTATTGATCAAACACCGGTTGAAAGCGGAATACCAGAAATTGCTGATGCCGGGTTCATTTTCAATAATCCTGTAAAAGATGAATTGAAAATTCGTTTCAGAAATCCAAACATAAATACACCCTATATCCTGAATATATATTCTTTACACGGAAAATTGCTTATTTCAGAAAATGGAGTTGCCAATGGACAGCCACTGAGTATTAAAGTAAATCATTTACCTGCAGGATATTACCTGGCTGAACTGTATATGCATCCATACAGAAAGAGCATGAAAATAATAAAGTATTAAAGCCTTTATTGTTACGGATTCTTAATAACAGGGCTTTGCTCTTTATACATCTTGTTTACCAATACGAATTCTGGCATCTACTGCTGTAACATGTTCAGGAGTTCCAAGCAGGGGGTTCAGGTCCATCTCAATAATTTCAGGTGCTGATTCAATTAAAAGTGAGAGTCTTACGATGATTTCAACAAATATCTCTTCATTTATTCCCGGACGTCCACGCAGACCTTTAAACAGTTTATAGCCTTTTAATTGTTTCATTATATCAGAGGCTTCATCAAATGAAACCGGAGTGAAGGCTGCATTGATATCACGCAGTACTTCAATAAATATTCCTCCCAATCCGCATACTATCATATGTCCAAATAATGGTTCGTGCTTGGCTCCAATAAACAGCTCATTTCCATGGATCATTGGTTGTAGCAACACACCTGTAGCACCCTCGATATTCATGAGTTTGTCGTAATGTTCTTCAACTGAAGCAATGGTTTTAACATTCAATACCACACCACCCATGTCCGATTTATGAATAGGCCCTACTACTTTCATTACCAATGGAAAACCAATATCATTTGCAGCTTCTACTGCATCAGCTTTTGTGTTGATCACAGCTTCTTTAACTCTTGGAATTCCGGCTGCATCCAGCAATGTCTGTACTTTGTCAGGTTCCAGATAGCCTTCAGGTGCTGAATCAATTATATTTCGTATAACCTCTTTGTTTATATTAAGATTGCGCTGACCGACAGATGCAGGAGCCGGCGTTTTATAAACTCTTGAAAGAGCATTTCCTAAAACTACTTCATCCGGAAAAAAAACATAGCCATTGCTGATGAATTCTTTAATTTCTTCAGCAGCAGTAAGCACAGAAGGAAGCACCGGATAAACCGGTTTTTTACAGGATTGCATTTTTTCATTCAAAACTTTATATACATCGAATAACCTTGTCAGTCCCGGAGTTCCAAAAATTACTACCATTGCATCTATGTCATCAAATTTCTGATCAACATAATCCATAATGATACCAAGTTGTTCAGCAGTACCGGTTGCAAGGAAGTCAATTGGGTTAGCAACAGAAGAGCCCGGAAATAATTTTGTTAAAAGCTCTTTGCTTGCCGGATTGTCAATATGCGGAACTTTAAGTCCTCCGTCTGAAAGAGCATCAGTAAGCATAACAGCAGGTCCACCAGCATGTGTAATTATAGCAATATTCTCACCTTTAAGCGGCTTTAGTGTGAATACCGAGACTACGGCGATAAGGTCTTCACGACCATAGCATCTGATAATTCCGGCTTTTTTAAACAGGGTATCAACAGCAAAATCGGGAGTAGCCATAGCACCTGTATGAGAAGATGCAGCGCGGCTGCCGGCTTCTGAGGCGCCTGCCTTTACCGCAGCAATTTTGCATCCTTTCTTTATAAGTGATGTTGCGTGCTTTAAAAGTTTCTGAGGTTTTGAGATGTTTTCGATGTAAAGTAATTTAATACGGGAGCTTTTATCCGGATCGAAATTGACATCAAGATATTCCAGAACTTCTTCAACACCTGTTTGTGCACTGTTACCAACTGAAAAAACGCTTGAAAAAGTAAGACCATTAGGAATACCAGCTTCCATTATAAAACATGCCGTAGCTCCTGAACCAGAAATGAAATCAGCACCATGAGGCTCAAGTTTTGGTATAGGAAGTGTGAAAACGCTCTGATGATGTGGTGTCATTACTCCTATACAATTTGGTCCTATCAGCACACCATCAACCTTGTTAACAACTTCAACAATTTGTTTTTCGAGCATGGCTCCTTCTTTGCTTTCTTCGCTGAAACCGGCAGATAAAATAATAAAAGCCTTAGTGTTTTTTGTATTTGCCAGTACTTCAACCGTTTGAATGCAATATTTGGCAGCAATAGCCAATATTGCGAGATCAACTTCCGGCAGGTCATCAGCTTTTAAATAGCTTTTAATTCCCTGAACTTCAGTTTCTTTTGGATTCACTACATAAAGAGCTCCTTTAAAAGAACCATCAATAATATTTTTCAGCACCTTGCCACCGGGCTTTGTAATGTCGTTTGAACCACCTACAACAACAATGCTTTTGGGTTCAATAAGTTTATCATTAATCATAGAGTATAGTATTTATGTTTTTTTAAATTGGCTATTGAGATTATTCAGGTTCAGATAATATGTTTAAGCTTTGTTTATAAAAGCAGTGATTAGTATTTACACATTGGACTCAGGCGCAAATATAGAAAAAAGCCTTTTGAATGGATGTTTTTTACGGAAATGCTTTGTTTTTTGAATCGAAAAAACAAAGCCAGATACTTTTACACTAACTTTGCAATCAATAATATTGATAAATCTAAAAATCCAGTCTTATGAAAAAGGTGCTTACCATTAGTGTATTATTATTTTGCAGTTTGTTTTTAAGTGCACAGATAATTGTAACCAGTTCAGATATGCCCTCGGCAGGCCAATCGTTTACAGTAAGTCTTTCCTACGATCTGCAATCTTATAATTTTCAGGAAACAGGTAATGATTTTACATGGAATTTTCAAGATATGGAAAGTTTGATGCAGATAGAGCCAAATTATATCACTGTGAATCAGACTCCTAATATTTTCTGGCTTTTCTTTCTGGGAAGTGCAAATCTTGTTCTTGAAATTGATGAACTAAGTTTGATTCCTGGTGTGGAAATTGAAAATGGTTATCAGTTTTTTAATAAAACAACATCAAAATATTCAGATGTTGGCCTTGGATTGATAATTAACGGAATACCACTTCCATTGAAATTTTCCAATGCTGATGTGGTTTATGAATTCCCTATGAACCCGGGTTACAATAAAACTTCAAATGCGAATCTTTCACAAACCATTCCAAGTATTGGACATATAACCGTTCAGCGTGAGCGGGTAACAGTTGTTGATGGATGGGGTACATTAAATACCCCCTATGGCAGTTTTCAGACTTTAAGGTTAAAATCAAATGTTACTGAATACGATAGTATTTATGTTGATACTCTCGGGCAGGGTTATGCTGTCAACAGGGATTATATTGAGTATAAATGGCTTGGTAACGGTCGTGGGCTTCCGTTACTCACGGTTACCGAAGATCCGGTGCTTGGATCAAGAATTGAATATCTTGATTCTTTGAGAGTGGCAAATCCTTATGGATTTTCAGCTAATCCTGTCAGCAGCTCTCAGATTGATCTGGGATGGAACAAGAATTTTAATGGTAATGATGTTCTGCTTGCATGGTCGCCTAATGAAACATTTGGCACTCCTTCCGGGAACCTTAGCCCGGGCGATCCCATTCCAGGAGGCGGCACAGTATGTTACACCGGTGCTGATACAACATTCAGTCATACAAGCCTTGATGCCGGAACAACATATTATTATAAATTGTGGTCAAGAAACAATAATATTTACTCTACAGGAATTACAGCATCAGCAACAACTTTAACATCGGCTGTTTTACCGGGCGATGCTAATTGTGATGGAATTGTGAGCATACTTGATGTTATTTCTATTGTTAATTTCATAATGATGCAGAATCCAAGTCCGTTCTGCCCTGATAATGCTGATGTAAATGGAGATGGCATTATCAATATTATTGATGCGGTTTTAACAGTAAATATTATTCTTGGAACAGAGTAAAACACTCACTGAGTTATTTGAAATTCAGTGAGTTGTGTTATATTAGCCTTCCATTGATTTTTCAAGCTCTCTGGCAGAGGCAAGAAACTCATCAACATCCATTTCCTTGAAAAACAATAAACCATGAGTAGTGCGTAGTCGTGGGTCTTCGTTTTGATAGAAGAAAGGTTTTCCAAGTAATAATTGTATGCTTTTTAACTGTTCAACCCATATTTGGATTGAAAGGTCACTGAATTTTCCGTCAAGCTGATAACTTGGGAATGAGGCATCAACCTGGCTAAGGTAGCTGTTTGTGAATGATTCGCTCATCACACCCATAGCATTCAACGATACCGGAACTATATGGGTTGCATCAGCCGGATGGAATTTATACCACACATTGCGATAACCCCAGATTTTCAGATTACTCAGATCTTTTTTCTTGCGCCATTCCCGAACTGCTTCAGCTATTGCCTGAAGAACTTTATAGTGAGTATCAGGTCCACTGCCTTCAGGGTCAAAAGCAAGACTGATTATGGTTGGTTGTATTTTTTCAAGTTGTGCTAAGATTGGTGCTACATCACGTTCACGATTGGGTTTTTCAGTAAAGATATCTCCGGTATAAAATCCTAAACGAAGATGATGTACTTCATTGGTTGTCATTCCAAAATAAGCCCAAACAAGCTCTTCTTCAAACTCCCTTATCATGCCTTTCAGCGTTTGTATCTTAGGCGGCATTTTCTGTCCGTCATAACTGTTTCGTGTAACAGAGAGAGCATCATTTATATGATTCCTAAGCTGAGCAATATTTTTAACATTCCATATTTCAACAATATTTCTTACCAGGCGATGGGCAAACCCGCGACGGCGTTCTTCAGGTTGACCTGAAGCCACCTTCATAAGATAATGATATACATCCTTATCACGTTTGTATTTATAGCCTTTTTCAAAAAAGTCAGGGTATTCAATCATTTGGATTAACCCTGAATCAAGGAAATTCAATGTGTCCTCCAGCGCTTCAATTAAAAATTTATTGGTAACGGCTGTGAAACCTGAGGTCATAACTGCGAATTCGGAATGATTGCTTGCATTACGTGAGAGTCTGTGAATATGAGGTAGCAAGCCAAGCATGATATCATCATGATGAGGACCTGTATGATAAAACTCCTGATTGCCAAGCGGATAAGTGCCAAGCTCTATTTTTTTTGTGATAGAATCCATAACACTTTGCACCGTTTGATTGTCAATGTCAGGGATCATACGGCAATATTCATCTTCTTTAAGATCTTCAATCATTAAATGGTTACCGAACTTGTTGATTTTTCTGCAAAGATCAATAACTGCTCTTTCAGTTTTTTCCTGATTCCACGGTGTAGATGTATAATAATGGTGTACATAATCTTTCAGCATACTGGCAGCACCGGCTGTAAGATAAAAACGGGCGTTTTTAAGTTTGGTAAGTACAGTTGCAGGATAAATATTTGAAGGAGCCTTCTCAAGAGCATCGGCAACCATAGGGGCTTTAGCTTCTCCGGCTGCAAAAATAATTGCTGTTGCTTCAGGATTATATGTAATGGTTTCAAGACCAATAGTTATAACAAGACGATTCTTTGATATTTCAATACCTCCAAGATCGCCGGCGGCTACGGCCTGAGTTTCAAAATTGGTTTGAGTCAGTCGTGTTGTTGAATGATGGTCAGAACCACGGGTATTAAATGCTATATGACCATCGGGACCTATGCCACCAAGGAAAAATCCAATCCCGCCCATTTCCCTGATCTTCTGTTCATAATTAGTGCACCAGTCATCAAGCATTAAAATAGAAGTCTGTTGAATTTTTTCTTTAATGGTTTTTGCTTCTCTGTACCTCAAACTCAGATCAACAATACCATTAGGAAAAACCTCTGCGAAATATTTGCCATCAGCTAATGGGATTGCATCGCAGTTTATGAATAAACCTTTTGATTCATCAAGGCCAAAATCCTTGATATAATATTTTTTCACATAATGATAAAAACTGTTGTGTTGACTTGAACTTATGGGATAAAACTCATCTATCTGAACAAAGCGTAAACCACTGAGAACAGGCTTTTTCTCAATCATTAATCCGTTTTCATGTCTGAGTTTTTTGCCCTCCGAGGTATCCCAGTTGTCAAGTATGTGTTTGGTCCAGAAAATGAAATATTCAGGAGTTTTTCCGGTAGGAAGGCTGATAACTCCTTCAGGGTTATCGCTTACCCATTCCAGAAAGCGTAATGCTGTTAATAAACCAAGTTTAGGAAAGTTGGCAACTACCAGATAAGGGATGTTAACAGGAAATTGCCTTTCAATCTCACAGCAAAATGTATTTTCAACTGAAGTGAAGTTAGATGTATTCATTGGTTCTTTCATTAATTGTGCTTGACTTTAAAAAAGTTAGATTCAGAAAAAATTGATCCAATTTATAAACGATGTATTATTATAATTGTTGGTTACAAATGCTTAAAAAAGTTTTATTGCATTATTATGACAGTTTTCCCCGATTTGCCCGATATATCATATGTTTTCAGCTTTATTTCCTTGTCTGATACAACGAAAGGCTCTATCCATGTTTTTGAGCTGAATTCAACTTCTGAACCATCGTCGGTATATTTAACAATGAGACCTGGTAATGACGTATTAACAAAGAGATTTCCATCAATGATTTTAGCTCCCGGAGGAGGTATCCTGTAATTAAAGCCTCCGAAAAGTTTTGAAAGTCTTGGAAGTTCTTTCTGTGCGAGAGTGTTTGCAAAAACGTTCCATGAATCATCAACTTGTTTTTCTCTAAGGAGTGGATTATCAGTGTATTCCCATATTCTTTCCTTCGACCATGCAGATTCAGCAAGTCCTAAAAGTTTCGGTAGAATGTAATATTCAAGAATCTCATGATTTAAAATGGTCTCAGCCCAGTGCTGAGCCTGTATTCCCATGATGTTTTTCCGGGCTTCAGGCTTAAGCCTTTCCATATTTTTATATTCAACTTCAGTATCAATTTTATTACCCATCTGATCCTGTAAGGTAGTTGAAAAAACATTGAACGGACTATAATGCCAGGCGTTGTATGTGTCAACGAAACCACCCCAGTAAAGCCCTGACTCTTCAGGATCTTTATTATAAGCCATATCAAAATAAAAGTTTGCAACATGGCACAGAACAACCGGAAAATCACTGTTTGCAAGCCGATAAGCAAGGTCCTGCGATCCCCACAGATTGTTCCAAACGTAAGGAATTACCGCTCCACCAGAGAATTTTTTATTTGGTATGAATTTGCCGTTAATGTCTTTTATCAGTCCAACTTCTTCCCATCCTGACATTTGCAGACCATATTTAGTAAAAATATCAAGCACTTTTGCTGTAAATTCTGCATGAAGGTTCGCTGTTCCACGTTCTATTACCGATTTGTCAATTTTTTCTTTTACTATGGGTGAGCCGAGCCACGCACCATTAGCCACTTCATCACCGCCAATATGTAATATTTTAAATGGCAGCTCAGCCTCTATATACATATTTGCAATTTCACCTATTACTTTATCAATAAAATTATAAACCGATTCCAGGGCAATGTTTACAACGTTGTCGTCAAAAAGCTGAGCAGATATATATTCTGAAGTATCTTCAGGATCAATGAGCCTGAACTCATTGGCAGCCACTTCATCACCTGATTTTAAATATTTATGATATCTTGTTTCCATAGCTTTGATAGCTGCCCTTGCATGTCCCGGAAAATTGACTTCAGGAATAATACGAATATGATGTTTCGCAGCATATTTGAGAATTTCCAGGAATTCACCTCTTGTATAAAAACCACTTCCTGATTTGCCCGGGCTATGTGCAAAAGGTCCTGAACCATATGAAGGATGAACAGCGTTGGCATCTTTTTCAGTGTGAACCCGAAAACTACCAACTTTAGTCAGTTCCGGTAATCCGGGAATTTCCAGACGCCATCCTTCATCATCCGTTAAATGTATATGAAGCGTATTGATTTTATAAAAAGCCAGTATATCAATGATCTTAAAAACCATTTCCTTTGACTGGAAGTTTCTGGCAACATCAATATGAACACCACGATAACCGAAACGTGGTTTGTCATTAATTGTAAGAACCTCAAGTTGAAAATTATCAGAAGGATTCAAGAATAACTCAACAGGAAGTATACCAAGGAGACTTTGAACTCCATAAAAGAGCCCTTTGTTTGTTGATGCTGTAATTCTTATATTGGCGTTTTTATCAATAACCAGTTTGTAGGCTTCATCGTAAGCAATTGAATTATCAGAAAAATCCAGAACAAGGTCTATTGCATTTGTTTCGTTTGATTGTCCCTGCATTATCATAATATCACCCTTGAGAATGTTTTCAAGCATATTTTTAAGATGTACTGCTTCATTTTCTGTTTTAGGGTCATAATAAATATTTAGCGGAGTTGAAAAAGAAACTATGTTGCCGGTTTTGGAAATTGAAACAGGAGACGGAACAAATGGAAGAAGCTTGTCAGGCGTCAGTAAACTTAGCTTTTTGTTTTCCTCATATAAGAATGAGGGAGTTGGCAGGGGAGTATGATCATTCTTGTGTCTGTTAACTTGCTCTGGACGTTCAAAAGGCTTAATAATGCAGTCAGTTTCAAGAATATGATCATCTTTTTTAGGTTGATGAAAAACAAAGTATAGTCCGACTGGTGCATCGGATTTTTTGATAAACCAATGACTGCATTCATAAATAATGCTTGTTTTATCTCCTGGTTTTAGTATAAAATCCTTTTCCGGAACTACTCTGTACCAATCACCCGAAATTCGTTCAACTTTTGCCGTTTCATCGTCAGTTTTGTATAGTGTTCTTGCTGCCTGATTAAAGTATAGTTCCCAGTTTTTGTCGTTTAAAGTCATTTTGCTGTTGTTTTCAATTTCAAAAGCCACTTTTACAGCAGGCTTTTCAAGATAGGCATTGCTTATTACCTCCCAGCTAACAATTATTTCTCCCTGTTTTGGCAGAATGGTGCGATTGCATGAAGCAAACAGCATTATTAATGAAAGCAGAAAAACAAAAATTACATTGTTTAAAGTTTTTCGGTAAATGGGGCGTATTTTGTACATGAATCAAACTCCTTTGTTAATTTTGCAGATGTTTTTTGAGAACACAAAGTAAGTAGTTTTTACAATAATTGAATTGAAAATCATGAAAAAAAGTATTCTCCGATCAATGTTTTTTTTAGTATGTGTATCCGTACTGATTCCATTACAGCTTTCAGCACAGAGAACCGGTAATATTGTTGAAATATTCGGTAAGGAAAAAGTTGAGGAAACTAACAAAGGCATAATACTTCATAAGTTTACTGAGGCTCTTTTACTTCAGGACGCAATGATCCCTGGTATGCTGACTGCCGGACAGGATATCCTTTTCTGGCAAATTGCCACAGGCCGTCTTGAAAAACCGGCGGCAGGTCTGACATTAAGAGATAAATACAAAGATCAGACTAAACCTCTGCAGTGGAAATATATTGAGGCTGATTCAACCGGTATGTTCCGGGGGGAACTGAACCGCGGCTATCTATACACTGAGTTTGATTCGCCTGAGGACGTTATTGCTTTACTGGATGCCACTGGACATACCCGTGTATATATAAATGGAGTGCCTCACGAGGGAGATCATTATGACTATGCCTGGACTTTAATCCCCTTTCATCTGAAAAAGGGTTTAAATCAGTTTATTTACACATATGGCAGGTTTCCAAGGATCAGTTCAATGATCTTGTCTCCGGCAAAAGAAGTTCATTTTTTGGATTACGATTTGACGTTGCCATCAGTTATTATAGGCGAGAAAGATGTGAAGTGGGGAGCTGTGAGGGTGATGAATGCCACTAAAAATGCAATAAAAGGACTTAACATTTCCTGTACACTTGAAACCGGTGAAAATATTGTTTATCAAACTGATGATGTAATGGCATTAGGGGTTCGGAAAATAAAATTCATGATCCCTGCTCCTGCAAAACTAATTACTGCTGACAGCCTCATGGCTACTCTGGTGCTTAGTGATAAATCAGGTGCTGAAATAGATCGTATGGTCATAAAATTGAATGTGAAAGATAATAACCGCCATTATGAGAGAACTTTCCTCAGTAAAATTGATGGAAGTGTTCAGTATTACAGTGTTGCTCCTTCATTGTCAACCGATGCATATCAGGCTTTCGTACTTTCAGTTCATGGGGCTTCAGTAGAGGCTGCAAATCAGAGCAGAGCCTATCGTCAAAAGGACTGGGCTTATATTGTAGCTCCCACAAACCGTCGTCCTTTTGGTTTTAACTGGGAAGAATGGGGCAGGATGGATGCTCTGGAAGTATTGGAAAATGCTCGTCAGATTTATAAAACTGATCCATCTCGTACTTATCTTGTCGGACATTCCATGGGTGGACACGGTAGCTGGTATCTTGGAGCGACTTATCCTGATAAATGGGCTGCTATTGCTCCCGCAGCCGGATACCCGGATGTTATTGCTTACAGGCGAACTGGTACTGACTCATTACTCAGAAATAATCCGCATTTTGAAATGATGTACCGGGGCGCACTTGCAGGCAGAACAGTGGATCTGGCTTTGAATTATCTGCAATCAGGAGTATATGTATTGCATGGCGATGCCGATGCTGTTGTGCCGGTTGAGCAGGCAAGAAGAATGAGAGGGATTTTGGGAGGTTTTCATAATAATTTTTGTTACTACGAATACCCAGGAGGTTCGCATTGGTACGGTGATCATAGTGTTGACTGGCCCCCGCTTTTTGATTTTCTGAAACAAAATACTATTCCTGCGTTGACTGAAGTTGACAACCTTGAATTTATAACAGCTTCACCGGGCGTATCATCAACTAACTACTGGATCCAGATAAATCAGCAGTTAACACCATATCAGCATTCAAAAATTAAAGCCGTAAAGCATAATGATACTATTAACATAAAGGTTGATAATATAAATGGATTAACAGTCTTTGCATCCGGATTAAATATTGAAAAACAGCCTGTTATTATCATAGATGAGCAGATCATTACCGGAATAAAAGGTGAGGATATTATTCTGAAACTTGAAAATGATGAATGGGGTAGGATTGGCAAGATTGATGCAAAAGAGAAATATCCACAACGTTATGGCGGATTTAAGCTTGCATTTGATAATAACGTGGTTTTTGTTTATGCAACTAATGGTAGTAAAGCCGCTAACGAATGGTATTATCAAAAGGCTTTGTATGATGCTGAAACATTTCTGTATCGTGGCAACAGTTCAGTTGATGTTATTTCTGACAGAGAATTTTCGCCTGAGAAATATAAGGACAGGAATGTAATCATATACGGAAATGCTGACAATCACATTGCCTGGAACATGCTTCTGGGTATGTGCCCGGTGAAGGTTAACAATGATGGGATTAAATTTGGGAAACAATTTTATAAAGGTGATGACCTCGGTGCCCTGTTTGTTTATCCTCGTGCTGACAGCGAAGTTGCAAGTGTTGGAGTGGTAGCAGGAACAGGTGAAAAGGGCATGATGGCAGCATATACAAACGAATATTTTTCAGGCATTACCGGATTCCCTGATTTGATGATCTTCAATACTGACTGGATAAAAGACGGCCTGGACGGGGTTAAGATTTCAGGATTTTTTGGTTATGACTGGAGTATTGAAAAAGGACAATGGCGGGGAAGGTAGAACCATTTTTGTTTTTCTGATTCTGAGACCAGTATTTTTATATGTTTTTTAAGGTTTTTTAAGAGTATTGCGAACAATTAACAAAGCCCTTTTTACGTTTAATATTTAGACTTTTTGAGTTCTGCAAACCTTTTGTTTCATCCTTAAATCCATATAGTCATGCTGGAGTACACCAAAACAATATTACAGAAGGTAAGTTTTAATAAAGAACTTTTTTCAAGGGAATTACGCAAATCTTTTAAATGGCTGCAGAAAGATGAGTTGGTCATGCTGTATGCCTGGTGTCTTTTAACTTTTAACGAATCATATCAGGATATAATTCGTGAGGTTTTTAAAAATTTAGGCTAATTAAAATTAATCAAGATTTAACCTGCCCCGCATGAATAAACATAGCGGGGTTTATTTTTGCCTGAACCTCAATTCTTTAACACAATTTATTGTCAATGTTAATTAAGGATGTATTTTTGCAATAACACGGGATTGTGATTTTGTAATAATCCGGTGAAACTTTTTAGTCTGTTAAAGAATATTTTGAATACGTATCTTCAATGAAAATTGAATTTATAAACCTGTTTATCGTAAGCCCTTAAACTTCAATAGCATATGGAATTAAATCTTTACTCAATTTCGCCTATAGATGGTCGTTATCGCAATCAAACCGGAATACTTGCTTCTTATTTTTCTGAGGCAGCCCTGATTCGTTATCGGGTTATGGTTGAGATTGAATATTTTATTGCACTTTGTAAAGTTGGAATTTCACAGCTTTCAGGGTTCAAATATGAGAATTTTGAAATTTTACGAAATGTTTTTTACTCGTTTACAACTGAAGATGCGCTAAGAGTGAAAGAAATAGAACAGATAACCAATCATGATGTCAAAGCCGTAGAGTATTTTCTTAAGGAAATATTTGATAAAAACGGCTGGCAGGATTATCGCGAATTCATTCATTTCGGGCTTACTTCACAGGATCTGAACAATACAGCACAACCCTATGCTGTGAAGACTGCTCATGAATTGGTTTTGCAGCCGCTATTAAATGATGTTTATAAAGCTGTTTTAAAAAAAGCTGAAGAATATAATGATGTTCCTATGTTAGCCCGCACACATGGTCAGCCGGCTTCACCAACCCGCTTGGGCAAAGAATTTATGGTTTTTGCCGAGAGGATTAAAAATCAGTTGGAAATGCTTGAAAAGATCCCTTTTACCGCAAAATTTGGAGGAGCTACAGGAAACTTTAATGCTCATTTTGTTGCTTATCCTGAAATTGACTGGAAAGAATTTGCAAATAGTTTTATTTATGGGTCATTTGGGCTTCAACGTCAGCAAACTACAACTCAGATTGAACACTATGATTATCTGGCTGCTTATTTTGATAATCTAAAACGTATCAGTACCATTTTTATTGATATGTGTCGTGATATATGGACTTATGTTTCAATGGATTATTTCAGTCAGAAGATCAAAGCAAATGAAGTGGGCTCATCAGCAATGCCGCATAAAGTTAATCCGATTGATTTTGAGAATGCCGAAGGTAATCTGGGTATTGCCAATGCCTTATTTGAGTTTTTTTCTGCGAAGTTGCCAATTTCACGACTGCAACGCGATTTAACTGACAGTACAGTCATGCGCAATATAGGTGTCTCCATTGCACATACTGTTATTGCATTGCGTTCGATACTAAAAGGACTAGATAAGTTAATGCTTAACAATGAAGCAATCAACAGTGATCTGGAAAATAACTGGGCTGTGATTGCTGAAGGAATTCAAAGTATTCTGCGGCGCGAAAACTATCCTAACCCATATGAAGCTCTTAAAGAACTGACACGTACTAACGAAGGCATAAATAAAGAAACGTTACATCGTTTTATTGAAACATTGGCTGTTACTGAAAAAGTGAAATCAGAATTAAAATCTCTTACTCCTTTGAACTACCTTGGTATTTAAATGTTTAGTACAGTCGGACTGAGAAAGGGATACTGTTAAAAGTCTCTTGCTTTGTTTTGAGATTTATTTAACGGTCATTGAGCGAAAGAGTATATTTAATGAATAATTAATGAATATTGAGCTTGAGTAATAAAAATAGGGTTTAACTTAGCCTGTAAGTTGATAATTTGTTTATGGTTCGAAGAAATACAGTGCTCTTTTAAAAACCTTAAAAAGATTGTCTGAATGTTAATTGTCACATAATAAGTGTTTTGTGGTAGTTGTAGGTTCAATAGCATATTCAGTTCTTTAAATAAATAATTTTTATTTTTGCCGTTTTAATTTTTGGCGCAGATAGCGCATGTTTTTAACCAAATTATTTTAATTTATGAAAAAAGCAGTTTTCACCCTTAGTGCACTGGCAATGACAATTTCGTTAATTGCTGGTGGCATTGTTCACAACACCAACCAGAGTGCATCATTTATCAGGATACCTGTTCGTGATGCAGCTTTTGGTATTGATGCCGCATATTATAATCCGGCAGGTTTGTTCCGGCTGAATGATGGTTTTCATTTATCGCTCAGCAATCAGTACATCTCCCAAAACCGGAATATAAAAAGTACTTTTCCGGGTATGAATCTCAGTGAATTTGAAGGAAGTGTCACAGCCCCAGTTTTCCCTACTGCATATGCGGTTTATAAAAAAAACAGATTTGCATTTTCTTTGGGATTTAACCCTATTGGTGGAGGTGGCAGTGCATTATTTGAAAAAGGTTTACCTTCTTTTGAAATGCAGCCATCTATGATACCTGCATCGCTTACAGCAGCTGGTATTCCAACATCACAATACAGTCTTGATACCGAGTTTGAAGGCAAGTCAATTTATTACGGTTTTCAGGGAGGCGTGTCATATAAGGTGAGAGACGAAATATCATTTAGTTTGGGATTAAGGTATGTGACAATGTCAAATTCCTATACAGGTTTTTTAAAGAATATTATGATTAACCCGAATTATCCTGTTATTGGCTATTCAGGCTCAATGGTTCCGGCTACAACATTTTTCAATGACTTATCAACTTACTTAATAGGTGTTTCAAACGCCCTGAATAATACCGGAAATAGTTTGCAAAAAATCATAGATAACGGATATGGCAACACCCCTTTGGCAAAAGGAACAATATTAGGAATGAGTCCTGAGCAGATTGCAGCTCTTCAGGGCGGAATTATGCAAGTTGGTGGGGATCCGACAGGAATGACCATTGCACAGGCTCAGCAGTTTTATTACGGTGCATCTGCTCAATTTGATGCAAATTCTAAAACAATGGCTAATAACGCTATTGCAACAAGCGATAAAGGAGTTGACGCCACACAAAAAGGATCAGCCATTATACCTATTATTGGTATGAACCTCCAGTTTACTGAGAACTTCAATATGTCAGTAAAATATGAATTCAAGGCTAAAGTTGATGTAGAAAACGACACTAAGAAAGATGATGTGGGAATGTTTCCTGATAAGGCTAAGGTTCCCAGCGATATTCCTGGTATGATTTCAGTGGGTCTGCAGTATGCTCCTTTTGAAAGGCTGAAACTTCATGCCGGTTTCCATCAGTACTTCGATCGTAAAGTACAGTATGGAAAACAAATCAATAATCAATATGTTGACAATTATGATGTTATGAGCGATGACTATAAGGAATACGGATTAGGCCTTGAGTTTGCCATAACTAAAAAGTTTCTCGTAAGTGCAGGATATTTAAAAACCCAAACCGGTGTAAAAGAAATCTATCAGTCTGATCTTGACCATAGTCTTTCAACTAATAGTTTTGCCGGCGGTTTCAGATATAATTTCAATGAAAAAATTGGCGTTGACCTTGGTGTTATGAATACAAAATACAAAGAAGATACCAGAGATTTTGGCTTGTATAAAGAAACATATAATCGCAAAAATTTTGTTGCGGCATTGGGAATTGATATTAGCTTCTAAGGTTTTTAATGATAATTCATTACAAAGAAGCCGGCATTTTTGCCGGCTTCTTTGCTTTAATGACTTTATTTGAGTTTTAGCACCATTGAGGTTTTGGCAGGGAGAATCCAGTCCTCTCCGATTTCAAACACTTGTTCTGAAAATAATTCCATTCCTGTTTCAAAGCCGTTTGTGGCTTCTGCGAACCTTTTTGTATTAAGTACCCTGGGCTCATCATTACTGTTTAATACTACCATTATTGTGGAATTATCATCATATCTGAAATACACATATACATTGTCGTGAGGAATAAATTGTTTCAAATTTCCATAATGCAGGGCAGCATTTGCTTTTCTGAAACCCAGTAAAGTACGTATATGATTAACTATCTTATTCTGATCTTCTGTTCTGCCACTTGTTGCAAAAGCATTAATTTTATCATCATTCCAGCCTCCGGGAAAAGGCAGGCGTATTTTACCATGACCCTCATGGTCGTTGCCATCCATGAGCAATTCAGTGCCATAATACATCATAGGAATACCGCGGGTTGTAAAAACAAATGTCAACAACAGTTTCAGTTTATCAACGTCTTTACTGATAGTGCCTGAGATACGTGAAACGTCATGATTGTCGGGAAAAACGACAAGATTATATGGATCAGCATACAGGAAATCCTGGCTTAACATGTTGTAAAGCCTCAGAAGCCCCTCGTTCCATCCGGGTTTTTCATTAAAGGCTTCGCGTATGGCATCATAAAGCGGGAAATCAAAAAGACTTGGTATGTTTGAATTATAACCATCGTGATTAGATTTTCCTCCCTGATAATAGCCGACCATAGCCGGAATACCCATCCAGGCTTCACCTACTGTTCGAAAATAAGGATACTCTTTAGCAATATGCTGCCCCCAATCAGAAATAAATTTTCTCTCAGCAAAAGGCTGGGTATCAATACGAATACCTTGAATCCCGACATATTCGATCCACCATATAGTGTTCTGGATCAGATAAGTTGAAAGAAAATGATTGTTCTGGTTAAGATCAGGCATGTTAATATCAAACCATCCTTTTACCATGATGTTATAATCGGTCTTAGCTGAATGAGGATCAACAATTGGTTCCATCCTATAGGAAGTACGCGTAAATTCATGCCATTGATTAAGCCAGTCAGATGTGGGTAAATCGCTCAACCACCAGTGTTTATGCCCACAATGATTAAAAATCATATCCTGGATTATTTTTAAACCTTTATTTTGTGCAATCTGAACCAGTTGTCGGTAGTCTTCGTTCGAACCAAACCGGGGGTCAATCTTGTAAAAGTCGGTGATTGCGTATCCATGATATGAATATCGGGGCTGATTGTTCTCAAGAAGGGGAGTTATCCATATAGCCGTAAAGCCAAGCTCTTTTATATAATCAAGATGATCAATGATGCCTTTAATATCACCGCCATGTCTTCCGTCAGGATTTGAACGGTCAGCTAATTCAAGTGCTCCGGGCATATTGTCATTTGTGACATCGCCATTTGAGAATCTATCAGGCATTAGTAGATAAATAGCATCGGAAGCATCAAAACTTACACGGTTTTTTGAGTTTTCAACCCTTTTCCTGAGTTCGTATTTATAAACATATTTTACTTTTTTGCCATCCAGAAATTCAATCTTAAATGTGCATGGCGGAGCTTCTGAAATATCAAGATAAATGAAAAGATAATTGGGGTTTTGATCTGAAACTACCTGATTGACAATGATTCCCGGCTGCTCGATTCTCACATTGGCAGTGCTTATGCCGGGTTCATGTACCATTATTTGCAGCTCGTTGTGAACCATCCCTGACCACCAAAACGGAGGTTCGACATGTTGTGGCGTTTTTTGGGAAAATAATTGAAAAGAATAACAAATAATCAATGCTTTAAGCAAAAACAATTTTTTCATAAAAGCAGAAGGAAAAGGTAAGAAGTTATGAAAACGGATATATAGTAACTGAAATCCTTATTTGGATTTCAGAATTTAAAATACTGTAAATGTGTCATATGTAGTGATCCGGGCGGGATTCGAACCCACGACCCGCAGCTTAGAAGGCTGCTGCTCTATCCAACTGAGCTACCGGACCTGTTTAGAATAATCTGTTTTGATTATTGGCGTGTAAAAGTACAAAAATCAATTTTATACAAGCACGCATTTAATACCAATATGCTGTTAATTATAGAAAATAATGATTTAATTAGCTTTAATTCCGAAATTATTCCAAAAAGTAAACTTTATTTCTTCTTTTCTTTGGTTTTCGGAGCTGTCTTTTTGGTTTCTGTTTTTTTAGCTGATGCAGGTTTTTCTGCTTTTTTCGCTTTTGCCGGTTTCTTTGATTCAGCTTCTGCCGCTACTTCCGATGTTTTAATTACATTGCCGGGTTGTCCACATGTTCTTTCAATCCTGAGTTTAAAATCGGATAACACGTTCATGTAGTTTATATAAGCTTCGTAAGGCGAAGGGTAGGGGTTGAAATATTTATGAACTTCACCATCGGCAAGCCATTTTGTTGACATGTAATAGAAATGATCACTGGTTTGCAAATAATTCCAGTCGCGCAACAAATCAGGGTCAGAACAATCCTTTAACAAAGGTAACAGCGAATATAAATTATCAAATGCATCTTCCTGCAAATCATTTCCAAGCCATGCGGTCAGATCACGTTCAGTGTCAGCCCATGAAATCGGATACGGAACTTTCACTGCTGATACTGGCTGCAATTTGGCAGCAAGTTCTGATGGGGTTTTGAAACTGTATTTGGTTTTCTTTAATATGGTTGCAGGCAGCGAGCGTATAAAATCAAAGATGCCGGTATCAGCCCATTGATGCTCACCGAGAGTTTCATAATCCATGAACAAATTGATTACTTCAAATTTGGGATCCAGAGCATTAACCCATCCTGCAAATTTATCGGCAGTCAATGGCCATTCTGACCAGCCTTTGTTTGAAAAGCGGAAAGCAATATCATCACTCATCTGGAAATTACGCATGAGCACTTTAAGCTTTGGATTCACGTCATTACAATATATGAAGTTAGGGCTTTTCCACCCGAGCACATGTTTTGCGCCTTCAGTTAAAATTACATTGTAACCCATATCAGCCACCATAGTTCCGATCTTATCAGAATAAAGCAACTCTGAATTACGGAAGGCAGTGGGTTTTACATTGAATAACTGTTTAATTTTATCGCTATGTAATTTTACCTGCCGTTCAAACTCTTCCTTTGAACGCAATGAAGCAAGGCTATGTGAATAAGTACCTGCCAGAAACTCAATGTTTCCGGTTTTGGCAAGTGTTTTAAAACTCTCAATGACTTCAGGTGCGTACATTTCAAGCTGTTCAAGAACACTTCCCGACATGCTGAAGCTTACTCTGAATTGTTTTCCATGGCGTTCAATCAGTTCAAGCAATACCTGATTTGCCGGAAGATAACTTCTGGTAGCAACTCTTTTTATAATTGAACGGTTCTGGAACTCATCGTAGTAATAATGGTTATCTCCAATATCGAAAAAACGATAGGTTCTTAGCCTAAAAGGCTGATGCAGGTGAAAAGATAGGCAAATTGCGTTCATATGATCAAATGATTAATATTGTTCTGAGTTATAAAATTTGTTTGTTGAATATTTAAATTTGTTTTTTTTAACTGACTTGTTGGAAGTAAAATTTTATCAGCCATAAACTGCTTTGTTATATACATCAATTACCTTTAAGGCAGCATTTTCCCATTTCAGGTTGTCAACCTCAGCTTTTCCATAACGATGGAACATTTTGTTCAATCCTTTGTAATTCAATAAGGCATAAATGCTGTCAGCAAGTGCTTCGGTATCCCAGAAGTCAACCTTAAGAGCGTGAACCAGTATTTCTGAAACCCCTGACTGTTTACTAATTACAACAGGTACATTGGTGCGTATTGCTTCAAGAGGTGCAATACCAAATGGTTCTGATACTGAGGGCATAACATATACATCGCTCATGGCATACATCCTGTCAACATTATCGCCTCTCAGGAATCCTGTAAAATGAAACCGGCTGCCTAAGCGGCGGCGTGCCACCTGATGTATCATTTTGTTCAGCATATCACCTGAACCTGCCATGACAAATCTGACATTTGGATCGCGCTCAAGTATTTTATGAGCAGCTTCAACAAAATATTCCGGACCTTTCTGATAGGTTATACGACCCAAAAAAGTAACAATCTTTTCATCAACAGCAGCTCTCACATGATGCCAGTCCGATTTGTCCGCCGGTTCAACTGCATTATGTACTGCAAAAACCTTTTTGGCATCAATTCCATATCGTTCAATAACAGTATTCCGTGTAAGATTGCTTACTGCAATAACATAATCGGCTTCACGCATACCCATTTGTTCAATCTGGAAAACTTCATGATTTATGTTTTCGCCTGAACGGTCAAATTCAGTAGCATGCATATGCACCACCAGTGGCTTGCCTGTGGCATGTTTGGCAGCCACTCCTGCCGAGTAAGTGAGCCAGTCGTGAGCATGAATAACGTCAAACTCATTCTTTGAAGCCAATACAGCACCTACCAGAGCATAGCGTGCTACTTCTTCCATAAGGTTAGTTCCGTATTTTCCGGAAAACTCAAAACGCATACCCGGAAGTATCTCCGACCTTGTTTCAGTTTTACTGCTTTCTTCGCTGCTAAGTTTTTCGAATTCTTCCGGACCAACATAAGGGACCAGGTTCGAACCAACTTCAAGAAGCGTGATTTTATCCCAGAATTGCTGAACTACTTTATTTGTGATTTCAATTGGTACATCGCTGGCGTTCAATATTCTGACAGCCTCTTCGCTTTCGTCGCCATAGGCTTTAGGTACAACAAAAAGAACTTCTGTATTATATTTTGCCAGACCTTTGGTAAGCCCGAAGCAAGCAGTTCCCAAGCCTCCTGAAATATGTGGAGGAAATTCCCAGCCAAACATTAGAACTTTCATTATTTTTCCCCCTTTGCTTTATTGTTGTCCATGTAAGAATTTAAAATCTGATCCATACGTAAAATTTCGGCAACACTCCATGCCATTGATATTGATCCGCCCGGTTTGTGAGGAGGATCACCGTCAAACAATTCTGAAATAGATCCTATTGCATGTTCAGTGAGAGTTTCTTCAAGCCCCTTGTAAATTCTTGAAATAGTTTGAATACCACTCTTTCCATGAATTTTCAGATAACCTTCGGCAAAGTGACCAAGCAACCAGGGCCATGCTGTACCCTGATAACAGGCTCTGTCGCGTTGAGCCTGATTGCCGGCATAAACACTATGATAGTTAACATCGTTTGGTGATAGTGTTCGTAAACCTCTTGTTGTGAGTAATTCTGATTTCACAACATCAAGAACTGATTTTCTTATTTCTTCAGGTATCGGGCTGTATTCAAGCGAGGTAGCTATAACCATATTAGGACGTACTGACCAGTCTTTGTAATCGCCCTGTACATAATCAGCGAGATATTTTTTCTTTTTATCCCAGAATGTTTCTGTAAACGCAGTAGGAATTTTGTCAGCCAGAGGTTTCCACTCATTGATAAAGCTCTTGTCATTTGCATTCTGAGCACATTCCAGTGCAAACATTATTGCATTATACCATAAAGCATTAACTTCTACCGCAAGTCCTGTACGCGGATGCAAAGGTTCCTTATTTACAAAAGCATCCATCCAGGTAACAGCACAACCTTTTTCACCGGCATAAAGCAAGCCACTATCGGTTGCGTGAATATTGAAATCAGTTCCTTGTTTATAACCTTCAAGGATTTTTTTCATTACCTTGCCGTACTCTTTCCACACTGTTTGTGTGCTTTTTGTGTGACGGGCATATTGCTGTAAAGCCCAGAAAAACCATAAAGGAGCATCCACTGAGTTATATAAAGTCTTTGAACCATGACCAACATTTGGGAAAAGACAACCATGCATTTCTGAAATCATGGTATCTATTACATTCAGAAATGTTTTGGTGTTATTTGTTGTAAGTGTAAGTCCGGGTAATGCAATAAAAGTGTCTCTTCCGCGTCTGCCAAACCATGAGAAACCAGCCAGAACATGAACATTATCGCCTTTTTGCACAATGAATTGCTGAGCTGAATTTATCAGACAATGTTTGTAGCTGTTTCGTGGAATACGGGATTTTACTTCATCATCAAATAATTTTTTTAATCTTGCAGGTTTTAGTTCATTTAAGCCGGCAGAAAAATAAATACTTTCACCTTTCTCAATTCCTACTTCAAAATAACCGGGTACAAATAAATCTTCAAGATAATCATATCCACGGGCTCGTTCGCGTATGTATTCAAAATTGTAATACCAGTCAGGAACATGAGTATAAACAGCTTTCTTTGAGAATTGCATAATCAAAGGTGTATAGCCGGTATACATACGCACTTTAATACCATTCTGAACCTCTTCATATTTATCGTCAACGTCCATGTTTGCCTTGCTAAGTGCATGGATATTTCTAAAAGCAAGGAAAGGTTTGAATCTTAGTGTAGTAGGTGAATGGGCATCCTGTAGTGTGTATTTTATTATTATACGGTCGTCGTTACGCACCAGAAGTACTTCTTTTGTAAGAACAACTCCACCTACTCTGTATGTAAGTATGGGAATAGGTTCTGTGTCAAAATTGCGGATATACCTGTGACCTTTGGGATTAAATACTTCGCCGTCAAATTTATGTATGGACAGGTTAAATTCTGCATCATGTTGTATAACGGTTTCATCAAACGATGAAAGTAAAACATGGTTGTCTTCATCAAGGCCGGGCTGGGGAGTTACAAGTAAACCATGATATTTACGGGTATTACTGTAAATAATGGTAGTGTTTGCGTACGATCCCGCCCTGTTCGACCTGAGTAATTCTTTGGGTAATGAATATTCAAGGTTGACCAACTGTTCTTTATCAAACTGGATATAGCTCATAAAACCAGTAAATTATTTGAAATATTATTTTATAAAAATTTGTGCAAAAATACATGAATTAACTGTATTAAGTATCAATCGTTGAAACTTTTAGAAAATTTAACAACCTCAAACTTCCATTGACTCTCTAGAAGCATGGAAATGTTTTTAAAAAGTGGAAGGTGGGATTTTTTCAGTAATTGTAAAAACTGTCTAATAAATCAAAAACAGTTTAAATACGTAATGAACCGGTAATCACTGTTTGATCCAGAACCTGCTGGAGTGAGTATTGTCATTTAGAAGTGACAGTATATAAAAACCGTTACTTAATCCGGAGATATTTATTGTTTTTCCGTTTTCGAGTGTGGATATATAAAGGAACTGACCTGAAATATCTGAAATTAATATCTGGCTGTCGTCAGGCCTAGCAGTGTCAATAGTGATATAATCAGTTGCAGGATTGGGAAATACCCGAAAAACGGGAGGTTCATGCTTAATATGATTTTCACCGGTGATATCAAAAACAATTTCAAATAATTTACCCGGTTTTGTACCTGAACCTTCACTTGACATATACAATTTATTGGGTGTTACAAAGGCTATTCCTTCAACCTGCCCAGGTAACGATTTGAAGTTATAATCAATTCTGTTGCCTTTGAAGAAGTCATTTCCGGGATAATTTTTGAACGAAACAATTTTTGTAGATGTTAGTAATACCAGTTCACCTGAGCTCCGGTTAATATCGGCTGAGGTAACCCTTCCGCTTTGAGCATCAGATCCAATATAAACCGAATCAATTAATTGTGCAATGTGATTTCCGGGCAGTGCAGGCAGTTTGTAAAGCTTGCAAAAACCATTGAAAGGGTTGGTGCGGTTTTTTGTGAACAGGAATAATGAATCCTCATGCCAGATAATAGCTTCACAATCGAAATTCCTCTGCGGTTTGGGAGGAGGAAATTCTGTTTGATCTTCGTAGGAAAATTCAATTTTCTCAGCAGTAACAGAACCTGAAGCTATATCATCAGGGTTTGGAATACGGTATATTACCAGATCAGTCCTTTTATTATTGTTATTACCGGCATCCGAAATATAAAATCGTCCTTGTGGATCAACTGTCAGATCTTCCCAGTCAACATTCGTTGCATTTGTGATTTTTAAAACCCTTTTTAATTGTCCGGTAGTATCAATATAATATATCTCATTATTATTTCCTGAATCTTCATGTGTCCAAATTTCATTTGTGTTTTGAACTGCAAGTCCGGAACTTTCAATAATAACTGACGGTAGTTCAGTTATTATTCGATAATCCAGGTCAATCTCGGTTTTTATTATAGAACCCGGGTTATAATTGATTTTTTTTTGTGATTGTGCGGAAACAATAGCTGAAATAAGCATTATGGCAAGAAAAGTACCAGTTTTTGTTTTCATAAGTGTTAAGAATTGATTTTTTCAAAAGTTTCAATGTCTCTTATTCCCTTGCGACTCAGTATTATGCAGTAACGCTTGTATTTAATCTGTTCATCACTTTTGAGCTGCATTATAAGGTTAATGTAATATATTTTTTCTCCGTTAATGATCTCATATTGCATATCACCGTTTGGTGCATATAATGGAACAAAGGGATCATCCATTTTTGCAATGAAGTTGGAGAAGTTGAAACGTATAATTTCATTTACTCCTTGTGTTGTAAACTTACTGCTAAGATTAAGATTAGCACGGTTGATCTGAACTAATTTGCGGAAAAGTATGATCTTCTCCATATTGTTCCGGTTATTGGCTTCCAGAATTGCTGATCTTTCCCTCAAATTCATTATTTCGGGTGGCACTTTTGATTCTGCAATAAAGTCCATTGCTTCTTTACTCATGCCAACATCGTATTCATTCAAAGAAATTTGCGTTTTTTGATCAAAATGTCTTTTTCCAAGTTTATGTGCAAAATAATATCTGCTCAGATCTTTGATGCGGTCTTTGAGCATATAGCTTATGACTAAAGCAACAAATAATGGCATAGTAAAGTTTCCATAGCGTTGCTGAAAAGAAAAAGCCATAGCAGTAGCAAAAATCATTGAGATACCGGCAGCAAGGCTATAATAAACCTGTTCAGCTATTGCGCCATCCCTTTTTTTATCAGTGTTCAGAAATAGTTCATTTTCAGCATATTTGCTTAATAAACCTAATCTAAAAACCAATCTCCGGTTATGCTCGGGGTCATTCTTGTCAACATACAGATAGCCTTTTTCTTTCTTATATGCAATCTCTTTATTGATAAGCGAAAATAATTGCCCTAATGATTCTTTATTAATATTTGTAGTTTTTTCGAGGCTGCTGATAAGTTTAAAAGTGTGTTCTTCAATAATATGGCTCATAAACTCATCGCCAAACAAATAATAATTGAACACTTCTTTTGTAATTGTAGGTACATTGATTATTCTACGAAGGTTCCGGTAATTCTCTGTAATCTTTTGAACATTTGAAGAGTATGTGTCTATAAGAAATGCAATATCATCGTGAATGGTATTTTCAGTGATATGATTGATTTCATCACGTAAGGCACTTCTGAGAATTGAAAGGAACATTCTTATCTGATACTCATATTCAGCAGTTTTTGAACGCGATGGCTCTGAAGCAAGATTTGTGAACGATTGTTCAAGCAGACTGAATGGAGGCTCGTTGTTGTTAGCAATGTTCCTTAACAAGAATACCGGTGTAATAAGCCGTATATTGGTTTTTAACATCCGGTAAAAGTCGTTCTTTGTAAAAGTGGTTTGATTGATATCGAGGCTGTTAGGGATGAATATCCATGTGTTACAGGCAAAATCGCTGATTTCTTTTTTTTTGCCTGCAATGAAACTCAGTTTGATTTCAATAGAGAACTTGTCGTGTATTTTAACAACATCTTCAATCATAAATAGATCACAACTATGAATTAAGTATTTCTGCAAAAGTACTAAAATCCAAAAACACCATCAGGAGTAATACCCAGATATCTGAACCAGGTCTCGCCGGCGATTATATTCAGAACCCAGGATATTATCATAAGTGTAATACCGTATTTGAATGCATCGCTCATACTGTACTGATCAGTTTCGTATAAAAGTGCTGCAGGTTTACTGTTAAAAGGCAGAACATATACATGATTGATCATAAATGCAACAGGTAATGCCAGGCTAATTACATCATAACCAAAACGATTTGCCACACCGATTGCTATTGGTATGAAAATCATGGCACGCATGGTTTTGGCCTGAAAAATCAAAGCGCTGAAAGTCATTACTCCGGTAAGCAAAATATAAAGGACCCAAAAATGAGTTTGATCACCTATACCCAGACTATCGAAAAATGAATTTACAGCAATTGATGGGAAATCGGTAACATCAAAACCTGAACCTATAGTGTAAGCACCTGCTGAAAAAAGCATTAGATGCCATGGTATATCCACTTCATTCCATTTAATAATGCCATACCGCGGTAATAATGCAACTATGGCACCTACAAATGCAACGGCTGTTGCACTAATACCATGAATACGGTCAGTAGCCCAAAAAATGAGGATAAGTACAAAAATTACAATGCTTTTGATTTCTCCTTTTTTCAAACTTCCAAGTTTTGCGTATTCTTCCCTGAGTCGTTCCATTCCGCCCTGTATTTGAGGCATTCGTTCTTCAGGAGCCAAAGGGAAAAATACTTTCATGGCGAGGATATATCCAATAAATGAAGTACAAATTACTATTGGCAACATTGCTATCATCCAGTCTCCAAAAAATACCCGTCCGCCAATAGCACCACCAATTAAAGCAGCTGCAAGTAGATTGGCACCGGCACCAGTGAGATAGGCTCCGGCACCAAGATTGATATTTAATAAGTTCTGTAATACAAGGCTGCGACCAAAATTATGATGACCACTTCTCTGCCTTGGACTATAAATGGCATTCATGACCATAAATATTGGAAGCAATATCGCAGCTTTTGCAGTTGTAGCTGAAATAAAAGCAGACAAAACCAGATTAATAATTATGAAACTTATAAAAATCGAAGAAGCATTTTTACCAAACTTAAGGATGAATAACAATGCAAATCTTTTAGCTACCCCGGTTGCAACAAGCATGCTCGCAAGAACAAACGACATGATATTCAGCCACATAACCGGATGTCCAAGTTGGGCATAGGCCATTTTTTCAGGTAATACGCCTGTAAGCACCAATGCAACTATAAGTATGAGCGAAGTCAGGTAATTAGGTATGGCTTCTGTCATCCAAAGAATGAGCGAAGCAACAAAGATGGCAAGCATCATTTCGTTGCTACGTGAAAAAGCCTCTGAACCCAATTTGGCAAATGCTTTTCGAGCTTCTTCTGAAACAAGTCTTGTAGGGTCAATATCCTGAAGAAACGGGACTTTGATTATAAATGCAAATAAAATAAATGCAATTATAGCAAGTGGTCCTCCAATCATTGCAAGCCATTTTTCAAAATGAGTCTTATCGCGTTTTGGCAGCTTTTCAATGCGATAATTGTGCATGTCGAGCAGGTCAATTGTATTGTCGTTTTCTGTATCAGTCTGAGTTTTGTTCATTCCCTTCCCTTCCCGGATTATTAATTACTGTGTTCTGTAGTGTAAGTTATTTATATGTGAAAGTATTATCAGAAGATTATTATTCTTGTTTTCTTACCAGGTAGAAAAAGGCTTTTTCATAAGCATGGAATTGTAATATTTGACATCACCTGTAACCTCATCTCCAAGCCAGGAGGGTTTTTCAAAAAGTTCATCCTCACTTTCAAGTTCAATCTCTGCAATTACAAGACCCTCGTTTTCGCCATAGAATTCATCCACTTCATAAGTATGCCTGCCAACATTAACCAGATATCTCGTTTTATCAATCACACCTGGTTCACAAATTTTCAGAAGTTCTTCAACCTCATTAACCGGTATTTCTTTTTCCCATTCATAGCGGCTGGCTCCCGAAGCACTTCCAATACCTTTAATGGTAATAAATCCTTTATCACCTTTAATACGAACCCTTACGGTTCGTTCAGGAACAGATGAGAGATAGCCTTGTGTAATACGCGTTTCCTTTTGAACAAAAGGTTTAAAATTACCTTTAATCAGAAATTTTTTTTCTATTTCCTGTGCCATTATAATTGTGTTTTGAAGATTTAAATTATTTGTTTGATTTAATTTGCCAATGGTTTATTGATCATCCCTATTACTCGTTTAATGGCCTGAAGGTAGTTTATATTCTCAACTCCTTCCAATTGTAGATCACTGATTGTTTTTTTAATATCGTCAGTCTCAGTGGATTCCGAGTTGATAGTTATAACTTTTGCGCCATTTATAAGTACTTCACCATATTCACATATTGTGTCATTTACCATATACCCCAGTCGTTTTTTATAAACCCTGACTGCCTGAAGATCCGGATGGTTTCGAATTATTTCCATAAATTCATCATAAGTATAAACTTCTTTATTCAGTTCAGGAATTGGAACCTGAAACGCTGGAAAAACTTCATTTTTTAATACTGAAACCTGAATCGGGAATTCTCCTTTCATAAGCGGATTCCATTGTTCAAGACCATCAATGGTTTGTACATAGGTTTTGATATCCATTTTCCCGTCACGGATTTTAGTATTATTAATATCATTGGTTCTTGACATGATGTATATCTCTTCTGAATGTCGTTCCCACACTTTCTCTGGAACCGGGGCTGAGAGACGGGACATGCGAAAATGTGCGTTATCGAAATTTTGCCCAAATGAACGAAATTCAAAACGAGGTTTTGAAATTTGACCTATTTCAATTTTTTCTTTAGTCATAATAAATTTATTTTGTTGATGCTATATTAAGTTCTTTAGAAGATGATTTTAAACTATATTCCGGCAGGATAGCCTGTTTTTTAAGTTCTATCCTGCCGGAATATTATTTGATTAATTAAGGTAAAGTGCCTGCATTATTATTTGAGGATCCTTTGGTTATTTCAGTGAAAATGAAGAAGTTGCCACTTCCGTCCGGTTTGCGGCCATAACTCTGGGTTTCTTCAAAAGCCGGAAATGTTACATTGTCAATGATATTTCCTGAAGCATCCTCGAGCCATACCTGCTCTCCGTTACTTGACAGACCAAAACCACTTGGATCGTCATCATCAACTACTATTACATAAAAGCCTTTCGGCTGCATGATTGTTCCGGCAGGGAATTCTTTTTTAGGTTTAGTACCGTTATTTCCACCATTATCATAAATTTTATATCCGCTGATATCAACTGGAATGCTGGAACCATTGTAAATTTCAATCCAGTCAGGGTCGGCTACAGTTCCTCTTGAATAGATCTCGTTCATTACAATGATAATTGAGGCTGTATTTTGATTTGGAGCTCCTTTTGTGACAGTGTTAAGTATCTGCCAGTTATCGCTTCCGTCAGGGAGCCGTCCGTAGCTTTGTGATTCTTCAAGAGCCGGAAATTTTATATCATCAATGATGTTTCCCGCAGCATCTTCAAGCCATACCTGTTCGCCATTGCTTGACAAACCAAAACCGCTTGGATCGTCATCATCAACTATAATCACACAGAACCCTTTTGGCTGGATGATAGTACCGGCAGGGAATTCTTTTTTAGGTTTAGTACCGTTGTTTCCGCCATTGTCATAAATTTTATATCCGCTTATGTCTGCCTGGTTGTCTGAAGGATTATAAATTTCGATCCAGTCAGGATTGTCCACAGTACCTCTTGAATAGATCTCGTTCATTACAATGATAACTGAAGCTATATTTTGATTTGGAGCTCCTTTTGTGACAGTGTTAAGTATCTGCCAGTTATCGCTTCCGTCAGGGAGCCGTCCGTAGCTTTGTGATTCTTCAAGAGCCGGAAATGTTACATCATCAATGATGTTTCCCGCAGCATCTTCAAACCATACCTGTTCTCCGCTACTTGACAAACCAAAACCACTTGGATCGTCATCATCAACAACAATCACATAGAATCCTTTTGGCTGGATTATAGTACCTGAAGGGAATTCTTTTTTTGGCTTTGAACCGGCATTTCCACCGTTATCATAAATTTTATATCCGCTGATATCTAATTGATTGTCAGAGGGATTATAAATTTCAATCCAGTCAGGGTTATCAATAGTCCCTCTTGAATAAATTTCATTAATTTTTGCAACACCGGGTGGCGGAGGTGTAGAGTTATCATTAGGTGTGCCTTTGGTTACTACATATAATATCTGCCAGTTGTCGTTTCCGTCAGGGTATCTTCCATATGACTGGTTTACTTCCAATGCTGGAAATGTAACATTATCAATAATGCTTCCTGAAGCATTTTCAAGCCATACTTCTTCTCCTTTTCCTGAAAGTCCGAAAGAATCCTCGCCGCCATCATCTACTACAATTACATAAAAGCCTTTTGCAGGGATAACAGTACCATCTGGAATGGTTTTCTTTGGTTTGCTGCCACTTTGACCGCCATTATCATATATTTTATAACCGCTTATATCGGCTTCAAAACTTGATGCATTATATAGTTCAATCCAGTCAGGCTCATCGGTAGTTCCTTGACTATATATTTCATTCATTTTTATGATTGGTTCCGGCAATGCATCACTATTAGGTGCACCCCGGGTTATAGTATTAAGGATTTCCCAGTTCGGACTACCATCCGGATTACGTCCGTATGACTGGGTTTTGTCCATAGCAGTAAAATTTACATTATCAATTATATTGCCTTTTGCATTTTCCAGCCAAACCTCTTCTCCGCCGCTTGATAAGCCAAAACTTGCTTCACCTCCGGCATCAGTAACAATAACATAAAAACCTTTGGCAGGAATCGTAGTGTTATCAGGGAATGATAATTTAGGTTTTGCACCTGACTGACCACCTATGTCATAAATCTTGTATCCGCTAATATTTACTTCTACATCCGAAGCATTGTAAATTTCAATCCAGTCAGGATCTTCAACTGTACCTCTTGAATAAATTTCATTCATTAAAATCAGAGGTGCTCCAACAGTGTATGCACTGGTGGTTTGAGGAGCTCCGGTGGGATAATATCCAAATTTCCCATTTGTGTTCTCAGCCTGAATATAAAAAGATATCGTTGTTTCAGATGCCTGACCCGGTATCTGAGCTGAATAAATGTTATTTGTACCTGTCATATTAATCGTTTGAAAAGTGCCTTCATTGACTTTATAGAATAAAGTAACTGTTTTTACACCATTCATGTCAGAAACCTTAACACTTACAGAAACTGCCTGATTATCAGAAGGTATTTGCGGATTCAAAACCATATCGCTGATAGTTGGCGGACCTTGAAAAACCTCATCTTTTACGCAGCCATTGAATAATATGCCTATGACTGCAAAAATTAAAAATATGTTTTTAGTTTTCATATCTTATACAATATTGATTATTAATAATTTAAAAGTTAATTTCAAATCTTACACTTACCATGCTAAAATCTTCACCGGCTTTGCCTTTACCATCCACAACCAATTTTGGATTACGGGTAAGCTGGCCGTTTTCATCATATCCTACAAATAGTTTGTTTTTTCCGCTTGCATAACGATCGTGATTCAGATAAGCGTAGTTTAGCATGATTTTTACATTATTATTGGCAAAATAATTAATTCCGAATGTGATTCCTTCGCCGGCACCACCCATCAGGGTTTCCATGCTGCTGTTAAGGTTCAGATAATCGTAGCGTAAAGCAATTTCAATGTCGCCCCATGATTTTCCACGGTTAACCTGGGTAAATTCCCCTTCATTTGAGTTATAATTGTATTTACCTCCGAATAATAACCAGCCACCAAAGATATATCCACCATTAAAGTTCAGTGTTTCAAGGTTTTCAAGTCTGTGTACACTGCATAAATGATATTCTGATTGAAATCTTAGATTTTTATAATATCCGGCCAGTTCAAATCCGTTTAGTGTTGAATAATCAACTTTGGCAATCAAATCAGTATCAAGATATTTTTTTCTGTTGATTGAAGTTAATGAACGTGTGCTATAACGCATTGTACCAGCAGCTTCTGCATCAGTTTTAGGTGTACGGTAAGAGCCTGCAAGACCTACGTGAAGCCCTTTGTTCATATCTTTATATAATGGCATGAATACTAACCTTCCGGTAAAAGAATAGCCTTCATCAATACCCAGATCCTTGTTGTTATCCAATGAATATGTTCTTTCTTCAATATCATCAACTCTTTGGAAATGTATACCACCCATGGCAAGCAACCATTTATAATGGTATGTTCCCAGTAAACCAATGTGTCGTGACGGCGTGAGTGCATTAATTACCATAGGCCTTTCCATAAATGCCAGATAACGCGAGGTAGTGGTTCGCTCCATTGAATAGTTTTCTTTGAAATTACCAACTTTTAAATCAAAATTATCACCAAAAGACCTTTGCACATACGCATCTTTTAGCTCGAGCTGCGAGTTTGATATATCCATATCGAATTCACCATACCATTTTTCAGCAATTTGTGTTTTTACTGCAAAACGAGCTCTCCTTATTGAAGTCCCATTTCCTATGGGATTATATGTGTCGCCAAAAAACATTGCTCCATCAGCCTGAGCACGTACATCGTACCAAACACGATGTCTGCGGTCTTTGCTTTCCATAACCAGAATCCCGTTGCGTTCTTCAACCAGTAGCGAAGTACGTTGAACTTTAACTCCGTATTGATTGTACCGCACACTGCTGTTCATCTGGATATCGGCAACAACTCTTTCATTTAAAAAGAATTCTGTTTCGTCGTAATCCGGATGCGAGAATACAAGAAGGTCGGTTGAATTTTTACCCACCTCAATTCTATAGGCGCCTTCATTGTTTGTTAGTGTTTGTGTAACAGCACCTTTAAGGCGGACTGTAACCCCACTGAGTGCTTCTCCGGTTTCGGAAGAAGTTACTTTTCCGGTAACTACCCGGGTTTGTGCCATCATGGTCATGCCAAAAAGGCTCAACATGATGATTAGAAAAATTTTCTTTTCTTTCATAAGTGAAACATTTTAATTAATAATTAAACATTTGTGATTCATATAAACTGGGTTATAAATTCATAATCTTATTCTACCGTTTTGTGTGTTTTTATATTCTTCAGTTAAAGTCCGGCTAAAAACTGATTTAAATTATCATTTCTTGACAGATTAAGCTTTTTACGAAGCCGGTAGCGGGCTATTTCCACACTCTTTGGAGCAATATTCATTAATGATGCAATCTCTTTACTTGATAAGTTGATTCTCAGGAGAGTGGCAAGTCGCTTATCCAGTTCAGTAAGATCCGGATATGCAGCTTCAAGCTTGGCATGAAAGTCTTTATGTATCAATTCGGTACGCTCATAAAAATCTTTTGTTTCGTTAGTAAAAGTCATTTTCTGACGTATCAGTGCTTTTAGTTCTTTTATTCCGGTTTTGGATTTCTCTGTATCCGTTGTGCTGGCGATCTCATCAAGTTTACTGGCAATGTTTTCCAGAAATGATCGCTGCTCGCTAATATTGATGGCTGCATTAACTAAATCCTTCCTTTTGGATTCAAGTCTGGTGTTTAACAACCTGTTTTCCATTTGCATCATGTTTAGCTCCAGATGGTTAAGTGATTTCTGTGCAGTAAATGAATGATTCTGTTCAATAAGAAGTTCTTTTTCAGCATTCATTCTTAATCTTTGCTGATTAAAGTACAGTAATACCAGGGCTATTATGATCAATGCCGCTACAATGAAAATTCCAGGCATGATCATATTGAGTCTGTGAACCGTATCTTCCAGTGTGCCAGAGCTGCTGATATTTGAAATTTCCACTGTGTTATTTGAACTGACCTGTAAATTGAATACATTTTGAGCAAAAAACAATGCAAAATAAGACAATAATCCTGCAATCAATGGTGCGATAATCCACCCGATAGCAATTCCATACAATGCTTTGAACTTTATTTCACGAACGCCTTTTACCAGCCCTATTCCCAATATTGAACCTATAACTACCTGAGTACTGGAAACAGGAACCATAGGCAGAGCGGGAAGTCCGATTTTGACTAAAAGGCTTGATAAGGTTTGGGATGAGAAAATAAATAATACCAATGAATGTGAGAGAACAACAACAATGGCAGCTTCCGGAGTCAGAGCCAGAATACCATTTCCTATTTTATCCATTACACCATGGCTATATGTAAATATGCCAACAGAAATAGCCAGCCCTCCTATTAAAAACAGAATCTGAACTCCATCCAGGGTGAATAAACCAAAGTCAAGGACAATTTTGGGGGCTGATGGTACGAAGACTCCCATAACGTTGGCTATATTATTAGCACCAAGGCTGTACGCCCCAAATGCGCCTACCACTATTAAAGCAACACGGATATAATAATCAAGTTTAATGATATGTATCTCTGATCTTTTTAGAAACCAACGCATTAATTTAAATAATCCGGCTGCAAACAACATCCCGAAAATCGGTCCTGTGATCCAGCTTCCTACAATTTTTCCCAGTACCTGATAATTGGTAGGATTACCTGTGAATGTGCTCCATCCGATAATTGAGCCTACAATAGCCTGACTTGTGGAGATAGGTAAAGTGCGGCGAACCATGAGGAAAATTATAAATGCTGTACAAAGCGATATGGTGAATGCCCCCCCCCAGGGCATCCACTGAACCAAGCTGATTTAGTGTTTCGCTTCCGCCCCTTCCCTGAAAAACTGCACCCAGAATTACAAAAATGCTGGCTATTGTTGCTGCTTTTCTAAAACTTAACATTTTCGATCCAACTGCAGTTCCGAAAATATTGGCTGCATCATTTGCTCCTAATGACCATCCAAGAAACAGACCGCTGGATATGAAAATTAAAAAAAGCATCGCTTGGATCTACTGTTTTAGATTGTTCGGATAATAGCCATGATTGAAAGTAGATCTGCTACTTCCTGAGCAGCATCTGATAGGGTTTCAATATGCAGAGTGAAGTATCGTAAATGAAATTTTTCACTTAATTTCAGATTCAGCATTTCATGAAATACCCTGCGTTTTATAGAATCTGCAAGCTTATCAGCCTCTTTTTCAAAAAGATATACCCGATGCAGACTTTCTTTAATACTATCTGGTTTACGGAAATAGGCTTTGGCTGCCGGTATTACTGATTCAATTGCAGAACAGGATAACTCTGTTAGCTTAACCAGATCCTGATGTATTTCAACAGGAATAAAAGGAATTTCAACATCGAACTGATATAGATTTGATTTTGCAAGATCCAGGATGTTGTCAAGGCTTTCAAGTAGCTTAAGTATGTCGCCTCTAAGCTGAGGCATCAGGGATTGAGTGTAAAGTATGCTTTCAATCTCTCTTTTTATAATGTCTGCCTCCGTTTCAAGCCCTGAAAGTGTCTTTACATTATCCAGAAAACTTTCGTTATTATTTTGGAGATAATTACTAACCCCTTCTTTGAATATGACTGAGCCCTGATCAACAATGTTTAAGAAACGCTCAATCAGCTCAATTGATTTATTGGAATGTTTAAATGAGAACATAATAATGCGATGAAAAAGAAACTCTACAAAATTAGAATATTTTGCAGATAATCATTAAATCAATTGCTAAGGTGATAAAATTAGTTTATTAACACTATGTATAGCTATATTAATATGTAATAGAATGATAATCAGATTAATAAAATGTTAATGTAGTGGTTGATTATGTTATTTAATGATTAAGCCTTTGTTGATGCATAGGTTTTGATGTGTTTGTATGAGCGTGTTTTATTGCTTGATAATATAATTATGGATCCTAAAAATCTCAGTTTGTGATTTTTTTATCCGGACTTTAAAGGATGCTAAGGCTGGTGAGATTTATTCTCTAAACTATTGTGGTAAAATAGAAAGAATCCAGAAATTTATTAAACTTGGTTTTCATAGTTGTCAAATATTTACAATTTATAAGAAAGATTTATAAAGTATTGTAAGAAAATTTACACCTATCAGTTGCTTTTATTTATTTTTGCATGACAACCAGTAAATCTTTAAAAAATGACAGATATTTTATTTGAACTATCTGAAATTCATAAGCATGGAAAACCTTTTGTGCTTTGTATTGTAACTGAAACCTTTGGTTCAACACCGCGGAAAGAAGGTGCCCGCATGATAGTCTTTGATGATGGCAGTAGCAAAGGTACAATCGGTGGTGGTTCGGTAGAATTTCAGGCAATTAATGATGCAATAAAAATTCTTGAAACCCGAAAACCGATCAAGAAAAAATTTGAACTCGAAGACGATCTTCAAATGCATTGCGGAGGTAATATGGAGATTTATTTTGAACCATTTTACCCGGATTTAAAATTGTATGTATTTGGTGCCGGACATGTTGGCAGAGAAGTTGGAAAGTATGCTAAAGACTTTGGTTTTCAGGTTGTTTTTGTTGATCATCGCAAGGATATATTTAAGGAATTTGAAAATAGTTATGCCACTTGTATTGCTAAGGATTATTTTGAATCGCTTAATGATATTCGTTTTGATAAACGTGATTTTGTGGTTATTACAACCCCAAAACATGAATTTGATGAGAACCTCATTGGCGTGATAGGCAAGGAAAGTCTTGCCTACCTTGGTATGATCGGGAGCAAACGAAAAGTTAATGAGGCACGTAAAAGATTATTGGAAAATAATATTCTTACCGAGGATCAGCTTGATTTTGTTGATATGCCTATTGGAATACCATTTAATGCCGAGACGCCTGCAGAAATTGCCATCAGTATTGTTGCAAAACTTATTGATACCAAAAACAAGCTCAGTTTATGAACACAATCAGGTTTGTACTGGATGATCAAATAGTTACTGTTGACTTCAATAAGGTTGATTATCATCCGTCAACTACTGTACTGAATTACCTAAGATCGCTGCCGGGTCATAGAGGTACAAAGGAAGGTTGCGGAGAAGGCGATTGCGGTGCATGTACAATAGTACTTGGGGAACTTGAAGATGGCAGGATTAAGTATAAGGCTGTGAATTCGTGCCTGTTATTCCTTTCTGCAATTCATGGAAAACAGGTTATAACTATAGAAAATCTTGCTCAGCAAAATGGAAATGAAATAAAATTACATCCGGTTCAACAGGCAATAGTTGAAAATTATGGAAGTCAGTGTGGGTTTTGCACGCCTGGTGTAATAATGACAATGTTTGCTTTGTATAAATCTGATATTGAGATTTCAAAAAAGAATATCATAGAATGTCTTGCAGGAAATTTATGCCGCTGCACAGGTTACGAACCTATCAGCAAAGCTGTAATTCAAGCATGTAACAATCGGCAGCCAGATCATTTTGATGATAATGAACCGAAAATAAAAAGGATGTTACTGGAAATCAAAGAGGAAACAAAAAGCAAAGAAATCCATACAACTCAGCAGCGATATTTTCTTCCGTCAAATCCTGAGGATGCTTTGCATTTTTGCATTACTTACCCACTTGCGTATATTGTAAATGGGGCAACTGATACAGCAATACGTCAAAATAAAAACTATGAGTTCCTTCCTGAGATCATTGATCTTTCTTGTGTTCAGGAATTTAAGGAAATCAGGATTGAAAATAACGGAATTTATGCCGGAGCAGGAGTAAGTCTTGAGTCTTTCAAAAAACTTATCGAAGAACAATTACCCCAGGTATCCGAACTTCTTGAAATGTTTGCGTCCTGGCAAATTCGTAATATTGCTACTATAGGGGGCAATCTGGCAACATCTTCGCCAATTGGGGATCTTATACCTTTATTTATAGTACTCAGGGCAAGATTGGAATTAATTGATACCGAAAAAAGTCGTTGGGTTGATATTGAAGATTTTATCACCGGTTATCGTAAAAATTGCCTTATGCCGGGAGAGTTACTTAAAGGAGTTTTTTTTCCAAAACCTGAAAATGATATTATTATTAGATCCGAAAAAATATCTACCCGCCGTCATCTGGATATTTCAACACTGAGTATAGCCTTAAGATTAAAGAAAGATCCTGAAAACCGGATTGAAGAAATCATTCTGGCCTATGGCGGTTTGGCTGACAGACCTAAGCGTGCTGATGGAACTGAAAAATTTCTGGAAGGCAAAATACTGAATGAATCAGTTATTGAGCAGGCTACCCTTTTTATTGAAAATGATTTCACACCGATATCTGATGCCCGTGCAAGAGCTTCATATCGGATTATTGCAGCAAAAAATCTGCTGATCAAGTTATTGTTAAATCAATAACATTTAAACCATGATAGGCAAAGCAAACAGAGTTCCTCACGAAAGTGCTATTCAGCATGTAACCGGCAAAGCTGTTTATATATGCGATATTTTTCAGGGCGAAGAAATGCTTATTGGCAGAGTGGTATATAGCCCGTACGCTCATGCTGAAATACTTGATTATGATCTTAGCGAGGCACTAAAGGTGCAAAGTGTGAAATGCATTTTGGATCATACAAAAATACCCGGAAATAATCAGTTGAATCATTTGGCAAATGATGAACCATGTTTAGCTGCCGGAAAGGTTGATTGTATTGGGCAGGTTGTATTCTTAATCGCTGCTGAAAATGAGATAGCTGCAGTACAAGCTGAAAAGAAGATAAAGATAAATTACCGTCAACTTCCTGCAATTCTTACAATTGACGAGGCAAAAGCGGCAAATTCAAAGCTGACTCCGGATCTGAAAATTGAAACCGGTGATCCTGACAAGGCAATAGCTGAAGCCAGACATGTTTTAGAGGATTCCCTGAAAACAGGTGCTCAGGAACACTGGTATCTGGAAACTCAGGCTGCCGTTTGTGTGCCGGGTGAAAACAGGGATATGACAGTTTATGCTTCCAGTCAGAATCCCACTGAAACGCAGCTTGTGGTTGCAAGAGTGCTTGGTTTGCAAGCCAATAAGGTGGTTTGTGAAGTAAAACGCATGGGTGGCGGTTTTGGTGGCAAGGAGACTCAGGGCAATCATATTGCTGCATGGACTGCCTTGCTGGCCGATGCCACACAACAACCGGTGAAAATGGTGCTCTCACGAACCGATGATCAGAAAATCACAGGTAAGCGGCATCGTTTTCAGAGTAACTATAAAATTGGTTTCAACGATGAAGGCATGATCTCGGGCTATATTGTTGATATGCACGGTGATGCAGGTATAGCTACTGACCTCTCAATAGCGATTCTTGAACGAGCTCTTTTTCATGCCGAAAATGCTTATTATATTCCCAATGCCCGTTCAACAGGTACAATGTGGAAAACGAACCTTCCTTCAAATACAGCTTTTCGCGGTTTTGGAGGTCCTCAGGGCATTGCTGTAATAGAAAATGCTATTGACCGAATAGCCAGATTTTTGAAGAAAGATCCTGCTGAAATCAGATTCAGGAATTTTTATGGGATTCATGACCGCAATCAGACTCCTTACGGGCAGAAGATAGAGCATAACCGGTTGTATAAAATCTGGGAGCGGTTAATACAAACTTCCGACTATTATGAAAGACGAAATAAAATCAATGAATTTAATAAGCAGAATACATATCTGAAAAAAGGACTTGCAATTACTCCTGTGAAATTTGGGATATCGTTTACCACTACTTTTCTGAATCAGGCAGGTGCGTTGGTACATATATATAAGGATGGCTCAGTGCTGGTTAGTCATGGTGGAACTGAAATGGGACAGGGTCTGCATACTAAGATATGGCAAATTGCTGCTTCTGAATTTGGATTGCCCTTTAATAAGGTACAGATAAACGCAACAAATACTTCCAGAGTACCAAATACATCTCCAACTGCTGCATCAAGCGGAACCGACCTTAACGGAATGGCTGTTAAAAATGCTATTGATAAACTTAAAGAACGTTTATCACCTGTGGCTTCAAAACTTATAAAGGAAAAATACAGCATTGATCCTGAAAATCTGATCTTTAATAATGGTAAAGTTTATGACCGCGATAAACCTGATTGCACTCTTGATTTTGAGGAATTAATAAAAAGAGCTTATATTGAGCAGATTAGCCTTAGTGCTACAGGGTTTTATCGCACTCCCGATATCTATTTTGACCGTAATAAATTCAAAGGTTCACCATTTTATTATTTTGCGTATGGAATGGCAGTTTCAGAGGTACAGGTTGATACATTTACAGGTGCTGTGAAATTATTACGTACTGATATTCTGCATGATGTCGGTGATTCGATAAATGAAAGTATTGATTTAGGTCAGATTACAGGTGGTTTTATTCAGGGACTTGGCTGGTGCACTACTGAAGTTGTTAAATGGGATAAAACCGGACATCTGCTCAATCACTCTCCTGATACATACAAGATCCCTGGCATTGGTAATGTTCCGGAAATATTTAATGTTGATCTGCTGAAAGATTCACCAAATCCCGTTGCAATTAAAAAGAGCAAGGCTGTTGGTGAACCTCCTCTTATGCTGGCCTTTTCAGTATGGCTTGCAATTAAAGATGCAATTTCTGCCGTTGATGATCATAAATCTGAACCTTATTTTGAGCTTCCTGCAAACAACGAGATCATACTGACTTCTATTGAACTATTAAAGAATAAAACGGATTATATAAAATTTTTATAAAACTAGTTAAAGAAATCTTATGCAACGCTTTTGCAATTACTTAAATGTATTGTTATTAATAACAGGGATTCAGGTTTTGTCCTTTTCTGAAGTTTACTCTTTGAATCCGAACATGAAACACAGCAAACAATATGATACCATATATATTAATGGCGATATTAATATTGACAACAGGGATTCATTAATTATTTCCCCTGGCACTGTAATGATGTTTACAGGATATTTTTCCATCAATGTTTCAGGAAAGATCATTGCAGCTGGAACCCCAACTGACAGTATTATTTTTACTGTTGCCGATACCCTGGGTTTTTCAAATATAAATATAGGAGCCGGAGGCTGGAATGGGATCAGATTTGAAGACACACCTGCACAAAACGACAGTTCATTGTTTTCTTATTGCCGGTTTGAATATGGAAAGGCTACAGGTGATTCGGCAAATTACTTTGGTGGTGCTATCAGAATGGTAAGATATCATAGTGTTAGAATAAGCAATTCATCATTTGCCAATAACAATGCATATTTGCGTGGAGGTGCCATTCATGCTTACAAATCCAATCCCGTTATTGAACATTCGGTCTTTGAAGATAATTTTGCCGGAAATGACACACCTGACGTGTTCGGATACGGTGGTGGGATAAGTTATTATGCGTCAAACCCTACAATTAAATTTTGTACTTTCAGGAACAATTCTTCAACAGGATTTGGTGGGGGATTAGTTTTTGATTATTCGAACCCGGAAATACTTAATTGTGTTTTTACCGAAAATTTCAGTGGACTTGGTGGTGCCATGGGCTTTTTACGATCCGTTACCAACAGGACAATAGCTAATTTATTGATCTATAATAATGCCTCTGAGTTTTTCGGAGGGGGTATAGCAATTAGTGATTCAGACCCGAAATTTAGCAATCTCACAATTGTAAATAATCAGTCTTCAATGGGAGGTGGTTATTACTGTAACAATGGTGCAACTCCTGATATTTATAACAGTATTATCTGGGGAAATAATAGTGGAAGCGCAGGCGGTTACCTTGGATCTCAGGTCTGGATCTGGGATATAATTTCAACTCCGGGATTTTATAATTGTAATGTCCAGTATGGAACTGAACAATTCGGAGGTAGTACTTTTATTGGAGTGTATGAAAATAATATAGATGTTGACCCGCTTTTCAGTGATCCGGCTATTAAAGATTTCAAACTGACAATGGACAGCCCGTGTATAAATACCGGAACATCTGATACTACCGGATTGCTGCTACCGGCGTTCGACTTTGCAATGATGCCCAGGATCAATCACGGTGTTATTGATATGGGAGCTTATGAATATTATGGTACGTTTCCAGGTGTTATACCAGGAGATGCAGATTGCGACGGGATAGTTAATATACTTGATATTATTACCATTGCAAATCATATTATTGGTTTGAACCCTGAACCTTTTTGTTTTGAAAATGCTGATCTGAACTTTGATGCGAGCATTGATTTATTGGATTTAATTGGTACAACAAGTATAATACTACAATGATCCGGTTTTGAAATATTTAAATATAACCAACATAAAATGAAAATTTATTTCAGAATTTACAGTGTTATATTTTTACTTATTATTGTTTTTAATGTTTCTAAAACATATTCTCAAACATTTGCAACTGATTCTGTAATAGCATATTATACAACAAAAGTTAATCCTGACAGCATTCAGTCCTATATGCAGTCGCTTGAAAACTTTGGTACCAGATTTTGTTTGGCTCCGAACCGAAGAATAATTGCTGAATGGATCATGGAAAAATTCCAGTCAATGGGCTATGAGGATGTTTTTCTTGATTCGTTTGCTTATAACAGAACTTATGCAAATGTTTATTATCAAACATGGCAATATAATGTAATATGCCGGCTCAATGGATACAGCGGTTCGGATTCGGTTTTTATTCTTGGCGCTCATTACGATGATATTATATCCAGTCAGGGCAACCCTATTCTGGGTGCACCAGGTGCTGATGATAATGCCAGCGGTGTAGCTGCAACACTCGAAATAGCCCGGATTATGAAGCAATATAACTATGAACCGGCTTATAATATTGAATTCATTGCATTTGCTGCTGAAGAACTTGGATTGAACGGAAGCAGGGACTATGCTCAAAAAAGTAAAAATTTTGGAAAAAATATTATCTGCATGATTAATAATGACATGGTCAGTTATTGCACATTGCCGGAAGATCAATGGAAAGTAAGCCTTCAGAAATATTCAAACTCAAATTGGTTTACCGCTTTGGCAAATAATATCATTGGGAATTTTACTATATTGACTGCTGTGGAAAGTACACAGTATATTGCACTTTCTGATAGTTATCCCTTTTATCAGCAAGGATATAAAGCCGTATTTTTTATCGAGCATCAATTTACTCCTTATTATCATACCCTTAATGATTCGGTTTCAAGTACAAATAAATATTATGCTGCTGAGATGACCAAAATATCGCTCGGCATGCTCATTTACCTGAATGGGAACGGGGAATCACCATTTGCAGTTCCCGAAATTTTATACGTTTCTGATACCATTGTAAGCAGCGCTTCCGAAGCATGTTTTAATGCAACCCTCAGTATACATGTAGCAGGTGGCAACTCTGTTTTTTTAGTTGAGGAGGCTGGATTTGCACAATTTATTGCAGGTGAAAAGGTCGTTTTGCTGCCCGGAACAACTGTTGTTAACGGCGGTGGGCTTTATGTAAGCATTACCACTGATAGTACTTTTTGCACTCCAATTGAATCCATACTTTCCATGCTTGTTACAAAGTCAGATAATTCAGTGGATTATGAATTATTTGTTCAATCAAAAAAATTCAGGATTTTCCCGAACCCGACAAAAGGTAAGGTTTTGATTGAATTGGCGGATCCAGCTCATACTATTGTACATGTTGAGGTTTATAATTTGGAAGGTGTTTGTTTGAAAAAGTCCGATACAACATATGGAGCAACGCTAAACATTAATTTGTATGATGTGAGTTCAGGGATTTACATAGTTAAGATTTTGACTGATAGTAATATAGCCTCAGGTAAGATTATTAAATATTAAGCTAAGCTTTTCTTTAATTTTGAAATCCCATGAAACAAAAAACAATGGGATTACTAAATCAATGTGTTTTTCTTTGTGTTTGAAAACTTGTTTGTTATTGTTTTAAACAGAACTATAATTTTATTATGGTCAAACATTAATAGCTGTTTTTCAATATCACTAAGCAAAAATATGTAAATGAATAAGTGTTGAAAATCTGAACAATAAACTACATTAACGAAAATTTAACATTTTTTAATACAAAATAGTAGAAAATATTGAGTACGGAAAAGAAAGTTTTGTATATTTGCACGAACTTTTAACAAAAATCCCATGAAACTAAAATTTTTAGATGCAAAAGAATTTGAAGCGAATCTGAAATGTACGATTCAAAGCAATGGAAAACTTAACTTTTCGGCTGCAGCAATTAACATTTTAGAATTAAGTAATCACAAAAGTGTTAAATTCGCTATGAATGAGGATGCTAAAGTTGGAGATGAACTTTATATTCTCATTCAGGATAGTATTACGAACGATGCTTTTAAAATCAACAAGGCTGGTAATTACTACTATTTAAATGCTAAAGCATTATTTGATAGCTTTGGAATGGATTATAAAGCTCATTCCATTATCTTCGATATCGTTAAAACGGAAGATACCATTGATGGATATCCGCTTTATAAGTTGAATCGTCGTAAAGGAAGAACAAGGAAGGCAAAATAAAAAGAAAGTAAGGAAGGGGTATTTTAAGCCCGATTGGTCATTGTTTTTAATTAACTATTATCCATACCGGGTTTCATGTGTTTTGCAAATAGGAGGGGAGTTGCAGAATATATTTTTATACTTCGTAGCTTTTTTTAATTATTTTAAGCTGACTTTTGTTAGTTATTTAATGTATCTGTATTCTTAAGGGTATTTTGAAACCCCTATTTTAGGTTACATTAATATCATTAGGAATAATAGCGATACCATATGTCTTTTATAACTGAATGATGGTTATAAAAAAGCTATATTTATGTGTTTAGTTAAGATAGGGTCGCTTGAGATTCATCACTCACTTTAAAGCCTGATCTTTGAAATTCTTTCCAGAAATCAGGATAAGATTTTGAAACTACATTAGGGTCTTCTATTGATATTTCACCAATAACCAACGCCAAAGGTGCAAAAGCCATTGCCATGCGATGATCGTCGTAAGTTCTGAAATGAAGTTTCTTAGTTTTAACAGGCGTTTTTTGTTTTGGAATAAACAAGCAATCATTATTTATAATATCAATTCCCGGATTTAATAACGAAAGCTCTTTGTGTAAAGCTTCAAATCGGTTGCTCTCCTTGATCTTTAGGTTTTTTAAGCCGTTAAGCCTGGCATTGATGTTCAGGGCTGTGCAGGTAACTGCCACGGCCAGAGCCAGATCGGGATAATCTGAGAAATTAAATTCAAAATTCTGAACAGGTCTATTAATACTTTGAATTACAATACCATTATCTGTTTGCCGGGTTTTAACTCCGAGTGCATTGAAAATATTGATCAGAACAGCATCACCCTGAACACTGTCGCCGGAAAGATCGTTTAGTATAATTTCTGAACCAGGTGTAAGGGCAACAGCTTCATACCAGTATGAAGCTGCACTCCAGTCTGGTTCCACATAAAAAACCCCTGATTTATAAGAACCGCGAGAAATTAAAATATTTCTGTCTTCTGTTTTAATGTCAATTCCTGCATTATTCATCAGCGTCTTGGTCATCTCAATATAAGGTTGAGAAGCTATTTCATTTTCAAGCCTGATAATTAGTCCTTTCTCTAAAATAGGTGCTATCATCATTAAAGCAGTAATATACTGGCTGCTTTGTGAAGCATCAATAGTTACAGAATTGCCGGTGAGATTTTTTCCGGATATTTTAACAGGAGGAAAGCCCTGGAGATTATCGTATTCAATATCAGCTCCTAAAGTCATTAAAGCTTTCACCAGTGAATCTACAGGACGCTGTTTCATACGTTCAGAACCGGTAAGTAACCATTTCCCGGATTGTAAAGCAAGTAAAGCAAGTAAAAACCGAAGTACAGTTCCTGCATTTTCACAGTTAAGTATGCAAACGCTCTCTTCATTTCCTGCATCAATATTAGCTTTTACATTATTTAGCAGGTGTCGCATTAAGATTGTATCGTCTGCTTTTGATAAATTATTGATCCGTATTCTGCCGTTTGACAGATATTGCATAATAAGCAATCTGTTACTGATACTTTTTGAAGCAGGAAGGTTTATTTTTCCTTTTAAGGGAAGGTCTGGTGGCAGAATATTCATGTAATATCAGGATTAAAATTTCAGATCATTAGCTTCATCAGCCAGATCAAGATATTCAAGAAGGCTTTTTTCGATCAGCTCTTGTGTGCAAATAACATTGGTGATCAGGTCTCCGGGCTTTTTAAGCAATGTTAATCTTATCTTGCCATCCCTGTTCTTTTTGTCAAAATTCATTATACCTGTTATTTTGGGAATTTCTTCCTTTTGAAACTTATAATAAGGAAAAACAGCCAAAATATATTTAATGATCTCATTAGCCAGCATTTCAGAAAATCCGCACAGCCATACTGAAAGTTTTAATTCTACAATCAATCCCATTGCTACTGAAAACCCGTGTAATAATGGCATAGCATCATTTTCAAGTGAGTAGCTTTCAAAAGCATGTCCTACTGTATGACCCAGATTCAACACTTTACGCAAACCATGTTCGTATGGATCGGATTTTACAACATTGCTTTTTATTTTTACCGAACGTTCTACCACATCTGTCCAATTTTCATTAAAACGGACAGCTTCATAGTTCGGGAATTGTTTGGTGAGATTGTGAAAATATTTATCGTCACTTAACAAGGCATGTTTTACAACTTCACCATAGCCTGACAACATTTCATTATCGGGAAGAGTTTTCAGAAAATCTGAAATTATGAATACAGCCTTAGGAGGTGAGTAGAATCCAACGTAATTTTTGAGTTTGTCAAGGTTTACGCCTGTTTTGCCGCCTATTGAAGCATCCACCTGAGATAGGAGCGTGGTTGGAATATAAACACGATTAATGCCACGCTGATATGCTGAAGCCACAAATCCTCCAATATCGCACAACATGCCTCCTCCAAGACACATCAATAAAGAGTGACGATCAGCGCCATGAGCAGCAAGCTCTTTCCAAAGACGGATACAGGTATTCAGGTTTTTGTTTACTTCGCCGGATTCAATCTCCAGTATTATAGAATCTTCCGGTAGCCTGAATTTGCTACTTAGTACTGGCAGGCAATGTTTGTGAGTATTTTGGTCGGTGAGGATAAACGTACTGGAATGACGGTTTGCCGGCTTAAAAAGATAATTATTCAATGCCTTTTCGGCTTCTTTTCCGGTAAAAATAGTCTCGTGGTGATATATCATGATACTATGGGCTTAAAATTGCAAAAATATAGATAATTTTGCAGATTATTTTATAAAAACAAAGCTATACAAATGATTGACTTTAACAATACTCAAATTGCGTTCTCAGGTAAAAGCAACAATGATCTTTTTCGTGCATCCTGGTTGTTCACTACCATTGCCAGTCCGACAATAGTAACTATAGGTAATTTTTTTGCTTCTCTTGCCATTAAGCTTCATATTCCAATTAACTGGTTTGCAAAACCAACTCTTTACAAGCAATTTGTTGGAGGAGAAACTATTGAAGAATGTGTTCCTATTGTAAGGCAACTTGAAAAATATAATGTTAAAGCCATACTTGATTACTCGGTCGAAGGTGGTGAAAGTGATTCGTATATGGAAGGAGTATTGCAGGAAACTCTGCGCACAGTTGATTTTGCTGCTTCAGACCCTAATGTTCCCATTGCAGTTTTTAAACCTACGGCTTTTGCTCCAGGGTACGTTCTTGAAAAGGCAAGTTCGGGGCAGGCTATGAACGCAATGGAACAAATCTCAATTGATAATTTCCGGAGAAGGATTGGAATTCTTTGTGATCATGCTTATAAGCTTGGTGTACCTTTAATGATTGATGCTGAAGATGTTCATTTTCAGCCCATCATTGATGAAGTAACAATGCAGATGATGGAAAAATATAATCATGAAAAAGCCATTGTTTTTAATACATATCAAATGTATCGTACTGACAGGCTTGATGTACTGAAGAAAGATCATGCCAGAGCCTTGGAAAAGAATTTCTTTTTAGGTGCAAAATTTGTTCGTGGGGCTTATATGGAACGTGAAAGACGGCGTGCTGCAAAAATGGGCTACCCTTCACCAATTCATCCTGATAAACCCTCTACTGATAAAGCTTATAATGATGCTTTGACTTTCTCAGTGGAACATTTGGATAGGATCAATATTTTTAACGGTACTCATAACGAAGAAAGTTGTCATCATCTGATGAAACTGATGGATAAACACAAAGTTGCCAAAGATGACCAGCGGATATGGACTTCGCAGCTTTATGGAATGAGCGATCATATAAGTTTTAACATGGCTCATGCCGGTTATAATGTGGTTAAATACATGCCTTATGGCCCGGTGAAATCGGTTTTACCTTACCTTGTACGTAGAGCCGAGGAGAATACTTCCATTGCGGGGCAAACTGGCAGAGAGCTGAAATTGATAAAAATGGAGAGAAAAAGAAGAAAAGCTAATCCCAATTCATAATTACATCTGCCTCTTCCAGGATTTTAGGGATTGCCTTAAACCTTGTTTTTTGTTTTAATTATTCAAGAACACGGATCAGGGTTGCTTATCCTGAAAATTTTTCTTATTATGGAACCTTTGACACATATAGAATATCAGGAGATTGCCGCAATAATAGATTGTGTTCGAGTAAATTTCAAAGGTTTACCCGGTATTGGAAAACTTGCTGCCTTTTTAAGATCTAACCCTTTGGATATACAGCAATTATTTGAAAAGTGGGCGGGAACAAGTTACGAGGAATTCCTTTATTACATAAGTCCCGGAAATATCAATGCCATCCTTAAAAATGAAGCAACTTTATTTAATACGTTATATGATAAGAAGTTACATGGGAATAATTCTTCAGATGGTTTGATTTTTGATGTCGGGGTTTTTACTGATGATGAGTTTTCCAATAAGGATTTTAATATCAATTATAGTTTTGCTCCTGGTCCTTTCGGTACGCTTATCATAGCTTCCACTTACCGGGGGATTTGCTATATGGCATTTATTGATGATGAAAGAAAGGCTTTGCTAAATTTGAAAACAAAATTCCCGAACGCCATACTAAATCATCAGAATGATTCTATACAAGAAAATGCTCTATTAGTATTTCAAAATGAACAGGGCATTAATAGTAGTATAAAACTTCACCTTAAGGGTACGGTGTTTCAGTTGAGGGTTTGGAATAGTTTATTACAAATACCTTGTGGAGAATTAACCACTTATGGAAGAATTGCCAGGCAGATTGATAATCCAAAAGCTTCCCGTGCCGTTGGAACAGCAATTGGGAGTAATCCGGTGGCTTATTTGATACCTTGTCACAGGGTTATTCAGAATTCCGGCACAGTGGGAGGATATATGTGGGGATCAACAAGAAAAACTGCTATTATTGGCTGGGAAATGGCAAGAAAACGTCCTGTCAGAATATAAAGTGATTCAGTTTCTTATTAAAATGTTTGCTTTATAATTGCTTTTCCGCCGTTTAGATATTGAATAATTTGCGGAAGATTTATTTACAAACGTTTTTATTTATGTGATTATCACAATAAAACCCTGCTCATTTCGTACTTTTGTCATGATTACATTTGTGCCTGATTATGGATATTAAAAAAAACAAATTAAGAACCAATGTATTGAAAGAAACTGCTCCTTCAAAAAGTAGTAGTAAACCAAAAAAAACTCAAAAGCCTCCGAAAAGCAAACCTGCGAAAAAAGGTAAGGCGTTTGGTTTTCTTAAAAACGAAAAATATCATCGCGCAGCAGGAGTTTTTCTTGTGCTATTTTCTGTGTATCTGGCAATTGCATTTACTTCATACCTTATAAATTATTTTACTGGTGGTGTAGGCTCTGACGATCTTGCTGCAAACGAAAGCTTTCGCAGTATTATGTTTGACGATTCAATCCAGGTGAACAACTGGGGTGGACGACTTGGCGCTTTTCTTGCATGGCAAATAGTAAAGTTCGGATTTGGCATAGCTTCATATATATTCGTTTTCCTGCTTTTTATTGCCGGTCTATATCTTACTTTTAAAATTTCATGGATGCCTTTTTGGCGAACCATACGTTTTTCAATAGTTCTGATTGCTTGGTTAAGTACGACCGCCAGTTTTATTTTCCGACAACCCAAACTTTCAATTTTAGGCGGAGTATTTGGTAAATACAGTTACGAATGGCTTGAAGGTTTAATGGGAACGGTAGGTACGGGATTACTTCTATTGTTTGTGATCCTGGTTGTTTTGGTTTTTGCGATAAATATAAAATCGCGGACTTCCGGAAGTAAAAAGAAAGAAAAACCGGATAAAAAGGATGAAACAGAAAGTGAAGATCCCGATGAAAATCAACATAAAAAAGTTTATTTGGAAGACAAATACAATACAGTAGAATTTACCGTAACTGAAACTGATGATACATCATGGAAAAAAACTGAACAAGAGCATTCTGAAAAAGTGACTGAAACGGTAAATACAACAAAACCTGCGTCTAAGGATGAAGAAGTGGAATTTACGGTAGAAGTTACCGGTGAGCCTGATATGCCTGATAATAATAACGAGGAAGAACAAAAGATGCATTTTACCATTGATACGTCATTTGACCCAACCCTTGAATTATCAGACTATAAACTTCCGTTGTTAGATTTACTTGATGATTATGGTGAAATCGGAAGTAGAGTACAAAAGGAAGAACTGGAAGCCAATAAAAATAAAATTGTTCAAACCCTCGGTAATTACTCCATAAAAATTGAAAAAATCCAGGCTACCATTGGACCAGCAGTAACGCTTTATGAAATAATTCCTGCACCCGGCATACGTATCTCACGTATTAAAAATCTGGAAGATGATATAGCATTAAGCCTTTCGGCAATGGGGATACGTATCATTGCACCGATTCCAGGTAAAGGAACAATTGGTATTGAGGTTCCAAATCAGAACCCTGAAATTGTATCAATGAAGTCAATTCTGGCTTCTGAAAAATTTACCGGTTCTAAATATGAGCTGCCTTTCGGTATGGGGAAGACTATTGCCAACGAAGCCTATATTGCCGATCTTACCCGTATGCCGCATATTCTTATGGCTGGAGCTACTGGTCAGGGTAAATCTGTTGGGCTTAATGCTGTAGTGGCTTCGCTTTTATATAAGAAACACCCTTCACAGGTTAAATTTGTGATGATTGACCCTAAAAAGGTTGAGCTGACCTTGTTTTCAAAAATTGAACGCCATTTTCTTGCTAAATTACCCGATTCCGAAGAAGCCATAATAACCGATACCCGAAAAGTAGTCAGAACCCTTAACTCTTTGAACATCGAAATGGATTTGCGTTATGATTTGCTCAAAGACGCACAGGTAAGAAATATAAAGGAATACAACAATAAATTTATTTCGCGTAAGCTGAACCCGCAGGAAGGACATCGTTTTCTGCCTTACATTGTTGTCGTAATTGATGAGTTTGCTGATTTGATAATGACTGCCGGCAGGGAAATTGAAATCCCGCTGACCAGGCTTGCACAACTTGCAAGAGCCATTGGAATTCACCTGATTATTGCAACACAGAGACCATCGGTTAATATAATCACAGGGAGCATCAAAGCAAATTTCCCTGCACGCTTTGCTTTCAGGGTCATTTCAAAAATTGACTCCCGCACTATTCTTGATGCTTCAGGAGCCGAACAACTTATAGGACGTGGCGATATGCTGCTTTCAACCGGCAGCGATATGTTACGCCTGCAATGTGCTTTTATTGATACCCATGAAATTGATAGGATCACAGATTATATTGGTTCGCAAAGAGGATATCCTGATGCTTATTATCTTCCGGAATATTTTGATGAAGAAAAAGATGCCGCTGAGGTTTTTGATGCAAACGAACGTGATGAATTATTTGAAGATGCCGCACGTCTTATTGTTGCACATCAGCAAGGTTCTACATCGCTGATACAGCGAAAGTTGAAATTAGGTTATAATCGCGCTGGACGCATTATTGACCAACTGGAACAAGCTGGTATTGTCGGACAATTTGAAGGAAGCAAGGCAAGAGAAGTGAAAATTGCAAATGAAACGGCTTTGGAACAATATTTGAGAGACCTTTACAGTAAATAACAGGAAAAATGAAAAGAATATTTTTGATCTCATTGATACTCATGACCTCAACAGCTTTTGCACAGGATAAAAAGGCTACAGCACTGCTAAACGAAGTAGCAGCTAAAATACAATCGTATGAAAATATTAAGATTGACTTCGAGTATAAAATGATTAACAAGTCGCAGGGAATAAATGAAAGTATGGATGGTGTGCTGTTTTCAAAAGGTATAAAATACAAACTAAATGTTGCTGAACAGCAGATAATGAGCAACGGAAAAACCATGTGGACTTTTCTTGAGTCGGTCAATGAAGTGCAGATAAACGATGCCAATGATAATGAAGAAGGATTCAATCCGAGAACTTTCATGCAATCATGGCAAAACAAGTTCAAAGCACGGTTGATAAGCGAAAAGGATAATATAGCACTGATAGAGCTTTTGTCAAAAGAAGCTTCGGCATATAACAAGGTTCATGTAAAGATTGATAAAAGCAAAATGCAGTTGCAGTCGCTGTCAATGTTTGATGCCAATGGCAGTGAGTTTGTTTATCTGATCAAGAAGTTCATTACCAGCCAAAGTATTGCGGATTCTGAATTCACGTTCGATCCTAAAAAGTATCCCGGCATTGAAATTATAGATTTGCGCTAAGTCTGGCATTTAACTCTCTTTATAAGGATTTCTTAATTTTGCAGATATGCAGGATCTGGAACCATATAACCTTTGGACGAATTTATACGAGGCTGCTGAGGACAGACGATCGCCTTTTTATGGTAGAAAATATCATCCATATCTCTGTACCAACACTATTTATAATTATTATATACACCCTCAGTGGGACGAAATAGGTTCTGATACCTTATATATCAAAATTCTTTATGCTTGTTATGAATACGGGTTTTGTGTAATTGAGCTGCTAGGCGAATGGAATGATTGCCTGTACAACGATATAATGTACCTGAAAAGGAATATAGTTGATCAGATGATAGACCAGGGAATAAAAAAGTTTATTCTTATTGGTGAGAATGTGCTGAATTTTCATGCTTCAGAAAATGACTATTATCAGGAATGGTTTGAAGATATTGAAGATGGCTGGATTGCTATTCTGAATATCCGCAATCATGTGCTTGACGAGTTTCGCACTATATATGTTGATCAGTATATTGCCATGGACGGACCTCTGAACCATATTTCGTGGAGGGTGTTTACACCTCTGCATTTGCTCAGGGAAGTTGAAAAGGCTATAAAACGAAGATTAGCAAGTCATTTTTATTAGACCCCCATTATAACTACTAAACAGACCAACAAATTTTAACACCATGATGTTTCATTATGATATAAAAATTGAAGGGAAAGTGCAAAATGTCGGATTCAGGTTTTATGCACAAAAAAAAGCTCATGAACTTGAAATAACGGGATATGTGAAAAATATGAAAGATGGCAGTGTGTTTATTGAAGCCGAAGGCGAAGAAATAAACCTGAACCAATATGTGAACTGGTGTCATAAAGGACCACCATGGGCTACCGTTACCGATGTTAAGGTAAATAAGTCACCCGTTATGAACTACCGCGGATTTTTGATTAAGTAAGACAATTACTTTAGAGCACGTAACATTTCCCTTTTTCCGGCAGCGCCGGACAGACGTTCTACAGTAAATCCAGCATTTATCATGTTACGGCGCACCATTCCCATAGCTGAATAAGTTACCAATACTCCTCCAGCCCTCATAGCCTTGTGTATCTTGCTGAATATTGGCTCAGTCCATAGTTCAGGCTGGATTTTTGGTGCAAACGCATCAAAATATACCAGATGATAATTGTTATCAGGCAAAATGGCAGACTCTATCTTGTCATTAAACTTCTGAAAATGAAAATTGTCGTTTATTTCTATAACCGTATCCCATTCACTTGCATGTAGTTTAATAAATACTTCCAATGCCTGTGGGTGTTTTATCAGCTCTGGATAATTAAGGGTTTCATATACATCTTTGCTCAATGGAAATGGTTCATAACAATGATAAAAAATATTCTTACCTGAAAAACCGGTTTCAACAAAAGAAAGCAATGCATTAAGTCCGGTTCCGAACCCTATTTCAAGAATATTTAAATTTGTAGGCTTTAAAAATTTTAACCCGGCATTGATAAAAACATGAAGAGACTCATTAATTGCGCCATTCACTGAATGATAATGCTCGTTCAGGGCTGGAACGAATAATGTGTGCGAACCATCAGAAGTAATGACTTTCATTAAAATTATGTTTCAGCAAAATTATATTAAGCAATTGAATAAATACCAATAAAAATTACAGCGTCTGCGTTATGAGGACAGGCAATTGAAATTATAATTATTTTTATGCCTACAAATATTTATGATGATATTTGCTTAATTCGTTGATATATAGTTATATATAAGAGTGTTAAGACAACGACACAACAGAAAATTATCGTTAAGTAGATAAAAAAGAGTAAACCATTCTGATACGTTACAGACAACACAAAGACCATATTTCAACAGGGTATTTGAGCCGACACTCAAACCAACCCAATGTTTTTTATTTTTTGCCTCCACACGAGGAAAACTTTTAATCCAACCATACAATTTGCACATTTGGTTTTGCCAACGCGCACAACCATTGCAAATTCCAAATGAGCCATTTTGTAGCCAAAACGCTGATGACTTCAATTAAAAAGAAAAAAATTTAACTTTGTAAGTTGAATAATTTGAATTAAATGGGGAATAAGGCAGAAACAAAACAGTTTCAATACGAAATACAAAGCTATCAGGAGGACTGTGTTACAAACATTGTAAGTCTTTTTGAGAGCCTTCGCCAAAAAGTAAATTTTGGTGATGTGTTGACAGCACACCATAAAAAGCACAAATACAATTTTCCAGTTCAAGACACCAAAAACATTGACATAATGATGGAAACGGGAACGGGAAAAACGTTCACATTTATAAAAACCATTTTTGAACTGAGTAAGCATTTCGGTTACAAAAAGTTTATTGTTCTTATTCCAACAGTCCCAATCCGAGAAGGAACAAAAACAAACTTAGAGGATACCAAAGACTACTTTAAAAGTTTTTACGCCAACGAGAAAGAAAAGGAAATTGAAACCTTTGTTTACGAAGGTGGAAATATTTCAGCGGTTAGACAATTTATAGGGACTTCTCATTTATCGGTTTTGGTAATGACTCCAAGCTCATTCAGCCACAAAGACAATATCTTAAACCGACCTTTAGAAAAAGATATTAATACGCCTGAATTATTCGTAAACAATCAGGAACCGCCAAAATCATATTTGGAATGTTTGAAACGCCTGAATCCAATTGTGATAATGGACGAACCACACCGTTTTGAGGGTAACGCTTTTAAAACATATTTTGACGGTTTTGAAAATTACTTTTTACGTTTTGGAGCAACATTCCCAAAAAAGAAAGACAGTTTAGTTCTTTCCAACGTGGCTTATGTGTTGGACAGCATTTCTTCTTTCAGACAAAGTTTGGTAAAGAAAATTGTGGTTTACACGCAAGACGTAGTTGAGAACACAGACACACTCATTGGAATTGAAAAAATTGGAACAGTAAATAAAGCCATTGTAAGCACACTGACCAACGGAATTATTGCAAGACGAGAATTAGGAGTTGGTTCGGTTTTCAACGGAAAGAGCATAAAGAAAATAAACAAGGACGCCATTGTTTTAGCGGACGACACCATTGAAAAGGTTGACTATTCCTTATCAGACGAATCCCTGCGGGCAATGATTAAGGAAACAATTAAAATTCATTTTGAAAAGGAAAAAGGGCTGTTTGAACAAGGCATAAAAGCACTCACTTTGTTTTTTATGGAAAGCGACACCAGCTTATTTCGTGGCAACAATCCTAAAATCAAAAACATATTTGAAGAGGAATACAAAAAGCAATACAACGATATTGTAAGCAAACTTGACCAATCAAGCGAGTATTATAAATTCTTGCAAAACGACTTTGACAGCGACAATACTTTGCAAGTTCACAAAGGATATTTTTCAGGCGACAAAGGAAACGCAGATGAAAAAGTAAAAGCAGGCGTTGACGAAATTCTGAAAGACAAAAAGAAATTGCTTTCGTTTGAAAGTCCAACACGTTTCATTTTCTCCATTTGGGCATTACAAGAAGGTTGGGACAACCCGAATGTATTTACCATTTGTAAACTTTCTAATCAAGGAAGCGAAATATCCAAACTGCAACAAATTGGGCGTGGTTTACGCATTTGCGTAAATCAAAATTTACAGCGTAATACGCTTAAAAATTTGAATGACGACCAAGAAGCATTTTGGAAAATCAATAACCTTGATGTAGTTGTATCAAGCAAAGAACACGGTTTTGTTGAGGCAATTCAAAACGAAATTTTAAGTAATTCATTCTTGATTGCTGAAACCTTTACAGAGCAAGAACTAATCAAGACACTCAAAGAAAAATCGGGCTTTGATGATGATACAGTAGTTACTTTGGTTGATGACATTTTGAAAGAAAAGAAAATGATTGTTCGCAAGGCAATTGTTGACGGACAAAAGATTTATGAAAAGTCGCCTGAATTTTCGGCTATTCTCAAAGAACAAAATTTACCCGAAGAACAAGTAAAAGCAATTGAAAGCTTGTTTGCAACCGATACAAATACTTATGTTCAAAAAGCCGAGAAGAAAAAGGAGAAAAAGAAAGTTTTCATAAAACCAACACACCTGCAAGAGTTTCAAAACCTATGGAATACAATCAATAAAAACGCTTTCTATGTTTTAGAAACTTTATCCCCAGAACAAGAAAGCCAATTGATACAAAACATAAAAGCACAGATTGAATCCGTAAACATTGAAGAAATTTTATTGCAAACCATTCGTGCTGAACTGAACGTAAACAAAATTGGCGAACAAGGAGCAATTAGTGAAAAACTAACCGATACCGTTTCATACAAAAGCAAAGTAGATTATTTGGAGTTGGTTCGCACTTTATCCAACAACACCAAAACGCCTATTTCTTTTATGGTAAAGGTTTTCAATGCTTTGAGTGATGATTTTAAAACCAAAATGCTTTGCAATAATCCAGAACAGGCTCAAAGAGAAATTTCCGAAATAATCAATAAGAACTTAATTGCAATGCTCAAAGCAAACATTAAGTATGACGGAATTAATGGAACAGGCTTACCAAATGTATTCAAAACTGAAAAAGGCAAAACATATTTGGACACAGGAAGCGTTGGGAAATTCCAAAAGGAAATTTCAAATGATTTTTCTCTGAAAACCAAATGGGTATTTGAAGAAGTGATTGAATATGACAGCGATTTTGAATTGGAAATTGTGGAGAAAGACCCAGATATGGAGAGCATTGAAATTTTCGGCAAATTGCCACGCCTAAAAATCAAAACGCCTTTAGGCGATTACAACCCCGACTTTTGCTATGCTATCAAAAGCACAGAGGGCAACAAAATTTTCCTTGTAGTGGAAGCCAAAGGCTATAAATCGTCAACAGCAATTCCAGTAGATGAAAAAGGAAAAATTGACTTTGCTAAAAAGTATTTTGAAGCCTTAGCAGAACACTACAAAGACCAAGACATAAAAATATCATTTAAAGAACGTATCAATAAAACGCAATTGGCGGCATTAATAAAAAATTAACCACATAGACACATAGAAATGATTACAAAAAAATACCTTGACGACTTAACCTATGAAATTATTGGGGGTGCAATTGAGGTACACAAGTTTATGGGTAGAGGCTTGTTAGAAAGTGTGTATCATCAGTGCTTAAAAGAAGAGTTGTTACATAGGAAAATAAATTTTCAAACAGAGATGAAGATTCCTGTAGATTACAAAGGAAAAATATTAGATATTGATTTCAGATGTGATTTGTTTGTTGAAAATTGTATTGTGGTTGAGCTAAAGGCAGTAAATGAAATGAACCCTGTTTATGAAGCTCAACTTCTTACCTATATGAAACTATTGAAATGCCCGAAGGGCATACTAATTAATTTCAACTGCTCCAATATTTTTAATGAAGGACAAAAAACATTTGTAAACGAATACTTTAGTAAACTTAAATGAAAAATAACCACATAGACACATAGAAAAACTATGTTCCTATGTGGTTTAAAAAAAACAATATGGCAGAACAAGATTTTATAAAAGCAGGATTTACAGTGGTTGGCACAGAAGCCAACGAAAACAAATTGCTGAGTTTTCTGAAAGAGAACTACCCCAATGTAATTAGAGGCACCGAGATAAACATTGAAGAACTGAAAGCCGTTTTGGGTTTGCCCATTGACGAAAAGGTAAACGGTTACGGTTTAAACTTTGTAGGCAGAAACTTTGCAAGGGCAAAATATGCCCAAAAGACTGAAAAGGAATTACGTCTTAATAGCATGTTGAGCAAAAGCATTGACACAACCGAAAACTTGGTGCTGAAAGGCGACAATCTCGACAGTTTGAAAATCCTCAAAAACCATTATAGTGGTCAAATAAAATGTATTTATATCGACCCACCTTACAATACAGAGAAAGACGAGTTTGTTTATCCTGACAGATTCGACAAAGAAGAAACTGAAGTTTTAGGATTGACGAACTTGAGTGAAAGCGATTTTGCAAGAATGGATTTTAGCTTTAAAACTAAAAGGAGCCACAACGGTTGGTTAGCTTTTATTTACCCACGCTTGTTGTTAGCAAGAGACTTATTGAGTAAAGCCGGGGTGATATTTATTAGTATTAATGACATTGAGCAGTCAAATTTGAAACTACTTTGTGATGACGTTTTTGGTGAAGAAAATTTAATTGCAAACTTGATTTGGGCTAACAAAGAAGGAGGTGGCAGTTCTGATAGTAATTATTTCAGAATAAAACACGAGTATATTTTATGCTATTCGAAACGAAAAGAAGATGTTGAAATTGTTGGTGCAGACATTAGTAATGAAGATAGATACAAAGAAGAAGACGAACATAAAGAAATTAGAGGTCCTTATTATTTGCAAAAGTTAGGAATGGGTTCGATTCAGTATTCTGAAAGTTTAGATTATCCAATAACTACACCTGATAACACAGTAGTTTATCCCAAAGACAACAACTCGGGAAAGAAAGCTTGTTGGCGTTGGTCAGAAAACAAACTTAAATGGGGTATTGAAAATGATTTTGTGGTCATTAAAAAGGATAGTAAAGGTATTTGGACTGTTTATACAAAGCAATATTTAAATTGTGACAATGAAGGTAATTTAATAGATAGAACACAAAGACCATTTGGAGTTATTGACACATTTTCAAGCACCCAAGCAAGTAAACTTCTTGATAATTTAGGTTTAGCTAATCTTTTCACATATTCAAAACCGTATGAATTGATTAGTTATTTAATCGAGAGAGTTGTTAAACCTAATGATGAAAATATAATTCTTGATTTCTTTGCAGGTTCTGGAACAACAGGACAGGCAGTAATGGAATTAAATAAAGATGGTGGCAACCGTAAATTTATTTTGTGCCAAATTGACGAGCCAATTAAAGAAGACAAGCCAGCTTATAAATTTTGTATTGACAACAACCTACCGCCAGTAATTTCAAGCATAACGATAGAACGCTTAAAACGAGTAGGCGAGATAATTGCCAAAGACGTTGAAGCAGAAAACAGCAAAAGCGGAATGTTTGAAGAACACAAAAAACAATTACCCGATATTGGTTTTAAAGCATTTGACAGCGTAGAAGCACCAAAATTAGATGTGCAAGATGGACAAATTGTTTTTCCTGAAATTATTGACGATGCCATAAGTCGTATTTACAATATGATTTTCACCGTTGGTTTAGACGAACCATCACAAGTTCCAGAAGAAATAGTGAAAGACAGTATTTACAAAATCGGCAACCATTATTATATAACCAACAGCGAGAAAATAACCAGTGATGATTATTCAAACGCTATTAAAAACGGTAAAGTATTTATTGACGGTTGGACTGCCAGCCTAAACGGAACATTGCAGAACTATAAAGAAGATGTGATGATTGTGTTTTAAGCAAAATTGAAGTAAAATGATAACTAAGCTAAATAACTTCACTCTCAAATCATTTGTTGGCTATACAAATCCCAACGATTTACTTTTTCGTGCCAAAAACATTCTATTTGGTTACAATGGTAAAGGCAAGAGTTCTATTGCTATTGGCATTAAAGATGAATTTCTAAAAGACACCACCAAGAAGCCTGAGAATCTTAGAATTTTCGATAGAGATTACATTTCACATTCATTGTTACTCGAAAATAGCGAGGGAAAAATTAAAGGCGTTGAAGCGAGCTTCGGAAAAGGTGGCGTTGATATTGAAAACAAGATTAAGGATTTAGAAAAGCAAATTATTAGTGAAGTTGAAATTGCCAAACTCGATTCAAGTATTGCAGATACTAGAAAAAAAATTAGAGCAGACATAGATGCGATTCACGACAGACGGAGAGGCGTAGCAAATATTCAAAAAAAGTCCAAAGATGAATCTGTTGAACGAGTAATCGAACTTTACGAAAAGGATTTTCAGGATGCTAAAAAAGTAGAAGCAGATGAAGAAAAACTAATAAAGATTATTGGAGACAATGCAATTGAAAAGCAAATTGCACAAAATGAGAATTTAAGACCATTAAACTCTTCAAAAATTCCAACAACTTTACTTGAAGAAGTTAAAGTAATATTTAAAGAAAAGTTTGGAGAAGATATATCAATTCCAGAATATGAGGTTGTTCAATGGATTGAATCAGGTTTAAAACTTCACAAAGAGGGCGATAACTGCAAATTCTGTCAGGGTAAGTTAGATTTTTTAGATGTCAAATCGAAAATAGCCGAATTCAAGGAAAACAAACGACACAAGGCAACTGAGAAGTTAAAGCAATTCAGAGAACAACTTCAAAGCCTTTTAGAGTCAATCAAAATTATTGAAAAAGAAGCCAAAACTTATTCGACAAACATAGGAACTGAAATTGAGCAACATTTTACTGCAATTTCTTCAAAGAAAAGCACTATTGAATCTCTTATAACTTCGTGTCAATCGAAAATTGATAAAATTGAAATTCAAGAAAATTTTGATTTTGAACTCTTAGCTGAAACTTTCAAAGTGATTGAAGAATCAATATCAAGTATCACAAAAATTAAAAACGAACAACTATCAGAGTTAAGAAAGAAACAAAACAATCTTACCACTTTAGTAAAAGGTGCAATTGGCTTGGAAATAATAAAATCAGCCCCTATAAAAGACAAGCTAAAGGAGGTTAAAGATAAAGAAGTTGACCTTAAAGAAAAGCGTGGGAATAACAAAAAGAAGCAACAAGAAATTCAAGATTTAAAGCAACAGAAAAGTCTAACAAAAGATTTTGCTGACTTTGTTTCCCAAATTCTGAATGACATAAATATTTCATTAAAAGTTGAGCTTGATACAGACAACAAGAATTACATTATCAAAAGCACCAATGAAAACGCTACACTTACAATAAAAGATATAAGCGAGGGCGAAAAGAACCTTTTAGCATTGTTGTTTTTCTATTATGAACTATTTGCTGACAACAAACAACAGCAAGTAAAAGCAGAAATTGAACTTATCATTGTAGATGACCCAATTTCAAGTATGGACGATTCAAATAAGTTTTACATTTTAGAACTTATGAAAAACCTTTTAGAATTACCACATCAACAAATCTTTGTATTGACACATTCTTGGGAGGATTATTGTAATCTATCATATGGAAAAAAGGCTTGGGAAAACAACCATCCCTTTGCAACTTTTGAAATAAGGAAATCGAATGGTGTAAGTGAACTATCACAACTCAAAAATATTGAGAAACCATACAAATATTTGTTCAAAGAAATATTTGAATTTTCACAAAAAAGAGAAGATGACATAAAAACAGAATGTGAGATATATCACTATCCAAATGTGATGCGAAGGGTTTTTGAAGAATGGTATAGCTTTAAAATTGGCAAAGATTTGAACTTAACAAGCTCACAACATGACAGGATTATTAATGACTTATCAATTAAAGATAATGCCGAAAAAACCAAACTTGGTTTATTGCTAAAGGTTTGCAATATCTTATCTCATTCTATAAATGGCTCAAAGAACCCACAAGAAATTCACCAATCTGCAAAATATTTGATGAAACTTATAGCAGACAATGACAAACTACATTATAACAATATGAAGAATTAATTAGAATGAAAGGACAAGCCAACGCATACAGCCACACACATTGCCAAACGGCTCAAGCCAACCCTCTAACCAAAGTTTGGCAAAGAGTGTGTCTGTCCAACCGCAGACAAAAATGGTTTTTAAAAATTTTCCGGCCCTTCAAAAAAAATAAAAAACGCAACGCACAACCAGACAGAAAAATGACTGAAAACTTTACAACGACAATGGTTTACAGACACAGTGAGCAAGAACTCCTATTTACGGAATGTTATCTGCAATTAAATTTGAATTTAAGGAAACTCTGTTTATGAAACTGACTTCGGAATTTACTCCTACCGGCGATCAGCCGGAAGCTATACGTCAGCTTGTGGAAGGCTTGCGGCGTGGTGATCCTGCTCAGGTATTACTTGGAGTAACGGGTTCAGGTAAAACATTCACTATTGCCAATGTTATTGAACAGGTTAAACGCCCGACTCTGGTTCTCAGTCATAATAAAACCCTTGCAGCGCAGCTTTATGGAGAGTTTAAGCAGTTTTTTCCTGAAAACGCAGTTGAATACTTCGTATCGTATTATGATTACTACCAGCCCGAGGCTTATATCCCCTCGACCAATACTTATATTGAAAAGGATCTTTCAATAAATGATGAAATAGAAAAACTAAGGCTCAGCACCACCTCAGCGCTTTTAAGCGGACGCAGGGATGTTATTGTAGTTGCCTCAGTATCATGTATTTATGGCATAGGTAATCCGGATGATTTTTATAATAACACTATAGAGCTAAGTACCGGAGATATAATAAGTCGTGATGTTTTGCTGTTCAGGCTTGTAAATAGCCTGTATTCAAGATCAGGTGCTGATTTTCAAAGAGGGACGTTCCGAGTTACCGGTGATACTCTGGATATTTTTCCGGCATATGCCGATCATGCGTTCCGAATAATTTTATGGGGCGATGAAGTGGAAAGTATTGAAACTTTTGATCCCGTTCATGGGCATAAACTTGAACAGCCTGATATTATGAAGCTTTATCCTGCAAATATTTTTGTGACTTCGCAGGAAAAAATGAAGGAGGCTTTTATAAATATTCAAAGAGATCTGCGTAAACAGGCTGATTATTTCTTCCAGGAAGGCAAGTCAATGGAGGCTAAACGACTTGAAGACAGAGTGAGTTATGATCTTGAAATGATGCGTGAGTTAGGTTATTGTCCAGGAATTGAGAATTATTCCAGATATTTTGATGGCAGACCTCCTGGTGCAAGACCTTTCTGCCTGCTCGACTATTTTCCTGATGATTTTCTTACTGTTATTGACGAAAGCCATGTTACTATTCCTCAGATAAGAGCAATGTACGGTGGCGACCGTTCACGTAAACAAGTACTGGTGGATTACGGTTTCAGACTTCCCGCTGCCCTTGATAACCGCCCTCTCACTTTTGATGAATTTGAAAACATTACAGGGCAGACTATTTATGTGAGCGCTACACCTGCCGATTTTGAACTTCAAAAAACATTGGGTGTAATGGTTGAACAACTAATAAGACCAACCGGGCTTCTTGATCCGGAGATTGAAGTGAAACCAAGTCTGAACCAGATTGATGATCTTCTGGAAGAAATCAGGATACGGATTGAAAAAAATGAAAGAACGCTTGTAACAACCCTTACAAAACGCATGGCTGAGGAACTAACTAAATATTTCACCCGTCTGGGTATTAAATGTATGTATATACACAGCGATGTTGAAACCCTTGAACGTGTTGAAATTCTTCATAAGCTGAGAACCGGCGAAATAGATGTACTTGTGGGTGTGAACCTTCTTCGCGAAGGGCTTGACCTGCCCGAAGTATCACTGGTAGCTATTTTGGATGCAGATAAAGAAGGTTTTTTGCGATCCGAACGTTCGCTTACTCAAACAGCAGGCAGGGCTGCACGTAATCTTAACAGTCTTGTGATCATGTATGCCGATAAGATCACTGACTCAATGCAGCGGACCATTGATGAAACAAACAGGAAGCGTGAAAAACAACTTGCATACAATGCTGCCAATAATATTACTCCGGCACAGATTGTTAAAAATATTGCTTCAATAATGGGAGAAACTACTGATGGTGGCTTAACTGATAAAAGCGGAAGGAAATATTATACCGGAAAGGATGAGATTACTATTGCTGCTGACCCGGTGGTTCAGTATATGCGTATTGAGGATATAAATAAAGCTGTGAACCGTACTCGTAAAAACATGGAAAAAGCAGTTAAGGAACTTGACTTTGTGGAAGCTGCCAGATTAAGGGATGAATTGTTTGAATTACAGAAAGTCCTGAAAGAAAGACAGAAATGATTTATAAACTGTTGGCAACCTTTTAAAAATCAAAGGACGTGTTCTGACAGACCTAAAATTCAACGGCCTAAAAAAAGAATTGATTTATTATCAAACAGAGAGTTGGTTGGGAAATTAATCCCCCGAAGAAATTCTCATATGGGTGATCTCTATATCTGAGCCTTCAGCGTAAATACTTATCCAGTTATTATCAACCCTGTACCATCGGTCCTGAGAACTTACTCTGATTATAAACTGACTTTCTTCTTTGCCACCCGGGTTTCTGACTACAATACCACCACTTTTCTGATTATCCAATCCGTAGTTAAGAAAGAACCGCGACGATTCAGTATTTGCAAACCTCATGGTCAGGGTTACATAATTATTACGCCTCACACGCATATCAACCGGTTTAAAACTAAAACGCTTCTCATCACCCGATTTTATGGTCATAGGCAGAGTAACAAGATCAACGATAGCCCTTTCTGCAATATATTTCCTTATTTGAGCAATCATATCAGAAGGATAATTCTCCTCAGGTTTTAATTTGCCGGCTTCTTCATACTTTTCAATAGCCTGATCGAAAACTTTTGAATTATAATTACGATCAGCTTCTGCTATCAGTTTATCATAGGCTTCCTGTATTTTCCTTTTTTCGGCAGCTACAACAGCGCCAAGCTCTGTAATTTTGGATTTTGGCAGAGCTTCATTTGGTTTGAGGTTAGATGCTATCTTCCATGAATCCAGTGCTTTACTTAAATCATTGTTCTCTTCATGGAAATACGCTGAAGCTACTGCATTTTCATAAGCCTCGTTTATTTCTGTTTCACTTATCAGATTTCGGGATTCTGCTATCCGGTTTACTGCATACTTGTCGTTTGGCTTGAATTTAAGAGCTTCCTGATAAGCTTCTATAGCCTGACTGTAATTTTCATTGTTGAATTTTGAATCGGCTGTGGCAATGTTTTCTTCGTAAGCAAGCTGTTTTGCCTCCAGGTCTTTAATAATATTCTGAACCTCTGACGATTTGTTTTTAGGATAAGCTTCATCAGGCTTAATTGATGATGCCAGATTATAATTTTCGAGAGCCAAATTGTATTCCTTGTCTTTCAGCGCTTTATCAGCTATGCTTATGGCATTGCTGTAATTTTTTTCCTTTTCGGCTATGGCTTCCAGAAGATTGTTTATTTCTGTGATTTTCCCTGTGGCATAAGTATCCTCAGGACTGAATTTCAGCGACTGCTCGTATTTTTCTTTTGCCTGTTCATACTTTGCACTTTCAAAGAATTCATCTGCCTGATTTTTTAGCTCTGTATATGATTTTTGATCTGAAATGATTTTCTCAGTTTCAGCGATCTTTGCTATGGTTTGATCATTGAGAGGCAGCAAGGCTTTTGCCTTATTGAATTGTTCAAGTGCCTCTGCATATTCTTTTGATTCAAAATGCTGGCTTGCTTTTGCCAGATGTTCAACAACAGCTTTAGTTGATTCAATACGTTCTTTGGGATGTTTTTCCTCAGGTTTTATTTTTCCTGCCTGCTGATAAAAACCCAAAGCCTGTTCGTAATCCTTATCGGCAAAGGATTCATCAGCTTTGGAAATAGCATCTGCATAACTCTTTTCTTTGTTTGCAATAGCTTCCAGAAGATTGCTTATTTCTGAAATTTTCCCTGTGGCATAAGTATCTTCATGATTGAATTTTAGCGACTGCTCGTATTTTTCTTTTGCCTGTTCATACTTTGCACTTTCAAACAATTCATCTGCCTGATTTTTTAGCTCTGTATATGATTTTTGATCTGAAATGATTTTCTCAGTTTCAGCGATCTTTGCTATGGTTTGATCATTGAGAGGCAGCAAGGCTTTTGCCTTATTGAATTGTTCAAGTGCCTCTGCATATTCTTTTGATTCAAAATGCTGGCTTGCTTTTGCCAGATGTTCAACAACAGCTTTAGTTGATTCAATACGTTGCTGGGGGTGTTTTTCCTCAGGTTTTATTTTTCCTGCCTGTTGATATAACCCCAAAGCCTGTTCGTAATCCTTATCGGCAAAAGATTTATCAGCTTTGGAAATAGCATCTGCGTAACTTTTTTCTTTGTTTGCTATAGCTTCCAGCAGATTGTTTATTTCTGTGATTTTCCCTGTGGCATAAGTATCCTCAGGACTGAATTTCAGCGACTGCTCGTATTTTTCTTTTGCCTGTTCATACTTTGCACTTTCAAACAATTCATCTGCCTGAGTTTTTAGCTCTGCATATGATTTCTGATCCGAAATGATTTTCTCAGTTTCAGCGATCTTTGCTATGGTTTGATCATCGAGAGGCAGCAAGGCTTTAGCTTTATTGAATTGTTCAAGTGCCTCTGCATATTCCTTTGATTCAAAGTGCTGGCTCGCTTTTGCCAGATGCTCAACAACAGCTTTAGTTGATTCAATGCGTTCTTTGGGATGTTTTTCCTCAGGTTTTATTTTTCCTGCCTGCTGATAAAAACCCAAAGCCTGTTCGTAATCCTTGTCGACAAAGAATTCATCAGCTTTAGAAATAGCATCTGCGTAACTCTTTTCTTTGTTTGTAATTGCTTCCAGAAGATTGTTTATTTCTGTGATCCTGCCTGTAGCATGAGTATCTTCAGGACTGAATGTAAGTGATTGCTCGTACTTTTCTTTTGCCTGTTCATACTTTGCACTTTCAAAGAATTCATCTGCCTGAGTTTTTAGTTCTGCATAAGATTTCTGATCCGAAATGATTTTCTCAGTTTCAGCGATCTTTGCTATGGTTTGATCATTGGGAGGCAGCAAGGCTTTAGCTTTATTGAATTGTTCAAGTGCCTGTTCGTATTTCTTAGATTCAAAATGCTGGCTTGCTTTTGCCAGATGTTCAACAACAGCTTCAGTTGATTCAATGCGTTCTTTGGGATGTTTTTCCTCAGGTTTTATTTTTCCTGCCTGCTGATAAAAACCCAAAGCCTGTTCGTAATCCTTATCGGCAAAGGATTCATCAGCTTTAGCAACGAAATCATTGAAAGCTTTTTCCTGATCAGCCAGATTGGCCAATATTTCATTAATCTTTGCGATTTGTTCAGCGGGATAGGTATTCTCAGGTTTCATATCAAGAACCTGGGTATATTTCTCAATTGCCATCTGGTAATTACCAGAATTAAAAGCATTATCTGCATCGGCAAGAGCCTGATTATATTTCTTTTCAGCTTCAACAATTCCGGTAATTTCATGAACAATCCTGCTGCTTTCGCTATCGAGAGCTTTGATTTTTTCAGCATTTCTGTATTGGGTCAGAGCTTTGGCATATTCTTGCTTTTCGTAATGACGCAAAGCATTTTCCAGGATTGAAATATAATCTGCTTCACTTTTTGCCAAATCTTCGATCCGCCTTTCAATCTCCGCTATCCTTTCTGTAGGATAAGTTTCCTTCGGTTTTAATCGTAGGGCATGTTCATACCCGGTGCGTGAAGCATCGTAATCTGCTTCATTAAACAGACGATCTGCATTTTCAATTACCTGACCATAAACAGTTTCAAGCGAACGCTGCTCAGCACCCATTGAAGTAATACGCTCAATCATGTTCTGAGGGTAGCGCTCATCAGGTTTTATTTTGATTGCTTCATTATAAGCCTGCAGTGCTGCTTCATAATCCTGAAGCATATAGAGCTGATCGGCATTTTCAATGTGTTTTTCATAATTACTTTGCTGTTTGCGTGCCTGATCAAACCTGCTGTTAATTTCATTGATTTTGTTGCGGGCATAAGGCTCATCAGGAAGCAATCCAGAGGCATACAGATATTCGGTTTGAGCATCCTGAAAAAGTTCAAGTTTAAAAAGTGAGTCCGCTGTTTTTATTGACCTATTGTAAAGCTCTTTTTTTCGCGAAAGTTCAACAAGTGTGGCGTCTATTTCTTTTATTTTCTGAACCGGAAGCGATTCTTCGGGCTTTATGACATTAGCCCAGAAATATTGCTCACGTGCTTTTGTGTATTCACGCAAACCCATAAGACGGTTGGCTTCGGTAATAAAACTATTATATCTTCTTCCTTCATCAGGATCAGGTGAGAGCTCTCTGATCTGATTTAATTTAAGTTTCGGGTATGAGGACTCGGGATTTATTCGTATTGCATTTTCATATTCAATGCGTGCCTGTTTATAGTTTTTCTGATCAAAATACTGTTCTGCTCTCAGAATGATTTTTTCATATTCACCGCTTTGTTGCTGTGCTTTCAGTCCAATTGCGGAAAACAACAGTATTTTGAAAATCAATATTATAGTAAAGCTCCTAAAAGTCATTTATCTTGTTGATTTTAAATATCAATCTTGCTTATCATTAATAACAACGCCATCTGAAATAATAAATTTGCGATCGGCTAAATTTGCTAATTCAGGATTATGGGTAACAATAACGAAAGTTTGTTGAAATTGGTCTCTAAGAAAGAAAAATAGTTTATGCAGTTCTCTGGCATTTGCTGAATCCAGATTTCCTGACGGCTCATCAGCAAAAACAACAAAAGGATCGTTAATCAAGGCTCTTGCCACTGCTACCCTTTGTTGCTCACCTCCTGAAAGTTGAGAAGGTTTATGTTCCAGCCGGTCAGTAAGGTCTAAAACTTCAACAAGCTTATGTGCTTTTTTAAAAGCAGTATCTTTTGAAACCCCCGCAATAAAAGCAGGAATACAAATATTTTCAATTGCGGTAAATTCAGGTAATAAATGGTGGAACTGAAAAACAAAACCTATATGTTTATTTCTGAACGAAGATAGCTTTTTGTCATTTAAAGTGCTGATTTGTACATCATTAATCTTCACTTGTCCGAAATCGGGTTTATCCAGTGTGCCAAGAATATGCAATAATGTGCTTTTGCCTGCTCCTGAAGCACCAACAATAGAAATAATTTCACCCTTTTTGATTTTCAGGTTTATGCCTTTCAGAACCTTTAAATCACCAAAACTCTTATGTATATTATTAGCTGTGATCATAGTATTAATGTGGCTGTTGACTTGTGGTATTTTTATTGAAAATCATTTCTGTCATTTTTAGTACTTGGTTTTATGCAGAATCATTCATGCGTTTATGATCTTTTTATCTTTTCTTAGCATTTGATAATCAAGATAATACAGAAGCCTGACTGCAAGGCTGTTTAATTGTGGAGATTTAATTGTATTATTAAAATTATCAAAGAAATTGTTTACTATTATATTATCTTCGTTCATAATAAAATTTTTAAACACTATCTCAAGATTACTGCCCGGCAAAAATTCCCATTCGAAAAGTAAATCTACATTCAAAACATTGAAATTGAAATCATGAAAACCATTAAGATCATCATTTTGCAGCAAACTTCCGTTCTCACATAAATAAAAGAATTTATTATAGGCTCCTCTGAACCAATATTGACGTAACCAGAGACTTAACGAAAGATTGTTACGAAACATATATCTGCTGATTATTACGTTTTCGATTGATTTTAGTTCACGGTTCCCAAAAATAACATCATCCTCAAGTCTGTCAACAAAACCAATATTGTTTTTTTGAATTGAGTACCTCAAACTGTATTGTGCAGTAAATCGTCTGCTAAATCTTACTATAGGGTTAATGTTAAGAGTAGTCTCAGTATAATCTTCTTCGTTCATTTTATATTCTATGCCGCCATCCAGAGCAAAGGGCTTACGGTAGTCGCTTGAAAAATTGAAGAATGTATATGTTTCACGGGGATTCATATAATATCGTCCGGCAGTCCGTGGTTCGTAGTAATCATGGCTTTTAGTCAGTTTTTGATCAACACCGGCAAAGATCCAAAGATAGTTCTTGAATGCACCGTTTGTAAATAAAAATAAGCTTCTTTCAGTATTTTTACCGGTGCTCATACGTGATGAATTAGTAAATGTCAGGCTTGCCGACCAATGTAAAAATTGCCAGAAAGGTTCATAAAACGAATACATTATCATTGCTTCGTTATTTATCTGATCGTTCCGGTGATTCAATCCTAAACCATTGATATTGTAGTTTTTATCCATAGCATTTAACAGAGCGCTGAACTGAAAATTCCCTTTTACTTTGGCAATTTCCAAATTGTAATTGTATCCGAGATCCATTTTTGTCTGTTTATTCTGCTCATTGTCGTTTTTTGCAAATATCTGGCTTAGCTTGCCTTCCATAGTAAAACTATAACGCTTACTGCGTTCAAAATAGGTTATTCCGGAAGCAGTAACATTCTCATTATTAAAACCATGCGAACGGGTTATATTTGTGTTGATCAGGTAAACCGAAGAATTTACATTCAGCCCCTGATCCAGAACCGTAACATTATAGTTAGCAAAAGGTTCGGTAAGTATATTTCGTTGCGAACCGACAGAGTCTTTTACTATGGCGTAAGTATTGGCAGTAATGGCATTGAAAACCCCGATACCCAGGTTCGAGTCTGTACGACCCGAAACTTTTGCAGCATTTATCAGTTGAGCTTTGTCAGGATTTTTATAAATGACTTCTCCTTCCTTAAGCCCGGTATAAATGTTATCATGAAGCAAAGGCCTTCTGCCTATACGCCGGGTATAAAAAATATTGCCTTTCATGAATAAGTCCATTCCCTCTTTGAAGAAACTACGTTTTTCATCATAAACAGTTTCAAAAGCTGTGAGGTTTTTTATTTCGCTATCCGTAGCAACTGTGCTAAAATCGGGCATAAGGGTCATATCGAATGTAAAACCTTCGTTTATCCCGTATTTAAGATCCATACCACCTGACACGCCTTCTGAGAAATTACTGATGCCGGTCAGATTATACGGATAATGTTCCAAATGTGCTGAAATAAAAGGAGTGACTGATAGCCTTAAAGGCGGGTCAATATTGCTCAATCCATGGAGTTTACACCAATACGCTGAAGTATTGAGAACCCCTTTGGGAACCAAAGCCCATTGGATAAGTTCACGACTCCGGCGAATTGAGCGTTGAACCTGAAGTCCCCAGATTTGTTTTTCGCTGGCTACAAAACGTAAAGCTGACCAGGGAATACGCATCTCAGCAACCCATCCCAGAGAATCTATTGAAACAGCGCTTTCCCATACTGCATTGAAAGTTTCATCACTGCGGCGCTTGTCGCGCTGAACACCGGAGGCATAAACTTCAAAAATAAATGCATCCAGACCATTGGAATAGGTATCAAGCTGAATACCGAAATAATCTGAATTAAGTTCATCATCACGGTTCCCAAGCTGGATAAGAATACTATCGGGTGAATTGTCATACAATCTTGCACCAATATAAATTGCTTTGTCATCGTATAGGAAACGCACTTCAGTTTTTTGCCCTACAGTTGCATTAAAAAATGGTTCGTACTGATGAAACTCAGTTAAAGGTTCTGCATGCATCCAGATGATTTCATTTAGCCTTCCGTCAATCTCAGGAGTTTCGATTGCTCTGAAGGCAACTGCTATTTTGGGATCTGGGTCAGATCCGAATAATGCCAGAGGAAACGCAAGTAGTAGTAAACAAAACCTTTGCAGCATCTGTTATATGTAGCAATTTTAAAGACTTTAAACGATATTTTATTTAATATCGTCTATAATGTATGTTTATAAATAAGGTTTTTCTAATTTTGGCGCTTTATTTTTCTGTACGGATTTTGAACATTTAATTAAACAAACTCTAAAATATCTCAAAAATGAACCTTCACGAATACCAATCAAAGTCAATATTAAAGAAATATGGAGTTCAGGTACCTGAAGGCATGGTTGCATTTACACCCGAAGAAGCTGTTCAGGCTGCACGCACACTTCAGGAAACAACCGGCACCGATAAATGGGCTGTTAAGGCACAAATTCACGCCGGCGGCAGAGGCAAAGGCGGTGGTGTGAAAATAGCTAAAAGCCTTGATGAAGTTAAAGAATATGCCAAAATGATACTGGGCATGCAGTTGGTAACTCCACAAACTTCAGCAGCCGGTAAAAGGGTAAATAAGATATTGATTGAGCAGAATATTTATTATCCCGGACCCTCAGAGGTTAAGGAATTTTATGTAAGTATTTTGCTTAATCGTGCCAGAGGCAGGAATATGATCATGTACTCTCCTAAAGGAGGAATGGATATTGAAAAGGTTGCAGAAGAAACACCGGAATTTATTTTTACTGAAGAAATTGACCCCAAAGTTGGCTTACAAGCTTTTCAAAGTCGTAAAGTAGCTTTTAATCTGGGGCTTTCAGGAACTGCTTTTAAAGAAATGACTAAGTTTATTTCTGCTCTTTATAAAGCTTATGAAGGTTCTGACGCATCATTGTTTGAGATCAATCCTGTCATCAAAGCTGCTGACGATCGTATTTTCGCTGCCGATGCGAAGGTTGTAATTGATAATAATGCATTATTCCGCCATAAGGATATTCATGAGATGCGTGACCTCGATGAGGAAGATCCTACAGAAGTAGAAGCTGGAAAATTTGATCTGAATTTTATAAAGCTCGATGGCAACGTAGGATGTATGGTTAATGGAGCCGGTCTTGCAATGGCTACTATGGATATCATCAAATTATCGGGTGGCGATCCTGCAAATTTCCTCGATGTTGGTGGTTCAGCAAATGCAAAGAGGGTGGAAGAGGCGTTTTGGATTATTCTGAAAGATCCAAATGTCAAGGCTATACTGATAAATATTTTCGGCGGTATTGTTCGTGGCGAACGTGTTGCACAGGGTATTATTGATGCTTATCATAACATTGGAGAAATCAATGTTCCGATTATTGTTCGTTTGCAGGGCACCAATGCCGAAGAAGCAAAAGTACTTATTGATAATTCCGGTCTGAAAGTTCAGTCAGCTTCTACTCTTGAAGAAGCCGCAGAAAAAGTTAGATTGGCAGTTAAATAAATTCATGAGACTTATGCATATTCAACCTGATGGTGAAATCAGGTACTGATGTTCAAAAGGTTTCATTTTACATGCAGCAGTCTTTTGATAGCCAAAGTAATAACAGATGCTGCAACAAAAGGAAAAGTAAGCTGGATATATCCGTTTTGCATCATATATAAGCTGATAAAAAGCGATAATAACACAGCTACAGAGATCCAGATAGCATCTTTAAGTTTATTTCCTGCAAATGCAATTGCGGTGAGCACTGCATTAAAACTCAGCAAACCGTTTGATATGTTTTCAACAGGAATATCGAAATTCAGGGAGATAATTCCGGAAAACATTGCTGCAGCAAGCCCATATAAAGCAGCAATGGGTGAATGAATTAACACAGCAATGAAAAATAGTATTCCTGAAACAACTTTGTTTTGAAAAATTACCTGTCCGAACCCTTTAATTGCATAAGTGAAATAATCATTTGCAATAGTAACTGAGGATGAGGATTTTACAAGTAATTCAGGAGAAATAGATTTAATACTGACAATAGCTACCCATGTTACTAAAACAAAGGGGAAGGTGAATACTGTAATTTTTCTTCTGATAAAAAACTCCTGAATAAGTGCTGCTAATACAGAACCCACGACTATAAGTACCCAGACAATAAAAGAATGACCGAAAAACAATATATAAGCTACACCAGTCAATGCAGCACTAAAGCCATAAAGTCCCTTGTCAGTATTTGTTTTATCAAATCCAAAAAGATATGCTGTAATTGTTCCGCAGATAGTTGCAAGCAAAGCAGCAAAGCCCATAAATACTGAACCATAAAATATGCCTGCAAGAAATAATAATCCTGTTATTATATTTTCCTGAAGCATTATCTGCCCCAATCCTTTAAAAACCTGATTTATAAATGGATAGCCGTTTGAGAACTGTTTGCTTCCCGAATTTCCTGATACATTTTTTGACATTTGTTTAATTAATTGATAATCAGGTTTTATAATTAGAGGTAATGACGTTTTAGATTGAAGAGAAATTAGTATTTAACGAGAACTATCAACTCTGAAAATCAGCATTTTGTTCAATACCCGCATTTTAGGCTAAAAGCACCAAACGCACTATTTACAGAATGTTTAAGACTAATACATGAAATTCCGTTCCGTATGTTTCAACCAATTAAGTTTTTCCGGTTCAGTTATTCAGGAATTTTAACCAGATCTAATCTTCCTGATATTCATCAAATGCTTTGAATGAATACGGATTTACAATATCCCTTGAAGAGCCATCAGCGTAATGCACAGTAAGGTTTGGTTTTACAAGCATGGTGTGAATTTCTTCAGGTGTAATCATTTCAGATACATAGTAAATTTGCAGTACCGGTGCTGTATCCTGCCATTGTACCGCCATTCTGACAATATTTTTGTTGTCACTCAGGTGGCTCATCAGAAAAGCAAACCAACGTTGTTTGTCCTGGCGCATTGCTTCAGCAAAGGGCAAGGTGTAAATTCTCAGTTGCTCTTCGTTGTAGCTGTCGTAATCATTGAAAGCCCGGTTATAAGGGTTGAATGCTTTTTGCAAATATTCATGAGTAGCAATTTTTTCAATTTCAGGATTTATATAAGCGACCTGATACGAGGTTTTCTCTTTAACTGTTTGATCACCACTGGTATAAGTAATACTCTTTTGCTCAATGAGCATTTTGAGCTTGTCAGGATCAGCCAGTTCAGGGTCATAAATTATCTTAGCTTCGACCGGTTCACCAAAAGAGGTTTCCATTCCAAAAACTCCAGGGTTTTGTGTTAAAAGTTCACTAAGCAGGAAAGCATCTTTTGTGTCAAAAAAGCGGTCAATTCCTATTTCAACAATGCTTAATTCCTCTAATCCATCAGGTGGTTCGGAAAGTATCCAGTTTACAGGATTAAAAATACCTTCACGGATTCCGGCTTTATCAATTATTTCAGGATCATAAAAGACTTTTACCCTGTGTTCCTTAACAAAAGTTTGTACTCCCAGAACTCCTTCCACTTTTTGCATCTGTGTGGCAAAAGCTTTGGAACTCCCGAAACATTTGACATTTTTCAACCCTGCCTGCTGATATTCCTTTGCATTTTCAAACTGTTCCTCGCTTCCCCAGCGGATATCAATTGTAGGCAGCTCCCAATAGGCTGAGATTAAGAGCCCAACAGCTACCAATGCAACCACTGATGCTGCAGGCAGCCAGCGCAAAGGCTTCCGGTTAATGGTGAGAGCACCTTCTTCAGGACATTTTACAATACAATCAACACATAAATGACAATCAATATGCTTTACGGTATCTTCAGTTGATATCTTAATACCATGAGGACAAGCCTTATCGCAGATTTTGCAGTTTGTACAAATATCAGCATTGCGGGTAATCTTCATAAACGGGAAATAAAGACCCTGACGGTGCGATACTTCAATGAGCAATCCGGCAAGACAAACAGCACCAAGATACCATGCCCAGTGTATCTGCCATCCTATAAGGCTAACCGCTATCCAGTAAATCAATGTAATAGCTACAAATACAGGTGCGAATGCAAAGATGTTTGTTGCTGCACCAAGCGGACAGAGATATTTACACCAGAATTGCCTGATAAAAAATGAGCCCAATACAGTCACTCCAATTGCTATGACGGCATATAAAACAGTAACATCGTCGCCAAAGCCTGAAAAGGCTGCATAATAAGGGTCGAATTGTTTACAGAATAATTCACTGGATGTTACCGAAAAATAAAAAGTAATGAATAAAAGCCCGTATTTCAGTACTCTGAGCAGCTTGTCGGCTATTCCCGTGATGGTGAAACGCAGTTTAAATTTATCAGCAATACGTCCGAGCCATTCAGTGAAGGTGCCGATAGGACAGATATAACTGCAGAATAATTTGCTTACCAGTAAAACGCCGACAGCAAGCAGTATCCCCATAATTATCTGTGTGGTTGACATTGTGCATGCAAGGGAATTGGCATTAAGATAACTGCCTAAAGCCTGCATTCCGCCAAAAGGACAATAAGCTTCAAAATCGGGTTTATATGTGGCATCCACAAAAAGCCTTACAACCATATAACCCAGAAAGGCAACTATGATCCATTGCAATGTCAGGCGATAGTAATTACGTCTCTTGTTACGCTTTTTCTTCATGATTAATTTTTATTATAGTTAATGTTTGGCAAAATTATTAATAAATGATTATTTTTACAGCAAATAATCAGCGCATGGCACAAAACAGAATCATTCCAAATAATTTGCTGGTTACTTTATTGGTAGCCCTGACAGGAGTTATGTTTTTTTCCTGGAATCCGGTTCAGAATGATGAGTTCAGGGGCAATACAGCAATGCGTATAGTTTTTTATAATGTTGAAAATCTTTTTGATCCTTTCCGCGATAGCCTGATCAATGATATTGAATACTCACCTGGAGGAATGAGATACTGGACTTATAGCCGGTTTAAGAAAAAATGTCAGGATCTGGCTAAAGTACTGATTGCAGCAGGGGAGTGGGAGGCTCCGGATATTATTGGTCTATGTGAGATCGAGAATCGTTTTGTACTTAAAAAACTGCTTGAATACAGTGCTTTGGATAGACTTGGTTATGAAATAGTGCATTATGATTCACCGGACGGACGTGGAATTGATGTGGCTATGCTGTACCGACCTGAGAAATTTGAAGTCCTGCATTCTGAACCTGTTCATGTGATATTTCCCGGTGAAGATGTCCGAAGTACAAGAGATATTTTATATGTAAAAGGTTTGGCACTTGACAGCGATACTCTTCATCTGTTTGTGAATCACTGGCCTTCACGATATGGAGGATATATGGTGACAAAGCCTTTGAGGGAGTTTACTGGAGCTTTGCTGAGATCATACGTTGATTCAATAGTTGTATTTGACTCAAAAGCTAACATACTGATCATGGGAGATTTTAATGATCTGCCCGATGAGCAAAGCATTGAAGTCTTTCTGGGAGCAGTATTTGAACCAGAAGAACTTGAACCGGGCAAACTTTATAATCTGATGGGACCATTATTTCGCAAACCTTCAAAAGGTAGCCATAAATTTCAGGGTGAGTGGAGTACTCTTGATCAGTTCATTGTGTCACAAAGTCTTTTAAATGGCAATCGCAACCTAATGGTTCATAAACGTGGAGCAATAATTCTTGATGCTGATTTTTTACTTGAAGATGACCCTGCTTATACAGGTAAACGTTTAAACCGCACCTATCATGGTATGCAATATAATGGAGGCTATAGTGATCATTTGCCAATAATTGTAGATGTTTTGAAAAGAACTGAGTAATGTTTGTTTTATCTGATTTTTAATTTGAGATTTCATGACAAAATAAATCTTTGATTTTTGCGGGAGTTACAATCAAAAGCATTAAAAGTTTTCTTAAATTTGCAAATGAATAACTTAGTTAAAGGAAAAGAAAACGTTAAAAAGTCTTTTACGTATTGTTGTTTTAAACATTAGGAGAATTTCAAGATGCCAAAAAAACAAGAAAACGAAATCACCAACAGAATTAAAAAAGCCGGATGCAATGAGTACTCCAGGCTTTTATCGGAATTCGACAGCAAAATAGAAAATCCATTACCAACTTGCAAACTTGGGACTTATAAAGTTGCTACTCTGGAATATACAGCCGAATTAATCAGGGATTTGTCCTTTTTATTAGGAGAGTGGACAGTAGAAAGAATGTTTGGGGTGAGCTATTCCGAAAGAATTGAAACCATTGAGGAACTGGAAATGAAATTAAGTAAGATTGTTGCAGAAAAGATAAAAACAGATGTTCCGGAGAGATTGGCAATAAAAGATTATCTAACTGTAACAAAAGAGAACAAATGGGATTTGTGGACTGCCATACCTGATATTTTTGAAGACCTGAAGATTGGTCATCCTATGAATGTTCCAAACCACAGAAGGGGGCAGAAAGATGAAAATTTCAAATTAGGTTTGATTTTGGGATTCACATTGTTTTATTTTGCTGATCATCTTAAACTTGAGGATTTTATAGGATACAAAGCTTAAACTATCAGGCATATACCTGGTTTCATTAGAACCTGATCCGTTAATCATTTGTGTTTTACAATAATTGATTAATGATGCTCATTATTATAATCAGAATATTATTCCTGATCTTTTGTTAAAGTTGTTATTATCAAAGTCTTATTATTCATGGTGATAAGGCTCATTCCTGATAATTGTAAAGGCTCTGTAAAGCTGTTCAATGAATATCAACCTGACTAACTGGTGAGGAAAAGTCATATTAGAGAGTGATATTTTTTCATTAGCCCTTTTATACATAGTTTCATGAAATCCGTATGCACCACCGGTAATGAAAACCATTCTTTTAATTCCTCTTATCTGATGCTCATTAATCCAGCCTGCAAATACCACCGAACGAAACTGTCTGCCTTTTTCATCAAGCAATATAACAAAATCATCAGGTTTTAATTTCTTCAACAGTAATTCAGCTTCATACTGTTTTAATTGTGCCGGAGCCAATTTCCCTGAACCAGTTCCGGGATTCACAGCAATAGTCTCGAAATTACAATAATGCACCAGTCGTTTGCTGTAAATATCAAGTGCCTCAGCGATGTGCTTTTCTTCAGTTTTGCCGGTATTAAGAAGTACGATTTTCAATGGTGATTTTTATTTATTTCTATCGGAACCCTTCAGGATCTTAAAACTTAATTTTTCTTCTTTGATTTAACGGTTTATCATATTTTACCAGTGTTTCCGACTCTGCCCTGCACTTCTTCATATGTTGATTTTATCGCTTTCCTAATTATGGTTGTTGCTTTATTAATTTCTTCAGTTGTTATAGTCATTGGCGGCGCTATTCGCATTGCATCAGGTTTGTAAAGGAACCAGTCAGTTATCAGACCATTGTCAAAGCATCTTTTAATTATTCTTTGGTTGAGTTCAGGGCTTTCAAGTTGCAAAGCCATCAATAAACCGTAATGTCGTATTTCTTTTATTTCAGGTATGTCTGACAAAGCTTTAATTATTTGATCGGCTTTTTGTTCAGCATGATGATATAATTTTTCTCTCTCTATAATATCAAGATTAGCCAGTGCAGCGGAACAGCTTAGAGGGTGTCCGCCAAAGGTTGTTATGTGTCCGAGAGGAGGGTCATAACCAAGACATTTCATGATTTCTGAAGATGAAATAAAAGCACCCAAAGGCAAGCCGCCTCCAAAGGCTTTTGCCAGCAAAAGTATATCGGGTTTTACATCAAATTTCTCAAAAGCAAAAAGTTTACCTGTCCGTCCCATGCCGGTTTGTATTTCATCGAATATCAAAAGACTGCCGGTTTCGGTACATTTTTCTCTGAGTGCTTTCAGAAACTTAATGCTGGCAGGTATAACTCCCGCTTCGCCCTGAACAGGTTCAATAATCACACAGGCTGTTGATGTGGTAATTTCACTGAGTTGATTTATATCATTGAAATCCAGATGTTTCACTGATGGTAACAGAGGCATATACCGGATTTTTAACTCCAGGTTTCCACAAACACTTAGAGAACCCTGAGTGCTGCCGTGATAGGCATTTTTAAAAGAAATAATTTCATGCCTTCCTGTATGGCGTTTGGCTAATTTTAAAGCACCCTCAACTGCTTCGCTTCCGGAGTTCACAAAAAAACATGTGTTCAAAGATGGAGGCAATAACTGTGCAAGCCTGTGTGCCAGTATAACCTGAGGTTCCTGAACAAATTCGCCATAGACCATTACGTGCAAATGCCTGTCAAGTTGTTTTTTTATTGCTGCCATTACTTCCGGATGCCGGTGACCTGTGCTGCTAACCGATATTCCGGATATAAAATCAAGGTAAGGTTTGCCATCAATGCCATACAGGTACGAACCTTCAGCCGATTGAACCTCCAAAGCCAACGGTGCTGGTGAGGTTTGAGCCAGATTATGATAAAATTTTTCAGTTAACGACTTCATGTTTTTCTTTTAACTTTGCAAATATAGTTCAATGATAGAGTATTGGCATTTATTTACCTTTGTTCTTTACAATTGAAAACTAATTGTTGCATACGAAAAATGGGTTTATAGGATTATCAGGTCATGAATAAAAAGATACAAAACAAAGTTGTTGTAATTACAGGAGCTTCATCAGGGATAGGCAAAGCATTGGCATATACTTTTGCGAAACAGGGAGCCAGGCTTGTAATTGCAGCTCGAAATATTGAAGCATTACAGATTATGGTTTCAGAAATCTCAGGTTATGGTGTTGAAATATGTGCTGTAAAAACTGATGTTTCAGTTGAAAACGATTGTAAGAATCTCATCAGTGAAACTATAAAAAGGTTCGGAGCTATTGATGTTTTAATTTGCAATGCCGGAATCTCAATGCGAGCTTTATTTGCTGATCTTGATCTTAAAGTGATTCATCAATTGATGGATGTAAACTTCTGGGGTACTGTTTATTGTGCTAAATTTGCCATGCCTTATTTGTTGGAATCCAAAGGTTCGCTGACAGGTGTTATCTCGGTTGCAGGCCATATTGGATTACCGGGGAGAACCGGTTATTCGGCTTCGAAATTTGCTGTGAGAGGTTTTCTTGAGTCTTTAAGAACCGAGAACCTAAAAACAGGTTTACATGTAATGATAGTGGCGCCGGGTTTTACAGCTTCAAATATCAGAAATATAGCTCTCAACGCTGCCGGAAATCCTCAGGGAGAGAGTCCCAGAGATGAAAAATCAATGATGACGGCTGAAGAGGTTGCTGAAAAAATACTTAAAGGTGTAATAAAGCGAAAAAATAATATTGTTCTGACCTTTAAAGAGGGGAAACTGATAGTTTTGATAAATAAATTATTTCCTGCTTTGTCGCGCAAACTTGCATTTAATCATATGGCAAAGGAGCCTGATTCACCATTTTCGTAATTATTTTTAGTTAAGGATTACTATTCTTGATTAAATGAATCTGTTAAAATCCACTGAACTATAAACAAACCAATGTATCCAGGAATTAATTAATAAGGCCTGATTTTATTTTTCTGGTTTTATTATTAGCTTTTTTGAACTGCATTAAATAATTTTGCTTTAATTTGACCAAAATTTTGAATTCCAAATTTAAAACCTGATAAATATATGAATATGGAAAAGCTTGATATTCTGCTTAAACAGGGTCTTAATGAACTCGTTTTTGGTGCATCACCTGAGGATGCCGATAAGTTGTTTGGTGCTCCTGTTGAAATTGAAGCCCTGGAAAAAGATACTGATGAAGACCTCGAATCACAGTTATGGTATTATGACGAAGAGGGCATTAGTTTGTTTTTTGAAGGCGAACCCGATCTTGAACTCACTAGTATTGAAGTAAGCAATCTTGATGCAACATTGTTTGGGAAAGCTATTTTTAAGATGAGTGAGGAGCAAATAATTGATCTTATGAAAGAGAATGGTTTTAATGATTTTTATCAGGAGGATGAAGAATGGGGCGAAAAACTACTGTCTTTCGAAGATGCTTTAATTGATTTTTATTTTGAGGAAGATAAGCTGGTAAGTGTAAACTGGAGCGCTTCATTTTTTTAATAGCGATCTGTCAGTTTTTTTTTAATTCGTGGATGATATTCCATGATGACATTTCGTAGGTAATGCCTGTCGAGATGAGTATAAATCTCAGTTGTTATAATTGAGGCATGCCCAAGCATTTCCTGTACTGCTCTTAGGTCGGCGCCACCCTCAACCAGATGGGTGGCAAATGAATGCCTGAAAGTATGAGGGCTTATGGTTTTTTGTATGCCTGCCAGTTCAGCTTGTTTCTTTATTATATTAAATATCATCACTCTTGAGAGTCGGTTACCTCTGTTATTCAGAAAAATAATATCCTCAGAACCTTTATTTATCTTTTGTTTAACCCTTACGCTATTAAGATAGATATTAATCTGTTTCAGGGCGCTTCTGCCTATTGGCACAAGGCGCTCTTTATTTCCTTTTCCTGTGATGCGGATGAATTCTTCTCTGAAATGTATATCCGAAATCTTCATGTTTGTTAGTTCTGATACCCTTAATCCGCAACCGTAAAGTGTTTCGAGGATTGCTTTATTTCGTTCGCCATCCGGTTTACTCAGATCAACCGAATCAATTATCCGGTTAATTTCGTCAACGCTGAGAGTTTCTGGTAAACGTGATTCAATACTTGGCATGTCGAGCCATTGAGTGGGATCGTTGTTTATTTTGTTTTCGATCAACAGATATCTGAAAAAACTTCTGATCCCTGAAATTAGCCTGGCTTGAGACCTTGGACTTATCTCTTTTTCATTAATATGGATAATAAAATCATGAAGATGTTCTTTTGTAACATTTTCCGGAGAAATTTCTGAATGATTCTCATCAATGTATTCCTGAAGTTTTTTAATGTCTCTTAAATAAGAAGCAATTGTATTTTGCGATAGAGATTTCTCTATTCTGAGATATATGCCAAAACCGTTGATATATGATTTCCACTTCATGAACCGACGTTTTTTATTTACACTTTCTCAGAAAAACTGAATCCAAAGGTTTTACAGTAATATGAAAAACATCTATCGCCATCCAAATATTGAAATGTAATTGATATATGAACAATGATTTATGCGTGTTCTGAATTAAAAACAGGATTAAAACAAAACCGGAAATAATTAAAAAGCAGTCATTATTAAATCAATATCCTGAAATGGCATGTTAAATTTCCCGCTGATCAGAATATTGGTAATAATGCCATTAAACACATAAACTCCGCGTCTTACTCCCTGACTTTCTTTTAGTACGTTGGCGATTCCTCCCTTTTCACCTATCGAAAGCAGGATAGGAGCTATATAATTGCTCATGGCATATGAGGCTGTGTGAGGAACACGCGAAGCAATATTTGGAACACAATAGTGTATTACATCATATTTTTTGAATATCGGATTCTGGTGATCGGTAGGTTCTGATGTTTCAACACAGCCACCCTGATCTATTGTTACATCTATTATAACAGATCCCGGTTTCATATTTCTGACCATTTCTTCAGTAATACTGAATGGTGCCCTGCCGCTGTCGGTATGAATAGCAGCAATAACAACATCAGCGGTTTTAAGTGCTTTTGAAAGGATCTCCGGCTGTATTACTGAGGTGAAGATCCTGGTATTGACCACGGATTGTAGCTTGCGAAGCTTATGTATGGAATTATCGAAAACCTTAACTGAAGCGCCCATTCCAAGAGCTGAAGCAGCAGCAAATTCACCAACTGTTCCTGCTCCAAGTATAATAACTTCGGTGGGCGGCACTCCTGAAAATCCTCCAAACATATGTCCTTTGCCAAGAATAGGATGACAAAGATATTCAGCGGCTATCATAATAGAGGCATTTCCGGTTATTTCACTCATCGAACGTCTGACAGGATATGCTCCTGTTCTGTCCCGAAGAAATTCAAAAGCTATTGCAGTACATTTTTTTGATATTAACTCCTTAATATAATCTTCCTGACATTCCTGTAAATTTAATGTGGAAATGACCGTTTGTCTTGGTCTGAGCATTCCCGATTCGGATTTTGTAAGCCGAGCCACTTTGAGAATAATATCGCTGTTAAATACTTCGTTTGGCGAGTTGACTATTTCAGCTCCGTTTTCGGCATAATCCATATCACTGAAAAAGGCATGTTTGCCAGCTTCAGTTTCAATTAAAACCCTGTGCCCGTTCTTTACAAGCAAGCCTACTGCGTTTGGAACCAGAGGAATGCGATTTTCTAATTTTGAATTATCGCGTGGTATGCCTATGATCAGCGATGATCTCTTTATAGCTACTTCAAGCATTTCTTCTTTGGGCAACAAGCCTGAAGCAGTACTAAAAGAAAAAAATGATGTTTTTTCCGGATCCATGGAATAAAGAAATTTTATTGAACCAAAATTGTTCTAATCAGATTCTCATTATTAACATCAATCTTAATATAAACGCTATCAGGCGGTAAAAGTTGCTCTACTTTTTCAGGCCATTCAATGAAGCAATATGAACCGCTGTAAAAATATTCTTCGTATCCCAGATCAAATGCTTCTGAAATTGAACGGATGCGATAAAAATCAAAATGGAATACTGATTCACCCTCACTGTCATGATACTCATTAATTAATGCAAAAGTAGGACTTACAACCACATCTTTAACTCCAAGTACATGACAAAGCTCTTTTATTAGTGTTGTTTTTCCCGCTCCCATTACACCTTTTAGCGCAAAAACCCTTTGCTCAGAAAATTGATTCATAATTTTATGAGCAATAGTTTGAAGATCAGATAAATTAGCTGCTTCAAATGTTAACATTGCAGAAATCATAAGAAGTTTGGGCGCAAGGTACTAAGAAAACAGCAAATAAAAGGCAGATAACATCTAAAAATGTTGCACTGCAATTATTTGTTCTTTAGTGAAATAAACGGTACTGCCATTTCTTCAAGCGAAACACCACCGTGCTGGAAAGTGTCGCGGTAATAATTCACGTAGTAATTGTAATTATTGGGATAGGCAAAGAAATCATTTCGCTTGCAGAATACATAAGCCGAGCTAATATTTGTTTTTGGTAAAAATATATCGCCGGGATTTTTAGATTCATATACTTCCTTTGCGTTGTAATTCAGGCTCTTACCCGACTTGTAGCGAAGATTTGTAGTAGTGGTTTTGTCGCCAACGATCTTTACCGGATTTTGAACTCTAACCGAACCATGATCGGTAGTAATGATAAGGTTAACTTGCTGTTCGGAAAGGTATTTTATAATATCGAGCAATGGGCTGTGCATGAACCATGAATGAGTTATTGAACGATATGCAGCTTCGTCGCCGGCAAGCTCTCTTATTATTTCCATCTCGGTACGTGCGTGTGAAAGCATATCAACGAAATTATACACTATCACATTCAGTTGGTTCACCATTAGATTTGGCATTGACTCAACAAGTTTACGCCCGGCGGCAAGGTTAAGTACCTTAATATATTGGTAGCGAATATCGCGTCCAAAACGTTTTAACAATTCGCCCAGAAGTTCGCTTTCAAATTGATTCTTTGTACCTTCATCACCTTCGTTTAACCAGTAACGCGGGTATTTCTTTTCAATTTCCGAAGGCATCAGACCAGAAAAGAATGCATTTCGCGCATATTGCGTAGTGGTTGGCAATATGCTGTAATACATTTCATCTTTTTCTACCCTGAAAAACTCTTCAATTACAGGCTGAAGTATTTTCCATTGATCATAGCGAAGATTGTCAATTAAAATAATAAAAACAGGTTGCTTTTTATCCAGAACCGGAAATACTTTCTCGCGCATAAGAGTATGTGAAAGTACAGGGCGATCGGATGATGAATCACTTAACCAGCGCTGATAGTTTTTTTCAATAAATTTACTGAACACCTGATTGGCTTCACTTTTCTGCATCTGCAGTATTTCAAAAATACTTTCATCTTTTGATGATTCAAGCTTTAGTTCCCATGATACCAGTTTGCGGTAAACATCAACCCATTCGCTATGAGTGAGATTATTTGAGATCTCCATACCAATGTTACGAAACTCCTGCTGATATGCAAAAGTGGTTTTTTCACTTATTATCTTTTTATTCTCCAGGCTTTTTTTTAGAGCCAGTAGTATCTGATTGGGATTCACCGGTTTAATCAGATAATCGCTTATGTTTGACCCTATGGCATCTTCCATGATTCGTTCTTCCTCGCTTTTTGTGATCATTATCACAGGAAGGCTGGGATAATTTTCTTTCAAAATAGCAAGAGTCTCAATTCCTGAAAGCCCAGGCATGTTTTCGTCAAGGAAAACAACATCAAAAGATCTTGTTTTCAGTATATCAAGTGCATCGCCACCGTTGTTTGCAGTATGAACATCGTAGCCTTTTTGATTAAGAAAAATGATGTGAGGCTTGAGCATGTCAATCTCATCATCAACCCATAAAACATTGATTCTATCCATTATTTTCTGATTTTTACAGTATTTTTGCCACAGTGGCTAGATTTATTGCTTTAACGTTATTTAGTTCTGATTATTTGATATAAACCCCGGGTCTGATAAATATGATTCCTGAAGTCTCTAAGAATAAAAATAAGTAAGGATTTGTATATGTCAGCTTCCGGTAATATGTTGAATTTCAGGATCGCAATAAAGTTACGAAATTTTTAATAACTAAATGTGTCAGCTTTTGCATGATTTAACTCATTGTTTTCCTGAAATATTGCAATATCAATAATATGATATTTATTTTACTGAGTATCAGTATGTTATTAACGAATATTTTGTCAAAATATTATAGTGCGATAAAGTAACAAAAGTGAATTATTATAAATTTTTAACAATATGGAAATAAGTACTTTTCAATGGATAGGATATATAGCTTCTGTGATCATTGCTGTGTCAATGACCATGAGTTCTATTCTGAAGTTCAGATGGATAAATCTTGTCGGAGCCGTTACCTTTTCTACTTACGGATGGCTCATTGGTGCATGGCCGGTTGGCATTCTCAATGCTTTTATTGCATCTGTGGATATATATTATCTGGTAAATATTTATTCTAAAAAGGAAATTTTTGAGATCCTTGAAGTAAGACCCGAGAATCGTTATTTGATAAGATTTCTTGAATTTTACGATAAAGATATTCAGAAATTTTTCCCGGGCTTCTCATATAAACCTGAATTGAACACCATTAGTTTTTTTACATTGAGAAATATGGCAGTTGCAGGAATTTTTCTTGCTCATCGCAAGGAAGAGGACACGCTTTGTGTAGGTCTGGATTATGTCTTGCCGGAATACAGGGATTTTAAAAACGGAAGGTTTATATACGGACAGTTAAAATCAAAATTCATTGTCCTGGGTTTTAAAAATGCAAAAGCTGAAGTGAAAAGTAAGAAATATTCAATATATCTTAAAAAGCTTGGTTTTGTTGAAGAAAAGGATGGTTTGTACTGCAAACTGCTTGACGAAAATTAAGACTGCTGCCATGAATTTGATCATAAAGAATGGAATTATTGTAAATGAAAGCACTACCACCAATGGTGAATTGCTGATTCAGGATGGTATTATAAAAAAGATTGCAAAAAAATTATCTGATGATATTGTAGCTTCAGAAACTATAGACGCAGGTGGTTCCTATATTTTCCCGGGTGGCATTGATCCTCATGTTCATATGCATTTGCCAGGCCCTGCTGGCTATTCTTCCGATGATTTTTATACCGGCTGTCGTGCAGCTTTGTTGGGAGGTACAACTACGATCATTGATTTTGTTACCCCTGTTCGCGGACAATCAATTATAAGCGCTCTGGAATTCCGAAAAAAAGAGGCTGAAGATTCACTTTGCAATTACATGTTTCATGTCAGCCCGATTGAGTTTAAAGAGAACACAGAGAAAGAATTAATTCAGTGTATGGATCTGGGTATCAGATCATTCAAGATTTATATGGCTTACAAATCCAGCATTGGTATTGATGATGCTGATATTAAACGGGTTCTGAAAATTATAGGGAAGAGGGGAGGAGTAGTTGCCGTACACTGTGAACTTGGTGATGAAATTGAAAAACTAAGAAATCAATTTTATGAACAAGGTAAAACTGAGCCGGTTTATCATGCCTTGTCAAGACCGCCGGAAACAGAGGCGGAAGCAGTAAAGCGAATAATACAACTGGCTGAGGAAACTGATTGTACTTTATATCTTGTGCATATTTCTTCAGCCGAGTCACTTGAATATATTAGCAAGGCACAGAAATCAGGACTGAAGGTGTTTGCCGAAACATGTCCGCATTATCTTTTACTTGACGATTCACATTATTATGGAAGTTTTGAAAAGGCAGCTCCTTTTATTGTGAGCCCTCCTTTACGAAAAAGTTCTGATAATGATGCCCTTTGGAAAGCTCTGGTAGATGGTACATTACAGGCAATTGGCACAGACCATTGCCCTTTCAGCTATGAACAAAAGGCAGCAGGCAAAAATGATTTTCGTAAAATTCCAAATGGTGCCGGAGGTGTGGAACATCGCCTTACCTTGATTTTTACTTATGGAGTATTGAAATCACGTATTACTCTGCAACAATTTGTGAATCATACTTCAACCATGCCTGCAAAGATTTTTGGATTATTCCCGCAAAAAGGCACTATTACTGAAGGCTCTGATGCCGACATTGTGATCTGGGATCCGAATATAAGTGAGATAATTTCAGCTTCAACACATCATCAAAATTGTGATCTGAATATTTTTGAAGGCATAAAAACTCAGGGTAAAGCCACTTATGTGATCAGGAACGGAGAAATTATGGTGAAGAAAGGCATGATTATAAGTACCAAAAAAGGACTTTTTTTATAGTATTATTTGATTTTTTCTGATCCTGATTGATGACATGGAATAATTTGCGATTAAATCATTAATATCAGAATATTATACCATTTGGATTAAGAAAAGCGTTAAAGAAGTCAAAATGCAATAAAACACAGCCATGAATAAATTAAAACCAGCGATTTTAAGCCTGATATTATTCGCTCTGGCAGGAGTATTCAGTCAGGTAACAGCCCAGGTTGAAATAGTCCCTCTTACCAAAGATTTGGATAATAAATATAATGAAGGGATGTATTACGCCCTGCCGAAAAATAAAATACGGGTGGATATTTGGGTTGAAAGAGTTGATATAGTTTCCGGACCTTATTCCGAGTATGCAAGCCGTTTGTTGGGGCTGGATAATGTGCCGCGAAGTAATTCCACGGTTTACAATATTACAGGTGCAAGCATGAGTTCCATTTCTGAAGTTGATCCGGAGCAGTTTTACTATATAAGAGTCCCTGAGAAGAATAAAAACAACATCTATTTATCATTAAACCCTGAAGGCTTAATGCAGTCAGCTTACTGGCACGAAACAGGCAAGGCTTCTGAAAGGAAGAAACAAGAAAAGGATTTTGAAAAACCAATATTTCGGGATGATTTTATGGATGTCACGGTTCCCGGAATAATTGAAAAAGTTGACACTTTTATTCGGCGTATTAATGTTGACACTACAACTTTTGAAGAGGTGTTTTTCAGAAAAACCTTTATCGAAAAATCAACTGAACAAAAAGCACGTGAAGCTGCCAATTTTATTCTTAAGCTAGAAGAAGACAGGTTTGGGTTAATAACAGGTTATCAGGAAGTTAGTTACTCCGCTGAAACAATGGCATATATGAATGATCAGCTTCTGAACCTTCAAAACGAATATCTTGCACTGTTCAAAGGTAAAACCACCACTACAACCCGTCATTTTAGTTTTGTTTTTGAACCCTTGCCCGATAATGCAGCCCAGCGTAAGGTGCTCTGTAAGTTTTCCCCGACTCAGGGTGTGTTGGATACAAAATCGCCTTTTGGTGAGCCTGTTACAATTGAATTTACCAAAGCCGGCAATATTAAAAAAGTCGAGCAGCATCATAAATTACGTGAACAAGCAAAGCGCAAAGCAACTGGCTTCTTCTACAGAATCCCTGATAAAGCTAATTTTACTATCAGAGCAGGAGAGGATGTTTTAACCGATAAGCAGTTTGTCATAAGTCAGTTAGGAACAATTGTCTTTTTGCCTTTTGATGGTGTAAGCGAGGTGCAATTTCATCCTGAAACAGGCTCATTAAAATATATCAGGATTAAAGAAAAATAAAATTATTTTGGTTTCTGACCTTTTAAGGCATCAGAGCTTTTCTGATACTGGTAAGTTTTATCAGTAAATCATTTAACTGGTCAAGTGGCAGCATATTAGCCCCATCCGATTTAGCTGTTGCAGGATTGGGATGGGTTTCAAGAAAAATCCCGTCAGCACCTGCTGCAATCCCGGCTTTTGCTATTGTGGCAATCATTTCAGGCATTCCACCTGATACTCCGGTTGCCTGGTTAGGTTGCTGAAGTGAATGTGTTACATCAAGTACAACCGGATATCCGAATGATCTCATGATTGCAATATTTCTAAAATCCACAACAAGATCGTAATATCCGAACATACTTCCGCGCTCGGTCAGCATAATTTTATTGTTTCCGGTGATTTTAATTTTTTCTGCCGCAAATGCCATAGATGCTGCTGAAACAAACTGACCTTTTTTAATACTTACATATTTTCCGGTTCGACCGGCTGCCTGAAGCAGCTCGGTTTGCCTGCACAGAAAAGCAGGGATCTGCAATATGTCAACATAATTGGCTGCCATTTCAGCTTCAGCTTCGCTGTGGATATCAGTTATTGTTGGCAGATCGAGATTAACTCCCACCCGTTGTATGGCTTCCAGAGCCGGAATATCACCAATTCCGGTGAATGAATCAGCTTTTGAACGATTTGCCTTTTTATAGGAAGCCTTGAAAATAAAAGGGATCTCCAGTTTTTTGCAAATGTGCATTATATGATCGCCAATTGCTTCAGGCATATCAGAATCTTCCACCACGCATGGTCCGGCGATTAAGAAAAAATTACCTGAATCAGAATGCTTAATACGGGGCAAATGCTTTAGAATATTATTCATCATTTTTGGAATTAAAATACAAAACTAAGAAAGGAATTGAAAATAAACCTATTCAAATGAAGATTTAAAGCAGATCTCTTTTAAAAGATTGAATCTGCAACATTCACAGATAAACTGTATTTTTGCGAAAACCTTATTCTTTTATGAGCGGACGTAGAGAAATTTTCAGGCTTCAGGCTTTAAGATTGATTTTCCGTTCATTACGTCATCGTAATTACCGCTATTATTTTTTTGGACAGAGTATTTCGCTCATGGGAGCATGGATACAGAATGTTGCCATGGGATGGCTTGTTTACCGTCTTACAGGCTCGGCAATGTATCTGGGTATTATTGCTTTTGCCGGTCAGATACCTTCGTTGGTAGTTACTCCGCTTGCCGGTGTTTTCACTGACTGGTTAAATCAGCGAAGAACTCTGATAATTACGCAATCAATGGCAATGCTAACTACACTCACTCTTGCAGTCCTCGTACTTCTTGATATAGCTACTGTAGTCCATCTGATAGCAATATCAATTATTGCCGGAGTTATTAATGCTTTTGACAATCCTTTCCGTCATGCTTTTGTGCTTGAGATCATCGGCAACCGGGATGATCTACCTAATGCCATAGCATTAAACAGTTCACTTAATAATTCTGCTCGTTTTATTGGTCCTTTAATAGGAGGTGTTCTCATTAGTCTTGTTGGCGAAGGATGGTGCTTCCTGATAAATGGCATCAGCTACTCGGCTGTGGTTCTTAGCCTTTTGTACATAAAAGTTACAAAATCGGTTCAAACATCTTCACAGGGAAGTATTTTAAGGCAGCTTACTGAAGGTTTGCAATATTCATGGAGCTTTAAACCTATACGCTATCCTTTGATGCTGATAGCAATTTGTGGATTGATTGGACTGCCTTTTCAGGCTTTATTGCCGGCTTTTGCTGCAAATGTTCTTGAGGGAAGCGCTACATTATTGGGATCATTAATAGGTTCGTTAGGAGCAGGCGCTCTTACCGGGGCATTGTTTCTTGCTTCTCGTCAGAAAATGCAAACCCTGCCTGCTAATATAATTACTGCTGCTTTACTTTTTTCCATTGCTCTGGGGTTCTTTTCACAATCCCATATAGTCGTACTTTCTATGCTTACCCTTTTTATTACCGGTTTTGGTATGATTGTTATGTTTAATGCTACCAATGCTCTACTACAGGGAGTTGCTGACAGTGATAAACGTGGAAGGGTGATTTCACTTTACAGTCTTACGTTTATGGGAATGCCTCCGCTTGGAAATCTTATGACTGGTGCATTGGCTGAATATATTGGCGTTGGGATTACTGTGTTGATTATGAGCGTAATATGTTTAACAGCAATACTGGCTCTTCGAAAACAGATACTGGCTGTTAAGCCTTTGCTTGAAATATGATCCTTCAGGTTTGGTTTTGTTTTAGAAGCTAACTCTGATTCCGGGTCCAAGAAGCATAAACCATTCTTTTTGGTTCAGAAAATAACCACCACCCACATATAAAGGAAACGACATTCGTGAATCTCTGCGTGTAGGGAAGATGCTGCCTATAAGAACAATACCCATATCTCTGTTAATTCCGACACTTTCTGAGAAGTTGAAAGCATTAAGTGCAAGAAACCCTCCTCCGATTTTATACGGTTTCATTACTGCAATTTTATCTTTATAATAAAAGCTGAATTGCGCGATCATTGCCATGCTTATACCGCTAAGATTGCCAATTTTCTCGCTTTCAGGACTTAAAATAAGTAATCCGGCTGGAAATGAAACATCAACATCAAAACGTAGCTGACGCTGTAAAATGATTTCAAGAGTTTTTTTGTGATGACCTGTGCTGTATTTACCTGCTGAATGTTCAATGGTTATCAGCACTCTGGTCCATATATCCCATGAATGGGTTTTTCGCGAAAGAAACTGATTTAAACTGAATTCCTGAATGCGGCAATCATTCTTTGAGTAATACTGAAACCGTGATGAGTTTTCGGCAGGGCAGACTGCAATACCGGTTTGCCTGAATGTTTCAAGTAATTCACCGCGGGGTCCAAGGATTCTGACTTCAATATCAAGATATTGTTTGCCGAATAATTTTCCGTTTTCATCAATTTTATAATTATCGAAATTAATTACTATATCGCGGATCGAGCTTTCATGGAAAATAGGTCCGGCAATATCAGATACCTTTTTGGGATTATCTCCGTAATTTATTTTAATGAAGTCAAACTGCCGTGGAATCTGATATTCAGCAATTGTTAGTTCATAACCTGAAGGTCGGTTGTTAACCAGCAGACTGACCCTTGATTTTGGAATTTCCATTGGAATATGCATGCTGAACTCTACTTCGGTATCCGACCAGTTTATGGTATCATTTATCCTGCCTCCAGGCATCTCAAATGTGATATTGGTTTTTTCAAGGCTTTGTCCGGTAATTTTGACTATGATCATTTCATTTGGGTTAACTTCCAGTCTTTCAGTCCAGTTATGCCCTTCATGCATTATTTTTACATTATGTATTACACTTTGCGGAATTACCGAAAAATTGCTTAAAAATTTAGCCTGATCCCCATCTTTAATATAAAGATAGCCTTCGCGGGAATGATGAAAGTTATAGGGTCGGAGTATGCCCAGAACGCGATTGTTCATCAGATTGCTTTTAGTGAATAATTCAGCAATCAGTGCTCCTCCGGCTTCTTCCTGTGCTTCAATCCTATAAGTTTTGTTAAGCTGAAGTGTGCGATGATTGTCCAATTGAACCTCAACGCCTTTTAATTTATTTTCATCGTCAAGAATTATTTCTTTACGGTCAATACCAAGAAATGCCATACGGCTGGAACGAACATTGAACGGTGGTGTCTCAAAAGAATATTTATAGTTGAATTCTCCGTTTGTATTCATCATTGGCTTCATTAGTTCTATCTCAATCGGGAATTTATGGAGTCCGGTACTGAAAGCCATTAGATGAAGAGAAACAGAACCATTTTTTTCGCTCAGGCGATAATTGAAATTGTCTTTTACTATCCAACCCGAATGAATTACAATATTTCCGGCTAAATTTACATTTAGTTCATTTACAACTTCTTCACCAATAAAGATCTCTTCTGAATAATTTACGAGCGAAATCTGCATGAGTGTAACAGGTTGTAATGAAATTTGCTGATATACAGTGTCGTGGTTATCAAGAAGTATGGCAGCGGTTAAATTGAAGAAATTACCTCTGGTAATATTTTCGAATTGAAAATATATCAGAAAGTGTTTTTCAGGGTGTGCTTCCTTGAACTGTACTACATTAATTCCTGGCGATGAGTAAACATCTATAAGCTCAGAATTATAAGATGATTTGGGTATTAACCTTAATTCGGCAAGTTCATTTTCATGACGGTACAAAAAGGGAAATAGATTAGCTTCGCGGTGTTGCTCCGTAAGCTCAGAAAGCCGGTAAATATTTGTATCAACACTTAAAATTATTTCATCAAAAATAGTTTCTTTTGGGTTTTGGGCATTAGCTATAGAGAATATGTTAGTGGCTGCTAAACACAAAAAAAGGTAAAAAATGTTTTTCTTATTCATTGTTATCCAGATAGTTACATAAATATTCGGATGTGTTTCTGAAATCTGTAAATTTTATGCTCTTGAAAATAAATTCGTAATTACTCCGAATCTCCAAAACGCCTGCTTGAATAATTTCGTATAAATGAGACAGTAATGAATTTTTTTTGCACAGCTTATAAAAATATATTACTTTTGCAGCCGCAAATAAAGTCACCTTGTTGATTTTGCAAGCAGGATCATATAGGAGCGGTTCAACAAGGATCAGATTAGAGATATAGTAGCAGGGGACTTCAGTCCCCTCTTTTATTAAAAATAGTAAATGATTACTGAAAATAGCATAAGGTTAATTGTTGAGGAAAAACTTGAAAATACTCCGTTTTTTCTTACTAATCTGGTTATCAGACAGGGTAACCAGATTCATGTTTATATTGATGGTGATCAGGGAGTTACGATTGATGATTGTGCTATGTTGTCGAAATATATTGAATCAAATTTGAACCGTAATGAGGAGGATTTTACTCTTCAGGTATCATCGGCCGGTATTGATCAACCTTTGAAATTCAGAAGGCAATATGTAAGAAATATTGGCAGAAGATTCAGGATGGAGTTGAAAGATGGTAGCTTTTTTACTGGAAAGCTACTTTCTGTTGAAGGTGATAAGATTCAGGTTCATACTGAAAAGCAAAAAGGAAAAATGGTTATTGAAGATAAAATAATTGAATTGGAAATTTCAGATATAAATAAGGCACTTTGCCTGATTTCATTTAAATAGATGATTAATAATATTTTATAACAACTTGAAATGGAACATATTAATCTTGTAGAAACCTTTTCAGAGTTTAAAGAGTTCAAAAGCATTGAAACTGAAACTTTGATGCGTATTATTGAAGACGTTTTCCGTAATATGCTGGGAAAGAAATATGGTAGCGATGAAAATTTTGATATCATCGTTAATGTTGGCAAAGGTGACCTGGAGATATGGAGAAACCGGGTTATAGTTGAAGACAGCGAGGTGGAAGACGAAAATACTCAAATTGCCTATTCAGAAGCTATCAAAATTGAACCAGATTTTGAAGTTGGTGAAGAAGTCACTGAAGAACTCAAAATGGAGGATTTTGGTCGTCGTGAAATTCTTGCTTTGCGACAAAATCTTGTGGCTAAGGTCCAGGAGTATGAAAAAGACAATTTTTTTAAGAAATATAAAGATAAGATTGGAGAGATTATTACAGCTGAGATTTATCAGGTAAGGAAAAAAGAAGTAATGCTACTCGACGATGAATCAATTGAACTATTACTTCCTAAATCCGAGCAAATACCATCCGATTTTTATCGTAAAGGTGATAATTTAAGGGCAGTTGTATCAAGAGTTGAAATGGATGAAAAAAAACAACTTTTTATTATTGTTTCACGTACTTCTCCCGTATTTCTTGAAAGACTTTTTGAACTTGAGGTTCCGGAGGTTTATGATGGTTTGATCACCATCAGGAATATTGTTCGTGTTCCCGGCGAAAGAGCCAAAGTAGCTGTTGAATCGTATGATGATCGTATTGATCCGGTTGGCGCTTGTGTAGGAATGAAGGGTTCGCGCATTCATGGCATAGTTAGGGAGCTTAATAATGAAAATATTGATGTAATCAATTATACCACAAATCCAAGTCTTTATATACAGCGTGCTTTAAGTCCTGCAAAAATTACTTCAATCACCATTGATGAAGAAAATAAACGTGCGGAAGTATATATGAAGCCCGATCAGGTTTCACTGGCTATAGGAAAGGGAGGGTACAATATCAAGCTTGCTGGAAAACTTACAGGATATGAGATTGATGTTTATCGCGACAGTGAAATATTTTATGAAGATGTGGATCTTGATGAATTTTCTGATGAAATTGATGGCTGGATCATTGATGTATTAAAAAATATTGGTTGCGACACTGCCAAAAGTGTATTAGAGCTTAGTATTGCTGAGCTGGTTAAGCGTAGCGACCTTGAAGAAGAAACGATTTTAGAAGTAGTTAAAATTCTTAATTCAGAATTTGAATAACAGGTTTTTTAGCATAGATTATTAAAAATAACATAAGTATTTTGCTTTTTGCAACCCCAAATGATGACATTTCTGGAAAAAGTGTATTTTTACGGGTTCAAAAGCTTTAGAAAACTAAGGAGTTATATGTCCAACGGCAACATTTCCATACGATTAATTAAAGCAGCCAAAGAGTTTAATATTGGGATTGCTACTATTACTGAGTTCCTTTCAAAGAAAGGACATAAAATTGATAGCAATCCAAATACTAAGCTTACACCTGAAATGTACGCCCTTTTAGTAAAGGAGTTTCAGTCAGAAAAAGCTGTTAAGGAAACTGCAATGAAAATTGAGTTGGAATATATACATCATTTAAAACCTACTGATAAATCTGATAAACCTGCTGAAACTGCTGAAGCTGTTGAAACTGCGGGAACTGTAGAAACTACTGTAAAAACACCCACTCCTGAGTCTGAAAAATCTGCTAAGACGAAAACTGAAGAAGTACCGGCTGCAGAACCAGAAAAAACTGAAACACCTGTTGAACCAGTTGTTGCTGAAAAAGCTGAGGCGATTGATATTTCGATAGACGAGCCGATTAAAGAAGAGGTAAGTATCGGGGAAGAAATTAAGGAAACACTTCCTGAAGAAATAGAATTGGTAGCATCGGAAGCTGAAAGTATTGAAAAGACTGATTTGCCGGTTGAAGTGGATACTGAGAAGATTGCTGCTGGTGCTGACAAGGAAGATAAACCAGAAACAAAAACAAAAAAGAGAGCTTCTGTTAAGGTTGTGGGCAAAATAGATCTGGATGCAATAAACGCAAAAACTAAACCTGACCGTAAAACTAAAGAGGAAAAAGAAAAAGAGAAGGAGAAGAAGGAAAAAGAAAAGAAAGAAAAAGCAAAGCCGAAAAAGAAAAAAGAAACCAAAAAAACTGAATCGAAAGAACCAGTTGTACCTGAAGCTGAAATCCCGGTACAGGTTGATGTACCAATTGAATCAGCGCCTGCCCTGCCAGAGCAGGTTGTAGGGCCTGAACCTGTTGCAAAAACAGAAGAATCGGAACCCATTGTTGAAAAAGAAGAAAAAGTTGATCCTAAATTCATGCCTCGGGAAAAAATTATTCTCGAAGGTCCGGTAATTCTTGGAAGCATTGAACTTCCCGTCACTAAAAAGGCAGAAACAAAAAAACAGGAAACACAAAAACCTGTTAGAACGCCTGTAGAACAAAAAGAAGGACGAAAGAAAAAGCGTAAGAGAATTAAAAAACAGGCAGAGCCCGGACCGGTTGAAACAGATGTCAAAAAGACTGTTGAACAAAAAGGCAAACTGAAAGATAGAAAAACAAAGAAAGAAGTTCAGAGAATTGAACCATCGGAAGAAGAGATCCAGCGTCAGATAAAGGAAACCTTACAACGCCTGAGTCCAACCGGAAAGTCAAGAGCAGCAAGATACAGACGTGAAAAACGTCAGCTTTTGATTCAGCATAAGCAGGAAGAGCTTGAAAAACAACAATCGGATCAGCAGACATTGAAAGTTACTGAATTTGTAACCGCCAATGAACTGGCTACTATGATGAATTTGCCTGTAAATCAGGTTATTGCTGCTTGTTTGAGCCTTGGATTATTTGTATCAATAAATCAACGACTTGATGCAGAAACTCTTGTTCTGGTTGCCGAAGAGTTTGGTTTTAAAGTAGAATTTGTTAGCGTTGAAGTTCAGGAAGCTATTGATGAATCAACAGAAGCTGATGATCCCAAAGATCTTGTTGGAAGACATCCGATAGTTACTGTAATGGGGCATGTGGACCATGGGAAAACTTCATTACTCGATTATATCAGACATTCAAACGTGATAGCCGGAGAGGCTGGAGGAATTACGCAGCATATAGGAGCTTATGAAGTAAAGCTTGAAAATGGTAAAAAGATTACATTCCTCGACACACCCGGCCACGAAGCATTTACTGCTATGCGTGCCCGTGGTACAAAAATAACTGATATTGCTATTATTGTGGTTGCTGCTGACGACCATGTTATGCCTCAGACAGTTGAAGCAATTAATCATGCTCTTGCAGCAGGAATACCTATTGTGATCGCAATAAATAAAATTGATAAACCTACTGCGAACCCTGATAAAGTGAGGGAAGAACTATCAAAGCTAAATATCCTTGTTGAAGAATGGGGAGGTAAATATCAAAGCCAGGAAATTTCAGCAAAGAAAGGAATTAATATTGATCTGCTTCTTGAGAAAGTATTACTCGAAGCAGAATTACTTGATCTTAAAGCTAATCCGAACCGAAATGCAAAAGGTTCAGTAATTGAATCGGCTTTGGATAAAGGAAGAGGTTATGTTGCTAAAATCCTGGTTGAGAATGGTACTTTAAATGTCGGTGATGTAGTTTTGGCCGGTACAACTTTCGGGCGTGTTAAAGCTATGCATAACGAAAGAAATCAGGCTGTTTTAAAAGCCGGACCGGCTACTCCGGTATTATTGCTTGGTTTAAATGGTGCTCCACAGGCTGGTGATCAGTTCAATGTGCTTTCCGATGAAAAAGAGGCTAAGAATATTGCTCTGAAACGTCAGCAATTACAACGTGAACAGGGACTTAGAACCCAGAAACATATTACTCTTGATGAAATTGGCCGCAGAATTGCCATTGGCGATTTTAAGGAATTGAATATCATTGTTAAAGGTGATGTTGATGGTTCAGTTGAAGCTCTTGCTGACTCGCTGCTTAAGCTTAGCGCCGAACAGGTTCAGGTTAATGTGATTCATAAATCGGTTGGTGCCATTACTGAAAGTGATGTGTTGCTGGCAAGCGCATCAAATGCCATTATTATCGGATTCCAGGTCAGACCGACTTTAGGCGCAAAAAAACTTGCTGAAACAGAGCAGATAGATATCCGTTTGTATTCGATTATTTATAAGGTTATTGACGAAATTAAAGCTGCTATTGAAGGTATGCTGTCGCCTGAATATGAAGAAAAGATACTTAGCAATATTGAGGTTAGAGAAATATTCAAGATAACCAAGGTAGGCACTGTTGCAGGTTGTATGGTGCTTGACGGCAAGATTACGCGCAACTCAAAAATAAGGCTTATCAGAGACGGAATAGTTATTTACACCGGAAAATTGGGTTCGCTAAAACGTTTTAAAGATGATGTGAAAGAAGTTTTTGCTGGTCAGGATTGCGGATTGAATATTGAAAACTTCAATGATATTAAAATTGGCGATATCGTTGAAAGTTATGAAATGATCGAGATAAAACGTAAAGGGTAAAAAAGGCAGGGAATAAATCTAACTCCTTCCTGCTAATTTAATTTTGAAATAAAATCCGTTTTGATCAATGTTTCCTTGCGGTCAGGACCAATTGAAAGCAAGGGTATTCCAACATTGCATTCTGTTTCGATAAATTTGATATAGTCTTTAAGTCCAGAAGGTAAATCTGAAAAATTATCAATTCCTTTTAGTGATGTTTGCCATCCCGGAAGTTCTTTATAAACAGGTGCGATTTTTTCGTTCATAACTTCCCAGCTAAGGCGGTTCACATCTGAAACCGGTGTTTTATAAGCAGTACAAACCTTAATGACTGGCAATTCATTCATTACATCAGCTTTCATCATCAGCAGGTCAGTTACACCATTTATCATTACCGAATATTTAAGAGCCGGCAGATCAAGCCAGCCGCAGCGTCTTGGGCGACCTGTTGTTGAACCAAACTCATGACCTTTCTGTCTGAGAATTTCTCCGTCGTTATCAAATAATTCAGTAGGGAAAGGTCCGCTTCCTACCCGGGTACAATAGGCTTTGAAAACACCAAATACTCGCCCTATAACGGACGGTGGTACTCCAAGTCCGGAACATACCCCTGCAGCAATTGTATTTGATGAGGTTACAAAAGGATAACTGCCAAAGTCCAGATCGAGTAAGGTGCCTTGAGCGCCTTCAGCTAACACACGTTTCCCTTTTGCCACACAATCATTAATAAAATATTCGCTGTCAATTCTTTCAAACGATTTCAATAATTTTAGAGCTTTTATCCATTGTTCTTCATACTCCTGAAGCTTAATTCCATGAATCAGTGTCCCTTCATAATCAGTATCGAATACTGATGCTATTTTTAAATGCTGCTTCCGCAATTGTTCATATTTCTTCATAAATTCACCTGAAGTAATATCACCAACCCTGATCCCGTTTCTACCGGTTTTGTCAGTATAGGTGGGTCCTATACCTTTAAGTGTTGAACCAATTTTAGCTTTCCCTTTTGATTTTTCGTAAACCGCATCCAATAATAAATGTGTTGGCATGATAAGATGTGCTCTTTTTGAAATAAACAGGTTTTTTGACGGCTCTACACCTTTGTTTCTAAGCTGGTTTATTTCTTTCTCAAATACCATAGGGTCAATTATTACTCCATTCCCTATGATATTTATTATAGATGGGTGAAATATTCCTGAAGGGATGATATGTAAAATATGCTTTTCCCCATCAAATTCAAGGGTATGACCTGCATTGGGACCACCCTGGAAACGGGCAATAACATCGTAATTTGGTGCTAAGAAATCAACGATTTTGCCTTTGCCTTCGTCACCCCACTGCAAACCTAGAAGCACATCAATTTTTGCCATTTTTAAATTTTTAAGTTTCTGATTAATATTAAGATAAACTGAAAAAAGTGACGTACTTATTATCAGACTGCAAGGATACAAATATTACTTTTCAGTTTTCTGTTCTCCCTGTGAATTTAATTTTTCGCCATAAAACGTAAGACTGCGGTTTTTTATCTTTACATTCAGTAATTTTTCAATTGCCATTTGAATTTCATAAATTCTGGGGTCGCAGAATTCCATGATCTCGCCACTTTCCATGTCAACAAAATGATCGTGCTGACTGCATTTATATGATTTTTCATATAATGACAAATTATTGCCAAACTGATGGCGTGCAACAAGATTGCAATCAAGTAAAAGCTCAACAGTATTATATAAAGTGGCACGACTAACCCTGTATTTATTGTTTTTCATGTTAATATACAGGGTCTCAACATCGAAGTGCCCGTCAGTAGCATATATCTGTCGTAAAATAGAAAAACGTTCAGGAGTTTTTCGATGACCATTCTTATTCAGATAGTCAATAAAAATCTTTTTTACTGTTTCGTAAGCTTGCTTTTCGGTTTCTTTAACTTTAATCATATCGGGTTGGTTGTAAATTTGGCGTAAAATTAATAATTATTTATTATTATTTAGAACAAATAAAAATAATAATTTTGTAATTGCCGTTTTTGAGCTACTACTGACTGTGATATTTGATTATATGGCAAAACGAGTTCTGTGCTACAATATGTTTGAAAATCTATATTTCTGATTGATTTCAGAAGGTGTTCAAACAATTGTCTGCCAATAAATAACGGATATTTTTTTGATGATTGAATAAGCGGACATAAATTCTATGTTAAATTGCCTGGACTCTGTATTTTTCTTGCAATCTATAACAATAATAATATATAAATCGTTTGAATTGTAATTACTGGTTGTATATCTGATTGATATAGTTGATTAACAGGCTTTATGGAAAGGTTTTATTTAGTAATATGTTGATAATAAATTGTTTATGAAGAAATTTTTCAAAATATTCATTATTACTGTTGTTTTACTTCTTGCTGTTATAGTTGCCTTGCCTTTTGTGTTTCAGGGGAAGATCATAAATATTATTAAACAGGAAATTAATAAATCTCTTAATGCTAAGGTGGATTTTAAACATGCAAACCTTAGTTTGATCAGAAACTTTCCTGACTTTTCTCTTAAAATTAAAAAGCTGAATATTACCGGCAATTCGCCTTTTGAAAGCGATACTCTGATACTGGTTGATAATACAACAATTGTACTTGACTTGTTTAGTGTGTTTAGAGGCAGCCCTTATGAAATAAAAAAGGTTGTGCTGAATTCACCTGATCTGAGGCTGCTTGTACTGGAAGATGGTTCGGTAAACTGGGATATATTACTCCCTGATGAAATATCTGATGAGACTTCTGCTGACGAGGATGAGCTGTTGGTTTTGAATATTAAGGATATGAGAGTTACAGGCGGTAATGTTGTTTATGATGATAAGGAGCTTGAATTTATAATGAAGCTCGATAATCTTGAAGGAAATATAAGCGGGGATCTGTCAGCGGGCATTTCTAATCTGCTTATTGAAGCTGAAGCGAGGGAGCTGATTATGATATATGAAAATACAACCTATATGAGTGGGGTCAAGGCTGATTATAAAGGATTGTTTAAGCTGGATCTTGATAAAGATTATTATACTATGCATGATAACAGGATCTACCTCAATGGTTTGGGAATTGATGTGAATGGTGGCTTTGGCTTTGTAGATGAGGATATAATTCTTGATATTGATTTTAAATCAAAAGACGACAATTTTAAAAGCTTGTTATCGCTGGTTCCGGTTATTTATGCCCGTGATTTTGAAAAAGTAAAAACTGACGGTAAGTTCACTCTAAACGGGTTTGTTAAAGGTTTATACGGAGATAATTTAATGCCAGGTTTTGGGCTTGAAGTAAATGTTAATGAAGCCAGTTTTAGTTACCCTGATTTGCCTGAAAATATTAAAAATATTAGCCTGAACGCAAATGTTCAGAATAAGACCGGTGTTATGGATGATCTAAGTATTGATATTGCTCGTTTTGACTTCACTATAGCAGAGAATCCGGTGATAACAAGCTTTTATCTGAAAAACCCTGTCAGCGATCCCAATGTGAAAGCTTCATTTTCAGGAAAGATAAACCTGGCAAGCCTGGCTGATGTTATTCCTCTTGAACCTGAAGAATCATTGAAGGGTGTGGTGGATTTTGGAATAAAATTTGCCGGAAAGGTCTCAGACATTGAGGAATCTCATTTAAGTCAGGTGGATGCAAGTGGTTTTCTTGCTTTATCAGATATTGACTATCATTCTTCTACTATACTATTACCGTTGGAAATCCATAATGCACGATTTGATTTTTCTCCTGTATTCCTGCAACTGTCAGATTTTGAAATAAAAATGGGTAATAGCCTGATACAGCTTGACGGAAGGATTGATAATTATTTGGCTTATTATCTTAATAATGAATATTTAAAAGGTAGTTTAAATCTGAATGCCGGTATTTTGAATATTAATGAAATTCTTTCTGCTATGCCTTCTGACACTACTGCTGAAGTTGATACTTTAGATTCCGCTATTCAAATACCTGACTTTTCGGATAGGGTAGAGTTTGTATTTAATGCAAAGGCAGACAGGATCGTTTATGAAAATTATAATCTGACCAATTCAACGGCGAATATTGTTTATAAGGATAAATTAATACGGTTTGAATCGCTAAAAGCTGAAATGCTTGCTGGTAACGTTGAAATGAAGGGAGTTTTTGATGCAAGAGACGTTAATGCAGCAATGATAGATATGGATTTCAGGATGAATACAATAGATATTGCGCAGGCATATTCAAGCATATCTATGATTCAGATGGTTGCACCGGTTGCTGAAAAAACCCGGGGCTCAATGTCAACAGGTTTTAAACTAAAAGGGGTTCTTGACAAAGAACTAAATCCTAAATATGAAACATTATTTGGTGGTGGTTCTTTGCAAACTTCGGATTTGACTATCGAATCGGTTCAAGTGATGGATCAGTTGGCTACTTTACTTGGCAATAATGATTATAAACGACTTGTTACTGACGGTATTAATTTTGCTTTTGAGATTGTTAATGGGAAAGTCTTTCAAAAACCCTTTACCATAAAATATGGTGGCACTAATACCACATTTGGAGGATATGTTGGGTTCGACAAACAGATCAACTATGATTTTATTTTTCAGATCCCTTATGAGAAATTAGGACTTAGTCAGGCTGTTAAGAATTTATCAGAAGCTGCTTCAAAAAAAGGGATTAAACTTAATCCGGGAAGTAATTTGAATGTAAATGCGAAACTTACCGGTGCTTTGATTAGCCCAAAAATTGAGCTGGACTATAAGGATGCAGTCGTTAATTTGCAATCAGAACTTGAAGATGCTGCACGTCAGGAATTACAGAAACAAAAAGAAGAAGCTTTAAAAAAGGTTAGCGAAGAAGCTCAGAAAGTATTGGATGAAGCTCACAGAAAGAGTGAGCAATTGATTGCTCAGGCTGAAAACACGGCTGCTTCCATTCGGGCGGAAGCAAATGTTGCTGCTGAAAAGATTAGGACAGAAGCTGAAAATCAGGCAAAGCGCTTGGAAGAAGAAGGAAAAAAGAAAGGCAAGGTGGCAGAACTGGCAGCTAAAGAAGCAGCTAAAAAGGTTAGACAGGAAGGCGAGAATACGGCTCAGAAATTAATCAGGGAAGCAGATAAGAAGGCTGAAAATATTGTAAATCAGGCCAAACAACAAGCAGATGGAATTATTAATAAAGCGCAGCAGGAGATAGATAAAATATGATTTGACAACTTTCATACTGAAAAATAGTAATTTTGCAGATTATTTAAAACATGAATTAACTTCTAAACTATAACAATTATGAAAACCTTGATCCCAAAGATAAGAATAATAATATTTACTGGTTTCTTTGCCCTTATTTCATTTTTATCTTATGCACAATCAATTTCATTATCGCTTGGCAGTGCACAAACCTGCCCTGGGGACTTAACCCTTGTGCCATTGAATGTAACAAATTTAAATAATATTGGTGCCATCACACTTTATATTGCTTATGATACTGCTGTGCTGAAATACGAAGGACACACAAATGCTCATCCCCAGTTTAGCGGAATAATGTCGAATGCGGTTGTACAACCTGAGCCAATGGTTATTATAGCCTGGAGCAATACAGCAGGTGGTAATCTTTCAAACGGTACATTACTTGATTTGAAATTCACCCATAAGCTTAATTCATGCCCGTTGGTGTTTAAACCGGGTGGCGAAATTGTTACCGTAAATCTTATAAAAATGCCTTTTACTCCAAATAATGGAATGATAAGCCAATTGCCACCCCATATTGTTTCACAGCCTCAAAATACAACTGTTCCTGCAGGAACCAATGCAATATTTACTTTGGTGGCAAATGAAGTAGATACCTATCAGTGGCAACAAAATAATGGTCTTGAATGGATTGATCTTCAGAATAGTGCAATTTATCAGAATGTGAACGGGCCTCAGTTGATTATTGCCGGTGCATCATATTCATTTAATGGATACAAGTTTCGATGCAGAATTTCCAAAGTTGAATATTGCGATTATTTTTCTAAAGCGGCAATGCTTAATATAATACCCGGAGGTTCCGGTCTGCCTCAGGTTTATCAGCTTATGGGAGGTGGCTCTTATTGTACCGGTATGACCCCAACAGGAATTGATATTACACTGCAGAATTCACAAACAGACGTTAATTATCAGCTTTATAACGGTCCTAACCCAGTTGGTTCTTCAATACCTGGTACCGGAAATGCCATTGTATGGGAGAATATGGTTGGAGGTTTGTATATGGCTAATGCTACCAATTCATGGGGTACAGTTAATATGGAAGGTACAATTATTATTACCGAACTTCAATTACCGGAGCTAACCTGCCCTCCTGATAATTCAGTGAGCATAAATACAAATCCTTTTGAGCTTACAGGTGCCACACCAGAGGATGGTGTTTATTCCGGCACAGGTGTTGCTGATGGATTCTTTTATCCTAATACGGCAGGAATAGGAAATCATCAGATTGTTTATACCTATTCTGACGAAAATAACTGCACCAATACCTGTGCATTTATTATTACTGTAACTTCAGCATATTTGCCTGGTGATGCCAATGGTGATGGTGTTGTTAATATTCTTGATCCGGTAACAATCTCGAATTTCATTATGGGTAATAACCCTCAGCCATTTATTTTTGAAGCAGCAGATGTTAATAATGATGGAATAATCAATATTCAGGATTTTGTTTTAACTGTGAACATCATCATGGGTGTAGGAAAATAATGTATTGTTGTCAGCTATGAAACGCACCTTGTTTGTTTTATTTACTCTCTTTTCTTTTTCAGTTTACTCTCAAACACAAGTACTTGTTACTTATTACAGTGTTGACGGACACACAAAAACACTTGCCGAATCAGTTAGCAGAGGTGTTATAAGTGTTGAGGGCGTAAATGTAAAACTATGTCCGGTTCATGAAGTGGAGCATACTGATTTACTTGAAGCGCAAGCAATTATAGTTGGTAGTCCGGTGTATAATGCTAATATAGCCCCTGCGGTTTCAGAATTTATCATGTCGTGGCCTTTTGAAGGTGAACCGTTGAAAAATAAAATAGGAGCTGCTTTTGTAACAGGTGGTGGCATTTCGGCTGGCGAAGAACTGGCACAGCTTAGCATTCTTCATAGTATGATGATATTCGGGATGATCATAGTAGGGGGTTCACCATGGGAGCAGGCTTTTGGCGCTTCAGCTATTACTGGCGAACTGCCTTTTTATTCTGTTGATGGCGAGCTTGACGAAATTTTTCTGAACAAAGGCTATCAGCTTGGAAAGAGGGTAGCTGAAATCACTGGTAGGTTTAATAAATAAGATCCGGATTTATTCCAGTGAAATCTAAAATTCAGTTCTCACTGAAATTTGTATAATTTTCGGACTTGATTTGCCACTAACTGTCATAACCAATCAATACAAATCCACCCCATCACCCCTATCTTTTATCATCTTTTTGATTATCCTTATCGAAGGATAACCTTTGGATGGAACTTTTCTTCCCAAGATATCCTCTATCTCTATATATTGAGATCTTTGGGATGAAAAGGGAGATGATATTTCTTTTACTTCTATAATAGAAGGAGCAGAGAGTACTCCACTCCCATCTACAGCTACGGCTCGTATTAGACTCTTTCCTGGACGGAAAGCAGTCACCAGACCGCTCTGCGAGACCGCGACGATCTCAGGATCACTACTGCTCCAGATCAATTCCGGGTTAGTAGCGTTGCTGGGAAGGATCGTTGCAGTCAACTGTAGCTGTTGTTCTTTTATGAGTATCGCTTTAGATGGAGAGAGAATGATCTCTTCTATTCCCACCACGTCCAGCTTGAAAGTTACGTGAATCTCGTTATTCTGCAACATTTCCAGCTGAACATTGAGGTAGATAGTATCCACCACCTCTCCATTCAGCCACCATGCATCAAGTGCATAGTTGACATCCGGGGAAGCGGTAAAGTCCACCACCGTACCCTCCTCCAGCATCGCTGGAGAAGTGAGGTATTCTCCTCCTACAAGAGCGGTAAGAGTACCACCTTCTCCGCAGGAGAAGATGAGCGTATAACTCGGATTCTCCACCTCGATGATGGCTTCTCCGAAGACTCCGCTCCCATCCTGAGCCGTAGCTCGGATGGTAGTAAGTCCAGGAGACAGAGCAGTCACCAGACCGCTCTGCGAGACCGCGGCGACCTCAGGATCACTACTACTCCAGATCAAGTCTGGATTTGTAGCGTTATCAGGGAGAACCGTTGCAGTGAGCTGCAACGGCTCTCCTTTCACAAGGACTGCCATGGATGGGGCTACAAGCACTTCTTCGACGAAGACTGAGCGATGATCGATCACTGTAAACTCCTGAGTAGTAACACAATATGCCATACCATTACTAGTTCCATCATCGTAGAAGATAACAAGCAAAAATTCATCACCATACTGACTGTTGGGAAGTGCTTTATCAAGCAATTCTCCCAGAAAACGAGTCTTTTCTTCTTCAAATAGTCCAGTATAAGTGCCATCCGGATTTTTTTTTCCACCATATACTTTCAGTCTTCCACTCCGGCACGCCGATCACCTCGCTTTCAGAGAGATAGAAGCCCTCTTCGCTGAGCGTACCGCTCAGCTCGGATCCCTCCTCGACTACCAAGATCGTCTCAGAAGGAAGGTCAGCGCCATCCCACTGAGTGACGCCGAAGTGATTGACATGGGAAGAGACATAAAATTGTTCTCCATTAGCTATGGCATACTCAAAAGCTAATATACCAGCACCCCATACCTCAATTAGATTATCGGGATGAAATGTTGCAGGATTCGTTCCTCCAACTCCTGTGACATTAACCAACCCCTGGATCTCATTCATATCGATCCAGAAAGTCTGCCCGTTCTTCACGGAAAATCTTGTTCTTCCATAATCCCAAGGCGACACACCAGGTTCATTGGCATACAAGCTAGTGCCTTTTACAGCACCGACATAAGTCTCGAGCAAGATGGTCATCCCATCTCCCTCAAAAACTTCTACCAGAGAATCCGTCACGCGGATCGTTCTCTGATAGTTCCAGGGATTTTGAGCCCCCCCTGGAGAGGGCTGACACTAGTGATCATCCCGATCAGTAGTATCAAGCAAATTTTTGTTTTCATCTTTTTAGTTTTATTTGATTTTTTTATTTTAGTTGTTACTGAGATAGGCGACTACGATACTAGTGCTTCTCTCAGCTTTATTTGTTAAAGAACTCATCTCCATCCCTTATCTTACCCATTACTCTCTCAAAGTCAAATCATTTTTCCTACAAATGTAAGGTTAAATCTGGGCTAAGCAAATTAAAAGGTTCAAAAATATGAATTTATTGTTAACAATTTTCAATTAACAATTAACAATTAACAATTAGCAATTAACAATTAGGTTTTGTTGCA